>JAEEGL015876070.1_pt1 | contig 199029 bp, 192 predicted proteins | sample 9134231 | NCBI WGS metagenome assembly JAEEGL01 (sample SAMN16246548, study PRJNA631951) | gut metagenome | biome: gut microbiome; feature: rumen; material: fiber-attached | host: Bos | place: Iran: Karaj | collected 2018-10 | reverse complement strand
TCTAGGGGCTTAAACTTAGGGAATCGCTTTTGAAAAAGCTATCCCTAACACCTAAGCAAAACCTAGTTAACAAAGAAAAAATAAATAATACACCTAACTTAGATTTTTTGATCTAGTTAAATCTTAAGTGTATTATACGAGGATATATGGAAGATAATACATTAAATCTAAAAGAATTAACATTTGAAGATATCTTTAGATTGCTAAAGAAAGGTTGGGTTAGAGTATTGGTTTATTGCCTAATAGGTGTTATATTAGCAACGTCTATTATGGTTGTAGTAAGAACTTTAACATCGCCCGTAGAATATACCACAAAAGTAACATTTACTGTCAATGGCATAGGTTCCAATGATAATTGGACGCCTTCAGCAAATATTACAGAGATTGTCAAATCGGATGTCGTAATAAAATCTGCAATGGATGATTGTGGATTTACAAAAGAGCAACAAGACTCATTAGTTGCTTCAGGGTTGAAGGGTAATATAGGAGTTGCCACTATTAGTACTATGTCTGATACAAAAGGGAATGAGTACCCTTCAATTATTAAGATTGCTATCACAAAAAATAATAAGCTTGGTTTATCAAAGTCACAATACGAATCGCTTGTTAAATATGTTACTAAAGAATCGCTTGACTATATAAAAGCTAGCTATGCGTATAGCATGAATATTAATGGCCAAATTACAGAAGACTATAAATTAGATAATTATTTGCAAATTTATAGTAGATTATATTCGTATTTAAGCAATTGTTTAAGCACGACAGAATTAATGTCTGACGAAGTTTTAACTTATAATTCAGTTGTAACAAAAACTAACGTGAAGTTGATTAGAGAAAAATTATCATCTCTAAGCAATGAATTAGAGTCTATCTATTCTTATTTGGCAACAAAGGCCGTTGCAAACAATTCAGCAGCAGTATCTAGCTCTGAATTGAGTTTTGCAACTACAAAAGTTGCGAATCTTTCAGAAGAGGAAGCGGTATTAAGTGCGAGAGTGGCAAAGTATGCGGAATTGTTACAAAATGTTAAGCCTGTAATTAATAACTATGCATCTGGGGATGTTTCTATTAATACAGAGTATTATAAGTATTTAGAGACTTATAATAACCTTCAAGAACAATATAGTTCAATTAAAATTGAATTAGCTAAGTGGCAAGGAATAAAGACTGCTTATGATACACAGGATTCATCTGAAGCTGCAAATAGTACTATTCAAGCGATGATTAGCAGTTATATTGAGAACTATAATGAGATCTGTGCCACATTAGAGGAGACAGTTGCGGATTATAATAATAACGGCGTGCTATCATCTATTATTTATGAGCAAAATTCTATACAAAAAGAAGTAGGAGAAACATTTGGCGCCAAAATTATTTCACTTATAGACGTTGCCTTAGTGGTACTTTTATTTGTTATATCGTTGTATATTACGAGCGTGAAGGAAAAGAAAGTTTCTATGTTAAAGAACCAAAACAAAAAGGTCGAGGAGTAATATGAAGCATATTTTAGCAAGAGAATATCTAGGAGTTGATTTAACTAAAGAAGATTTATCTATCGGTTATGATTTAACGGATGTAGAAGATGTTCAAAAAGTTATGAAACTTGTTAGAAATTCTATTATTAGAAAACATGTTCAAAATGGCGTTGTATTTAGAGATTTTGAAAATGTTTTTATTGATAAAGATGTCGTAATTAGTCCAGGAGTTCAAATATATGCAAATAACTATCTAAGAGGCAATACTCAAATAGGAAAGAATTGTATTTTAGAAGCTGGGAATATTATAGAAAATGCCAAAATTGGTGATGATGTAAAAATTACAGCAAGTGTACTTTCAGATTGTGAGATTGGTTCTAAAACTACAGTTGGCCCAAATGCACATGTGCATACTCATTCTGTTATTGGAAGCGGTTGTAGAATCGGAAACTACGTGGAGATCAAGAATAGCACTTTAGGAATGGGTACAAAGGCTGCGCATTTGGCATATGTTGGAGATGTAGATATTGGAACAAACTGCAACATAGGATGCGGTTCAATATTTATAAACTATGACGGCAAGAATAAGCATAGAAGCGTTATTGGTAATAGTGTATTCATAGGAAGTAATAGTAATGTAGTTGCTCCAGTAACTATAGAAGATAATGCCTATATAGCAGCCGGAACAACAGTAACCGTTGATTTGCCAAAGAATTGTATGTGTATTGGTAGAAGTAGAGAGACGGTTAAAGAGAACAGAAGTAAGTACAATAAGCCTATGTATATTAAGAAATACTTTGGCACGGATGGTATCAGAGGAGAATTTGGTAAGGATATTACAGAAAAAATAGCATATTTATGTGGCAATAGACTGGGATATTCTTCTGATGGTGGCACAATTGTTGTTGGTAGAGATAATAGACCAAGTGGGGATTTACTTGCTAAAGCTCTAATAGACGGAATTACTGAAGCGGGTGCAAGTGTTATTGATTTAGGTATAGTAACTACTCCAAACGTGGCATTCACAACTGTTGATAATAAGGCCAATTATGGCGTTGCTATTACTGCTTCTCATAATCCATGGCAATACAATGGAATAAAAGTTTTTGACTACAATGGAAGAAAACTGGAGAACATCGAAGAAATTGAAATTGAGAAACACATCGACGAAGGCAAAGTATATTCTTCTCCAATAAAAGGATCTATAGAGCAGGGAGGAGATTATACAAGGGAGTATCTAGATGATTTATGCAATTTGATTGGAAATTTAGATGGACTAAAGGTTGTATTGGATTGCTCAAATGGTGCTATTTCAAAAACAGCAAAGAGTGTCTTTGATAGACTAGGAGCTAATTGTGTAGCTTATAATACCGAATCCGATGGACATAAGATTAATGATGGCTGCGGAGCATTACATCCAGAGCTTATTGTTTCTAAGGTCTTAGAGCATAAGGCAGACATAGGACTATGCTTTGATGGTGATGCTGATAGAGTGATTGCCGTTGATAGTAATGGTAAAAAGGTTGACGGAGATAGCATTATCTATATTATAGGAAGACATCTTAAGGAACAAGGTAAACTAAACAATGATACAGTAGTAGGTACTCTACATACTAATATGGGAGTTGAGAAATCTCTAAATAAAATAGGTATAAAACTAGAAAGAACAGATATTGGAGATCACTTTGTGGTTGAAAGAATGCTAAGAGAAAACTTGCTAGTAGGTGGAGAACAATCAGGTCATATTATTCTAAGAGAATTCTCTAATACAGGAGATGGAATTTTGGCAGGTCTATATTTGGCAAAACTTATTAAGAATACAAATAAATCGTTAGCTGAATTAGACGACTCGGTTCATTATCCTCAAGAGAATATAAACATTATTACTGATAAAAAGAAGGAAATCATGTCAGATTCATCTGTAAAGGACTTTATTAAAGAAGTAGAATCTGAAATGGGAGATAAAGGAAGGGTCCTTCTTAGAGCTAGTGGAACAGAGCCTAAGATTCGTATTATGGCTGAATGTGAGAACGAGGAAATGGCTCGTAGTATGGCGAAGAAAATGAAGGAGTATATTGAATCTAAGATATAATGCAACTTTATTACAACAACATAAAAACTAACATATCTATTGACGATCCTTGGTTTAGACAGGCTAGGGATTTATATAAGAGAACATTTAAAGATAGTGAGGAGTTTTGTGATGTTGTATTTCAAAGCGTAAAAGCACTTTCGATAAGTGCTTATAATAATAAGGTTGTAGCATGTTCATTTATTCGAGAAAAGCTGCTAAATATTGACGGATTATTCCAAAAAGTTGCATTTATGTTTGGCGTTGCAACTGATGAGAATTTTAGAAATCAAGGGTTCTCTAGAAAATTGATAGAAAGCTCTTTTGAACATTTAAAAAAGGAATATGACTACTTGCTATTATGCCCAGCCAATCTTGGATTATATGGCTTCTATTCTAAATTTGGTTTTGAGCCCCTTACGTATTTTTCTTATAAGAAAGGTACAATTATTCCTAATGGAAAGAATATAATTGAGGGAACAATTAATGATGCAAAACAAGTATACAAGATTTTTTTAGTAGAAAGCGAAAACTTAGCTGCTCAACAAAGAAGTTTAGACCAAACTAAAACCAGGTTAAAAGAAGTTTTCGCTGATAATGGAAAACTTTTCTTCATAGAAAAAGATGATGAAAAAATAGGATACTATTTGCTTGAGGACAGCAAAATCGTATCAGAACATATTAATGTAGATATTAAATACGACGATGCGTGCGACTATATAATAGTGGATTCTAGCAAAAGTATTGTTGAAAAAGAGAGATGCCCAGGGGTTGTTGTTAAATCGCTCAACGGGAAGAGTATAGACGTCATTCGTGGGATACGTTTCTACGAGATGTGGTAAAAGAGGAGATAAGAAATGAAAATATCATTTTCACCACCAGATATTACTGATAAAGAAATAGAAGCTGTTGTTGATACTTTGAAATCTGGTTGGATTACAACAGGACCAAAAACAAAGGAATTTGAAAGAAGGATTGCTGCGTATTGTGGTACATCAAAGGCGGTTTGCTTAAATTCCGCAACAGCAGGATTAGAATTGGTTTTAAGAGTTTTAGGAGTAGGCCCTGGCGATGAGGTCATTACTTCAGCATATACATATACAGCAAGTGCGAGTGTAATTAATCACGTAGGAGCAAAGATTGTTCTTTGTGATATCCAAAAAGATAATTATGAAATGGATTATAACCAACTATATTCATTAATTAATGAAAGAACAAAAGTTATAATCCCTGTTGACTATGCAGGCAAAATTTGTGATTATGACGCTTTGCATAGAGTTATCGAAGACAAAAAATCGTTGTTTAAAGCAAATAATGATATACAAGCGTTGTTCAATAGGATAATACTACTTGCTGATGCAGCACATAGTTTTGGCGCCGTATGGCATGATAAAAAGAGTGGAAGCATTGCTGACTTTACTTCATTCAGTTTCCATGCTGTGAAGAATCTAACAACAGCGGAAGGCGGAGCTGTTACATGGAATGATATTCAAGGTCTTGATAACGAATGGTTATATAAGCAATTTATGTTATGGTCATTGCATGGTCAAAGTAAAGATGCCTTAGCAAAGACTCAATTGGGAGCTTGGGAATATGACATAAAAATGTGCGGCATGAAGTGTAATATGACAGATATTATGGCTGCTATAGGGCTTGCACAATTAGATAGATATGAAAGACTATTGGCCAGAAGAAAAGAAATTATTCAAAAGTACAATTCTCAACTATCAGGATTTATTGATTATGTTGAACATTATGGAAAAGATTTTGCTTCAAGCGGTCATTTGTATATTACAAACGTTAAAGGTATTGATGGAGTAAAACGTAACAGAATCATAGAGAAAATGGCAGAGAATGGAATTGCTACAAATGTTCATTACAAGCCACTTCCAATGCATACTGCTTATAAGGATTTGGGATTTGATATTAAAGATTATCCTAACGCATTCAAAAGATTTGAGAGCGAAATAACTCTTCCTCTTCATACATTATTAACTGACGAAGAAGTTGATTATATTATAAAAAAGTATATAGAAATTATAAAAGAGGTTAGAGATGTATAGTTTTTGCAAAAGGGCCTTTGATATAGCTGCTTCAATGTTTGGTATCATTTGTTTGTTGTGGCTTTTTGTTATTGTTTCAATAGCAATAAAAACCACATCTAAAGGGCCTGTAATCTTTAAACAAGAAAGGGTTGGTTTAAATGGAAAGATTTTTAAGATTTGGAAATTTAGATCAATGGTAACTAATGCAGAGAAAAAAGGTCTTCAGATTACAAGTAAAGAAGATTGCAGAATAACGGGCGTTGGCAAGTTTATAAGAAAATACAAGATTGATGAACTCGCTCAACTATTCAATGTGTTGTTTGGACAAATGAGTTTTGTTGGACCTAGACCTGAGGTGCCAAAATATGTTGCGTTGTATAACGACGAGCAAAAGAAAGTGTTAACAGTAAAGCCTGGTATTACAGATTTAGCATCTATTGAGTATTGTAATGAAAATGATTTGCTAGATTCGTCAAACGATCCGGAAAGCACATATATTAATACAATTATGCCTGCAAAATTAGAATTAAACTTAGCCTATATTGAAAAAGCAGGGTTTTGGTATGATATAGGATTAATTTTTAAAACATTTGCGAGGATTTTAAAATAATGGAAAAGTATTCTTTTTTAGCATCTGTATATAGAAATACAAAACTTAATGAACTAGAGGCGGCATTAGATAGTTGGGAAAATCAAACTATAAAACCAGATCAAATAGTTATTGTATGTGATGGGGAACTCTCAAATGAAGTTTCTGATTATTTATCATCAAAAGGGAACAACTCGTTGTACACATTTGTTTCATTAAAAGAGAATGTTGGATTAGGAAGAGCTTTAGCTTTTGGAATGGAAAAGTGTAGAAACGAAATAATTGCTAGAGCTGATACTGATGATATTTGTGTTTTGGACAGATGTGAAAAACAATTGGCATATTTGGTAAATAACCCGGATTGCTCGATAGTAGGTGCCAATATAGCTGAGTTTATAGATTCAATAGATAATGTTGTTGGATATAGAGTTGTCCCTGAAAATCACAAAGATATAGTCACCTATATGAAGAAGAGATGTCCATTTAATCATATGGCAGTTATGTTTAGAAAATCGGAAGTCGAAAAAGCGGGAGGATATCAACATTGGTACTTAAATGAGGACAGTTACTTATGGGTGAGGATGTATTTGGTAGGCTGTTCTTTTTATAATATTCAAGAAGTATTAGTTTACGCTCGAGTTGGACAAGAGATGTATGCAAGAAGAGGTGGATATAAGTACTATTTGAGTGAGAAGAAATTGTTTAAATATATGTATAAGCATAACATAATTTCATTTTCTGACTATTTTATTGCTAAAACAATAAGGTTTATTGTTCAAGTCTTAATGACGAATAGATTGCGTCAGTGGTTCTTTAAGACTTTTGCAAGAAACAAGGATGTTAAATAAGAAGTAATGGATAATATGGTGAGTAATAACTATACACTATCATTAAAAAAGACATTAGAGTTTTTCTTTACTCTATGTGTTTTTGCAGAATTGGTATTGTGTTTTCTTAATAGTGATAGATATTTTCAGTTGTCAGGTTATTACTATCCTTTATTTGGTGCATTGTTATTTGGTGGATTGGTTTCGCTAAGGCAAAAAACAGTTCATATTAATCAAATTTTAACGATTATTTTTGTGTTTTATATTATGTTAATATGTGCTTTTAATGGATCATATAATGCAGGATATTTATATAGTTATTTATGTCTATTATTGTTTTTTTACGTAATGAATAGTGATGCAATAAGCTCAAAAACAGTATATAGAATGGTGTGTTTTTATATTATAGGGGCAATGATTATTGTTCTATTAATGATTGTTTTTAGAGTTCGGTATTACGAAGAGGTCGCAAATAGAATTACAATACAAGTATTAGGAAGGCCTAAAATCGACCCAAATTACCTGGCAGCGTATTTGGTGGGTCCTGCTGTATTTAGTTTAGTATTATATTTTAAATTAAGTAAAAAAGTATTTATTTATGCATTTATTTTTATTGCAGTAGGGATTCTATTAACAGGATCAAGAGCAGCTTTATTGGCATTGATTTTAGCGCTTTTGCCATATACTTTCTATATTAGAAAAAGGGTTAATAATAGGTTGCTATTTGGGGTAGTAATTGTTCTGTTCTTTGTCATATTTGTGACATTGTCCCTTACATCAGATATTTTTTCGAGGTTTAAAATTTCGGGATTATTTGATGGATCAAATTATCGTAGAGTGGAATTATGGGGGAATGCGTGGGAAGCAATTATGCAACGCCCTATTTTTGGCTATGGAATTACTCCTTCGTCTCAGATTATTGGAGAGGCGACTGGAGAATATGGCCCAGCGCATAATACTTTTTTAGAAATATGGCTACAAACAGGGATGATAGGATTGTTTTTTATGTTTTTCTTTATCATTATGCCAGTTTTAAGAAATCCTTCTTGCTTTTCTAAAAGTATTTTAATAGGAACACTATTTACGGTGCTTATGATATCCGCGGAGGCAACGCTTTTCTTTTGGATAAATATCGTATTTATAAATAATAATTTTATTAGGAGTAATGAGTATGGAGTTAGTGAGTATAATAATGCCCGTATACAATACTGAGATGTATGTGGCAGAGTCTATAGAGTCTGTAATGGCTCAAACATATAAGTCTATTGAATTGATTATCATTAACGATGGATCAGTTGATAATAGTTTAAGAATATGTGAAGAATATGCAATAAAGCATGATAATATACATGTCTTTTCGAAGCAAAACGGCGGAATATCTTCAGCGAGAAATATGGGAATAGAAAAAGCAAAAGGGGACTATCTTGTCTTTTTAGACAGTGATGATATTCTTTCGAACGATATGGTAGAACTTTTAATGACTTCTATTAAAAGAAACGGTTCAGACATAGCAGTTTGTGATATGACAACGAACTTAAAAAAAGTAGGCAATGGTTCTTATAAAGAAAAAGTTTTTTCCCCGGAAGAAGCAATAAAGATGATATTAAAGGAGACTTCGTTTTCAACCTCAGCTGGAGCAAAATTATATGTAAAGAGTATTTTTGAAGGTATAAGATTCCCTATAGGACGTATATATGAGGATTATGCAACTGTCTATTTAGCTTTTGGCAAAAGCCAAAAAATTTCATATATCAATCGTATAATGTATTATTATAGAGTGAATATGGACAGTATTACTCATGTGAGCTTTTCTAAAAAAAGAATGCAATATTTTGATGCTAGTAGAGAAATAGAGAGTTATATTACAAACAAGTACCCAAAACTATGTAAGTATCTTAGAATAAGAGACACTCGCTATGCCATTTCATTTTATAAGCAAATGTTAGATTCCGGAGTAGAAGATGCCGAAATAGAAAAGGCGTTAAGAAGAATAGTTAAAGATAACATTTTTCAGTATTTGTTTTCACGCTATTCTATAATAAGTAAAGGGTATGGGGTATGCATTGTATTATGCAGAAAAATATTGAAGAAATTAAGTAAGAGACAGTAGTTACTTATACTAATAATTATAGAGAGGTTTTATATGGTTATTTTACATATTGCATGCATTCATTCTGGAGATGTTTTTAATGGGGTAAGGGTAGTTGTCCCAAAACATGTTGAAAACCAAGCAAAGTTTGCTGAAGTCGCCTTTATTAATGTTTATAAAGACAGAGTTTTAGATAATGGGACTCAATTAGAATGCAACTCAAATTTCGATATAAATACACTCCCTATGCCATATAATAAGCCGGATTTGGTGGTATTTCATGAGGTTTATCGCCCTGAATATTTAAAAATATATAAGAATCTTATGCGTAACCGAATTCCGTACATTATTATTCCTCATGGAGAATTATCAACTGGTGCACAAAAGAAAAAGAGAATAAAAAAAATAGTGGCAAACGTTTTATTATTTAATCGTTTTATTTGCAATTCTAGGGGCCTGCAATGTTTGTCTGAAAAAGAAAAAAGTGACACAAAGTTTAATGTGTATAGATTTATTGGTTCGAATGGTATAGACATCCCTCTTAATACTAAACGTATGGTGAGCGAAGCGAATAAGAATAAACTCGTGTATATTGGGCGCTTAGATTTATATCATAAGGGGATAGACTTATTGTTGTCCGCAATAGAAGAAATAAAGAAAGAGTATCCTAATATTAGACTGGAAATATATGGTCCTGATTGTTTAAATAGAAAAGAAACGATAGAAACACTAATAAAAGAAAAAGACTTAGCAGATATGGTTTCTGTGCACGCTCCAGTTGTTGGAGATGAAAAGCAAAGAGTATTGGAGCAAGCAGGATTTTTTATACAAACATCAAGGTTTGAGGGAATGCCAATGGGGATACTGGAAGCTTTGAGCTATTCCATTCCTTGTATAATTACAGAAGGCACAACTTTAGGAAACTATTTTCGAAAATATAATGCGGGCTGGGTCGCAGAAAATGAGGCATCTTCAATATGTAAAGCAATAAAAGAAGCGTTACAATCTTCAGACATGGAAAGAAGTATAAAAGGCAATAATGCATATAACCTTGTATTAAAAGAGTTTTCATGGAATATAATAGCAAACAATACAATTGAAGAATATAAAAAGATAATAAATATATAATTTTCAACGTGTTGATTTAAGAGAATATCTTTCATAGAGCAGTTTTTTTAGAGATGTAGATTTATTTTGTAAAAACATAAATTTGTTAAAAAATTAACAAATATTTCTTGACAATGTCAAACTCGATGTGTATTATGTATATCGATAATATATTTATCGAATAATTTTCGTTTAATATTTATCCTTAAATTGAAACAATTTTTTATATATAAAGGAGACGTTAAAATGTACGACGTAGTAGACGGTGTTGAAAAGTTAGAAGAAGTCATTGCCGGTGTTAGAGCAGCTCAAAGAAAGTTTGCAACTTATACACAAGAGCAAGTTGACGAAATTTTCTTTAAAGCAGCAATGGCTGCAAATCAACAAAGAATTCCTCTAGCAAAGATGGCAGTTGAAGAAACTGGCATGGGTATTGTTGAGGATAAAGTTATTAAGAATCACTTCGCAGCAGAATATATTTATAATCAATATAGATATACACAAACTGTCGGTGCATTCGAAGAAGATAAAGCTTATGGCGTTAAGAAGATTTATGAACCAATTGGTCTTGTAGGTGCAGTAATTCCTACAACAAATCCAACATCTACAGCTATTTTTAAAACACTATTAGCATTAAAGACAAGAAATGGTATTATCATTTCTCCACACCCAAGAGCAAAGAAGTCAACTATTGCAGCAGCTAGAGTTATTCTTGAGGCCGCAGTTGCAGCTGGTGCTCCAGAAGGCATTATTGGATGGATTGATGTTCCATCATTAGATATGACAAATCTATTAATGAGAGAAGCTGATATTATCTTAGCCACAGGTGGCCCTGCAATGGTTAAGGCTGCTTACTCATCAGGAAAGCCAGCACTTGGTGTAGGCCCTGGTAATACTCCTGCTGTTATTGATGATACTGCAGATATCAAGTTAGCTGTAAATTCAATTATTCATTCAAAAACATTCGATAATGGTATGATTTGTGCCTCTGAACAATCAGTTATCGTATTAGATAGTATTTATAATGAAGTTAAGAAAGAATTCGCTGATCGTGGATGCTATTTCTTAAACCCAGAAGAAACAGAAAAGGTTAGAAAGACAATTATTATTAATGGAGCATTAAATGCTAAGATCGTAGGTCAAAAGGCTCACACAATTGCTGCTCTAGCAGGTGTTGAAGTTCCAGAAGCAACAAAGATTCTTATCGGTGAAGTTGAATCAGTAGATTTTTCTGAAGAGTTTGCTCATGAAAAGTTGTCTCCAGTTTTAGCAATGTACCATGCAAAAGATTTTGATGAGGCTGTAGATAAAGCTGAAACATTAGTTACAGAAGGCGGACATGGTCATACTTCTTCTATTTATATTAATGCAAATACAGAACACGACAAGTTAGCAAAGTTCCAAGATAGAATGGAATCATGCAGAATCCTTATCAACACTCCATCTTCTCAAGGTGGTATTGGCGATTTATACAACTTTAAATTAGCTCCATCTTTAACACTTGGTTGCGGCTCATGGGGCGGTAACAGTGTTAGTGAAAACGTTGGAGTTAAACATTTATTAAACATTAAAACAGTTGCAGAAAGGAGAGAAAACATGTTGTGGTTTAGAGCACCTCAAAAGGTATATTTAAAGAAGGGTTGCTTGCCAGTAGCTCTTGATGAATTAAAGACATATTATGGAAAGAAGAGAGTATTTGTTGTAACAGACTCATTCTTATTCAACAATGGCATGATTAAGCCAATTACAGATAAGTTAGATCAAATGGGTATTGCATATACTTGCTTCTCAGATGTAGCTCCAGATCCAACACTTGCTTGCGCAATTGAAGGAACAAAAGCTATGAATGCATTTAAGCCAGATTGTATTGTAGCAATCGGTGGTGGTTCTGCTATGGACGCAGGAAAGATTATGTGGGTTCTATATGAACACCCAGAAGTTAACTTCTTAGATCTTGCTATGAGATTTATGGATATTAGAAAGAGAGTATATACATTCCCTAAGATGGGAGAAAAAGCATTATTCGTTGCTATTCCAACATCTGCAGGTACTGGTTCAGAAGCTACTCCATTCGCAGTTATCACTGATGAAAAGACTGGCGTTAAGTATCCATTAGCTGATTACGAATTAATGCCAAATATGGCTATTGTTGATGCAGATATGATGATGACAGCTCCTAAGGGGCTAACAGCTGCTTCTGGTATTGATGCTGTAACACACGCATTAGAAGCATATGCTTCAATTATGGCTACAGATTATACAGATGGTTTAGCACTTCGTGCTTTAAAGATGATTTTTGAATACTTACCAAGAGCATATGATGATGGTTTACATGATGCTGAGGCTCGTGAAAAGATGGGTAATGCTGCAAATATGGCAGGTATGGCATTTGCTAATGCATTCTTAGGTGTTTGTCACTCAATGGCGCATAAACTTGGTGCATTCCATCACTTACCACATGGTATTGCTAACGCATTAATGATCGGTGAAGTATTAAGATTTAATGCTAACCCAGTCCCAACAAAGATGGGTACATTCTCTCAATATCAATATCCTCATACATTAGAAAGATACTGTGAAGTTGCAGATTATCTTGGCGTTAAGGGTAAGACTAACGAAGAAAAGTTAGAAAACTTAATTGATTATATCGATGAATTAAAGGCAAGAGTTGGTATTAAGAAGACAATCAAGGATTACAACATTGATGAACAAGACTTCTTAAACAGACTAGATGCAATGTGCGAACAAGCTTTTGATGATCAATGCACAGGTGCAAACCCAAGATATCCATTAATAAGTGAAATTAAGCAAATGTACTTACATGCTTATTATGGAAATCCAAATAGAGAAAAAGTTTAATAGTTAAAGCTTTATAAAGAATTCTGCCATTCGCTTTGTTTACCAAGAAAAGTAATAAGCGAAGGCAGAATTCTTTTATTTAATAAAACGCTATATCATTTACACGCCAATATCTAATAACAAAAAATAGGAAAGAATTGATTCAATAAATTCTATAATAATATGACGGCTAGACGTAGGTATCAATGCTATATTTGCTTATTATATTTTTCTATTATCATTTATAATATTATTGTTAATGATATTAGTGGAGGAGACATAATGCCAATCGTGTTCTATGGAATAGCATTTATAGCTTTGGCTAGTTCGTTGAGAATTAATAAAAATGAAGGGTTTCTGGATAAAGATTCGTCTAATGTAATAAAAGGCTTTTTTATACTACTTATTGTCTTTTCTCATATATTAAATTCATTTCCATACAATGGAGCATTTGCCTCTCTTCTTTCAGGGTTTAGAGGGATATTAGGGCAATTATTGGTATCAATGTTTTTCTTCATTTCGGGATATGGGATAACGTTGTCCGTTGAAAAAAAAGGAGATGTTTATGCCAAATCCATTGGAACAAATAGACTATTAAGAATTATTATTTATTCAATTTTTTCTTTAATTCCATTTTATATCTATTCTCTTTGTTTAGAAAGAGAAGTATCGTTTGCGGATTTCTCCCTTGCGATAATAGGACTTAAATCCTTGGGGAATTCTTCTTGGTTCCTATTTGCAATTTTGTTCTGCTATTTTGTGTCAACGGTAGTTTTCTTGTTTAATTATAAAAATTTGTTTTTGCCAATTATAATAATAACACTAGGGGTTTTTGGCTATATAATTGTTATGTTTTTGATTGGAGAACCATCTTGGACATGGGATACTATCATTAGTTTCCCAATAGGTATGTTCATATGCTATTTTAGGGATTTTATTAATAGTTTATTAGGAAGAAAAACTATTTGTTATTCTATAATGGGATTGTCGGTATTGATTGTAACTTTATTACAATATCTTTCAATTAGGTTTACAGAATATTTCCCGGAAATAGTTGAGATGTGGCTTGCGAACTTCTTTTTCTGTTTATTTTTCGTTTCTCTAACAAAAGTATTTGTATTAAAATCCGTACTATTGGGATATTTAGGAAAAATTTCTTTTGCCATATTCTATATGCACCAAATTGTGCTTTGCAGTTTTAGAGATATGCGCCCAATACCAAACGAATCGCTTAATTATTTAGTTTTATTCATTTCTGTTGTAGTAATAGGAATTCCTTTTCATTATATATATCAAATGATAGATGAATTTTTTACAAATCCTATTGTCCAAAGGAATAAGGCATTAGTTGTAAAGGATAATAGCAAGTAGTATAGTTGATAAGTTGAACGTAGTTTTTATTAAATGTTTTATATAGAATTCTGTATGTGATAAACAATTCAAAATAGATAATATGTATTAAGTAAGAATAACTATTTTTTTAATAATTGGTTTATTATGGTTCTCATCATTTTAGAGCAGCTATTAGGTTTGCTGTAGAATGAATTCTTTAGTATTGGTGTTTATAAAACGCCTAAGCACTCAATGATTATAATAGTGTAATAACAAAACAAGAAACGTGCTCGTTTTGAGTAAAAAGAAGATGAACTGCTGCTCACTTGCTATTGCAATTGTATTTGTATATATTGTTTCGATATGTAAAATATCGATATAGAAAAGTGAGAATAGAAAAGGTATAATATAAATGATAAGAAAAGATAAAGGGGGGATTCTTATGAATTTAGATAATGTTATTGCAACACGTAAAAACAAGGCAATTTATCTTGATGGCGACAAGGTGATTAAAAGCTTTGACAAAGATTTCTCAAAAGCAGATATCTTGAATGAAGCATTAAATCAAGCAAGAGTAGAAGAAACTGATATTAAGATTCCAAAACTTCTTGAGGTAACAAAGATTAAAGATAAGTGGGCTATTGTTATGGAGTACATCCCAGGAAAGACGCTTGAACAATTAATGAAAGAAAACCCAAAGAAGATGGATGAGTATTTGAATTATTTTGTTGATTTACAAATGCATATCTTTACACAAAAAGCTCCTTTACTAAATAAATTAAAGGATAAGATGAATAGAAAGATTTCAGAATCTCCTATTGATGCAACAACTAGATATGAATTACATACTAGATTAGATGGTATGCCAAAACATAATAAAGTATGTCATGGAGACTTTAACCCAAGTAATATTATTATTTCAGATAAAGATGGAGATGCATATGTTATCGACTGGTCTCACGCAACACAAGGCAATGCATCAGCTGACGTTGCTAGATCATATTTATTATTCTCACTAAATTATGGTGAAGAAGTAGCAAATAAATATTTGGATATATTCTCTAAGAAGAGCGATACAGCAAAACAATATATTCAAAAGTGGATTCCAATAGTAGCAGCTTCTCAATTAGTTAAGGGCAAGCCTGAAGAAAGAGAGTTCTTGCTAAAATGGACTGATGTAGTAGATTACGAATAGTTTTTAAATAAGTAGATTATGCATTCGAGAGGCTAATATATTCATAAGCCTCTCGTTTTTATTCATTATTCTGTTTTTTAATTACACACCTTGACATCATATATTCGCACCTTTATAATAAAAGGCGATATGAGAAAGCAAGTTTATTTTAGCGCATATTACTTTTACGGCTACTATTATAGCCTAGATGTTTAATGCGGTTTTTAGAATAAACGAACTTGTAGAAAATGAGTAAATAAAGGAAATTTAAGAACCGCCAACAAAATGGTGGTTTTTTTTGTTATATAGGAGATATAGAATATGATTATTGTTATCAAAAACGGTTGTGACAAAAAGCAATTAGACAACTTAACAAGTTGGATCGAAAAACAAGGTCTTAGAATAGACAGATCTAACGGCGAAAACACTCAAATTTTAGGATTAGTTGGTGATACATCTAAAGTAGATGTGGATTTAATTCAATCTTTAGATATTGTTGAATCAGTTAAAAGAATTCAAGAGCCATATAAACTAGCTAATAGAAAGTTCCACCCAGAAGACACTATTGTTGATGTTGCTGGACATAAGTTTGGTGGTAATAACTTCCAAATTATAGCTGGTCCTTGTTCTGTTGAAAATGAAAAACAAATTATTGGCATTGCCAATGCAGTAAAAGCTGCAGGTGCTAACATCCTTCGTGGTGGCGCATTTAAGCCAAGAACTTCTCCATATGCATTCCAGGGATTAGGTGGAGATGGATTAAAGCTATTACTTAAAGCTAAAGAAGAAACAGGTATGCCAATTTGTACTGAACTTATGGCTGAAAAGTATTTAGACCTTTTTGAAGATGTAGATATCATTCAAATTGGTGCTAGAAATATGCAAAATTTCGATTTATTAAAAACAGTTGGTAAAACAAAGAAGCCTATCTTATTAAAGAGAGGTTTAGCTAATACTATTCAAGAATGGTTAATGAGTGCAGAGTACATTATGTCTGAAGGAAATCCAAATGTTATTCTTTGCGAAAGAGGAATTAGAACATTTGAACCATATACAAGAAACACTTTAGACTTATCTGCCATTCCTCTTCTTAGAGATTTAACACATTTACCAGTAATAGTAGATCCTTCACATGCTTCAGGCATTGCAAAACTAGTAGCTCCAATGTCACTTGCTGCAGTGGGTGCTGGCACGGATGGTTTGATTATTGAAGTACATAATGATCCACCACATGCATTATGTGATGGTGCACAATCTCTTCGTCCTGAACAATTTGAAGATTTAGTAAAGAAAATAGATGTAATGTTACCACTTGTAAACAGGGAGCGTAAATAATATGAATATTGGCGTTATTGGACTTGGTCTTATAGGAGGTTCTATTTGTAGAACATTAAAAAAGAAAACAGAGCATACTGTTTATGCTTATACTCGTTCTGAAAAGACTATGGCGAATGCTTATTTAGCAGGAGCCTATGATAAAGTCCTTTCAAAAGATAACGCTAAGGAATTAGATATATTATTTATTGCTTTATATCCACAAGCAATAATTGATTACTTAAAAGAATATGCTCCTTTTATGAAAAAAGGTGCAATATTAATAGACTGTGGTGGTAATAAAAGAGGTATTTGTGCAGAAATGGAGAAGTTACAGCAAGAGTATCCAGATTTGCATTTTGTAGGTGGCCACCCTATGGCAGGAAGGGAGTTCAGTGGATTCTCGCATTCAACAACAACAGTATTTGATAACGCAACTTTCTTACTTGTTCCAATAAACAATACACCTATAGAAGTTAGAGCTACTATAAAACATTTAGTTCAAGAGTTAGGCTTTAGTGGTGTTGTAATTACTAATGCAGCTGAACATGATGAGATGATTTCCTATACATCTCAGCTTGCGCATATAGTATCTAGTGCATATGTTAAGAATAAGCTTGCTACAGAACACTATGGTTTCTCTGCGGGCTCATTTAGGGATATGACAAGAGTTGCTAGATTGAACCCTCAAATGTGGACAGAGTTAATGTTTAATAATAGTGACTATTTGGTAGAACAAATAAGCGTAATAATAAAGAATCTTGAAGACTATAAAGATGCGTTAGCAAATAAAGATGAAGAGAAACTAACAAGATTATTACAAGAAGGTAGCGATATTAAAGAAAAAGTTGAAGCGATGAGAGCTCAGATGCTTTCTAAGAAGGTGGATAAATAATATGGAGATTGTTAAAGTTCATGCATCAAAGACTTACGATATAAAAATCGAGAAGGATTTGTTATATACAGTAGGTGAAGAGATTTCAACAATAAAGCCAAAATGTAAGGTGCTAGTAGTATCTGATGATATTGTTCACGATTTATATGGAAAGATTGTAGCCGACAGTTTGATTACTTGTGGCTACAATGTTTTTGAGTATACATTCCCACATGGAGAAAAGAGTAAAAATCTAACAACATATGGCAATATTTTAAATTTCTTAGCAGAAAGCGCATTTACAAGATCTGACCTTGTTGTCGCTCTTGGTGGTGGCGTTACTGGAGATATGGCGGGCTTTGCGGCATCAACATATATGAGAGGAATTGATTATGTTCAAGTGCCAACAACTCTTCTTTCTATGATTGATTCATCCGTAGGCGGAAAAACAGCAGTAGATTTACCTTCAGGGAAGAATCTAGTAGGTTCATTCTATCAACCAATAATGGTTTTAATAGATACAGCAACCCTAACGACTCTTCCTTGTACAGAATATAAAAATGGAATGGGAGAAGGCATTAAATATGTTGTTCTAGATGGCGGAGAATTAATACCAATTGTTGAAAAGGGAATTAGATGTTCTTGTGCTAATGAAATAGGAAAGTTTATAAAACTTTGTGTTACTTCAAAAGCGAATATTGTAGAAAAGGATGAAAAAGAATCTAATTTAAGAAGACTTCTAAATCTTGGTCATACATTTGCACATTCAATTGAAAAGTTATCTAATTACACAATACCTCATGGAGTATGTGTAGCAGAAGGTTTGAGAATAATTTCAGATATATCTCATAAACAAGGAAAACTAAACGATTTAGATTATAATAAGATTATTAATCTTTTAGAGAAATATGAAATGCCAAGAATAACGGATTATTCAATGCAAGACATGATAAACGTTATGAATGTAGATAAGAAAGTAGAAAATGGAAATATTAATTTTGTAATACCATATGCTATTGGCGATTGCAGAATTGAATCAATACCATTAGATAAAGTAAATGATCTAATATAACAATGGATATAAGAATAACTCCAGCGATAATGGGTGGCGAGGTAAGTGCCATCGCAAGTAAATCATATGCGCATAGAATGCTTATGTGTGCTATGCTTACGCGAGATAATGGAGTTATTAATAACGTAGTTGAAAGTAAAGATATTAAGGCAACAATTAATTTTTTAAATGCACTTAATACAAAAGTAGATATTAAAGATAATAAATTCTATTTAACTTCTGGAGATATTCCAAAGACAGCAAATATAGATTGTATAGAATCTGGCTCAACAGTAAGATTTATTTTATCTATATTGGCAGCGCTAAAAGTTAATGCATTTGTAACAGGCAAAGAAGGACTTCAAAAACGACCTCTTATAGATCTTATAAAAGTATTAAGAGAAAATGGTGAATATGTAGATAGTGATACACTTCCTCTTAATATGAGTGGAGAGATAAAGAGTGGAGAATATAGAATTAATGGATCAATATCTTCTCAATATATAACAGGACTTTTAATGGCACTTCCTATCCTTAGTGGAGATAGTAAAATTGTTATAGAAGGCAATTTAGTTTCAAAGAGTTATTTAGACATAACACTTGAAGTGTTAAGATTGTTCAAAATAGATATAAAAGAAGAAACTTGGGGCTATGCTATTAAAGGAAATCAAAAGTATATAATGCCGGATAATTTAGCAGTTCAAGGAGATTGGTCTAATGCTGCTTTCTTTATAGTCCTAGGAGCAATAAATAAAGATATCAAGGTAACTAATTTGGTTCTTGATTCAAATCAAGGGGATAGAGAGATTATAGATATAGTTGAAAAAATGGGCGCTAAGGTTAATAAATCTGACAATTCAGTTAGTGTAACAAAAGCACCATTGCATAGCATAGAATTAGATGCAAAGAATATACCTGATTTAGTGCCAATAGTATCTATCCTTATGGCTTGTGCAGAAGGCGAATCAAAAATCACAAATGTAGATCGTCTAAAGATAAAAGAAACAGATAGATTAAAAGCTGTGCAAGAAACCCTAGATAGAATGGGCATAGAGAATAGATATGAATCTAATACTTTATATATAAAAGGTGGCGTTATAAAGCCATTTAGTGGTATATCTTATAATGACCATAGAATGGTAATGATGCAAGCAATAGCTGCATCAATTGCAAGTGGTGATTCTACAATTCAAGGAATAGAGGCCGTAGAAAAGTCTTATCCAACATTCTTTGAAGATTATAAATCCTTAGGAGGTAAATGTAATGTTTAGTGCACTAGACAAACTTAAGATTGAAATATATGGTGCTTCTCATGCAGAGAAGATATCTTTATTTGTTGAAGGACTTCCAAAAGGAAAGAAGATTAATATTCAAGAATTACAAGAATATGTGGATAGAAGAAAAGCTCAAAAGGCTGCTTTTTCTACTGCAAGACTAGAAGGTGATGTTATACATTTTGCGTCAGGTATTACGGAAGATGGAATTCTTACGGGAGAAAAGCTTGAGGCTTATGTTTTGAATACATCTCAACATTCTAATGATTATAACAACCTTGTAAATACACCAAGACCTGGCCATGCAGATTATGTAGCTAAGGTTAAATATAAAGGCGAAATGGATATGAGAGGTGGTGGTATCTTCTCTGGAAGAATGACACTTACAATATGTATATTGGGTGGTATTGCTCGCCAATTATTAAGAGAGTACGGCGTTGATGTAGAAGCATATATTTCGTCAATAGCCGGAATCCAATCTACATCATATAAAGATAAAGATTTAACAAAAGAAGAAATACAAAAGGCAAATCCATTATTTAGGGTTCTTGATGAAGAAGCAGGAATCTTAATGATGGAGAAAATAACAGAAGCAAAGAATAACATGGATTCTGTTGGCGGCACGGTTGATTGTATGGCTTTCAATGTGCCAGTGGGTCTAGGAGGTCCTCTATTTGAAGGGATGGAGGGAAAACTAGCTTACGCCATGTTTGCGATCCCTGCAGTAAAAGGGGTTGAGTTTGGTGCTGGATTTGATATCTCAAATATGAAAGGATCAACAGCTAATGATAGTTTCTATTATGATGATAATAAAGTCGTAAAAACATATACAAACAACAATGGTGGCATTAATGGTGGAATCACAAATGGTATGCCTATAACATTAAGAGTAGCATTTAAGCCAACGCCATCAATTGCTCAAAAGCAAAAAACAATAAATACAGAAACAAAAGAGAACGTGGAAATAGAAATCAAGGGAAGACATGATGCTTGCATTGTGCCTCGTGCTGTAGTTTGCGTTGAATCTATAGTCGAAATCGTGATTTTAGATAGCGTTTTATAAGAGGAGAGACTATGAGAGAATTAGGAATTGAAGAAGCCAAACAAAGGTTGCTTAAAATGATGGATGAGTTAAACCAAATTTGTGAGGAGAATGGAATTGATGTTTCTGCATCAGGAGGGACGCTATTAGGTGCAGTAAGACATAAAGGGTTTATTCCATGGGACGATGACATTGACGTCTATATTCCTAGACCACAATATAAAAAACTTGTTGAGATAATGAGAGAGAGAAACAAAACTTCTCGTAATGTATTATTGTGTCATGATTTAAATGAAAAATATTTATATCCTTTTGCAAAATATGTCGACACAAAAACGCTATTGGTAGAAAAGGAAGGCTATTCCGGAGTTGAAATGGGATTGTTTATAGATATTTTTCCTATTGATGGATTAGGTAATAGTGTGGAAGAAGCAAAAAAACAAATGAGAAAGTTGAATAAATACATAATACTTAATTTATCATTGTTAGTTCGCCCATGGCGTAAGAATGTATCGTTCGTTAAGAATCTTGCGATTTCAATGATTAGATTGGTTGCAAAGACTATTGGTCCGAACTGGATTCATAAAAAAATGAATCAAATAGTAAATAGCTTACCTTATGATACAAGCAAATATGTGGGCGAGTTTTCGGATGAAATAGGAGACAAGAGAATAGTTCTTAAGTCTGAAATGTATGAAGAGTATGAATTTTTAGATTTTGAAAATATTAAATTAAAAGTTCCAAAACAATGGGACAAGTATCTAACACAATTCTATGGTGATTACATGATACTTCCTCCTATTGAAAAACGAGTATTAACTCATGGATATGATTTATATGCGAAGGAGGGGTTTTAAAAATGAATATAGGGATGATTTTGTCAGGCGGGGTAGGTTCTAGATTTGGTGCCGATACTCCTAAACAGTACCAAGACTTACTGGGAAAGCCTGTTGTGTCATATGTTGTGAATAATGTAAAACAAGCACAAGAAATAGATAAGGTGCTTGTTGTATGCGCTAAAGAGTATATGGAATGGTTTAAATCAAGTTTTGACGTAGATGTATGTGAGGGCGGAAGTGAAAGAAATATTTCGTTAATGAATGGGTTAAAGTACATTAAGAATAAGTATTCATGTGATAAAATAATGATCTTTGATGCTATGAGGCCTTTTGTAACGCCAAAGATAGTGGGTGATTACATGAAGTTGTTAGACGAGTATGAGGTTGTTGCTACTTGTCAAAAAATAGTGGATTCTTTAGGTTGTCTAGATACACATACTTGTGATAGATCTCGCTACTATTTATTACAATCTCCAGAGGCATTCAGGTTTGACTTACTATACAATAATTTCGATCCAAGTAGTTCGTTAGTAGAAGCATATCAACAATTACCTGAAGGAACATCTTTATATAAATATTTCGATTTCAAAGATAATTATAAATTAACATATGCAAGTGATTTGGAAATCATGAAGGCGTATATGCAATACAAAAAAGGTAAGAATGAAAATTAGTGTATTTTTTAAGAAGTCATATAATTGGGTATTAAGGAATGTTTTTTCTAAAGTGTTTTTATTGCATTCACTAGAAGATTTAATTTTATTTGAGAGTGTGCCAAATTTGTCAGACAGTACAAAACCCGTTTTTGATTATTTTGTAAAAGAGGGATATAACAAGAAGTACAAAATGGTTTGGTTGTTAAGAGATGAACAAGATGATTTACCTCAAATCGATAATGTCTCATATATTGAAATGCATCCAAAAACGTTTAAGGAAAAAATGAGATTATATAAGTTACAAATGACTGCAAAATGTTTGGTTTGTTGTAACTATATATTAACTTCGCAAAGAAAAGGTCAAAAGTCTTTCTATATTACGCATGGTTCTCCTTTAAAAAGCACAAATACATATTATTATTTGCCAAAAAATGTTGACTACTGTTTTGTTCAAGCCGAGGCGTGGAGACAACCTGTTGCAAAACAAATGCATGTAGACACTAATAAAATAGTTTCTTTAGGGTATCCAAGGAATGATGTCTTAACGAAAAAAGGGAAAGATTTGAGTGTGGTATTCAAGAGAAGTTTTGAAAAAATTCTTGTTTGGTATCCGACTTATAGACAACATAATGCTGGAGGAAATAACACAGCATCTAAGAATGCCATTCCTATTATATATGATGAAGAAAATGCAAAAAGGCTGAATGAATGTTTAAAAGTCAATAAAGCATTATTGATTGTTAAACCTCATTTTGCACAAGACATCTCCAAAATAAAGGATTTGAGATTAGATAATATTGTATTAATTAATGATGAATTTTTTGTTAAAAACAAGATTACATCATATGAATTTGTTGGCAGTTGTGATGCTCTTATCACAGACTATTCTTCTATATATTATGATTTTACATTAAGGGATAAACCTGTTGCTGCTATATGGGAAGATATTGAGGACTATAGAAGAAATCCAGGATTTGCGGTAGATGTTGATTTCTATATGAAAGGGGCTGAAAAAATCTATACAGTAGAAGATTTCATTGCGTTTATTCAAAGAGTGGGGAATGGCGAAGATATCTTAAAAGATGAGAGAAATAAAATAAAAACAATGGTAAATGAATTTGAGGACGGAGAAAGCACAAAAAGAGTAGCGGAATTCGTTATAGAAAAAGCAGGGTTGTAATGGTGAAAGAATTGTTAAATAAGACAAAAGATATTCCTCAAGGGGTAAAAGCTTCTTTTGCTTATTTTTTGGCTAGCGTTTTTTCAAAGGGAATCTCATATATTGTAACTCCACTATATACGAGACTAATGACCGCAGGTGAATATGGTCAAGTATCTGTATATATGACATGGCTAGAGGTTTTTGGTATAATAGCAATGTTTTGTTTGTCTTATGGGGTTTTTAATAGTGGAATGGTGGATTATCCAGATAAAAGAGATGAGTATTCTTTTTCAATGTTAATTCTATCGAACATTATAACATTATGTTTTTCCGCAATATTCCTTGCCTTATATCCTATAATTAAGTCAATAATTAAGATGGATTTTCCGTTGGCTGTATTAATGTGTGTGATTTTTTTCTTTCAACCGGCTTATAATTTTTGGGTTACAAAACAAAGATATGAGTTAAAGTATAAATACACATTTATTGTGTCGGTAGTCAGTGCTGTTTTTTCTCCGTTAGTTGCAGTTTTATTGCTATGGAAAGGGAATGGTAATGCAGTATATGAACGTATATTTGGGGCGGAAGCAATTCTAATACTAATTTATATTTTCTTCTATATTTTCATTCTTGTAAGAGGAAAGGCAAGAGTAAATATAAAGTATTGGAAGTTTGCATTATTATTTAATTTACCATTGTTGCCTCATTATTTATCCATGTATTTATTAAGCAGTTCGGATAAAATAATGATACAGCATCTTGTTTCAGATGAGGCAACCGCATATTATAGTGTGGCTCATTCTATTGCTGCTATAGCTTTAGTAGTTTGGACTGCAATAAATGGTTCTCTAATACCATATTCATATGAGAAATTAAAGATTAAAGACTACAATTCTATTTCGCGCGTAACAATGCCGATATTGTTGCTATTTGCTGCTGCTTGCGTTGGTGTAATAATGCTTGCTCCAGAGGCAGTAAGAATTATCGCGACGAATGATTATATGGAAGCTATTTACGTAATTCCACCAATTGTAGCAGGAGTATTCTTCCAGGTACAATATCATGTATATTCTAATGCGGTTTATTTTTACAAAAAGCCAATATATGTTATGTTTGCTAGTGTAAGTGCAATGGTACTCAATATTGCATTAAACTATTTTGGTATTAAAAAGTTTGGATATATTGCAGCTGGATATACGACTTTAATTAGTTATGCTGTTCAAGCAGGCATTGATTACTTAGCGATGAGAAAGGTTGCAAAGTGCGATATTTATAATATGAAATTTATGGCATTAATGTCAGTATCAGTTGTTGCCATAGCATTAATATGTAATTTATTCTATAATATTGCATGGATAAGATATTCAATTTTGGGATTGTTGGTGGTTATTGCTATCTTCTTTAGAAGAAAGATTTTTGAGATGATAAGTTTTATGTTTAAGAAAAATAAAAAAGAAGAGGTTTCAGAGGAAAACAAAGAGAGTTTTCAAGAGAATAAAGAATAAAAAGGTGAAAAAATGAATACAGTATTAGTAACAGCAGCAGGAATAGGTTCGAGAACTCAGCAGTTTATTCCAAAACAATTTTTAAGTTTAAAGGATAAGCCAATATTGGTATACACATTGGAAAAGTTCCAAAAATGTGATGAGATTGATTTAATTGCAGTAGTATGTTTAAATGGATGGGAGAGTTATTTAGATGCTTGCATAAAACAGTTTGGATTATCTAAAGTGAAGTACATTTTTAATGGAGGAGCAACAGGTTTTGACTCTATTACAAATGGAGTGTTTGGATTAGAGAATGTATTAAACAAAGATGATATTATACTAATACATGATGGTAATAGGCCTGGAGTTTCGGATTCTATTATCAAAGATTGCATCAAAAATGCTAAAGAACATGATATTTCAATTACTAAAATACCAGCAACAGAAGTAGTATTCGATGTTACAACTTCTGAGAGTAACCCAGTCGTTCTTAATAGAGATTATTTATATAGAACACAAACTCCACATGCAATCAAATATGGAAAGTGTCTATCTCTATATAAAAAAGCAAAAGAGGATGATTTGACAAATGTAGTTGCTCTTTGTTCTTTAGCAAGTTATTATAAAATGCCGTTATATTTTAATGACGGGTCCGAAAAGAATTTTAAAATAACAACTAAAGACGATATTGATTTATTCAAGGGATTATTGGGTGAATAATAATGGTATACACTTCAAAGTATATTGAAGAGATTAAATTTTTTGGATTGCAAAATGATTTGTCTATTTTAGATAATTCAAAGGTTTTAGTGACAGGTGGCACAGGGCTTATTTGCTCGTATTTAATTGATGCCGTTTTGGAAACAAATATGAATTGCAATATTACTTTATTGTGTTCAGATATAACCAGGGCAAGGAATCGTTTTTTAATGCATAATAATGATTCGCGTATTGAATTTATTAAGGCGGATCTAACAAAGAGTCTTGAAGTGTCGGATGATTATGATTATATATTATCAGGAGCAAGCTATACTGATCCTAAGAACTATGGTCTATATCCAGTAGAAACAATCACAACCAACATACTAGGAAACTATAATTTATTTGAAGTCGCAAGAAAACAAAAGAGTTTGAAAAGGTTTTTGGTTTTCTCGTCTTGTGAAGTATATGGGGAAGAAACAAATTTGTTAAGAGAAACAACAAAAGGTATTGTTGATTGTTTAAATGTGAGATCTTGTTATAATGAGAGTAAACGTGTAGTAGAAACAATGGCTGTATCATACTCGAGAGAATACGGAATAAATACTGTTATAGGACGTTTTAGTAGAGTATATGGACCTACTATGAAATTATCAGATACAAAAGCTCTATCTCAATTCATGTTTAATGCGATTGCTAATGAAGATATTGTATTAAAGAGTAAAGGAACACAGAAGTTTTCATATTGCTATGTCGCTGATGCCGCTTCTGCTATTATAAGATTGCTAGAAAGTGGTGAATCAGCAAATGCTTATAATATAACAAATGATACTGAAGTGTTGGAATTGAGGGAGATTGCTTCTTTAATTGCTAATAGTGCTAATGTAAAAGTAAAATTCGAAATTCCACCTGAAAGTGAGCAAAGAGGTTATTCATTAGCTACATTTGCAATACAGGATGCGACGAAAATGAGGAGTCTTGGATGGGAGCCAAGAATTAGGTTAAAAGATGGTGTATTTAAAACATTGTCTATTCTAAAAGAAAGAGTCGAATTAGAGCAACGCTAACAGTTTGCTATAAAGGAGTATAGATATGCTTGATGAATATAGAAAGCAAATAGATGACATCGATACACAGCTTGCTAAACTTTTAGACGAAAGACTAAAAGTATCTAAAAAGATTGGCGAAGAAAAAGCCAAGATGGAGACTGTTGTATTAGATAAAGGCAGAGAAAAGAATGTTGTTAATAGAGTAACATCATTAGTTTCTCCTGAATATAGATTATATGTTAAGCAAATATATGAAACTATATTTGAGACTTCTAAGGCTTATCAAAGACAATTTATACATAATGAAAGTGCAATCTCTGCAAAGATTAGAAAAACTATTGAAGAGGGGGTTAAACAATTCCCAATCTCTGCTACAGTTGCTTGTCAAGGTGTAGAAGGTGCTTATTCTTCAATAGCAGCAGATAGATTATTTGAATTAAATACAAACCTATATTTCAAAACATGGGATGCTGTATTTGATGCTGTAGAAAAAGGGCTATGCGATTATGGCGTGTTACCTATTGAAAATTCAACAGCAGGTTCAGTAAACAAAGTTTATGATTTAATGAAAGAACACAATTTCTATATCGTTAGATCAATAAAGTTAAGAATCTCACACAATCTTTTAGCAAAGAAGGGTGTAGCTTTATCAGATATAAAAGAAATAGTTTCACATCAACAAGCACTAGATCAATGCTCAGATTTAATATCTCAACTTGGTGTAAAGATTACTGTATGTGAAAATACAGCTATGGCAGCACAAATGGTTGCTAAAGCAAAGCGTACAGATATAGCATGTTTATCTTCAAAAGAATGTGCAGATATATATGGTCTTAATATCTTAAAGAGCAATGTTCAAAATGCTAATGCTAACTTTACAAGATTTATTTGTATATCTAAGGATTTACAAGTTTTTGAAAAATCTAACAAAATAAGCATTATGGTTACTCTTCCTCATGAAAAAGGATCACTAAACAAGATATTAAATAAGTTCTCAACAATGGGGCTTAACTTAACAAAGCTTGAATCTAGACCAATGCCAAATACTGACTTTGAATTCACATTCTATTTTGATTTTGATGGCTGTATTGAAGACGATAACGTTTTAAAGCTTTTAGCTGATTTAGATTTCGGAACAGAACAATTCACATTCCTTGGTGGATATACGGAGATTATATAAAGTATGGCAGATTATTGTCTTATAGGAGAAAAACTAGGACATAGCTTTTCAAAGATAATTCATGAAAAGATGGGTTATGAATATGACCTTGTAGAAGTTGAAAAAGATAAACTTCAAGACTTTGTTAACGCAAAGAAATATAAGGCATATAACGTTACAATTCCTTATAAGCAAGTAATAATGCCAATGCTAGATGTTATTGATGAATCCGCAAAGTTAATTGGTTCTGTTAATACGGTAGTTAATAGAGATGGCGTTCTTTATGGATATAATACAGATATCTACGGTATGGAATACGCTTTTGAAAAGGCAGGGATTGTATTAAAAGACAAGAAGGTTATAATTCTTGGTTCTGGTGGTACTTATGCTACAGCAACTGCACTTTGCAAAATGAAGGGCGCAAAAGAAGAAATTAAAGTGTCTAGAAATGGGGAGAATACATACGATAACATTCAAAAACATTATGATGCAGAAGTTATTATTAATACAACTCCTGTTGGTATGTACCCACATAACGAAGATCAAATAATTTCTATTAAACCATTTACAAAATTGACAGGTCTTTTTGATGCAATTTATAATCCACTAAAGACAAAGATTTTATTAGAAGCTGATGAAAAGTGGGGAGATAAATATCATTGTAATGGGCTGGCAATGCTTGTTGCTCAAGCAAAATTTGCAAGAGATTTATTCTTTGGAAATAAAATAGATAATTCAATAATTGAAAAAATTATTAAAGAAATAGAAAATGATAAATTAAATATAGTATTAATTGGTATGCCAGGCTGTGGTAAGTCTACGATAGGTAAGGAACTTGCAAATAGCCTAAATAAGACATTTGTAGATATAGATAATGAAATAATTCAAAAAGCCGGCAAAACTATCCCTGAGATTTTCAAAGAGGACGGAGAAAAGGCATTTAGAGATATCGAGGAAGAATGTATTTTAGAGATCTCTAAAAAGCAAGGTCTTGTTATAGCTACAGGCGGTGGAGCTATATTAAGAGAAAATAATGTTACTGCCCTAAAGTGTAACGGTCTTGTTATATTCTTAGATAGAGATGTAGAAAAACTAGCATCAGATGGAAGACCTTTATCTTCATCAAAAGAAGCTATTCAAAATCTATATAATAATCGTATTGAATTATATAAAAAAGCAGCAAAATATATTGTAGATGATAACGGAACTATTAATGAAGTTGTAGATACAATACTTGATTTAATTAAATAATAAATCCAAAACCAAAAACAACAACAACGGATACTATAGCAACAACAGTCATGTTAATCTTAAAGAATGCCATGATTAGTGCTACTATTGTTCCAATAACTGCTGTCCAAATTGAACCTGTTGAATAGAATATAGCAGGGAATGTTAATGCTGCTATTACGGCATATGGAATATAGAATAAGAAAGATTTAACATATTTATTCTCGATGTGCTTTTTCATAAACACAAGTGGAATCATACGGCAAAGGTATGTAACAAGCCCCATAACTAGAACGGCAAGAACTTGGTAAACTATAGTACTCATACGCTTGCCTCCTTGTCGTTATCTTTTATCTCTAAATCTTCTTTATACTCATAAGAGTCCATTGGATCTTCAATAGGGAATAAGAAAGCACAAATTGCTGCAGCAACAATGCCAGATATAATTACTCTAAAACCTTCGTTAATTCTGTTCAGATAAGGTGTGTAATATAAAAGACAAGATATTGCAGTTGCTATAGCAATACATACTATAATAGCTTTATTTGAACGTGCTGGTGGCACGATTATAGCTATAAACATACAATAAATAGCAATACCAAGTGCGATTTGTAAGCTTTCTGGTAAGACGTTATTTACAAGAGCTCCAAGTAAAGTTCCAAGTGCCCATAAAAAGTAAGGGAATGTTGCTACGCCAAACATATATTTTGGCTTTAAGTTTTTGCCAGCAACCGTACATACAGCAAAGATTTCATCCGTTACAAAACAACTTAACAATAATCTTTTCCAAGTAGGAGTCTTCTGATCAAATTGTTGAGATAGTGTTAGAGACATTACAAGGTATCTAGCATTAATAATTAATATCGCAAGTGCAATCTCAAAGAAGGAAGAGAATGCTGCCATCATGTTAATACCAGCGATTTGTCCTGTAGATGTCAAATTTGTTAAAGAGAATGTTGTTGCAAGCCACCATGGGATTTCTTTTTGGACTGCATAAATACCAACGGTAAATGATACTGCAAGATATGCAATACCTATAGGTAATCCGTCTTTTAGTCCATCAAAATAAGAAAACTTCTTTTCCATAGCGCTCATATTATAACCTTACTATTTATATTTTACAATTTTTTGTTGGGTTTTTGTTAGAAACTATTATATAATTTCAAAAGAAAATAATAGGAGATAGTGTATGGAAGAGATTTGGGATGTGCTACTAGACGCGATTATTGATACAGCAAAGATTTTGCCTGTACTACTTGTTGTCTATTATTTAATTGAATTTTTGGAATATAAAAAGATTTTGAAGACAAGAAAATCTCCTTTACTAAATGGCAAATATTCACCAATATTTGGTTCTTTATTTGGATCAATTCCGCAATGTGGATTTGCCGTTGTATCAACAGATTTATTTACAAAGGGCGATTTTTCAATAGGTGCGTTAGTTGCGGTATATATAGCAACATCAGATGAAGCACTTCCTATGCTATTATCTGTCCCAGATAAGATCCCTCAACTTTTAATTCTGATTGCGGTAAAGATCGTTTGGGGTATTGTTGCTGGTTATGCTGCTATGCTTGTTCATAACAAATTGTTTGCAAAGAAAGTTCAACAAAGAATGCAAGCATTAGAATCAAAGAAAGAAGAAAAACAATATATAGAAGTTAATGGCGAAAAAGTTGACGTTACAGGCATGGAAGTAGATATGGAATATGCTTGCGATTGTGAATACTGTCAAAATGGTGGCAAGTTCAAATGGTACGGACCACTTGTTAAATCTTTAAAGATCTCTCTATATATTCTTGTTATAAACATTATTCTTGGCCTTGTCGTTTATTTCATTGGCGAAGAAAAGATTAACGAATTCTTGGAATTAAGTTATGGTTTCCAACCAGTACTAGCAATTATTATTGGATTAATACCGAATTGTGCTTCTTCAGTTTTGATAACACAACTATTTATAGATGGCGGTATATCATTTGGCGCTGTTATTGCAGGATTATCTGTAAATGCTGGTATGGGTATTGTAGTTCTTTTAAAACAAAACAAAGATATTAAGGAGAACCTATTTATATTTGGTGCTTTAATTATTTCTGCGTTAGTTATAGGATATGGTTTACATTATTTGCCAATATAGTATTACTATATTAAGGTTATTTTACAATAAGAATGCTTATTCTATTTGACTAATATCTTAAGGTGAAATTAAAATAGAAATATCAAACGAATATATTAAGTAAATTGCCAATATAGTTTTAGGAATATGGTCTAAAACGTTTCTACCCTGGCAGCCTTAGCTGGGACTATTGGAAAAGATAGAGAGATTGGCAATTCAGGAACTAAAAAATCCTGAATTTTTTATTTAAGGGGAGTATATCTTGAAACTTTTAGAAGAAAAGATTAGAAAAGATGGTATCGTTATTGGTACAGATATTTTAAAGGTTGATAGTTTTTTAAATCATAAGATAGATGTCGCTCTAGCTCAAGAAATGGGCAAGGCATTTGCAAAGAAATTCGCAGGAAGAGGAATCAATAAGATTTTAACAGTTGAAAGTTCAGGTATAGGTCTTTCATGTATTGCTGCTCAATATTTCGATAACGCTGAAGTAGTATTTGCTAAAAAGAATAAAGCTAAGACTACTCAAAACGATAGCGTTTACACAGCTGATGTCTATTCATTTACTCGTGCTGTAACAAACGAGATTAGAATTTCAAAGAAATATTTAACAAGTGAAGATACAGTTTTAATATTAGATGATTTCATGGCTATGGGCGGAGCTGCTAATGGCCTTATTTCAATTGCAGAACAAGCTGGCGCAAAGGTTGCTGGTATCGCTATTTGTATTGAAAAAGGATTCCAAGGCGGCGGAGATAAATTAAGAGCTCAAGGTTATGATTTATGTTCTTTAGCAATAATCGATTCAATGGACGAAAACAAGGGAATCGTATTCAGAGAGAACGATAATTAATTAGACAACAAAAAATTTCCCTATCAAAAGGGACATGGAGGAATTTATATATGAAAAACTTTACTAAAGTTCTAGCAATTATAGCTATCGTTGCTGTTATCGCTTCTTTAGGCGTTGCATTCATTGGCTGCTCAAGCGATGAAGAGTACGACTTAGTTGTTGGTGCTATCATGGTTGGTGATAGAACAGAAGGCTATACAGAAGCTCACATGAATGGTATTGACGGTGCTAAGGCTGCTGTTGAAGAAAAGCTTGGCAAGAAGATCAATGTCATCTACAAATTAAAGGTTCCTGAATCACCAGACGTTACAAAGGCTGCTGAACAAACAATTGCTCAAGGAGCTAAGTTAGTTATTACTAACTCTTATAGTCACCAATTCTTCATCACAACAGATTTATTATCTCAAAACAGTGATGTAACATTCGTTTCTATGACAGGCGATTTAGCTGGAAAGATTTACACAGATGACAGTGGTAAACAAACAGATTACACACAATACACAAACTGGAAGAACGCTTTCACACAAGTTTATGAATCTAGATATGTATCTGGTATCGTTGCTGGTAAGAAGCTTGCTGAATTAGATGCTGCTGACAAATTAAAACCTGCTAACAAAGACTCAAACGGAAAAGTTAAGATTGGTTATGTTGGTGCTTACCCATATGCTGAAGTAGTTTCTGGTTACACAGCTTTCTTCCTAGGAATCCAAAGCGTATATCCAAACGTTTCTATGCAAGTTAAGTATACAAACTCTTGGTTCAACGTAGATAGAGAAAAGGAAGTTGCTAACGCATTAATCTCTGACGGTTGTGTTATCATTGGACAACATGCTGACTCAGAAGGTGCTCCAACAGCTTGCGAAACAGCTAGAAAGGCAAACAAGGAAGTTTATTCAGTAGGATATAATGTAAGCATGTTAAAGGCTGCTCCAACAGCTGCATTAACATCTGCTACAAACAATTGGGAAGTTTACTATGAATATCTATTCACACAATTATTAACAGGTGGAGAAGTTGTTCAAAACTGGTCAAAGGGTTATGTAGATAACGCTGTAGCTATTACAGATTTAGGAACATCTGCAGCTGAAGGAACAGCAGAAGCTGTTGCAGCAGCTATCAATGCAATTAAGGATGGTTCATTAAAGGTATTTAATGTTGCTAACTTTACAAAGGGTGGACAACACTTATCAACATACACAGAAGCTTGGGGTATGGATGGCGCTGAATGCTTAAAGACAGAAAACGGCGTTACATATTTCGCTGAATCTTCACTAAGATCTGCTCCATACTTCGATATCAGAATCGATGGTATTACAGAAATAGCATCTACATATAAAGACTAATTAAATAGTCATTTTATTAGGGGTGTAGTTAATACTGCACCCCTCAACTAATTATACAAGTAGTGGGGTATACCCACATTTTGCGTTTTATAGGAATATATGGATACAGCAATTCATTTTGAAAATGTTACAAAGACTTTTGGTAAGGTAATTGCCAATAATCAAATAACAATGGATGTTAGAAAAGGCGAGATTCTTGCGCTTCTTGGCGAAAATGGCTCAGGAAAGACAACTCTTTGCAATATGCTTGCCGGAATTTACTATCCAGATAACGGCAAGATTTATATAAACGGTAATGTTGCCGCTATTACATCTCCACAAGATTCTATGAAATACCATATTGGTATGGTACATCAACATTATAAGCTTGTTGAGTTGTTTACTGCTGCTGAGAATATTGTTCTTGGCTTAAGCCCTAAAGAATTTAAATTTGACATTAAGAATGCTATCAAGAGAATCCAAGAGATTTGTGATAGATATGGTTTTAATATAGATCCAAACAAGAAAGTATATAACATGACAGTATCTGAAAAGCAAAACCTTGAAATTGTTAAGGTTTTGTATAGAGGTGCTGATATTTTGATTCTAGACGAACCTACAGCTGTTTTAACACCACAAGAAGCAGATGTATTATTCTCAGTTATGAGAAATATGAAAGCTGATGGTAAGTCTATTATTATCATTACTCATAAATTACAAGAAGTATTAGCAGTATCAGATAGAGTAGCTATTTTAAGAAAGGGCGAATACATCGATACAGTTGAGACAAAGGATGCTACAACTCAATCATTAACAGAGATGATGGTTGGTGAAAAGGTTACTCTAAATATAGATAGACCTGAAGTTGTTCATAATATTCCACTTCTTGAAATTAGAGATTTAACAATAAAGAAAGATGATGGTTCTATTGCTATAGATAAGGTTAACTTCTATATAAGAGGTGGTGAAATCTTAGGTGTAGCGGGCATTGCTGGCTGCGGACAAAAGGAACTTTGTGAAGCAATTGCCGGTCTTAGAAAGATTGAATCAGGAGATATTAATCACGTAGGTGAATCTATTATTGGAAAGAAACCACAAGAGATTATTGAAGAAGGTATTGCAATGTCATTTATTCCAGAAGATAGACTTGGAATGGGCCTTGCTCCATCATTATCTATTACAGATAATATGATGTTAAAAGATTACAATGTAATTTCTCCTTGGTACAATCCTTTTGTAAATAGAAATGCCGCAAGAGAAAAAGCAAAGCAAATCATTAACGAATTAGACGTTAAGACTCCATCAACAGAAACACCAGTAAGAAGATTGTCTGGTGGTAATGTTCAAAAGGTTTTAGTTGGACGTGAAATATCTGCTGGACCTAACGTTATTGTTACAGCATATCCAGTAAGAGGATTAGATATAAACTCTTCATACGCAATCTATGACATTCTAAATGAGCAAAAGAAGAATGGTGTAGGTATTATGTTCGTAGGTGAGGATCTAGACGTATTACTAGCTCTTTGTGATAAAATCATGGTTCTATGCCATGGTAAAGTTATGGGTGTTGTACATGCTACAAAAACAACAAAAGAGCAACTTGGTTTAATGATGACAGGAACTCTAGACTTGAATGAAGAGAAGCCAGAAAAGAGTTTTGGTATTGCTTCAGACTCTTTAATTCAAGAAACTAGTGTGGATGCAGACGAAAAGAAGGAGGTAAATGAATAATGGCAAAGGCTATGAAAATGAAAAGCGAACCATTTATAAGAGTTGTAAAAAGAGACAATTCATCCTTCTTGTTTAGAACAATAATAAGAGTTGTAACTATCTTTATGGCATTCCTTATAAGTGTTTTATTCTTGCAAGGAGTATCAGGAATCCCTATGGGAAAGATCCTAAAGTATATTGTTGATGGTTCTACAATAACAAAGTCTTCTAAGATTTCGTTCTGGAAAGACGCAATGCTACTTCTTGCAGTAGCGCTTGCTTTAACTCCAGCATTTAAAATGAAATTCTGGAATATAGGTGGTCAAGGTCAAATATTAATGGGAGCATTAATGACCAGCGTAATGATGTATTATTGTAGCAATATGGCATCAGGTTTAGTTATCTTATTGTCTTTTATAACAGCAGTTATGGCTGGTGCTATATGGGCATTAATCCCTGCCGTATTCAAAATAAAGATTGGCGCAAATGAGACATTGTTTACATTAATGTTAAACTATATTGCAGTTCAAATTGTTGAGATGTGTGTAGATATTTGGAAAGGACAAGCATCTGCACTTGCTCCATTTAACTCTGGAACTAAGGTGGGTTGGCTTCCAAGTATCGGAAAGAACCAATACGGATGGGTTATCTTTACAGTAATAGTTTTAACAGCATTAATATTTGTATATCTTAAATACACTAAGCATGGATATGAAATATCTGTAGTAGGTGAATCTCTAAGCACAGCAAAGTACGCAGGCATGAATACATCTTGGATTATTTTAAGAACAGTTGCGCTATCTGGTGCATTGTGTGGCCTTGTAGGGTTCTTCTATGTAGCAGGAGTTAACCACGTTCTTTCAAGTGCTACATCAGGTAGTTATGGATTTACAGCTATTGTTGTTTCTTGGGCTTCAGGATTTAATCCATTTGGTATGTTTGTTATAGCAGTTTTAATGACATTCTTATCTTTAGGTACAGATAACGTTGTTAACTATGCATCACAAGTATTAAATGGTTATACATCATACATCACAGTTGGTGTATTCCTATTCTTATTAATCGGTTGTGAATTCTTTATTAATTACAAGATGGTATATAGTTCAAGTGCCCGCGCTAAAGCTCCAGGTTGGTTTAATTTCTGGGATAATGCGGTAATCAAGATTGATTCTGCATCAGATAAAATGGGTGCTTGGTGTAAAAAGCAAATAGGCTCTTTAAAAGATAAAATCTTTAAGGGTAAAGTTACTTCAATTCCTAAAGAGGAAGTAAAGGTTGAAGAAGTTCCAAATGAGGAGGTGAAGTAAGATGGAAGGATTTATTACTTGGTGGACTAGTGCAATAGTATATGGAACAATAATCATGTATGGCGCACTTGGAGAAATCTTAACACAAAAGTCAGGTCACTTAAATTTAGGTGTACCAGGTGAAGTGTTCATCGGAGGATTTGCTGGATTTGCAGGCGCATTCTTATATGAAAATGCCGTTGAGAATCCTAATACATTCTTACTAATCATTATCCCAATTATTTGTGCAGTAATTGCTTCTGGACTTGCAGGTCTTTTATATTGCTTCTTTACTGTAACTCTTAAGGCTAACCAAAATGTTACTGGTCTTGCTCTAACATATATTGGTGTAGGTATTGGTAGCTTTGGCGGACAATACATCATGATCAAAGCTGGTTGCACATCATATACAAGAGTTCAAGCAACATCAGATATCTTTACAGAGAGCATTCATCACTTAGTAGGAAGCCCAGACAACTGGTTCTTAAAAATGTTCTTATCTTATGGATTTATGATTTACTTTGCAATTGTTGTAGCAATTGTATTACATATCTTCTTAAAGAAAACAAGGGTTGGTTTAAATTTAAGAGCTGTAGGTGAATCTCCAGCAACAGCAGATGCTGCAGGTATAAATGTAACATTGTATAAATACGTAGCGACTATGGTTGGTGGTGCTATAGCAGGTCTTGGTGGTCTTGTTTATATCATCTTATATAACAATGGTGGTTGGACAACAAGTAACCCTATGGAAACATTAGGTTGGCTTGCAGTTGCCCTTGTAATATTTGCTACATGGAAACCAATTAATGCAATTTGGGGTTCATACCTATTTGCCTTCTTATTCTGGTTCTATGCAAATGCAAACGTTTTAGGTATTACTTTATCTATTCCGCAAGCGGATTTAGTTCAAGCATTACCATATTTTGCAACAATATTAGTTTTAATCATTATTGCATTAAGAAAGAAGAAGGAAAATCAACCACCTGCATCCTTAGGTGTAAATTACTTCAGAGAAGAAAGATAAAGATTTTAAATAATTAAATTTATTAGGACTATAGCATTTTGCTGTAGTCCTATTTTTAGTATATCAGAAATTGATATACCAAAATGGTTAATCACACTCTTTGCAATTTGTGTATAATAATGATAATATTAATATACCAAAGAGGTAAATCGAATTGAAAATAGAATTTGTAAACAGTAGAGTAGAAGAGAATCTCTTAGACTTAAAGAAGATGTCTAAAAAGCATGGTGCAGTGTTAACAAAGGCAATACACAAGAGATATGCACAGCTAGTTGCGTTATCGAATGTTAAAGAACTTATGTTAAGTGGTCTAGATAATCCTCATATTCTAAAGGGAGATTTTCATCGTTACGTCGGTTGGTCAATAACAGGTAATATTAGAATAATTCTGGATATAGGATTACAAGAAGGTGAGCAATATGGCGAAGGTGTTGCTCAAAGAACAACAATTACAATAATGGGAGTATGTGATTATCATGGAAACAAAGATGAATGGATTATCAATTGAGTTATTATCTCATCCAGGGGAGACACTTTTAGAAGTACTAGAGTCTAACAATATGACTCAAAAAGAGTTGGCTGCTAGAATAGGGGTGACAGCAAAACATATAAATAGAATTGTAGCTGGCAAAGAATCTATAGGTCCAGAAACCGCATTTAAATTGGAAAAAGTGTTTAGTAATATAAGTGCTTCTTTTTGGAACACATTGCAAGCTAATTATGATAGCGAGTATATGCAAGTAATAGAATCTGAAACGGTTTCTGAGGAAGAGAAGGCTGTATTTAATAATAATACGTATACTTTTCTTGTTAACGAGAATTACCTAGAAAGGATGCATGATATAAGAAGTAAGGTTATTCAAATGAGATCATTTTTGGGAGTTTCAAATTTATGTAACATAGACAATATGTTGAATGCCAATGCCAGATTTAGAAAATCGTCAAGGGTTAGTATGAATTATTTCGCATTAGCGGCTTGGATGAAAGTATGCGAATTGAAAACCGATGAAGTTGCTGTGGACAATCAGTTAGATATAAATGGATTGTTAAATGAACTGGAGGTAATAAAGAAACTAAATAGTCTATCTGACATGAATGAGATATCAATTAGATTAAAAGATATTTTCGCAAGACACGGTATAGCCTTTGCTGTTGTTAAGAGTATTATTGGAGCCCCAGTGCAAGGTTTTATTAGAAAAATTAATAATAAAACACGATTATGTATAACAATAAGGGGCAAGTGGTTAGACATTTTTTGGTTTACATTATTTCATGAGATCGGCCATCTAAAAGATATAGAGAATGAATTATATTTAGAATTTGATGAAAGAACCAATAATGCATCAGAGATGAGTGCGGATACTTTCGCATGCGACAACTTAATAGATAGAATAAAATACAAGGATTATGTAAAGAACAAAGAGAATATTAATAAGAATTCGATAATAAATTTCTGTGAGGAACAACATATAAAGCCAGGAATTCTTATTGGCCGCATGCAACATGATGGAATAATAAAATACAGCGAGTATAATGAATTAAGAGAGAAAGTTTTATGTTGAGAAATCTCATATAATTATATTGAGTAAAGACTTGTAACCACTACAAGTCTTATTTCTTTTATATTTATATAATATATGTTAGAATAGAAACGTTGGAGGGTTATTATGAAACTAAAAACTAGAATTGTAAACGCTATATCACTACTAGTTGCTAAGATTACAGGCGGCGTAGTTCAAGATGAATCAGCAGAAGTATTAGATGGAAAAGTTACTCAAGGCATGCCAGAACTTATTAGAAGAGCTGGTGCTGAAGGAGCCGTTCTTTTGAAGAACGACGGGATGTTGCCATTTACTAAAGATAGGGAGATTTCAGTATTTGGTCGTGTTCAATATGATTACTTCTCAACAGGATATGGTTCAGGTGGCGACGTTAAAAAGCCTTACGTAAGACATTTAATAAATGGTATTGAAAATTGTGAGGAATTATCTTTAAATAGAGAACTTGCTCAAGAATATGCAGAATGGGTAATGGATAATGAAATAGATCATGGATACTGGGCACATTGGCCAAGATCTTATCCTGAAATGCCATTAAGTGATGAAATCGTCAATAAAGCAAGAAAAACATCCAATGATGCAATTATTGTTTTAGGTAGATCTTCAGGCGAAGATAGGGAAAACGCTTTAGAAGAAGGAAGCTACTATCTAAAGAAAGAAGAAAAAGACATGATTGATATGGTAGCAAAGAAATTTGATAACATTTGCTTACTTTTAAATATTGGATCGATTATGGATTTAACTTGGACTGAAGCATATAAAGACAAGATTAAAGCTATCATGATTGTATGGCAAGGTGGTATGGAATCTGGTAACTCTGTAGCAGATTTATTATCTGGTAGAGTTGCTCCATCAGGAAGGCTTGCAGATACGATTGCTAGAAAATATGAAGATTATCCTTCTTCAAATGATTTCGGCGGAAAGGTATTCAATAATTATGTCGAAGATATTTATGTAGGATATAGATATTTTGAAACATTTAATAAGGATGCTGTTCTATATCCATTCGGATTCGGCCTTGGATACTCAAAATTTACTCAAGAAGTAACAAAGGTTGAAGAATCAGACAAAGATATTAAGTTAACAATAAAAGTTAATAATAGCGGCAATTTCAAAGGCAAGGATGTCGTTCAAGTATATATTCAAAAGCCTATTAGCCCTATAGATAACCCATATAGAGAACTTGTGGCATATAAGAAAACAAAAGAACTTCAACCAGGTGAAACAGATACTTTATTTATTAGAGTATCTAAAGATCAATTTGCATCATACGATTCACAAGGAGTTACAGGATTTAAATCAGCTTATGTTGCTCAAAAGGGTGAATATGTAATATCTGTTGGCGAAAACGTAAGAGATGCAAAAGATGTTGCAAAAGTTACTGTTGATGAACATACTTTAGTTAAACAACTAAGCGAAGTATTAGCTCCAACAAGCAACTTTAATATTATTAAGAATGTTAAAGGCAATGCAAAGTTAGTTCCAGTAACTAAAAGAACAACAGATTTAAAGGAGATTATCTTAGATAATTTGCCAAAGGATATTCCTCTTACAGGTAATAAAGGATATATCTTACAAGATGTTAAAGACGGTAAAGTGTCAATGGATGACTTCGTTGCTCAACTATCTTTAGACGATTTAGAAGCAATATCTCGTGGTGATTATACAATGAATAGCCCTCTAGGTGCTGCAGGCAATGCTGGTGCAATTGGTGGCGTTACTCAATCATTAAGAGACAAGGGAATTCCTGCTACTATTACAACTGATGGCCCTTCAGGAATAAGATTATTTGCTTCTTGTTCACTAATTCCAATTGGTGCACTTCTTGCTTGTACATTTAATGATGACCTTGTAGAGGAAATACACACAAAGATTTCAGAGGAAATGAAAGATAGGGGGTCAGACATTCTTCTTGCTCCAGGTATGAATATTCACAGAAATCCATTATGCGGAAGAAACTTTGAATATTATTCTGAAGATCCACTTCTATCAGGCAAGATTGCAGCAGCAGCAATTCGTGGTATTCAATCCCATGGCGGAAGCGCATGTCCAAAGCATTTTGCTTGTAACAACCAAGAATATATGAGAACAACTAATGACTCAAGAGTATCAGAAAGAGCATTAAGAGAAATCTATTTAAAGGGATTTGAAATAGCTATCAAGGAAGCAAACCCAAATACAATTATGACTTCATATAACAAGATCAACGGTGTATGGAATCATTATAACTATGAATTATGTAAGAGTGTTCTTAGAGATGAATGGGGCTATGATGGTCTAGTTATGACAGACTGGTGGATGCAATATGCGCCATCTCCTGAATTCCCTAAGGTTAAGTCTAACGGCTATAGAGTACGATCTAGAGTAAACGTATTAATGCCAGGTGGCAAGAGAATAGGCAAGAAAAAGCCAGATGGCACACTTCTTGCTACTTATGGAAAGAAAGAAGGTATCACTCTTGGTGAAATGCAACAAAATGCTAAAGATGTACTTGGTTTCTTACTAAAAACAGATAAGCTAAAATAACTAATTGTTTAGAGTTATAAAGTATTCCGTAAGTAATTCAGGAGTTTCCTTATAAAGATTATTTACCCAATACTCTAAAGTAATAATAAAAGATTCAACCATCCCACGTGAACGTAAATCGCTTGGGATGGATTTTTCTTTTATATAGCGATTAGATACCATAGCATTGGCGAAGTCTTTTATCTCATATCTCATCTCGTTTAGAAATACGTCCTTAGACTCGCTCTTAAATATGGCATCAATAATTTCATGGTTGTCATGGATGTGGTAGAAAATATGGGTGATTAAATGCTTGTAATCAAATATGGAAGATTTTGAAAAGTCATGACTCTTTTCTTCTTCTAGAGAGTGCGAAAACACATGGCGGAAGATAGATGAGCATAAAGACTTTAATACTTCTTCTTTTGTTTTAAAGTGTGAATAGAATGTTGATCTTGAAATCTTTGATTCATCGAGTATATCTTGTATAGTTATATCTGCATATGGCTTTCTGTCTAATGTTGCTTTGAATGCATCATATATAGCAGTCTTTGTTTTTTCAATTCTCTTATCCATAATATCCACCTCATATCGAATAATAATAAACATTATGTTTTGTTGTCAAGATGTTATCGAACATTTTGTATATAAATTGCTGAAAAATGTGCCAAGTTATCAAACAAAAGTGCCAGTTTTATATTGTAATTGTTATATATTTATATATAATAAAAGGTAGTTATGGGTGAAGAGTTACAAAAACAATACAAGAGAATAGATAATAAAAGAAGATTAATTCTTTTATCTTTACTTATCGTAGACATACTATTAATTATCGTATGTCTTTGTGTTGGTTCTGCTAATTTATCTTTATCTCAAATATTGCAAGGCTTATTTAATACAGGAGAGCATAAGTATTATCTAATTATTTGGAAAATACGTATGCCAAGAGTTATAGCTGCAGTTCTTGCAGGTGGCGGACTTGCTATAAGTGGTCTTATTATGCAAAGTGTTTTAAAGAACCCTATGGCATCTCCATCAACACTTGGTGTATCTAATGCGGCAGTGTTTGGTGCGAACTTTGCAATTATAGTTCTTGGAATGGGAGCATTAAACTCTTCTGCGGATTCTGATGTATTTGTTAATAATCCATATCTTGTTGCTACAACAGCTTTGGCATTTGCTGTTATAAGCGTTGGATTAATATTGCTTTTATCCCATATAAAAAAGTTTTCATCAGAAACGGTAGTGCTTGCAGGATTAGCAGTAGGTGCAATATTTACAGCAGGTACAACAATGATTCAATACTTTGCTGATGCCAATCAATTAGCTTCTGCAGTATTCTGGAGTTTTGGAAATTTGTCTAGAGCAACAATGCTTGAGAATTTAATAATGTTTATCGTTATAGCAGCAGCATTTACATTCTTTATGCTGAATAGACTTAATTATGATGCAATGACTGCAGGCTTAGATACAGCAAGAACAATGGGTGTAAATACAAAGAGTTTAAGTATATTATCTTTATTATTCGCATCCTTAATTACTGCTACTTGTGTATCATTCCTTGGAATAATAGGATTTATTGGTCTTATTGCTCCACATATAATAAAAAGATTTATAGGAGATAATCATAGATTCTTAATACCAGCATCATTCTTGTCGGGTGTTGCTATTTTGCTTATAGCAGATACTATCTCAAGAACAATTGTATCTGGATTATCTTTGCCAGTAGGCGCTATAACATCGCTTCTTGGTGGACCAATGTTTATATATCTATTAATAAGAGGAAAACAAAAGAATGCTTAAAGTTGAAAATCTAACATTTTCATACGATCAAAAACGTAATGTTTTAGATAACGTATCCCTTCATATACATGAAGGCATCTTTACTGCGCTTTTGGGTCCTAATGGAACTGGTAAGTCAACTCTTATTAAGAATATCTTGCAATTGCTTAAATATAAACAAGGAACAATATGTGCAGATGGAATAGATGTATCTACATTATCTATAACAGATAGAGCAAAGTTGTTTTCATATGTTCCACAAGATTTAGAACTTGGAAATATGAATGTATTTGACGCGGTATTACTAGGTCGCAAGAATTTTGCAACATGGGGATATAAGAAAGAAGATTTTGAATCAACTCAAAAGGTTATTAGTAAGATTGGCCTTGAGAGTCTAACGTTTAGAAATGTTCAGGAACTTTCTGGTGGTGAGAGACAAAAGGTTGCAATAGCTAGAGCTATTAATCAAGGCTCTAGGTATTTGTTCTTGGATGAGCCTATAAGCAACTTAGATATAAAGAATCAGATGGAGTGCTTAGAGCTTTTAAGAAGCATTATGAAAGAATTCGACTTAACTATTATGGCTTCTATGCATGATTTAAATATGGCATTAAGATATTCTGATCACTTCCTACTATTAAAAGATAACAAAGTATATAAGAATGCCGTTATAGATGAGTTATCTGAAGAAGACATAAAAGCATGTTATGGAATAGATAGTGAGATTATAAAAAAAGATGGAATAAGAGTTCTTATTCCAAAAGGAGATAAATAATGAAAAAACTAGTTATCGCTTTATGTGTTGTCATAATAGTGCTAGTATCAACAGTATCTTTCATTGGCTGTTCGCAAGAGGAAACTCCAGGCACTCAAGTCGTAACAGACATGCTTGGAAGAGATGTAACAGTACCTACTAATCCACAAAGAGTTGTATGTATTGGTGCCGGCTCTTTAAGACTTTATTCATATGTTGGTGATATGAGTAAATTATGCGGTGTTGAAAATGTTGAGAAGACAGATTCTACATATGGTGGCAATTTAGCTATTCGTCCATACAAGGAAGTAAACCAAGAATTATTTGATTCTCTTCCAAATTGTGGTAAGGGTGGTCCTCTAAATCAAGCAGCAGAGCCAGAATCAATTATCGCTTGCAATCCAGATTTAGTAATTTCATTAATGGATACAGACGTAGCCGCTACCGATGCTTTACAAGAACAAATAGGTGTTCCTGTTATTAGAGTTCTATATGATTCAGCTAATATCTTTAGTGACGTAGTAGCCAACTCTTTAACTTTATTAGGAAAAGTATTGAATCGTGAAGATAGAGCTTCTACACTTATTGCTTACATGAATTCAATTAAGCAAGATATCGCCACAAGAACAGCGGGTATTGAAGAATCTGCAAAGCCTTCAGTATATTTAGGTTGTAATAGTTCATGGGGTACAGCAGGTTTACTATCTAGTATGGCAAACAATGCTATTTTTAATCTTGCTGGAATTAAAAATGCAATCACTGCAGCTGATGGTGCAGCAGATGGCAAAAAGTTTATGGTAGATTTAGAAAAATTAGTTACTGTTGATCCAGATAGAATCATTATCGACCTTGGCGGATTAACCAAAATGCAAACAGATTATAATACGCAAGCAACGGCTGATGTATATAACTCATTAACAGCAATGAAAAACGGAGAAGTATATACTCAACTTCCATATAATGCTTATTATACAAATATTGAAACAGTATATATTAATGCTTATTATGTTGCCTCTGTAGTATATCCAGACAAGTTTAGCGATGTAAATATCTCAGAAAAGGCTGATGAAATCTATACAAACTTCCTAGGCAAGACATTCTATGCTGAAATTACAGCAAAGTATGGTACATTAAGAAAACTAGATTTAGCAGCTACTTTCCCAAAGTACGATGATGGACGCAGTTAAAGAATTTTTTAACGAACGCGCTGATAATTGGAATGATTATCAGACAGAAACATTAAATGATTTAAAAGGTTTACTAACTCTTATTCCCCTTAAAAAGGGAATGAGAGTTCTTGACCTTGCTTGTGGCACCGGAATTATAAGTGAACTTTTGCAGGCCATAACAAAAAGCAAGGTTACAGCAATTGATATATCTGACAATATGATAAAAAACGCTATTAAAGGCCATAGCGAGACCGATATCGATTTTAAAGTAGCAAACTTTTATGAATACGAAGATGAACCATTTGATGCTATTGTATGTTTTAATGCATATCCACATTTTCTAGATGTAGATGGTTTTGTAAATAAGGCACATTCTCTGTTAAAGAAAGAGGGTTATCTTGTAATCTTGCATAGTATGGGCAGAGTGTGTCTAGACAAACATCACGCAGCGTTTGCGGCAAATGTTTCTAGACATTTAAAATCTCCAAAAGATGAATATGTATCGTATAAAGATAAGTTTATAATGGAGAAAGAAATAGATACAGATAGTAAATATTTAATGATATTAAAAAAGACGGAAAATTAATTCCGTCTTTTGTTATTATTTCTTACATAAATTAATTCTTAGATTCTTCTTTTTTATCAACTTCTTCATCGTCTAATTTATAGTTCTTAATAAAGTCTTTTCCTTGTGCCATACAAGTCTTAAAGCCTTTAATATCAGATAATGCGAAGATTGCCCCCATAACAAGTGTACCAACAGCAGGAACAATAACATATCCTGGTTCAGTATCACCAAAGAATCTAAAGAAGATATAGTCAAGATAAGGGAATACGCTATCTCCAACAATCTTGTTTAAAATCCAAGTAATGAATGTTGAATTAATTACGTGGACAAGCATTCCAAGCCATGCAACCCAATAGTTTCTAAATCTTACTTTATAGTGATTAGTTAAGATTTCTGCACATGGGATTACGAATAGATTCCAGTGTTGTAATAAACTCTTAATTGGTGGCAATGCGATGTATGGTTGAGTAAAGATCTCTGTTGGATATACCATCATAAGAACCGCACCTACAATACCAAACACATAGAACATATGCTTCATTGTTTTGCTATTGCAAAGAACGGCAATAGGGATTAAGATAGCATTTAGATTGCAAGGATATGCAGGATACCAAGGATAATCGATATTTGTTTTCTCATCGCCAAGGATTAAGAATACAACTCTCCATACAATTTCAAATACTAACATCCAAATAGCAAAACATTTTAAGAATGTTTGATAGTGCTTTTCAGATTTCTTTGCTAAATAATAAACACCTACTAAAATGCCTGCTAGCATTACTATAAAGATAGCCATAGACACTAGGTGTGGGGCCTTATAGATATAAGAGCCATAAGTATCTGGGTTTGTTCCCCAAATATCTAAAGATAATAAGTAGTCCATATAAATAACCTTCTTTTAAACTCGTATTTTAGATAAAAAAATAACCTTCTTTATCGAAGATTATTTTATTTTATTTTTATTCACTTTACAAGTGCTTTACATTAATTCTCTTTTGTTATTGTTGTATTAGTTTCTGTTAATGGTTCGCTTTGTTTTGCTTTTTTGGCTTTTATGTCGTTATAGATCATAACTCCAACTGATGCAAGTACAATTCCAGATAATATTGCTTCTCTTACTGCTCCGAAATATCCACCGATATAAATATAGTAGATAATTTGTACAGCCTCATTAAAGAAAGCACCAGCTTTTAATACATAGTAGTTTTTATTAACAGCAGTGAATGTACAAACTGTTAGGGCAACACAAGAAATGTATGTTGGCCAATCTTCAAAGAATGGAATGTTTGCACACCATGTAATAACCATTAATACGACTGCCATCCAGAAAGGAACTTCTTTATTCCATTTCTTTAGGAAAATCATCATTAATACATTACGTACAATACCCGTTGTTGTGCATATAATGTTTGCCCATGCATTTGTTCCATCCATAGCAAGTAGAACAATTGATTCCGCAATAAACATAAAGTATGCAACAATACAAGTAATGATATAACCATACTTCTTTTGGAAGAATGCAATACCAATTATAATAAAGCCAATCAAGTCAAAAACTTGGGCTAGTGTATTCATATGAACGCCAAATAAATCAAAGTACATAAAACGCCTCTAAACAAGATAATAATATTATTGTTATATCTTGCTATAAAGTCCACTAATTTCTATAAATAAATTGTAAATTTAATTAGAAATTAATGCTCTTTGTTTCGCCTGCGTTAAATTTAACTTCTTTTGTTGTAGATCCATATTTAACTTTTATTGTTTGAGCAATATCAGACTTAATTGTTACGCTTGCCTTATTATTGTTCCAAGAACATGAAACATTAGCTCTACATCTTGCACGAAGATTTGTAAATGAACCTTGGCTTAGAGTGCTAGGGCAGGCTGGTAGTACTTCAATAGTTTCTTGTGTTGAATACAATAACATTTCATCAATAATACCAATTAAACCAAATGCAGAGTCTGTGCAATATGCTCTAGACTTTCTATTAGTATTATGGTCTGTCATAAATGAAGTATATTGCAATTGACTATGAAGTAATTGATATAAGCAATAATCAACCCCCTCAGAATCACCAAGTCTTGCGTATACTAAACCTCTGTGTAACCAACCATGAGATTGTGTAGCTTCAGATAATACAGCGTAGTCATCTCTATTGACAAGAGCTTGTTTTACAGCGGCTGCTAGCTCTTCATTGCCATCTAATTCAAATGCTGGCCATGCGCAGTATAAGTGGCTTATATGTCTATGTGAATTATCATCTTCAAAGCCATTAGCGCACCATTCTTTAATTGCACCTGTTTCATCATATGTATATTCAGGAAGATCGCTAATTAAATTTTCATAACTTGCAATTCTTTCTTGATATCCTGATGTCTTTGTTAAGTTTTCAACATCGATAGCCATCTTAAGTGCATAATTAGCAGCAGATATGTCCATTGCAGCGTTTACACATAAAGCAAAGGCTGTTGTCTTTTCATAGTTTTCTGGAGAATAACTTGGAATGATTAAATACTTCTCGCCACTTGCTAGGGAAGTCTTGTTTGCGTTATAGCAAGCGTTACCATTAGCATCTGTATAATATTTTGGAGTGCATAATTGTAACCAGAAGTTTGCATTCTTTGTTAATAGTGGAAGTAGAATCTCGCTTACTAAATCCTTATCTCCATCAGATGTAGTAATTGTCTTATTGCCATAGCATTCATAGTATTCATAAATAGGTTGAATCATCCAAGAAGCGCCGGCATTCCAATATTCAAATGGGTATTCTGAATAATATTCAGCATTTAAAGCTCTATCGCCATCTGTGTTTACTGGGGCTTGAATAGCATTTGTCATGCCATAGTGCTTTGTAGCATTAATTTCCCAATCGTCCATTTGCTTATATACAAAGTTAATATAACCATCGCCAAATGCAGATAGATTTGTTGTATTCATTCCGGATGCCTGTAAATTTACGTTAGCATCCATTGTGTAGATATATCTCCAAGCTGCTGACCAAGAACCTGTCCATAGTCCGCATAATCTACTCATTGTATAACCAGCGCAACAGATCATAGCATATCTGCCTTGGTTGTAAACTCTCTCTAGAGTAGCTGCAGATAGTGTGTCTGAGTTTCTTTGTTCGTCTAATAGATCTTCATTAGATAAAAATCTACTTGCATTATCGCTTGGCCCAAATGATACTCCTGCAGATTTAAATAATTCAGAGTGGATCTTCTTAGATGGAGCCAATGCTTTAGTATAAGAGAATCCATTATCATTATATTTATTTACTACTGCTTCGCAGTTTTCTTTTAATGTATTTACTAGGGTAAAATCTTCTTGAGCTGCAAAATTGCTAAATGCACACATTGATTCTGTTCTTTCTACTGTAGAAATTAAATAAACATTATTTGCATTTGTAATCTTAATAGAACAATCTTTGCCTTTGTTGTAACTATCTGTAGGGTTTTCTTCAATAGCTTCTTTTGTTCCGCTATCAATAACAACATACGTTATACCAACATAGCCGCCATTTTTAAAGTTGCTGTATTTGTAATTAGGATATTTGCCAACAAATGCAAGATATGAAGCATCTGAAGATACTTGCTCTTTATATAACATATCCGTTTCATTTGGATTATCATTTCTACCAAATTGAGCTTGATTCTTTAAATCATCTAAAGAGATAGTCATATTAATCTTAGAGCCTTTTGAAGACTTTGAGATTTTTGTAATTGTTACGTTATCTACTCTTGATGTAAATGTAGATCTATTCCATTCTCCATTTGCATCAGAATATGTAACACCAACTTCTCCGCTATAATAATCTGTCCATCTAGAATATTTACTTGTTTCTAAATCCTCTTGGGTTAATCTTAAGAAATGACCTGGGTGATATTTATAACTGTAATCCCAAGTTGTTGAAGAAGGCTCGTAAATATCTTTATTTATAATGCTTTGTCTAACAGTTTCTAATTCAAAAGTAGAATCTTTAATATCGTTTCTATCTCTTTCCGTAGGCATTATTAAATCTATGTTTTGATAGATAATAACATCATCATATGGATCACCTGATGTTATAAAACCAGTCTTACCATTTCCTCCAACCATACCTTCTTGCCATTCAACTGCACCGTATGATGATGGAATGTTTAAATAAGTCTCTGCATAAACTTTCATAGAATCATTAACTGGAGTGTCGTCATCTTTTTTACAAGCAGTGAATGAAGCTAAAAAAGCACATAATAAAGAAATTACAATAATTGCAAAAATAATCTTGTTTTTTTTCATAAAGCATAACCCTCGTGCGCATATTATAACATAGTAAATATATATAACGCTATATAGGAAATATACTTGTATATTCACTTTTTGGATATTGTGTAAAACAGATGGGTTGTTTTTAGTACAAAATGTCAAGTATTTTTGAAAAATACTGGACAAAACCATGTTGATATAACAGGCATGAGGACTTGACAAGCCATATACCTCGTGATATGATGTATTACAAAATGAGAGGTATGTAATGGATGCACAATTAAGAAGAGGAGTATTAGATGTATGTGTACTGGTTGCCATAAAGAATAAGGATTCTTATGGATATAAGATTATTAAGGACTTAAAGCCAGTAGTAGAGTTATCTGAATCTACTCTATATACAATTTTAAAAAGACTGGAAGAAGGCAAAATGCTTATTGTGCGCTCGGTAGAATTTGAAGGTAGATTAAGAAAGTATTACCACATCACACAAAGAGGTCTTAAAAGAATTGAGGACTTTAAAGATGAGTGGGAAGAGTTAATGAGAGTTTATTCATTTATAGTAGAGGAAAGCGACCTATGAGAAAAGAAGAGTTTTTAAGGGAATTAAAAAGACAGTTAGCAGGACTTCCTAAAGACGATATCAACAATCGAATTGAGTTTTACTCTGAAATGATTGAAGATCGTATGGATGAAGGACTAACAGAAGAAGAGGCTGTTGCTGAGCTTGGAAGTGTTGAATCAATAGTTAATAGCATTGCTAAAGATACTCCATTTGTTAAGCTTATTAAAGAAAAGGTAACTCCAAAAAGAGAAATCAAAGGATGGGAAATATTATTACTTGTATTGGGTTTTCCATTATGGTTGCCTTTAGTAATAACAGGAATAGTACTAGCTTTTGTTGCATATCTAATGATCTGGGTAGCGGATTTTGTATCATTTGCCATTGAGTTTGCTTTTTGCGCTACATCAGCTGCAGGTTTTGTTGCCTATGCCGCTTATGCAATAAATGGTGTGAATAATTTGGTGCCACTTGGTGCAGCTTTGATGTCACTAGGTGGAGTTCTAATGTTCTATTGGGTTTGTGTTGCTATGACAAAAGGAACATTAAAGTTATCTGGTAGAATCTTAACAAAGATTAAAGCAGCGTTTATTAGAAAAGGAAGTAATAGATAATGAGAAAGGGTTTAGTATTTTCAATTATAGTAGGGGTTTTATTAATAGCTGTAGGCGGTGCAGTTCTTGGAATTGGACTTGCTAATAGACAGCCTGAGGAGGTAACAACAAAAACGGTTGCCTTTGAGGATAATTTCTCAAAAATCAATGTAGATATAGATACAGCTAATTTAACATTTGTCGTTTCTGATGGAGAAACAAAAGCAGTAGTTGAGCAGACAGAAGATAGACAATGCGAAGTATCTGTAAAAGATGGTGAATTAGTAATTACACAAATAGATAATCGAGAGTGGTATGAAAAAATATTTAGTTTTGAATCTGAAGAATTAAATATTACTGTATATATTCCATCAAAGATTTATGGAACTTTTGTAGCAAAGGCATCAACAGGAAGTATTAGTGTTCCATCAGGTTATACTTTTGAGAGTGTAAATATTGAAGTAAGCACAGGTAGTGTTTCATTTAGTTCAGTAGTAACTAATTCATTAAAGGCTGAAGCATCAACAGGTCAAATTGAAATTAAAAATACCCAAGCAAAATCTATAAATCTTAAAACATCAACAGGGGAAGTTGATATAAACAATGTATCAGTAATGAGTGACGTTTTAGTTTCTGTATCAACAGGAAGTATAGATATAACTGATTTAAATGCAGTTAATTTAAAAGCTACAGCATCTACAGGTAGTGTTAAAGTTAAAAAGACATTAATAACAAGTAAGATGACAATCGAAACATCTACAGGAAATGTTGTTCTTGATGATGCTGATGCTAAAGATATCTATATCGAAACATCAACAGGGGATGTAAGAGGAACTATAAAAACAGCAAAGCAATTTAATGCTCATTCAGATACAGGATCTATTAAAGTTCCACTATCATCAGGCGATGGAGTATGCAAAATTACAACAGATACTGGAGATATTAATATTAGTATCAAAGATTAGTTTGAGAATCAGGATATAAAGCGAGACTTCTGCTACATAGTAGAAGTCTTATTTTTATAATATTTCACAATATCTATTACAAGACCTGCATAAAATGAAACTAACATAACAATAATATATATTAGCCATCCGTCATCGTTTGAACATGGGTCGGTATTGTTTAACAAAATTCCTAAAGCCTCGCCAAACAGATAACCAAGTAGCTGACCAAGAATAGTACCGATAAGAATAAAGGTGGAAGTGTATTTTAAATCACATAAGGAGAATATAGCAGAGGCTATCATACAAACTAGCCATGGAAAATTATTTACCCATCCAAAGATATACTCATCTTTATATAAAAGAAGTATAAAGTGAAAAATTAAATGAACTGTTACTATTATTATTGTTTTTGCAATTCTTATCAGCATAGCCTATCTTTAAGTATTTTTTAGTTTCTTTAATTATAACATATACGCATAAACTTGTTATGCTAGATTTGGATTGGGACTATTTAAAGATAATGAGCCAAAATGGCCATATACTCTCCTAATTATGCCCAAAAAATGGGCCAAAGTTGTTTATATAGTAATATAGGTATATAATTAATTTACTAATAGGATTTAAGATGAGGGGTAGTTTGTAATGGATAAAATCCGTATTATTGAAGTTAAGCAAAGTGTCTTTGAAGATAACAATAAAGACGCAGAAAAGCTTAGACAAGAATTAAAAAACAAGGGAACATTCCTTTTAAATTTAATGTCATCTCCAGGTTCTGGAAAGACAACAACTTTAACAAAAACAATCAATGCATTAAAAGATGAAATGACTATCGCAGTAATGGAAGCCGATATTGATGGCGAATGCGATGCTCATACAATTAAAGACACAACAGGTGTCAAGGTTATTCAATTGCATACTGGTGGTATGTGCCACTTGGATGCGGAAATGACAAGACAAGGTGTGAATGAACTTGGTGTTGATGGTGTTGATTTTGCAATACTTGAAAACATTGGTAATCTAGTATGCCCAGCTGAGTTCGATACAGGTTCTAGCAAGAATGCTATGATCCTATCTGTTCCAGAAGGTGATGATAAACCACTTAAATATCCACTTATGTTTACAATATGTCATGCAGTTGTAATTAACAAGATTGATACATTATCCGTATTTGATTTCGATATAGAAAAAGCAAAAGAGAGAATTTTAAAATTAAATCCTAATGCAGAGATATTCCCAATTAGCGCGAAAACTGGCGAAGGAATTGATGCCTGGGTTGATTGGTGTCGCCGCCAAGTTAAAGAATGGCAAAGTAAATAGATTATATGATAAGGAGGAAACCCATGGATAAGTTTAATGAATTTTATGACTCATTCGGTAAAAAAGCACCTCACTATGCAGACACACAACCTATGAAGAAGGTGCAAAAGTTAGGTAAAAAGATTACCGATGTTTTCGATCACAAATTATCGCCAAAGGCTCTGCCAACAACAGCTCCTGAATACTGGGGTATTGCTGGTGTAGTTACGGAGGAGATGGCAGATGTATGTCTTAAGATGAAAGTAAGACATCATTATTCATTTGATCAAATGTGCAAAATGAATAAGATACCTAATACAAAAGAGGATAGAGAAAAATTTGAAGAGTTCCTTATGAAAATGGCTCGTGTAGGTATTCTTGAATTCGATTATGGTAATCACTATACACATGACCATAAGGGCGTAGATAAAGAATACGACCATCCAGAAGAAAATGCTAAGCCAGATCCAGCACAAAGAAGATGGACTCTTCCAATTTTCGTTCCAGGTTCTGCTGAAGTATTAAACATGCATACTGATCAAGTAGAAGCACACCCAGAATTATCTTCATTCTTTGAAAGAATGACATATGTCCCACTAGCAGGTATTACAAACATGGTACCACCAGGTGGTGCAGGTGTAGGTATGCACGTTATTCCAGTCGAAAAAGCTATTGAAATGGAAAACCAAACTGTAAACCTAGAGAAATTATCTTATTGGTTAAAGAAATACGAAGGCCATATTGGTGTAGGTATTTGTTCATGTAGATACTCTCGTGAAAAGTTAGGTGAAGGTTGCGGCGATGACTATGATGGCTGGTGTATCGGTGTAGGCGACTTTGCTGATTACTGTCGTGAAACAGGTATGGGTCATGATATTACATATGATGAAGCCATGGAAATTTTAAAGAAGGCTGAAACATTAGGTTATGTTCACCAAATTACAAATATTGATGGTGAGGATAAGATCTTCGGTATCTGTAACTGTAATGTTAAGATTTGTAATGCGTTAAGAACATCTATGATGTTTAATACTCCAAACTTATCTAGATCAGCATTCACTGCTAAAGTTGAACCAGAAAACTGCGTAGCTTGTGGAAAGTGCGTAGAAGTATGCCCAGCAGGTGCAGTAAAACTTGGCCAAAAGCTTTGTACAAAAGATGGCCCAGTTAAATATCCAAAGATTGAACTTCCAACTCATGCTCCATTCTCTTGGGGTGAAGAACATTGGCGTCCAAATTATAGAGATGAAAACGCTGAGAACTGTTACGATACAGGTACAGCTCCATGTAAGACAGCATGTCCAGCGCATATTGCTATTCAAGGTTATTTAAAACTTGCTAATCAAGGTAGATATAAAGAAGCTCTAAGATTAATTAAGAAAGATAATCCATTCCCAGCAGTTTGCGGACGTATTTGTAATAAACGTTGTGAAGATGCTTGCACAAGAGGAGTTGTAGATAAGGCTATTAATATCGATGAAGTAAAGAAATTCATTGCTGAACAAGACTTACATGCAAAGACAAGATTTATTCCTGAAATTGAAATGCCAGCATCTCCATGTGCTCTTCATCCAAAGACTCAATTTGATGAAAAGATTGCTATTATTGGTGCAGGCCCAGCTGGTCTATCTGCAGCTTATTATTTGGCAATAAAAGGATACAAGCCAACAGTTTTCGATAAAAACGCATTACCTGGTGGTATGTTAACATATGGCATTCCATCGTTCAAATTAGAGAAAGATGTAGTTGCTGCTGAAATCGATATCTTAAGAGAACTTGGTGTTGAATTTAAGTGCAATACAGAAGTTGGTAAAGACGTAACAATCCCAGAATTAAGAAAGCAAGGATATAAAGCATTCTATATTGCTATTGGTTGCCAAGGTGGTAGATTGCCAGGCGTTCCAAATGATAACGCAAAGAATACTTATATTGCTGTAGATTTCTTAAAGCATGCTATTGAGAATAATGATCAAAAGATGGCAGGCGATGTAGTAGTTGTTGGTGGTGGTAACGTTGCTATCGACTGTGCAAGAACAGCTCATAGATTCGGTGCTAAGAATGTAACAATGGTTTGCCTAGAATCTAGAGAAACAATGCCAGCATCTGTTGTAGAAATTCAAGAAGCTGAAGAAGAAGGCGTAGTAATGAATCCAGGTTGGGGACCAAAAGAATTAAAGGTTAACGACAAGGGTGAAGTTACAGAAATCGTATTTAAGAAGTGCGTATCTACAATTGATCCTGAAACAAAGAGATTTAATCCAAAATATGATGAAAACGAAACAATTACTATTAAAGCAGATCACGTTGTATTTGCTATTGGTCAAGCAATTGTTTGGGGCGACATGTTAAAGGGTACTAAGGTTGAGTTCTGGCATGGTAATTATCCAGTAGCAGACAAGTTAACTCACCAAACAGCAGAGCCAGATATCTTTGTTGGTGGTGACGTATTTACAGGACCTAAGTTCGTTATTGATGCTATTGCTCAAGGTCATATGGATGCAGATTCGCTTCATAGATTCGTTCAACCAGGAACTTCTATGACAATTGGTAAGGATAAGAGAGAATTCAAGGAATTAGATAAGAACAATATCGTTCTTCCTGAATATGATAAGGCTCAAAGAACAGTACCAGCTGTTGATCCTTCAATTGATGGAAAGAATTCATTTAAAGATAATAGATTATGCTTAACAGAAGAGCAAGTTAAGATTGAAACAGCACGTTGCTTATCTTGCGGTGCTTCAGTTGTAGATCCTAATAGATGTATCGGCTGTGGATTATGTACAACAAAGTGCGAATTCGATGCTATTCATTTACATAGAGATCATCCAGAATGCACAAAGATGGTTAACTCTGATGATAAGTTTAAGTATATTCTTCCATTTGCACTAAAAGAATCTGTAAAGATGATTTTCAAGAAAAAGAAGAAAGAGGATTAATTAATGCATGAATTAGGAGTAACCTTCCATGTATTAAAACACGTGGAAGATATAGCTAAAGCCAATAATGTTAAAAAAGTAGATGCTGTTACATTGCAACTTGGAGAAGTTAGTACTGTAATACCATATATGCTTCAAGATTGTTGGAAATGGGCTGTAAAAAAATCCGAAATACTAAATGGATGTAAGCTTGAGATAGAAACAATCCCTGCTATAACTTATTGCGAGGATTGTCACGGAGAATATGAGACAGTTAAATATAAAAAGATATGTCCGTATTGTGGCAGTGAGCATACGTATCTGAAACAGGGTAATGAGTTCATAATCAAGGACATTCAAGTATACGAAGATTAATTAGTAACGACATAAGATTGCAGTCTGATAAAGGCTGCAATTTTTATTGTTAACCATTTGACTTATTGTTAACCAGTCTGTATAATTTGGTTGACAATTAAACAAGAAGGTTAACAAATGGATAAACAAAGAACAAAATTTGCAGCAATAGATTTAACTAAGATAGCTATATTTACAGCACTTATGGTAGTAGGTGCTTTTATTAAGATCCCTTTCCCAGCAGTTCCACTTACATTTCAAACTGTATTCTGTATTCTTGCAGGATTAATGCTTGGCTGGAAAAAGGGAAGTATTGCAATGCTTATATATCTTGTTATGGGATTAATAGGTATTCCTGTATTTACAGCAGGAGGCGGTGTTGCATACGTAGTAAAACCATCATTTGGTTATATTATAGGATTTGTATTAGGAGCACTTGTAGCAGGCCTTGTTAGGGGTAAAAATGAAAAGATATCTATATATAGATATTTATTAGCATCGCTAGCCGGAGTTGCTGCTAATTACGTAATAGGAATTATTTATTTTATTATCGTATGGAAGGTTAATAATTATCCAGAACTTGGATCTGCTATCGTTTCATATAATCTTATCTATATACCAAAAGATTTAATATTATGTGCCTTAGCTGCTGTTGCTGCTTGGAAGGTAACTCCAATGGTTGCAAGAATTGGTTTAGGTAAGAATAATGAAGAAAAACAAAAGCTTATTGCAAGTGAAGATAATAAGGACGATTCTAGTATAAATATATAGTACATATAATTTTGCTTTACAAATTCCACGCTATGTTGTTATAAATATACGCGTGGAATTTACGATTATGAAAAAATATTTGATGATTTTTATAAGCGCTATAGTATCAGGTTTTTTAATCTGTATCGGTGCTACAGTTTATTTATCAATGCTTGCAGGTGGTCATGGGGACTATCTTGCTAAGATATGTGGAGCATTGTTCTTTACTCTAGGATTATTTGCAATAATTCATTTTAATACATGGTTATATACAGGAAAAGTTGGTTATCTTTTAGATAAAGATTATAAATATTTCCTAGACTTATTAGTATGCGTATTTGGCAATATTATGGGTGCTATAGGCCTTGCTGCTTTAATAGGAACAACAAGAATTGGCACAACATTAAATGAACAAGCTTTAAATTTAGTAGAGCAAAAGCAAGCTGATTCATGGTATTCAATTTTAATACTAGCAATTATGTGTGGTGTTATGATCTACATCTCAGTTAAGGGTCACCAAGTTGTTGAATATCCAATAGGTAAGGTTGTTATATGCTTCTTAGCAATTGCTATATTCATCTTATGCGGATTTGAACACGTTGTAGCTAACGCTGCTTACTATACATATGCAAAAGTTGCTAACTGGAAAGCAGTAGGCTACTTTGCATTAATGGCTTTAGGTAATGGTATAGGAGCTGTTGCTTTTGATGGATTATTAAAGTTGGTTCATATCCTATCTGAAAATCAAAAACAATAAGAAGTATTGAGTTTTATAGAAAGATAAAGGCATTCTGAAATCCTCAGAATGCCTATTTTAGTAGTGTTTATAAAGTGCAATCCTATAATTCAATAAAGTATGGACAAATATTTTCATAATGTCCGTCTTTCATCCTAAATCCCTTAGGAATAACGCCTAGTTGAGTAAATCCAATACGCTCATATAAATGTCTTGCATGTGAGTTAGTTTCAACTACAGCATTAAATTGAAGGATTTTAAAACCAAGCCTTTTTGCATTAGCGATACAGTCTAATACAAGTTTTTCTCCAATATGTTTGCCTCTACAATTTGAATCAACAGCATAACTTGCGTTACATAGATGACCACATCTACCGATGTTGTTAGGGTGAAGAATGTATAGACCAACAATTCTGCCATTATCTTCTGCAACGGCACAATAACTTTGTGTTTTAAAGAATTCCTCTCCGGTTGTCTCGTTCAACAATTCTTCTTGCGGAAATGCTATTCCTTCTTCAACTATATCGTTCCAAATTGATACCATTTCTTTTATATCAGATGATTTGAATTCTCTAATTATCATATTATTTCTACCTCGTAATAGGTTAGGGATGCTTATTATATTCAATAACTAATACAATAATAACATACTAATTAATAAAATGAATTATTAGTAAAAAAGGACTGCTAAGATGATTTAGTTCTTAGCAGTCCCTTATGTTTGCATTAGTGAAGATTATTTAAAATAAAAACAATTATTAGACATAAATTTTTCATTTAGAAGAAAATCTTCAACTCCTACATATTGAATTCCATGTTCATCTTTTCTCTCCGAAGAATTTTTGCGTATTTACGCAATTATTATTCGTAGAATCTTAGAGAGGATACATTAAGTATAATAAAACTGTCGATTATAATCGACAAAAATGATATAGAATTGTCGAGTATAGTCGACAAAAGTCGACATAGTCGATGTGGCAAAAAAAATCGTGATAGATTCTCTCTATCACAATTTTAATGATGGAGCTGGCAACGGGATTCGAACCCGTGACCTCGTCATTACCAATGACGTGCGCTACCTACTGTGCCATGTCAGCTTATATCTTTCTTAAATCGACGCCCTCAATATATCCAGGATTGAAAGAATACTTACTGTTTGTAAGTCTTGAAGCGGCTCTTTCGTCATATCGATTTCTAAACTCTTCGATATTTAAATTTGTTGCAATAAAAATCTTCAAGCCTCTTGCTACTCTACTATCAATAACATTAAATAAGTACTCTTGTCCAATAGAATTCATAACTTCTGTGCCGAGATCATCAATTACTAAGAGTTCCGCATTTAGTACGTTGTCATATTGATCTTTATCTGTAAGTCTATTAAACTGCTTGTCTACAAACAAGTTGTTTAAATCAAAGGCTGTTGAGTAGTATACGGAATGTCCGCTATTAAGAACTTCATTTGCAAACGCATAAGCTAAAGTAGTTTTTCCAACACCCACATCCCCAGAGATTAAGGCAATAAGGTTATTGCTTGTTTCAAATTTGTCAGCCCAAGCTTTCATAGAGCGATATAATTTTTTCATTGTTGAGCTTTGAACGACATCAATTTTGTCAAATGAACTTGAACTGAAGGTCACGCCGTTTGCTGCTTTTGGCAAATTGCTTATGGTTCTCAAAAAATCTCTTTTAAGGCTAATTCTGCAAGAACAAGGTTTTCCTTGAAAATACCCAGTATCTCTACATTTTTTGCAATTATAATAAATATTTAAATCAATTTTGTTGATTCGAATAATCTGATATAATTCGCGGGAAACCTTAGATAATTCAGAGTCAATCTCTGAAGTATCATTATTGCCTAATTCTAAAGTCGCCTTTTTAGTAATTAAAGAGTTGCGTTCTTTATAATAAGTGAAAAAGATTTTGTCGTTATGTAAAGCTGCCTCAAGACGATTTTGATAATCGTTTTGCGCAACCATTTGTTTGTTTCTGTAAACTGTATTAAGTATGTCTTCTATTTCTCTATAAGTCATAATTAAAATTCGAAATTATCTATTTCATCCTCACTTAGTAATTTTGAAGAATAATCTACATCGTACTTTCTTTGTTTTCTATTTGGAGTACTGTTTGATTTTGTTGATGTAGGCTTTTCAAAGAATGCTTCAGCGCCTTCAACATCAAAGATGTTATTTTGCTTTAGTAAAGATAATCTTCTTGTTAAATCACCCATAGTCTTTCCGCAGATTGGTTCAGCAGTCTTAATAATTACAGGAACGCTAAATCCCCAATCTTTTGTCCACAAATTAAACATATCTCTATCAGATAAATTAACATTTCTTGATGTTCCTAAAGTCTCTAAGACTTTCTTTATAGAATCATCACTTAATTGTTGATTATCAAAATACTCTTTAATGTCATCGTCTGTAATAATACCATCTTTAAGTAGGGTATTAACAAGGTGATCCATTTGCTCAAATTTCTTTAGTGAATTTCTAAAGCAATATTTAGCAATTATCATTAAGCCATCAATAGCATATCCTTTTTGAAGCCAAGGAAGAATATAATTCTCGATGATTGGAGTAGGGTTATCATACCATTGTCCAAGAGCATTAGATATATCAATAGCATAATTAGATATCTTTTTCTTATTCTTTAGATACTCATCAACTTCTGCAGCACTAATTGCGTTATTTCTAAAGCAATCATCAAGCGTAGAATCGAGCTTATTCATTGTCTTTAGGCTCTTTTTACAAGCAGCTAGAATACCAGGCAATCTAAATCCCCAAGTTTCAGTCCACTTTGTGTAGAAGTCTTTATCTTCCTCAGTAATAGCAGAAGTCTTGCCAATAGCAACGGCAATTTCTCTAATTTCAGAAGAGCTTAATTCTCTTTGTTTGATTCTATCTTCTACTGCTTGAATTGTTCTAATACCATCATTAATCCAAGATTTAGCAACTTGAAGAATGTAATTATTAGAAACACTTTTTCCTTTTATAGAAACGCAGTGTTTAATAATCATAATTAGGACTTCTGTAGAGATATTACTAGTTTCAATAAAGTCATAATAAACTGTATATTGATTTGGGTTAGAGATGAATCTATCTGAGAAGATTGCCTCAAGTTGAGCATTGAAATCAGCATATTTTTCTTTCTTATAAGTTCTATATACAGCCATTTTCTTTGTTGAATGGTATTGAACTTGTAGCGGGTCATAACTGAAGATTGTAATTAATCCTTTTTCTTCCCAATATGAGAAAGCGGATAGCACTTTTTCTTCAGATAAAGATAATGCATCGCACATATGCTCGATAGAATTATCTTTAGATAATGGCATAGAGCATAGATATAGTCCGAACAAATAAACTTTTAATTGTTCGCCTGAGCAATCGTCAAGATATTCTCTTATAAAAGAGCTCTCAACGTTAATAAATCCTTTATCTTCATCCTCTTTTGAATAATAGCAAAATGCCATAACCCTTTTTGTGCCCCCGTAAAAGTGATGTAATACAATAATAACACACAAGCGCGGGCGCTCAACAACATTTTTTGTAAAACTTTTTTGCTGTGTTATAATATGTGAGTATGGTAGAAGATATTTTTACAAAAATTATTAAAGATAGCGACACTATGGAAGTGAAAGATGCTGGTCAAGATGAATCAGTAGTTGTCGTTTCTAATCTTTCAAAAATTTATTCTTCAAAATTAGCCAAGGCAAAAGCAAAATATAATGGTGGTGTTCCAGCTAAAGGTATCAAAGCTTTAGATAATGTTTCATTCTCTGTTAAGAAGGGTGAGATATTTGGACTTGTTGGTGCTAATGGTTCAGGTAAGACAACATTTATTAAGATTTTATGTGGTTTAATCAAAGACGACGGAGGAACAATTAAAGTCTTTGGTAAAGATATCCATGGCGACAGAGAAGAAATAGTTAAAGATTTAGGTGCTATTGTTGAAGCTCCTACTTTATTCAAAGACATGACAGGCATAGAAAACTTAAATTATTTTGCTATGTTACAAGGTGGACTTCCTGCTGGAAGAACTGACGATGTCATTGAACTTGTTGGCCTTGGAGATAGAAAGAAATCTAAATTCTCAACATACTCATTAGGTATGAAACAAAGACTAGGAATTGCTCAAGCAATTATGCATAATCCAAAACTTTTAGTTTTGGACGAACCAATTAATGGTCTTGATCCTGATGGTATTCTTCAAGTGAGAGATTTGCTATTAAAGATAAGAGACGCATATGATACAACAATTATCATTTCATCTCACATCTTGTCAGAATTAGATGCTCTTTGTGATAGGGTAGCAATCCTTGATAAAGGTCATGTTGTTACTGTTAAATCTCTAGAGGAATTAGAAGGACAAACAGAAGGAAAGACAGTTGCCAAAATTGAGTGCGACAATCCAACAAAGGCATTTGATGTCTTAACTTTGGAAGAAGGGCTTGAAGTAAAACTTGTCGGAGGTTATGTTTATGTTCGCTTCTCAGGAGATAGAATGGCAGAAATTAATAAGAAACTAGTTCTTCAAGACATTCTTGTTAAGTCTATTGCTGTCAAGAAGCGTACGCTTGAAGATGTATATAAGGAGCTGATGAACAATGCATAATATAGGTTTTACAAATGCTTTTAAAGGCGAATTATATAAGATTTTTGGAAATAAATCATTTATTTCTTTAATAATTGCTTGCGTAGTTATTTTTATCGTATTCACACTAGTATTTAACTTCGCATATTCAATTATGAGTGATGCAATTGATGAAGCGATGAATGCAGGAACAGTGGTTGATGAGCAAGAGGAAGAAACGCAACCTATAACTCAAGAAGATTATGATACGGCAATTAGACTTCTTGAACAACAACTAGAAGATCATAAAGAAGAGCTTAAGGAAGCAAAGCCATATCAAAGAATGGCGGATAGAAACACATGGGCTATTAAGTCTCAAATAGCCGTACTTAAATACTTAAAAGCTCATCCAAATGTGAATATAGATAACATTAATTACTTCTCTTCAACAGTGATTGGTTTAAACGCTGAATCATATGTTGTTTTTATGCTAAGCATAATGGCTTTTGTATTTATCATTTACGCGATAGTTATTGTAGGTAAATCGATGGCTGGTGAAATACAAAATGGTGCGATGAAGATGCAGCTACTTAGACCAATATCAAGAGATGCGATGGTTTCTGCAAAATTTTTAGCAACATTTGTTGTAACAACAGGACTATTTATTATAACAACGATTATTCTATGTGTTGTAGGTGCGATTGCATTTAAGTTTAGCGGTGAAACATATTTAATGGTAGTTAATGCAGAAAAAGTAGTAGAGATATCTAGTGGTGGCATGATAGTAATCAACCTAATTGGATATATCTTTAGAACATTTGCCTTTATTGCTTTAACAATGTGTTTGAGTACTGTTCTAAAGCAATCAGGGGCTATATCACTTCCTATCATTATGTTCTTGCTTGCGGATGAGATGGAATTATTCCTTGGTTATATCTTTATTGGATACATTGGATTCTCTATAAATACAGCATGGACAATGGCCCTAACAACTACTGGCCCAGTATTAAATTATATGAACCTGTATTCGATGTTAGCGATATCTATTGCTTGGATAGCAGGCCTAACTGCGGGCTCATATCTACTATTTAGAAATAAGGAAATTAACTAATAATCTTCCTTGCAATCTTCTATTCTGAATTGGTCATAACCTAGTGTTTGAACGAAGTCTTTGGCCTTGAATAGAGTGTTGTGGAAATAAACGAAATTCTTGTAATGGAATGGAATTATAACTGGATTTGGGATGTCTAATAAATTACAGATATCCTGAATCCATTTTTCATAACTTTCAAATGACAAAGGAGAAGGATCTTCATAGATTAAATCCTTTTGGATATCGTTATCTGTTATAAGTTTTGCCCAAATCTTCATATATCTCCATTATGTGTTGTTATTATAGCATAATTGTATGCTCCTTTAAAATTATAAATGCGATTGACAAAATATATATTATTATATAAAATTATAATGCGATTTTTGGGGGATATAAGGACCTTATGTTAAAAAAGACCATTTCGGATGCAACAATAAAAAGATTACCAAAGTATTATGGATATCTAAAATTACTTGAAGATGAAGGCGTTGAAAAAGTGTCTTCATCATCTATTGCAACTGCAGTTTCAGTATCGGCTTCTCAAGTTAGACAAGACTTTTTCGGATTTGAAAGCAATGGTCAACAAGGCTATGGATACGATGTTAAAAAACTAAAAGCAACACTTGCTTCAATCCTTGGAGTAGATAAGCCACACAGCATGATTATCATCGGTGCTGGTCATATCGGTGGTGCTTTAGCGGGTCATAAAGGATTTGCACAAGAAGGATTCCAATTAAAGGCGCTATTTGATATCAATGTTGCGCAAGAATCAATCCACGGCATTCCTGTTTACAACATTTCTACACTTAATGATTTCTTGAAAGAGAATAAAGTAGATATTGCTGTTATCGCTACAACTAAAGATAGTGCACAAGAAGTAGCAAATACTTTAGTAAAGGGCGGTGTTGAATCAATTTGGAACTTTGCTCAAGTTGAGATTAATGTTCCAAAGAATGTAGTAGTAGAAAATATTTCAATGCTTGAAAGCTTATTAGTTTTAAGCTATAAAGCTAGCAATAAATTTTAAAAACTTGGAGGTTTTTTTAAATGGCAGAACAAGTAACAAAGCTTACTAAAGCAGGTTATGAACAAAAGAAGAAAGATTTAGCTTATCGTGAAAACGAGAGAAGAAATGAAATTAGCGAACAAATTAAGTACGCTAAATCATTAGGTGACTTCTCAGAAAACGCAGAATTAGATGCTGCTAAAGAAGCAGAAAATGAAAACGAAAAAGAAATTTTAAGATTAAAACATGAACTTGAAACAGCGACTATCATCAAAGCTACAACATATAAGGTATACGACCTTGTAGATAAGGAAGAATACACATATACAATCGTTGGTGATACAGAAGCTTCAATTCTTGAAAACTATATTAGTATCGAATCTCCATTTGGTAAGGCTGTAACAGGTCGTAAGATTGGAGATACTGTAGAAGTTAAGTTATCTGCTACAGAAAGTTATAAGGTTAAGATCCTAGATATCAACAAGGAATAAGATGGAAGAGAATATTAATGACATTTTAAAAGCTCGTCAAGATAAGCTTACTGCTTTAGTAGAAGCTGGCAAGAATCCTTTTGAAATCGTAAAGTTCCCAAAGGATGCTTATGCTGACACAATCAAGAACGAGTTTGATAATTATGATAATAAGCAAGTTAAAATTGCGGGACGTTTAGTATCTAAGAGAGTAATGGGTAAAGCTTCATTTGCTCATTTAATGGATTGTACTGGTACAATTCAAATTTATGCTTCAAGAGATGGCATGGGTGAAGAAAACTATGCTGAATTCAAGAAGTATGATATCGGTGATATCGTAGGTATTGAAGGTTATGTGTTTAAAACACAAACAGGAGAAATCTCTGTTCATGCTCAAAAGATGACATTACTTTCTAAGTCTTTATTACCTCTACCAGAAAAATTCCATGGTTTAACAAATGTGGATTTAAGATATCGTCAAAGATATGTAGATTTAATCGCCAACCCAGATGTTAAGAAGACTTTTATTACAAGATCTAAAATTATTAGAGCTATTAGAGAGTTCTTAGATGGTGAAGGATTCGTAGAAGTTGAAACACCAATTCTTAACACAATCGCTGGTGGTGCTACAGCTAGACCATTCGTTACACACCATAACACTCTAGATATCGATATGTACATGAGAATAGCTCCAGAGTTATATCTAAAGAGACTAATCGTTGGTGGATTTGAAAAAGTTTATGAAATGGGTAGACTATTCAGAAACGAAGGTATGGATACAAAGCATAACCCAGAATTCACAACAGTTGAATTATATCAAGCATATACAGATTACTATGGAATGATGGATATCACAGAAAGATTGTTCAGTCATATCTGCGATGTAGCTTGCGATGGTAATAAGAAGATTACATACCAAGGCGTTGAATTAGATTTAACAGCTCCTTGGAAGAAGATGACAATGATCGAAGCTGTTAAAGAATATGTTGGCATCGACTTTGCATCATCAGATAACGTAGAAGATTTCAAGGATGCAGCTAAGAAGGCTGGCGTTGAATTTAAGGATGATACAACTTGGGGTAGATTATTATACGAGGTATATGATCAAAAAGTTGAAGAGCATTTAGTTCAACCAACATTCATCTTGGATTATCCAGTAGAAGTTTCTCCACTTGCTAAGCGTAAACCATCAGATCCACGTTTAACTGAAAGATTTGAATTCTTTATGTGTGCAAGAGAAATGGGTAATGCATTCTCAGAATTAAATGACCCAATCGATCAAAAGGGTAGATTCATGGCTCAAGTTGCTGAGAGAGAAAAGGGTGATGACGAAGCTCAAATGATGGATGAGGATTATGTAAATGCTTTAATGTACGGATTACCTCCAACAGGCGGTCTAGGTATCGGTGTAGATAGATTAGTAATGCTATTCACAGATGCTGCAAGTATAAGAGACGTTTTGTTATTCCCAACAATGAAGCCATTAACTAAATAGATAAACAAAAGCAGTCGCAAGGCTGCTTTTATTATTATAAGAATGAAACCACTTTATAGCGCTATTATTAACTATAATGAACTAAATAAAGCAAGATTCCATATGCCAGGGCATAGTGGGGCTTTAATTGGCGAATTTAGAGCAAACAATCTAGATGTTACAGAAATACCTGGTTTAGATAATTTGCTTCAATCTGATGGCGTTATTAAAGAGAGTGAAGCGCTTCTTGCTAAAAGCTATAATGTAAAGAATGCACTTATGGTTACAACAGGAACCACGACATGCATGCAAATAGTTATGGCGTCACTAAAAGCACTTAAATATAAGGTTATCTGCTTAGATAAAATGCATACTTCTTTTTACAATGCATTAAGACTATACGATATGCCATATATTGAGTGTAATAGCATAGAAGATATAGAGATTGAAATTAATAAAAGTCAAACCATGTATGCAATTTTTACTACATCACCAAACTATTTTGGCGTAGTAAAAGATGTAGAAAAACTAAAGGAAATTGCAGCAAATACAAATAGTATTGTGGTTGTAGATGCAGCGCATGGTGCTCATTTTGCTTTTTCTAAATTATTGCCAACATTCCCAGGCGAGATTGCAGATATCGCTATGACTAGTTTGCATAAGACAATGCCATGTCTTGGCGGTAGTGCACTTCTAACTTGTAATAGTGAAAATTTATATAACACTCTATGTTTATATAGAGAGATATGTCACTCAACATCACCTAATTATGTTTCTATGGCTTCTATGGATTATGCTAGAGAGGACTTTAGTGTAAATGGCGAGAAGTATTATATGGCTATAAAGAAAGAGATAGAATCATTTAATGGAAAGATAGCCTCATTTGATATAGAAAGAGTAGATGATTTTTCAAGAGTAGTTCTGTATAAGAAGGATGTAGATTGCTATGATGCACTCCTAAAGCTTCATGATATGGGATTTTCAATTGAGATGGCATATGAAGATAGACTGGTTCTTATAGTAACTCCATATAACTATTTGAAATTAAAAGATTTTGAAAAAGCACTTGAGAGTATTGAATTAAAAACTCTTATTAGAAACGAAATAAAAGAGGGCGAGAAAAGCTCTTTAGACATAACTAATTTAACAGCAGCTTTTGTTGAATTAGATGAGGCAATAGGCTGTATTGCAAATGCAGATATAGGAATATATCCACCATCAGTTCCAGTTATTAGATATGGGACTAAAATTTCAGAAGGCAATATTAAAATATTGAGGGCCAATAAGGAGCACTTGTTCGGTCTTGTAAACAATAAAGTGCCTGTGTTAAAATAATTTGGTGGAGTAAAGGTATAAAATGAAAGGTAAATTTATTACATTTGAAGGTTGCGAAGGTGTAGGTAAAAGCACTCAAGTAAAGCTTCTTGTTAAATATTTAGAGGTTACACACCAAGATTGCTTGTTCATTAGAGAACCAGGTGGTACACAAATCTCTGAAAAGATTAGATCAATAATTTTAGATAAGAATAATGATAAAATGAGCGACGAGTGCGAGACATTATTATATTGTGCTGCACGTGCTCAACTTGTTAATGAAGTAATTAGACCAGCATTAGATGCGGGCAGATTAGTTATTTGTGATAGATTCATGGATTCAACATTTGCATATCAAGGCGTAGCAAGAGGTCTTGGTGCAGATTATGTTGAAAGCTTAAATAAAGCAGCTATTAAGGATGTTATTCCAGACTTAACTATTTTCCTTGATTTAAAACCAGAAGAAGCTTTTAAAAGAAAAGGCGGCGCTGACAAAGAAGATAGAATGGAAATGGCAGGAAATGAATTCCACAAGAGAGTTTATGAGGGCTATAAGCTAGCACAAGAAAGACATCCTAAGAGAATAATTTCTATTGAAGTTCCAGGTACTAAATACCAAACACAAGATAGTATTAGAAATTATCTAAGAGAACATAACTTTATAAAATAATGATTAAATACGAGAATCTTCTTAAAGAGACAAAAGCATATAAGACTTTATATCAAGATATAAAGAGTGGTGCTCTAAGCCATTGTAATATGATAATCTCTGAAGATTCTATTGCGTGTAATAATCTATGCTTATTAGTTGCTCGTGCGATTTTATGCGAACATGACAACTGTGGTGTTTGCAAAAGCTGCGTAGATGTTGAGAATGGAGTTCATTTAGGATTAATTACACCAGATGCATTAAATGCTGATGGTCTTAGATATTTAGCATCACGTTGTTATTCAGGCGTGGATAGCGATTCTAAAGTTGTTCTAATTCAAAATTTCCAAGATATTGCTCCATCTGAACAAAATAAGTTGTTAAAGCTTTTAGAAGAGCCAATAGGTAATACAACATTTATACTTGGTGTTACAAAACCTTCTAATGTTTTAGAGACAATTAAATCTAGAGCAACAAAGTTTATTATTGAATCATTTAGAAATGAGTCAATAATGCAAGCTTTAAAAGAAGATTATGATGATTACACAGCAGCAAAGGCAGTGGAGTTTGCTGAAGGTTCTATAACAAAAGCATTAAGTATTATTGCAAATGAGAATTTAATAGAATGCTATGACTTAATGAAATTGGCTCTATTAAATATGGATAGTTCTAAAAAGATTTTAGATTATATCGCTCAAATGAAATTAGATAAATCTGAAACTTATTTAGAAGCATTAGAGATATTAGTAAAACAAATATTAGAAAGAAAGACTCACGTAACAAAAGGAAGTGAGGACGATATAGCAAAATTAGTAGAAAAGTATAATGTAGCTACTTTGGTTAATATTGAATCATTGGTTATTGATGCCAAAATGAAACTTGATCAATATTGTAATCCAGAAGGTGTTATATATAAACTACTAATGGGAATCTTGGAGGTTAAATATAAATGCCAACAATAATAGGTATTAAATTCAATAGCACAGGCAAAATGTATTATTTTGATCCTAAGAAATATGAATTTGAAGTAGGAGACGGCGTAATTGTTGAAACAATGGTTGGGCAATCTACATGTCAACAATATGCATTCTGCTGCAAGAAGAATACTGAAGTTCCTGAGGATGAATTAAAAGTTCCTCTAAAGCCAATTATTAGAAAGGCTGATGAAAAGGACAAGAAAGTATACGAAGAGAATAAGAAAAGAGGCGAAAAGGCTTTAAGAATTTGTGCTGAAAAAGTAGAGAAGCACAAATTAAATATGAAGTTACTTGAAGCTGAATATACTTTTGATAGAAGTAAGGTTCTTATTAAGTACACAGCTGATGGAAGAGTAGACTTTAGAGAATTAGTAAAAGACTTAGCTACTGAACTTCATATGAGAATAGAGCTTCGTCAATTATATGAAAAAGAAGAAGTTATCTTAAAAGGCGCTATGGGCTTATGTGGACAAGAATGTTGCTGTATTAGATGTCCAGGTGTATGCGATAAAGCTACGGTTAAAATGGCAAAATGTCAAAACATCTCACTAAATCCAACAAAAGTTGGTGGTGCATGCGGTAAACTTATGTGCTGCTTAAAATTTGAGAATGACTTCTATGCTGATATGGTTAAGAAGATGCCAAAGATTGGTTCTAATGTTAAAACAAACGAAGGTATTGGTAGAGTATTATCTGTTAATATGCTAAGAGAGTTTATTACTGTTTCTACTCAAATTGATGATTCATTCGTTGAAAAAAGATATGACTTAGGCGAATTCGAATTAATGAAGAGTGATAATAAGAATCAAAAAGAAGAAGAGGAAGAAATAGATCCAGAAATTAAGAATATGGAGTAGTGGTAATATTTACATAGGCTTACACCTATGTTATAATAACAATACTCAAAAAATAAACTATAAAGGAGTGTATTCAAATGGCTTACGTTATTGGTGATGATTGTATCAAATGTGGTTCTTGTGCAGAACAATGTCCAGTATCAGCTATCACAGAAGGCGATGACAAGTATGTAATCGATGCAGATTCTTGCTTATCTTGCGGTTCTTGTGCAGCTCAATGCCCAGTTTCAGCAATTTCTGAGGGCTAAAAACATTCCATTAAATATGGATTTTATCTCCGGTATCCTAGATATCGGAGATTTTTTTATTTTTTAATAATATTTTCATATTTCATTAGTAATATAATATTTATATAGGATTATTATGATTACCAGATATTACAATGCAAAGATTCTTTATAATAACGAAATTGTAGAGGGCGATTTTGTCGTTTACAATAATCTTATTGCAAGCATTGGTGCTCCAGTTATGGGATTAATGCCAGATAAAGAAGTCGATGTTAAAGGCAATCTAATTCTTCCCACATTTAAGAATGGTCATACACATTCTCCAAGAATCGTTTTAAGATCTCTATCTAAAGAAAGTATTGATTTAGGATATTATCAAAATGTTGAGCGTGTTTTAAATGATGACGCTATATATTGGCTTACTAAATTAGCAATACTAGAGTATCTAAAGAATGGTATTGGTACAGTTTCAGATATGTACAATAAACTAGATCCTATTATGGCAGCTTCTAATGAAAGTGGTATTAGAAATATTCTAATGCACATGATTAATAATGACTTTGCTAAAGGAAAGGAAATAGTTTCTGTATATGAACATGGTTTAGAGACGTATAATAGTGGTAATTGTAAATATAGAATTGGACTACACTCAGAGGGCGCTGCTGATTATACATTATTAAAAGAGATCAGCGCTTTATCTAAGATTGATGGTCAGCCGGTATTTGCCCATTTGTCTGAATCTAAGGTGGAAGTTCAAAAATGTATTGAAAAGTATGGAAAGACTCAAGTAGCACTGTTTAGAGACTTAGGATTATTTAATAGCGGTGGCACTGTATTCCATATGGTTGAACCAACAGAAGAGGATATTCAGATTTTATCCGACATGAGTGTTAATGTTATTTCTTGTCCATCAGCTAATGCAGGGTCTGGTAATGGAATATGTCCAATTAATAGATTAAGAGCAAAAGGTGTTGTTGTAGGACTAGGAACTGATGGTCCAATAGCAAACTATTCTTATGATATGTTTAATGAAATGAGAATGGCATATAACCTTCAAAAGATTAAATATGGAGACAAGCATGCTATATCTAATATAGATGTTTTAAATATGGCAACAGTAGATGGGGCAAAAGCTCTTGGCGAAAAGATATATCCAGGATTAGGTGTAAATAGTCTTGCTGATTTTATTATTGTAGATATAAAGAATATAGAAAGAATTCCAGGTAAAAACCTTTTAGAAAACGTCTTAATGTGCGCAAACGGCTCAAATGTTTTGACAACTGTAGTCAATGGTAAGGTATTATATGATAGTGGTAACTATTATATAGGAGAAGATGTTGACAAGATTTACAGTATGTGTGAAATGCTTGTTAGTGACATTCTAAAAAGACTTTAATGATTTTTAATTCAACAAATAATAAGAGTAAATGGTTAGCCTTGGGGTTAATTGCGTTGACTATTCTAGTAATAGTTGGTATAGTGCTAGTAGTTTACTTCGTAAATAAGAATTCTCAACCTATCAACTATACACAAATTGAAATCAATAAAGAAGCAGTTGGCGATGGTTATTCATTTAAGGTAGATAATATATCTTTTAGCGATAGCGATGAGGATGAATATGCGATACTTAGTGTTGAATTATCTTTTAGCGCTAGTAAGAAATTAAAATTTGATAGCGATTCAATAATAGTAGATCATTCAACATTATTAAATAGTAATATGCCAGGCAAAATGGCAAGTGGTGAGAGTGTAAAGGCTACACTTTCATATAAAGTGAAAAAAGGACAAGAGTTATTCCTAAGATATGATACATATAAAGTCGCTCTAGGAATGACTATATAAAGGAGTAAAAATGTTACAAGTTACAGACGTAATGCTTCAATTTGGTGGAAGAAAGTTGTTTGAAGATGTAAATCTTAAGTTTACAGAAGGCAACTGCTATGGAATTATTGGAGCTAATGGTGCAGGAAAATCTACTTTCTTAAAAATATTATCTGGTGCTTTAGAGCCAACAAAAGGTAGTGTTACAAAAGGAAAGACAGAAAGACTTAGCGTATTAAACCAAAACCAAAATGCATTTGATGATTGCACAGTTATGAGAACGGTTCTTCTAGGACACAAGAAGCTTGTTGAAATCATGGATGAGAAAGATGCTATCTATATGAAGGAAGATTTCTCAGATGCTGATGGTATTAGAGCTGGCGAACTTGAAAATGAATTTGCAGAACTAGGTGGTTGGGAAGCTGAAGCTAGTGCTGCTAGTTTATTAAATGAACTTGGATTTGGTGATGAATATCATGACAAATTAATGGGTGAGCTTGATGGTAAGCAAAAAGTTAAAGTACTTTTAGCGCAAGCTCTATTCGGAAACCCAGATATCTTAATTCTAGACGAACCTACAAACAACCTTGATGCTAAGACAACAATGTGGCTTGAAAGATTCTTGATGGATTTTAAAAACATTCTTATTATCGTTTCACATAACCGTCACTTCTTAAACAAGGTATGTACACATATCTGTGATGTAGATTATGGCAAGATTAATATGTATGTTGGTAACTATGATTTCTGGTATGAAACAAACCAATTATTAGCAAGACAAGCAAAGGAAGCTAATAAGAAAGCTGAAGTTAGAGCGAAAGAATTACAAGACTTCATTGCTAAGTTCTCAGCTAACGCTTCTAAAGCTAAGCAAGCTACAGCAAGAAAGAAGGAACTTGAAAAATTAAAGCTTGAAGATATTAAACCTTCAATGAGAAAGTATCCATATATTAACTTTGATTTTACTCAAGAATTAGGTAGAGAAATCTTAACAGTTGAAAATCTAACAAAGAAAGGATTCTTTGAAAATGTATCATTCACAGTTCAAAAGGATGAAAAGATTGCCTTTGTTGGTCCAAGATCAATTGATATATCTATGTTATTTGAAGTAATCATGGGAAATGAAGAAGCAGATTCTGGAACAGTTACTTGGGGAAAGACAGTTACTACAAGTTATGTACCACAAGACTTCGATAGTTTCTTTGATGGAGTTAATAAGAGTTTAGTTGAATGGCTAGATCAATATTCAAATGATCATACGGAAACATATCTAAGAGGATGGCTTGGAAGAATGTTGTTCTCTGGGGATGAAGCAAAGAAGAAAGCTTGTGTATTATCCGGTGGTGAAAAAGTTAGATGTATGATGGCAAGAGCAATGCTTATGGGTGGTAATTTCTTAGTTCTTGATGAACCAACAAACCACTTAGACTTAGAGGCTATTACATCTCTAAATAAGGGTATGATTAACTATAAGGGTTGTATTTTATTCACATCACATGACCAAGAGCTTGTTGAAACAGTTGCTAATAGAATTATTGAAATTGATAAAACTAAGACATTTGATAAGCTTACAACATATGATGAATACCTAGAAATGAAGTAATTTAAGATTAATTTAATGTTAGAAAGGAAAATTGCAACAATGTGTTGCAATTTTCTATTTTTTTTATAAAAAATATGTTGACACTATAAAAAACGTAATATATACTAATCACGAAATTAATTAAATAGCTCATAATTTTCCCCCTTATCATATAATTTGAAGAGGAGTTGCTTAAAGTTTAGCGGCTCCCCTTCATTTTTTATAGCAAATATCGGACTTTTCAAGCATTTATTTTGTCACACTTGGTATGAAAAACTATATAAAATGCCATATAAAATGTGACAAAAACTGTCCCGTTTTGTCCATATTGTGAAATATTGTTGCAGTTTTAGAGTTTAAGCAAGAAACAATGTGATAAATGTAAAGATTGTGTATAGTGGTCTTAGAATGGGCAATTATTGACTTTTATCCCATATATTATATAATGATTATTGATGTCAATTACTTATAAGTAATTCACTTTAGGAGGAAACATGGGATTATTCAGTGGAATTAAAAAGCAATTAAGAAAAGTAATAGAATGGAAGGATCAAGATCCTAATGTAATCGTATATAGATATCCACTTGTTGACAGAGATGAGATTATGAGAAAGTCAGTTCTTGTAGTTAATCCTGGTCAAAAAGCTTTATTTGTTCAAGAAGGTAAAATTGCAGATGCATTTGGACCTGGAACATATGAACTTGAAGATATTAAGAATATTCCAATCTTAACAAAGTTATATAACTGGAAATATGCTTGGGAAAGCCCATATAAGGGACAAATCTATTTTATTTCAACAAAGCAATTTGTTAATCAAAACTGGGGTACAACAAATCCGGTAATGATGAGAGACCAAGATTTTGGAATGGTTAGAGTTAGAGGATTTGGTACATATTCTTTCGCTGTTGGTGATCCAACAGAAGCAATGGAAGAATTATGCGGTGCTCAAGGTGTTATGACAGTTAAGAGCGTAGATGATTATTTCCGCAAGGTTATTACATCTACATTATCTAATGTAATTGCAGAATCAGAAGTTCCAGCATTAGATTTATCTATGCATTATGAAGAACTTGCTAATGCTGCAAGAAACAGATTAAAAGATGACTTTGCAAATATTGGTATTTCTCTAAAGGCATTATATATTGAAAATCTATCTTTACCAGAAGAAGTAGAGAAGATGATGGACAAGAGAACTCAAGTTGGTGTTATGGGCAACGGCGCTATGCAAGGTTATGCTCAAATGGAAAGCATTGCTGCTATGCGTGATGTTGCTAAGAACCAAAATGCTATGGGTGGTCTTGGAATGAATATTGCTACAGGCGTTACAGCTGCAAAGATGATGGGTGATGCTCTAAATGATGCTAAGGCTGGTAATACTGCTGCTCCTCAAAATCAAAAGGCTTGTCCAAAGTGCGGCGCTATGATTAAAGCAACAGCAAAGTTCTGCCCAGAATGCGGTGAAAAACTTGAAGTTAATACAGAAAGAGTTTGCCCAGCATGCGGAGCCAAAGTATCTAACAAGGCAAAATTCTGTCCAGAATGCGGAGCTAAAGTTTAATGCCTACAGATAAGTTTGTCGGAAAAGAAGAAGAGAAGGAAATAGTTGATGCAAATTTCTACAAATGTCAAAGTTGTGGAAGTATGTTTGCATTTGACCCTTCTATCCAAAAATTAAAATGTACACACTGCGGATCAACTAAAGATATCCCAATTCCATCTGTTGCGATGGAAAACAAATATGATTCTTCTACAGAAGAAGGTTATGCGCCATGGGGCGAAACAAAAGTTGTTAAGTGCAAAAGCTGCGGCGCTGAATTTGTATTATACAAATTTGAAACAGCTGGCAGCTGTCCATTCTGTAAAGCGCCTAGCGTTGTAGATATTGATGACGTTCCTGGTATTAAACCAAATGGTATTTTACCTTTTATGGTATCTGATAGCGAAGCTTATACAAGTTTTGTTACTTGGGTTAAGAAAAGAAAAATGGCCCCATTTGGCTTTAGAAAGAAAGTAAACAAAAAGGACATGAAAGGAGTATATGCTCCAGTGTTTACTTTTGATACAGATACACGTTCTCATTACAATATTAGATATGGTGTGAAACATACAAGAACTGTAGTTAAAGACGGTAAAACATTTACCGAAACTTATACAGTATGGTATACGGACTCTGGCTCATACTCAAAGTTCTATAATGATGTTCAAGTAGAAGCTAGCCGTTATATGACAGAAAAGAATCTAAACAAAACATTTGGATTCGATACAAATAATGCTTATATCTACAAGCCACAATTCATTGCAGGTTTTGAAGCAGAGAGATATTCAACTGGCCTTGATGATAGCTGGCTAATAGCAAAATCCATGATTGACGATAGCATTAAGAATGCTATATTGAGTAGATACAATTATGATGTTCTTGACTATATCAATGTAGATACTATATACTCATCTAAGACGTATAAGTACATTTTAGTCCCAATTTGGGTTGTGGCTTATACCTATAAGAAGAAAGCTTATAGTGTAATTATTAATGGTAGAAACAGTAGAGCTGATGGCACTTGTCCAACATCTCCAACAAAGGTAACTGCTCTTGTCCTTTTTGGTGCGGCTGTGATTGGATTAATTGTCTGGGCGATACTAAAATCTCAAGGAATCTGTTAGGAGGTAACAAAAATGCAAGAGATTACAAAAGATATGTTAATCGGTGATGCCATCAATATTGGCAATCAAGAAGCTATATGTAAAACATTACTAGAAATCGGTATGCATTGCTTTGGTTGTGCTATCGCAAGAGGCGAAACAATCGAAGACGCTGCTGCGGTTCATGGAGTAAATGTTGATGAATTAGTTGCTAAATTAAACGAAGCAGCTAGAAGCTAAATTGAGATAATTTATATTGATTAAAGACAAGTCCACAAGACTTGTCTTTTTTTATATTTTTTGTGGATTATAAAAATTTACAATTTAATGTAAAGAAAGTGTAAAGAATTGTTTTTAAAGCGAACAAAAATATGGTATATATTAACAGTGTGTGGTTAAAAGCGCACAAAAACAAGAAAAAGGGAAAAGAAGAAAGATGGCAAACAAAGGTTATTTAAAAAGTGGAGCTTTAGCTCTAGTTTTAGTTCTAGCATTAGTTATGATGCTAGGTTTCGTAGTAAGTATGTCTATCTCAACTGCTGAAGCAAGAAATCTTCCAGAATGGGTATTAGACACAGATTTAACATATAATAGTTTATATTATAGACCAGTTGATGGCGGTGTAATGATTGTTTATGCAACTGGTTCTGCTACAAATGTAGTTCCTGCACAAATCAATGGACAAGATGTAGTAGCTATTGGTGCGAATGCATTCTCAGATGCATCATACAATTCTAGTGTAAAAGCTCGTTTAGAGATTCAAGGTCAAGTATCTTATATTGGTGAAAATGCTTTTTCAGGATTAAATGCATCATGTAATTTAATTTTAGCTGGTGATACTGCAGGTTTTGATACTAATTGGAATTCTCAAAATGCTCCATATATCACAAATGCTGTATTTGCTGATACAGTTAACGGAAATGGACAAACATATAAGTATTTAGTTTCATTTGAAAATGAAAATCTATTCAATAGAGAAAATGCAGCTTCAAATACAATGTTCGCATGTTCTTGCAAGTATGATTATTATCAAGTTGGTTTAAGCTTTACTCAAGATGATCCAAACACAGGATATCGTCATTTATCTGATATCCCAACAGGAGAAGGTACTTTATATGTCATTTATAGACAAACCCAAGGCGGCGGCAGCCAATCTTGTGTTGCAGAAGGAACATTAGTTACATTAGCTGATGGTTCACAAGTTGCTGTTGAATCATTAACAGGTTCTGAAGAATTATTAGTATGGGATATGTTCAATGGAACATATGCATCTGCTCCTATCTTATTCATTGATAAGGATGAAGAAGCAACATATGAAATTATTGAATTAACATTCTCAGACAACACAGTTGTTAAGGTTATTTCTGAACATGCTTTCTTTGATGTTGATGCTCAAGAATATGTATTCTTAAGAGAAGATGCTGCAAAGTATGTTGGACATACATTTAATAAGGGTGATGTAAATGTTGAACTTGTAAACGTAAACGTTTATGAAGAAGTTACAACAACATATAGCCCAGTAACAAGCGGCGCATTATGCTACTACGTAAATGGTATGTTATCTATGCCAGGAAACACAGAAGCTTTCGTTAATATTTTCACTGTTGAAAATATGAAGGTTAATACTGAAGCTATGGCTGCAGATATCGCTGCATATGGTTTATATACATATGAAGAATTCTGCGCTGAAGTTGTAGAAGTACCAGTAGAAGTGTTTGAAGCTTTCAACGGACAATACTTAAAGGTTTCTATGGCAAAGGGATTAACAACAAAGGATGAAATCAAGTCATTATTTGATAGATACAATTCATTCTTAGTTGAAGAACCAGTAGAAGTAAGTGTATTTGAACAAGTAGTAAACGCAATTAAGTCTGCTATTGATTCAGTATTAAAGTTCTTTGGTTTAAGAAAATAATAATTAATACGCGTTTTTAACTAGATGGTGAAAGGCAGCTGTTATGGCTGCCTTTTTGCTTTTGTATAAGCTAATTTAGGCCTACGCGTGCGTGCGAATCAATACAATATATACATTTAAAAATTAGATCAAAAATAGGCAAAAAATTAAAGCGGAACACGAGAGTAAATAGCAATACTTTTTACAGTGCTTTGAAAGTCTTGGACATATAATTTATAACAAAAATGTAAAATTTTCAATGATTTTACAAAAACTTTACAATATTCGTTTGCGTAAAAATTGCCTACCTATATATAATAATCGAGCACTGACCGGAAGGGATGAAGTGGGAGGTTACTGCCGTCGAGCAGAGAACTCACATGGACAAGAGTCCGGAAAAATCGGGCGACTAACGGGTGAACGAGAGTTCATTTTTTAAAAAGGTCAGGGCGAAACACTCGGCAGAGTGAAAAGAAAAATAAATAGTTAGGAAAAAAGGAGAACACAAAAATGGCAGGAAGAGTAAGAATCAAGTTAAGAGCTTATGATCACAACTTAATCGACGTAGCAGCAGAAAAGATCGTAGAAACAGTTAAGAGAAGCGGAGTACAAGTATCAGGTCCAATTCCACTACCTACAGATAAAGAAGTTGTTACTATCTTAAGAGCTGTACATAAATATAAGGACAGCAGAGAACAATTCGAATTAAGAACACATAAGAGATTAATCGATATTTACAATCCATCAAAGAAGGCTATCGAAGCTTTAACAAAAGTAGATATCCCAGCTGGTGTAGATATTAAGATTAAATTATAATTTTTAAACAAATAAAAAGACAATAATTAGTTACTGCTTGTAGCGGTAACGGAAATAAAATTTAGGAGGGTGAACTTTATCTATGAATAAAGCAATCATTGGAAAGAAATTAGGAATGAGCCAAATCTTTACAGCTGATGGTTTAGTTGTACCTGTAACAGTAGTTGAAGCAGGTCCATGTCCAGTTGTACAAAAGAAGACTCAAGAGAAAGACGGCTACAACGCTTTACAAGTTGCATTTGGCGACATCAAAGTAAAGAACGTTTCAAAGCCAGTATTAGGCCAATTCAAGAAGGCTAACGTTGAACCAAAGAGAGTTCTTAAGGAACTTCCTATCGAAAACGTTGCAGATTATGAAATTGGACAAGAAATTAACGCTAGCATCTTTGCTGAAGGCGACCATGTTGATGTAGTTGGTACATCTAAAGGTAAGGGCTTCGCTGGTGCAGTTAAGAGATGGAACCACCACATTGGTCCTAAGGCCCATGGTTCTGGTTACCACAGAGGCGTTGGTTCTATGAGCGCTAACTCATCACCATCAAGAGTTTTCAAGAACAAGAAGATGGCTGGTCATTTAGGTAATGAAAGAGTTACAGTTCAAAATTTAACAGTTGCAAAAGTCGATGCAGCACGTAACTTGCTTTTAATCAAAGGTGCAATCCCTGGTGCTAAGGGCGGTATCGTTGTAGTTAAGCAAAGCGTAAAGGCTTAAGGAGTGACTTATGAAGATTGATGTATTTGATATGAACGGCAAAAATTTAAATAAGCCAATGGAATTAAATGAAGCTGTATTCGGACAAGAATATAACGAATCATTAGTTCATCAAGTAGTTGTTGCTCAACTTGCTAATAAGAGACAAGGAACAAAGAGCACATTAACAAGAACAGAAGTAAGCGGAGGCGGAAAGAAGCCTTGGAGACAAAAGGGTACTGGTCGTGCTAGACAAGGTAGTATCAGAGCTCCACAATGGACAGGTGGTGGTGTTGTATTTGCACCAAAGCCAAGAGACTTCGCTCAAAAGATTAACAAGAAGATGAAGATCGCTGCTACAATTAGCGCTTTAAGTGCTAAGGTTGCTGATTCAAATCTTATCGTTGTTAATGATATTAAGTTAGAAGAAGCAAAGACAAAGCTAGTTGCTAACATGCTAAAGAGCTTAAACGTTGAAAGTTCAGTACTAGTAGTTGTAGCAAATGATGATGCTGCAGTATTAAGAGCTAGCGCAAACATTCCTAACGTTACAGTTGTAAATGCAGATTTAGTTAACGTATATGACTTAGCTGCAAACGTTAAGTTAATTGCTACTGTTGATGCTATTAAGAAACTTGAGGAGGTATATGCATAATGAAAAACTATGACATTATCGTAAGCCCAGTATTAACAGAAAAGAGCTATGATGGCATTGCATCAAAGAAGTATACATTCAAAGTTGCTTTAAATGCTACAAAGACACAAATTAAGACTGCTGTAGAAGATATCTTCGGTGTTAAGGTTGCTAAGGTTAACACAGTTAGCGTTAACGGTAAGAAGAAGAGAATGGGTAGATCAGAAGGTTATACTTCAGACTACAAGAAGGCAGTTGTATTCCTTACAGAAGATAGTAAGGCAATCGAGTTCTTCGAGAGCTTAGCGTAGGAGGAAATAGAAAATGGCTATTAAGAAATTTAAACCAACATCTCCTGCTCGTCGTTTTATGACAGTTTCTACATTCAGTGAAATTACAAAGACTGAACCAGAAAAGAGCTTATTAGAATCAATAAATAAGACAGGTGGTAGAAACAACAAGGGTAGAATTACTGTTAGACACATCGGTGGTGGAAACAGAACAAAGTATAGAATTATTGACTTTAAGAGAAATAAGGACAATATTCCAGCAAAAGTTGCAGGTATCGAATACGATCCAAACAGAACAGCAAACATTGCTTTATTAGTATATGCTGATGGTGAAAAGAGATATATCTTAGCTCCAGTTGGCTTACAAGTTGGTGATGTTGTTATGTCTGGCGCAAATGCTGATATCAAAGTAGGTAACAACTTACCATTCACAAACATCCCAGTTGGTACTTTAGTTCACAATATCGAAATGAACTTAGGTAAGGGTGGTCAATTAGTTAGATCAGCTGGTTTAGCTGCTCAATTAATGGCTAAGGAAGGCAAGTATGCTACTTTAAGATTACCATCAGGCGAAATGAGATACGTTCCAGTTGAATGTAGAGCTACAATCGGTCAAGTTGGTAATACAGACCATGAAATTGTTTCACTAGGTAAAGCTGGTAAGACAAGACACATGGGTGTTAGACCTACAGTTAGAGGTCTTGTTATGAACCCAGTAGATCACCCACACGGTGGTGGTGAAGGTAAGGCTCCTATCGGTATGGCTAGCCCAGTTACTCCTTGGGGTGTTCCAACTCTTGGTCATAAGACAAGAAATAAGAAGAAGTCTAACAAGATGATTGTTAAGCGTATTAACTAGGAGGAATAGAAATGAGTAGATCATTAAAGAAAGGACCTTTCTGTGAAGAAAGATTACTAAATAGAGTTAGAGAAATGAATAAAGGCAATGACAAGCATGCTATCAAGACTTGGTCAAGATCTTCTACAATCTATCCTGATATGATTGGACATACAATTGCTGTTCATGACGGAAGAAAGCATGTTCCAGTATATATTACAGAAGAAATGGTAGGCTGCAAGCTTGGTGAATTTGCACCAACACGTACATTCAAGGGACACGGTGGCGAAAAGACCACTGGTGGTAAATAGGAGGTAAAGTATGGCTACAAGAATTAAAGAAAAAGCTATCGCTAGAGCTGAAAGTGCTGATAAGAGACCAAGTGCTACAGCTAAATATATTAGAATATCTCCAGATAAGGTACGTATCGTATTAGATATTATCAGAGGACAAAAATACACAGATGCTTTAGCTATTTTAAAGGCAACACCTAAGGCTGCATCTGAACCACTTGTTAAACTTCTAAATTCAGCTGCTGCAAATGCAGAAAACAATTTAGGTAAGAACAAGAATGACTTATACGTTGCAGAATGTTTTGCAAACGCTGGCCCAATTCTTAAGAGAATGAGAGCTAGAGCAAAGGGTTCTGGTGCTAGAATCAACAAGCGTACAAGTCACATCACTATCATCTTAGATGAAGTGGCTGATTAATTAGGAGGTATCAAATGGGACAAAAAGTTAACCCAGTCGGATTAAGAATCGGTGTCGTTAAAGATTGGAACGCTAGATGGTTCGCTGATAAGAAGAACTTCTCTACATTCCTAGTTGAAGATAACAAGATTAGAAAGGCTATCAAGACTAAGTACTATGATGACAGCATTTCATCTATCAAGATTGAAAGAAAGATTTCATCTACAAATAATAATGAATATAGTATTAATGTAACAATCTATACATCTAAGCCAAGCATTATGATCGGAAGCAACGGTGCAGGCGTTACAGAAATTCAAAAGTACGTTGAAAAGATCGTTCCAGGAAAGAAAGTTTCTATAACAATCGAAAACGTAGTAAAGCCTGAAGTAGATGCACAATTAGTTGCTGAATCAATTGCTCAACAATTAGAGAATAGAGTTCAATTCCGTCGTGCCATGAAGCAAGCTATCTCAAGAGCTATGAAGGGTAACGTTAAGGGAATTAAGACAATGGTTTCTGGTCGTCTAGATGGTGCTGAAATCGCTAGATCAGAAAGTTACCATGAAGGATCAATCCCTCTACAAACATTAAGAGCTGAAATCGATTATGGATTTGCTGAAGCAAATACAACATTCGGTAAGATCGGTGTTAAGACTTGGATTTATAAGGGCGAAAAGCTTGGTAAGTTCAACTCTGTAGAGTCAAACAAAGGAGGTAACAACAATGTTAATGCCTAAGAGAGTTAAGAGACGTCGTGTCTTCCGTGGAAGAATGACAGGTAAGGCTAACAAGGGTAATAAGATAGCTTACGGTGAATATGGCCTAGTTGCTTTAGAACCAAGCTGGATTACATCAAACCAAATTGAAGCAGCCCGTATCGCGATGACTCGTTATATTAAGAGAGGAGGACAAGTTTGGATCGATATCTTCCCTCACAAGCCAGTAACAAAGAAACCTGCTGAAACAAGAATGGGTTCAGGTAAGGGTTCAGTAGAATATTGGGTAGCCGTAGTTAAGCCAGGTAGAGTTATGTTCGAAATGGCTGGTATCCCAGAAGAACAAGCAAGAGAAGCATTAAGACTAGCAGCTAACAAATTACCATTAAAGTGTAAGTTTGTTAAGAAAGAATCAGAGGAGGTAAATGAAGATGAAAGCAAGTAGTTTTTTCGAAATGACAAATGAAGAATTAAACGTTAAGTTGGCTTCTTTAAAAGAAGAATTATTCAATCTTCGTTTCCAAAACAAGGCTGGTCAACTTGAGAATCCAAAGCAAATCTCTAACGTTAAGAAAGATATTGCTAAGGTAAATACAATTATTCATCAAAGAGAACTTGGCATCTCTAAGGAGCCAACAAAGGCTGCTAAGAAAGCTGCTAAGTAATAAGGAGGAGTAACATGGAAAGAAATCTAAGAAAGAGCAGAGTCGGTATCGTCGTTAGCGATAAGATGGACAAGACAGTTGTTGTTGCTATTAGAGAGCGTGTTAAGCATCCTCTATATGGCAAGATTGTTAACAAGACAAGAAAGCTAAAGGCTCATGATGAAAACAATGAATGTAAGATTGGTGATACAGTAAGTATCGCTGAAACAAGACCTCTAAGCAAAGATAAGTGCTGGAGAGTAGTTGAAATTATTGAAAAGGCTAAGTAGGAGGAACACACAATGATACAAGCAGAAACAAGATTAGTTGTTGCAGATAATTCTGGTGCAAAAGAATTAAAGTGTATTAGAGTGATGGGTGGTTCTTTCAGAAGAAGTGGTAATATCGGTGATGTTATCGTTGCTGCTGTAGAATCAGCTATTCCTGGTGGCGTTGTTAAGAAGGGCGACGTTGTTAAGGCTGTTATCGTTAGAACAACATATGGTGTTAATAGACCAGATGGTTCTCATATCAGATTTGACGACAATGCTGCTGTTATTATTGATAACCAAAAGCAACCAAAGGGTACTCGTATTTTTGGACCTATCGCAAGAGAACTTAGAGAAAAAGATTATATGAAGATCATTTCTCTAGCTCCAGAAGTTATATAGGAGGGCAACATGAGTCTATTAAAGAAAGGCGATGCAGTTAAGATTATCGCAGGAAATGATAATGGTAAGACAGGAACAATTATCGCTATAGATAGAAAGGCAAATAGAGTTGCTGTACAAGGTGAAGGCGTATCTATGTCAAAGAACTTTGTTAAGCCTCGTAATGCTCAAGAAAAGGGCGGTATCGTAGATAAGGAAAGATTTATCGACGCATCTAACGTTATGGTAATCTGCCCAGCTTGTAACAAAGCTACAAAGATTGCTGTTAAGGACGTTGATGGTAAGAAGGTAAGAGTTTGTAAGCATTGTGGTGCTTCTTTAGACGAAGCTAAGGCTTCTGTAAAGAAGGCAGCTGCTAAGAAGACTACAGCTACAAAGAAGACAACAGCTAAGAAGGCTGAAAAGACAGCTGAGAAAGCAGCTGAATAATGGAGGGATTAACTGTGGCAGAAAGAGTTTATAGAATCGCTGAGCTTTATAAGAATACAGCAGTTCCTGCATTAAAGGAAAAGTTCGGCTATAAGAATATCAACCAAGTTCCAAAGATTGAAAAGATCGTTTTAAACATGAGACTTGGTGACGTTAAGGATAACAGCAAGAGTTTACAATTAGCTGTTGAAGAATTAAAGGCAATCGCAGGTCAAGCTCCTGTATTAACAAAGGCTAAGAACAGCGTTGCTACATTCAAGGTAAGAGAAGGTATGGCTATCGGTGCTAAAGTAACTTTACGTGGAAAGAAGATGCTTGATTTCTATGATAAGTTAGTTTCAGTTGCTCTACCACGTGTACGTGACTTCAAGGGAGTTCCAAGCAGCTCATTTGATGGAAGAGGAAGCTATGCTTTAGGTATTAAGGAACAAATTATCTTCCCTGAAATTCAATACGATAAGATTGAAAAAGTAAGAGGATTTGATATTTGTATCGTTACAACAGCAAAGACAGATGAAGAGGCTAAGGAATTATTAACTCTTCTAGGTATGCCTTTTGCTAAATAATAGGAGGATATAGAAATGGCAAAAAAATCAATGATTAATAAGCAACAAAAGACTCCAAAGTATTCAACAAGAGCATATACAAGATGTCAAATCTGTGGAAGACCACATGCTGTTCTTCAAAAGTATGGCATTTGCAGAATTTGCTTCAGAGAATTAGCTTATAAGGGCGAAATTCCTGGAGTTAAGAAGTCTAGTTGGTAGGAGGATAGAAAAATGACAGATCCAATAGCAGATATGTTAACTCGTATTCGTAATGCTTTAGTTGTTAAGCATGACGAAGTTGAAATACCAAGTTCTAAGGTTAAGTGCGAAATCGCTAAGATCTTAGTTGAAGAAGGATTCGTACAATCATACAAGGTTGAAAACAATACAATCGTTATCACACTTAAGTATGGTCCAAAGAACGAAAAGGTTATTTCTGGTATTAAGCGTATTTCTAAGCCAGGTCTTAGAGTATATGCAAATATTGAAACAATGCCAGTTGTTTTAGGCGGAATGGGAATTGCTATTCTTTCTACAAACAAGGGTATCATGACAAATAAACAAGCTAAGGCTGCTAACGTAGGCGGCGAAGTTTTAGCTTACATTTGGTAATAGGAGGATAGAGATATATGTCAAGAATTGGTAGAATCCCTGTTCAAATCCCAGCAGGTGTAGAAGTTAAAGTTAATGATAAAGTTGTTTCAGTAAAGGGACCAAAAGGTGAACTTTCAAGAACAATCGAAAGCAATGATATTACTGTAAAGGTTGAAGGCGCTGCTGTAGTAGTTACACGTGCTAACGACGAACCAAGTGTTAAGGCACTTCATGGTTTATACAGAAAGCTTATCGCTAATATGGTTGAAGGTGTTACAAAAGGATTTGAAAAAGTTCTTGTTGTTAACGGTGTTGGTTACAAGACATCAAAGAAAGGAAATCAAGTTGTTCTAGATGTAGGTTATTCTCATCCAGTTACTCTTGAAAATGTTCCTGGTATTACTTTTGACTGCCCATCTCCTACAGAAGTTTCTGTAAAGGGTATCGATAAGGAACTTGTAGGTCAAATCGCTTCTAACATTAGAATGATTCGTGACCCAGATCCATATCACGCTTATGGAATTTCTTACAAGGACGAAGTTATCGCTCGTAAGGAAGGAAAGAAAGGCGGTAAGGGTAAGAAATAAGGAGTGAAATAAGGTATTATGATTACTAAGATTAATAAGAATTCAGTTAGACAAAAAAGACATGAAAGAGTAAGAAATAAGATTTCAGGTACTGCTGAAAGACCTCGTTTCAACGTTTATAGATCTACAACAAATATCTATGTTCAAGTAATTGATGACGTTGCTGGTAAGACTCTTGTTTCTAGCTCAACATTAGATAAGGATTTAGCTAAATCTTTAAAGGGCAAGACTAAAGTTGAAGCTGCTAAGCTAGTTGGCGAAGCTGCTGCAAAGAAGGCTTTAGCTGCTGGAATCGAAGAAGTTGTTTTCGATAGAGGTGGTTACCTTTACACAGGACGTGTAATGGCAGTTGCTGATGGTGCCAGAGAAGCTGGCTTAAAGTTCTAGGAGGTTTCTAAAATGGCAAAAAGAGAAAATAAATTCCAAAGAGAAGAAAGCGAATTACAAAATAAGTTAATTAGCATTAACCGTGTAACTAAGGTTGTTAAGGGTGGTAGAACAATGAAGTTCTCAGCTCTAATCGTAGTTGGTGATGGTAATGGTAGCGTAGGTATCGGTATGGGTAAGGCTGCTGAAGTTCCAGAAGCAATCCGTAAAGCTACATCTGCTGCTAAGAACAACATGGTTAAGATTGCTATGGTAGGTACAACTATTCCTCATGAAATCCAAGGTGAGTTCGGTTCAGGAAAAGTTATCTTATTACCAGCTGAAGAAGGTACTGGAGTTATCGCTGGTGGTCCAGTTCGTCAAGTACTTGAAGTTGCAGGTATTAAGAATATCCGTACAAAGTCTTTAGGATCAAACAATCCTATTAACTGTGCTAAGGCAACATTTGACGGATTAAGCAGATTAAGAACAGCTGAACAAATTGCTGCATTACGTGGCAAGACTGTTGCTGAAATCAAGGCTTAAGGAGGCAAACGATGTTAAAAGTTACATTAAAGAAAAGTACAATAGCTTGTACAAAGAAGCAAAAGGACACAGTTGCAGCTCTTGGTTTACATAAGCCAGGCGACAGCAACACAATCCCAGACAACGAATGTTCAAAGGGAATGATCAAAGTTGTTTCTCATATGCTTAAAGTTGAAGAAGCTTAATTAGGAGGATAACATGAGATTAGATGATATGCATCCAAGCGCTGGAGCAAAGACAAGCGCTAAGAGATTAGGAAGAGGTATCGGATCTGGTTTAGGTAAGACATCTGGAAAGGGTCACAAGGGTCAATGGGCTCGTAGTGGCGGCGGTGTTAGACCTGGCTTTGAAGGTGGTCAAATGCCTTTAACAAGACGTCTTCCAAAGAGAGGATTCAAGAATTATTTCGTTAAGAAATACACAATCGTTAATGTTAGCGATTTAGAAAAGTTAGATAATGGAACAGAAGTTACAGCTGAAGTATTGAAGGCAAATGGTATTATTGCTAAGATCGAAGCTAACGGAATTAAAGTTCTAGGAAATGGAACTTTAACAAAGAAATTAGACGTAAAGGCTAATAAATTTTCTAAGTCAGCTGTTGAAGCAATTGAAAAAGCAGGTGGCAAAGCAGAGGTGCTATAATGTGGCAAAGATTAAAGAATGCCTTCTTGGATAAAGATATTAGAAGAAAGATGCTATTCTCATTAGCAATATTGCTAATATTTAGAATTGGTTGCTATATTCCTATCCCAGGCATTAAGTATGACACTATTGCAGAAGTAGTAGGTGGCACAGATTCTTTGTTAGGTCTTATGAGTATTATGAGCGGTGGTTCTTTACAATATGGAACATTCTTCGCTCTAGGTGTATTACCATTCATTAACAGTTACATTATTATGCAATTGTTAACATTGGTAATCCCTGCTTTAGACAGACTTTCAAAGCAAGGTGATGATGGCCGTGAAAAGGTTACAATGATCACTAGATATGTTGCTATTATTCTTGCTGTTATTCAAGGTATTGGTATTGTTGTTACATTCAATAATGGTGGTATTTTAAACTCATTCTTCGGTGAAGGAACTGTAGGAATGGTATTTACTGGTGCTTACATTATTCTTATGTTAACAGCTGGTGCATGCCTAGTTATGTGGTTAAGTGAAAGAATTACTGAATATGGAATTTCAAATGGTACATCTTTAATTATCTTTATTGGTATCATTTCTACATTTGGTCAAGCTTTACTTACAGCATTCAAACAAGTAGGTGAAAATGCTAATTATTTATGGAATATCTTCGGTTACTTAATTATCGTTGTTGCTTTATTCTTATTCATCATTTTCATGGATGGTGGTGAAAGAAGAGTTAAAGTTAACTATGCTAAGCAAGTAAAAGGAAATAAGATGTATGGTGGACAATCTACATATATTCCAATGAAGATAACAAGTGGTGGCGTTATGCCAATCATCTTTGCGTCAGCATTTATGATGTTCCCACAAATTATCGTTTCATTCTTACCACAAGGACATTCATTATATACATTCTACCAAACATACTTGTTTGCTAATGGTTATTGGACAGGAGATATGTGGGTTGGTAATATCGTTTACTACTTCTTTATGTTAGTATTCGTTATTTTCTTCGCATATTTCTATGCACAAATTCAATTTAACCCACAAGATGTTGCACGTAATTTACAACAATATGGTGGAACAATTCTAGGAGTTAGACCAGGTAAGCCAACAGCAGATTATCTACAAACAATTAACAACCGTATTACTTTATTCGGAGCTATCTTCTTAGCATTTATCGCTATCATTCCAGCTCTTGCATTCAATGCAATCGGCGGAGAGATCGGTTTAAGAAGTGCGTTCTCAGCAACAGGTATGTTAATCGTAGTTTCAGTAGCTCTAGAATTAGATAAGCAACTTGAAACTCAATATATGGCAAAACATTACAAGGGATTCTTGAAATAATGAAAAAGCTTAGTTTAGTATTCTTAGGAGCTCCAGGTGCTGGAAAAGGCACACAAGCTACTAAGATATGCGAAAAATACAATATCCCACATATCTCTACTGGAGATATATTAAGGGCAAACATTAAGGCCGGTACTCCTCTTGGCTTACAAGCAAAGGCAATTATCGATAAGGGCCAACTTGTACCAGATGAGGTAGTAATCGGATTAATGAAGGATAGACTAGCTCAAGAAGATTGTCAAAAAGGATATCTATTAGATGGATTCCCAAGAACAATCGAGCAAGCAAAAGCATTAGATACTTTCGAAAACGTTTCTATGGCTATCAACATTGCAGTAAATGAAGATGAAGTAGTTGAACGTATCGCTGGTAGAAGAATGTGTACTTGCGGTGAAAGCTATCATATCTCAACATATAAGGCTGATACATGCGCAAAGTGTGGAGCAAAATTATATCAAAGAGATGATGACAAGCCAGAAACAGTAAAAGCTAGACTTGAAGTGTACAACAAACAAACAGCTCCATTAATTGAATATTATGGTAATAAAAATATCTTATATACAGTTGATGGCAGCCAAGACATTAATGATGTCTATGCGTCAATAGTAAAGGTGATAAATGATAACAATTAAGACTCGCGATGAAGTTGAATTAATGCGTAAAGCAAACTTAATCGATAGAGACTGCCTAATGATGTTAGGCGATCATGTTAAGCCAGGAATCACTACAAAAGAACTAGATACTCTTGCACGTGAATACATTGAAAAGCGTAATGCTGTTCCTTCATTCTTAGGATTTGAAGGATTCCCAGGATCTATATGCGCTTCTGTTAATCAAGAAGTAGTACATGGAATCCCTTCTAAAAAGAAATATCTTGAAGAAGGAGATATCATATCAATAGACTGTGGTACTATCTACCAAGGTTATCAAGGAGATGCAGCAAGAACTTATCTTGTAGGAAACGTAGATGAGCAAGTTCGCAAACTAGTAGAAGTTACAGAACAAAGCTTCTTTGAAGGCTTAAGAGTAAATGACGGTGTCCACAATGGTTTAATGGCCGGAGTAAGACTAGGTGATTTAGGATATGCGATTCAAAGTTATGCTGAAAAGTTTGGTTTCGGTGTTGTAAGAGATTTGGTAGGACATGGAATCGGCAAAGAAATGCACGAAGATCCAAATGTACCAAACTACGGAAAACCAGGCAGAGGTATGAGACTTCTTGAGAACATGACAATAGCTATTGAGCCAATGATTACTTTAGGAACATATAAAGTATGGCAACTAGAGGATGGTTGGACAATAGAAACTCAAGATGGAAAACCTGCTTCACACTATGAAAATAGTATTTGGATAAAGGAAGATGGCGTAGAAATCTTATCTTTAACAAAAGAAGAAAACGAAGCTCATGGTATTCATATCTCAGATGACAAGTATACAGTTTGGATGGGTGACGCAGAGTGGTTATCTAAATAACCAAAATAAAAACAAGCAATATTTAAATAAGACTTTGATTAATAATGGAGGTATCGATGTCTAAAGAAGATGTTATCGAAGCAGAAGGAGTGATTGTAGAAGTGCTACCTAATACAACATTCAAAGTTAAATTAACAAACAATGCAGTAATAGTAGCATACCTATCTGGTAAGCTTAGAAAGAACTTCATCAAAATTGTAGAAGGAGATGCAGTCAAAGTTGAATTAAGCCCATATGATTTAACTAAAGGTAGAATCACATGGCGTAACAAGAACTAGGAGGATCGAATAATGAAAGTTAGACCATCAGTAAAACCTATTTGCGACAAGTGCAAGGTAATCAAGAGAAATGGAAAAGTTATGGTTATCTGTGCTAAATATAAGAAGCATAAGCAAGTTCAAGGTTAATCAGTATTAGAATTTGAAACGAAGGCAATATGATAGTTTTAATCATATTGTCATTGTTTCGTTGAATTATGGCATTAAAACGTTTGTGTTTTAAAATTGTTTAATGCTATAATCATTTGGTTAATAGACAATAATCGCGTATTTTGGGCAGCGGCAAAGGGTTACTTCATTCCAATTTTTACAGGTAACTTGTAGTCTAAAAGAAGGCGGGTATTATATAAATAACAAAATTAATTATCAGATTGGAGGTAGTTGAATGGCTCGTATTGCCGGAGTGGATTTACCACGTGAGAAGAGAGTTGAAATCGGTCTTACTTATATCTACGGTATTGGTAGAGAGACATCTAACAAGATCTTAGCTGCTACAGGTGTTAATCCTGATATCAGAATTAAAGATTTAACAGATGAACAAGTAGACGCAATCCGTGCTTATATCGATGCAAACAACATTTTAGTTGAAGGCGATTTAAGACGTGAAGTTAAATTAAACATTAAGAGATTACAAGAAATTGGATGTTACAGAGGTGTTAGACACAGAAAGGGTTTACCTTGCCGTGGTCAAAGCACAAAGCAAAATGCTCGTACATGTAAGGGTCCAAAGAAGACTGTAAGTCGTAAGAAGAAGGATGCATAGGAGGATTAAATAATGGCAACAAAGACAGCTGTAGCTTCTAAGAAGCGTAACGTAAATAAGCGTCGTGTTGAAAAAGGTTGCGTTCATATTCATGCATCTTTTAACAACACAATCGTAACAATAACAGATACACAAGGAAACACAGTTAGCTGGTCAAGCGCTGGTAAGTTAAAACTTCGTGGATCTAAGAAGTCATCTGCATATGCAGCTCAAATCGTAGCAGAAGATGCTGCAAAGGTTGCTGCTGATGCTGGTATGAAGAGTGTAGAAGTTTTCGTAAATGGTCCTGGTCAAGGACGTGAAAGCGCTATCAGAGCTCTTCAAGTTGTAGGAATGGAAGTTACAATGATTAAGGATGTTTCTCCAATCCCACACAATGGATGTCGTCCACCAAAGCGCAGAAGACTATAATAGGAGGAATTGAAAAATGGCTAAATATACAGGACCAGCATGTCGTTTATGCAGACGTGAAGGAACAAAGTTATTCTTAAAGGGCGAAAGATGTACATCTGGTAAGTGCTCTTTAGATAAGCGTATGACACCTCCAGGACAACATGGAGCTTCTGGAAAGAAGAACTCAGGATATGCTGTACAATTAAGAGAAAAGCAAAAGACAAAGAGAATCTATGGATTATGTGAAAAACAATTCAGAGGTTACTTCGATAAAGCAGATAATATGCGTGGTATCACTGGTGAAAACATGTTAATCTTACTTGAAACAAGATTAGATAACGTAGTTTTCAGAATGGGTATTGCTTCATCTAGAGATCAAGCTAGACAATTAGTAAACCATGCTACAATCACAGTTAATGGAAAGACAGTTGATATTCCTTCATACTTAGTAAAGAAGGGTGATGTTATCGCTGTTAAGGAAAGCAAGCAAGACAAGACTTACTTTAAGGGTATTAAGGAAGCTAAGGCTATCGGACTACCAAAGTGGGTTGAATTTGACAATGCTACATTAACAGGTAAAGTTGTAGAATTACCAACAAGAGAAGATATCACTCAACCAATCGAAGAGCACTTGATTGTTGAATTATATTCTAAGTAATACTAATTTTTGATTTAAAGGTAGGCGTAGTTTAAATTTAATCAATCAAAAAATTAGTAAGTGAATTAGGAGGATAAAAAACACATGATAGAGATTAAGAAACCAAATATTGAATGCGTAGCAGTAAATGATAAAGAAATGAGCTTCGTGGTTGAACCACTAGAAAGAGGATTTGGTATTACTTTAGGTAACTGCTTAAGAAGAATATTATTAAGTGCCTTACCAGGCGCAGCACCAATCGGAATTAAGATTGAAGGTGCTACACATGAGTTTACTAGTGTTCCTGGAGTTAAAGAAGATGTTACTGATATCATTCTTAATATTAAAGGTTTAGCTGTTAAGGCTTACACAAATGATGTTAATTTCATCCAAACATGCGAAATTAACAAGCATACAGCAGGTGTAGTAACAGCAAAGGATATTGCTCACTCAAGCGATATCGAAATCATGAATCCAGATATGTATATCTGTACTCTTGAAGAAGGCGCAAGCTTAAATATGCAAATCATCATTGGTGTTGGTAGAGGTTATGTTTCTGCTCACGACCATAAGAAAGATGCTGCAAACGAATTCAATCAAGATTCTTTATATATTTCAATCGACTCTATCTTCACACCAGTTGAAACAGCTAGCTACTTTGTAGAACAAGCTCGTGTTGGTGGCGATATGAGTTATGAAAAGTTAACAGTTAAGGTTAAGACAACAGGAACAATGTCTCCAAAGGAAGTTATCAGCTTAGCTGCTGATTTAATGTCTCAACATGTTAACTTATTCACAGATCTTACAGATTCTGGTATTAAAGTAAAGATGGACGACGGCGAAGTTAAGGAAGAAGCTCAAGCTGAGTTATTAATCGATGACTTAGAATTATCAGTTAGATCATTTAACTGCTTAAAGAGAGCTGGTATCAACACAGTTGCTGAACTTTGCAAGAAGACTGAAGAAGACTTAATGAAGTCTAGAAACTTAGGTAAAAAGTCTATCGTTGAAATTATTGAAAAATTACAAAGCCGTGGTCTAAGCTTAAAGACCAAGGAAGATATCTAGGAGGTTATAACTATGGCAAGAAAGTTAGGAAGAACTGCAGATGCAAGAATGGCCATCATTAAGAATTTAGCCTCTGAACTTTTCTGGAATGGCCGCATCGAAACAACAGTAGAAAGAGCTAAAGAAGTTCAATCTTATGCTGAAAGACTATTAACTGCTGCTATCAATTCTTATGAAGACGTAGTAAAGGTTAAGAAGACTGTTAAGACAGAAGATGGAAAGACTTTAGAAGTTGAATTTGTTAACGATGGCGCTAAGAAATTAGCTGTTAGAAGAAAGTTAATGGGAAGCTTAAGAGATTTACAACCATCAAAGAATGATGGCGAATCTAAGTCAGCATATAACGAAAGAACTAAAGACGCTAAACATCCTTTAGTAGAAAAGATTTTCAGAGAACTAGCTCCATTCTATGCTAAGAGAGCTGAACAATTAGGACAAAAGGGTGGTTACACTCGTATCCTTAAGAATGGTTCAAGAAGAGGCGATAACGCTGATACTGCTATCTTAGAGTTCGTTAAGAACACAACTAAAGAATCTAAATAGTTTTTAGAGAAAAAACAAATTTAATATAAAATATTAATTAAGACCTAAATAAACAATGGCTGTTTAACTATAAAAGGTTAAGGGCCATTGTTTTTTTTGTTTAAAAAAAAGAAAAAGAAGAGAAAATAATTTTAGGAGGACTCGATAATGAGTTTACAAAATCAATATTTAATCGATCTATATGATCAAGTAGTAAAGCGTAATGCTAATGAACCTGAATTTCATCAAGCTGTAAGAGAGGTTTTCGAATCACTAGAACCAGTTATCGAAAAGCACCCAGAATACATCACAAGCGGCGTATTAGCTAGACTTGTTGAGCCAGATCGTATCATTAAGTTCAGAGTACCTTGGGTAGATGACAAGGGCGTTGTACAAGTAAATAGAGGTTTCAGAATTCAATTTAACAAAGCTATTGGACCTTACAAGGGCGGTTTAAGATTCCACCCATCTGTATATGAAGGAATTATTAAATTCTTAGGTTTTGAACAAATCTTCAAGAACTCATTAACAGGTCTACCAATCGGTGGTGGTAAAGGTGGTTCTGACTTTGATCCTAAGGGTAAGTCAGATGCTGAAGTTATGAGATTCTGCCAAAGCTTCATGACAGAACTTTGTAAGCACATTTCTGCAGATACAGACGTTCCAGCTGGTGATATCGGTGTAGGCGGAAGAGAAATTGGTTACTTATTCGGACAATACAGCAGATTAAGAAACGAATTCTCAGGTGTATTAACAGGTAAAGGATTAACATATGGTGGTTCTTTAGCAAGAACAGAAGCTACAGGTTTTGGTCTATGCTACTTCGCAGAAGAAATGTTAGAAGATCATGGTACTTCATTCAAGGGTAAGACAGTTGTTATTTCTGGTTCAGGAAACGTTGCTATCTACGCTTGTAAGAAGGCTACAGAACTTGGCGCTAAGGTTGTAACAATGTCTGACTCAAATGGTTATATTTATGATAAGAACGGTATCGATTTAGACGTTGTTAAGCAAATTAAGGAAGTAGAAAGAAAGAGAATTAAGGAATACTTAGTTGCTCACCCAGAAGCTGAATATCATGAAGGATGCAAGGGTGTATGGACTGTTAAGTGTGATGTTGCTCTTCCATGTGCTACACAAAACGAAATCGACTTAGAATCAGCTAAGGCTTTAGTTGCTAACGGTGTTATGACAGTTTGTGAAGGTGCTAACATGCCTTCAACAATCGAAGCTACAAAGTACTTCCAAGATAATGGTGTATTATTTGGACCTGCTAAAGCTGCTAACGCTGGTGGTGTTGCTACATCTGCTCTTGAAATGTCACAAAACTCTATGAGATATTCTTGGACATTCGAAGAAGTTGATCAAAAGTTACATGCTATCATGGTTAACATTTACCATAATGCTGCAAACGCCGCTAAGGAATATGGCCTAGAAGGCAACTATGTTGCTGGTGCTAACATCGCTGGTTTCTTAAAGGTTGCTAATGCTATGCTTGCAGAAGGTGTTATCTAATATTTGACACTTTTTTAATAACCTAAATTGATAAGAGGTGCTCCAACGTGGCACCTCTTATTCATTTTGCCGATATTATCGGATTTTTGGCAACTTTCAGCCTTTAATATTAATAACGCGCGTGATATAATTAAATCATGGCAAAGAAAAGCTTTAATAAAACTAGAGTAACAATCGGCGCTGTTATTGTCTACATCCTTCTTGGATGGACAATTATTATTCCACTTGCCGTTACAAAATTCGTTATTAGAACATTCTTTAATCAAAGAGTTACTCCATCTTCAGTTTTATTTCCAGTTGAACACTATAAAGGACTTATAAAGGACTCTAGATGCTTTAAAAGCGGCAGATATAACCTTGCTGGAGGATTTTTCCATAATGAGCAATATTCCTCTTATAAGGGCCTTATAATCGTTGGACACGGTATTGGTTGTGGAATGGACAACTATTTACTTGTTATAGATTACTTTGCAAGAAAGGGATATTTAGTATTTGCTTATGATATGACAGGATGCTGTGCTTCAGAAGGTCCTGGTATGATTGCACTTCAAAGAGCCATTATAGATTTAAAGAATGCTATAAACTATGCCCAAAAGCAAGATATAGCACAAGGCTTAAAAACATATGTGTTTGGACATAGCTGGAGTGGTTATGCTGCAGCTGCTGTATTAAATGACTCAAAGATTTGCAAGAAGTTGACTGCTGTTGCTGCCACAAGTGGTTTTAATAATTTCTGGGACTCAATGAGAGAGCAAGGAATTATGAAAGCAGGAAAGGCAATTGCTTTAGCAAAGCCTGCAACTTATCTTGTTAGTTTATTAGATTTTGGTAAATATGCTTTATATACAGGTATAAGAGGTATTAACAAGTTTAAAAAGCCAGTTTTGGTTACTCATAGTAAAGACGATCCAACAGTTCCTTATTACATAAGTATTGCAAGCCATATGGATAAGTGTACAAATCCTAAGGCTGAGGTGAAGGTGTATGAGGATAGAGCTCACTCTATTCATAGAGCAAAATGGGCAGAGGATGCAATTAATGAATCTGTTATTGGAAAGCCTATAATAGATAAACCAAAAGATATGAATGTGTTCCAATATTACATGGAGATTAAGTATAAATATACTACTCCAGATATTGAATTTGCGTTAGATGAAGATTATATGGATATGGTAGAAGCGTTCTTTGATAAGGCTTCTAAGGAGGAATAGTTTGCTAAAGCGAGCATCAGGTGTTTTATTAAACATTTCATCTTTGCCAAGCGAATTTGGTATTGGTGGATTCGGAGAAGAGATTTCAAGAGGCTGTCAATTTTTATTAGAGTGTGGATTTAGATACTGGCAAGTATTACCACTAACAACAATCGGAATGGGGAATTCTCCTTATTCTGGTAATAGTGCGTTTGCTCTAAACAGTCTTTATGTTGATCCAAATAGACTACTAAATGATGGATTTGTAACAGAAGAAGAAAGAAACGAGGCAGTATATGATGGCACTCCTTATGTTGTTGATTATGATGCAGTAAGATTCTTAAAAACAAGATTATTACATAGAGCATATGATAGAAAGAAAGACAAGATTAATAAAGACCTTGTTAAATATGCGAAAGATAATACTTGGGTTAATGACTATGCACTATATAAAACTCTAAAAGATAAATTCGAAAACAAGTCGTGGCTTGATTGGCCAAAGGCTTATAAATTCAGAGAAAACATAAACGAGAAGGAGTTTATAAATGAGAATAAAGAAGAATACTTCTATTATGTTTTTGAACAATATGTTTTGAGTTTTCAATGGAATGAATCAAGAAAAACATGTAAGAAGAATGATATAAAGATCATCGGTGATATGCCTATGTACGTATCTTTAGATAGTGCAGATGTATGGGCAAATAGAGAAAACTACCAATTAAAAGTTGATGGCACCCCTAAGAAGGTTGCTGGCGTTCCACCAGATTACTTTAGTGAAGATGGTCAACTATGGGGTAATCCTTTATATGATTATGCTGCTATGGCAACTAATGGATATAAATGGTGGATGGAAAGAATAGATAGAATGATGGAAATCTATGACGTTCTTCGTATCGACCATTTTAGAGCATTTAGTGATTACTGGGCAGTACCAGCTTCAGCTAAAACAGCAAAAGAAGGTAAATGGTGTAAAGGCGTTGGTATAGAATTATTTGATTTGATATTCAAGAAATATCCAAAAGATAGATTTATAGCAGAAGACCTTGGAATTATTGATAATAGAGTTGTTAAATTGTTAAAGAAAACTGGACTTCCAGGTATGAGAGTTATGCATTTTGGATTTGATGGTAGTAATAACATTCACTTACCAACAAATTATCCAAAGAATTGTATAGGTTATACAGCAACTCATGATAACAATACATCACTAGGATGGCTATTTGAACTTGATGAGCATACAAGAGATATGGTTTTAAAGTATATCGGATGCGATAAATCCGTATGGGGAACAGGCGCTTATGATTCTATATCTGTAAAACTTATGATTAAGAAAGTTATGGAATCTGATTGCGTTATTGGCGTTGTTCCACTTCAAGATTTGTTTGGATTTGGTTCAGATTGCAGAATGAATACTCCAGGTGTTGCTACAGGAAACTGGGAATATAGAGCAACTCAAGATCAATTTGATTCTTGTAGAAAGAATTTCTTCCTAGAATTAAATAAGGCAACAGGTAGATTCTAATGATAATTTATTACGGCTTTGATAAAGATAAATATGATTTTAGGCAAAAGGCTATAGAATCATACAATAAAACCAATAATTTAGATGTTGGTAAACTTTATAAAGACGAGAAAGGGAAGCCAAAATTAGAAAAGGCATACATTTCTATAGCGGACACCAAGAATCTTTGTATAGTGGCTATATCAAGCCAAGAAGTTGGAATTGATGTAGAAAGAAAAGATAGGGTATCAAAGATTAAGATGTCTATAAAACAGTGGACTGAACTTGAGGCTTATTCAAAATGGACAGGTCAAGGGGTAAAGGGCCCAAGAGATATGGAAAAGCCTTTTCCAAAAGATAATATTTATAGCGTAGATATTCTTGATGATTACTATATTACAGTTTGCTCAAAAGATAGGGAATTTAATACGTACCTTCTTTAGGTTGCAAAATTAAAACAAAAATACTAATATAGTAGTGTCATAAAGGAGGAATTACACATGGAAAAAAGTGCAATTTTAGAAAAGTTAAAGGAAATCATTCACGAACAACTTGGTTCAGAAGTAGATAATGTAACAGAAGCTACAACTCTTGCTGAAGACTTACAAGCTGATTCTTTAGATAAAGTAGAAATGATTATGGCCGCAGAAGATGAATTTGGTATTGAAATTGATGACGACTCTGCAATGGCTTTTGAAACTGTTGGCAATGTAGTAGATTACATCGCAGCTAAAGTTTAATTATTAATCAATGTATTTGAAAAGAGCTAGCATCGCTGCTAGCTCTTTTTTATTATCATGCTTGTTTCTTTTTCTTTTTAGTTACCATATATGCTATAACTCCAATTGCGGCTAGTACTAATACTCCGCCAGCTACACTTAAACCTATAATTAGGCCTAAATTCTTTTCTTCTTCAAAGTATGAAGGCTTTGCATTATCTCTTTCAGTTATAGTTGCCATATACTCAGCACTAACACCAGCGTTATTTATAACAGATAAAGCTTCTTCGTTCCAGTTTCCATCTGTTACAACAACAAGGTTCTCACATACTGTTCCTGGCTCTATATTTGGCTCTGTTGACCATCTAGCTGATGTTGAATAATTGTTTCTCCAAGTGTTAGGGCCTTTTCTTCCCCAGTCGCCACAGTCTATGCAAGCAAGACGTGGATCAATATCTATAACGTTTCTTTCGCCTAATACATTTTTTGTGCCTTCGTCTGCGTGGATACCACGAACTTTATCTATGTGGCTTGATTCAGTACCAACATTTTTAATGTAGTTTTCGCTAATAACTGTTCCAGGCATATCCCCAAGTGTATATATAGCACCAGCGTCGTTAAGTACTGTTAATGTATTTAAGAATTTGTTATAGCAAATTGAGTTGTCATGACATGTTGCGTATCCTTCTCCTGGTACAACAGCATCGTCATCGCCATTCATATTCCACCAGCCCCATCCAATACTGATACCTGCATATGGAGTTTCTTGAACTGTGTTATGTTCGAACTTTGAATTGTTCATAGTATAAATTACAATACCAGGGTCTCCGTAAAAATGTTGACTTGTATAGCTAAATTGATTGTTTTCAATATCAATATTTGTACAAGCAGCTTCCACGTTTACATCATATTTTTCTTTATCTGAGTGATTACCTTTGTCGCTGTCTTTATCTCCAATATACATGTGTTGAGGATGTCCAACAATAAGAGCAGCGCCTGCCGTATCATATAAAGAATTTCCAACAAGAGTTGTATTATAAACTGCGTTAATTAAATCTAATCCATCATTACCAGTATGGCAGATAGAGCAATTGCTTATAGTAATATTAGTTGCACTAGTAACCGAGAATGCGCATGGTGCTAAATCATAAGCTCTATAGATGTATTCATGCCATTGCCATTCAGCATAAGCTGTTAGGGCAGCAGCTGCTTGGTTTGTTGTTCTACCGTATGAGCCGCCAACTTCATGTAGATTCCAATCTGTATAAGCAAATGTTAATCCATCGAAAGTAAGGTTTTTAACTAGATTATCGTTATCTGTGCCTTCAATAGAAATTATGTTTTCAAGATTTGGAACAACAACATCTGCTGTATTTAAATCTTCATCTTCTCTTGGATAGTAATATAACTTATGACTTGTTTTATCAAAATAGAATTCGCCTGGTTCATCTAACCACTCGAATACATTGTAAATATATGTATCAGGAGTATTGAAAGTATATTCATTTCCCCAACGAACAGTTTGTGCTATAGCACCATATGGCATTTGGAAATAAGCCATAATATAAACAGCATTTTCTTCAAAATGATCTACACAAACAGTATTTGTATTCCAAGTTGATCTTGTAACAAGTTCAATATCGTCTTGGTTTCTAGTATTTAGAAGGATGTTATCTTCATCATATTCTAGATAAACACCAGCTCGTTCTGATCCGTCTGCCCAAGCCCAATCGTATTCACCTTCAGTAATTTCATATTCACCAAAAGCACCGCAGCCTCTTATAGTATTGCAAGTCATATAGCAACGCTTACCATTTACATATAAAGAACGAAGCTTTTTGTTTCTATCTAATGTAGTGCTGTATATACCATTACCTTCGCTAATCCATTTTGATGTAATATGCTTACCGCCGCTAAGAACAGGGTGTGCACCTTGAGCAGCTTTGTATGTAATAGTAGCATTTTGTTTGAAGTCGTTTATGCCAAATACCAAAGATTCATCTAATTCATATATACCATCAGAAATAATAACATTGATGTTTTTATTAGCTGGCAAAGTCTTAACATAATCCTTGGCCTCTTTTATTGTTTTAAATGGGCTATCTATACTTCCATTACCAGTTTTCTTTACTGCGCCGTTAACATAAATGTTAAGAGAATCATCTTCTGCATTTACTATGTTTGTTGCAATGGATAGGGAAGCGATAGTAATTAGAATTAATAAAAAAGCTATAACAAAGTATAGTTTGCTAGTTTTAGTCATAAATAACCTCCAAACATTTTATATTATAAAATGCCCTATGTGTCGATTTCAAGGAAGTTAGTCAAGAAATTCAGAAACATGGTGAGCCATAAATGGGAAAATAGAATTAGTTGCTTTGATGATTTCGTGTCTATCTTCTATTAGATAGTACTTTTCAAAGCCTGTAAGCCTTTGAATTAATTCAACTTTAGCAAATCTCTTATTTTCCTTAGTGTAGTTTTCTTCTTCAAATATAATTACATGGATATTTTCTAGTTTTATGAAAGGAAGGAACTGACTCACCCACTTTATTTTTTCTTCCTTTTGAGATGGAATCTCACAACTAGATAATATTCCAATTTCAATGTTTTTGTTCTGTCTTAATTCGTCTATTGATTTTAAAACGCTATATATTGGTCTTTTCTCAAAATATACTCCAGGAACATGAGCTTTAATCTTAGGATCCTCAAATAAATTAAATTCGGCAACTACGCCGTCCATATCAAATAAGACTAAAGTGTGCTTTGTTTCTTCTCTTAAATACTCAGGTACCATTATTTAACCTCTAATGTTAGATAAGATCTACCAGATGATATATTGCTCACAATCTTATATCCATCATGAAGAGCAAGCACTAGGGCAATTTCTTTAAAATATGGATCTACCAAAATAAGATTATTGTGAACTGTATATGCTGCATGAGTCACTATAAATATAGGTAGTGACACATGAATCATAGATTCATATTGATAATCTGGAGCAATATCCTCTATTATTCTTGTCCATAAATAACTTGAAGAATACCTTGTAGCATAATGTAATTCTATAATGTTTAAATGCTTTTCTTCTGCAAGTTCAAAAGCAGTTCTTGCAACTTTCTCAACATCTAAAGAACTATGTCTTAGGAAGTCTGTTTCTGTATGTCCTGCATTTGTTGTAGAACTTTGAGATATTGAATTAAATACATTCTCACTAACCATATAAAGAGTTTCATCACCTCTTTGCAAAGTTAAAGTGTTTGAATATAGGGAATTATCTGTTAAGATTTGAGCAAGGATTGCCTTGTTTGTTTGATGGTCGATAATAATCTTATCTACCTCTTTATCTAATTTAAAATATTCTTGTTCTAATTCGATTTTATAAAAATATCCTTGATCTGATGGCGAAAGAGATTTTTTACTGTTTTCTAGAAACTGATCATTAGCTGAAATAAAAGCAATCTTCATATTAATAACCCATTCTCTTTCTATATAGAATAATTGAAACTGTTGTAGCAGTTGCTGCAAGTACTAAGCAGGAAATAACAATTAATGTTATTTGAAGTGATGTTAAACCACCTTGTTGTAAATTTGCTGTAGGTATATAAGCATATGAACCATTGTATATAACCTTAGTCCATAAAGAATCTTCATTATACTCTTCTGCTAAATCAATTTCTGCAGCATCTGTTAAATAGCCAACCACAGGACTTTCCTTATCTGGCAATGTGTAGATATATACTGATTCACCAACTGTATCAGCTTTAATCTTTACTGATTTTAAAATCTTTGGAGTTTGTAATGCTGTATATGGAGAAACGTCAGTTACTTTAACATATCCAGTAATAATTGAACCGCTCTTATCTACATAAGAAACTCTGAAATAATTCCAAACTTGATTATTATTAAGTTCAGCAACATTGTCTAGAACAACAAGTTGGTCATAGATAGTTACTGTAGATAAAACTTCTGATGATTGATATGGGTATTTATATATGTTTGTTGATTCATGTAAACCTTGAGCATATAAACCAATCTTTAGAGATGTGGCATCAGTTGTTTTTGATAGATAATCATTTTCTGTGATTGCAGATTTCTTTATATATCCTAAAGAACCATCTTCTGTTGCTATTCTATAGAAGACTTCTTCAGACACATCGCTATTTACTTCGCATAAAACAAGAACTAAATCGTTTGCATTTAGTCTTGCAGTTATTTGTTTGTTTCTTGGAGAAGAATAAACATTCGCATTTTCAGATATCTTTGCTACTTGAATAATATTGAATTCAGTAGGGTGTGTATATGCGCTATTGTCGAACTTGTTGTAGTATTCTACAGTATTGCCAACAACTAGATATTGGACAATAGATTTATTTGCAAATGCAAAGATGTATTGCGTTTCTCCTATTAGAGTAGATGTGATTTTTCCAGTACTTGTAAAGATTTCTCCAAGTTTTACTGTTGCATCTAAGTTGACTGAATCTATTCTATATAAACCATCATCACAGTTTGCGTAAACATAATTGCCAAGTGATGATATAGAGTTAACATTGCTTACTTGAGAAACTGTAGTAAATGAAGCTTCATGTCCATCTGCTAAAGTTCTAGATAATACTTTATCTTTTACAACAAAGGCGTAATTTGTTTCTGGTGTATAAGCGTAATCGCTATATGATGAAGTATTAGACCAAATACTATGAGTGTTCTTATCTGTTTGAAGATAAGTAAGAGTCGCTGATGAATTGATTGTTCCAAGCTTACCATTTCCATCAACGAACACAGCTGAGACATTACTTAAATCTGTAACGATACCTTTTGATGTAATTTCTGTTTCTGAATAATCAAAGCTATATAAGTTTGATGTAGTTAAAACAAGAATTGAAGAAGCGTTCATAGCAATATCTTTAACACTTCCTTCAAATGCATTTGTTAAGTTGATAATGGTATTGTTTGAAACAACATATAGAGATGTTCCATATGTGTAAACAAAAGAATCGTTATATGCGTCGAATAGAGAATCATCGCTTAAATCGATAATTACATCGGTGTTTTCTGCATAAACTATTGGGGCTTGAATAAATGAAAAAGCAACTAGTGATACTAGTAGCAAAAGCATTAAAGATACAGATACAACCCTAATATTATAAAACTTACGCATATTTTTATTTATTATAACATAAGATAAGTTGTTTTCAAATAAACTATTGAGGCAATGATAATTGATATAAAGGCGGTATTATGCTAAAATAATTGCGTTATGGGAAAGAATAAATTTAACAAAAACTTCAAGAATAAACCTGACAATTATAAACCTGCAGGTAAACAAGAAGATTTAGATAGACCGATAGAAGAATTACAACTATCAGAGCATTGCTATAATGCTTTGAAGGCTGGTGGTGTAGTTAAAGTTTATGATCTTTGTGTTCAAAGAATGTCTAGAATGTATAGAATCCAAAATATTGGTAAAAAGGACTGTTTAGAAATTAAGGCTAAACTTAAGCAATATAATTTAGATTTTAGACCAGAGGATGAGGAAAACAAGCCACAACAAAACAATCAAGGTGGCCAAAACAAACAAAATCAACCTCAAAAGCCTCAACAGAATCAAAATAAACAAAACGCCAATAATGCTAATAAGCAAAATAATGGCAACAATAATAAGCAAAACAACAATAACCATCAACAAAATAATCAAAACAATCAGAATAATCAAAACAAGCAAAAGCTTCGCTTTAGCATATTCGACGATAGAGAACTTGTAGAGTTCTTAGAGGGTAGAAGAGAAAGAGAAGTATTTAAGTGGGAAGAACCAGAACCAACTAAGCTTGAAGTGTTCAAATTCTGTAGAAATGGTAAGTGGGGTTATAAGAACCAAAAAGGTGCTACTATAATCCAACCAGCATACGATGAAGCATTCCAATTCTCTGAAGGACTTGCTTGTGTTGAGAAAGATAGCAAACTTGGCTATATTGACCTAGAAGGAAACATAGTTGTTGATTTCCAATATGATACAGCGAATAGTTTTTCTGAAGGACTTGCTTGCGTAACAAAAGACGATAAGACAGGTTATATAGACAACACAGGAAAATATGTATACGAATTAAAGTTTGAAAAAGCAACTCCTTTTGTAAATGGCAAAGCCATGATTAAACAAGATGGCAAATGGGGAGTGCTATCAAAAGACGGAAGTATTTACTGGAGATAATGTATAAAATACGTGGATTTTTTTACAATAACGTTGTTAAAATCCTTGCATAATATATTTTCTTATGCTATATTTATTTAGCAAAAAATAATATTTATTGGTGGAGGAAGAATATGCCAAATATTAAGTCTCAAAAGAAAAGAGTTATCACAAATCAAAAGGCTAATGATATCAATAAGGCTAAAAGAGCTAAGGTTCGTGCTATCATAAAGAAGTATGAAGCTGCTATCGAAGCTAAGGATGTTGCTAGTGCTGAGAAGTTATTAACTGAGACTATTTCTGCAATTGACGTTGCTAGATATGATGGTATCTACAAGGACAATACAGCTAGCAGAAAGATTTCAAGACTTACAAAGCAATTAAACAAAATTAAGGCTTAGTTTTAGTCTAGATTAGTGTTAATCCAGGGCTTGCATTTATGATGCAAGTCCTTTTTCAATGCAATTTTGTCATTATTGACTTTAATGTTTTATATATTTATAATTTAATTACTGTTATCTAAACTTTGTATAAATGGGGTTATTCTAATGAGACAATCCGAAATGGATTTATTACTTGCTAAAGGTGAGTATGAAGTTCGTTCATACTTCTTATGTGGTTTATCAGCACGTGCAAACAACGTGAATGGTACTACTATGTATTTAACAAACAAAAGACTCGTTCTAGAGTTTATGAATAACAACGAAGTTTCAAGAAGAGAAATTCCTGTAGATAAAATCACATTTGTTAAATCTCATTATTATGAAGAAGAAGAGGATCCAACTTTTGCGCAAAACTGCGTAAAGCAAGGAACGTCGCTAACTATTGTTGGTGTTATTTTAGCAATCTTTGGTTTAGTTGGAACACTAGGTGTTTTTGATATCTTTAGTTTATTTGGATTAACAATGCCACTATTAAATTTAATATTTGTAGGTATCGCTCTAGGTTTTATTGTTGGCGGTATTGCTAAATTCGTAAAAGCAAAGAAGTTTAGACCAAGAGTAGGTAAGAGATTAGAACTTTTAATAGGAACTGACTTGGATTTTGAAAAAGGTGTATCTTTCACAACAGATACAACAGGTAAGCTTCGTGCAAATATGAGAACCTATAGAGGTACTGCTGCTAATTCACTAGTTGGAAGAGTTCAATTAACACCTACAAGAGAAGCTAAAAAGATGACAAACGAACTTGGTGCTTTAATTATAGATATTAAAGCAGGTCTTTATGATGAAGATCCTGAGGTTAAAGCTGCAAGAGAAGAAAAAGAAAGAGAAGAAAAAAGACAAAAGAGAATTGAAGAGCAAAGAAAGAAAAGAGAACTTGAAGCTCAGCTTGCCTTAGAAGAGGAAAAGAGAAAGTCTAGACAAACTACAACTGAGGTTTCAAAGAAAGACCTTAAAGAAAAGAAGAGAAGAGTGGTAGACAATTCTTATTACGATGAGAATATTAAAAAGGATAGAGAAGCAAGAATGGCAAAGTATGGCGCTCCTTTAGATATTGATGTTGATACTTTAGAAGATCCTGCTATTCCAAGTGCTATGGCTATGCAATTAAAGAAGTCTAAAATGAATGTTCCTCAAAAGAAAAAGAACATAAATAATGACCTCATAGATGATGAGTATGAGGCCATTATAAAATCACTAAATATTAACTAATTTATTCTGTTGCTTTTGGTGAATTAAAAATATCTTCAACAATTTTAGACATTGCTATTGAATCATTATGAGACCACTCAGTGGTTTCATATTTTTTATCCTGTATAGCCTTTTTGGCTGCTATAAGTTCATACTCAAAGCCACCATACTTTGGTCTACAGTATATAATTTTCGTTAATAATCCGATTTTATTGTATACGCAGATGATATTAGGACAGTTAACCATGTCTATAGATATTCTGCCTTTTTCTCCATAGATGGTAACTTTTAGAGAAAGCTTTGATGTTCCATCAACATCACAAATACCTTTTACTCCATTTTCGTAATTGAATGTTAATACTTCTTTTATATCTACGCCATTTTTGTATTCAATCTTGTTTATATCATATGAAGTGTAATTAAAGCCTAATGTTCTAAATACAAAAGTGACAGGGTAAATTCCTATATCCATTAATACACCGCCACCTAGAGCTCTTGATGTTACTCTTTCTTTATGCATTAGAGGTACTTTAAATGCCGCATTCATATATTTGATATTTCCGATTTTCTTTTTATTGTATAAAAGGTCGTTTATAAGCTCACGAGAAGGCATAAAGCTTGTCCATAATGCTTCAGATATAAACACATTTTCTTTTTCGAATTTGCTATATATATCTTGAGTATCTTTAAGTGATGTTGTAATAGACTTTTCACATAATACTGGCTTTTTGTATTTTAAGCATAAAAGCATTTGTTCATAGTGAAGTGAGTGAGGAGTAGCAATATATACTAAATCTACATCCTCATCTTTTAGCATATCTTCGTATGAAGAATATGTTTTTATAAATCCATATTTTCGCTTAAACAATTCTGCTCTTTCTTTTGATCTACTAGCTACAGCATAATTGCAAAAACCAGGAAGTTTTTTGATAGTTGTTGCCATTTTATTGGCAATGTGTCCTGCGCCTATAAAACCTACTCTTAAATCTTTATCCATAATAAACCTCTATTAATATATTAATAGAAACAGTGTTTTTTATCAATAACAGATATTACAGGAGAAAAGAAGGCTGCTAATGTTGTTGTTGGAAACCACATGGCTTCAAAAGAGAAAATAGTAGAACCTTATAAGGATGTTGAAAGAATTCTATATTCTCCACGCGCAGAAGCGAAGAATTCAGAAGATATTAATTCATAATACAAATCCTATATAGTTTGTATTTGCAGCCCCTTGAGTAGTCAAGCTTGAGAGGCTTCTTTTTATGGCGTTATTTAGAAAATGATAAAAATGTGTCGATTAGTCCTATTATTAGGACAAGTTCCCATCTCTTCAAAATAATTGCTATTTGATTATAGATTTTTCATTAACAATTGCCTATAATGACATTGAAAAAAAACGAACAAATGTTTTAATTTAAAGGAGATGGTTTTATGAAATATTATATTGTGGCTGATGTGCATGGTTATTATTCATTGTTAAGAAATACTCTTAAGGAAAAAGGATTCTTTGATGATAAAGAGCCTCATAAGTTGGTTATTTGCGGAGATGTTTTGGACAGAGGGGAGGAGCCAAAAGAAATGCAAAGATTTTTAAAACAACTGATAAAAACTGATGAGGTTATATTGATTAGAGGCAATCATGAGGATTTAATTCTTGAATTGGCGGAAGACTTATATAAGGGAAATTCTGCAGTTTTATTAGGTGCTCACAGATCGAATGGTACGACAGGTTCACTGTTAGGATTGGCAAATAGTAATTTGATTGAAGCTATACGTGAGCCAAAAACTGTAGCTGAAAAATTCTATAAAACAGGTTTTTATAAAGAAATAATCCCTAAAATGGTAAATTACTATGAAACTAAGAATTACATTTTTGTACATGGATGGATTCCTTGTTTAGAAATTGTAGAGAATGGGGAATATAAATACGTTTATAAAAGTGATTGGAGAGATTCGGATTCGAAATCCTGGGATGAAGCAAGATGGATAAATGGAATGTATGCTGCAAGTTTAGGTGTTATAGAACCTAATAAAACAATTATATGCGGACATTGGCATACTTCATATGGTCATTCAGTATTAGAAGGTAATTGTAGTGAGTTTGGAAATGATGCAGATTATTCCCCATATTATGCAAAAGGAGTTATAGGGTTAGATGCGTGCACTGCGTATTCAGGGCAAATGAACTGCATTGTTATAGATGATTAAGAAATAAATAATAACTAATATTCGGAGGTAATGAAAATGGAAAGAGAATTTGATGTAGCAAAATTTGTAGATAATGATTTTGAATTAAATGTTAGAACAGATAGAGACAACGAGACAGTTTGGCTTACGCAAAAAGAGATGTCTGCTTTGTTTTGTGTTTCAAGTGACAATATAGGTTTGCATATTAAAAACATTATAAAAGATGGTGAGCTTGACAATTCAACAACCGAGGAATCCTCGGTAGTTCAATATGAGGGGAAACGTAAAATAAAACGTAAAATGAAAATGTATAATTTAGATATGATTATCTCCGTTGGATATCGAGTCAAATCTAATCGAGGTATTACGTTTAGACGCTGGGCAAATAGAGTTCTAAAGGATTATTTGATTCAAGGTTATGCAGTTAACCAAAAGAGATTAGATACATTAAATAAAGTAATCGAAGTCCAAAACAAAATGCTTGCATCGTCTTTAGATATAGATGTATGTGAATTAGAAGATGTTATTAAAACATACACGAGGGCTTTAGATTTATTAGATGATTATGATCATCATAAGATAGAAAAACCATTAGGGACAACTAGTGTATACAGGCTTGAATATGATGAATGCAGGAGGATTATTGACTCTATGAAATTTGGGTTAGAATCAACCTTGTTTGGAACAGAAAAAGAGCCAGGGAAATTAAATGGTATTTTAGAAGCAATTTATCAAAATGTATTTGGCGAAGAATTATATCCTTCTATTGAAGAAAAGGCGGCCCACTTGTTGTATTTTATTGTCAAAGACCATCCGTTTAATGATGGATGTAAAAGAATTGCTGCGACCTTGTTTTTGGAGTTTTTAAATAAGAATAAAAAACTGAAAAGCAATGGACAATTGATAATATCAAACAATACATTAGTTGCCATTACACTTTTGACGGCCGAATCAAGACCAGACGAGAAGGATGTCATGATTAAGGTTATTATGCATATATTAAATGGGATGAATAAGGAGAATTGCTAATGGGAGTTTATTATGATTTTTATTTAGACAAAAAAACAGATGGAGATAAATGGTCGTCTCTACTTTATAACAACGATTATTGTATTTATTATGTAAGATCATATGGAAATTGGTTTTTGGATGAATATCGTAGTGGTCGAGAAATAGGTTTTGAGGGCCTTAGCGAAGAATATAAAACAAAGAATAGAGAGCACTATGAAAAAGTAAAAGGCACTTGGGAATATAGATACTATATATTTGAAGAGATGGACCTAGATAGGATTATGAGTGATTATAAAAATGAGCTTCATGATTATGCAGGTATAATATCAAAGCATGATTATAAAAAACTGCAAACAAATCCTGAATATGAACCTAAGATAATAGAAGAAGAAGTATATGCGAAATTTAAGGATAATATTAAAGAGCATTACATTTATCATGAATGGGATAGTTATTTAGGTGAAAGTTACTATTTATATGAATTGATGCCAATTGTGGAGCAACTACTTAAAGAGAATAATTTATCGCTGGATGATGTTAGATTGTTATGTCATGTGGGGTAGTTTTATAGCGAATATGTTAAAACTTGATATTAAAATTAAAGATTCATGCAAAGACTCAGCGTTAATAGAAGCTCGTTTAGATAAAGGCTTTCTAAAATATGGGTTGGATAAAAAAGTATATAAAGACGGAACAATTTGCTACAAAAGCACTAACAGCAAAAAGGATTATGCTGTATTTGGCATGTTAATATATTCTCTTCATAATAAGAGTTGGTTTATTCCATATGTGGAAAAATGGCTATGGTATAACAGTGACAATAATGAAGATGTTAATGATTACAATATTGAAGATTTGCTGTATCACTATACAAAAAAGGAGAGTATTGAATAATGCCAAGACAAGAAAAGAAGTATTATAAAGCGATATATTTGATATTGTTGGCGAATTAAACGAGAAATATGATTGGTTGAAATATTGTGTTTTTTAATGTTTGCAAAATATTAAATTTAGTTTTTTGATTTGTTTAATTGAAGAATCTTTCATTTTTCACGTCTCCTAAACTGTTGCATTATACTTTTCCCATTTTTGAGAGAAGTCGCTAGCTGTTTCAACTTTCCATTTTTCTTGTGCATAAGCAACGTAACCACTACACACATATTGCGGAAAACTATTCCAATCCATATTCTTTTCTTTTAATGCGTTTTTAACAGCGACAATCGTTCTTTTTTCAACTGAAAGGTGATAAAAAGAGCAAAGTCTATCAATAAATCCTGCCATTGCAAACGATTGACGAGAGTGAAAATAATCTTTTAATTTATCTTTTGGTAAAATAATTATCCTAGCATCAAAGGCAAATGATTCTGTTGAAATATGCTTCAATTTTTTTGAAATATATTGAGAAAACATAGCGGAAACATAACCTGATATGATAGGCAGGACTTTTTCAATTCGATTTGCATATTCAGTGTTGTTTTGAATAAAATCTTTATTTATTATAAAGGAGATTTCGTCCTTAAACGAGTAAGCAAAATCTACAAAGGAACAATATTTCTTTATGTTTTCTAAAATGCGTCGCATTGCTAAATGGAAATCAGATAAAAACAATTCGCTATCGCTCTTAAATCTTGATGTTAATCCTTTACCATCAAGTCTTACAATTAAAACCTCATCTTCCTTGATAAAGGGAATTGTTGTACTCATTTCGTATTTTTTTAATTTTTCATAAGTGCTTTTAGCGTAGCCATAACTATAAGGTGGTATCTTTTGTTTGTCGTTCATATAGTTTCCCTTTTTATTACTGATTTATATTATTATAACCGATATAATGATTAAAGAGTAAAAGTAAATCCGAACCACTCGCTCGTTATAAGTATTTGGTTCGGATTATACTGATTTGGTGCGAAGGTCGTTGACTTAAAAGCACACAAGATGGATTTTTGGCCTTTCATAACCAGATGACAAATGTTATCATGTTGATGATGGGATAGAATATCAAATAAGTAGAGGTGTTAGATGTCACACAGTTTTAGGTACTTAGTAGAAAGAGATGCAGATTTTGCGATAATAAGTGCATTTGAGAGAAATGTATCAGTTAGGAAATTATTTTTAGAAAACTATAGAGAATTGGATGCAAAAATTATAGAAACTAGACATTCATATATGCAACAAGAGATAGACTATAGTTTTGGTGAATCTGACATAATTTTTATAATGGAAGACGCAAATGGCAAATTCGCAATCCTAATTGAAGATAAAATTAAAGCAAACGCACAGCCAAACCAAAGCAAGCGTTATGAAGATAGGGCCAAAAGTCTTGAAAAAACGGAAAAATTAACAGGCACTAAAATCTTTTTATGTGCACCAGATTTTTATTTAAAGGCAGATAGCGAAAATACGAAAGGATATGAGAATCAAATTTCTTATGAAAAAATATGTAATGTAATTTCGGAAGGGCTTGAGAAAGATATTTTAGAAACCGCTTCAAAGAATAGAGCGTGTGCTGTTGCGGATGCTGGAGTTACAAGCTTCTGGATTGCACTAAGAGCAATTGTAAACAAATATTATAAGGATAGATTAAGAATGAAAGGTGTTCCTAAAGAAAAATCTTCTGGATCAGTTTGGCAAGAATTTGAAACTGGCATAAAAGGTTGCGCATTATACATGAAGGTTAATTCAAGGATTATCGAATTAGAATTTAAACAAATGGGAGAAAAACTGGATAAGTTAAATTCTTTATTAAGCAGTATTAATGCTAAAGAGGCAGTAAGAACAAATAATGGGAAATCAGTTAGTGCATCTTTGCAAATTAAAATAAAGGAAGTTAATGGGCTTTCTTTTTATGAACCATTGGATACGCAAGCAGAAAACGTTGGGGTGTGGCTAGGAGAGTGTATGTCTTTAATGGGAATAGTAGAAAAAATAAAAGCGAAAGGTATAACTCAATTTCCATATTGAATATGTCGATATAAAAAAATAGTCCAAAAATGGACTGTTTTTTTACTCTTGCACTATTATCCCAACTTTGTCTTTATAGATAAAGCATTTATGTTGAGATGTGTGCGTGTGTCACACTTGGTGCAGATGGTGGGACTTGAACCCACACGTTGTCGCCAACAATGGATTTTGAGTCCATCGCGTCTGCCAATTCCACCACACCTGCACGATTGAATATATCTTATCATATTATTATTTTTAATGGCAAGATTTTTCTAAATATCACTTATATCCCATATAGATTTACTTATAAAAATATAATATAATATTTTATATAAAGGACGCGGAGGTAATTATATGATTATTTGGCATGATATTGATGCTTCAAGAATTAAGGCAGATGACTTTATCGCTTGTATTGAAATTTCTAAGGGAAGTAAGAATAAGTATGAGATAGATAAGGCAACAGGTATGTTGATATTAGATAGAATACTATATACAGCAACACACTATCCTGCGAACTATGGCTTTATTCCAAGAACATATGCAGACGATGGAGACCCTCTTGATGTTTTAGTATTATGCAGTGAACCAATTGTTCCGCTATCTCTTGTTAGGTGTTATCCAATTGGACAAATATCTATGATTGATGAAGGTAAGGAAGATATTAAGATTGTTGCAATTCCTTTCAAAGATCCAATGTGGAATACATTTAAAGATATCGGAGAATTACCAACACATATTTTAGAAGAAATGAAACACTTCTTTGGTGTATATAAGCAATTAGAAGGAAAGAAGATGAAGGTTCTAGAAATTGGTGACGTTAGTATTGCTAAGCAAACAATTGTAGACAATATTGATGCTTATAATAGAATCTTTATCGAAGGCAACAATTAATAGTAATGCGTGCACTTGATATAGAAAAAGCAATAAAATCAGAACTCGCACCTGCTTATGTCATAACAGGTGAAGATGAGTATCTAAAAAGATATGTTAGAGAAAAGCTTCTATCCACTATTAGTGAAGAGGATAGAACTTTTTCTTATGTTTACATAGATTACGATTCAAACAAAGATGTCAGTGAGATTTTAGACGCAGCAAATGCTTTTTCTTTTTCTCAAGCAAAAAAGATGGTTGAAGTGTCCTCTTTTGCTTTCAAGATTCCAGCAAAAGACGAAAAGGCTTTAGATGATTATTTTAAAGATCCATCTCCGTTCTCTTTCATTCTATTTATGGGAAGTGAGAAGAGTTTAGCAACTATTAAAAAATATGCAGAAGTAATTGATTGCGATAAAGCTTCAGAAGATGAATTGTATAACTATATCAACAAAATGCTAAAAGCAGATGATTATAAGATGCAAGGACTCGTAGTTAGAGAATTTATTAGATACTGTAATTATGATTTCGGCAAGATAGTCTCTGAAATGACAAAGTTGAAATTATACACTTTAGACAAAAAAGAAATAACAAGACAAGATATTGAAAACTTAACTCCGCCAGATATAGAAACAAAGGCATACGCATTAACAAACGCTTTAACTAAAGGTGATTTTGCAAGTGCTATAGATACTTTGCAAACATTAAAATCTAGAGGAGTAGAGAGTAACGTTTTGTTTGGATTATTGAATAATACATATAGAAGATTGTATCAACTAGCGACGACAGGATCTTCTGATGATACCATTATGAAAGTTACCGGTTTTTCATTTGGTGCACTTAGAATGAATAAAGACTTAGTTGCTAGAAATAGAAAAGAGATTAAGGGTTATGTCTTTAAATTAAAAGATGCCGTAGATTTCTTAACTGATTTGGAATATAGATATAAATCATCAGATTTAGATGTGGATGCTGCTTTAGATTTAGCGGTAGCTCATATATTAGGACAAGGATAGAATGAATTTTAGAGAAGATGTTAATAATAAGAAAACACCTATAGAGATAGTTATAAGAGTTCTTTTATATCTATCTATGTGTTATAGTGCAATAGCGTCATCAATAACAACATATAATCTTTTGCCATTTTATGATTATTCTTCATATGGGGTAACAGATTTTAGTTTGTTCTATGGCTCTTCAAGTTTTATATTGCCTTTCATCTTAGGCCTTATTTTTTATGGCTTATATTGTCTTTGGATAAATATCGTATTTAATAATGTCAATGTTAGAATGCGCTTATTTAATCTAGGTATTAGAAAAAATAGTTTAAGAAGAAGAGTTGATGTAGTGTTTATAGCATTATGCATAGCACTAGGAAGTTTAGACTTAATACTTATGTATTATCCATTACTTTCTAGAATATTATCTACATCTTTAAAACTAATATTTGCAAGTTTAGCTTTAGTATGGACTTATTTCAGAATTATGAACGGTCTAGACAAGAAATATGGACCAATTATAGTTAGTGCACTATTATGGCCATCGATTATTATGGTGGTGCTATTATGAAGAAAGTATTTAGTGTATTAGTTCTTGTTTTAATAGTAGCGATAATGGCATGTTCTTTCATGGCATGTACTTCTAGTGCTGATTATGAGATTAAGAATATCAATGATTATGATTTGTCTGAAATGGTATATGGTTTTCTAAAAGATGTTAGTACTAACTATGCTAATAGAACAACAGGAAGTGCTGAATCTGAATTGTTCATAGAATACGTTTCTACTGTAATGACTAATTTAGGATATAGTGTATCAACTCAAGAATTTACTGTAGTATCACAAAATAAAACAACAAAGAATATAATTTGTAAGAAGGCAAAAGAGGGAGCAAAGAAAACCATAATCATTGGTTGTCAATGGGACAATAATTATGATCTTCTTCAAGGCAACCCTGATGGCGCATATGAAAGTGGAGCAGCTATTGCTTCTTTAACTCTTATTGCAGAAAAGATGGCTACAGTGGATTTAGATTATAATTTAGAAATAGTTTTCTTTGGAGCAGGGGCTTATAACTGGGCTGGTGCTAAGCATTATGTTAAAGAATTAAGTGCAGAACAAAAATCTAACATTGCGCTTATGATTAATTTATCTTTCTTAGGAGCTGGAGATAATATCTACATGTATAGTAGAGATAAAGCTGTTAACTATAACGATTACTTCTATGCAGTTGCTAATAAGGCAAACTTATGTATTAGTGCAGTTCCACAAGATAAGAGAGTTATATCTACAAGTATAGATAGTGATTCTATTTATGATTATTCTCATTTTGGTATGTTCGGTAATAATTATTATTTTATGAATGAACTTATCCCAAGTGTTTCTTATATATCATTCAACTGGACAGATAAATCTATTCCAGCATGGGTTGAATTATCTGGAAAGAGTAATGTATATGGTACATCTGATGACACATTCGAGAATATGATAAAAAGAGTTGGAAAAGATAATATAACAAAGAATCTTAACACTGTTGTTAGTTCAGTACTTGGAACAATTGTGGATCAAGGCAATATATTAGAGCTTGATGCTTTTAAGAATCCGGATGAAGTTAATGCATTTGCTAGAAGTAATGAAGCATATTATATCTTCTCTATAGCATTTAAAGTTTTAATTGTAGGTTTGATTATTGCTGTTGTTGTATTCTCAAGAAATTATATTAGAAAACATAAAGAGCAATATGTAATCTTTGTGCCAAAGATGGACATGAAGGACATTGTCGAAGAAGATATATTTGGAATGAAACCAGAAGAGCCTAAGCAAGATAAAAACGATAAAAAAGACGATATTAATGAAGACGATGTGTTTCAATAATTGAATTTTAGGTTCTAATATATTAATATTAGGTGAGGAGAAAATTATAAAATGAATTTAGAGGAATACTTTCAAAACTTATCATGGGGTGCTGCAGTAGATTTAATAGCATTCTTAATAATAGCGGTTTTATTGTTCTTATTCTTTAAAAGACATCAAGTTATCAGAATGGCTATTTTCTTAGCTATTTATGCGCTTGTATTTATCGCAGTATATATTGTTTCACAATTGATACCAAATAGTGGATTAACAATCACTCTAAAGGTATTCGATTACATGACAATCTTCCTATTATTCCTAGTTGTTATTGTTTATCAAAGTGACTTTAAAGTTCTATTTGCTAAGCTAGCAAGAGGATCAGGAAAGGTATATGACAATGATGCTTCTGATGAAGCTTTAACAACAGCGGCTCACGAAATGGTTACTGCTTGTCAAAACATGGCAAAGAACGATGTAGGCGCTTTAATTATTATTGTTAGAACAGCTGTTCCAGACAGAATATTAGATACAGGTACAGAATTAAACGCTATTATCTCATCCGGTTTATTAGAAAGTATTTTTAGTACAAAAGGACCTTTACATGATGGGGCTGTGGTAGTTAGAGGAAATAAAATTCTATCAGCAGGATGTTTCTTACCTTTATCTAAAGAAGTAGACATTGCTAAAGACTTAGGTACAAGACATAGAGCGGCCATCGGTATTACAGAAGAAAGTGATGTATTTGCCATCGTAGTAAGTGAAGAAACAGGTGTTATCTCTGTTGTTCAAGATGGTAAGATTGTTAGATATATGACTCCAGAAAGATTATTAGATGAAATTAAATCTGCTTATAATATTTCCGCAAAGCCAAAACAAGAAATCGCAAAGAAGAGAGAAAGAAAGAAGTTTATCTAATATATGAGTTATCTTGAGATTCCAAAAGTATTATTACCAAACAAGAGTATTGATTTGGAGAAATGGTCAGTTATTGCGTGTGATCAATTCACATCGCAAGTTGAGTATTGGATAAAACTTGCAGAATATGTGAAAAATTCATATTCTACACTTAACTTGATTTTCCCAGAGGTTTATTTAGATAAGATAGACAATAAAGCAAAAGTTGATTTGATTAATTCAACTATGCAATTGTATTTAGACAAAGGAATCTTTGATGAATATAACGGCTTTATTTATGTTGAAAGAGAAATAACTCCAGGGATATATAGAAAAGGGCTAATAGTTTGTGTTGACCTTGAAGCATATGATTATAATCCAAAAGCAAAATTGCCAATTAGAGCTACTGAAAGAACTGTAAAAGAAAGATTGCCAATTAGAATAGAAATTCGTAAAGAAGCACCTTTAGAACTTCCACATATTTGTATATTTATGGATGATGTTAAGAACAAAGTGTTCAACAAACTGGAAGATAATAAAGATAAATATGAGAAGTTATATGATTTTTACTTAAATATGAATGGTGGTCATATTAAGGGATATTTAGTTAATAACAGTGAAGATATTAAGAAAGATATTTTATCTTTAGTTGAGAATAGAGACGATAAGCTATTATTTGTTGTTGGTGATGGAAACCACTCACTAGCTTCAGCAAAGGAAAGTTGGAATTTAAAAAAGCAATCTTTGACCGAAGAAGAGATAAAAACACATCCAGCAAGATTTGCTTTATGCGAATTACAAAACGTTCATGATGAAGCAATAGTATTTGAACCTATTCATAGATTTATAATTGGTGCAGATGAAGATTGCATAGATTATTTAAAGAAGAATCTAAAGGGTAATGGCAAGATTCAAGTTGTATATAAAGGCAAACTAGGAGATATTGCCGTTAATGAGGACCCAACTATTGCTATTGCCGATATACAATCAGTTTTAGATGATTATGTAAGTGCTAATCCTAATATTAAGATTGATTATATTCATGGAGATAATTATTTACTAGATATTGAAATGAAGCAAAAAGGCGTTGGAATTTTCATGCCAAAGATAGATAAAGCAACACTTTTTGATTATGTTAGAAAATATGGTGTTATGCCTAGAAAATCATTTTCAATGGGTAATGCGGAAAGTAAGAGATATTACTTAGAGGCACATAAGATATAATTATTTTATATACTATTTACACGGGGGTGCGTACTTTATTTATAAAGGACCCCTTTTTTGTTGCAAAAAATCGCTTAAATCACTACAATAGAGAGGACAAAATTTAATTATGGAGATTATAAAAATGGATCTTAAGGTTGCAAAATTTGGCGGAACATCTATGGCAACAGCTACATCTATCAATCAAGTAGCTGATATTGTTAAGAGTGATGCTGGCAGAAATTATGTTATTGTTTCAGCTCCTGGTAAGAGAAGTAAGAACGATATAAAGGTTACTGACTTATTATATTCATGCTTCTATGATTTAGAAATCAAAGGTGAATGCAAAGAAAACTTTGCAAAGATCAGAGATAGATTCACAGGTATTGTTGAAGAACTTGGATTAAAGTTTGATATTAACCCATACCTAGATAAAGTTGAAGAAGAAATGATTAAATTCCATTCTTCTGAATACTGTGCTTCACGTGGTGAATATCTAAGTGCTGTTGTTATGGCTCAAAAACTTGGATATGAATTCGTTGATGCTAAAGATATTATGGTATTCTCTCAAGAGGGAGTATTCATGCCAGAAGAAACAAACAAGAAGGTTGCTGAAAAGTTATCTGTTATTAAGAAGGCAGTTATTCCTGGATTCTATGGCGCTGATGAACTTGGTGTTATTCATACATTCTCAAGAGGTGGTTCTGACGTTTCTGGTGCTGTTGTTGCTAGAGCAGTTAATGCAAAGCTTTATGAAAACTGGACAGACGTTAACGGATTCATGGTTACAGATCCAAGAATCGTAGAAAATCCACAACAAATCAGCATGCTATCTTATAAGGAACTTAGAGAATTATCTTATATGGGTGCTAACGTTCTTCACCCAGATTCAATCTTCCCAGTAAGAGTAAGCAACATTCCTATTAACATTAAGAACACATTTGAACCATCAAATGCCGGAACAATGATCGTATCTACAATACCTAAGGAAATTATAGATAAGAGAGCTGTTACAGGTATTGCTGGTAAGAAGGGATATAGCATTATCTTTATTGCTAAAGCAATGATGAATAACGAAATCGCTTTCGTAAGAAAAGTATTATCTGCATTAGAGTATTACAATGTTTCAGTAGAACATATCCCAAGTGGTATTGATACAATGAGCGTTGTTGTAGCTGATTCAGAAATCGCTGGTAAGGAAGATGCTATTATCGAAAAGATCAGAGCTGCTGTTAACCCAGATGCTATTGAATTAAAGAGAGGCATCGCACTAATCGCTACAGTAGGACATGGTATGGCATTCAAGCCAGGTTGTTCTGCAAAGCTTTGTACAGCACTAGCTAATGCTAAGATTAACATTAGAATGCTAGACCAAGGCGCAAGCGAATTAAACATTATTGTTGGTGTTTCAGATAGCGATTATGAAAATGCAGTAAAGGCTATTTACCACGCTTTCTATTAAGATTCAGATTAAATATATAAAGTAAAGGACATATCGCTCGATATGTCCTTTTTGTATTAATAGTGATTATATTTATTTCTTTAAGAAGAATGTCTTAATTTCGTATGGACCGAATTCTTGTTTTTGTAAATCTACAGTCTTTTCAATATTCTCTAACATATCTGTTTCATATGTTTCTTTAAATTCTTCGCTAGTTGTAAATTTACAAGAAGTCTTCTTTCCTGTTGTTTCATAGGCTCTAACGATTAAACCTTCTTCATTTTCGCTAACCTTAATAGTTTCGATAGTGATGTTTCTAGCACTAGCAGAAATAATTGGAGCAACATCTAATTTCTTATCTATTACTTCGATTTCATTGTTTAATGTATAACCTCTAGCTAATACGTCACTAGCTGCAAACTTTTCTTTATGAGGAAGAACAGCATAAGTAAATCTATGAAGGCCTCTATCGCATGTAGGATCAGGGAATTTAGGTGATCTTAATAATGCAAGAGAAACTAATCCATTCTTTACTCTATGGCCATATTTACAGTTGTTTAATAATGCCCAGCCATAATCTTTGTCATCAAGGTTAATATACTTTTGAGCGCAGATTTCAAATTGAGCCTTTTGTACTGAATCATCTTCATGAGTAGTTCTATCAAAGTTACCAAATGGAATGTTGCATGTAACATTATCAGCATATACAGTAGGGATGAATTCCGTTCTTAACATCTTCATGTTTTCATGCCAGTCAACTGTTGTATCAAACTTAACCATTGGGTCATTATCTGTAATAATAACTTTTTGTATAATCTTTGATTTATTGAATGTGTATGTGTTTTCTCTAACTACACATGGTCCATCGATATATGTTTTAGCATCAGTTAAATGTGGTTCCCACTTTTCTAAATCTCTATAATTCATCTTAATATCCCATGCATTGTAATACATGAATGGATCTGAGAATACTATAAACTTATTGAAGTAGTCCTTAACTAATTCTTTATCATTTACTTTGTCATAGAAAGATAGAATAGAACCATCTCTATTGAATGCAACCTTTACAAGATTGTTCTCTATAATGTTGTCTTGTGCGCTTAGAGAAGTGAATTCCTTTGTTACAGGAACTAATTCAGCTGTTGAATATTTGTTAAGATTTGCGCTATACCACTTATCTTCTTTCTTAATATATTCAACTCTAGCAAAGTCTACTGGGTTAATTGCCATTAGGGCAGAATCTTTTGAAAGCTTTTCGATAAGTTCCTTTTCCATCTTTGCTAGCTCTTCGCTCATCACGATATATCTTGCTATAGATTCGTCATAAACTCTCTTAATAGATGAACCTGGTAAGATATCATGAAATTGATATAAAAGAACTTCTTTCCAGATTTCTTCTACCTTAGCTCTATCGTACTTAATACCTTTTAGATAAGCATAAGAGCCAAGCCATTCAAGTTTATGAAGTTGTTCTTCAATTCTTCTATTCCATTTCTTGCTGTTAGCTTGAGATGTATAAGTACCTTGGTGTCGTTCATAATATAACTCACCATGGTGAGTAGCAATAATATCTTTTTCTTTCTCTAAATCATCAAAGAAATTAACTGCCTTAGAGAAGTGACAAACTTTATGACGTTTAACAAATTCAATATGTCCTTCACTTGGGCCACCGCCGCCATCTCCATCGCCGAAGATTTGTAATGCGATAGGTACAGTATCTCTTTCTGTGTTTCTTGCATCAGATTTATATAAAGCAAATGCAGTAGCACCTGAGTTATAGTCACCTTGTGGTTCCATATGAGCAAGTACTTGTGAACCATCAATACCTTCCCAGATAAATGTCTTATAAGGGAATTGGTTAACAGTATTAGATATAAGCTTAATTGTCATGAAATACTTCATTCCGCACTTTTGTAATACTTGTGGAAGTGAAGCAGGGAATCCAAATACGTCTGGTAGCCAGCACATATTAGATTTGAAATCAAATTCTTCTTTCCAGAATTTTTGGCCATATAAAGATTGTCTTACCCAAGATTCACCACCAGATAAGTTTACATCGCCTTCAACCCAGTTAGCGCCTTGAAGTTCAATTCTTCCAACTTTAACTTGTTCTTTAACTTTCTCATATAAATCTGGATAGCCTTCTTTTAACCACTTAAACATTTGTGGTTGAGATTCTGCAAATATATAACCAGGGTATTTATTAATATTTCTAATTTGGTTACCAAAAGTTCTTGCGATCTTTCTCTTTGTTTCTCTAATAGGCCATAGCCATGCTAAATCGATGTGGCCATGTCCGATAGAGTATAGTTGAGTTTTAGCATAATCGCCTTCCTTGTATTGGAATTTTGCAATATGTTCTCTTGCAGCTTTTACGCCTTCTTTCTTATAGATTCTAAAACTTGCTTTAAGTTCCTTACTTAATTCCTTATATCTTTCGGAATCTTGACCAAGTTTTAACATTAAGAAGAATAAATCTTCATAGTCATAGAAATATTGAATAACATCATCGTTTTCAATGCAAATTTCATGAGTGCCAAGGTGAGCTCCGATGTGTTGGAAACGTAGAACGCCATTAAAACCAGCATCTACATAATAATCAATAGCTTCTCCGCCTTCTGCATTATTAGAGATATCTATGATTTGTTTTCCGATTGTTGAGTGGAAAACATCACCTTTACTAATTACTTGAGTGATACCTTGAACAACTGTTCCGTCTGGATTATAAATTAGGCCTTCGCCGTGTAATTTAATTCTTAAAACTACATGCTTTCCTTTACCTTTTTCTGGAACCTTTCCAGTGAAGTGGAACCATGCGCAACCATATTTGTTTGCCCATTTCTTTCCGCTAGAAATTGATACAAATTGAGATTTGTCTAAATCTTGAAATTTAATTGGTTCATCTGATTTGATAACTGAAGCTTTTAAACAACCGATTTTTGTGTGACAAGCATTTTTAATTGCTAGTATGTTTTTAACGTGTGTTGGTTCTAATAAAATGTTTCCAACAACCTTTTTGTCAATTGCCATATTTTATACCCTCTTAATATACACTCTTTAAGTATTTTAACATATATTATAAAATACGCGCAAGATAGGAAAATATGGACGAAATAGGAATGTAATTCACAATAAAGTTATCTATATGTTATTAATGGCAAAATGGGGTATGAGAAAATAGATAATACACATCCTTTACATAGCTTATTTGCTAATAGAAAGATAAGGGTCTATAATACTATGTATTATGAATAAAGACTTAACACAAGGAAACGTTAGAAGATCTTTATGGAGTTATACAATACCGCTTTTAGGCAGTGTTGTTTTTCAACAACTATACAATTTAGCAGATAGTGTAGTTGCTGGACGTTTTATTGGTGAAAACGCACTTGCAGCTGTTGGGAATGCATCTGAGATTACTCTAATTTATACAGCTTTTGCAGTTGGTTGCAATGTAGGCTGCTCTGTAATATCTTCGCAATTTTTTGGCGCTAAAAACTATGAGAAGTTAAAGTCTTCCATATCAACAGCCTTTATTTCATTTAGTATTCTATGCCTAGCATTAATGACAATAGGATTTTCTTTTATGATTCCTATGCTTCATTTAATTAATACACCAAGTGTAATATTTAATGATTCACTAGAGTATTTATATATCTACACTGGCGGAATGGCATTTGTTTTTTTCTACAATATAGCGACGGGTATTTTCTCTGCGATGGGGGATTCTAAAACTCCATTTATTTTCTTGGCAGTATCGTCTATTGCTAATATACTTGTCGATATATTATTTGTAACAGTATTTAGTATGGGAGTTGCAGGCGTTGCTTGGGCAACATTTATGTGTCAAGGATTAAGTTGTTTCTTATCTTTATTCTTCCTATATCTAAGATTAAAGAAGTTTAATACGGAATCTTATTCTAAATTTTCAAAGCAAATATTAAAGAAGTTATTGATTGTTGCAATTCCAAGTGTATTGCAACAACTTGCAATCTCTATTGGAAATATAATTATTCAAGGTGTAGTAAATGGATATGGTGAAAGTGTAATAGCAGGCTTTACTGCAGCTATTAAGTTAAACAATATTGCAACATCAGCATTCTTTGCTGTTGCTAATGGATTATCTGCTTTTGTTGCTCAAAACATTGGGGCAAATCAAATGGATAGAATAAATAAAGGCTACAAGTGGGGACAGTTACTTAGCTGGATAGTTGCTATTCCTCTTGTTGTTATGTTTGTTGCATTTGGTAGATTCTGTGTTGGATTATTCTTGGATGATGCGTCAGAAGCAGCGTTTGAAGCAGGAACAAGGATGTTACTTATTGTAGCGCCATTCTATTTTGTAATATCTCCAAAAATTGTATCAGACGGTGCACTAAGAGGTGCTGGTGCAATGAAGATGTTTATGCTATCTACATTTACAGATTTAATTACAAGAGTTATGTTTGTATTTATATTATCTCCACTTGTTGGAACAGAAGGCATATGGTGGTCTTGGCCAATAGGATGGTTCTTAGGATCAGTTGTAGCTGTTACTTGCTATTTTAGCGGCAAGTGGAAAAAGTATTCTAAATTAATTGTTGGTTAGAATAGAGGAATAAGCATTAGAAGTGGAAGTGTAACAACACTAAGCATTGTGCTTAATAGAACCATTTGTACAGATTCTTTTTGACCCTTCTCAAGCATTTCCGCATAAGTTTGAATAATAGCAGCACAAGGACAAGCGCCCAAGATGAATACTATTTGTTTTACGTATGTTGCTATTGGTAAGAAATAAATCATTAGAAGTAAAACAAATGGGAATACAATATGTTTTACTGCAATGATGCAATAATTTTTCCAGTGAATAAATAAATGTTTTAATTCAAGAGTTGCTAGTCTCATACCTAAGATGATCATACAAATTGGTGTTGTCATCTTTGCAAGTAGTGACATAAACTCATAAATTCTAGAACCAAGCATAGAACCTTCGCCGCCAATTGATGCTAATTGAACCTTGAATATAAATAGTGGAAGAGCTACTATAAGGGCAAGTACTGCTGGGTTTAAAACAACCTTTTTTATTGAGATGTATTTCTTATCTTGAGTAATTAGATAACATCCAAGTGTCCAACCGATGATATTCATTGCTATAAAGAATACAGTTGAGAATATAACTGCTTCTGGATGATCAGGAAGTAAATTCAACATTATTGGATTACCAAAGAAAGCTACATTACCAAAGCATGTGCAAATGATATATAGTCTATTCATGATATCGTCGAATTTCTTTCTGAAAATGAAATAGAATGTAACCATAAGTAGGATGATACCTACAAATGCTATTCCAAATACTGCTGCCATTGATGCATATAATGATGATGCTGATTCTGGAGATGCAACAATAAGTTGTGTTGCTTGATCAAATGAATAAATTGTTAATGCTGGTTGGCAGATATACATTAAAACATATGAAAGAGCAGATAGTGCACTTTCTTTAACTACCTTAGTCTTTATTAAAAGATATCCAGGTAGTGCATATGCAAAAAGCATAATAACTGTTGCTAATGTAATTAAAAAGTTATCCATTTATTCCTCAACTATTAAATCTGCTTCATCAATTCTAATAACTTTCTTTAGTGAATCTAGTGAGCACTCAACTTGTGTTCCAATCTTTCCTCCACTAAAGATGATAGTATCGAATGTATGTGCAGTATTGTGTATGCAAGTTTTAAAGAATTTCTTCATTCCAATTGGAGAGCAGCCGCCATGGATATAACCAGTAAGAGGTAAAAGCTCTTTAGATTTAATCATCTCGATAGATTTTTCATTAACAGCTTTCGCCGCCTTCTTTAAATCTAATTCTTTTGCAACTGGAATCATAAAAACATAATGATTGTTAGTTTTACCAACTGTAACTAAAGTTTTAAAAACTTTATTCTCATCCTCGTTAAGAATTTGAGCAACTTCAACACCAGTTGGAGCTCCTTCTACTTCAAATTCATATTCCTTGTGAGGAATCTTTAAACTATCCAATTTTCTCATTACATTTGTTTTTATCATGGCTATATTTTAGTAGCGTAGGAGTTGAATTATCAAGAAAATTAAGAGAAAATTAAGAATATTATGTGTATAATATATGTAAGGTTTTATTTATGGGTAGAAGATTAGTATTAGCAGTTTGCATAATTTTATCTATTGTTGTTTTATCGACTTGTTTATTTGCTTGTCATAAAACTACAACACTCGTACCAGAAGGAAGAACAACATCTTCAATATCTATATACTATAGAGCAGATGCGGATGCTGAAACTAAATCTTATGATTTATCTTTTGAAGAAATCGTAGATATGCTTTCCAAGTTAGATGAATGCGGCGTTGTAGAAAAAGACTTATTATCTGCAGTTTCAGGTGCAGTGCTTAATGAATATTTTACTTATGAGATTAGAGTGAATATAGATAGAAAAGGCTTAAAGAAAGCAAAGACTATTTATATCTATGTCGGTAGAGTGCAATCTGTAGCAAATCCACTTGGCGGAACTATAGATAATATAAGCAAAGACTATATAAGAATGAAAGATGGAGATACCTATAAAGGAATTGCTACAAACGATTTATTAACATATCTTGGCACTTTAGCAAAGAAAACATCTTAATAATAATTATTGGATAATTAGGGTCATATCTTATGATATGGCTCTTTTTTTTGACATTATAATCAAGTTTGCTTTATAATCAAGCAAGCAAAAAGGAAAAAGATAATGGAAATCACATTAAAAGAATTACAACAATTAGATAAGAATTCATATAAGCTCCTAGATATGAGAACGGAGTTTGAGATTTCCTATGGTTCAATTCCAGGTTCTATTCCAACTACTCAAGAAAAGCTTCTTGAAGAAGGTTCTTTAGATAAAAATACAACATATGTTATTTATTGCAAGAAAGGTGTTATAAGCTTAGATGTTGCAGATGCTCTTGAAGAGAAGGGATACAAAGTATACAGCCTAAAGGGTGGATATAACGCTTGGCTTTTAGATGCTATAAAAGAAAATGATGATGCTGAATTTGCAAAGAAAGTAGAAAATAGTATTAGAACTAGATACAAGAAATCTATCTGGAGTAATTTCATTAGGGCATTAAAAACATATAAGATGGTTAATGATGGAGATAAGGTTGCTGTATGTATATCTGGCGGTAAAGATTCAATGCTAATGGCAAAATTATTTCAAGAATTACATAAATATAGCGATATTAATTTCGATGTTAAATATCTTGTTATGGATCCAGGTTACAGCAAAGAGAATAGACAAGTTATTGAGAATAATGCTAAAAGACTTGGAATACCAATAAATATTTTTGAATCAGATATTTTTGAATCAGTATATAATGTTGAAAAATCTCCATGCTATTTATGTGCAAGAATGAGAAGAGGTCACTTATATGCATATGCAAGAGAACTCGGCTGCAATAAGATTGCACTAGGCCACCATTATGATGATGTTATAGAAACAATCTTGATGGGTATGTTATACGGTGCGCAAATTCAAACTATGATGCCAAAACTTCATAGTACAAATTTTGAAGGTATGGAACTTATCAGACCTTTATATTTCATTAGAGAAGATACAATCAAAAGATGGAGAGATTATAACAATCTACATTTCATTCAATGTGCTTGTAAGTTTACAGACACTTGCACAAGTTGTAATAATGAGAATAGATCAAAAAGAGTTGAGATTAAGGAATTAATAGCAGAACTAAAGAAGAACAATCCACTTGTTGAAGCTACTATTTTTAAGAGTGTAGAAAATGTTTGTTTAGATCAAATTATTGCATATAAGACAAAGGGGCAAAAACATCATTTCCTAGATACATATGACAATAAAGACAATACAGTAGAGGATTAATGCAAAACCAATTTACAAGAACAGCATTATTATTAGGGGACAAAGCAATGGAGAAGATTGCTAATGCTACTATTGCTGTATTTGGCGTTGGTGGCGTTGGCGGATACGTAGTTGAAGCTTTAGCTAGAAGCGGCGTTAGTCACTTTGTTCTTGTAGATAGTGATACAGTTTCCATAACAAATATTAATAGACAAATCATCGCAACTCTAGATACAGTTGGCAAATTAAAAGTTGATGTTATGAAAGATAGAATCTTGTCAATTAATAAGGATGCAATTGTTGAAACATATCCTTGCTTTTTCTTACCATCAAATCAAGATGAGTTTAATTTTAAGAATTACACATATATAGTTGATGCTATAGATACAGTAACTGCAAAGATTGCTTTAATTCAAAAAGCAAATGAAGATAATGTTCCTATAATCTCCTCAATGGGAGCTGGCAATAAACTTAATCCACAAGGATTTAAAGTTACAGATATATCTAAAACAAAAGTTGATCCTCTTGCTAAAGTTATGAGAAGGGAACTAAAAAAGAGAGGAATTAATAAATTAAAAGTGGTTTATTCTGAAGAAGAACCAATTAAGATAGAAGATGTTCCAGAAGAGATAAAACTTGAGATGGAAAAATCTGGCAAAAGACAAGTTCCAGGAAGTAATGCATTTGTTCCATCATCAGCAGGTCTTTTAATAGCATCTGAAGTTATAAAGGATTTAATAAAATAAAACAAGCTGCTAGTTAGGCAGCTTGCTTTGTTTCATTAGACTTTAATATTAATAGTTTTCTGCATTTACTTCGAAATAACTTTGTGGGTGGTTGCATACTGGACAAACATCTGGAGCCTTTGTTCCAACTACAATGTGTCCGCAGTTTCTGCATTCCCAAATCTTTACTTCGCTCTTTTCAAATACTTGAGCTGTCTCAACATTCTTTAGAAGAGCTCTATATCTTTCTTCATGGTGCTTTTCAATAGCAGCTACACCTCTGAACTTTTTAGCAAGGTCTAAAAAGCCCTCTTTTTCTGCAACTTTAGCGAACTCCTCGTACATATCTGTCCACTCATAGTTTTCACCATCGGCAGCATCTGCTAGATTTTGTGCTGTATCTCCAATTCCATTTAATTCTTTAAACCAAAGTTTAGCATGTTCTTTTTCATTGTCTGCTGTCTTTAAGAATAGGGCAGCAATTTGTTCATAGCCGTCTTTCTTTGCTTTTGACGCAAAATAAGTATATTTATTACGTGCTTGTGATTCACCAGCAAAAGCTGCTAATAAATTTTTCTCTGTTTGTGTTCCTGCATATGGATTAGTTCTCTTTTTTTCTGCCATAATAATACCTCCGTAGTTTAATTGACACATAAGCCATATTTATATTCTAGCATTGATTAATTAATTATTAAAGGTTAAAACTTTAGGAAAAGTTTAAATTACATTTAAGTACAATTTAGTTATGTAAATCATAATAAAGGTGTAAAGAAAAAGATATGGGGGAGGAAAAAGCCTATAGAATAGATAAAAAGTAATTTTGTTTTTCATAATAAACTCCGAGAAATGTGCCAGCGATGTAGCTGGCATTTTTTCATTTATTTCTATTGTTACAGGTTGTTTTATTAAGTATAATAAAAAACGTAGGGTAAATTACTTTTATAGGGAGGCATGAATATGAAAAATAGAAAGTTATTAATAACTATTACTATAGTTATGATTATAAGTATTGTGATGCTCTTTGCCGCATGTGATGATTCTAATTTAGAAACACATAAATTAGCTGCAAGTGTTATGTCGTTCACATATAATGGAGAACCAGCTCAATTAATTGTTGATTCCGGAAAAGATCAATATGAAGTAAAATGGTATGAAGTATCTGAAGAGGGAGAATTAACACTTATTGATTCTGCTCCTATTAATGCAGGGACATATAGAGCTTTAGTAAAACTTGTTGGTGTGGATTTTAATGAAAGTGTATGTACATTTTATATATATAAGGCAGATCCACTTTTAGAGATTCCAGATATATCAAAAGTTTATGATGGACAACCTGTATCTGCTCCAGCGTATACAACAGATTCAGATTCAACAAATATTACCATTAAATATCGTGAAGCATACGAAAATGCTGTATGGACAGATGTAGCACCAAGTGCTATTGGTGAGTATGATGTTAGAGTAATTGTTGGAGAATCTCGCAATTATAAAGAAGCAGATTTTTATGCGAGATTTACTATCTCAGCGCAATAATTAAATACGAATAAGAAAAGAAATGTCAGTTATGTGCTGGCATTTCTGTTTTTTTTACTTTAAATATTTAAACATACGTATTATAATTGTCGTATAGTCCTAAAACATGCAGGGTTTAAGGCTAGAAGGAGAGATGAAAATGAAGATAGATACAAAGTGTATTGAAGGTGGATATACACCTAAGAACGGAGAACCTAGATTAATTCCAATTATTCAATCTACAACTTTTAAATACGATACTTCAGAAGACATGGGTAAGTTGTTCGACTTAGATGCTTCTGGATATTTCTATACAAGATTACAAAACCCAACAAACGATTATGTTGCTGCAAAGATTTGCGAACTTGAAGGTGGTAGCGCTGCTATTTTAACATCATCAGGACAAGCTGCTAATTTCTTTGCAATTTTCAACATTGCAAATGCTGGTGATCACGTTGTAGCTTCTGCTGCAATTTATGGTGGAACATTTAACTTAATCAATGTAACACTAAGAAAGATGGGTATTGATGTTACTTTAGTAAACCCAGATGATGATGAAGAAACTATTGAAAAGGCATTCAAGCCAAACACAAAGTGTGTATTTGGTGAAACTATTGCTAATCCTTCACTAAAGGTATTCGATATTGAAAAGTTCGCTAAGCTTGCTCATAAGCATGGCGTACCTCTAATTATGGATAATACTTTTGCAACACCAATCAACTGTCGTCCATTTGAATTTGGTTGCGATATCGTTACTCATTCAACAACAAAGTATATGGATGGTCACGATGCTACTGTTGGCGGTGTAGTCGTTGATTCAGGTAAGTTTGACTGGATGGCTCATAAGGATAAGTTCCCTGGATTATGTACTCCAGACGAGTCTTACCATGGTATTACATATGCTGAGAAGTTTGGACAAGCTGGTGCATTTATTACTAAGTGTACTGCTCAACTTCAACGTGACTTTGGATGTACTCCATCTCCAATGAACGCATATTTATTAAACCTAGGATTAGAATCATTAGCATTAAGAATGAAGAGACATTGTGAAAATGGTCTTGCTGTTGCTGAATTCTTAGCATCTCATCCAAGTGTTGCTTGGGTAGATTATCCAGGTTTAAAGGGAGATAAGTACTATGATTTAGCACAAAAGTACATGCCAAATGGTACTTGTGGTGTTGTTTCATTTGGTGTTAAGGGCGGAAGAAAAGCTGCTGAAGAATTCATGAAGCACTTAAATCTTGCTATTATTGCAACACACGTAGCTGATGCTCATTCTTGCGTATTACACCCAGCTTCTTCTACACATAGACAATTATCTGATGAAGAACTTGTTGCATGTGGCGTATCACCAGAAGGAATTCGTTTCTCTTGTGGTATTGAAAACAAAGACGATATTATTGCAGATTTAGCTAACGCTTTATCTTTTATTAAATAGTTATGGCTTATAGATTTTACGGATGGGAGGGAGCAAACATCTCTCCTATAAAGGAAATAAACAAGATTAATAATCCTAGGGATTTATATGATGCATTATCTAATATTTGGTGCGAATATTCTTGTGCGCCAAGATTAAGAGTAAAATGGTCAAAAGAAAATAAAACTGTAGGACAATGCTCAACAACGGCTTTTCTTGTACAGGATCTATTTGGTGGAAAAGTATATGGCATTAAATTAGATGATGGTGCTTTCCATTGTTACAATGTTGTCGGAGATTGTGTATTTGATCTAACATCAGAACAATTTGGTGATGAAGCAAAGAATCTTGTTTATGAAAATAATGAAGAACAATTTAGAGAAGTTCATTTTGCCAATAAAGAAAAAGAAGAAAGATATAATTATTTAAAGGAAGAATTGAATAAATATATAAATAGTTAAATCGTAAATAACGGATAATAGATGTCACTTGTGGAAACATAAGTGACATTATTTTTTATAAATAAATATGGTATATTAATTACAAGGGGTTAGAAGTGGGTAAATTAAATCATAATAAACGCTTAATAATTTCAATTGTTTGTATCGTAGTGTTTTTTACACTATGTATCTTTTTATCTGTTGAAGTTTATATGGGCGTTAATTATGGAAAGGGTATATTCCCAACCGCCAGTTGTTACCACTCTCCAATAGATTTACTTAATGAGCCTTATGAGATAGAGACAACAAAACTTACATTTGATAATAATGGCGATAAAATAAAGGGCACTTTATATATGCCAAAAGATGGAAAAGAAGTTAGAGAGGTTTTAATATACACTCATGGCTATAACGGAACCTCGTCAAGATTAAAGAATTTTGCTAAATCTCTTGCGTATGCAGGCATTGCTGTTGTTACTTTTGATTTTAGATATGGCGCTTCTTTAAGTAGAAGTGATATAAGAACATGGAAGATGTCTATAGATACAGAAATGTCAGATTTAAATGTTGTTATAGATGAAGTAAAGAATTGGGATTTTGTTAATAAAGATGAAATCTATATTGGTGGTCAAAGTTTAGGCGGATTAGTATGTGGACTTGTAGCACCAAATAGAGATGATATAAAAGCAATGTGTTTATGTTATCCAGCATTTGATGAGGCGGATTATATAAGAGATAGATTCCCAAGTGAGGATGACATTCCAAAATATTTTTTAGAAGATATGCTTGTTGGCAGGGATTATTTATTATCTTTACATAGAAGAGATATATATGAACTTATAAAGCCATATGAAGGACCAGTTTTAATAATACATGGAACTGAAGATGACGATGTTGCTTACGAATCTTCAGTAAAAGCTTGTGAGGGGTATAAAGATGCAACTTTAGTTACTATTGAAGGCGCTGGACATGGCTTTGGTGGCGAGGATTGGGTGTTTGCTATTAAAACTATATATGAGTTTATAGAAGACCATATTGATAAAAGCATTATAACAATCACATAATTCAAAATTTTACATTTATTTATATTGTTAAAAAATAAACGTTTTGTTTATAATTATAAAGATGTCTTTACAAGACAACTTCAATTTTGGTTAGGTACTATTTATGAAATTTGTAAAACTTGGTAATACTGGCATAGAAGTTCCAGCAATAGTTGTTGGCTGTATGCGTTTTGCAGGAATGAGTGATAGTGAATTAAATCATTTTGTTCATTTAGCACTAGATAATAAAGCAAATTATTTTGATCATGCAGATATCTATGGTGGTGGTAGATGCGAAGAAAACTTCGGCAGAGCCATTATGTCAGATAAATCTATTAAAAGAGAAGATTTAACAATTCAGACTAAGTGCGCTATTAATAGACATACAGAAGTTACTCATTACAATTTCACAAAGGATTATATCTTATCTTCAGTTGATGCAAGTTTAAAGAGATTAAACACAGATTATCTAGATGTTTTACTATTACATAGACCTGACGCATTATGCGACCCATATGAAGTTGCAGATGCTTTTGATAAATTAAAGACTAGTGGTAAAGTCTTAAAGTTTGGTGTTTCAAATCACAAGCCAATGCAAATAGAACTATTAAAGAAGGCTGTTAAAGAGGATTTAATTATTAATCAATTACAATTCAGTATTCCAGTATCAAATATGGTAGCAAGTGGTATGGAAGTTAATATGACAACACGTGGTGCATATGATAGGGATGGAAGTGTATTAGATTATTCAAGAATTAATGATATGACAATTCAAGCATGGTCTCCATTCCAAATGCCAAGATGGATGGGTCCATTTATTGGAAGTATGTTATATCCAAGATTAAATAAAGCATTAAAAGAAATTGCGAGTGAGCATAATACAACACCAACTGCTATTGCTACAGCATGGATTACAACACATCCAGCAAACATGCAAGTTATAGCAGGAACTACAACGGAAGAAAGATTAAAACAAATTATTGGTGGTAGTGAAATAAAACTAAGCCGCGACGAGTGGTACAAACTATATAGAACAGCTGGCCATAGATTGCCATAGAAGGAGTTATTATTATGTACAATGTTGTTATTGATAGCGAGAAGTGTATTGGTTGTGGACTATGCAAAAATGATTGCGTAGCTCATGACATTGATATAGAGAATAAAAAAGCTGTATATAAAGGTAATAATTGTATATTTTGCGGACATTGCGAAGCAATATGCCCACAAAATGCAATTAAACTAGAAGGCTTTGAAGATACAGTTGAAGATTTTGATAAGCAAGTTTTATTAGATCCAAAAGAGTATATGGATGCTATTAAAACAAGAAGAACAATAAGACAATTTAAGCAAGATAAAGAAGTTCCACAAGAAATTGTAGATATGATTCTTGAAGCTGGACGTTTAGCTCCAACAGGTAGTAATGCTCAAAGAACAAGATATATTGTTTTAAGAGATAAATTAGATGCTTGTGAAAAAGTTGCTGTTAAGTATTTTAGAAACTTATTAGGTCTTGGAATGATATTTGCTCCAAAACTAAAGGATTTAAGAGACGTAATAGATCCAAAGTTCTTCTTTAAGGGAGCTAAACTTGCAATAGTAGTTATTGGTAAAGATCAAGTAAGTGCTTCTCTTGCTGCACAAAATATGGCTACAATGGCAGAAGCTAATGGCCTTGGTGTATTATTCAGCGGATACTTCTCAGGCGTTTCAAATCTAAGTCCAAAAGAAAGAAGAATGCTAAAGATGAAACTATCTGAAAAGGTTGCGACAACACTTGTTATTGGATATCCAAAAGTGAAGTATAAGAGAACTGCCCATAGAAAATCATTAAAGGTTACAAATATGTAGTTATTACCGGGCTGCTTAGGCAGCTCGGTTTTTCTTTATTTGACTTATAGAGTTTAGATATTTATTATTTTATTGTACATAAAGGAGATAACATGGCTGACTCAAGGAAAGTAGATGTAGTTATTAATAGTATTATTAATGGCGAGAAGATAGTTATAAAGTCTATAGGGGAATATAGACTTAGCGATGGTAATCATATAATTGTCTTTAACCATAATGATCAGAACTATGTAACTAAGTATGCTATAAAAGCCTCTAAGGAGAATATGTTATTAAAAAGACTTGGCGCTATTAAAGGCGACATGTTATTTGATATATCTAAGCAAACAGAAACTAGATATGAGACAATGGGACTTAGTCATGATTTTATTATTAATACTAACAGCTATTTTATAAAAGAAGATAATAATAGCATAGTAATTGAAACAGAATATTTATTAAGCGATAAATCGCCTTTAGAACCTATTAAGACAAATCAGACAATCACAATTAATTATAGGGATTAAAACAGCCCAAATAACTTGTTTTTGTGCCCCGGTGTTGTTTTTGGTTATTTCACTTTCATATAATTAATATAAGGGGTGAATTAATTATGGATAACAAAGCAATGTATAATTTTAGCTATGGGCTATTTGTTTTAACAGCAAATGATGGCACTAAAGATAATGGTTGTATTATTAATACAGCGATTCAAGTAACATCTACACCAAGCCAAATTAGTATATGTGTAAATAAGGCGAATTACACACATGATATGATAGTTAAATCTAAGAAGTTTACAATATCTACAATTAGCCAAGATGCGAAATTTGATTTATTCAAACAGTTTGGTTTTCAAACAGGTAAGGATGTAAATAAGTTCGAGAATTTTAATAATGCTGAAAGAGATGATAATGGTCTTTTATATATTAACAAGGGAACAAATGCATACATCTCAGTAAAAGTGAATAAAATTGATGATTTAGGAACTCACTCATTGTTTGTTGGTGAGATTACAAATATGGAAGTATTAAGTTCCACACCATCTGCAACTTATGAGTATTATTTAAAGAATATAAAGCCAAAGCCAGATGCGGTAGGAAAGACCAGTGATGGAAAAACAATTTGGCGTTGTAAGATATGTGGATATGAATATGTTGGGGAGGAACTTCCGGATGATTTTATTTGTCCTATCTGCAAACATCCTGCATCTGATTTCGAAAAAGTATAGCAAAAAACCGAGAGTGTAGAGGAGTGTGCAATATGCCACTCCTTTTTTTTGTAATCATTGTGTAACGTTTTATAAATAGCATACATTCTTATTTATAATTATTTGACTTACATAAATGCATAGTAATAAAATGTGCGTGTTTTAATTATTAAATGGAGTTTATATGAAGAAGAGAAACTTTTTTGGTCATTATAAAATGATCTTCGTAAATGAGTTTAGAGGCTATAACACATCTAAGTTCATTAAGGATGTATTAGCAGGTTTAACTGTTGCTGCAGTTGCACTTCCTCTTGCTCTTGCATTTGGTGCCGCTTCTGTTGAAGTAAATCCGCAACTAGGTATTGTTGCTGGTATGATTACAGCTATCTTTGCTGGTGTTATTATTGGCGCTCTTGGTGGTGGTTCATTCCAAATCTCTGGACCAACAGGTGCTATGACAGTAATTTTAGGAAGCATTGTTGCTCAAGAAAATGGTATTCAATGCATGTTTTTAGCAACATTCATGGCAGGTGGCATTTTATTAGTTGCTGGATTATTAAAATTCGGTAAATTAATTCAATTTATCCCAAGACCAGTTATTGTTGGTTTTACATCAGGAATATCTCTAGTTATTGCATTTGGTCAATTTGGTAATTTCTTTGGTGTTCCACTAAGTGGAAGTTCAACAATGGGAAAAGTTATAAATGTATTTGCTCACCAAATGAGTGATGTAAACTGGATGTCAGTTATATTAACAGTTATCGCTACAGCAATTATTTTCTTATATCCAAAGAAATTAGCAAAGTATGTTCCAGGAACATTAGTATCTTTAATTGTTATAACAATTATTACTGTTATCTTAGGTTTATTTGATGTAGATTTCTTTAATGTAAATAAGATTGGTGAAATTAAAGGAACTCTTGTAAATAGTGAAGTATTATCTTTTACAAACATTACAGGTGATATGATCACATCATTAATTGGACCTGCATTCACAATTGCTGCACTTGGTATGATTGAATCTCTTCTTTGTGGTGTATGTGCAGCTAAAATGAAGAACGAATTATTTGATAGTAACGTAGAACTTGTTGCTCAAGGTATTGGTAACATGGTTGTTCCATTCTTTGGTGGTGTACCTGCTACAGCTGCTATTGCAAGAACTTCTGTTGCTATTAAGAGTGGTGGTCAAACAAGAGTTACAAGTATTATGCAATCTGTATTCTTAGTATTATGCTTATTCGCTCTTCCAAAGATTATCGCTATTATTCCATATTGCGCACTTGCTGGTGTATTATTTGCAACAGCTTGGAAGATGAATGACTGGAGCGCAATTAAAGGATATTTCAAGAAAAAGCAATGGGAAGCTATTCTACTTTTCGTAGTTACAATGATTTGTACATTATTACTAGACTTAACATATGCAATCCTAATTGGTGTAGGTTTATCTTTCATTCTTATGGTTGTTAAATCTAAGATTGTTATTGAATTCTCTCCAATTGAGAAGGTTAATCTAAATGAAAAGAATAATACAACAGACGCTGTTATCGTTTATGCTTCTGGTTCTTTATTCTTTGCTAATGCTTCAGAACTTGAAAGACAAGTTAATACTGTTATAGATAAATATGAATATTTCATTTTTGTATTTAGAGGTATTACATATCTTGATGTATCTTCTATTGAAACTCTTAACGAAATCGTTAAGAAGTTACAAGATAGCGGAAAGAAGATGTCATTTACTGGTGCTAAAGAATCTGTTTACACAAAATTAAAGAGAGACGGATTTGTGGATTTAGTTGGTGAAGAGAACTTCTATCAATCTTTAGATAAGTTGTTATTAAAGAATGATGGAACAACAACATATTTTGAAAAGCAATAATGATTTGATGGGTACTGCAAGGTACCCATTATTTTTGATATAATTTATTCGTGGAGGAAATATGGGAAAACTATTTATTTATTACACACATACAGGCAATGGCAAACTAATTGCTCAAGAAATGGAAAAGAAAGGCTACGATATAAGGGAAGTAAAACCTAAGAGGGATTTGCCTAAGAGTTTCTTCTGGGGAGTTTTCCTTGGTGGAATGTTTGCAATGTTTCATAAGAAGTTTAAACTAAAAGATTATGATGCTTCTTTAGATGGATATGATGAGGTTGTTGTAGGCTCTCCTGTTTGGTTTGATACAATTTCTTGTCCAATAAGCACAGTACTTTCCAAGACTGATTTTAATGGTAAGAAATTATCTTTCATTTTATATAGTGGAAGTGGAAATGCTACAAAAGCTACAGAGGTTATAAATTCGCTATATAAAGATTGCAAAATCACAATATTAAAAGAACCATTAAAGCATAGTGAAGAATTAAGTAAGATATAGAAATCTAAAGGGATCAACTTGATCCCTTATTTATTTACAATTAGTTTATTAAAATTGTTTTGCTTTTTATATACGTTCATATAAACGGATCTACATTTCTTATATAGAGCGAATCTCTTTTTAGCAACATCCACATCGCCATATACTCTCCAAGCGCCGCAATATTTAGAAGCATTCGCGCCAAGAGTAGAAAAGCCCACAACGTCCTCAAGAGGATATCCAATAAATAATCCTATTTCATGAGGGAAATCATTTAAAGCATTAAGACGATTCTTTAAGCACTCAATACAATCTATAGAACTGCACACTGGGTAATTCATTTTCTTTAAATAGTTTTGCACTCCATCTTGCTTTAAATCTTTGGCAAGTAGTTTTTCTCGATATAAATAAAGCATAGCAACATTGTTTTTAATTCTAAGTAATATAAGCTTTAATCCTTTTGGTTCAAACATAGAATTAAAATAGTTAATTGTTGCATTAATATTTTCACCTTTATCAATCTCTACATTAAAGATGTTTCCAGTCTTTAACCCAGCAAGAGTAGGTGCGCAGTTTGTAATAATATTAATTTCTGACATTTCTTTCCTTTATTTATATTTTCCCTTAAATAGGGCTATTTCCTTTATTTTCATTACTATATTATCACACTCAAAAATTATTTCAAACAAATATGTGAAAAAAAATTCATATTTTTGTTGCATTATCTCAATAACAGTGTTATTATGGTCTAGGTTAAAGGAGAAAGGTTTATGTTGGAAGATGAAATGAAAGAGCAAATAGTTCGTATAGCGAAAAACGAATTTTTGACAAACGGGTACTTAGGTGCATCGACAAGAAGTATTGCACAAAAGGCCGGTTTGACAACAGGTGCGTTATATAACCGCTTTATGGGTAAAGACGAATTGTTTGAAGAAGTAGTAGGTGTGAGTGCAAAGAAACTTTTAGACGAGTTTTCTGTATCTCAACAAGAATTTAGTGAATTGGAATACGATGTCCAAATTGATTCTATGTTTGATTACACAGGTGAAAAGACCAAGAGAATGATAGATATCGTATATTCAGACGTAGATGCTTTCAACATAATATTGACAAAATCTGGTGGCTCTAGATATGAGTTCTACATAGATAACATGGTAGAAATCGAGATGGAAAGCACTATGAAATTTATTCAGGTTCTAAAAGAACAGGGAAGGCAAGTAGCAGATGTAGATGAAACATTCATGCATATGATCTGCACAGCTATGTTCAATTTGTTCTTTGAACCAATTAAGCATGGAATGAATAAAGAAGAAGCTACTAGATATATAGAGAGCGGATTTAAATTCTTTAATGCAGGATGGGCCACCGTATTTAGTTAGATAAAAATAGCGCTTTAGCGCAATCTACATAAAGAGGTATGGTTTTATGAATAAAAAAAGGAACGTGTTTTCCGCTCTGATGGGGTATGCCGGAAATCATAAGTGGCTTACTTATGCTTCTCTAGTATTATCTACACTTAGTGGAATAGTCGCTTTACTACCTTTCGTGTTTATCTGGAGGATAGTAAAGGAGTTGGTGGAAGTCGCACCAAACTTTAGCGATGCACAAAACATCGCTCAGAACGGATGGCTAGCTTTAACATTTGCTCTAGTATATATAATTATGTATCTAGGTGCTTTAATGTGCTCGCACGTAGCTGCATTTAGAATTTGCAGAAACATGAAAGAAAAGCTTGTTACCCATATTTCAAATATGCCAATTGGCGAAATTACAAATATTGGTAGTGGTAAGCTAAGAGAAATTACCTTAGACGCTACAACAATTTCAGAGAATTTCCTTGCGCATCAATTGCCAGATTTAGCTCAAACTCTAATTACTCCAATTGCAATGATTGTATTCTTATTTATTTTTGATTGGAGATTAGGTCTTGTATCTTTAGTTCCAGTATTAATTGGATTCTTAACAATGTTTACAATGGTTGGACCTTCAATGAAGGAAGATATGAAGAACTATCAAAATGCTTTAGAGAGTATGAGTAATGAAGCAGTTGAATATGTAAGAGGAATTCCAGTTGTTAAGGTATTTAACCAATCTGTATTTTCTTTTAAGCGTTTTGCTCAATCAATTAACAACTATTCAAAGTTCTGTTTAGATTATACATATCACTCAAAGAAGACAATGGCAACATTCTTAACAGCTATTAATTCTATTGCATGTTTCTTAACAGCGTTTGCATTAATAATGGATGGCGCTGGATTAACAAGTCCTACATTTATTATCAATTTAATGTTCTATATTATCTTTACTCCAATTATCTCTACAACATTTACAAAAATAATGTTTATGAGCGAAGGAACAATGCTTGTTAAAGATGCTGATGAGAGAATTAATTCAATTCTTGAAATTGAACCACTAAAGGAAACAGAACACCCAATTGAACCAACAGGTTATAACCTTGAAGTTAGTAATGTTAAGTTCAGATATAAGAATGCAAACTATAACGCAATTGATGGTATCTCATTTGAGGTTCCAGAAAAAGGTGTTATTGCACTTGTTGGACCAAGCGGTGGTGGTAAGAGTACAATCGCTAACTTAATTGCTAGATTCTATGACGTTAAGGAAGGCGAAATTAGAATCGGTGGCGTAAACATAAAAGATATGTCTCAAGCAAAGTTGAGAGAAGTGTTATCTTATGTATTCCAAGATAATAAGATCTTCAGAGGAACAATTTTGGATAACGTAAGATTAGCAAATGAAAATGCTACTGTTGATGAAGTAATGGATGCTTTAAAGAAAGCTCAATGTATGGATATTGTTAATAAGTTCAAAGATGGTATTAATACTGTTTTAGGAACTCAAGGAACATACCTTTCTGGTGGTGAGATTCAAAGAATTTGTATTGCTAGATGTTTCTTAAGAAAATCTAAGATTCTTTTATTAGATGAAGCAACAGCGTTCGCTGATCCAGAAAATGAAAGATTAGTTCAACTTGCATTCTCTAATTTAGGAAAAGATAAGAGCGTAATTATGATTGCTCATAGATTATCTACTGTTAGAAATGCAGACAAGATTTACGTTATTAAAGACGGAAAGATTGCAGAAGAAGGAAATCATGACGAACTTATGAATAACAACAAGATTTATTCAAAGATGTGGAATGATTACCAAAAATCAATAGCTTGGAAGGTAGGGAGGTAATATATGATTAAATACTTAATGAAAAGATATGCCTTATCTGAACATGGAGCTCATGATTTTGTTAAGGCAGTAACATGGTCAACATTTGCAGATTTAGCAATGATGATCCCAGTATCAATAATATATTTTGTAATATGCGATTTATTAGAGGGTGGTATTTCTCAAACTGGATATATCGTATATGGAATAATGACAGTCGTAGCTTTATTACTATTATTTGTATTAAACCTAGGACAATATAATGCGGAATTCGTAGCAACATATAAAGAGTCACAAAGAAGGAGAGTTGACCTAGCAGAAAGATTGAGAAGAATGCCATTATCATTCTTTGGTAAGAGAGATAAGGGTGATCTAACAAAGATGCTACTTAGTGATACAACACTTCTAGAAACTAACTTCTCACACATAATGCCACAATTCTACGGAGCAATGATTTCTACAACATTAATAGTTATTTCATTATTTGCACTAGATTGGAGAATGGCTCTAGCTAGCGTTTGGGTATATCCAATTGCACTTGCTATTGTATTCACATCAAGAAAATTACAAGACAAGGTTAATAAGCCAAAGCTAGAAGCATGTGTTGCATGTGAAGCAGATATTCAAGAATATATCGAAACTGTTAAGGACTATAAAGCAAACTCTGCTGAAAAGAAGAGACTTGAACCTATTAAGGCAGGTATTAGAAATGTAGAAAAGAGATCTGCAATTTCAGAAATTGGTGTAGCGGCCTTTGTTATTAGTGCTCAAATGTTATTAAAGCTTGGTATTGCTACAACAGCAATCATCGGCGGTTTATTAATTAAAGATGGCTCAATAACATTACCAACATTCTTCATGTTCTTAATAGTTGTGTCAAGAATCTATGAACCAATGGGTGGCTCTTTAATTCACCTAGCAGCAATTATTAACCAAGACTTGACAATTGCAAGAATGAGAGAAATCCAGGAATACAAATTGCAAGAAGGTGAAAAGAATTGTGATGTAGATAACTACGATATCGAATTTAAGAATGTCAACTTTGCATACAATAAAGATGAGGGCGTTTTAAAGAATGTATCTCTTGTTGCAAAGCAAGGTGAAGTAACAGCTCTTGTTGGACCAAGTGGTGGTGGTAAATCTACTGTTGGTAAGCTTGCTACAAGATTCTATGATATCCAAAGTGGTCAAATTACAATTGGAGGAAAGGACATCTCTAAGATTGATCCAGAAACATTATTCAAGAATTATTCAATTGTATTCCAAGATGTTGTACTATTTAACAATTCAATTAAAGAAAATATTAGAATTGGTAAGAGTAACGCAACCGATGAAGAAGTTATGTGGGCAGCTCATGAAGCAAAGTGCGATGATTTCATCTCAAGACTTGAAAATGGTATTGATACAGAAATCGGAGAAAACGGTATGACTCTATCTGGCGGTGAGCGTCAAAGAATATCTATTGCTCGTGCGCTATTAAAAGATGCTCCAGTAATCTTGCTAGATGAAGCTACAGCCTCACTTGATGCAGAAAATGAAACAGATATTCAAGAAGCTATTTCCAAGTTAACAAAAGATAAGACAGTTATTATCATTGCTCATAGAATGAGAACTGTTGAAAACGCGGATAAGGTTGTATTCCTTGCTGATGGAAAGGTTGTAGAACAAGGCTCTCCAAAAGAATTGTTAGCAAATAAGGACTCGCGCTTTAAGAATATGGTTGAGACACAAAAGACAAGCATGGCTTGGACAATATAGATATAAATAAAGATATATAGTAAACTCCATTTATCGCTACAAAGCAGTAAACTAGGATGACCAATTATTAGGTTTTCCTAGTTTACTTTTTTATTAACAAAATGTTTAAAAAATATTATCTAAAAATATAATGAAAAACATTTGATACAGGGGGTAAACTATGATAGAATTAGCAATCATAAATAATGCTTGATTATCCATTAGATTATCAGAGTCATTAGTGAGATTACGGACCACTCGCAAAGAGTTAAGGCCACACGGACAGCCGGGTCCACTGCCGATTGGCGGATATTCCGCCTTATTGATTGAGTTAGAAGCTCAAATTTTATAAGTTGGTTACTTTATAACCGAAATGCGTGTTTTACGCAGACTTGTGAAACGGTCAATAGAGAGTAGTAAAAGTATTTTGCTGTATAGACTCAGATAAGACGTAGTGAAATTAATTGCGCAAGTCGTGTATTCCACGCTTGCGCATTTTGTTTTGTATGAGGTGTGAAATGGATAAAGAACAATTTACAAAAAGGCAAAGTAAAGCTCCTATTTATGATGCTTTGCAAAGATTCCGCCAAATGCGTGTTGTGCCATTTGATGTACCAGGCCACAAACACGGAAAGGGTAATCCGGAATTAACAGAATTCTTAGGCCAACAATGCATGAGCATTGACGTTAACAGCATGAAGCCTTTAGACAACCTTTGCCATCCTATCTCTGTAATAAGAGAAGCTGAGGATTTAATGGCAGAAGCTTTCGGTGCCGCACATGCTTTTTTAATGGTTGGTGGAACAACAAGTTCTGTTCAAAGTATGGTTTTATCTACTTGCAAAAGAGGAGATAAGATTATTCTTCCAAGAAACGTTCATAGAAGCGTTATTAACGCATTAGTTTTATGCGGTGCTATTCCGATTTATGTTAATCCAGAAGTAGATCAACGTTTAGGTATTTCTCTTGGTATGAAGAGAGAACAAGTTGCTAAAGCAATTAGAGAAAACCCAGATGCAGTAGCTGTTCTTGTAAACAACCCAACTTACTATGGTATTTGCAGTGATTTAAAGGCAATTGTAAAGATGGCTCACGATGCAGGTATGTACTGTCTTGCTGATGAAGCACATGGCACACACTTCTATTTTGGTGAAAACATGCCTATCTCAGCCATGGCTGCAGGTGCAGATATGTCAGCTGTTTCAATGCACAAGAGTGGTGGTAGCTTAACTCAATCAAGTGTTCTATTAATTGGCGAAAGAGTAAGCGAAGGTCACGTTAGACAAATTATCAACTTAACACAAACAACATCAGGAAGTTACTTATTAATGTCAAGCTTGGATATTAGTAGAAGAAATCTAGCACTTCGTGGTAAGGAAGTATTTAATAAAGTTATTAATATGGCTAACTACGCTAGAGAAGAAATCAATGCTGTTGGTGGTTATTATGCTTTTGGAAAAGAATTAATTAACGGCGATTCTATTTTTGATTTTGACCCAACAAAGCTTTCAGTTCACACAAGAGAAATTGGTCTTGCTGGTATTGAAGTATACGATTTATTAAGAGATGAATACGATATCCAAATCGAATTTGGAGATATCGGTAATATTCTTGCTTATTTATCTATTGGAGATAGATTCCAAGAATTAGAAAGACTAGTTAGTGCTTTAGCAGAAATTAGAAGAAGACACCATAAGGATCCAAAGGGACTATTAAGTCAAGAATATATTGATCCAGAAGTAGTATGCTCTCCACAAGAAGCCTTCTATGCAAACAAAGAAAGCTTACCTTTAAGACAAAGTGAGGGAAGAGTATGTAGCGAATTCGTAATGTGTTATCCACCAGGAATTCCAATTCTTTCACCAGGTGAAAAGATTACCAAGGAAATATTAGATTACATTGAATATGCAAAATTAAAAGGCTGTTCAATGACTGGACCAGAAGATCCAGAAATAAAGAATATCAACGTTTTGAAGTAGGTGGAATATGGAATTTTGGTTTAGTGAATATCATGCTCCAGATGTAAAGCATAGTATGAGAGTTAAGAGAAATCTATTCTCTCAAAAGAGCGAATATCAACAAATAGATATCTTTGAAACACCTGAATTTGGTAAGGTTCTTACTCTTGATGGAAACGTAATGTTAACAGAAAGAGACGAATTTATATACGACGAAATGATTACTCATGTTCCAATGTCTGTACACCCAAATGTCGTAGATGTATTGGTTATTGGTGCTGGAGATGGTGGTGTTGTAAAGGAATTAACAAGATATGAAGGCATTAAAAGAATAGATCTTGTTGAAATGGATCCAAGCGTTACAGAAGCTTGTAAACAGTTTTTGCCAGATATTGCATGCAAGCTTGATGACCCTAGAGTAAAAATCTATTATGACAACGCTCTAAGATTCATAAGAAGGAAGCACGAAGAATACGATTTAATCATTGTTGACTCAACAGATCCATTCGGGCCATCTGAGGGTTATTTCACAAGAGAGTTCTATGGTATTTGCTACAATGCTTTAAGAGAAGATGGAATAATGGTTAACCAACAAGGAAGCCCATTCTATAAACATGATGCTGAGGCTATGCAAAGATGCCACAAGAGAATTGTTAACACATTTCCAATCAGCCGTGTTTACCAAGCTCATATTCCAACATACGCTGCTGGTTACTGGTTATTCGGTTTTGCTAGTAAGAAGTATCACCCAGTAAAAGATTTAAATGTAGAACGTTGGAAAGAATTAGGATTAGAAACAAATTATTACACACCAAAATTGCATGTAGGTTCTTTCTGTCTGCCTGCATATTTGGAAAAGATGTTAAGGGAGGTAGAGTAATATGGAAAGAAATGTTGAAACATTTATTGGCTGCGATTCAAATTATGAAGACGCAAAAATAGTTTTATTTGGTGCTCCATTTGATTCAACAACAAGTTTTAGACCAGGTGCTAGATTTGGTTCTGCTGCAATGCGCCATGAAAGTTTCGGATTAGAAACATATAGCCCATACCAAGATAAGGATTTATTAGATTATAACGTTTTTGATAGCGGTGATTTAGAATTATCTTTTGGATCAAGTGAAAAAGCACTAGAAGATATAGAGGAAAGAGCTGCAGAAATTTTAAATGATGGAAAGTTGCCTCTTCTTGTTGGCGGTGAACACTTAGTAACATTAGGAGCTGTTAGAGCAGCTGCTAAGAAGTATCCAAATATGCATATTATTCATTTTGATGCTCATGCTGATTTAAGAGATGATTATCTTGGTGCAAAGTTAAGTCATGCATGTGTGTTAAGAAGAAGTTATGACATATTAGGTGATGGAAGAATTCACCAATTCTGCATAAGAAGTGGAGATAGAGAAGAATTTGAATTTGCAAAGAAGCATACTTCTATGCATAAGTTCAATTTCGATGGACTTGATGAACTTGTTGAGGAATACAAAAATAGTGATATCCCTGTATATTTCACAATTGACTTGGATTGTTTGGATCCATCAGTTTTCCCAGGAACAGGAACTCCAGAAGCTGGCGGTGTTAGCTTTATGGATTTATTAAACGCAATTAAGAAAGTATCTAAATTAAATATAATCGGTGCAGACGTTAACGAACTTGCTCCAATGCTTGATCAAAGCGGCGCTTCTACAGCAGTTGCTTGTAAGGTATTAAGAGAATTAATGTTAGCGTTATTAAAATAGGAGGATAAGAAATGGCTAGAGTATTAGTTATTGGCTGTGGTGGTGTTGCTTCTGTAGCAATTAGAAAATGTTGTCAAGTAGATGATGTATTTACTGAATTATGTATTGCAAGTAGAACAAAAGAAAAATGCGATGCATTAAAGAAGGCCTTAGAAGGAAAAACTAAGACAAATATTACAACTGCTAAGGTTGATGCAGATAAAGTAGAGGAAGTAATTGCACTAATTAAATCATATAAACCAGATCTTGTTATGAACATAGCTCTTCCTTATCAAGATTTAGTAATTATGGATGCTTGTCTTGCTTGCGGTGTTAACTATATGGATACTGCAAACTATGAACCAGAAGATACGGATGATCCTGCTTGGAGAAAGATTTACGAAAAGCGTTGCAAAGAAGCAGGTTTCTCTGCATATTTTGATTATTCATGGCAATGGGCTTATCGTGAGAAATTCGAGAAGGCTGGTTTAACAGCTTTACTTGGTTGTGGATTTGACCCAGGGGTTACACAAGCTTATTGTGCATATGCTAAAAAGCATGAATTTGATGAAATAGATAATATTGATATTCTTGATTGCAATGGCGGTGACCATGGTTATGCTTTTGCTACAAACTTTAACCCAGAAGTTAATTTACGTGAAGTATCTGCTCCAGGTAGCTATTGGGAAAATGGCCACTGGGTAGAAATTCCAGCTATGAGCATTAAGAGAGAATATAATTTTGATAAAGTTGGTATGAAAGATATGTATCTTTTACACCATGAAGAAATTGAATCTCTTGCTTTAAATATTCCAGAAGTTAAGAGAATTAGATTCTTTATGACATTTGGACAAAGCTATCTAACTCATATGAAGTGCTTAGAGAATGTAGGTATGTTATCTACAACTCCAGTTATGTTTGAAGGACAAGAAATTGTTCCAATCAAGTTCTTAAAAGCATTACTTCCAGACCCAGCTTCACTTGGCCCAAGAACACACGGTAAGACAAATATAGGATGTATCTTTAGCGGTAAGAAAGATGGCAAAGAAAAGACATACTATATCTACAATGTATGTGACCACCAAGAATGCTATAAGGAAGTTGAAAGCCAAGCTATTAGCTACACAACAGGTGTACCTGCAATGTGGGGAGCTTTAATGCTAGTAACTGGCAAGTGGACAACAAAGGGTGTACATACAGTAGAGGAGTTTGACCCAGATCCATTCCTAGATGCTTTAGATAAATATGGTCTTCCAAGAAGCGAATCTCATAACCCAGTACTTGTAGATTAATATGTCAAAGCCATTTAGTAATATAACAATAGGCATGCTAGATGCATTCAAAAAGTTACATACTCCATGTTATGTAATTGATGAGAATGCTATTGAGGCAAATTGCAAAAAATTGCAATCTGTAATCGAAAAAACAGGTTGCAAGATACTGCTTGCACAAAAAGCTTTTTCGAATTTTACTTATTATCCACTAATTTCTAAATATCTATCTGGAACAGAAGCTAGTGGTTTATTTGAAGCAAGACTTGGAAAAGAGGAAATGCCAAACAAAGAAGTCCATGTTTTTTGTGGTGCTTATAAAGATGAAGATTTTGATGAATTATTAGAATATGCTGATCATATTGTTTTTAATTCAATTAATCAATTAAAGAAATTTGGACTAAAGGCTAAAGAAGTAGGCAAGAGCATTGGTCTTAGAATTAATCCTGAGTGTTCAACTCAAGATGGACATGAGATATATGACCCATGTGCTAAAGGTAGTAGACTTGGGGTTACAAAAGAAGTCTTTGACAAAGAGATGGATGAAAAGACTCTATCTTTACTTGATGGCATACATTTTCATACATTATGTGAACAAAACTCTGATGCATTAGAAATTACATTTAAAGCTGTAGAAGAAAAGTTTTCTAGTGTACTAAAGAAAATGAAATGGATAAATATGGGCGGTGGACATCATATAACAAGAGATGATTATGATGTTGAAAAGCTTATAAGCATAGTTAATTATGCTAAAGAAAAATATGGTACTACTATCTATCTTGAACCTGGCGAAGCTATTGCTCTAAATGCTGGATATCTTGTAACTAAGGTGTTAGATGTTGTTGAAAATAGTGGAATTAAAAATCTAGTATTAGATGCTTCTGCTGCATGCCATATGCCAGATGTTATAGAGATGCCTTATATGCCACCTGTATATAATGCTGAAAAAGGTAGAGATGGTAAGTATACATATAGACTTACAGGACCAACATGTCTTGCTGGTGATGTTATAGGGGATTATTCTTTTGATAAAGAAATAAAAGAGGGAGACTTTTTGGTTTTTGGAGATATGGCAATATATTCAATGTGTAAGAATAATACATTTAATGGCATGCCACTTCCAACAATCTATGGCATAAAGGATAATGAGATAAAAACAATAAAAAAGTTTAATTATTCTAATTTTAAAAATCGTTTAGGTTAGTACAAATGCCCGGCAAATTAAATTGCTGGGCATCTTTTAAAAATCCAATATTTTAGTATATAATTGTATAGGAAATAGGGCTGTTTTCAAATATGAAACCAATAGTTGCGTAAATTCAAACTAGAATTGGTGGTGTGCAACCAATATGCTTTGGTAAATTGTAGGTGAGGACAGGAGGTAAGCGTTATGAATATCGAAATTGCAAACAGATTACAAAAATTAAGAAAAGAAAATGGATACTCTCAAGAAGAACTTGCAGATAAGCTTGGTATATCAAGACAAGCTGTATCTAAGTGGGAGAGAGCAGAGTCTTCACCTGATACAGATAATCTAATTGTTCTTGCTAGATTATATAATGTTTCATTGGATGATTTATTATATGACAATGAAACAGACCAAGAGATTAGAGATAGAGTTATTGATAAAGCAAGCGAAGAAGAAAAAGATTGTATATCGCTAACAGATGACGAGGGTCAAACTCTAAAGATTAAGAATAATCATATTCAATGCTTTGATAAGGATGGAAAGGAAGTTAAGTTCAATAAAAAGCAAGCTGTATTGTTGAGTGCCATTGATGGTGCAGTTGCCATATTAACACTAATTGGATTCCTTGTTTGGGGATTAATGTTTGATGGATGGCATATTTGTTGGACTCTATGGGTGTTAATGCCAGCTGTTATGAGCGTGTTTGAAGTGATTATTAAGAAGCAATTATCTAAATTCGTATATCCATGTTTAGTAACATTTATTTATCTATTCTTGGGTATGGAATATGGTTTATGGCATCCTTATTGGTTCTTGTTTATAACAATTCCAGCCTACTATATAATTGCAGACCCAATAGATAAATATGTTTTAAAAACGAAAGATGAAGATGAAAAATAATATATAAAGCAGCAGGAAACCAATCCTGCTACTTTTTTGTCTTTTCCTATAAAGTAGTTATTCTTATGATATGATATAATTATAATATGGGGGTGGGTTAATATGAAAAAGTCTTATTATTTGTTACTAACGATAATTATTATATTATCTCTTAGCGTGTTCGTATTAACAGCATGTGGTGATAATGAAAATGATCAGCCAACAAAGAGTATCAATAATCTTACAATAAACTCCGCAGGTGGAGCTTATGTAATCACTAATGGATCAGTTAATATTCCTGTTGGTTCTGAGGTGTCTTTTACAAGTAATGATTTATCTGTTACTGTAAATTACACAGATGGTACAAGTGAAATTGTAACTGATTTTTCTATTTATCAAAATGTTGATTTTACAGTGCCAGGAACTTATACAGTGACCATTACATATAAAGGTGTAGATGGTTTTTTAACAGTATATGTATATTCTGAAGATGCACTCTTACCTGCTCTTCCTAATAATATGGACCAGAATGATAACACGATCAACTATGAATATGAATATAGCGGAAGCGACGTAGATATTATTGCTAAGTTAGATGCGCTAATGCAAGAAGGTTCACTTTCTCAATTAATAATAGAAGGAAAAGTTTTAGTTACAGAAGATACTATATATTCAAGAATAAACAGAGATGCTGGCTATTATATAACAGAATTAAAAGCTGCTGATGGTTATGTATTTTCAGATGGTATGGATAGTAGATATTATTGGTGGAATATTACAAAGAAGGTAATTCCTGTTCCTACAGCTCAAGGCAGCAAATCATTTACTTATGATGGCACAGAAAAGTCAATCCAAGTTGTAAGTGATTATAACGAAGTTATTACTTATGCGCAAGGTGGCAGGGATACAAGAAAGGGAATAGATGCTGGTGATTATATTTGCTACGCGGAAATTAAAGAGAATTATCAAAACAATTATACTTTTGCAAACAACTTAACTTTTGTACAAGTCGACACATTTACTATTGCTAAAGCAGTGCTTCCAGCCCCAGTTGTTACAAATGCGTTGTCATCATCTATTGATGATAATGTAACATTGTATCATTTTGATTACACAGGAAATGATATTGCTTATACTACTAATTTGGACGACTATTCAGGAATAGTAAATATTGAGAATGTGACTATTCAAAACGTGTATTCATATGCATATTGGGTTCGAATTACTGTGAATGATGCTTGCTGGAACAACTATAGATATGAAGATAATGTGAGTGTTGCATCAGAAAGATTGCTACATATAATGGTTGATCCAATTGATTATGTTATCCCTCAAGCATATTCATCAAATACTTGGGATATGGAAGGTGTATATGACTTTGGTTATGACTTTGATTATGCATTAGATTCAAATAAAATTGGTTTTACTAGCGCAACTCAAGCATGGCTTGAGGAAAGTGGAGTGTATAATCAAGAGTCTCGACTAGAATATGCCGATACTGAAGATTATGATTTTGCAGCAGGTGAATACCAAATCCATTATAATTTCTATCATAATAGCAATTACAAACCATTAGCGATTACTGCTAATGTTAGTGTAGCTAAACTAAGTTTAAATGCTAGTTATGATTGGGATAATGATTATCACATATTTGAGAATAATCAAGATAAGTATATCGATATATATGGCAATTATGTTTACAATGGTCTAGCCCAAGTAAGGGAATTAAATTTCAGTTCTGTCTGGGATCATTATAGGGATATAACCGTTAATACTTACTATGGTGCAACACAAGGTAATTATGATATGCAAAACCCTGTTGTTAGCGCTATAAATGCAGGTTATTATAAAACAGTTGCAACTATTGGTTCTACTGATGCTAGCTTGCAATTCGTTGATTATAATACAGGTGATGTACTTACAGAAGTAGAAATTGAATGGCAAATTGAAAAAGCTAGGATGCATGTATTTGCATCTTCTCAAGGAACAACGGTAGATTATTATAATCAGGGCTGTTATAGTTTCTATACAGGTACTGCTAAAACATTGACATTCTCAAGTGCATACTTTGCTATAGAACAATATCATGGTAATAGCGTATTAGAAAGGGATTTTTCACATGAATATAATTGGACAGTATCAGATTATATTGATTTTGATTATAGCTTTGTGAATTATAAATATAACGGAAACGCATATGTAGAATCTGATGATATGACCTCTGTTGGTAGATATCAATCAATTATGAATGTTGCCTTAAAGAGCAATCTTGAAGATAACTATGAGATTGTAGAATATCCTACAGTTTATTGGGTAGTATTAGATACTACAATTGATGCAAGTGCTATGGTATGGGTTAATGAAAATACTTACGAATATGGCTCAGGAGTTCCATATGTAGATAATATTCCAGAAGGCTTAAGGATCGTAAATTATGACGCTCCTCATTCCGTAGGTAATCAAACAGCAACAATAGAATTAATGCCAATTGATGCAGATGGTTATAATAATGTTACTGTTATATATCCAACAATGGGTTGGGCTGTTAATGGTACACATGCGGAAAGTAGTACTAGTTATGAAGTAACTAAGAAGTATATTACAAGATATGATTTTTATGTCACGATAGATGGATATAGGGAAGATGTAACACCATACAATGGAGAATATAAATCACCAGGTTATGGCACGACATTAAACATTACTGATTTTGGTGCAGTTTTAATTACTGATATGTCAAGAGAGTGGGATCCAATAGCTCAAATATATGCAGGCCGCAATCAAAATGAAGTAGGTGAATATGAATATACTATTTGGGTTACAATTACCGACTCTAATGTATTAAGTAATTATGCATTTGATATTAATAATGAATCATGTGTAGAAAAAGTTGATGTGGACTCTATTTCAATATATGATGAACATCCAGATATAGTTGAACCAACTATTCTAGATACATCTAACTATTGTTATATAATGAAGATAACATTCGACTGGTACATTGAAGGCGAATAATAGGATATAACAAATAGGTGATATAGGCGGCTTTAGATAATACTAAGGTCGCCTGTTTTTATTAGTTTAATAGAGAAAAATATTTTGTTAAATTTTTTTGCAAAAACAATTGACAAGAAATTTTAACAGTAATATAATCTTGTTGTAATCAACCTACTAACATACTAGGGAAATAGGAAATAAGTAAAAATGAAAAGAAATTTAATGATGGAAATGTGTTATATGTCATTCATGTGTAGTTACGAAAGGTAGCAGGACTTTTAACGCATTAACAAGAAACGAAAAATAAAATTTAGTCCTGCATGAGAATGCAGGATTTTTTTTGGAGATATAGTATGGATTTATTTTTAAGTACTAATTGGATATCGCTTTTAGCAGTAGCAGTAGTGTTCTTACTATTTGGCTTATTATGGTATTTATCTAATAAGATCAACTGGACACTAGTAATATTGATAAGCTTAGTGCTAGGCGTAATTGTAGGCGTTGTATTTGCCTCAGAGGATAACACATACCTTAAGTGGGTAGATTTATTGGGAGATATTTATGTAAATATAATTACTGCGCTTGTTGCTCCTGTTATATTGGTATCTATTATCTCAAGCTTTATTCAATTAAGAGATGGCAGTAAGATGAAGAAGATTGGACTTAAGTCTGTAGTTTGGTTATTATCTTCAGCACTTGTTGCGATTATCTTAAGTATTATTGTGGGTGTTACTCTTGGTATTGGTAAAAATGCAGGTTCTATATTTAGTGAAATCTCTTCAGTATCTTCTAGTACAATTGGTGCTTACAAAGGTTTAACAAGATCATTTGATAAAGTTCTACTTGGTTTATTCCCAAGCAACTTCTCAGAAGATATTGCAAACAATAATGTGGTAGCAATAATTATTACTGGAATTGCTTTAGCACTAGCCTTTGTTAGTGTAGCTAAAGAAAAGGGTGAAGATAAGGTTAAGCCATTTGCTAAGTTTATAGAAGCTCTAAAAGAAATTTTATACAAAGTATTAAGCTTTATTATTGATTTAACACCATTTGCTGTACTTAGCTTAATCGCTGGTTCTGCAAGTAAGATTATTTCAAATAAAGATTCTATTATTCAATTATTATTACTTGTTTTAGTGATTTACGCAGTATGCGCAATTCATACATATGGATATCATTCAATAGTTCTAAAATTCGTAGCAAAAGTAAATCCATTCAAATTCTTCAAAAAGATTGCTCGTTCACAAGCAACAGCATTTACAACTCAATCAAGTGTTGGAACATTGCCTGTAACAATATCTGATTTGACTAAGAATGTTGGTGTGGATTCTGAAGTAGCAAACTTTACAGCTCCACTAGGAACAACAATAGGAATGCCAGGATGCACAAGCGTATGGCCAGTCCTTTTAGCAATATTCTATATCAATGCTGTTGGTATTGAATGGGGAGTTGGAGATTATATCGTGCTTGCTGTTTTAGCTCTATTCATGTCACTAGGCAGCGCAGGTGTTCCAGGAATAGCTGTAGTATCTGCAATCGGATTATTCGGAATATTAGACTTGCCAGTAGCCGCTGTAATCTTGTTGATGCCTATTAACACAATCTCTGACATGGTAAGAACACTAGATAACGTTTCAACAGCTTCAGTGTCAGCAACAGTAGTAGCAAGACAATCAGGACTAATAAACGATCAAATATTTAACGGAAATAAAGTCGAAGAAACAAAAGGAGAAAATGAAAATGAAAAAGCTATCTAAATTATCTATATATTTCATATCTGTATCTGTAGTTGTATTTATAGCACTAGTATTTGTAATCATTTCTACATCAGTTTCTTTTGTACAAACTAAAGATGCAATAAGCAATATCGGTGTTGTTGCATATAACGAAAAAAGTAAATCTCAAATAGATGATGCCCAAGCAAAATTCGAAACTTTTGAAAAGGGATTAGGCGCTTCTATAACATTCGCTTCTGTTGAAGAAAAGGTTGGTGTAGAAGAATTAACAAAAGCAAAAGCTAAATATGTTGAGGCAGCTATTAGAGATTTAAATACAAAATACATTAATGGAGCACAAGAAAGTGATGTTCAAAAAGAACTTAGCGAGATAAGAAAGACATTAGATTCATACTTTGCTAATGGTGATTTCTCAAAGATCTCTAACTACTCAACATTCACTTCACTTGAAGCAAAATATACATCACAGTCAAATGCAAGCTCTAGTGGTAATTCACAAGAGGGTTCGCAAGAGATAGAAATATGCTAATTAAAGAAAACAAAAAAATTTATAAGGAGATATATAAAATGAAAACAACAAAAATCACAACACTTATTCTATTAGTTGTAGTAGCTATAGTTGCTGTAAATGTTCTAACTTTTGTTGGTTGCGATAAAGAAAATAGTGAAGAAACAGTTAATTTCGTAGCAACAGCAGAACAAGAATACTTCTATAACGACTACAATTCAAAATCAAATGCGGATACATCAAGACAAAATGGTGTTGATACATTCGCAAACAAAGACATCGTATTCGATGCAGTTACTTATGAAGAATTAGTATACCTATTACAACAAGAAGGTAACTACCTAATCTTACTAGGCGGAAGTTGGTGCCATAATACTCGTGCTGCTGCAACATACATTAATGAATTTGCACACAAGTATGGTATCACAAAGATCTACAACTTTGACTTCTTCCTAGATGGCGAAAACTCTTCTACACATGTTAGAGTATCTAATCCAGCAGAAGGCACAACAAAGAATGCAGGACAAGAATACAACCACTTATATGGTGAATTGATTTCAAGATACCTAACAAACTTAAATGACTGGGTTGAATATAAAGAAGGTAGCGCAAGTTCTGTTAACTATACAAACTCTGATTCTCAAGTAGTTAATGTTGCTAAGTTACAAGTACCATTCTTATTCTTATATAACAAAGACAACACAACAAGAAGCGCTTATGACTTTAATTCAAAGGAAGTTGTTTCAGCTACAGCTGAAAGTGGAAAGAAGTATCCAATCGTAACAGGTTTTGAAGAGATGGTTGATAGAGATGATCAAGGTGTTTATTCTTCTACATACACAAGAAAGGATGATGGTACATTTGATGTTCAAAAGACTTATATAACAGATGCTTATAAGGCTCGTTTACAAAGAGTATTTGATTATATCAAGAACAACAATGTTCAATTATCTACATACTCAGATGCTGATTATATCCGCCAAGCTTACAATGAAAAGTCAGGTAGAGAAATCTTTGCAGCAGATAAGGAAATCAAGTACGAAGTACTAAACTATAGACAATTCAACTGGTTATTGCAACAAGAAGGTGACTATATTATCTTATTCGCTGGTTCATGGTGCGGAAATACTCAAGCTATCATTGATATCGTAAATGATTATGCTATCGAAAATAATGTAACAGTATATACATTTGATACTAAGCTTGATGGTGGTTATGCAAGAAAGTACTGGACAACAAATGCAAGCACAAACAAATATGCTGATGCTCATATCCGTGTAAACAACTCTACATTAACACCATTATATGCAAACATTATTTCTAACTATTTAACAAATATTGTTACTTTAAATGATCTACAAGATCCAGCAGTTAAGATCTCTTACACTGCAGGTGAAGAAACTATTTCTGTAAATAGATTACAAGTACCATTCTTATTCTCATACAATAAGGCACATAAAGATGGCGAAAATGCAGCACCTATTATCAAGAGCTTAGAGTTAATGTTATTCTATGGATATTCTTCAGATGATGATTTCCAAACATACAAGACAGAGACAGCTAACGTATTTAATTCAATTAAATAATAGGTGAAATATGAAAATAGAGACTCTCTGTTTACACTCAAGTGATTTTAAAAACGAATATGGATGTTTGACAACTCCAATATACCAGACATCCACATTCGTACACGAAGGAGTGGAAGATACATCGAAATACAGCTATTCTAGATTGGCAAATCCTACACGTTGCCACCTAGAATCGCTAGTAGCCAAGCTTGAGAATGGTTACAGTGCATTTGCATTCTCAAGCGGAATGGCTGCAATTACTACAGCAATCAAATTAATTAAGCCACCAGCTCACATTATTGCTTCAGACGATTTGTATGGCGGCAGCATAAGATTGTTTTCTAATGATGCATTATCTTATGGATATGAATTTGACTTTATAGACACATCAAATCTAGAGCTTGTAAAAAGCAAGATTAGAAAAGATACTAAAGCTATCTATATTGAAACACCTTCTAATCCATTAATGCATGTTTCAGACATTAAAGAAATAGCCAATATAGCTAAAGCTAATAATCTATTATTCCTTGTAGATAATACATTCTTAACACCATACTTCCAAAGACCATTAGATCTTGGTGCAGATGTTGTTGTTCATAGTGGAACTAAATTCCTAGGTGGTCATAATGATGCACTTGCTGGGTTTGCCATTGTTAAGAATAGTGAACTTAATGATAGACTTGCATATCTATATAAAACGGTTGGCGCGTGTTTATCCCCATTTGATTCTTTCCTAATTGAAAGAGGTATTAAGACGCTGCCACTTAGAATGGATAGAATTAACAGCAACGCTAAAGTTGTAGCAAATTGGCTTAGAGAAAACCCTATAGTAAACAAAGTATATTATGCTGGTTTTGAAGATAGTTTAGGTTATTCAACAATGCTAAAACAATCTTCAGGTTTTGGTGGCATGATTTCCTTTGAATTAAAAGAAAGTCGATATGTATCGCAAATATTGCAGAGTGTAAAAGTATTCCAATATGCTGAAAGCTTAGGTGGAGTAGAGAGTTTAATAACATTTCCTAAGAAACAAACACATGCAGATGTACCAGAGAATATCTTAAATGCTAAAGGCATAAATGATAGATTCTTACGTATATCTGTAGGTATAGAAAATGTTGAGGATTTAATAGAAGATTTAAAGCAGGCGTTTAAAGTATGAAATACGATTTTGATAAATTAATAAATAGAAAGAATACAAATAGTTTGAAATACGATTTCGCTATAGAGCGTAAAAGACCTGAAGATGCAATTCCTCTATGGGTTGCAGATATGGACTTTGCTACTCTTGATGAAGTTAAGAATGCTCTTATTGAAAAAGCAAACTATGGCGTGTTTGGATATTCAGAACCAAAGGAAAGATATTTTAATGCCTTAAATAATTGGTTCAAGGTAAATCATAGCTGGGATATAGATACATCTAAGGTTGTGCTTGCTTGTGGTGTAGTACTAGCAATCGCTGCAACTATTAGAGCTTTAACAAAAGAGAATGATGCAGTTTTGATTTGCCAACCAGTATATTATCCTTTTGAGGAAACAATAAAAGTAAATAATAGAAAATTAGTTGTTAGTGAATTAAAAAATATAAATAATCATTATGAGGTTGACTTTAATGATTTCGAAAAGAAGATTGTAGAGAATGATGTTAAATTATTCATTCTCTGTAATCCTCACAATCCTGTTGGCAGAGTTTGGACAAGAGAGGAACTTGAAAGGATTGGAGATATCTGCCTAAAACACAATGTATTTGTAATCTCTGATGAGATCCACGCAGACTTTACATATGAAGGTCATAAACATATAGTGTTCGCAACTGTTAAAAAAGAATTTGAGAATAACTGTATTGTTTGTACTGCTCCAACAAAAACATTTAATCTTGCTGGATTACATATATCTAATATTTATATTCCAAATGATGATGTTAGAAGAAAATATAAGCTAGAGATGGCAAAGATTGGATATAGCCAATCTAACGTTATGGGTATAATTGCTTGCCAAGCTGCATATGAGAGCGGTGCTTTATGGCTCAAGGAATTAAAACAATATCTTAAGAGTAATCTAGATTTTGTTAGAGATTATATTAATAACAATCTAAAAGATTTATCTTTAATTGAACCAGAAGGAACATATCTATTATGGCTTGATTGTAGGAAACTAAATCTATCTGATAGAGAATTGCATGATTTAATAAACAATAAAGCAAAAGTATGGGTAGATGATGGTTACGTATTTGGTGAAGGTGGAAGTGGTTTTATAAGAATAAATATTGCTTGTCCAAAACAGACGCTATATAAGGCGCTTGAGAATATAAGGAAAGTTTTATAAATAATTAATGGCTGCAAGTGCAGCCATTATTCATATATTTATTATTTTTATAAAGAGTATTTGAAGTGAAGCATTGTATAGGTTATAATCTATATAATTCGTTTTTAGGTTGGGAAGGAGGTTTTATATGTTCAAGAATGATGATGTTTCAAATCTAAAAATTAAAGATGAAAAAGAAAAGATAGTTAAAAAAGGTGAATCTAAAGAGAAAAGTGAAAAAATCAATAAGTCAATAAAATCGGCTTTTGTTAATGATTCGGCCGCTTTGGCAGACTATTCAAAAACTACAAGAGGGATGCTGTATGTTTTAATAATTATTTTAGTGATAACTGTTTTTGTTTCAGGCATCGTCAATAATTATTCTTATTATGGAACATATTATACATATTCTCTTACTTCCACTACGGGGAGCGGTAAAACTCTTGACATAGATAAGCTGAATAAAGTTAAAATTGGTTTAACTAAAATAACATATTATATATATGTTGAGCCTTCAACGAGCAGTTATTCTTCCTCTACAAGCACGCAAGATTATTATATAAAACAAGGTTATGAACAAGTTTCAAATAACTGGTACAAGAAGTCATATAAGTATAAAAAAATTAAAGATGGAGATACTACATATTTATATGTAAAAAAAGAAGATGATTGGGTTCGTGCTTTTACGTTATATAATGGTCGATTCTTAAATGGCTATTATAGAAAACATGAAATAAAGAAATTCTGTAGACAACTAGATATTGAATTAGAATAATAATTTACTTGGGTAGTCAATAATGTGGCTACCCAATTTATTTGTGACTATAGTTTTGCATTAGATGCATACATTAAAGTTGATCTTATAGATTCCAAAAGAAGAGCTTTAGCATAACTGATTCGCTTATTTACTATAGTTTCATTTGGTGCTTGTAATAAATCAAAAAAGATTGGGGCTAAAGCGGAGCAACAAATGTCTTCAAAGAACTGTCTAAAATCGTTGCTTATGGTTAGTGAGTGGGCATTGATCGCGTCATTTATATTTTGCTGTATAATGGCAAATAAGTCTTTATAAAAAACTCTTTTTAAATCATAATAACTTAGGGAATCAGCAATAGATAACATTAGAGATTTATTATCTAATACAAAGCTGCAAAAACCATCTATTACTAAGCCTAAGTCTTTATTAGTTTCTATTGATGGAATCTTTTTTAGGGCATCTTCTCTTAAAGTCCAGCGAAGTAAATCCGTAGTGTCTTCGAAGTGGTAATAGAATGTATTTCTAACAATGCCACAGTCATCGATTATTTGTTTTACTGTAATCTTATTAAATGGCTTTGTTTTCATAAGCTTTTTTAGTGAAGCTGAAATCATCGATTTAGTTTCATAATTTTGTTCTTTATAAGTTCCCATAATGCACCTCAAAAAGAATTATATCATTTTGTAGTACAAATGTGCAAAATTGACCTACAAATATAGTTTATATGTTGAATTTATGGGGTTATAATTTTGTTTGAAATAGGATAAAGGAGATTGACTCATGAAAGAGAAGATGACAATTAAAGACAGAATTTCGAAGTTTATTGTACATAATCGTTATGTCTTTTTGGGTATTTTCGTTTTACTCTTAGTTGGAAGTTGTATATTAATTCCAAAAGTAGAATTAAATTATGACTTAACAAAATATCTAGAGAAAGATTCAATATCCAAGCAAGATTTAACAAAAATGACAGAAGAATTTGGCGAATACGGAAATGCCAATGTAATGCTTAAAGGCGTTACAGAAGAACAAGCTAGTGAAATTGCAGATGAGATTTTAAAGCTTGATTGTGTTACAGCTTCCGTTTTTGATAAAGATAGTTCGTATAAAGATGGTAAGGCATTAATATCTATATTTCTAAATGTAAGTTCATTTGATCCAAAAGTAGAGAATTGTATTAATGACATTAGAGGTATATTAAACGAAAGTGGATATGAATACGAGATGAATGGCTCTGCCATTACCATGGTATTCTACCAAGAACATATGATAAAAGATATGTTAATTATCTTAGCTTTAGCAATAGTTGTTATAACAGGAGTACTTCTTGTCTCTTCTAATGCCTATATTGAGCCACTAATCGTATTAATAATCTTAGGTGTTGCAATTCTATTAAATATGGGCACAAACTACTTTATGGGACAAATTTGTTTCGTAACTAATGCTATTTGTGCAGTATTACAATTAGCTCTTTCTATGGATTATTCAATTGTATTATTGCATAGATATGAATATGAAAAGACACTAACACCAGATAGTAAGATTGCAATGCAAAATGCATTGTCATCTACATATGTTGCTATTCTATCTTCAAGTTTAACAACGGTGGCTGGTTTGATTTCTCTTGTATTTATGAAATTCAGTATTGGTTATGATATTGGTATGGTACTTGCAAAGAGTATTGTTATAAGCTTATTAACAGTATTCTTCTTAATGCCATCACTAATTATTCTATTCAATAAACCAATTCAAAAGACAGTTCATAAGCCAATTAGATTTAAATATAAGGGCTTATTACAATTTGAGAGAAAGACACAAATAGTAGTTCCAGTAATATTACTAATTGCAATAATTTGTGGAGCTGTATTTAATTATCTATCTACATACTCATATAGTTTAAAGGCTTCTTCAAGAGATAATTCTCAAATTAATCTAGAAGATGCAGATATACAATCTACATATGGTCAAAATACTCCATTCATTATTATGATTCCAGATATTGATGGTGAGATTGATTATGATTTACAAGAGGAATTAATTGAAGGAATTATGAATATTGAGACAAGCGATGGAAGAAAGATTATAACTAGTGCTCAATCTTTGTCTCAATATAAAGATATGGAAATATCTAAAGGGCAGTTAAGAGATGAATACGGTCTAAATAACCTGGAGATAAAAGTGCTTTGGAATGCAGGTCATTTTAATAGCGATGTTGTTACACTAGGCCAATTAATTGACCTATTAAAAGAAGAAAAGAAAAATAAAGACTCAATCATATATAGTCAATTTGAACAAACAAGTATCTCTAAGTTATTGAATATGCTAGATAACGATAAATACTCTAGAATTGTTTTTACAATGGATTGTGGTGTTGCTGAAGAACAAGCCTTTGAAGTATCTCATAAAGTAAGAGAGTATTTGCAAACTAATTATTCAGATAAAGAGATCTATTTCGTAGGCGAGAGCATTGTTTATTATGATATTAGAGAAACATATAATAATGACGCTAAGATAATAAATATTATTAGCTTATTCTCAATACTTGCATTAGTTCTTATTGCATTTAAGTCTATCTCTATACCAGTTCTATTAGTACTAATTGTGCAAGGTGCAATTTGGATTAACTTCTCAATTAATACTATTGCAAATGATCAATTGTTCTTTATAACTTACCTTGTTGTAATGTGTATTCAAATGGGTGCAACAATAGACTATGGTATTTTGATGACATCACAATATATTGATAACAGAAAAACAATGGATAAATATGATGCTTTGCAAAGGACACTATATACATCGTTGCCAACAATATTCTCATCAGGAAGCATTTTGATTATTGCTCCACTTCTTGTAGGCGCACTATCTAATATTGCAATTATATCTGAGATTGGTTTCTTGTTATGTAGAGGATGTTTAGTATCTGTATTCTTGATTGTTCTTGCGTTACCTCAAATATTACTTCTTTGCGATAAACTAATTGAGAAGACTTCATTAAAAACTACTTTCTTTAAGGAAGAAGAACTTATTGAGGATGTAAAACTTGAGGAAGAGATAAAAGAACATAAAGAATCTCTACAAGACGTATAATAAATAAACCTATTCATAATACATAAGAGAGGTTGGTGTTAATCAGCCTCTCTTTGTTATTAATTCTACTTTTTTTTGATTAAGTTATTTTTCAGCAGTATGTGTCAATAATAGAATTGGTTAGGGAGTTTAATCAGGTTTTTAAGTAGGGGTAATTATGAAAAGAAAAATCGCAAATAGTATTCTATCTATTTTAATAGTTCTTATCGTATGTTTAAGCAGTATTAGTTTTGTTGCTTGTAATGATCGTTATGATAGCGTTACTAGAGCTTCTATAAAAGAATTGAAAGATATTAATAAGATTTATATGATGATTCAAGGCACGCCTTTATCCTATAAAGAAATGAAGCTATGGTATGAAGAGGATGATGTGGTTGCTGGTGTGGAAGACTCTTCAGTGTATTATTCAACTGAATTAGAATATAATACGGATGCTGCATTTGGGTTTGATAACAGCATTGAGACAGTGACCGAAATTGCACACGAAATGATTGCAAATGTTTTATATAAAGTATGGGTATTAGATACTCCTGTTATGACTACAAAAGATACAGAGAATTTATCTGTTAACGATGTTTTAAGAGGATTTCCAACAAATGTCTATTTCATATTAAGTTATGACTCTTTTGCCGACGAGGTGAAGATTCAAGAATATAAATTTGAACAATACGATGATGTAGAACTATCTTATTATAGAGTTCTAACAATAGTTCCTGATGAGTATATTACTCTACAAGAATACCATAATGAAAAAGACACAAGATTTAGCCCATATGTGTACTATGAATATTCCGTAAATAAATACTGTTATGTTGAAAATGTTATATATGCTCAAGATTCACAAACACAAACTAATAAACTTGTTAGTATTGTAGATATTATTTCATTAGATGAAAATGGTCCAACTGCCTTCGTGAAGCTTATGGATAATAGAGAAAAAGGTGAAGGAATAAGCGTTTTTACTAATGCTCCAATTGTTGAGGACAGTAACTATTTTATTCAATTAGAAGGTCCAAGTAATAGTGAAGAAGAGTTTGCGGCTTTAGAATACAGGGCATGCCAAAGAATAGATTATCAATATACATTCTTCGTGGATGGTTCAACTAATCCTATAACAATCGCTCTTGATTCTATAGAAGGATGGGATGAAATAGTTGATGATAATGGAGATATCAGCCTTAAGTGCGGTGAAAAAATAATGCCAAAATCTGGTAGTTATGACGTGTATGCGGTTCCAGCTGTATATCCAAGGCCATCTGAATTAGGAAGTTCAGCTTACTCTTACGGGTGGGATATTTATAGAGATGATTTAAGTGGATTTTATTATATGAATGTAAGATGCAGCGTAAATGCAAATTCTGCTTATATATATCGCTGGATGAATAAATTAAGTGATCTTGAAACAGTGTTCAATCAATATGGTTTAAAACTAAAAAATGTTAAATCTGCATTTACTACTTTTTACGATGCTCCAGAAAAGCAGAAAAAGAATTATAGTAGTATGTTAAAAACCATAACAGGTAATAGTTTTTCATATCAAGGTGTTTTAAATACTCTAGACAAAGTTGCTAATTATAAGCAAGAGTTCTCTAGGGTGACTAGCCAAATGAAAGAAGCTAATAAATATAAGATTGATGTCTTTAATCAGCCACAAGCTATTATGAGAAATTTTAATATGACAGTAGATGTTTCTTCTATTTCGGATAGCGAAATTGTTATTGGTAATGGGGCAGTTGGCTATAACAAGGATGAATATACGCCTATGGATGGTGTAAAATATACTGCAATTATTGCTTTAAGAATAGATAGTGACAACTCTAGTGTTTCGGAGATGTTTGTAGATAGATGGACATTACCGCTTGCAGCATTAGGTTCTACTAAAGATTTTGTAGGTTCTTGGAATAATGGTGAGATTTGCAATGATTTAATTAAGGATAAGAACATTGAACTTAATAATATGGGGGAGTTGCCTGAAGGAGAGTATTCATTTGTTACATATATGGCTATATTAGACCGATTCTCATTAATAAGAATAAGTAATAATAGCAATGTTATTTATGACACAACAGATAATTATGTTGTTTTAAGAGAAAATAATGTTGGTCAATATAAACATACATATTATGCTCAACGTGTAGATAATGTTGGCTGTGTTGTTAAATTATCTATAACAAAAATTGCGTAAATGTTTATTGTATGCCCAATAATCGTATAAAATCGCCAATTATAAAAATGCCTACACTTTAAAAAGTATAATCTATGTGTAGGCATAATTATGAACAGGGTAGAAGAAAGATCACAAAAAGAGACTAGTTTAAAGTTTTTTAGAGCATCTAAGAGGATGTTCTTTGAAACCAAGGCAATTAAGCTTGGCGTATACGTTTTATCGTTTATCCCAATCTTGTTGTCTTTTATTTCTGCTGTTAATGAAGATGTTGTATTTATTGCAACTATGGCTTCATTTGGCTTAACAATTTTCTTTGAGTTTGCTTCCTCATTTTTAACATCTCATAAAGAAAAAGCAATAATGCTTAATCAGTTATATGAAACAGAAATAACAGGTGTTAATTTCTCTAAGATTGAATATGATAGAGAAATGACTAACGAGTTAAATGAATTAGCAATAAGGAAGAGTGAATCTAAGCAGTTAGATAAAGATAAACATAAAGTAGTTGTTTCTCAAGAGATTGAAGATAAGTACGCATACTTATATCTTGTAAGATTAGAAGCAGCTAAAACTAATTATTTAATGAGTAGAATATTCGGTATTTATATTGCTGCTCTTATTATTGTAATTGTCGCTTTTATTGGATTGTCATTTATTAAGAGTGATTCTAAAGAATTCTTACAATTAATAATCCAATTCTATCCATTAACTATTCCTGTTATAAGAAATATAAGCGCATGTAGTAAAACAAGAAGAAAGTGCGCAAAGATATCTGCGGATATAGATAATTTCTTTGCTGATGGCGATGATAGTATCGAAAGACTTGCAAGATTCTTCTACTATATTCAAAACATTGAATTCGAAACAAAGATGGGAGCTCCAGCAAATTATGCATTATTCCCATTAATGTTTGCTCGTGGTTTAAGGATCCTTGAAAAGGGTGTTACTGGTAGATATATTGATGCTATCGCAGAATTAAAGAAAAAAGCATTAATTATAAAGGGTGCAGTAAATGTTCGCACTTCAAGAGAAGAAATTTTAACTAAGAAAGAAAGAGATTTAGAATACTTAGAAAAACTAAGTAGAAGACAAAAAGCAAAGAATATGCCAAAGCCAGCACCAACGACACAGGTAAAGGTTGAAAAACAAGTGCCCGCGAAAAAGGATGTAAAACCTGTTAAAAAGAAAGTAGATAAGAAGCCCGCAGTAAAAGCAAAGAAAAAATAGATGATAATTGGTAGGTAAAATACCTACCAATTTTATTAAAGATGGTGAATTATCATATTAAGTGCAACACTTTAGAACATTAAAAACAAAAAAAGAATAAACTACATCTCTAAAACTAGCAGTTATTGCGCTTTGTTTGATATTTGGAGTAATGCTACTTTCTATTCTTTTTGATTTTATTAATAAACATGTCAAATTAGATTAGTATTGTGTTGCTTTTGCCAAGTTTCAGCTCTATGTGTCTATTATTTTACATTTATATATAGTTTTTAAAGGAAACGTTAAGAAATATTACCCATAATATTATTATATAGTGCGTAATAAATGGGTTAGATTTAATGACACAAAAGAAAAAGGGAGTTTATATAACGCTGTTTGTTATTGCTATGGTGATTATAATTGCCGTAGCAATTATTTTAGGTTTTAATCTAAGTTATGTTTATTCACCTATTCAAGCTGAAAACTTTATTAAAGCTGGTGAAAAGTGTGAATTAACCATTGAATATAATGGAGCGAAAGGAAAACCGGAAAAAGAGGTTGTTTATGTAGATGCATTCTCAACTTATACTTTCCCTGAGGTAGAGCGAGATGGTTTTAAGTTCTTTTGCTGGTTTTGTAATTATGTAGCTTGTAAGGATTCAGTACAAATATATGATAAAAAGATAAGAGCTATTGCTCAGTTTGAGAAAGACTATTCTTTAGTTGATGCACCATGTGCACTTTACGATTCAAATACTAGTTTTAAAGAATATGATGTTGGAAGTCATAACGTAGATAAAGAAGTTAAAGATATCTATGTAGATGGAGGATATAAAGTTACTGTATATCCTAAGAAAGACTACAAAGGGGAGCCAACAGAAGTATATTACCAAGGAGTATACTCAGGAATGGTTGGTTCCATTGTCGTTGAAAAGTTGTCTACAACTAGAGTGAAGATAAATGATTTAACTAATGATACAAAATGCCAAATATTAAAAGATTATGCACCTAGAATGTGGTGGGATGAAAACGAAGAGTATTACGCCTCTTCTGTTGAATTTGCTTTGCAAAATCTAAAGAGAGAACTATCACCAAACGGCTATATGGGAATCATTGCTGATTTAGATTCTCCAGATTACAAAAACGATTATATGTATGGGGATAAACAAAACATGAAGGCATATGGTTTTATTGTTGAGAAAGAATATAAATATATAGATCTTTGCTACTATTTATTCTTTCCATACAATAAGGCGAAAGAATTGTTTGGTATTGAATTTGGTAACCATATAGGTGATTGGGAACATATGAATATTAGATTGCTTTTGGAAAAAGAAGGAAATGATTATTATATAACTCCAATTTTCGCACAATATAGCATTCATAGTGAAAGAATGTATATATCTTGGGATAGAGTTCCAAAGTGTAATGAAAAACATCATATAGGGTTTATAGCAAATGGCAGCCATGGTATATGGCCAAAAGAAGGAAAGAACGTATATAAAGACTTGTTTATTATTAAACTTACAGATATCTGTTCTAAGGGCGAGAAATGGGACTTATGGGAAAATAATAATTTAGAAACATATTCTTATGATGCATTAACATGGAGCGGAGAAGGAATAGGTAATAGCGATTGGAATACATGCTTTGATCATGATTATTATAACGAGAATTCAAACTCTATTATTAGATGGGGAAACCTAGGATTTAATTATCCAATTCAAGTGTATCCAAGACTACAAAATTCGCCAGAAGGACCTACATGTAAAAAGAGTGTTTTTGATTATTACACAATGGACACAAAATTTGTTTATTAGTATAACTATGGTTAGGTATGAATGTATTTGTGTTTATAAGCTGTTAATATGATATAATTTAGCATAGTGTGGACTATTAGTTTAGCTAAATATCGCTAGAATAAATAGCATTAGGGTCAGGAGGGTATATGCCACAATCTTTATACGACGGACAAGATAATAATCAAAATAATATAAATCAACAACCTTTTAGTTTATATGATTCAAGGGGTAATATAAAATACGTAACAAACCAAAATACTTCAAAAACAAGATATGAATATATAGATAAAAATGGGGCAAGCCATGAATTCTATTCTTATGAAAAGCCTACAACTAGGATTAATGTAAAGAATAGAATCATAGTATTTGCTTTGATTATAGCACTCTCTCTTATTGCAGCAATTGCGCTTATAGTAGGATGTGTGCCTAGAAAATTATCAAGCAAAGATTGTTCTGCTTATGCTGAATCTTTAGATGATAGAAGCGATATTTTTACAAGTAAAGAAAGGATAGATTTGAGATCTGCCTTAGAAGCTTTCTATGAAAAAACAGGAGTTCAAGCTTATATTTATACAACCAAGATATCTAGTGTTCCTGATGCATTCACATCTGAAGATAGTTTTTACGCTAGATATCATCCTAATAGATCTTATATTGAGATGGATGATGAAGAAACAGATTCTTATGCTCAATATGTTTATGATAGTCTTTTTGATGATCAAGGCCATTGGCTAATTGTAATTATTGATATGAAACAAAGTAGTGTTCTTTCAAATGTGAATTATAGGATAGGCTACTGTATAGGTTCCAAGGCAAGCAAGATTGTCAATGATTCGTTATTGAGAGATTTCAATAAAAAAGCTTTTAATAGTACCAATGTCTCCTGGGTTTCTTCTTATTCTGGCACAGGTATAAGTAATGCAATAAATAAGGCAACAAGTAAGGCATTATCAAATACATTCCCATACACAATGCTTATTATTTTCGCGTGGATTATAGTAGTGTTTATTACAGTTCGTGCTTTAGGAAAATCTGTTAGATATGCTAATGATGTAAATGCTTATTTAGATTATGTCGAATCTGGTTCAAACTATGCAGTTAATAGCGGAAAATCATTTAGAGAAATAAAAGAAGCTTATCTAAAACAACAAGAAGAAAGAGAAAGAAAGAATGTTCCTTTTACTCAAGATGATAGATTTGTGTATATAGGAAATAATACTTCTAAAGAAACAGTAAATGTAAATACCGTAGTAGATGGACAAGAATATTCGCAACTAGTGAATAAGCCAACAGAAATAGTATGTCCTTATTGCGGTAAGAGTTACGACATAACAGAGGCTAGTTGTCCATATTGCGCAGGAGATAATCCAGCAGTTTAATAATTATAAGCACATAATGGTGAAATTGGTGGGTCTTTTAATTAAGGACCCACTTTAATTTTGTAATATACAAAGTGTATAATAAAATCAACAACGGGTTAGTTGTAAAAGTAGGGAGGATTTAAAGGTGGGTTCTATAAGGAATAAGACTTTGGCCGTATGCATAATTCTAATTTTATGCTTAACATTCGTATTTATCGCTTGTGATAAAGAGGAAGAAAAAGAAGAAAGCTTTACTGTTTATGCTATGGCTGGCGCAGATAAGGTTGAGACGAAAAAGTATAGTGCTACAGTTGCGCTTGAAGATTCGTCTTTAAAATTCGCAAATATTGAAAAGAAGAATTATGCACTTGATGTAATGGATGCGGATACTCTTGAAGTAGTAAGAAGTATAGATGATTTTACTATTACACAAGAAAGCGATTTTGAAATTGATGTAACTTTTACTGATTCAGATTATATCTCAGAGAATAATTATTGGAGACTAAGTAGTAAATCAGCCGTTATTAGTGATGGCTCTCCATTTGAGTGTTCAATATATCTTAGCTCTACATCTTATGGTTTAGTTTCTGACGTAAGCACTATTAATAGATACGATCAAGAGTTTACTTTAACAATGTCATTAGTGTCTGGTACTTTAGTAGATACTATTACAAAAGATATGATCTCAGTTAGCGGTGCATTATATGAAAAGGATTACACGCTTACAAGAGTAAATAGTACGACTTTCTCAATGACATACGAGAATGCTTTTGATGATGATGTTGCTTATTTAGATGAGACCAATATCACACTACTTAGCAGCGCTATATTAGATAACATGAAAAAGGATGTAGATATCAGCTTTTCTATTATTGCTCCAACAGCGACTATAGATACTTCTGCAATGCAATTTATATCAACTCCAAGTAATACTAAAGTTGTTGTTCCTGTTGTTGTAGAAGATGGACTTTTAAAGACGGTTAATAAGAGCGATGTAACTATAACAAATGTTGAAAACTTTAGCGTAGATTCAGTAGATTTTGTTACAGATAATGTAATGATAGTAACACTATCTACTACGTTAATTGATGATGAAGCGATTGCTGCACTAGAGAGCGGCGTAATAACAATCGCTGCTAGCGCTGTAAATATGGGTGGTAAGGCAGATAATATTGCCTTTGGTTCACTTAAGAGTGCTATAGCTATTACGGCTGAGAGCAACATTTCTAATGGAAGTTTTTCTGGATATGTTTTAAGTATTCGCACGATTAATGGTTCATTTGCAGATTATGAATCTATTACAAAAGCAGATCTATCAATTAAGGATAAGAACGATAGTGATTATGATTTCACAATTAAGTCAAAATCTGAAAATCTAATTGTTGCAACTATTGCTACAAGCGCTACAACTTTAGCAGGTAGTGTAAGTATAGATAGTAGTTTAGTTAATAGTCGTTTTGGTTTAATAGATTCAACACTTTCGGGTGTATTCCAAACATCTCATGTTGAGGATAGTAAGGAGTTTAAAGAATTTGCTATAGACCTAATAAAGAAAGGGGCTACAAGCGTTGTTACATCAGCTGCAAGTGCTGCTGGCAGCAAGTTGATTACTGTTCTTACTCCTTATGTTTTTGACTACTTAGGCATAAAACAAGAATTGTCGCTTGAGGATATTAATTCAAATATTAATTCACTTGGAGTACAACTAAACGATCTTTCTGCTCAAGTAACAGCTTCGACAAGTACAATTCTAAATGCTATAGAAAAGACAGAATATAAGATGATATTCAACGATTACAATAAGTATTATAATACTGTTTCGTATTATGTTTTAGATGCCTATGGCAATACAAATGGTCTTGCAAAACTATTAAAGTTGGAAAAATCAATTGCTGATTCTAATGGCAATATCTCAGACAGTAGCTTTGCTAACTTAGAACTTAATGCTGAATACGCAGCAGCAAAGGCAGTGTTTATAGATGAATATGAAAGAATGGGAGTTTCTTTTGCAACAGATGTTAATACATTTGGTATGAACTTAATGTCAAAGACATATGGTGAGAAAGATGGATATATATATAGCCTTTGGGGATTCTTAAAAGATAAATATCTTTGGGATATTCAAACAATAGAAGTAAAAGACAGCTTTATGAAGAGTGCTGCAAGTGTTTATTTCTTAGGTATGGCTGCTACAATGCGTTATCTTGGATATAAGAATTCTGCAAATAGAGCAAATTATGCTTTGAATTTCAAGAACGTTGCAGAAACTATTGATACATACCAAAACGATTTGAACGCTTCTATGCAAAGAAGAAGAACTGCTCGTACTCTAGAGTATACTACAGGTAAAGTTGTTCAACTTGCTATGGGTAAATATGATCCACCAAAATATAGAGATGATAAAGATAGCGATTTATTCAAAGATGTTACCGTTTCACTAAGGACAAGTGTTAATAGAATTAATGTTGAACCTAGTGCATTGAATGCAGATGATCTAAAGAAGATTATTGCAAGTGCAAATGCAAAGGGAATTGATTTCTTTAAGTCACTAAAAGATGCTAAGTTTACTAACCTTCCTAAAGAGAATAGTATGGTGATTTCTGTAGACCGCTCTTCATCGCAAACAACAATATATAGAGAAGTTGTATCCTTAAGAGGAAAATTATATGTATCACATAAAATTTCTAATGGATCTATTTGTACATATACAGCGCATTATGTTACAGTATCTGGCAATTCAGTAAGCAGTGTATCTACAAGAGCATATGCAACAGAAACTACTACTATGTCTTCAAGTATAAGGACTTTGAACTATAAGAATACAAATTGCAGTTATTATTTCTTCCAATGGTAAAAAAGCGCCTAGTATTTGTTATTAGCATTATACTGTTATCGCTATTGTTTCTAGTATCTTGTGCGAAGACAGGAGATAATGAAAAGCCTACAGAGGGTTATGAAAATAACCTTCTGATGGTTTATTTATGTGGAAGCGATCTAGAAAGTAGAAATGGTAGAGCTAGTGCAAATATAGAGGAGTTATTAAAAGCAAGTATTCCAACTAATACAAAAGTTGTTATTCAAACAGGTGGAGCTGGCAGTTGGCAAAATGAAGAGATTAATCCATATTTATTAGAAAGATACGAGATATCTAGTGGAGAACTTGTTAAACTAGATTCTAAGCCTTTAGCTAGTATGGGTGAAAAAGAGTCTTTATGTTCGTTCTTAGATTATTGTAATACCAACTTTGAGAAAACAAATAAAGCATTAATTTTATGGAACCATGGCGGTGGCGCTATAAAAGGTTGCTGCTTTGATGAAAATTATTCGTTTGATAGTTTATCTATTAGTGAAATTGTAACAGCTATAGCTGAATCTAAAATAGGCACTTTAGATTTTATTGGATTTGATGCTTGTTTAATGGGTTCAATTGAAGTTGCTTATGCACTAAAAGATTATGCAAGATATATGATTGCAAGTGAGGAGTCTGAACCAGGCGGCGGTTGGGATTATGAAACTATTGCAAACAGCTATGGTGAAGATTCTCTTGAAAAGACCGTAGAGAGTATTGTTGATTCATATTATGCTAAGTGTGAAGAGAATCAGGTGAGTATGAATGCAACATTATCTGCTATTAATCTTTCAAAAATTAATGATGTAGCAAATAGCTTTGGTAACTTATTTAAACAGATTAAAGAAAATATTAACGATATTGGACTTTGGCAAATATCTAAGTCTATATCTAGTGCACCAACATTTGGCGGCAGGTCTGATTATGAAACAAAAAGCAATATAGTAGACTTATATAAATTTGCAGATAATCTTACTATTTATGAAAACGAATCTAATGCTCTAAAAAGAGCAATTAATAACTGTGTTATAGAGAAGAAAAATGGCGCATTAAAAGAAGGATGTGGGGGACTTTCTTTCTATTATCCATATAAATTACAATCTGATGAATTGCAACAAGCAAAAGACATTGTTGTTTCAAGTGAATATAAAGAATTCTTATTAGACAACTTTATATCTATATCTAATGACTTAATAACATTTGATGATAAAGGATCTGAAAACGAACATGGGGCTTTTGAAATTAAATTAAATGAAAACTCCGTTAAATATGTGCGCTCTGTTAAGTATTCTTTGCTTGAATTTATTCAAGATGATCATAATATATTAGTGCCATCCATTGGAACTGATGTTGATGTATATAACGAATCTTATGGAGTATATGCAAGTAATTATAAGGGAAGATGGGTATGCTTTAATGGTGAAGAGCTGCAATGCACATATCTTGGCGATGAAAATGGATATGCTGTTTATTCTTCTCGAATTAAATTAAATGGCGAAGAAAAGTATTTAAGATTTGCTTATTCGTATTTAACAAAAGAATTTGTATTGCTTGGTACTTGGTCAGGTATTAACGAGCAAGGTATGGCTGATAAAGCTTTTGATAAACTAAATAGCGGAGACGTGATTATTCCGTTATATTATTACTATGATGAGAATTTTGAAAGAACAACTGTAGAAGGTAATAGGATAGTTTATGGAGATGGAGTTGAATTGTCTATATCTCCACTAAAACAAACTTATTACCAATATGTATTTGTTATTGAAGATGTTTTCGGAAGGCTATATTATTCCTATACTGCTATTCTTAAAATGAATTATACATATGAGCAGTTACTTGAAAACCCACTTACTGGAAAATATGATTTTGCAGCAGAAATTTATACTATATCTCAAGATGTAACTCTTATTCCTTAAATTTTATATGTACAAAACAAGTTTCTTTATGGAGAAAAAACGCTTAATATTGCCAATTAATATCTATATTTTGCGGTCTTAAATAGTTTAATCCCCTTTTATGGTAGGTTAATAAATGTAAGGTCCTTATATTTAGTAGAACTAGATAAGGATGAATATAACTCATAAGGAGGGGTTTTATGAAAAAGATAGTTTTATTAGTAGTTTTAGTGCTTTTAGTGGCATCAATGTCGGTATTATTATTTGCTTGTAGTTCAAAAGTTGCTGGCAATACTTATGTATTAGAATCAGTTACTGTAACTCGTGAGGGCGCTACGCAAGAGCAAATTGCTCAAGTTAAGAGTGGGGTTGAAGCTCAATATAAGGATTCTAAACTAACATTCAATAAAGATGGCACAATGACATTGGCAAAAGAAGGAAGTGATCCTACAACACAATACTATGTTCAAGATGGTAAAAATATCTATATCGCATCAACTGCTGAAGTAGATACTGATAGGGATCCAGATGGTGTTGTAGATGGTAAAAATATTACTATTTCAACAAGTTATGGAGAGTATAAAATTAATATTGTTTTAGTTAAAGAATAACAGGAATAACTAATAATCGAATAGGAGGTGTCTATATTAGATGCCTCCTTGTTTTTAGCCAATTTACATATATATAATGCCTACGCGCACATAATATTTTTATGTGCACTTAAAATATACTTGGTTATTTATATAACTACTAAGCTTGTGAGGGCATTAATAATGAACACAATTAAAGAGTATTTTAAGAATTTTAAGTTTACTGCAGGTTTTGCAATTAAAGCACTAGGTATCCTAGTTTTACTAGCTTATATAATTATTATGGCATTTGGGGGCTCCATGTTTGATCCAATGAATGTGTTTTGGAGAAGTTTAAATATATTCAATAAGGCTGGAGACTTTAATGTTGTCATTCGTATTATTAGTTACATGATTTTTTGCCTAGGAGCAAGTTATGTTGTTCGCTTATGCTTAAGAGAGATAGGAAAAGCATTAAATAAAGGAAGAGCAATTCTAGATTTAACTAGCAGTTTAATAAAGTATGCTGCAGTTATCGTTCTTGTATTTATGGTATTGAAGACACTTGGTGTAGATACAACAGCAATTCTTGCAGGTATTGGAATATTAGGACTTGTTGTTGGTCTTGGTGCTCAACCATTAATTGGAGATATTATCGCAGGATTATTTATTGTGTTTGAACATGTATTTGAGGTCGGAGATATTATTGTCGTTGATGGTTTTAGAGGTACTGTTAAAGAAATCGGCATTAGAACAACTAAGATTGAAGATGCAGGCGGTAACATTAAAATCGTTAATAATGCGGATATAAAGACTCTTGTTAATATGACTCAGGCTTTATCTGTGGCGTCTTGTGATATGTCAATAGAGTATGGTGAATCTTTAGAGAGAGTAGAAGCTATTTTAAAAGAAAATTTAGATAAGATAAAAGACGCAATCCCTGAGATTAAAGAAGGTCCTTATTATAAGGGCGTGTCTGCACTGGCTGATTCAAGCGTTATTTTAAAGTTTATTGCAAAGTGCGATGAAGGTTCTAAATACCAGGTTGAGAGAGATTTAAATCGCCAATTTAAATTACTATTTGATAAATACAACATTAACATTCCGTTCCCACAAGTTGTTGTTAATGAGCCAACTAAATTTGAAAATGCAACTAAACGCCAGCAAAAGAAGGCTGATGAGTTTGTTGCTGAGCAAAAGGAATTAAGTAAGGGTATAGCAGAATATGATGTTAATCATGAGTAACTAGTCTATGAGAGGAAGCGAGTTTAACGATTATAACATAGCAAACCCAGACGGGATTAATACTGCTAAATATAATGATGGAAGAATCGTTTATAAAAACGATACTTCTTCCTTTGTTGAAGAATATTCGACAAAGTCAGTTAGTGAGGAATATAGAGTAAAAGAAACATTTGATGCAAGAAAAAAGAATAATACTGATATAAAGTCAAATTCTACACAAAGTGTGTCTTCTTCATCCTCTGCGGCAAGTTCTATTAGCAGTAGTATTGGTGCGTTTGCTGGAGTAGTAGCTTCGACGGTAGTAGCTACTGTTATAATTGTTGCCGTTTTTATTAGTACTATGACTATGAACCTGTCGTTAGTTATTGCAAGTACTAATTCTCTTGTTATTCAATTAGATATAGAAAATGCTCAAGATGAAGATTTTGAAGAAGATATTGTAGCTACTATTTCAAGTGATGATGGAGAGTATCAGGAACAAGTAGTTACTAAAGATTCTTTATATTTAACTTTTAATAATTTAAAATCAGGAAAAGAGTATTATATTTGCGTTAAAAACAAAGATAAAATCTTTGTTGAAAAATCTTTCTTTACAGCAAAAGAAGATATTAATAGAGGTGATTTATTGGCGCGTTATGAGAATAATGTAGTTGTCATATCTGCTGCCAATGTTTTATTAAAGTCTAACGAGTTTTATACAATTACTGCAAAAGATGCAAGTGGAAATGTTTTATTTACTCAAGATTCTAAAAATCCTAATGAGGAATTCTTGTTTAATGTAAATTCTCAAACTAAGCTTTATTTCTCTCTTGCTGTAAATGGTGTTGCTTATTCAGTATCTGAGTTAGAACCAGATAGTAAGATGGACCCTATAGATCCAAACAATGAAGAGGATGAACCTGTAGAAGATATAGCCCCTGAATATGACTATAGTGATGGGGTTTGGACCTGGGCTGATGATTATTCTAAGGCAAGCATTTCATTTAGAGAAAATCATGGACTTGAGCCACTTGTTGTTCAAGCAACAATAAGTAGCGAGAAAACAAAATACGAAGATTGCGAGAATGAAGGAGAGATTACATATTATGCTTATGTTATAGAAACATTTGGAAATTATTCTGATGTTAAGAAGGTAACTATTCCTGCTCTAAAGCATGATTATGAGGCAGAATTCAGATGGGTTATGAGTGATGATCCTAATGAGGTTGAAGCAAGTGTTGTTTTAGTATGTTTAAGAAATGCATTACATGAATATAGGGAAAGTGCGGTGGTTACTTATACGATAGATAATGAGGCTTCGTGTGGTGAACAGATGCAAATCACCTACACTGCAACTTTAGTTTATGATGGGAAAACTTATACAGAAACCAAAGTCGTGACTAAAACTATAGCACACGAAATAGGTAGTTTAAATTCCATTACATTCCCAACTACTATTGAAGATAAACTAGATGTTGAATCCGGATTATTTTCAGGCTCATTTAAAGCAAGTTATATTTGTGAAAAATGCAATGAAGAGATACAAGGGAACTGTTCAATAGATAAAGAGTATTTAGAAAATGCAATTGTTTATACTCTAAGTTATGGAGGAGCTTCAAAAGAATATACTATAGCTTATAAATCTCAAACTGATAATAACGAGATTAGTTATAAGTATGATGAGAACACAGATTCTATGATAATAGCTAGTGCACCACATAGTTCTTTATCTACAACAAGACTATATGTCCCAAGTAGAGTATACGGAAAGTATGTTACTAAAGTTGCAGATAATGCTTTTGCTGAGACTGGTTATGAGATTATATCTTTGCCAACTACAGTAACTGCAATAGGCGAAAATGCGTTTAAAGGCAGTACGGTTTTGACTAAAGTAATTATGAGTTCTTATGTAACAACAATTGGTGCAGGCGCATTTAATAATTGTACAGCTTTAGAGAGTGTAGAATTGCCAACAAAAGGATCTTCTAGTGGATTAACAACTATTGAAGAAGGACTGTTTGCTGGATGTTCAGCACTTGAATCACTAACTATGCCAGTTGGAAAGGTTGCTTGGTTTGGTCGTTTGTTTGGAACAACAAGTGGCGCAGGCTTAACAGCACAAACTGATCCATTTACAAATATTGTTTATTATATTCCAACAACGCTAAAGAGTTTAGTTTTAGATAGCAGCGGAAGTGAATCAAGTGGCGGAACTATAGGAGAAAAAGAATTCTATGGTATCACAACTATTGAGAGTGTAACATTTGGTATTAGATCAAGTAGCAATCCAAGTAGTGTTGCCATGTATGGTGTGGCTACGATAGGTCAAAGTGCTTTTGAAAACTGTATAAATCTAACAAGTGTAGATATTGCAGAAGTTAGAACAATAGGCGCGTATGCATTTAAGAATACGGGCGTTACTTCTGTTGCACTTGATCAATATGTAACTTCAATAGGACAAGGGTTCGTGGAAGGCTGTGTTAATTTGACAAGTTTAAGTGTTCCATTTATTGCAGATACTAAAACTAATGCTAAACCAACAGGATATGTTAATGAAAAAACCTCAGATACATATCTATTAGGATATTTCTTCGGAACAACAAATAAAACAGGATTAACAGCTGTATCCCAAACAAGTTCAGATGGTGGTACTCCACAAACATACTATATCCCAACAGGATTAATTGAGGTTACTATTACTGGATCAACCTCTTCTTATAACGCAGTAGGTATATTCTATGGCGCATTTATGAACTGCACAATGTTACATACAGTAAAAATAGGAGAAAACGTTTCTGTTATTATGGTTAGTGCATTTAGCGGCGCTAGCAACTTGCAAAATGTCGTATTTACTTATGAATATGCAAGATATTTGTGCTATAAGGCAGATGGTTCTGGTGATGGAAGTTATAGCGCAAGTGCATTAGCAGATTCTTCAGCTAATGTTGATAGATTAACAAACACAACAGCGGTTCGATGGGTATTATCTTAGGTTGCTTATATAAGTATCAATAGAATGGTGTTTTATAGTTTCCTTGCAGTGAAAGAATTAAATTTCATCGTTAATGACTGCGGATTTAAAGTATTAGAAGAGACAATTGCGAAAGATTCATTATTTAATAGAGATGTCTGTTGGTTAAATGCCGTTTTAAGAAAAATCTAGTTTTTGCGATCTTGTTATATATATACACGCGTGTTATACTGTTTAATTGAGGAATGAAATGAAAGAACTTGAAGTAGTAGCAGCAATCATAGAGTACGATAATAAGATTTTGTGCATGCAAAGAAATGTATCAAAATATCCATATACTTCTTTGAAATATGAATTTCCTGGAGGAAAGGTTGAGAGCGGGGAAACAAATCCAGAAGCTTTAGAGCGTGAGCTTAGAGAGGAGATGGATATGGATGTTTCTATTACAGACAAAGACTATTTCATGACAATCCATCATGTTTATCCTGATTTTGCTATTACAATGTACGCATATACAGTTAACGTGGCTTCTCCAAAGTTCACAAGAAAAGAGCATATTAACCACGAATGGTTAGAAGTAAAAGATTTAAAGAAACTAGATTGGGCCGCAGCAGATATGCCTATAGTGGAGAAGTTAATTAATGGATAATAAAATCGAGAATGGAGTTAGATATGGGTTTTTAGATTCTGAAGCTGTTGCGCTTGAGAATTATAAGCCACGTTTATTAATTAATGATCCATCTCGTCATCAAAAAGTTATACAATCCCTTAAAAATGAATTATCAAATTGTGATGAATTTAAGTTCTCCGTAGCTTTTATTACTCAAGGCGGAGTTGAACTTTTACTTACAGAATTACAATCGCTAGAGAATAAGAATATAAAAGGAACAATTATCGCTTCGCAATATCAGAACTTTACTGAGCCAAAGGCTTTAGATAAACTACTTTCATTTAAAAACATTGAACTTTGGATAGTAAATGAAGAAGCAAAGATGCATACAAAAGGATATATCTTCCGTAGAGGTGAAGAGTATTCATTAATCGTTGGTTCTTCTAATATGACAAGTGGCGCATTAACGGAGAACAAAGAATGGAATATAAAACTATCTAGTTCTAACCAAGGCCATGTTGTTCAAGAGTTTTTACAAGAATTTGATTCTTTAAAGAAAATTTCTACAAAAGTTACTAAAGATTGGATTAAGCAATACAACAAGATTTATAAAGAAAAGAGATTATACAATAGTAGTTTCGTTTCAACGACCAAGGAGTCCCAAGAAGTTTATCCAAATGAAATGCAAGTAAAAGCATTAGATTCTTTAGAGCAAACTAGAGCATTAGGTGCTAATAAAGCTTTGATTGTATCTGCAACTGGTACTGGTAAGACATATTTGTCTGCATTTGATGTAAAAAAGTGTAATCCTAAGAAGTTTTTATTTATTGTACATAGAGAAAAGATTGCAAAAGATGCTATGAAAAGCTATCAAAGGGTATTGGGTAAAGATAAGAAAATGGCGCTCTTTGGTGGAGGCCATAAAGATATTGAAGGTGCTGATTATGTGTTCTCTATGATTCAAACTTTAACAAATGATAATGCTTTATACCAATTTGGACAAAAAGAGTTTGATTATATTGTAATAGATGAAGTTCATAGAGCTGGAGCAAAGAGTTACCAAAAAGTGTTTAATTACTTTAAGCCAAAGTTTTATCTAGGGATGTCTGCTACTCCTGAAAGAACAGATGGATTTAATGTATATGAAATGTTTGATTATAACGTTCCATATGAAATCAGATTACAAGACGCAATAGAGGGAAATCTGATTTGTCCATTCCACTATTTTGGAGTTTCTGAATTAACAGTAGATGGAAAGACTTTAGACGATGAATCGGATTTTAGTTTATTAACATCAGAAGAGCGTGTTAAACACATCCTAAATAAGATAGCGTTTTATGGTTACTATGGAGAAAGAGTAAAAGGCTTAGTTTTCTGTTCTAGAAACGAAGAAGCAGCTGCGCTTTCCGAGCAGTTTAATAAATTAGGTTATAGAACAGTCGCATTATCTGGTGCTGACTCAGAGGAAAAGAGAGAAGCAGCAATTCAAAGATTAGAACAAGAGGATAATAATGAAAGTGCATTAGATTATATTTTCACTGTAGATATTTTTAATGAAGGTGTGGACATTCCTTGTGTTAACCAAGTAGTTATGTTAAGACCAACACAATCGGCAATAGTATTTGTTCAGCAATTAGGTAGAGGCTTAAGAAAATTTAGCAACAAAGAATATGTTGTTGTTATTGATTTCATTGCAAATTATAAGCAGAACTACTTAATTCCAGTTGCACTATCAGGAGATAACACTCTTAGAAAGGATAATATTAGAAGATACGTATCTCAAGGGGCAAGTTTAATTCCTGGTATTTCTTCTGTAGATTTTGAAGAAGTAGTAAAAGAGAGAATTTATGAAGCTATAGATAATGTTGATTTCTCTAAGAAGTCTTTAATTTTTGATTCTTATAAACAACTAAAGAATAAGTTAGGTCATATTCCATCATTAATGGAATTTGAACAACATAAGGCAATAGATATTGCTAGAATATTTGAAGCGTATGATTCATACTATGCATTTTTGAAGGCCAAAGAAAAAGGTTATTCAATAAATTTAAATAGTGAAGAAGAGCAATTCATAAACTATATATCATCGAAGTTTGCGATTGGCAAACGTCCACACGAATTAGAGTTCTTGAGTATATTGTTAGATGGATCAGAGGATCTAGTTGGAGACTTTAAATCTATAATGAAGAAAAAGTACCCAAGTATTAAGGTAACTAATAATACCGTTGATTGTGTAATTAATCAATTTCTACAACAGTATTTACCTGCAACAACAGCTGTTAAGTATAAGAAAGCAATCTTTATAGAAAAGAACGGTAGTAAATATATTAGAAGTAAATTATTATCTTCATTGTTGAATAATAAAGTCTTTAGAGATATGGTTCTTGAACTAATAGAAGTTGGCCTATATAGAAACGAGACTTACTTTAGTGATAGATATAAGAATACTTCATTCGCTTTATACCAAAAGTATACATATGAAGATGTTTGCAGAGGATTAGATTGGCAAAAGAGTGAAGTAGCATTAAATATTGGTGGTTATAAATATGATTCTGCTACTCAAACATATCCCATCTTCATTAACTACAATAAAGACGAAGATATATCTGGAACTATAAAATATGAAGATAGATTTATATCTGAATCGCAGTTAATTGCTATATCAAAGAATAAGAGAACGCTTCAATCGAATGATGTTCAATCTGCATTGCATTCAAAAGAGTTAGGTATATCAATGGAATTGTTTGTAAGAAAGAATAAGGACGATTCTTCAAACTCAAAGGAGTTTTATTATTTGGGAAGATTAAATCCAACAGGTAATGCTCAAGAATTAAAAATGAAAACAGCAGATGAAACGATTGTTGAGATCGAGTATGACTTAGAGACTCCGGTTAAGCAAGATATATATAATTATATAGTTGGATAGTATACAAATAGTATTAAGATAAAATTTAATTGGGAATAAATATAATGAAGAATGCTGCATCATTTTTAATTAATCAATATGAATTTAGTGAACAAGGAAGAGCGAATGTATTAAGTTCCAAAAGGGGCAAAGATTGGCCTGTGGTTTATTTGATTCATAATGACAAGGAATTGTATATTGGAGAAACACAAAACGCTTATAATCGTTTTGAACAACATTTGCAAAATCCGAAAAGAAAGAATTTAAAAGAAATTCGTATTATATTTGATGAAGAGTTTAATAAGTCTGCTGTTTTAGACATTGAACAATCTTTAATCCAATTGTGTGTTGCTGATGGAAAATACAAATTACAAAACATGAATGGCGGGCAATCTGCTAAGCACAATTATTATCAAAGAGAAAAGTATGTTAATAAGTTAAGTCAAATATGGAAAGAATTAATAAAGAAGAATATGGCAACTCATGATTATGAAGAGTTGAAGAATTCTGACATATTTAAATATTCTCCATATAATACTTTGACGCCAGAACAAGATGAAGTATCAAAGAATGTAATTTATGACATTATAGATAAAATGACAAAAGAAGAAGATGGTACGTATGTTATTAATGGTGGCGCTGGTACCGGAAAGACTATTGTATTAATTAATATAATTAATAAATTGCTTACATACTCTAAAATAGATTTTGACGAAACAAGAGAAAATGATGAGTTGTCTGAATCGTTGCAATTAATTCATGATTATAAAAAATTTTTAAGAGGTTTGGGTAGAGAATTAAAGATTGGTTATGTAGTTCCGATGACGTCTATTAGAAAAACTATCAAGGCGGTTTTTAGAGATACAGGTAATGGTTTAAAAGCTAATATGGTAATTGGCCCATTTGATGTTTTAAAAGATGATTATGACATAATATTTGTTGACGAAGCTCATAGATTGGCTAGATATAAGAATATTGGTTTTATGGGCGAATTTAAAAAATGTGCTTTAGCATGTGGATTAAAGCCAGAAGAAGCAACGCAATTAGATATGATTGTTAAAAAGTCAAAGTATAGAGTTATTGTCTATGATAAGAATCAAACAGTTAAGGGTTCAGATATAACTGATGAGCAATTTAATAATGCATTAAAAGATTCTAAGGTTAGCCGTAGTATATTAACAACGCAAATGAGATGCGTTGGCGGAGAATTATATACTGACTATATAAATAGTATTTTTACATGTACACAAGATTCTAAATTAGATTTAGAAAAAGATTATCAATTCGAGATTTTTGATGACGTTGATCAAATGGTTAATACAATCAAAACTTTAGATAAAACTTATGGCTTATGTAGGAATGCTGCTGGATATTCTTGGGAATGGATTTCAAAAGGCAAAAAGTATGATGAAGTAATTGCGAAAGGGCTAGAAGATATTAAGATAGGAAATTATAAATATGTTTGGAATATGACAAATGAAGAATTTATAATTTCTAAAAATGCAATTAATGAAATTGGTTGTATTCATACACTTCAAGGCTATGATCTAAATTATTGTGGAGTAATACTAGGGGAAGAGATTGATTACAATCCAACAACAAATAGAATAGAAGTGGATTTAAATAAATTCTACGATAAATATGTTAAGAATGGCTGTGCACCAGAAATAGTAAGAGATTATATTATTAATTCATACAAAGTAATATTAACACGTGGAATTAAAGGAACATTTGTATATGCATGCAATAAGAGTATGCAAGACTATTTAAAGAAATATATTAAAACACATTAAGGATGTATTATGGATAGCTTAGATATTTTGAAACAGGAAATAGATCAATTTAATAAGGATAGAGATTGGGACCAATTTCATTCTCCAGCGAACTTAGCAAAATCGATTTCTATTGAAGCTAACGAGTTGTTAGAATGCTTCCAATGGAATGATGATAATTATGATATTGAGGAAGTAAAGGAAGAATTGGCAGACGTAATGAATTATTGCATTCAAATGAGCAATAAGTTAAATTTGGATATTAAAGAAATTATAGAATGGAAATTGGCAATAACGGCTAAGAAGTATCCAGTAGAAAAGGCTAAAGGAAAATCTACAAAGTATGACAAATTGTAAATACAATTAGGTGTTATTAGTATAGTTTTTTATAATTAAGCAAACTAATTATGACAAAAGAAGAAAAGGTCATCTATTTAAATAATAAATTGTCTAGAGTGGAAATGTATGAAGGGCCAAAGTATCTATATAAATATAGGCCTTTCGATGAATATACTTTTGATATGTTAGAAAAAGACTATGTGTTTCTTTGCCAAGCAAAAGAATTAGATGATGAATCTGAGTGTGTAGTTACATGCGATGAACAAAAAATTCTCAATGCATTACATTATGGATTAGGTTTAGACAGTGTTGATAAGATATTTGAATATATAAGACCATATTCTACAGATACAAATCTTGAGAAAGCAAAAGAATTGTTTTTACAAGCAGCAACTAGAAGAGGGAAAATAGATAATCGCTTGGCATTAGAGGTTGCCCCAGAAATGCAGGCGCTTGTGCCAGATGTGGATGTTTCTCCGATTATAAATATGTTAGTAAATATACCAGAGCAGTTAGATAATTTATCCACTAAAGATACTATGTATCCATTAATGGAATTTGCATTAGACGCTAGAGAAGAAGTTGGTGTATGTTCGTTAGCAGAGTCTTCTGGTATTGAAAAGATGTGGGAACGATACGCAAACAACTCAACAGGGTACTGTATTGAATATTGTGTTGATGATTATACCTTTAATAAAGATATTTTACCAGTTGTGTATGAGGATAACAAAGAAACCGATTTACTAAATATGTTGCTTGGATCTTTTATGGGGTATTTTATTGAAGGAATGACAAATGGATTAATAAAAACGGACAAAAGTCATTATGTTAGATTATTATTAACGAAAGCAATGGAATGGGAGTATCAACAAGAATGGAGAATAGTAGGGGATGCAAATATGCATGCAACAGCACCACAAATTAATCGTATTTTTTTAGGCAAAAATATCAGGAAAAGCGATGAGATAAAAATACAAGACTTTGCCAAAAGGAATAATATTGTGGTCATTAAAAAATAGATATCTATGTAATATTAGGTAATGGGAAAATGAATAATATTAAAAAATACAAAACAAAACTAGTTCATATGCTAACTGAAATTAAGCCTTACTTGTTGAAGGCTATGCCGTTGTTGTTGGTTATTGTTGGGGCAGTATTGTCGAAAAAGATTGAAATCCAAGACGGGTATGACGTCCCAGTTGTTAATATTATTGTGTCTCTACTTCCTATGATATTTACAATAATTACAATCGCTTTATCTCTTCCATCTGAAAAGATATTCGGTGTAACGAGTTTAGAGTTCAGACGTATAAGAGAAAAAATCAATTTTTCGTTTTTAGAAATGATTTTATGTACAATATTGATTTTTTTATTAGAAGCTATTTTTGAAATATGCGATATGACGATTGCTATTTGGAGCTTAGATTGCGTTTCGATAGTGTATTCTATATGGTTTGTTGTTCAAGAAATTCCGATTCTAACACATTCAAATAAGCATTTGATTAAAATTGTAAACTCGGCATGGAAACATAGTCACTATCAAGATTTGCAGCATGGAAATGATTCTAATGACAAACTCGAAAATGACATCTTGCAATATTTGGTTTTAAATCAAGGAATAGCAAAAACATATAATTCGTTTAAAACAAATAATCAAGAACAAAACAAAGGAATATTGGATAAATTACTATCTAAGAATACAGAATATTTATTCGAATGTGTAGATAATGTTGAATGCTTTGCCAGCAGTTCTGTCGCTGAATATAAAGGCACTAATTTGATATCTGCTATTGATATGTCTTTTGAAAATGTTGATTTAATATTGCGCTCAAATGATGATTTTAATATTTCTATTATCTATAATGATAGTAAAGTTTATTATCATGTTACTCGTATGGTTTTTTGCTTGCGTAAAATAGCAAAAGCTTTAAGTCTAGAAGAGAAGTTTTCAAATAAAATGCAATCAATATTACGTTCATTGTTTTTTAAGTTAAGCTATTCAAAGCTCGATGACTTGACTTTTAGCTTTGTCACAGGTTTTATAAATGCAATGTTAGTAACAAGTGTCTCTGAGGATAAAACTTGGTTTTTGGAATTGTTAAGAGACTCGAATTATAATTCAATGTTTTTTGCTAGCGACAATATTGATTATTATTATTTTATTTCGATGTATTTGTTTTATATTGCTAAGAATGATAAAAAGGTGCCAGAAGAATTAAAGAAAAATATCGATTTGTTTTTGAAAGAAACGGCGCAAGGTCTTAATGCTGATGGATCAAGCTGGGTTTCATTGTTTAATCACAAATTAGACTATGATAGTTTCGCTGATTTGTTGAACATATTGCCAAATGTATTAAAACTTAGCAACTTGGATTACACGTACGAACCTTGGTATAGACCAAAATTGTGTGTTTCATGGTCTTCTAGTGATGGAGAGTTTTCGAGAGCATTTCTCATGAATTGTTGGCTTGAAATTGTAATATATAATTTTAGAAGTTTTAATTATGATAGTGAGGCTTTAAAGAAACTAATATTTAGTTTAGATAAAGATGACCAATATGCTTTAGCAGAGACATTGAATAAAAGATGGTTTATTGATAACTCATTTAAGGATATTAATAAAGAAGAATCATTTTTGTCGTTTTATGGTTTTAGACATAGAATGTCATTTTCGGGAATGGAAAATGGATTTATACGTCAATTGAAAGATATTAAAAATGAGATTCTAAAACAAAGAGCAACAGCCGAGATTTATGGGCAAGTAAAAACTGACGAAGAATTACTCGCATATAAAAAGATTTTGGTTGATGGGTTCGTTTCATCTGCAAACAAATTAACAATATTTGATAAAACAATTCCCGTTGAGGATAATCTATATTGCTATAATTGCTTGTTTGATACACGTTGGAGCGGTGGACTGATAGAGCATTATGCTGAGAATTTTTATGATGCTTTTGGAAGACTTATTTATGAATCTTTAGCGAATAATCCGCAAATAGGGAAAATAATTATTAATTCTAATAATGAAAATAGTAAATTGTTTTCTGCGCTAAAAGATTACCATTATAAAGCAGGGAACGATTATAGATTGTATTATTTAAAAGCAACAGAAGAACAAAAAGAATTGATTGAAAAATTAGAGAAATTGGATATTCCAGTCCCTTGTTTTACTTTGTTTAAATCAAAAGATGCGCTGAAGATTAATCTGGTTTGTGACGAGGGAAAGAGCTATGTTAGAAAACTAAACAACGAAGAGATTAACACAATAATAGATCGCGACTATAAGATTATAAATGGATTGTATAAATATTGTGATAGCAGCGATGATTCTAGAAGTATTTATATTTCTAGAGATGAATTGTTTGATTTGGTGTCAAAAAAATATTTTGTATCGCAAATTGTTTTTAAACAAGCTTTGTATGTTAATGTTAAAGAAATTTTAGAAGTTGAATCTAAGGAAGATGAGACTTGATTTAAACAACTCTAGTTAAGACTCCTGTATCTTTTATTGAAATTTCTATAACAATTAGACAAACTGATATTAGAAATGAAATGAAAAAAATAAAGGGAAATGGTCTTTAAAGAGAAGAGATATTAGTGCCTTTAGTAGTGTTTTTTGCAACTAATGAGTATATGTACCTAAACAATCGAAAGGCGTAAATATGGAGGTAAATAAAAAAGACACCGAAGTGCCTTTTTGATATCAGTTTGTATTATCAAGGAATACCATAATAAGAATCGAGGTCGCGCATCTCATAATACGCATTTTCAAAGAATTCAAAATAATCCCATTTTGACGTTTCTACATCTTCTTTTAAAAAGACTCTACAATAATCTTCAAAGAATTGAATTAGTTTGTCAAAGATGGAATCAATGTATCCGTCTTTTATGATAATCCAATCGCCTGCGTACATACCATTTTGATACTCACAAGAGGCCCCATTTTCTGGTGAAGCAACATTTGCTGGATATAATCGTTTTAGGATATTATATGACTGAATTGAGTTGTGCTTCAGGAAATTGTTCATTTTATGTAACATATTATATGCATTATATTTAGACAACTTACTTATTTTCAAAGATGCTTTATCGTTAATTAGACCATCTGAAAATTTGCAAAAAGAATCAAAATCAAAGTCTGTACCTTTGTAGCCAAGTTCAGTCATAACTAATAAGGTGTATCTATCTATCTCTATACAAACCTTTGATATAAATTGACAGTAAAGTGAATTGATAATTTTGTTATACTTGTTTATTCTTTTATATCCTGCCATAGCAGCTTCTACACATATATCGTCATAATCATCTGAACAAGAAGTATACATCATAGCAGAAACTCTACTGTCATCTTCTACTTCTTTTGGAGTCTTTATTGCTTTAAATATATCTTTATATTCCTCATTCCAATCATTTTGCAATTCGCGTATTAAATCTCGGAATATATTAATTTTATAATCGTATTTTGTGGTTTTGTTTGCAGTGAATGTGCCAGATAAATTTTCAATTTCTTTTGGGATGAATTCTTTTCCTCCGATTGTGTTACAAAGAAGCTTATATCTATCAATATCTATGACAGATTGCCCATTATAATCGTGGATGCCCCAAAAGTCACGTTCAAACAAATCTCTTGAATTCCACAAATGATCTAGTGGTGTTTTGAATTTTGAATAATCAAAATTTGTAATGTTATTAATTTTTTGCATTTTAGTTTCCTCCATTCGTTAATCCTTGCGATGAGAGAACTAATATATATTGAAAATACAACATAAGTTGCATAATTATCATAACATAATTAGATAAAAAATCCAAATTAAGATAACAAAACATATCTTTTATTCATCTTCTGAGAAGAAGGCTAAATTTGGATTAGCAATTAGTGCATCAATGGCATCCATTCTATCTTTTAGTTTTTCGGATTTATTACTGCATATTTCATCATATAATTCTGACACATAGTCTGACAAATCAGGAATATAGTCAGCGTTGTTAATTACACTTGAAAGGTATTCATCGACCATATTAATGTCTAAATCTAATGGTTTTATGTCCATATCTTTATATGGATTCTTAGAGTTTCCGTTTTTGATAATCCAGTATATAAGCTCCTTTTTGGCACGTTTCTCGCGCAATAATTCTTCATATAAATTATTTCCTTCGCATTCGCAATAAAAAGAATGCATTGCACATGAATCGTATTCTAATTCATCTACGTAAATGTTTAAATCACTACATAATTTTTTTATTAGGGAAAAATATGTAGTGGCTAGTTGCCCAACCATTTTGCCGAAGCGGTTTTTGATTTCGGAATTATAATTGTTTGGATCAGTACCTGGTTTTAATTTGAATAAAAGTTTATACTCCAGTCCCGTATCGTTGTTATCGTTATCTGAATAGCGATAGTATCGGATGTCGTTGTAGAAAGACTGTAGTATTCCTAGTAGATTACGGCAATTTGAAGAAATTGTTAAGGATTCTTTGCCTTCAATCCAGTCATTTAATGCAGTGTGATTGTGCCCAAATAGAATTTTAAACACATTTTCTTTTTCTTCTTTTTTTAGATGCTTCTTTTTACATATTAGCTCTACGATAATTTTTTGAAGCCTTTCTATCCCTTGAGCTGCCTGATATAAAGTTAAAAACGAATACTCAATTAAATATGGTTGTGGCTCTTCAGGCTGTATTGAAAAGAAATCAATTTTGTCAATTTCAGTAATAGATTTCCATAATAGTGCACCTGCAATTTGAGATTCTCTACAAAGCATAAAGTTCATTTGTAATAAATCACGATCGATTAAATCAATCTTTGTTTTAATAGGATCTATTTTGCTATGGTCTATGCTTTTCAAGACTGAAGCCATATATGTAGAGAAGGAAGGGCTTTCAAAAGACTCGCAATCATAGTTCGTATTAAAACCTAATTCGTCAGCTAAATAAGCGTATGTAAAGCAATCTTCTAATATAGGGTCTTGAAAACAAAGGATATTGTTTTGAAAAATGTCGAACATGTGAGGCATATTTTTCCAAAAATTTTTTCTTTTATCCGTGCTTTCGAAATCTATTTTTGACAATCCTACATATCCTTCTGGGAGCTCGATTTTTAATCTAGCGTCAATCCTCTTAGCTATTTCATACTCTAAATTGTGAACAATCCAGCAATATGGCCAATCTAAAAAACTTTTTATGTTGCTAAAATCTATAGTGCAGTATTTGTCGTTTGTAATATATGGTTCAATGTCTATTTGGCGCGTTGTGAAACTGGATATGTCTCCATTAAAAACAGACATCGTTGTATTGTTTGCATATAACTCTTTGCCTTTAAGAATTGCTTTAAATACAACATCCCCATATGAGTAACTTCCAAGCCGTCCACTGTCAAAAATAAAAGCAAAAGTTTGATTTATAATAGTATTATTCATAGGAACCTCTTTATGAAATTATAGCAAATTATAAAATGTTTTTGTTTAGTTTATTATTCGTATTTACGGCAACTACATTCTAGGGAAAATAAATTCGCAAAAATGGCAGTTCGTCTAAATGCTCTTTTGTAGGAAAAAAGTAACGTATTTAGAGAAGATTTTTTAGCCAGAACGATTCAATTAGCGCCCAAAATTACTAATATACTTGTATATTAGTAAAATATTTTTTTGGTTTCTCCCGCGCGGACTGCAGGGGAATAAAACCCCTTATACTTATATACTAGAAGTATATAAAATTCCTTCGCGTTAACAAATTTATGTTATTGCTATATAATAAGTAATATGAAAAACCAAGTAAAAACACCTGAAACTCTATTTAAATATAAGGCATTTGATGATGCTAATCCTAAGCGCACAGAAAGAATATTTCAGATGCTAGAGGATAATATTGTATATTTCTCTTCTGCTAGAGCTCAGAATGATCAATTTGAGTGTTTACTAGATATAGACTATCTAGCTAATATTAAGAAAGATCCGCAATTAAGAAAGTTATATTTACAAAATGTAATAGAAGTTGTTATGTCAAAGTTTCCTGGTTCCAAGTTTGCTAAGCAAAGATCCAGTGCTATTCTTATGAAGTACTTAGAAAAGAAGGGTAATAAAAAAGAGTTCTCAGATATAGACTTTGATGACCAAGATGAGATTTTAGCTCAAGTGCAAAAAATGTTTAAAGATGAGAATATGTTTGAGAATATGGAATCTCCTATTCGTGCATTTTTAGACTTTACAAAGAATAACAATGAGGATGTTGGTATATTATCATTATCTGAGACCAATACATCGCAAGTTATGTGGGCGATGTATGCGAATAAGTGTAATGGAATATGTGTAGAGTTTGAGCCACCAAAAGATGGTATATATAAAGTTAAATATACAGACGAAAGAAATAACGATTATATATCTACTATATTGCGTGTTTTAATCAACTTCTATTTTGGCGCTGCATTTGGATTAAAGAAGCCTATGGAAAAGGCGAGAGAGCAGATTATCAACTTATATACAATAAAGTCTAAAGAGTGGGAATTTGAAAAAGAATGGCGAATTATAGGAAAAGCAAAAGAGTATTACACAATTCCAAACATAAAGTGTGTATATGTAGGAAATAAAGTATCTCAAGAAAATATTCAAAGAATAAATGAGATATGTACAAGAAAAGGAATACTCGTTAAATATCTAAAAAATGATTATCAAAAATTTAAAATAACTTTTAAAGATACTCAAGAAGTGTAATTGTTAAGAAAGTGCCCTAAGAGGTGCTTTTTTAGCCATTCTTTGATAATTATTCACAATGTATTAAAATATAAATAGAAACTAGATTTACTTGCATAGAGTTCTGTGAGGGGGATTATGGAAAATTCTGCAAGAAAATTATTTGCCATTATTGGCATATTATTTCTGTTTGTATTTGCTTTTTTATTTATTGCAAATATTAATGTTTTTGCGGATTCGCAAGTTTCATATTTAGAATACAATACATCCACAAAAGAGTTTGAGACTCAAACTTTATCTAATTACACTCCAATAGAAACAACAACAGATTTTACATCAGGCGGTACATTTGTTTTAGATAAAGATGTTGTTTTGGAGTCTATCGATAGTGGTTCGAATGATTTAACTTTAATTCTGTGTGATGGAAAGACTTTAACCGTAGGTAGCATTAAGTGTAGGCTTTTAACAATTTATGCACAAGAATTAGGAACTGGGAAAATAGCAGCCAGTGGAGAATTAACAACAGGTGAGTTTATTTGTTGCAATAACGATTTTGTTATGCATGGTGGAGAAATAACAACGGAAGAATACTTTGTTAAAACGTTAATTCTTTGTAAGGAAAATGTAACTATATATAATGCGACTATTAAAGGAAATGTTGGAACGGGTATCAATTGTTATAATAATTTTGCAATGGAAAATGCAGTATTTGATCTTACAATTTCTGAGTATGGTATTTATGCGGACGGCACTTTTACAATAGGCAATGGAATATATAATATTGATGGCGCAACAGCGGGTGTTGGAACAGTCTTATATAATGATAGCGGTGCGATTATTGTAGAAAGGGGAACTTTCACTTTTAATAATGTTGAGTATGGTTTTTATGCACATCAAGAATTAAGAATTAATCATGGCAAGATTAATATAACAGCAATAAATAATGCGTTTAGGAGTGAAACTAAAACTATATGGATTCGAGGTACAGCTACGGCACATTCGGAAGATTATCCGGTTGCATATGCGGCAAAGACAATAACTGTTTCGTATCCAAATATGTTATTCACAACCAACAATACTACACGAGGTGTATTTTATTCTGTATCAGTTAGTACTGGATCTGAAAATGCAGAATATTACTATAAAGATAGTGAAGATGGTCAATGGTATCAAGATGGTGGTAAGGGCCCTAATTCTTCTAGTGTAAAATTTTTAAAAGTTGTACCTATATATAACCACATTACTGTTTGGGTAGAAGATATGTCTGTAGAGGAAGGTACAGATATCTCTTCAATAGAAATTCCATTTAGTTTTGGATATTACAGTAATAGAGATGAAGAAACTCAAGAGGATTATAAGGAAGAGTTTGAAGAGGCTGCTTCGTTTGTTAGAGTGGTAGTTACTTGTGATGGAACTACACCAGGCACGTACGACTACTCACTAGAATTTACTCCAGAGTATGAGGGCAACATCGATGACCATTATGACATCATCTTTGGAAATGAAATAGGACATTTTATAGTAACCGAAGCGCCAGCATCATCAACTACAGAAACTGATCCAGCAAATCCTTCAACTCCACAGGAACAAGGAACACAAGAAACTGAAACACAAACTATGCCTGAGCAACAAGAAACAGCAGGTGTAGAAACTACACAAACAGAGAATAGTGATAAACCTATAGTTGACAATGAAGAAACTATTTGCGTAGGTGTAGTTGTTGTAGTTGTAGATATCGCTGTTCTAATATATTGGATATTTGTGATTATATACTTGATTCATAATAAGAAATTAACAAATGATAAGATTGTATTGGCTTCTAAGATTGCAAGATTAGTTGGACTTATAACATCTATTTGTGCACTAGTATTTGCTATAGTTGTAATCATAATGCACCAATGCGTATTCTCAATAATTGGTATCGTATTATCTGTAATTATTACTGCATTATTTGGAGCAACATATTTAATAAATCTTAAATAATATTTTGTTAGAAATCCCTTTAGTTGCCAGACGGAGATTTTTTAATACAAAATATTTTACAAAAACTGTGAAAAATCTTCACAAAAGTGTTGAAATTAATAAAATATAATAGTATTATTAAACTAGTATATTTGAAGGAGAGCACGTTTATGTTAACAGAGATCGGTAAGGAACTAAGGAAAATTAGGGTCGATAACGATGAAAACATTAAAGCTATGGCTTCAAAATTAGATATGTCGATATCGTATTTATCGTCTATCGAAACTGGTAATAGAACAATACCAGATGATTTAGTAGAGAGGGTTGTAAAAATATACAACTTAGATAGAAAAAAGGAGGAAGTATTAAGAAATGCTGAGATAAACTCGTCTAAAAAGATTAATATTGATTTATCTAACGTGACAAACGATAGAAAACAATTAGTGTTTGCTCTTGCACGTGAGTTAAATGATATACCAGACGAAGAATGTATAGAATTTCTTAAGAAGTTAAAGGGGAATGTCTAATACTATTGCAACACCATTATCTAAAATAAAGATAAAGAATATATGTATGGCAGTAAGACGCATCTTATGTTTATCAAGAATTGAAAGATTTGATGTTGTAAAAATGTTAGATAAGTTGACCTTTGTAATGAAAAAATATGGTTATCATTTCAATTATGAAGTGAGACCAGATGATGATAATATTTTTAATAAAAAAGAAGAGGCTCTAACAGATTTAAAAACAGGAACAATCTATATAAAGCAAAGCGTTATGGATGAAGCCTGTTCTAAAAAGAATGCTAGAGCTATTTTTACGCTTGCACATGAAATAGGGCATTATTTTTTGCACTATTTCCCTGATGATGTCAAACTAGCAAGAATTCAAGATGGTGTAAAAATCCCTGTATTTATGGATGCAGAGTGGCAAGCGGACAATTTTGCGGCTGAATTACTAATGCCAGAAGAAACATGTATCAATATGTCAATAGAGGGAATTATGAATATTTATAATGTTTCTAGACAAGCGGCAGAAACAAGATACAACAAATTAAATGGGATAAAGATAATCTTAACAGATGATCTTTTTGAATAAAACGATATATAGCTTATTTCTAAAAGATTTAAGTGATTATAAATATAATATTAGTCATATAGAATGAGAAAAGCGCCAGCTCGAACTAGCGCTAATCCGGTATAAGAATACCTTACTTTGTATCATTATTATACCAATTTTCTCGTTTTTGTGCAAATAGTTTGCGCTGACTGAAGGAGGTATATTATGTGTATATTTAAATTATGGATTAGATAAAACTGTTTTTTGCATTAATTTTTAGAAAATCAAAAAAATACATTTTAGGAGGTTATAAAAATGACTAAATATAATGTAAGAAATGGTTTTAAGGACATCTTTGGTGTCTATTTGTTAGAAGACCTTTTGTTTGAAGGTGATTATGATATGCCTATTGTTGGTAATTATGATGATATTACTAAAATAGACTACATAGCGTTGTATTCTGATTTACAAGATTATAACAAAACAGATAATACATGCGTGGTATTTTATCAATATGATCATGTTTTTGATGGTATTCATGGATTGTACAATTCTATAATCTACCAAGATGAAAAAAGGTTGAGTAAGTTTAGAGAAAGATTCAAGAATGTTAAATATATTGTATCTCCGGATTATTCTTTATTTGGGGATTTTCCGAATGCACTACAAATTTTTAATGTTTATAAATCAAGAGTATGTTTGGTATGGTTAATTGCTAATACTAATGCAAAGATTATCCCAAACGTGCGATGGACATTTTCATTTACATATGAGTATTGCTTTGATGGAATTAAAAAAGGTTCAAATATAGCAATTGGCGTATTAGGACAAATGCATCATAAAGATAATAAAGCGATGTTTTTACAAGGCTTTAAGAAAGCAATTGATACAATCGAACCGAAAACTATCTTGGTATATGGATTTATAACTGAAGGAAATTTTGATGAATATTTTGAATATGCAAAATCAAAAGGTGTTCAGATTATTATTCCTCATTCGAAAATTGATATGTATAAGAAGGAGGGATCTATATATGGGAGCAGGTAGTAACTTTAGTAATGGATCTAGCGGAAAAGGAATTGCTACTAGAGGCGGCATATTAAACAATCTAAATAAGAACAATGCCATTGTTAAGAAAGATCCATTGCTTAGTGATTTGATTAAAAGTGGTGTTAAAATTAATATAGAGAATGTTGTGTTTACAGCGAAAGATAAGAGTGGCCAGGTTGTTTGGTTAGAAAAAGGCAATGAAATTAGCGGATTACAACATATAAAAAAACATACCAAAGATTTTGTAGCAAAGCACAACATTCAAGAATCGCATTTAGTGGGCCATCTGAAAAATGTTATCAAAAAAGGCGTTGTCGTTAGTTCTCAAGAAAAGTCGTTAGCAAATGGCGGAATAGGTATAGAAAAGATCTATCTTTATAAAGGTAAGTATTATACGCTTGGAGCAATCGGAACGAATGGATATATTGTATCGATGTATCCAATTAATGGAGGTGAATAGAATGAAGACAATAAGATTAGAATTGGATTTTTTAATAGGTCCAATTATTAAGGAAGAATTCAGTGTAAGCAAGAATAAACTAGTGACGGGAATTGATGTGATAGACAATGACATAGAGTTGTCTGATTTAAATGATAAAATTGCTGCACTGTATAGCTCATTTTATGAATTTAATAAAGATGAAGCATGTGTATTTAATCCGTTAATTGCAAAAGAGCATATTCACGAATTAAACGAATTGGTAGATAAATTAAAAGAAAAATTGAATTCATTAAATGATGGATCTTATGAAATAGAGGATATTATAACCAAACAATTAAAAGAATTGATGTGATTCATGTTATGTTCGTATTTAAGGCTAGGCTGAAATATGTCTAGCTTTTTGTATGTAAGTAACAAGGCATTTATGTTGTATTGCGTAATAGCAATTATGATACAATGCCATTGCTATTACCCTAATAAACACAATCTTATGCCGAATGTTGAAAATAACTTAAAAAAATATTTACTTTAAGTAGTTAATAAAAAAGAGATGAGTCAATAGTTCGACCAC
>JAEEGL011412826.1_pt1 | contig 200326 bp, 197 predicted proteins | sample 9134231 | NCBI WGS metagenome assembly JAEEGL01 (sample SAMN16246548, study PRJNA631951) | gut metagenome | biome: gut microbiome; feature: rumen; material: fiber-attached | host: Bos | place: Iran: Karaj | collected 2018-10 | reverse complement strand
CGCATGACGGTCCGCTCCGGCGCGAAGTGGGTATCGTCCACGCCGCCGGTGACGGTCTCATCCAGAGCCCACATCACGGGGTTGAAGAAGAAGTCCTCGTCGTGGACGTCCTCGAAGGGGTTCGGCAGCCGGGGAATCTCCTCGGTCTTGGTCTCGCCGCAGCGGGCGCAGGTGAAGGTCTGCTGGCCGGGGGCCTGATAGCTGGGCTCCGCAATCACGGTGCCCTCACCCCAGTCGTGTCCCAGAGCCTCGGTCTCACCCTCGGTGTAGCTGTCGCCGCAGCGAGAGCAGGTGTAGACGGTGCCGCCGACCTCGGTGCAAGTGGGCTCGGTCACAACAGCGGTGTAATCGTGGCCCAGGGCCTCGGTCTCGTCGCCGGTGTAAGTGTCATTGCAGCGGGAGCAGGTGTAGGTGGTGAAGCCGGCCTCGGTGCAGTTGGGCTCGGTGACAACAGCCTGGTAGTCGTGGCCCAAGGCCTCCGCGGTGCGGGTCTCAACGACGTCGCAGCGGGAGCAGTTCCGGGTCTCTTCACCGGCCTCGGTGCAGGTGGGGGCGGTGGTCACAGTCCAATCGCCGAAGTCGTGGCCCAAGGGATCATAGGTGAATTCGAAAATTAACGTAATGTAGGTAGTGTTCTTCCAGGTGTACACATAGTCGCCGGGGGTGGTGCAGGTCTGTTCGCTGATTACTACATAGGTATAGTCCTCTTCGTTCAGCTTCGGAATAACGACTGTACCAGTCGCATCGCATTTCGTGCAGGTCCAGGTCAGAAGCCCGGTATGCTCGAAATCCGGGTCAACATCAGTATCGTCACAATAATAGTCATGACCATTCGCTTCCTGATAGGAGTCTGTGTAGCTGTCACCGCAGCGGGAGCAGGTATGGGTGGTATAGCCGCCCTCGGTGCAGGTGGGCTCGGTCACAACAGCATTGTAATCGTGGCCAAGGGCTTCAATTACCACAGAGCTGGCGGGAATCTGGTTCTCGCCGTTGGCGTCGGAGAAGCAGAGACCGCAGATGCTGCACTTCCAGTGCTCGATGTTGCCGTTCTCCGTGCAGGTGGCGGCAGCAGCCTCGATGTGGTTCAGCACGTGGTCATGTTCGCCGATGATGGGATCGGTCCAGTAGTAGGTGGTGGAAAGGGTGGTTTCCTTCCAGAATTGAGGAGGCGACTGGGCAAAGCCATTCTCGCTGTTCATAACGAAGTAGCTGCCCTGGGTGCTGTGAGAGAAGTAGGGGTACTGGGTGTTGGTACCGCCTTCGGTGTTTGTGGCACGAGTAGCGCCCTTGTAAAGATCATAATCAAGGCTCCAGGTGCACTTGTTCGCGTTGTAGGACGCAATGCTGGTCAGATAAGTGTCGCTGCATCCCAAATAAGTGTTGTTGCCTTTGTTGCGGATGGTGTAACCGTTTCCCTGGGCGGCGATTTGCCAGATGAAACCGTCGGCAGCGTTGTGAAGGTAGCCGTCAATCAGAGACATGCCGGTGGAGGCGTAGCCGATCGTACTGCCATTATTGGCCTGCTCGTAGAGGTTGCCGCCGCTGATGCCCTTGAAGGCTTCCAGATTTGTGGAGGTGCCGTAGGTAATCACATAGTTGCCTTCCCAATCCTCAGGAGCGTTGATCAGGCATTCATAGACCAGCTCGGTGCTGCCTTCCACACGGGTGAAGACGGCGTAGAGAACGGTGTTGTCAAAGACCATGTAGTCCGCGCCGGGGAGGTAAAGGACGGGCTTGTCGGTGGTCTCTTCGGGAACAGGAGTATCCGTCCAGCCGGAGAAGGTCCAGCCTTCCACAGTAAGACCGATGGTGGTGGGAAGGGTGATGACGTCGTAGATTTGAGCGGACTGCTGGCTCTCCAGGGTGCCGGAGGCCATGTAGGTGACGTTGTAGGTGGGCTTGGGGGCGAAGATGATGCGGATCACGCAGTCAGAGGTGGGGGAGACGTTGATCGTGTTGATGTTGATGGTGGCGGTAGCAGTGCCGCTGACGACTTCGTAACCGGCCACGTAGTAGCCTTCGGAAGGCTCAGCGGTGATCTTGGTGCCGTTGACGGTCAGGGTGCCCCAAGCGGAATTGTTGGCCACGGCCTCGACGTTGAAATGAACGTCGTTGGTGTAGGCCTTGATGCGGTAGTCGCCGTTCTCCGGGCAGTCAGTCCAGTTGCCGTTGGGCTCCTTGTAGTAGGAGGTGTTGCCGTGATTGGCATGGACAAAGCTGCACCAGCTGATGACGTCCGCATTATTAAAGGTGGCGTCATAGGGCGTGTGGACGTATGCGCCGTTGTCATCGGCTACAGGGACGCTCTGAGTAATGACCACGGAGAAGTTGTCGCCGTAGCCCAGGGTGACGGGGCTGTCCAGCTTCACGGTATAATAGCCAGAGAAGGGGAAGTTGCCGGACTTGGTAGCCACAAGGGTGCCGGAGGAAGGATTGCCTTCGGTAGGATTCTTGTAGATTTCGACGGTGTAGTCCAGATCCTCGTCCCAGTTGCAGAAGGAAATCGCTTCCAGGGTTTCGGCACCATGGGACTCAAACACGTTAGCAACCTTGGTATTGTTGGCAAAGCCTTCGTAGTAGCCTATGTTGTTGTTCCAGCCCTTGCCGTAGCAGACTACGTTGCAGGTGCCGTCGTACTGGTAGTTGTGCTCGTAGTTGTCGATTGCCTCCGCATCGTAGAAGTAGATATAGCCCTCGAGCACGGTGGTGTCTTCGTAGGAAATGTAGCAGTAGCCGTTGTCAAACTCGCCGGTACCCCAGCTGTTCTTGCAGATCCAGGCGCCGGGATGAGAGGGAGTATTGGGATAGAACTTGTTGGCGGGAATGCTGTCGTCCCAGCCAATCAGTGTGATGGCGTGGTTGGACCACTTGTGGTTGGGGCTTTCCTGGCTGGTGTTGTCGATGGTGCAGATATAGGGACGGGCAGCGCCTGTCTCATAATAGCTGATATTGCCCGCGCCGAATTCCATGATGGCCTGCTTGACAGCGTCAATGTTGGGGGCGGGGAGCCAATAGGTGTTCTGAACGTGGCAGACATTGTAATCATAGGCGTACTGGCTGTTCAGACCGTTGTAGTTTACAGTGCTGGCGTTGCTGTAAGCCAGGGCGGGGGTGGACTCGTCCGCGGCGCCGGCCCAGCGCATCAGTGTGTAGGCGGACATTTCGCCGTTGCCGCCCTGATCCAGGCAGGTGTCGGAAGGAGTGGACTTGTCGCCGGTCAGCATGCCCTCCGCATCGTAGGCGTAGGTGTAGTTGAACCAGCAGTGCTGGGTCTCGGAGAGGTTCAGACTGGTGGTAGCGGGGGTGCCGGTTCCGACAGGGATGCCGTACTTGATCATGTAGCTCTCAATGCTGCCCACCGCGGCGTGGGCCCAGCAGGAGCCGTAGGGGTTCTGATTCTTGACAGATGTAACGAGATTGTAGTCACGGCTGTCGTATTTGGAGGGAAGGTCTTTCGCGGGTTCGCCAGTGCGGAAATAGTCGACGCCTTCTCTTTCGCCGCGGAGGTAGGCGTCCGTAGTAGCGCGGGTACCGATGTGGGGCGTGGGAATGTAGCCGTAGAACGGCTCTTCCGTTTCGGGTGCGGCTTTCTCTTCGGCGGCAAAGCTCATAACGGGGAAGAGTCCAAGTACAAGAGCAAGTACCATCAGGAGAGAAGCCAAACGCTTGGGAAACTGTTTCATTGCGTTCATTCTCCTTTCTCAAACTATGTGCCGCTTTCAGACGCATTGATTGCATCTATTTCACGAGTATTCAGTATAGTTCACACAGTTCGATTTCGTCTAATAAATATAACAGATTTCTAACAAAATAGCAATATTTTTTTATAACTTTTTGCCAATTCTAATTATTTCGGATTTATCAAATCTTTTATGACCTTTCCGGCGATAATCAGACCCACCACAGAAGGTACAAAGGCGACAGCGCCCGGAATATCCCGGCGTTCGGTACTTTTTCTTTCTGTCCCCGGCGGGCAGATACAGTGCTGACGGCAGCTGATGGAGGGGTCGTCCAGCGGCTTCATAGGTTTTTCCTTTGAGTAAACGACCCTTAGCTCATCAATTCCACGCTTTTTCAGCTCCCGTCGCATGACGCGGGCCAGCGGGCAAACAGAGGTCTCATATGTATCTGCCACCACAAAGGCAGCGGGGTCCAGCTTGTTTCCGGCTCCCATGCTGCTGATAATCGGTGTTCCAGCCGCAGCTGCCTGCGTGACAAGCTCCAGCTTTCCCGTGACGGTATCAATTGCGTCAATGATGTAGTCGTACTCTGGGAAATCAAACCGCATGGCTGTTTCGGGTGTAAAAAAAGTTTTGTGGGTTCGCACAACACAGTCCGGGTTGATTTCATAAATACGTTCCGCAGTAACATTCACCTTATATTTCCCGACGGTTTTTCTGGTGGCATGGAGCTGCCGATTCAGGTTGGTCAGGCAGACCCGGTCATCGTCGATCAGGTCAATCGTGCCGATCCCGCTTCTGACCAGTCCTTCCACGGCATAACCGCCAACGCCGCCGATTCAAATATCGCAACTCGGGCGTGCTGAAGTGATGCAAGCCCCTCTTGACCAATCAGCAACTGTGTTCTTGAAAAATTGATTTAACATACAAATGCCTCACAATTCCTCAATAGAAATTTTTGTTGATATTTTATTGCCACTGACCTACTATGTCAATGGATTTTAGAAGCATTCTTCCAGTTTTCAAACTGAGCGATATTGCTTCGAGGCATTGAATGATTGTTGAAAGAAACGGGAATACTTTTTAGACTTATGGATCAAACTGGGGATCCAGTGAACTTATTGAGCTTACGCAGGGATTCGGGATCCGGCAAAAGGCACCGAGCAATGAGAAATAGGAGACAGGGACTGCGGATTCTTCGCGGTGCTCACAGTGACACTCTGAGTTTGGAACTCTGTATCCATTATGATCCGTGATCCATGACTTCCTGCGCAGACATCGTGTCAAGCATTTTTTCAACCAGACAAGGATACTACGCGGGAGGAACGGAAACAAATTGTTTATCAGGCGCTCTGGGGCAGCTGCGGCATCGACTGTGAGTTCTGCTCCGGCTATGAAAACCGAGGCGGTGGTCGAATCGAAAGCATTTATCAGCCATATATCGACGGATTGAAGGAGATGCGAGAAATCAACGAGGAATATATGGCGCCGTTTGTAAGATGAGAAAAAGAGAAAGTGCGCATTTCGACCTTTTCGCTAAATGAGGTCAAAACCGTGACTTGGATGATTTCCGGGTCACGGTTTGATTTATTCTAATCCAAAGCATATTTGTTTCAATGCACAGAATTGCGGATTCAATTGTCGCTTTTCTTGATTTTCTGGAGAAAATAAGATATAATAGGGCATCATAATTGAGACAAGAAGGAAATGCGATGCTGAAAGAGTTGAGCGATGTCATTCAGAAGGCCGGTAAGATTCTGCTTTCCGCCCGTGATGTGGAGGAATCAGTCCGGGAAAAATCCGGTCCACGGGATTTGGTTACCAAATATGACCTTCTGGTCCAGGACTACTTGCGCAAGGAACTGCTTACGCTGCTTCCGGGCGCGGGCTTTCTTGGGGAGGAGGAAGAAAGCAGGGAAGACCTTTCCCAAAAGGAATGGCTTTTTATTGTTGATCCCATCGATGGAACCACAAATTTTGTGCAGGGTTTCCGCAACAGCTGCGTCAGCATTGGCCTGGCCCACAACGGTCAAATGGAATTCGGCGTAGTTTACAACCCCTATGACGGCGAACTGTATGCCTCGCAGCGGGGGAATGGGGCGTTTCTGAACGGACTTCCGATTCACTGTCAGGATCACCCGCTGGAGCACAGCCTGTTGATTTTCGGTTCCGCACTGTACTATCGGGAGCTTGTGCCGGAAACCCTTCGCCTGTTCAATTTGGCTTTTCCGGTGGTGCAGGACATTCGCCGCTTTGGGTCTGCCGCCCTGGATCTCTGCTATTTGGCCGCTGGCCGGGCAGGCGTGTTTTTTGAATGCAGGCTCAGCCCCTGGGATTACGCGGCAGGCTCCTTGATTGCCCGGGAGGCGGGCTGTACGGTGTCGCAGATGGACGGCAGAGAATTGGACCTGCTCCACAAGTGCGGCGTACTTGCAGGCAGCCCCGTTGCATACAATGCCCTTTTGAGACTATTTAACTGACAAAGGAGAGCTCACATGAAAAAAAGAAATCGATTGGCCTGTCTTCTGTCATTGTTGCTGATGTTTTCCCTGCTTCTTTCCAGCTGTGTCGGCCCGGGAGTCTTTCCGGCTGTTCCAATAGACACAACTGCGCCGACTTCGTCGCATTTGGAAACGAAGCCTCCGGTGGAGACCACAACAAAGCCGACAGAACTGCCTTCCCCGGAGCCCTCTTCCACTGCCGAAACTCCTTCAACGGAGCCGACGGGGACGACGGAATTCACCGTTGATCCCAACGACACGGCATTGATTCGCTGGCAGAATGCCGGTCAGAGGGATTATCTGCCGGATGAGCCGGTGGCCATGGTGCCGTTCTCTGAAATGAACTACGTCCGACCTGACGTGGAGAAGCTCTACGCGGAGTTTGACAGCTTGACACAGCGTGCGGCGAATAGTACGGACGCGGAGAGCCTGCTCTCAGAGTTTTACAAGCTCTATGATGGCTATATCAGCTTCTATTCCATGGATTCTTTGGCGAACGTCCTGTACAGTTTGGATACTACCAGAAACTACTATCAGGACGAGTACGACTACTGTGAAAGCGAGGCGCCAAACCTGGAGGAAAAGCTCGAAGCCCTTTACAAGGCTTTTGCGGCTTCTCCCAGCAGGAAGGAACTGGAAAAGCTCTACTTTACCGAAGGCTTCTTTGACAAATACGATGATTACGAGGTCTATACGAATCCGGAGTATCTCCGCCTTTCTCAGGAGGAGGCTGCGCTGCTGACCGAGTATCGGGATCTCACCGCCGACATTCAGGTCACATATCAGGGGAAAACTAAATCTCTGGACGAGTGGATGGAAACCAACAACTACAGCGAGTATATTGGCGCGTTGACGGCATATTACGAGCAGTATAACGCTGCCGTGGGCGACGTGTATGTCCGTCTGGTCAAGGTCCGCCAGCAGCTTGCGGCTGCCCTGGATTACGACAGCTACGCGGATTACAGCTATGATATGACCTATGGCCGAGATTACACGCCGGAGCAGGGGTCTGCCTTCCTGGAGGGAATTCGGACGCATCTTCTCCCGGTTTTGAATCGTGCGAACGCGGATCTGTCTCTTGCCTGGCTGGACTATGACGACGCGTCGGAGGAGTCCCTGCGGAATATGCTGGAATCTGCCGCGCAAAACATCGGCGGCACTGTTTTTGACGCGTACCGCTTTATGACCGCCTACGACCTTTGCGATATCGGTAAATCCCCCCGGAAGCTGGAGGCTTCCTTCCAAACCTACCTGTATGATTACGAGGCGCCGTTTGTGTTCCTGAATTCCAGGGGAGACAGCAAGGATTACACCACTTTCTCTCATGAGTTCGGCCACTTTACAGACTCCTACTACAACTACGGCGCCAATGAAGATCTTGAAACCGCGGAGACCTTCTCCCAGGCCATGGAGTTTCTTGCCTTGACCTATACGGATACGCTCTCGGAAAAGGAAAAGAACACGCTCTTGAAGAAGAATCTTCTGGATACCCTGCAAACCTTCGTCTATCAGGGTGCCTACGCTGATTTTGAGTCCAGAGTATACGCGTTGGACCCGGATGAAATCACCCTGGAGAAGATCAACGACCTATATCGGCAGTGCTGCAAAGACTATGGATTATACGAACAGGGATTTGACTTCTACTATTCCCAGTCCTGGATTGACGTGTTGCATTTCTTTGAAGTGCCCTATTATATCATCAGCTACTGCGTCTCCGCTGAGACGGCGCTCCAGGTCTATCGCTTGGAGGCGGAAGAGAAGGGCGCGGGTGTTGCCGCGTACTTCCGCCTGCTGGACCGGAGCTATGACGCAGGCGTTCAACAGGTGATGGAGGACGCAAAGATGGAATCCCCGTTCCGGGATGGGGTTCTGGAGGAAACGGCTGAATTCTTTACGCTAAAATTGGGGATCAAGTAGAACCGAATTCTCGCGTATAATCCGCTGAAATAATGGAAATCCTCCTCTTGAACATAACCCAAGAGGAGGATTTATTATGCAAGTGAAGGATCTTATGTCCAACAGCCTGATCACAGTAGACCGGGAAGAAACGGTTGCCGCCGCGGCCAGACTCCTTAGTCGGCACAACGTCGGCGCGCTGCCCGTGACGACACAGGGCGGAAAATTGGTAGGGATGCTGACGGATCGGGATATTACGGTTCGCTGTGTGGCAGCAAACTATGATCCGAATATCACCCGGGTCCGCACCGTTATGAGCACGGGAGCTGTGACAGTAAAAGCTGAGGAGACAGGGATGCAGGCTGCGAAAACCATGGGAAAGCACCAGGTGCGCCGTCTTCCAGTTACCCAGGACGGCAGGCTTGTGGGTATGCTGAGCCAAAAAGACCTGGTCCTTGGAAATCCTGGAAACGAAGCGGCAAAGGCAATCCGGGAGGTTTTCGAGCCGGATCAAAGCGAATGAAACTGCCGTGGCCAACGACGGCCACGGCAGTACATACTTCGATCTTTTAAGAGGCTTCCGCTTCCATCTGCTTCCAAACGCCTACGTAATAGCGAGTATAGAGCAGCAGCGCGGAGGAAACGCAGAGAATGCTTAAGATGATCAGTGTGGTGGAAAGCCAATCCGGCATATTCGGGAAGACAAGCAGGGAAAGCGCCGTGGTGTAGAGCACAACCGTCGAAACCTTACCGTACCATTTTGCGCAGGGCACCTTGTTGGTTTTTCGGATCGTAATATAGCCGAGGATTGCCATGCAGGGCTCCCGTACGACGCACATGCCCAACAGGATCCAAAGGACCGGCCGCGAAAATGCAAGGCAGAACACGATGCACGCCTGGGTGAGTTTATCCGCCAGGGGGTCGAGGGCTTTTCCCAGATCTGAGACCATATTGAACCGCCTGGCGATCCTTCCGTCCAGAACGTCCGTCAAGGCAGACACAGCAAGCAGGATAATGGTCAGAGTCGTGTTCTCCAATGACAGATAGGACCAGACGATCACCGGAACCAACAACAGCCGGAAAAACGACATGGCGTTGGGTATTGTCCAGATTTTTCCGTCACGGAAGAGCTTAAACATTACACAAATCCCCCATAGTATTATTTTCTGATGAAATGGTTACAATCTGTTAAATCAGCCGCAGCAAAGCAGCGGTTTGCAAATCCATGCGGATTTGCAAAATAGATATTGTACGGCATATTTTCCAGGGCTTTGCCCAGGGCGGCATCCACGGAAAGCGGATACTGGATTATAATAGCTTCAAACTATTAAATTACAAATACCAGTATAAGAGGCAATATAATGTATTATACCGTAAAAAACAGGTATGTCAACATAAAAATACGCCCGGCGCGAAATTGCGCCGGGCGTTGCCGATATTTTACTGCTGAATATCTCTGTCGTCGAAGACATCGCCGCATTCCGGGCAGAACTTCGGGGGATTCTTGGGATCCTCAGGCTCCCAGCCGCACTTGTCACACTTGTAGAGAGGCTCTCCGGCAGGCTTTTTCGCGCCGCATTCCATGCAGAACTTGCCTTTGTTGACGGAGCCGCACTTGAAGCAGATCCAGCCGTCCTTGACTTCGGGCTTGGGATAGCCGCACTCCATGCAGAACTTGCCGGTGTTTACCGCGCCGCAGGTGCAGGTCCATGTCGCGCCCTTGGGTTCTTCCTTCGCGGGAGCCGCGGGAGCGGATGCCTGCTGCTGTTGTCCCATGGCAAAGAGGTTCTGGGCGTTGAAGCCGCCTGCCTGCTGGGCCATACCGTAGCCCATGAAGCCGGTCATAGCGCCGGCGGAGTTGTTGGCAGCGTCCTTCATGGCCTGGCTCTGAGCCTCCACCAGAGTGGCGGCAGCCATGGTAGGATCCCGCATGATGGCAGCGTGCTGGGCCTTCTTAATGAGCTCCTGGTCCTCCTCGGAGAGGGTGATGGGGTTCATGGCGATGGAGACCACCTGAATACCCCGGAGCTCGCCCCATTTCTTGGAAAGGGCAGCGTTCATCGCCTCGCTGAGCTCTTCCGCGTGACCGGGAAGGGCAGAGGGACGGACCTGAAGCTCAGAAATCTTCGCAAAGGCAGGCTGCAGGGCAGAGACAAACTCCGTCTTCAGCTGGCTGTCAATCTCATCTCTGGTATAGGCCCGCTCCACGTTGCCGCAGACGTTGGCGTAGAACAGCAGGGGATCGACGACCCGGTAGGAATACAGGCCGCTGCAGCGGACGGATACGTCAATATCCAGGTTGATGTTGCGGTCCACGACCCGGAAGGGGATGGGGGTGGGAGTGCCGAACTTGTTGTCGATAATCTCCTTGGTGTTGAAGTAGTACACCCGCTGATCCTTGCCGGGGTCACCACCGAAGGTGAAGCGCTTACCGATCTGCTTGAAGGTCTCTTTGATGCTGGTTCCCAGCTTGCCGGTGAAGATAGAGGGCTCGGTGGAAGAATCCCAAACGAATTCGCCGGGCTCTGCACAGACCTCCACAATTTTGCCCTGCTCCACGATGATCATACACTGGCCGTCGGCCACGGCAATGACAGAGCCGTTGGAAATGATGTTGTCGTTGCCTTTGGTGTTGCTGGAGCGGCTGGAAAGCTTCTTCTGGCCCTTGACAGCCAGAACATTCTTGTCAATCGCGTCGCAGTAGAAAAATTCCTTCCATTGATCGGCAAGAACACCGCCGATCGCGCCAAGACCTGCTGCGATAAGTCCCATAGTATGTACTCCTTTCAAAATCAAATTGCCTTTGGAATGGACGGATCCGGTCGGAACCGATTCACTGTTCGATATTATATCTTATTTTCTTCTTCATTTCAAGTTTTGCAAAGACAGATTCGTAAATTTTTTATTTCCCAGAGAAAAGGAACATCAGAATTAGATTGACGAAAGGACCGAATTGGAGTACAATTGGGGATGGAATAAACACCGCTTTGGTGGAAAGAAAGGAATAACTATCATGGCAGAAATGAAGAAGATTCCCGAGCGTTCTGAGATTCCCGAAAAAGACCGGTGGGCCATCGAGGACATGTATCCTTCCGATGAAGCCTGGATGGAAGACCTGGAAAAGCTGAAGGCTGATACTGCCGAGCTGGCCTCCTTCGCCGGGAAGCTGGGCCAGGACGCAAAGACCCTGCTTTCCTATATGCAGAAGATGGAAGCCACCGGTGTCCGGCTGAGCAATTTGTTTAATTACTCTTCCCGCCGGAACGACGAGGACACCCGGGTTGCCAAGTATCAGGAAATGAACGGTATGGCCATGTCCGCATACGTTGGCTTTACCTCCGCCACTTCCTTTGAGACCCCTGAGATCATGGCCATCTCCGACGGGGACATGGACCGCTTCTATGCCGAGGAGCCCGGTCTGGAGCGTTACCGCCGTTACATCTTTAATATCCGTCGGCATGCCGCCCACGTTCTGTCTCCCAGCGAAGAAAAGCTGCTGGCAATGACAGGGGAGATGATGCAGGCCCCCGACGACATCTACTCCAAGTTTGCCGACGCTGATCTGACTTTCCCGGACGCGGTAGACAAGGACGGCAACAAGCTCCCCCTTTCCCAAGGTACCTATATCTCCTATATGGAATCCGACGACCGCATTCTTCGAAAGTCCGCCTTTGAGAACACCTACAACACCTGGGCCGCCAACAAGAACACTGTTGCCGCCATTCTCAACTCCCAGGTCAAGAGCCTGCAGTTTATGGCGGACGCCAGAAAGTACGCTTCCCCCCTGGAAGCCGCGCTGGACCACACCAACGTCCCTGTGAGCGTCTATCACAACCTGATCGACGCCGTCCACCAGAACTTCGACAAAATGCACCGTTACGTTCGCCTTCGCAAAAAGCTGCTGGGTGTGGATGAACTCCATTTCTACGATCTCTATACGCCCCTGGTTCCCGGCGCGGACGTGAAGATCCCCTTTGACCAGGCCAAGCAGACGGTGTTCGAGTCCCTGGCTCCCATGGGCGAGGATTACCGCAAAGTTTTGAAGGAAGGCTTCGACAAGCGCTGGATCGACGTGTATCAAAACGCTGGCAAGCGCAGCGGCGCCTATTCTGCAGGCGCTTTTGTCCATCCCTATGTTCTGCTGAATTACACCGGCACCCTGGACAGCCAGTTTACCCTGGCCCATGAGATGGGCCACGCCCTGCACTCCTGGCACTCCAACAAGTACCAGAACCCCGTGGATGCCGATTACGTGATCTTTGTGGCGGAGGTTGCCTCCACCTGCAACGAAGCTCTGCTGATGGAGCATCTGCTCAGCAAAACCACCGACAAGAAGGCGCGCGCCTATCTGATCAATCACTTCCTGGAGCAGTTCCGCACCACTCTGTACCGTCAGACCATGTTCGCCGAGTACGAGCTGCTGCTGGGCCAGCTGAACCAGCAGGGCGTGGCCCTGACTGCCGAGCGGATGTGCGAGGAGTACAAGAAGCTGAATCACCTCTATTTTGGCGACGATATTGTCCTGGACGAGGAGATCGCCTACGAGTGGGAGCGGATCCCGCATTTCTACTACAACTACTACGTCTTCCAGTACGCCACTGGATATTCCGCCGCCATCGCCCTGTCCCGCCGGATTCTGAAGGAAGGCGAGAGCGCCGTGAAGGACTACATCGGCTTCCTTTCCGGCGGCTGCTCCAAGGATCCTATCGACCTGCTGAAGGGCGCCGGGGTGGATATGTCTTCCCCTGAGCCTGTGAATCAGGCCCTGGCCCTCTTCGGCGAGCTGCTGGGAGAGATGGAAGAGCTGATGGCCGAATGAGCGCAGTATTTCTGCCGGTCTTTCACCACTTTGAAAACGGCAACGTCTTTACCGGCTCCTGCGGACTCTTTCGCTACAAGATCACGCCGGACGCGGTCATGATCCCGCCCAAGAAGAAAGAGGTTGACTACGCGGCCAGCTCCATCAAGGCGGAATACTGGCATGGGCCTTTGAGCTATGAATTCAGCGAAATTGAAGGAGAAAAAACCTTCCCAATGTCCCTGGATGGCAGGGAAGAAATGCTCCGCTGGCTGGAGGAGCATGTCTGACGACTGTTGCGAAGAGGAGCAATAAGCCGCTTTCCGGCCTCTGAGAAATCATGTAATTTCCAAATCAATATCCTGCGGGCAGTCTCTGCCCGCAGGAAAAGGAGAATAGAAATGTTTGACGTCAAAAAAACCACAGAAGCCTGTGTCCAATGGATCCGGGACTTCTTTGAGGAAAACGGCCCCGGCTGCAACGCCGTGCTTGGAATCTCCGGCGGCAAGGACAGCTCCGTGGCTGCCGCCTTGTGCGTGAAGGCCCTGGGCAAGGACCGTGTCATCGGTGTTCTGATGCCCAACGGTGCGCAGCACGACATCGATATGGCCCATCTGCTCTGCGAGCATCTGGGCATTGAAAACTACGTGGTGAACATTCACGACGCCGTGGAGGGAGTCAAAAACGCCATGCCAGAGGGCTTTGAGCTCTCCAACCAGAGCGTCGTCAATCTGCCGCCCAGAATTCGCATGGCCACGCTCTACGCCGTCAGCCAGAGCCGGAACGGTCGTGTGGTGAACACCTGCAATCTGTCCGAGGACTGGGTGGGCTATTCCACCCGCTACGGCGACGCGGCAGGCGATTTCAGCCCCATGTCCCACCTGACGGTTCAGGAGGTCAAGGCCGTTGGCCGTTACCTGGGTCTGCCCGAGGTTCTGGTGGAGAAGGTCCCCATTGACGGCCTTTGCGGCAAGACGGATGAGGACAACCTGGGATTCAGCTATGCGGTGCTGGATCGCTATATCCGGACCGGAGAAATCGACGACCTGGAGACCAAGGAGCGGATTGACCGGCTTCATCGCCGCAATCTGTTCAAGCTGTGCCTGATGCCCAGCTTCGACGCCGGGATCGAGACCAAGGCAGACGAATAAGAGAGATTGATACAACAGATAAATCGAAATTAATGAATGAAAAAGATACACAACAGTTTACCGAGAATTTTCGCAAAGAGGATTTGTACGCGCTCGAAGAGAATAAAGCCGCGTTACTGACCATGTATACCGGGATCGGTGCAATTCTGTCCCTGCTGCTGACATTTTTCATTGGCTCCTTTTCTGAGCGAGGAAGACGAACAGAGATTTCCATTGTCTTTATGCTGTTGCTTGTGGTCGTCTCCGTGATTCTATACTTCGTCGTGTCCAAAAAAGATGAACGCTGGTATCTGGTTTGCTCGCTGCTGAATCACGGAGGCATTGGCCTTGCTGCCCTGACGCTGACGGACGTTCTCGGAATTGACGTTCGTTTCCTGAACCTTGCCGTCAGCGGCTTGCCTGCCGCGGCAATCCTTTTCGGCGTTGTAATGATCCTTGTCAGCCAAAATGGAGCAAATGCTGATGGCTGGCTGAGTGCGGGTATTTTTGCCCTTTTGGTGATGTGTGGAATCGCGCTGTACAGATTCATAAAGTTAGAACAGACGGAATTTTGGCTCAGCATGGCCGTATGCACACTGCTGAGCAGTGTCAATCTCGGCGTTCTGATTTGGTCAAGACGGGATGTGTGGCAGAATTCCATTTGCAAAGGCCTGGCAGCAGGCAGCTTCGGCGTCTATTTGATCCTTCTGGTTGCCGTGATTATCGCGTTTATTGTCATGGTTGCCCGGTCCGACCATTCCGACCGAAAATCCGATCGAGACAGCAGGGACAAGCCCGGTGGAACGACCCGCGGATTTACCCGGGGGTTTTCTGGCAGAAGCAGACTCGGCGGGGTCGGTGACAACGGCTTCGACACTGGAAATGCCCGGTCCGCGACCGTTTACGATCCCAGCCGCCAGTGGTATTATTCACCTCATATCCGCTATCACTATTACAACATAAACCAAATGAACGATATGGATGATGCAATAATCGAACCAACAAGCTTCAGATGCCGGCTGCGTAAAGTAATCGTCACGCTGCTCATCATCGCAGTCGTTGTGTTGTTGATTCTGCTTGCAATCAAGGCCGGACGCGGATAAAAATTTTTGAGCCAGACAGAGGAAAACTATGATTGCCAATTACCACACCCATACGCCCCGCTGCAACCATGCTGAGGGTGCGGAACGGGATTATATCGAACGGGCTTTGGAGGCAGGCTTTGTGGAGTTGGGCTTTTCCGACCACACCCCCTATTTTTTCGACAAGCCCGACTACTATTCCACCTTCCGCATGCGCCCGGAGCAGTTGGAGGACTATGTGTCTACACTTCTGCGTCTTCGGGAGGAATACAAGGACCGCATCACCCTGTTTATTGGCCTGGAGGCGGAGTATTACCCAAAACTGTTTCCGCGGCTGCTGGACTATATACGGCAGTTCCCCATGGATTATCTGATCCTGGGGCAGCACGCGCTTTACAATGAGACAGAGGGGATTTTCAGCCCTCGTCCTACCGAGGATGAAAGGCTGCTGGATCAGTACCAGGGGCAGACCATGGAGGCCCTGGAGACCGGCCTGTTTACTTATTTTGCCCACCCGGATCTGTTCCAATTTACAGGTGACCCGAAGGCTTATGACCGCCACGTCCGGGCCATCTGCCGCAAGGCCATGGATCTTTCCATCCCGCTGGAATTCAATCTTCTGGGCTACAGCGAAGGGAAGCACTACCCGGATCCCGCCTTCTGGCGGATTGCAGGGGAGGAGGGCTGTTCTGTGGTTCTGGGCAGCGACGCCCACAGCCCCAAGGAGACCTGGTCTCCGGATTTGATCGCCAAGGCCGAAACGCTGCTGGCAGGCTTTGGGATTCACCCCATGGAACGGGTCACGTTGCGTCCAATCCGTTGAACCTCTCCGTTCAGACATTTTTCATGAGTCAAGAACTATTTCAATTATTTTTGAAATAGTTCTTGACTTTTCAATTACCCGTGATATACTTAGCCTATCCAAGAGGGAAGGGGTGACAGGTCTTGAGCGATACGAATATTTTTAAGGTGCTGGCAGACCCGCAGCGGCGGGCTATACTGGTCCTGCTCCGGAACGGAAGGCTGAATGCGGGAGAGATTGCCCAGCGCCTCGGTATCGGTTCCACCACCCTGTCCTATCATCTCAGGATATTAAAAAGTGCTGACCTTGTAATGGAGTATAAAGAAAAGAATTTCATCTATTATGAAGTCAACACCACAATCTTTCAAGAACTGATCCTCTGGGTCAGCCAATTTGGAGGCGACAAATCATGAAGCTTTTATCGAGAATTTCCGCTTTTTTACCCCTTGCGTTGACTTTGGTTTGGCTCCATTTCCTGCCGGACCGTATTCCTCTTCACTTTAACCTGTCCGGGGACATTGACCGCTGGGGCTCCAAGTGGGAAAGCCTGCTGATTCCGGGAATTGTTCTTGTGCTCGGAATAACGTTTCATATCGTCCAAAAGCACGCCCAAGAGAATGCGCAGCGAGAAGATAACTACAAGGACGTGGACGAAAAGCTCCGTGTTCAGGCCCTTTCACATGTCAAAACCATGCAGGTTGTCATGGTCACTATCGGTCTGTTTTTCACCGTTCTCCAGGCTGTGCTTCTCTACGGAGCCGGGCGTGCGGTCGATACCGGCAGTGCTGAATCGGGCATGAACCAGAATCAGATTGTCGCGATATGCATGGGCATTATGCTCATTATCCTTGGCAATTATATGCCGAAGACCAGGAAGAACAGCACAATCGGCTTGCGCTGCGGCTGGACCATGTACAATGAAGTAACCTGGCAGAAGAGTAATCGCTTTGCCGGCTTGATGCTGATTCTTGCCGGTCTTGCATCCGTCGTCTGTGCGATTCTGCTGCCCGTTTCTTGGGCGATGCCGAGTCTTCTTGTTCTGCTTGGAATCAGCCTGGTTGTCTCGCTGGTCTACGCCGCTAAGGTTTATCGGCAGGAAACAGAGGAGGCATAAGATAAATGGAAGCAATCCGCACGGATAAACTGACGAAATCCTACGGGAAAGCCCGGGGCATCATCGACCTGGAGCTGACCGTGGAGGAAGGCGAATTTTTCGGCTTTATCGGTCCCAATGGGGCAGGGAAGTCCACCACCATTCGCACGCTGCTGGGTCTGCTTTCTCCTACATCCGGCGCCGCGTCTGTGTTTGGAATGGATATCGTCCGGGAAAAAGAAGGGATCCTGCGCAGGGTAGGCTATCTGCCCTCGGAGGCCTTCTTCTATCCCAAAATGCGGGTACGAGACTTGTTGAAGTTCTCCGCCGACCTGCGGAAAACCGACTGTTCCGCGGAAGCCGCCCGGCTCTGCGAGCGCCTGCAGTTGGACACGGAGCGGAAAATCGACGAGCTGTCATTTGGCAACCGGAAAAAGGCGGCCATTGTCTGCGCCCTGCAAAGCAAGCCCGACCTGCTGATTCTGGACGAACCCACCGGCGGCCTCGATCCGCTGATGCAGCGGGAGTTTTTCGACATTCTTCAGGAACGGAACCGGGAAGGCTCCACGATCTTCTTCTCCAGCCACGTGCTCTCTGAGGTCCAGCGGAACTGTACCAGAGCCGCCGTGATCCGTCAGGGAAAGATCATTGCCTGTGACAGCGTCAGCGGCCTCGCAAAAGCGCACGCAAAACGGGTCACGATTCACGGTTCCGTGGATCTTTCCCGCCTTCCGGACATCAAGGACAAGCAGACCGGGTCAGGCTCCGTCAGCTTCCTCTACAACGGGAGCATGCCCGACCTGCTCCGCTGCCTTTCTTCCGGGCAGATCACGGACCTTACCGTTGCAGAGCCTGATTTGGAGGAGGTTTTCCTGCATTTCTACGAAGAGGAGGATGCGAAATGACGATTCTGAAGCATGAATTTCGGCAGGGCCGCACTGCCTTCTGGATCTGGACCGGCGTTATCAGCGTCATGCTGTCCGTCTGCGTGTTCCTCTACACGGAGGTAAGAGGGGAAATGGACGCCGTTACAAATCTATTTTCCTCCTTTGGCTCTTTCACTGCCGCCTTCGGCATGGACCGGTTGAACTTCGGTACGTTGGAGGGCTTTTACGCCATTGAGTGCGGCAGTATGCTGGGAATTGGAGGAGCCTTCTACGCGGCCATCACTGCGGTCAATATGCTGAGCAAAGAGGAATCCAATAAAACCGCAGATTTCCTTCTGACCCACCCCGTTTCCCGCAGGCGCATTCTTTCCGAAAAGCTTTTGGCCATCTTCGTCCAGCTCACGCTGATGAACCTGATTATCCTTGGAATGTCGCTGCTCTCGATTATTGTCATCGGCGAGCCGGTGCCTTGGAAGTCCCTTTTGCTGCTGCATTTCGCATACTATCTGCTTCAGCTTGAAATTTCAGGGATTTGCTACGGAATCTCCGCTTTTGTCCGTCGAGGCAGCGTGGGAATCGGCCTGGGGATCGCCGTGCTTCTGTATTTTGTAAATTTGATCTCCAATCTCAGCGAGTCCGCGTCTGTCCTGAAATTCTTTACGCCCTTTGCCTACTGCGACGGCGCGGACATCATCACCACCGGATCCTTGGATGGGCCGAAAATCGCCATCGGCGCCGGGGCCTGTCTGGCGGGTATCCTTGCCGCCTGGTTCCATTATGACAAGAAGGATATTACGTAGCAACATAAAGAGGCTGCCTTGCGGCAGCCTCTTTTTTGATCCGATCGACTGAATTCGAACCAGTGGCCGGCCTAAGGCTTCGCTGTGCCGCCCGAGCGGCGAGATTGAAATACAAGAGGCCGATGGTTCTCCGTGCATTTGAAAATAAATTACGGAATAATCCCAAAAGGATTATCCCGTAATTTGGTCCGAGTGACTGGATTCGAACCAGCGGTCGGCCTACGGCTTCGCCGTGCCGCCCGAGCGGCGAGATTGAAATACAAGAGGCCGCTGGTTCTCCGTGTATTTGAAATAAACTACGGGATAATCCCAAAGGACTATCCCGTAATTTGGTCCGAGTGACTGGATTCGAACCAGCGGCCTCTTGAACCCCATTCAAGCGCGATACCAAACTTCGCCACACCCGGATCTCTTGCGGGCATTATAATAGCACATCTCATTCAGAAATGCAAGCATTATTTTCAAAAAAACAAAAATTTTTTTGCCCGCCGGAGAATTGATTAATTTCAGGGCGGAGGATCAGAATATCAGTGATTCATCCATTCCTTCAGCACCCGGATATAGCGCTCCGTATCTTCCACAAAGCAGCAGTGACGGCAATCCCGGAACAGCTCCCACCTGGCGTTGGGTATTCCGTCGTACATCGTCTTGGCGATATAGGGCGTGCAGAGATCATTTCCGCCGCTGATCACCAGGGCGGGCACGGCGATGCCTGGCAGGAGTTCCGTCACATCATAGTCTTTTAAAGTTCCCATAGGCGTGAATTCATTTGGGCCCCAGCCCGCCTCATAGCTTTCTTTGCCCAGGCGTTTGGGCCTTGTCAGGCATTCCGGCGCGTCCGGGCTGGGCTTGCCGGAGGCGTGAAGCTCCATGTACCACGCTTCCGCCGCCTGATAGGCAGGGGTGGAATAGTCATTTCTGGCTGTCGCGTCCCGGATGATTTCCTGGGTTTCAGAAGGAAGTTGCCGGATCATCCTGGCCTGCTCTTCGCCCCAGAGCCTGCTGGAGGGAAGGGTACTGGACAGAACAATGCCCTTCACGCCATCGTGTTTATGCCGGCACATGTACTCCAACAGCAGCATGCCGCCCCAGGACTGCCCCAGCAGATAGAGCTCCTTGAGATTCAGCGCCTTGCGAACCGTTTTCAGCTCGCCGATCCAGGTCTCCATGTTCCAGAGCTCCGGGTGTCCGTCCAGGTAGGAGTTGCCGCAGCCGATCTGATCATAGGAAATGAGCTGCCGCCCGTCCTCCTCCGCCAGTCGGTCCAGAACCTCAAAATAGTTATGGGTAGAGCCCGGCCCGCCGTGAAGCAGCAGCAGAGGCGTCTTGCGGGAAGAAGCAGGTCCTGCGATCCGGTAGTAGGTTTTGTAATCAAGATAGGAAATATAACCGTCCATAATCATAGCGACAACTCCTTTTCAGCCATGGGATGCCTGGCGGTGGATGGGTGCAATTCCGTGATATATCTCGCTTTGCCCGATGTACCTATTTTTTTCGACGAAAAAAGCACGCTTCCGCGTGCTTCTTCCTGGTGGAGACTGCTGGACTCGAACCAGTGACCTCCTGCGTGTGAAGCAGGCGCTCTAACCAGCTGAGCTAAGCCTCCGTAGCGAGAAGTATTATACCACATATTTTCAAAAAATCAAGAAAAACTTTTCTGATTTTTCCAAATTCATGAACGGTTTGAAAACAGCTTCCGATTTTTATTGACAATTGCGGGAAGAATGTGTAAAATTCAGACAGAATCAACCCTGTGTAAAGGGAGGAACGCCTATGACTTGGCATTTGGTATCTGATTCCAGCTGCGATCTGTTTGACCTGGAGGGAGCAGGGGAGAGCTTCGACTTTTCCACTGTCCCCTTCACAATCCGGATCGGCAGCCACGAATTCCTGGACGAGGGCGATATGGACATCGACGGCATGCTGCAGGAAAATGAGAACACCGCGGAACTTGCCCGTACCGCCTGTCCCTCTGTGCAGACCTGGCTGGATCATTTTTCCAAGCCTGGCCCGGTGCTGGCCTTTACCATTTCCAGCGCCCTGTCCGGCAGCTACAACAGCGCCGTAGCTGCCAAGAATCTTCTGCTGGAAAGCGAGCCTGATAAGGAGATCGAGATCATCGACAGTCGGGCCACCGGCCCGGAGACGGCCCTGCTGATCCGTCTCACCCGTTCTTTGGTGGAAAAGAAGTTGGCTTTTGAAAACATCGTAGACCGGGTCCGTGAGGCCGCGGACCGCACTCATATTATTTTCGCACTGAAGTCCTACCACAACCTCATCAAGAACGGCCGGGTCAGCAAGCTTAAAGCCCTGGTAGCCGGGCACCTTGGATTCTGGGGCATCGGCGTGGGCGACGAAGCAGGGGAGATCGCCATGCGAGGCAAAGCCCGGGGCGTCAAGCACATGATCCGCTTCCTGCTGAATGAGATCAAGGAAACCGGCCTGGCGGGCAAGGATGTCATTATCAGCCACTGCTTCAATGAAGAAGCTGCCAAGGAGCTGAAATCCGGCCTGCAGGAGATGTTCTCCGGGGTCAGCGTTGACATTCTGCCCACCCGGGGTCTGGACAGCTTCTACGCCGAACGCGGCGGACTGATTATCGGATATTGATATTCTGAATAGAAAAAGGGCCTGCTAAGTAAAAATAATAATAAAAGCTGAGAAGTCAAGAACGGCTTCTCAGTTTTTATTGTGGAAAAAGATGATTAATTTTGTTGCGAAAAATGTGACTTATTCGTCTGACGCCGAATGTGATATGGATGTAATGATTCTATTTTGAAAAATGACTGAAAAGAGATGTTGCCCCTCACGTGCAGAAGGCACACATCATAGCAAATCGGCCTCATGTACGCAGCACGCATCATTTGCCCGTCAGGGCAAACATCATTGAAAATAGCACGCCGCAGCGTGCTATTTTCTGGCGGAGTGGGAGAGATTCGAACTCTCGCGCGCTTTTTAGACGCCTACTCCCTTAGCAGGGGAGCCCCTTCGGCCTCTTGGGTACCACTCCAAATCCGACGTATGAGGATCGTATTCTGTTTTCGGAAAGAAAATGGCGGAGAGAGTGGGATTCGAACCCACGGCCCGTTGCCGGGTCACCGGTTTTCAAGACCGGCTCCTTAAACCGCTCGGACATCTCTCCGAATTTCGCCCCAATAAAATATCATATTTTACCCGGTTTGTCAATATCGAATTTCCTGTATTCACGGATTCAGAACTACCAGGGAGCGCAAATACAGCTCAACCGTCCGCCAGCAGCGCCTGATACAGCCGATCCGCTTCCTCATAATCCTCGGCGGTCAAGGTGTGGAAGGCGGTTTGGATTGGGCCCACAACGTCGAAGCTGAACAGCCAGGTGGGTCGGCACTGGAAAGCCAGGCAGAGCCTGCCCAGTTCCGGCAAGATGGTAGAATAGCAGAAAAAGCGCATAGCAATCAGCGTATCCACCTCCTCCGGCAGGGTCCGAAGCAGGGCTTTCAACACGTTCAAGGACTCTCGTTCGTCGCATTTAACCCGAACCGAATGGGAAACGGGAATATTCCGTTCCAAGCAAAAAGCCCGGCAGCTTCGCTCCTGGTTTTCGGCGTCCATGGCTCCGGGGATGCCGGGGCCCTCCCGCGCGTAAATCACGGCAAGCTTCGGCCTTTTCGGCGGCGTATAGAACACAGAAATCACCTCTCCCAAATCCTTGCACTATTATAACAAGCCCAGACTGAAAAAGCAAGGGCGGGCCAGGTATGAAAGCGGAAGCCAGACCATATAGTGAATCGAAAGGGGAGATTCAGCATGAAACAAATCCGTACCCTGACCGCAAGCATGGGGAGAGGGGAGCGGCGCGATCATAATTTGCTGTTTAGTCTGCTGACCGGAATCGTAATCCTTGCAGTCGGAATCACTGTAACCGCACTGTTAATCAACGGGAACATAATTGAAATAGGACAAAGCGGCGTGTTCGCAAGTTCGATCTACGGTCTGGCGGTCTTAATAAGCTGCTTCCTGACCGCCCGAAGATTCAGCCGGGGGAAGCTGCTCTGGTCGGGGCTTGCGGCTGCTGTGCTTTGCGTGACTACGCTGAGCGTCATTTTTGCGCTGCCGGATGCAGGGACAGACTCTCTTGGCCGAATGCTGGGGATCACCGCAGCAGCCTCGCTGATTGGAGGATTATTCGGCGCCAGGAAAAAGAAAAACGGTTACGAATAATTGTCTTTGTGCTTATTGCCAATAGCAAATACGCGAAACAAATCAAATGTATTTCAATATCTGGTAGATTGACAAGATGAAGAACCACTATCGCTTGTTTTAGTTATTAAGTTAACATAACGCAATTAACATAATATCTGTTAATAATTCACAAAAAACGAGTGTTTAGAGAAAAAGGCTTGAAAAAACTACAATTTTCGGGTATATTAACAGGGCATAAGACACTTGCTAACTGGTGGAAATAACGCTTGTTTGTACAGATTGTGCCCTGCGCAAGCTCCAAACACTACATCTTGTTTGAGAGGTTTCTCATGGCACATTTTCTGCATGTCTCATCGGCATTTCACGCAAATCGACAGGAAGTAATTCGGCTTCTGACCTGCACGCTGGTTGGGTCACTGTGCGGCGCGCTGTGCGCAAGACTACAGGCTTCTGCGTTGACTTCTGTGGATTTTTCCGTGAAACAAACGTCCTGGGTTCCGATCTTGCTTCGTTCCTTGTTGTTTCCCAGCTTGATGGCCGTGTCTTTTCTTCTCTGCCGAAGATACCTTTTTTATCTGCTGTTTTTCCTGAAGGGCGCCTTTACCGCCTTTCTCCTGTGCGGGTTTGCCCTTTGCGGAGCAGATCGGCTTTTGGAAGCCCTGCCTGCGGTTTTTTTTCATTCTCTGTTTCCGCTTCCCGTCTATTTCTATGCCGGGTCTGTTTGGCTGGAATCATGGGACGGCTCCGGCAGGCCGCTGGTTCTGCTACTGTCCATGCTGTTTTCGACTTGTGTGGGCTCGCTGCTTCAGGCATCTTTGGTTTTGTGAGAAATATTACGAAAGAACGATTGCTTATGACGGATTTCATCAACCTGTATGAGACCTATTTGCTGGAGGTCAAGCACTCCTCCGCCAATACGGTCGCTTCCTACATACGGGACCTTCGACAATTTGATAAGTACGTCAGCGATAATCTCGACTGCTCACTGGATGAAGTGACGCCGGAGCAAGCGACTGTTTATTTTGCCTGGCTGACCAACTCCGGAAAATCCTCCGCCACTGTGACCCGGAGCCTTGCTTCCATCAAGGGGTTTTACAGCTACCTGGTTTCCAACGGAAGCGTGGAGGCGAATCCGGTCCGCACGATCCATCTGGCCAAGGTGGAAAAGAAGCTCCCGCAGATTCTGACGGGGCATGAGGTGGAGCTGCTGCTTTCCCAGCCCAAGTGCACGGATCCCAAGGGCTTCCGGGACAAGGCCATGCTGGAGCTGCTCTACGCCACCGGCATTCGGGTCAGCGAGCTGATTTCCCTTGACGTTGACAGCGTCAACATTCCCGCGGGCTTTATCCGCTGCGCTTCCGGCGGCAAGTCCCGGATGATCCCCCTCTATCCCGCTGCGGTCCGGGCCATTCAGACCTACCTGACTCAGATCCGTCCCAGCATGATCGCGGACCCCACGGAAACGGCCCTTTTTGTCAACCTGGGCGGCGAGCGCATGTCGCGGCAGGGTTTCTGGAAGATCATCAAGCACTACCAGCAGACCGCCAACATCCAGAAGGACATCACGCCCCACACCCTGCGGCACAGCTTCGCGGCCCATCTGCTGGAAAACGGCGCGGATCTCAAGTCCATTCAGGAGATGCTGGGCCACAGCGATATTTCCTCCACCCAGATCTACGCCCAGATCGTCAAGCAGAATCTGAAATCCGTCTACAACAAGTTCCATCCCAAGGCGTAATGCCGTAGATTATTCCTTCGTCCGGCTCCGAGTGCACCATTCTCGGCAGCCGGGCGAATGTTTTTCCTGGAACTGCATACACTATCTCCGGGTGATATGAAATGAAAAAGAAACCGGTATGGACTTATGCGTTTTGGATCCTGATTACGGAAGCGGTTGGCGCCCTGTCCGCCTGGCTGACCCGGGACGGCATGGAGCTGTACAAGGCCCAGGTCGTCAAGCCGCCCCTGTCGCCGCCGGCAATGGTGTTTCCTATTGTTTGGGTCATTCTCTACGCTCTCATGGGCATCGGCATGGCCCGGGTGGTGCTGTCCGCCCGGAGTGAGGAGCGAACGGACGCCATCCAGGTCTACCTGCTGCAATTGGCGGTGAATTTTACCTGGAGCATCTTTTTCTTCAGGCTGCAGACCTACGGCGGCGCGTTGATCGTGCTGCTGATTCTGCTGGCGCTGATTATTTGGATGATCCTGCGCTTTCGCCGGGTGGAGAAGCCCGCGGCGTATTTGCAGATTCCCTACGTTCTGTGGGTGTGCTTTGCCGCCTACCTGAACGCCGGGGTGTGGATTCTCAACGGGTAAAGCGGTTGACCCGGGATACGAAATCGTATCCCGGGTCTTCTGCTGTTTTCGGCTTCTCTGTCAGCTTCGATCAAAGGAGGGGTTCATATAATACACGTTCTTCTGATCCAGTCGTTCCCGGAGCCGCTGGAGGGCCTCGCCGAAGCGCTGGAAGTGGACGATCTCCCGCTCCCGCAGAAACTTGATCACGTCGTTCACGTCCGGGTCGTCGGAGAGTCGGAGGATGTTGTCGTAGGTGACCCGGGCCTTCTGCTCCGCGGCCAGATCCTCCGTCAAATCGGCGATGGGGTCTCCCTTTACCTGCATGGAGGCCGCCGACCAGGGGAAGCCGGAGGCGGCGGTGGGATAGACCCCCGCGGTGTGATCCACGAAGTACTGGGCGAAGCCGTCGGCCTTGATCTGGTTTTCGCTGAGATCCCGGGTGAGCTGGTGAACGATGGCCCCAATCATTTCCAAATGCCCCAGCTCGTGAAGCCCACTCATTTATCCGTAAATCACAAATCTCCTGATTAAATTCCATATATGTATTTGCGCAGTTTTTCACACATTTTTATTGCGCTGTATCCCGTTATTCCACGAAGTTGACAAGATATTGCAGGTATTATATAATAACTGTGATATTGCGTGGAATGAGGGGTGTTTTTTTTATGAGAAAGGCGGAAGTAATTAAATGGGCAAAAACACTGATTCCGATTATTGTCTTGTATGTCCTTCTCTTTCACGTTTTCGGCTTGGTTTTCGTCTCTGGAGAATCTATGGAATCGACTTATGAAGCCGGAGACATGCTTTTCATCCGACGTTTCAATAAAGACTCGATTTCGCACGGTGACATCATTGTACTTTACGAGAATGATAACTTCGACCGTAAGGCAATCAAACGAGTAATTGCAACTGCCGGTGACGAAATAGAAATTCTCGAAGATGGATCCGGCGTTTTACTGAACGGAACTCCCCTTCCAGAGCCATACGTCACAGGAACGACGCAGCCAGGCACAGCCTATACCTACCCGCTGGTTGTCCCGGACGGCTACGTCTTCGTAATGGGAGATAATCGGGAGTACAGTATGGATTCCCGAAATGAAATCGGCCTCGTCCCAATCGCAAACATTGTGGGCGTTGTCATTCGACTTTGATATCAGGGAGGGATTGACTATATGCTGCTTACGATTCGAGTGTTGAGGTTTATCATTTCAATCGCCATTCTGCTTGTCCTCGGACTTATTGTGCTGCATTACCTTGATGTGATAGATCTTCACGCAATCGTTAAAACGATTTCAGACGCTATCAGGAGTCTGTTTGCCTGGGTTAGTGATATCCTGGACAACGGTGTCTCCGGTATCAATGCAGGATAACAAGAGCAGCGCGTAATCTGTAATATTTCAGGCGTTATTGGAAGCGTTGCGTGAAAGCACAAGGACCGCGCAGACGAATGAACGACGCCTGAAACGGGAATGGACACCATTTTATCAGTAAATCGCTCACAGACGATTCTCGCGCCTCTCAGGAAGCAATCAGAATTGAAAAAAGCTCGCTCTCCCGCCTGCAGGTGGGTGCGACTCTTTAGAGTGTAGGCCTTTTTATGGCGCCGGCCTCTCATTTATCTGGCTGTTGCGGCTGAATCCCTGATTCTTGCACCGGGGATTCTGTTTTTTTTGAAGCAGAGTTGACAGATTAAAACAAATAGTATATAATGGCCCTGTAATTAAGGCGTCGCTTTAATTATTTTTTCAAATATGTAAAACAATAAATGAGTAAATCAATATCCCAATAAACCCGCAAATACATATTTGAGTTCAATCAGAGAGGAGATGTTTTCTTTGGCAGCAAAGCCGCTTATTATCGCAATCGCAAATCAAAAAGGCGGAGTAGCAAAAACCACGACCTGCGAATGTCTCGCCGCAGCTCTTCATAAGAAGGGTGCTGAAGTCCTGGTCATTGACCTTGATGTACAGGCAAACCTGAGCACGTATGCCGGCGCTGTCTCCGGGCCAACCGTCTACAATGTTCTCACTACTGACAAAAACCGAATGATGGATATTGGCGAAACGATCCAGCGGCTCCCTTGGTTCGATCTTTGCCCGTCCAGCAAGGACGAAATGGGAAATATCGAGGCAGAGCTTAATAAAAACCCGATCGCCGCCATGTTCACGCTGCGGGACAGGCTCGAAAAGAGCCCGGCGATTTCAAAGTACAATGTCGTACTTATGGACTGTCCTCCCAACCTGAGCTACCTGGTTGTAAATGCGCTGTGTGTTGCGGACGTCTGCCTGATCCCTGCGAACAGAGATCTCGGCAGTAAAGAAGGAATCGAAGGCCTTCTGGATCTTATCAAGAGTGTGCAGGATCGCCTGAACAAAAAGCTGCAAGTAGCGGGAATTGTCCTGACAAGAACGAACGCAAGAACGAAGATCGGGCAAAAGATCTCCGGTGAAATCGATGCGATGGCCAAGGAATGCGGGTACAAGGTTTTTAATACCCAAATTCGTCAGTGCGTAACGATTGACCAGGCCCACGATGATCGCAAGAATGTGATCTATCAATATCCGAGCTGCAACATCTCCCTGGACTATACTTCCCTTGCGGAAGAATTCATCAAAGAATTTGCCACGCAGCTTATGTTAAGGAGGTAATATCGATGCCCAACTTTCTTGAGATGCAGCTTGCAAACAGTGAGAGCGAGAACGCTTCTCTCCCCGAGCTCAAAAAGAATTACACCTTCTCTCTGCCTACGGCCACAAAAGATCTGATCGATCTGATAAACTATAAAACCAAAATTCCCCGCAGTGACATTGTCGACCAGGCAATTCATCTGTACGCCAAAGAGAATGGTTTTATCGAGTAATCCTGACATACTTCTTGCCTCAACGCCCCCGGCTTGTTCGATGAATCATTGAACGAGTCGGGTTTTATATTCGGTTGTGTACAAATTGTTCGCTAAATCACAAGCCCAGAATTCACCTTCGCGTCCTATTGACAAAACAATGCCAATAGTATATAATAACATCGTACTTAACGAAGAATTGTAAAAGCAGCTTAACGAGCTGCTTTTAGACGAAGTCACGTTCACTCCTATGGGTGTAGCGCAAAGCGCACGGGTAAGGCTCGTGGGCTCTGCTTCCACTGTACCCAAAACGGATGTGGGCGTTTTTTGTGGTCATGGCAACATGCGTCATTCCCCTCTCACCGAATCAACTTCGCTCAGAGGGTAATGCTCCACAATGATCCGGTTGACTTCCTGCTATCCAAGAGGAAGTAGAAAGGAGGCGGGAAAATTGGAGGAATCAACCTCCATTACGTCAAAGACGCAAAAAAGCTCCTCCACGACAGAGATTCTGCGGTGGAGGAAAGGTTCTCGGGCGATTGATTTAATCCTCGGGAATCATGCTGTGTCACAAGGCGTGGCACGGTACTTCGGCGGTGAGACCGCCACAATCCGCTATGTTCGAGAGCTGTTCATGGAGCTGCCCCCGTACGTAGCGGAAAAAACGATTGGTTGGCGGGGCTTCCCCGGCCAGCCAGATGCCGAGAGATCTATCTACCTTCGTGATCTCCGGCATGGGATATCCCTCCCCCTGATCTACAGGTGGAGAGATTCCAAAGTAGTGATTCCGACTATGATGATCAAATCGGAATCACAAAAAACCCTTCCCTGCGGAGGGGCGTCCAGGATGTCCCTCGTCCTGGACTATGACGGCAGCACTGTCGTCAGCAAACTGCGTATCGGAATATATTTCTATGCTGATACGCCAGAAAATCGGGGTATTTCTTATAAGTCTCCCGCCGAGCTATCGGCAAATAGCAGGTTTTTGGCGCCACCTTAGATGTGTCGTCAAAAAAAACGGCCGCTGTCGAGAGGCAGCGGCCTCCTTTTGTATTGCTCTATTGTAAGCAATAACGCAGTATAGCAACATACCAATAAAACAATATTGCAATAAATCTGTAATAATAATACAACAAGACAATATCTCAATACATTCTCGATTGTCACTCTGAATTTGCCGGATCCTAAAAAGCAATATCTTAATAACGCAATAGACCAATAAAACAATATGCCAACATACCAATACAACAATAAAACATTAAAGCAATAAAACCATAACGCAATAATCAAATAGATCGGATCGTCGGGGCGTTCTCTGTCGTAAACGGTATTTCCCAATAACACAATAATCCAATGCAGCAAGACTTCAATAACGCAATAAAACAATAAAGTAATATTGCCGTAAATCAATAAAGCAATAAACCATTATCCCAATATCTATGTGACAAATATCATTTCTGAAGGCCAATATGCGTGTTAATCAATTAACTGCTGCCACGTGATAAGCGCTAACGGGGGCCGTAGAAATGTAAGCAATAAAGAAATAAAGCAATAGATAAATAAAACAGCACGGCAATAATGCAATAAACAAATATATCAATATTTCAATAAACCAAGAAATCAATACTAATCGTAAAGCAAAAAAAGGGGAGGCAGCGATAACTGCCTCCCGAAATTCAGATAATTACGGAATTTCAACGCCATCGGCGATCATCTGGGCGATGATTTCATTTTCTGCATCGCATTCGTTCTGCGTCGCAGGCCGACCGTCGCAATTTCGGACAGCAACTTCCTTGCCGAAAACTTCAATGGTGTACTCGGAATACATATCATTAACCTCCCTTGTTGAGCATAAATCATATCCAGAATTTTCAGAACAACAGTATCATTTCTGGGTTGTCGAAATCAAATCTATATATTGTGGTTCAAAATTTCCAGACCACTATCTACGACAATATTACAACACGAGAAATTATCTGTCAACTCTGAGCCTGAAAAAAATATAAAAAATATTTTTTTTTACAATTTTCTCAAATTGAAGTTGACACAACAATAAGAATAGTATATACTATAAGCGTACATTACGAAGTTACCTATAGGGCCGGAAACTATCGGTTTCATGTGCCGTCAGGAGCGTGTAGTGTACGTTCACACAGTCTTCTGACATAGGAAGATTGTGTTATTTTTTTACTAAGGAGGAGAGAACTATGGCGAACACCGCGCCGGCACAAGCGCTGCAGCCAGCGCCACCGGCAACGCCGCAAGGTTACGGTACTCGACCTGGGTATGTGCAAATGGTGCCCCAGCAACCCCAGTCGACGCAACCGGCACAGGGCATTCAAACGCAGCAGAGTCACGGACAAGCCGCTGCGCAAATACCCGCGCAAGGCTATTCGTCCCCGGCACAAAATCAAAATCAGTATCAAGAGGAGAGTGAACAGCCACAAGAACAGGATTTAAGAGAACAGAACGACGGTAAGGTCAGCAGGTTATTTAATTCTGCGACCAGCGGAGATTTTAAGGTGGTTTTACGACCCCCCACGGGAGAAAACAGTGCTGAGATGCAGGGGAAGTATTCCTTTGTTCGATGTACTCTTTCTTCCAACGGAAAGAGCGTACACCACAATTTCCCAATCTACGTGCTCGACGCAATACACGCCGAGACTGTTCAACGCGCTTTTGCCCCAAGGCAGCCTTCTGGGTTGAAATTGAGTCAAGAGGCGTTAAGCACGCTGGAAACAGCAAAACAGGCAATCGACTACGCGCTTGGATGCATGCAGCAGGGCCAAAGCCCATGGCAGGCAACGGCTGACGCTGCGACGTACCTCCAGGCTGTCCTGGCTGGTGTTGCGAATGGCTCACAGGGAAACACTTTTTCATACAATCAGGTGAAAGTCAATCCCTCTGCGGAAGTTGGAGCAATTACCTGGGTGACGACGATCAGCATCACCAGAAACGAAATGAAGGGCAAAGAGCTTGCGAAGTATCCTTGGACAATCGTTGTTGAAAATTTCGATGCAAAAAAAGCATTGAAAGGGAAGATGGCGCACTTTACCGGGGAGAAGTTCAAAGTAAGACGATTTGTTCTCACCGTCTCCGATGAAGATATGTTTGCTATGGCAAACAAAGCTCTTCGGTACAGGGCTGTATGGGATCAGTCCACCAATTACAAAATCATCAGAGCCGCCACAGAGCGGAGGTACAGAAAGGAGAAATCGTATTGGAAATAACGAAATTACCATTCCCGCCTGAGTCCGAAGTTCCGGCTCCTGCGCCGATCGACGTCACAGACAGGAATGGAAAAACCGGGAAGTACCTTCTGGTAGCTGACCGGATCCGGTGGTTCCGTCGTTTTTGCGCTCACTATGAGTGTGACGGAAGACTGCATACCGAATACCTTAGCCGGGTACAGGATCCGGACTCGCTCGGAACTCTCTATACTGAGCGTTTTAAGGCAACGGTCTTAATTAACGGAGAGGAGGTTGCCACGGGTTATGGTTCTTCGCCCTTGGTTAAGGAGGGAATCGTGAACGATTCCGCTTTTGAGACTGCAGAAACCAGCGCCATAGGACGGGCACTGGCCAACGCAGGCTTCAACATTCTGGATGCGCAGAACGATAATGACCTGGACGGCGCCGGGCCAAATAGCTTCGCCGACGCGCCGGTTATTCCTTTTACCGGTCCGTCGCCTGATACCGAGGTCAACCGCTCTCCGGTCACGCCGCCTTTACAGGCTGCGTCAGCGGAATGGACGAATGTGAAGCCGTATCAGAACGCTCCGCCTGCTCCGGGGATGGATGCTGGCCAGACTGGAGTGCCGACGATTATCGCTGCGGCGTTGGCAGAAGCGCAGAGGAAGGATCCTCCGGCCAATCTCAATGATGCGTTCCGCATGGTTTTCCCGAATGGAAAGTATGCCGGGCGCACACTGGGGGACATCAAGGCCTGCGACATGAATTATCTTCTGTACATCACCAACAGGACAAATAACCAGTATCGGTCCGCGAGCAGATTCCCCAGACTGATTGCCGCGGCAAACATGGTTCTTGAAAGCTGAATCCGGGGGCGGCTCTGCCGCCCCGACAAAAAGGAGGAAGAGAATATGGGTGAGCCCATAAGGATTTTCGACGTCGTCGGTATCTTAGGGCTTGACCCGAGGCCCGGATCGCAAATTGCACCGACTTCGTCTTCCGTAAATTTCAAATGCCCGATCTGCAATCACAAGGGGTACACGTTGAACGTAAACTACCAAAAAGATACGTTCAAATGTCCGAAATGTAATTCTAAGGGCGGCGCTGTCGCACTTTATTCCCTGGTACGATTCAACGAATCTTACCAAAAGGGGAGTGCGCGAGCAAAAGAAACCATTGCTCAACTCCGGCAAGAGTTGTATGGGGGCAGCACCCCGACGGGACCTCAGAGACACGTTCGCTCAACGACTCCGGCCGCGCCGGTGATCCGGCAGGCGTCAGACGAAGAAAAGAATGCGGTGTACAATGCGCTTCTCGATCTGGAGCCATTCAAACTGACTCCAGAGCATCGGGACCATCTTCGCAGCAGGGGCCTCAGTGATGCCGTTATTGACAGAAATCAATACCGGTCGATACCGGACAGTCCCTATCAGCATCCAAGGTTTTCCAAGGAAACAGAGGCCGCAATTCAGAACTTGCCGGTAAAGGTTTCCAAGTCGGCGATAGCTTTGGGGTTAATGACTGTAGCAGCACTGAAGGAAAAAGGATTCAATGATTTCACTGGGATTCCGGGATTCTTCAAAGTCGGAAAACACTGGTGTTTCTACCTGGTCAAGGGCATTCTGATCCCAACCAGAAATGAACGAGGCCAAATCGTCTGTTTTCAGGTAAGAAGACAGGGGAGTGGCCTTCGGTACATGACATTATCGAACAAGATGCTGCCTGGAAGCGTTCAGGACGGCATATCGAAATGTCATGTGGTCAGCAGCAGCAGGGTAGGGGGGGACCTGACCTGCTCCACCCGCATCATGCTGACCGAGGGCCCATTGAAAGCGGACGTTATTGCCGCGCTCTCGAAGGAGCCTGTTTTAGTCCTCGCAATCCAGGGAGTTAATGTCACCGCTTGTCTTAAACCAGTTCTTGATTGGCTGAAGGCAAACGGTGTCCGGACGATTTACAACTGCCTGGATATGGATCGGATCACAAACTTGAATGTTCGGGCTGGATCTCTCGCATTGAGAGAACTCATGGCGGCAAACGGCTTCGAATTTCCTGCAATGGTCTGGGACGACGAAACCGCTATCAAAAAGCTGCAGGAGCTCAAGGATCTTGCGATCGTCAATCAAGTTCCGCTGCCGAAGAAAACCGGCAACCCGTTTACCTACCTGTGCGCCCTGTGCGTTGCGCTGGAGGAAGCAGGTATCCAACATACAGAAAAGTCTAATTACTGGCCCTCACGCTCGAAGGGTTACGACGATTGGCTTTACTATATTCGGTCACATTAGAGCGGACTTCTTCTCCCTGGAGGAGAAGCCCCCTGTGGTGTGCGCGCCAACATTCACATGAAAGAAGGTATGTTCTTTGACCTACATCAATCCTGCCCCACTGATTATCGGCATTGATACCGGCAATCGCTGCATCAAAACCGCTAATCATGTATTCGTAGCCGGCGTTGAAGAGGTGCAGACTGGCAACTCCATGTTCACGGAGAGTCTGACATACAACGGCCGACGCTACGCTCTGACAACCCATAGAGTCAATTATGCGACTGATAAAACTGACTCGGAGGGGTACTTCGTTCTTTCCCTGTTCGCAATTCTGCGTGAGCTGAAAACGAGGGGGATTGACGCAACGAGTGTCCGGGTTCCGATTGTGCTTGCTGTCGGCCTGCCTCCCAGAGACGTCGCACGGCTGCAAGACCGTTTTGCCGCATATTTCAAACGCGGCCAGGTTGATTTTTCCAACCGGAACATCGACTACCAAATCTATATCCAGGACGTAAAGGTATTTCCCCAGGGGTTCTCGGCGATCGTGCCGGAGTTTTCCCGGATCAAAAACTACCGCAAGTGCTTTATCGTTGACATCGGCGGTTACACGACCGACGTAGTCGAGCTGAACAGCGGGCGTTTGGATCCGAAGATGTGCAGGTCTCTGGACGCCGGAATGATCCACCTGTTCAATGACGCGGCCCAGGCAATTCAATCCGGAACCGGACAGATCGTTTCGGAAGACCAGATTGATCAAATGCTGGAAACCAACCGCGAATTGAACAGCAGCACGAACCTCCTGCCCTATGTTACCGCTGAAGCACAAAACCGGGTCAACAGCATTGTCTCCAAACTGTTTGAGCTTGGCATCGACCTGTCCACCAACAAAGCCATTTTTGTCGGTGGCGGTGCTGCAAGGCTGGCGCCTTACATTCAAGCCTGCGGCCGGATCGTGGATCCTGAGTTTATTCCGGATCCCAAAGCAAACGCCAAGGGATATGAGGCGCTTTACGCCGCCATATTGAGGCGCGAAAATGGCCAGCAGTAACAGCAAAGTCGGAGTGCATCTGACTTTTAATCTGGACGACCCGGATCAAGCGGCAGCATACAATTACTTCCTGGATAAAACGAAACCCCGGCAAATCACGGCATTCTTCACAGAATGTATCTTACTCAAGGCGAATCACGAGAAACTTGCAGATATGATTGCGCAGCGAATTCTTTCCGCTGCGGGTCCTATCAACTCCAGCGGCGGAACCAGAACGGAAAAGGCGCCAACCGGGAAAAAGCGCGGAAGGCCCAAGGGATCCGTAAAGAAGCCAACGATTACCGTAATTCAACCCACAATCCAGTATCCTGCGACAAAAACGGCCAATTCCACCAGCTCGCCCCAGCCGGAAAGAGTCGTTGAAGTCGATGGAGATATGCTTGATTCCCTTCAAGTTTTTGGAATCTAAAAAAGAGAGGAGAAACTTTCATGAAAACACTCTACAAAACCAAATCCGACCAGGCTCGACTGGTCCTCGCTGTCTTCCTTCTGACCTTCATGATTTGCAGTCTGATGTGTTCCTCGGTCGTGTTTGCTTCCGACGCTCCCGGCGGCGATTCCGGCGCGGCGAACGAGATCGGGTCTGCCGTGTCCACCTCGCTCAAGGATATGTACGGGATCGCAACGAAGATTGCAATTCCTGTCGCCATTGTAACAATCGTTTGGGCCGGCTTCGTCCTTCTCGGCGGCGGCGACCGTGCGCCAGAAAAGGCAAAAGGCATTGCGATCCGCGGTGCCATTGGCTTGGCCATTATTTTCCTCGCTCCGCTGATCATTCAGGGCGTCAAGGGCATCATTGAGGGTTATGGAACAAACAACTGGCCTGAATAAGGAGCTGCACCTTTAGCCCCCAGCCTTCGGGCTGGGGGCATGGGGCGTATTACGAATGAAGGGAGGATACCCATGAGCAACATCAACTCGGTACTCATAGCCGGACGGCAAAGAAGGGCAAAGCAATATTGTCTGTTCTACCTGCTTACTTTTGGCGTTATTGCCTTTTTTGTCCTTCTCAACGGGCAGGTAAATGCTGATGAAAACGAATTTATTACATACTTTGAAAAAGCGCTTAAAACTTTATACTCAACGCTTTTGAAGGTCAGCATCGCTGTTGCAATCGTTTGTGTCGCCTCTGCGGGTTTAACCATGCTTCTTGGAGGCGATAAGGGTGCCGAGAGAGCTAAGCGAATTCTGATGTATACGTTTGGCGGCCTTTTGATTATTTGGCTCGCTGGATTGATCATTATAGCAGCGAAGGTTCCCTTTGCGAGACTGGGGTATAACAATGGGCAAATGAGTGGTATATTTGCCGCCGTACCGCATCTTGCGGAAAAAATAGACAAGTTTTATAGCTACGCGAATAAAATCGTGCCTGCTCTTGCGGTTGTGTCAATCGCTTACGGCGGCGCCTGCTTCTTTGGAATGGACATCCTATCCCAGAAAAATTTGGAGCAGCAAATTGAAAAGGGTAAAACCGTGATCAAAATAACGGTAATTGCATTGGCTGTTTTTTTCCTGCTTCCCACTGTTATCAAGATTGGCTATGTAATGTTCCACGAACACGGATGGGATCCCGCAAACATTCCTTCCAATACCGAACCGTTCATATACTGATAACTCCATAGGGAAGGAGGACTGACACTTGTTAACGCTGATTCTCGAATTCTTTACGTCATTGGCCAAAGATCTTTTGGTCGATGCGTTTGCGCTGTTTGCCGGCGTTATAGATTTTGACTTAGGGCAATTCGTCGTAGATTTTCCTGTCGCCAAAACTTTCTACGGAATGTTTCAGGCGATTGGCGTCGGCTTAGTCCTTGCCATAGCTATCATTCAAATCATGAAATTCTATGTAGGACCGCTTGCCAGGACGACGGAGCACCCGACAACGATCGCTATCAGGGCATTTTTTGCTATTTTTCTGATCTTCTTCGGCAACTATATCCTGAATTTTGTTTTCGATATTACAAGAGGCATCTTTATAGATTTCGCCGCGATATCAAGTGAAGCAACAGTATCTATCGGCGAAATAATGGAAGGTGTCGGTAACAATTTCGTAGACAGATTCGGCACAATCGCGGTCGAGGGAATTGTCGGAGGCATCACCTTCTCGGCCGGAGCAGCCTTGTTCATCACTCTTATTGCGCTGACCTGTATCATTGTGCAGTTCATCAAAATGATGCTGGAGATCATCGAGAGATATATCATGCTTTGTCTGCTGATTTTCTCCTCACCGCTTGCTTGGGCGACAATGACTTCTGACGCCTCTTCGCAAATCCTGAAAAAGTGGATTTCTATGTTTATCGCCCAGTGCGTCCTGATGATTTTGAGCATTTGGGGTACAGTTATGTTCTTTGACGTATTGGGAAATCCGGCTATAAGTCCATTTAAGTCACTCATTTATGCCTATGGCCTTATCAAGATTATTAAGAGGATGGACAACTATCTGCAGCAGCTCAACCTGAATGCTGCCGGCATGGGCGGTGCGTCTATTCTGGATTCTCTCGCTGCCACGGCTGGCGGATTGATGATGGCAAAGAACAAACTGTCCGGCGGCAAGGGCGGAAACGCAGGTGTGGCCAGCAGATTCCTGGATCCCAAGCGTTCTTCTCCTGTGGCGCAGGCGTTTATCGGCGGGGTTGCAGGATATAAAAACGCCAGAGAAAGCGGTTCAGGCCGCGGCTCCTCTGCCTGGAAGGGTGTTGTAAGCGGCCTCAAAAATGGCGGAGAAGCATCTGTCAGTATTAACCCCTCAAAGCGTCCAGGGACGATCAATGAAGCCCAGGCGACTCAAAGGATGAACGATCAGGCACGGATGCTAAATAAGAGCGTGAAGGACGGTACGGTAACGTCGCACAGCTTGGCGAACGCGATTCGTACAGGAGAAGCTCTGAAAAACAGTGCTTCAAGCGGGGTATATGAAAAGTACCAGAAGACGGTAGCCTCGGCGCTCGATAGAAATCCAAATCTTGCGAAAGATACCATGTCGGAGCTTGCCGCGAGCGGCGGCGCCGAGCTATCCGGCGACGTTGCCTCCTCCATGTGGGCAGGATACGTGGGCCAGAACGCTTTTGACGATAAATTTGACGGGGAAAACATCACAGGAGCCTCGCTCAGCATCGGAGAACCCTTGTCTTCGGACGGAGGGAAAAACGAATACGCAGCCAGCTTTGCCGCAAGGACTGTTGATTCAGATGGCGCGGTTCATTTGAGCGGATGGACTAATGCTTACGGCAAGCTGGCCGAGGTTACGGAGGTTACGGATCATTCCGGTGATACTCCCGTAAGGACGATTCAGTCTACGCCTATACCGAGAGCAAAGGAAGTTATGACCTCACGGGGGGACACGACATATTATAGCCGCGGCAAGCTGCCGGAACAGCCTCCCGCTGTTGATCGCAATCCTTCGCCGCCCACAAATCATCAGCGAACACAATCATCCCCAGTATATTCTACTCCGGCATCCTCTGCACCAACCTATCAAAAGAGTGGGCCGGCTCAGAGATCCGGCGGAGGTCCGGCCCCCAGAAAAGATAGTTCGGCCCGCCAGAAAAACGGTACGGAGAAAGAATTCTGATATTATAAAGCCCACTCCTTCGGGGTGGGCTTACGGCCTGCATTTCTCCCAACGTCGGAAGAAAGGAGGGTACAGGGAACTGCGTATTCCAGCGCGGTAGAACCCTGCTCAGTTGGTAATGAACGATAATGACAATATCGTAGATCAAGGTCTTGAGGTTGGTAAAACTGTTGGTAAAATTGCCTCCAAGTTTTTTGGCAAGGGATTGATCCCCACCAAATTGGCAGGCAAGAAAAAGCAGGCAGCCAAGGCGATAAAAGAGACGAAGGAAGACGGCGGGAAAAAGCTGTTGACGGCGTCCGTAGCGGTTCTTTCTCCGTTTCTGATTATCGTTATGTGCCTCATGGCGATCGGCATGGCCATTTTAGGATTCCTGAAGGAATGCCTGGATTATATTGTCGAAAACAATGACTCGTACGGCAACATCGACTATGATCTGACGATTGGTTGGCTGCATGTCGGATATCATTTGATTGACGATGCGTTAAGCAGCGACGACGAAGAAATCAACGCGATTCGAGAAAGACTGCACGAAGGGAATTTTATTGAAATTGGCGGCGAGTCTGCGTCTCTCGGCGACGGCATGAGTGACGAAGATATTGAAGCTGAGATGGAATACTACAAGGACAAGCTAAAGGCGGAACGGGTGATGCGCAAGCGAATCGCCATGGTCCAAAGAAGTGTTGATCGAAGAGTTGAACAGCTTGAGGACGAGGCTTCGCCATTCTGGATTTCAATGTGTTTAGAGGATAACATTGATGAACTTATTTGGAATATTCCCGGAGCTGACGAAGCATATTTCTATTTACTGGATACGCCGCAGCTTGTTTCTGACGGACAACCTTGTTCTGAGTATGAAGCTCTTGCGCTGCTGAGCGCATATTCCGTGCAGACAGATCAGCAATTAGAGGATATTACATCCTATAATTTTCGTCATTGGCTTGGTCTGTACAGCGGAATTGCGTCCACTTTGTTTTTTGACACCACACTTAACAGCCCAACAGTACCTACCGAGGAGTACGACGCGATGCAGGTTGCAGTTGGTAATGTAGTCCTCGCTTTTCCGGAGTCAGGCAGGGATCATGTCGCAGAATGGCATGGAACTTTTCTTCCGCAATATTTGTACGAGGAGCTCCTGCTGGACGCAACAGCGCACAGAATTATCGAAAATGATCCCGATAACGAGGAAATACTGGCAACAGGGCGAACCACAGCAGGGTCTAAATCCTATGACACCCACGGTATCATAAACGATATCGTTTCTCTTGAAGGTGTTTATGTTACGGTAGATGTAGACATCATTGAAATATCAGAGGCGGAATCTTGGCTCTACACAAAGTACAGAGACTTGCCGGAACCTCCGGAAACGCCGGAGAATCCGGAAAACCCGGAGGATCCAGAGAATCCGGAAGAGCCGACTGAACCGGAAGAGCCTCGCACATATGCCTGCCTGATAATACACCCGGCAGTTCACATTGACGTCAATAAGAAGACGCCGGATGATATCGTTACCAACATTATTGGATTCTGGCGGGGAGATATCGACAGCGTAGATGAAAATGGGAATAACAGGGACTTTTCCAACGCTGAACATCCTAATTTGCTTGCCGCAAACTGGACGGATTCTCGTGGAGCGACATACTCCCGTCAACAGGGAAACCAATATGAGTATTGGAGAGACTCGATTCAGTGCATCGCAAAGGAATACAACATCGGTTTAAGCGGCGACTGGGGCAGCGTGTACAGCAGCGGTGGTGCGGCCATGGCAGCCGAAGCCAGAAGAATTTATGAAGCATTTCACGAAAACCAGGCGCTTGCAAGGACCTATGTATGGTCAGAGTATTACGGATCCCCGTCGACATCCAATGCGGCCTGGTGCTGCGCCTTTGTCTCGGTTTGCGCGAAACACTGCGGTTTTCTTGGAGAAGGGAAAGCGCTTGGTCCTATTACCGCGTGGTGTCCTACGTCATGGAATTATTTTGAGAAGAAAAACCTGACGCACCGGGATCCGTCCTATATTCCCAAGCCTGGAGATTTAATCTACTACAACGACGACGGGGAAGACGATCAGGATCATATAGGCATCGTGGAATATTACGAAAACGGTATCGTACATACCATTGAAGGAAACTCGCTGGCCACGCATGAGTATAACGCTGCTGTCGGCTCCTGGGTATATGAAAATCGAACGATCTACGGTTACGCGTCTCCGGAATACCCGGATGCCGAGAACTTCCGCAACTCTGTTTCGGTCTATTATTCCGCGGGATATAACCCCAGCTATGATGCACATGAAGACATCAATGGCAAAACCGTATTCGGCCCTTATAACGCAACCATAGATGATGTTTATCTCATGCTCGACAATTACCTTGCCGGATCCGTCCCGGACATTGCAGCACGATTTGCGGATACGCCAAGATCGGTCGATACATACGCCGCCAAGTGGAATGAAGTTCGAAATGAGTTGGGAGATCGTTTCGACGGCGTAATGTTCGACGCCTTCTACTACGCTGTTGCGAAACCGTACTTTGATTATCTGAAGCACGAAACCGAAAAGGACTTCAATTCCAACATCGTCCTCCGTGAGTTTGCATTTGCTGTGTTGTCCAGAGAGCATACGCTTGACGCAACCAACTCTATCCTTGAGCTAAATATTGTTGCGGATACGCCTCCGGAGGGAATCGTCTCTGCCTACTACGCAAATAAACTTGCTGCACTGGAAAACGATCCGAGCATTCCGGCTGAAAAGAGAGCCATTCTTAGGGCCGTACTGCGAAATGAACAAAGACTGCTCAATCAGATAATCGACAGGATCAATAATCCGGCAGAAGGGGAGGAGGGATAAGAATGAAAGGCATAAAAAAACTGTTTGGCACGAAGACGCTGCGAAACCGCTTTTTCATCATTGCTGCTCTATCGGCTATTTTGACTGCCTATCTGGTATTCATCGTGCATTATTACATCTGCTATTTTGAATGGGAACTCAACCCGATTTCCATCGTAAAGCAGGCGAACAGCACAGGAAAATCTCCGTTTGCGCTGGCTCTGATCTGTGCGGCCGTCATCATAATCTTTGTCCTGCTCCGAATGGTCCAGAATGTAAATGCCGCCCTTGTGGACGACAGAGGCGTAGTTTACTCGAAAGACGGCACGTATGGCACGGCCAGACCCGGCACGACAGAAGATGCCAAGAAATATACGAACGTGCGCCCAGTAGATGCGTGCCTTGGAATGATCTTCGGCCAGGAGGATGAAAAGGGCAGGAAATGCCTTGAAATGAAGCCGGAAAGGTTTCGAATCAATCGAAACGTCGGCGCTTTTGGCGCTGCCGGTTCCGGTAAATCCTACAGCGTAATTGAGCCTGCGATCTACCAGGCTATCAAGCGCGGCGAATCAATCATATCTGCAGATACAAAGGGAGCGGTCCATAACGCTACCGTCGAGCTTGGCAGAAAATTCGGCTACGAGGTTAAAATCTTTAACCTTAAAGAGCCTACCAGATCGCATGGCTGGGATTGCTTGAAGGAGATTCTGGATGAAGACGGGAACATCGACAGCAACCGTGCCTCCACGTTTGCGGATGCCGTCATACGAAATACTTCTCTGCGTAACGAGTCGTCTATCTTCTCTGCAGGCCCTCTTGCGTTGCTGAAGTCTGTCTGCCTGTTTGTCCTCAGCAGCCCAATGTTCGGCGATCCCCCGAAAAAACCACGTTCTTTCGCATCAGCGTATCAAATGATTCTGGACAACGATGAAAGCAGTCTCGATCAGCTATTTTCTGAGACGGAATGCTGTGATGCTGCCCGTGACGCTTATAAAACCTACAAGCAAACATCTCCAAATCTACGCGGCAACATTTTGTCAAATCTCGGTACGAGTCTACACACACTTGCGGATCCAAACATCCGTATGCTTACGTCTTTCGATGAAATCGACATGACGCGACCCGCAAAAAAGAAATGCCTGTACTATATCATCGTGCCAGACTATGACCGCACTTATGATTTTTACACTGCCCTTTTTATCACGTTCCTCTTTATCGATTTGATGCGCTTTGCGGATAAGCAGAAGGATCAGCGCTGTCCTGTACCGGTCAACTTTATCCTGGACGAATTTGCGAATTTAGGTGTTCTCCCTGACTTTGACCAGAAGATTTCTACAGTTCGGTCAAGAGACATCACGATCATGTTCGCGTGCCAGGATCTTGACCAGCTAAAGCGTCTTTATCCTGAAACCTGGAACACGATTCTGAACAACTGTTCGTTCCAGCTTGGCGTCGGCTTTAATGATCCTGAAACAGAACAGCGGTTTTCAGACAGAAGCGGCATTTCAACAATACAGACCGTAACGGAACAGCATCCAGTAAAACGGCCACTGATCCCCGTCGGCCTTCGCCACAGCACCGGCGCCGGTAAACGTCAGGTTTTAACACCGGATGAATTGGCGCGTTTAGGAGAAGATCGAGCGCTGCTGGTCGTGCAAAACTGTAATCCCATCGTGTTAAACAAATTTCCGAAAACACTGCATCCATATTATAAGCTCTGCAGCCCAGCATCGGGTGATGATTTCCCACGTTTTGTTGACGTGGCGCTTCGCCGCCTGGTGATTGACCTGGAAGAGGAACGGGTGCGGCAGTTCGACGCTTGGTACGCCAATAACTGCGAAGGGGAGAAGCCCCCGGTACTCCCGTTGCCTGAAATAGAAGCAGGAAAATACACGCTGGAGCAATATCGAGAAATGTGCGGTGGTGACAGTCTCGTAGTCGAAAATATTACATGGGTTGAAACGGAAGTCTTGTCTACAGAAGAAACGGACGTCGTTCTTTCTGACAATAAACAGGCTGAGACCGAAACCGCAATCTCGGTTGAAGATGATATTATTGAAGATTCTGTCGTGAATCTTACCTCCGAGAAAAATCCCCAAAAGCCTGTTATCGCTGCGGCAGCAACAGTAGCACCATCGACAACACAAAAGAAGAGGCCGAAGCCAGCGGAAAGCAACAATTCGCTCCCAAAAAAGGAACTTTCAGAGCCGCCGGCACAAATCGGAAATATATCTCAAATACTGAGCGCAAAAGGCCAAATCAACGCCGCACTTGCGGCAGCAATGAGCGCACAGGAAAAGGGTAAAAAACCAAACGCAAAATAACAGCAGCCAGAAAAAAGTTTCCGTTTCAAGCGGAAACTTTTTTTATTTGCCTTGATATTTTTATCGCTCAGGGTTGACACATTGATAATTTAATTATATAATAAATTCGGCATATAAATAGGCTAATACTGTGTAGTCTGATGCTTTACCAGGCTGAACTATTATCGAAAGGAGCAATTACATGTCTATCGAAGAAAGAAATCCAGATATTCTTGATGAAGGCCCGGAAGCCGTCAAGAATACAGACATCCCGGAACCTGAAGGCGATGACGATTATATCCCGGTCCAGGGCATTGACGGGCTGCCTCTGATAGGAGGCGATGATGCCTTCGATTTGGAAGACGAGGATGAAGACGAAGAGCCTCTGGACGAGCCGCACACTATCGGCAAGGCTGATATGGGCACTGCCATGGAAAAGGCTATGGAGTTCGTAACCGCCAGGCGCGGCACTGACTCAAATCGGGGCAAGGGATCTCCCGTCGGCCGTGACGCCGCCCTGACTGCTGTGAGCAGAAGAGAAGCTGCGGCGGAACGTCCGAAAACCAGTGGATCCAATGTGAGCGACATTGCTTCCTCTGTGCTCGGTATCCAGGGCCTCATTCGTACCAAGATGGTGCATGGTCCCATTGCTGTAATCGGCGTCCAGGAAGCTCCCAAGGAGAACACAGTCTACGCCCTGTGTCTCTACGACGGAAAAATTGTTGTCCAGATTCCTTTCGAGGACTTTTTCCCCAACAGAAAGCCCGTCGTTGACGATCCGAGCAAGCTCCTCGTCGCTAAGCGGCAAATGCTGAACCGCTGCATTTGTCAGAATTCCAAAGGCGGCAATATCTACGTTGTCTTCCAGTCCGTCGGCTGTGTTTCAAACAAGGACGATCACGGCCAGTTCCGATATGTCGCACGGGCGTCTCGCGTGGAGGCTATGCGCATTCAGCAGGAGAGATCCTTCGGATCTCATGCAAGGCGCAGACTCGACGTTGGCGATCGTATGACCGGCAAGATTGTGTCCGTGAGCGCGAACGGTACTGCCGTCCTCGTATGCGCTGGAGGAATTGACAGGAGACTGTTCCGGAGCGATCTTTCCTCCGATGTGGCGATTGACAATGTTCGCAACTTCTACAAGGTCGGCAGCGACATCGAAGTTGAAATTACGAAGGTTGATCGGGACAGCACAGGCCGCATCACCAACGTCGAATACAGCGCGGAGCCCGTCGAAAGAGAAAAGCGCAACGCCATTCTTGCGAATATTCCCTTTGGCATCGTAACGCCCTACAAGGTAATCAGCGTTGCGCCGATCAATAAAGGCGCCACGTTTACCTATCACATCTCTCTGACAGCCTTCGGCGTATCTGCCCGGGTTTCCGAGCGTTTTGCTTCGGTCAATAATCTCTCCCAGCAGATTGTCCCCGGTTCCACCGGGCTTGCCAGGATTCGCAAGATCGACCTCGACAAAGGAATTATCTGGGCGGCGATTCAGACCGTAGACGAGCCTGATCTTGGCATGTAAAAAACATTGAGCAACAAAACACGGCCCTTTCCGAAAAGGGGAGGGCCGTGCTTTCAAGAAAGAGGAGGTGCAAGGAGATATGCACGAAACAGAAGATAGAAGAGGCCCGGACGAACAGGAAATTCCGGCCAATTTCATTGAAGGTGGTCACATTCTCAACGGAATGCTGAAGACACGAAATGTAATCGAGGCTGCAATCGTAGACTTTTTCCTGTTTCTGATCCTCAGTATGTTCCATTTTTCCTCTCTAATGACACGTATAACGGTTATGATCACACTCCTTGGCCCCGTAACGATCGTATTTCTTTCCGGGATCAATGACGAACCCGCATCGCAGTATCTCCTCGCTGCCTACAAGTATCACAAGAAGAAATCTGTGATGCTATACAATCACAATGCGGATGCGCAAAAAATGAGCGCTCTTGACGCCCTGATGCATCGGGAAATGCCCGGTGAAAAGCTCCAGGCTGCGTACAGCCAGTGGCTTAGCGCACGGCAGGAAGCGGCCCTGGCTGAGTCTGACAAGACGGAAGACGAATTCATTTTCCGGCCTGACAGATCTATCGAAGCAATTAACGCCGCGGCCGCCCGTCTGAGGCCCGAGAAGCCTCGCCAGGAAAAGTTCAGTAATGAAATCACGCTGACCGACGTAGACGACGATGAAGTCAACGACGTGCTCCTGGTTGGCGACAATGATATTTTCGGGGGTGACTTTGGTGGCTAACGCGGAAAAGAAAATCCAGATCACTTCCACCCAGGATTTCTGTCAGGTAGAAGAGGTAACTGCTGACGGCATTATTATTACAAAAGATCATCGGTATGTTAAAATCCTTCAATTTACTCCGATCAATTTTCTATTAAGATCCGCGACAGACCAGAACGGCGTGATTGCTGACTTTGCAGGCTTTATCCGTATCCTTCCGCCTAAAGCGCAGATCAAGGTAGTCACTCGACCTGCGGATACGGAAGGGTATGTACAGCAGCTTCAGGCAGATATGCGTCAGGAAAGAAACGCAAACTGTAAAATCCTGCAGCAGGAGCAAATCAGCCTGGTTGAGCAGGTCGGACGGGAAAGAGGTGTTTCAAGACAATTTTTTGTTATTTTTGAGATGGATCGTACGGCCTTCGGGAATAAAAAGCCAACGTACAGTGATATTGTCCAGCACATGCTTGCAAAAGAACGGGCAATTACCTCCGCTTTAAGCAACTGCGGAAATACGTTGATTAACCCTCCCGACGTAGACGCTGGCGAACAGCAGCTCTCGTACCTGTACGAAATCTACTCACGCGGGAAAAGCGAGATCATGACATATGAAGACCGCAGACAGGCCGCTTTCATGGAGTTTCTCCAGGCCTATGGGATGGAAGAGGACGCAATCCTTCCGGTAACTAATATCATTTCTCCGGAGAAGATTAACACGAAGTTTTCCTCAACCGAAATGCTGGTGGACGGGAAGTTCTACTCCTTCTGCTACATTCCCGGCCGTTCGCTCCCTTCCCGTGTAATTGGCGGCTGGCTGACGTTCTTGATCGACGCAGGTTCGGAAATTGACGTAGATATTTTTCTCCAGAAGGAGACCCCGGACAAGGTTCAGCGCAGGCTTCGGTATATCCATAACAATAACAGATCGAATCTGGACAACGCCCAGGCATCCAATCCAAACTACTACATGATGGCCAACATGGTCCGGGCCGGTGAGCTGATTAAATCAGGTCTGGCAGCCGGGGAGGATTTCTTCTACTTTGGCATCATGGTCACGATCGCCGCGAACAGTAAGGAGGAATTGGAGTGGAAGGTGCGGCAGATGCGCTCCTACTGTAAGTCAATGGACATCGACCTGCTTCCGTTCCGATTCCGCCAGTTGGATGCTTTCAGAGCCAGCTTGCCTCTTTGCAGTATTGAACCCACGCTTTTCAAGGCAATGCGAAGGAACGCTCTTACCAGCTCCGTTGCAACCATGTATCCGTTTTCGTCCCCTGATATCAACGACGAACGAGGGATATTCCTGGGCCGTAACGCCAAAAATGAGAGCCTGATATTCCTGGACCCGTTCAATGCTCATAAGTATCAGAACGGGAATATGACTATCCTTGGTATGTCTGGAGCCGGCAAATCCTATTTGCTGCAAAACATGGCGCTGCGTTTCCGCACAAGGCAGATCCAGACGTTTGTGATTGCGCCGGAAAAAGGACATGAGTTCATCCGCCCGTGCAGAGCAATCGGAGGCCAGTATATACGTTTGGGCGGCGGTTCTCCTCAAAACATCAATGTCCTCGGAATCCGGAAACAGGATACGACTAATGCGAAAACGCTTTATGGAGATGCAGAATCAAACGATTCTATTCTCGTAGCAAAGATCCAGCAGCTCCACATCTTTTTCCGACTCCTGGTTCCGGATATTTCCGTCGTAGAGCAACAATGTCTGGATAAGGCGCTTGTGGCAGCCTATGAGCGATACGGCATAACAGCCAACAACCGTTCACTGGAGGATCCGAACCGTCCGGGGCAGTACAAGCGTATGCCGGTGCTCGGCGATGTTCAGACCGCGTTAAGACAGCAGGGGAGACAGGCCGAACGCCTGGCGGGTGCGCTCAATCGCTTTGTCGATCCGACCGGATCTCTGCACTCCTTCAACCAGCAGACCAACGTAGATCTGGAAAATAAATATGTTGCGATTGACGTATCGCAGCTTCCAGATGATCTTGTACCGCTTGGCATGTTCATCGCCCTTGACTACATTTGGTCGAAGGTCCTGGAGGATCCCACCGCAAACAAAATCATTTTCATCGACGAGGTTTGGAAACTCCTCGGCTCTGACGCGCCGGTGCTGTGTCGAAACTTCATTAAGAGAATTTGGCGTTTAATCAGAGGCTACGGCGGCGGCGTCGTTGGAGCGACACAGAACCTTGCCGGATTCTTCTCGACAGAAGCGGATGCTGCTGACGTTATCGGCAACAGTGCTATTAACTTCCTGCTGAAAAACAAAGCGGCAGATATCGGTTCGCTGCAATCTGTTTTCGGCCTTACCAACACGGAGGCCGACCAGATCGTAAAATTCCACACCGGCGACGCCCTGCTCTGCGCAGGTTCTTCCCGGGTTTTGATGCACGTTGACGCATCAAGGACAGAACACAACCTCGTTACAACTTCCGCGGAAGAGCTCCGCCAGCTAACGAACTATTAGAGTACAGAACGCAGCCACAAGACAAGCGTACCGAGTAATGAAAAACCATTTTCGCCAATGTGCGCAACCTTATCGGAAGCGCACATTGGCAAAAAATGGAATAAATCAGACGGTGCGGTATTCTCGAAATAACGCACATATCAGCAAACGATCCCGTAATAAAGTCCCTATATAACGTACATAAGCAAGCGGCTAACGCACCTAAAAAAATTATAAAACCGACGTTCGCCGGCATCTATTGGACTTGCTTTTTACGTTTTTGACAATTTCGCAACGATTCAGTTGCAGAAGGAGAGTGTTTATCTGTGAAGTATAAGATGCTTGCCGACAACATTGAATACCTGATTATCACAGCGCGGAGAATATCATATTTCAACGTCCTGCGCTTCTTTGGGCAAACGGGCAACCCCAAGGATACAATCGACTTTCATATCGGCAATCTGATCCGCAACCACAAGTGCAGATTCGACCCGAACAATAACGACTATATCACAACTTACAATCATCGCCCCCTGGACAAAGGATACGCCGAAGCGATGAAAAAAGTGCTCAATACGTTCTGCTCGCTGCATCCCGATTCTATCCTGGAATTCCGCTTTTGCAGATACCCGTCCCTCTTGATGTTCATTACCGGCGATGACGTTTCGAAGAACCCGTTTCTGGAAACAAACCGTGCTTACGATATTACCTGGTTCGATCAGCTTACCAAGAACAGCGTCATTGATTCTTTGATGGTCCAGCGTTCGAACCGAAACATTACCCGGGAAGACACGGTGGGACACATCGCTGTTGTACCGAATCTCAAGGTTATCGAAGATATCTGTGAGAGTCGGATGTTCGAACTTTACGCAGTCCTGGACGATGTCGGTTCTGCAAATTTTTTCCAGTATGGCTGAGCGCAGCATAAACAAGGCGGAGCTCCTTTTAGCGGCAAAAGAATTCCGTGATACCGTAGTTCTGCTGCCCCCGCTTGGCGAGAAGCTCTGCAAGGATTATCCTGATCCGGCTGATTACGCACGAATTGCCGCACAGATAAATTTTCGCATAAGTGCAGCATACCAACGACTTCTGGATGTTACCGCAAATTTGCCCTGCGAGGATCCGGCGCCGAAATCAGAACACACGACTGGCGGTAATGTTCGGCTGCTGAATTCTGATCCTCTGCTGCTTCACATGCCGCTGCCGTACAACAACGCTGCACCTTCGTCGCTGAGAGCTTACGCATACCGCTGCGAGCTCCGCGAGCTGATGTCTGTCCACAGATGCGAGTTGAGACCCGCCCCGGGAGAGCACACCGCAGGTTTCCTGTTTGTACAAAAAAAGAGGCCCGTAACCGACCACGACAACTTTTACATCAAGCCCATTATCGACACGATCGGAAGTGTTCTTGGAATCGAAGACGACGGCCTTTCTCTGGGCTACGTGATGTTCTCAACCGACCTTCAAGAACTGCGCTCTGGATTATACTTGGCCGTCCTGGACGGGTCTTCGGCGTTGTCCAAACAGAGCCTCCAAACGCTCTTTCTGGACGCAGAAAAAGCGATAAAAAGTCAAACGTAGGTTGACAAAAACTTTATATACGAAATGCGCGGTTTTCCAAAACAGTAAAATCCGTTCAAAAATCGGCACTTGATTTTCCTTGATTTTTACTTCGCTTTTCCGGATTTTTAACGGGAAAAAATCAGAAGAAAAATCCAGCCCTCGTCCGTAATATTTCTGCATCAGAAAAAGGGGGTTAAAATTTGAACAAATTAGAGTCTGAAATCATATCGCTTTACGCCCTTTTACCTTATCGCGTCTGTTCGGAATCGGCAATCCTTTCACACGCAAAAAACACTTCAGATCGTGATACGATTAAGCGTACGCTTCTTCGAATGACGAAGAGTGAATACATCAAAAAGCGGGTGATTTGTGAAGGAAGAAATAAGGGAACTTGGACATACGTTGATTACGAATGTGCGACAAGATGGAATAAAGAAATTGGCTGTATCGTCTACGAAATGACGCCTTTGGGCTTCAACCACTTTCTGTTCTGTCTGAGAAGCATGGGTATTTCGCTTCCGCTTGTTGCTGATTTTCCGTTAAGCGTTTCCTACAATTCTCCTTGGGGAAGGGCGTCGTCAAGGTCGGATATCTTCAATGTCGAGAGAATCAAGCAGGGAGTCACCGTTCTCTTCCGGCAGGCGGGAATCGCCGCCCCGGGAGATCAAAGGGTCAAGACACCCACCCCTCGCAGTCGGGGCGAAGCCCAAATAACGGAAATTTGCGAAGCGCTTTCTTCACAGGTAGAAAAGCTTTCCTCGCTACCGATAGAGACCATTTTTGAAACGCCTCAATTCTTCTTGAAGAATGAATTAAGCTCCGGTAAGAACGCTGACAAAGATAACTTGGTCGGCGCGATTTTTACGAAGAGCCAGGTCATTGCTGTTTATCATACGGTGTCCGCAAATGGCACTCGCTGGATATCCAAAATCAAGAATGAGACCCTTTTAATGCTCCGTAACGCAGCAGCAATCACCGGATTCGGAAGTGCGGAAATTTCTTCTGCCATGATGGTGATTTCAAAAGATTCCGAGTTCTTGAACATCATCCGATCATCACATGGAGTCGACGTTCGGACAAGAAGGAGCTTCTCCGATTCCGGGTCAAGCAACTACGCGAATATTGCGAAGCCGTACAAGCGACTTTACGCAGTATTTGAAAATCAGGAGGCAGCGGCCCAGATCTGTGAAATCCTCGCGTCACCCGATGAAGACACCTATGCGACCTTGGCGAAGACCCAAATTGAAGCACAGTTTCCGAAATTTAGAATCGTCGTTCATGAAGAAGTTGAAAAAATGTCTCTGACGGATTTTCCAACTGATACGGTCGAGCGTTACGCTTTCACGGACACATTCAAGGTCTTTGCAGTGAATGATGCGGTCAATCAGGCAATCCCGGTTTTTTTGGGATATGAAATGGATTTGGTAAAAATCAGTAAGCTCTACTACTGGCTTTATGAAACGGAATATATTGGGGAAATCTCGATCACTGGAGAAGCGAAGCGAAACGTCCTAATTGCCTGTTACGATTGGCAAAAAAAATACTACAGAAAATTATTTTCGAATATTATTTTTTCGATTTAATTTTTACTAAAAATCGAAAAAAGGGGGAGATTCCTATTACAGATTTCAGTTCCATTGCCGATAAGCATACGCTTGTAACGCAGTTTCTATTTTTGTGCGGAGCCGAAAGCGAAGCGATTCAGGCAAACGATATAGTTCTTGACGAAGAAGCCTGGGAATTATTACACCAGAATAAAGCGGCCAGAATAGTCCGGGCGTTAACGGCATTAAGAAACCATTTAATTCAAAACTGGACTGTGGCCTATGAAAACATCAATCTCCAAAAAAAGACCTTATGGTCCAGTACGCCAACGATAAGCGAAATATTAAAACAACTGCAAGGCGTAAACGGTCCGCTTCTGAAAAAGCAAGGAGCGTTATTGGGATATCTGTCTACGATCAATACGGAAATAGGAAATCGCATAAACAACTGCAAAACGGCAGTTTCGCCGGAGTATTGGGAGATCATAAAATCCGCTGTACTCATGCCGAACGGATCTGTTGCAAACAGCATAGAGCGCGAAGCAAAGCCCTTTATAAACGGAAACTGTCCCGTTGGCGTCTATGCCAACATCCCGCAAAAAAAGATCGTTGCCGCCATGAAAAATGACCGGGCGTTTATGATCAGACTGTCAGGAGATGATGACCAGGTTGAAGACAGCATTCAGACTGCGGCGGTGCGAAGCTCACTGAACACATTCATCTCCCAAAACACACGCACGGTTATCATCGTGGATTGTGAAAACGCCGATCCTTACAAGTTGTGCGCAGCAATCAACCAGATAGAACCTGGGTTGCGCAAAAAGATTGCAAAGATTATTCTTGTCGACGACGCAAAATCATCAATCGCGTGGGGCATCTTCAAAAACTACGTTGGAACGGGGATCACCATAGAACATGAAGTAGTAGATCGTATGCTCACAGGGAAGTCCCTCGTAGATCTGCGGATCTCGGCCCGTGTAAATGAAGAGTTTTACCGGAATAATGTGCCGGCATTCGTGATCTCCTCCAGCGACTCGGATATGTGGGGGTTTGTCAGTGTCATGCCAAACACCAAATTTCTGTTTCTGCTGGAAAAATCAAAATGCGCGTACAATCTGATTCCCTCAATCAACGCGCAGCGATCTACAGATTACTGCCTGATGGATAACGTAATGAGTACAAGTTCCGTTGCTATGTGGGTAAACTCCGTAGTCAATGCGTGCAAAGACTCGCTGCCGCAGATCCCGCAGTCCATAGATAATATTGCGAAGCTGACGTTACACAAGGCAAGAATCCAGCTTACCCCAGATGAATTTGCGAAGCTATGTGAAATCATCGGAGACAGTCTGACAATATCCTTTGATGAAAATCAGCTTCGACTGGCCGTTGAGAAGGGGAAGCTGACAGCGCAGCTCCTACGCCTTTACCGCGGAGCATGAGATTGCGAAGCCATGGAAATGAAAAACACAGAAACGACGGAAGTGGTGCTGACGGTTGCCACGATCCGAAGGCTGCTAACCGCAGGAAACGGTGACAGCGCTTTGCTCTATCTTTGCCGCGAAGCAAGGCTCGACGATGCGCTTACCGGATTTGCAGAGCCGCGTTTGAAATGCGCAGCTTCACTCCTGCAGCAGCTCGGACTTGGAAAAGAAAGCGCATTCAATAGCGGATGGCTGAACCAGGGCGAGAGAAAGCAGGACCTCCGAAGGCCGGAGGAAAACAACGAGCGAAGCACCAAAATCTTCATCGAAGAAGTTCAAAGGTGTATTGGCAGGAAGCTGACGAACGATGAACTAAGGTCACTTCTCACTATGCGGGAACAGCTCGGCCTTCCAGCGGATGTTCTGGGTGTTTTGATCCACAACTCTATGAACAGAAGAATAGGGGAGAGGCCCTCCGTCAAGATGATTGAACTGGAGGCCCGGCGCTGGTCAGAGCAGCAAATCAACACATTGGAAAAAGCCGCCCGGTATATCCAGGGCGGCAAAATCGAAAATGCTGCACTGAAAGAGCTTTATGAGATGATGGGTCTCACAGGTAGACGGATCACGCCGGCAGAGGAGAGATACCTGGACGCATGGATCAAAATGGGTTTCTCAAAAGACGTGATTCGACTTGCTTATGAAAGAACCTGTGAGAACACCGGATGCCTGACATGGAAGTACATGAACAGCATTCTGGAGCGCTGGAACACGCAAGGCCTTTACACGAGAGAACAGGTTCTTGTGAAAGATCGGAAACCGACTGTTTCCAAAAACGTAAACCGGAGAGCCGGCTATATACGCCATGATGATCCTCCGAGCCCGGGAATGTTGGAAGCAGTCAGACAGATGTTGGAAGAGTCAGATGATGGCGTTTGAGTGAAATCATTCTATATCTGAACAATATCACCGCTTCTTTCACAGAGGCGGTGATGCGGCATTCAACGACAAATTCTGCCCGAAAGTTGACACAAAACTAAATATAGTATATACTGATACCCATAGAAAGATTGCTTTATCATTTTCCGGAGGTGAAGCAGCATCCATGGAAGCGACCAGAAGAAACGCTGATTTGGTTTACGAGATTCTCAAATCGTGCAATTTCGATTGTTATATCTCCGAGGCATCTGACAGTTCTCCGACAGAAGCCGTAATCGTTGCTCTGTTTTCCTGGCGAAATGAACGGGCGGGAATCGTCGTGGATTGCGGCGAGGATGACGCTGAAACAATAAAAATTCTTGGGTTTATCCCGGAGGGCATATTTCAGGATCTCGCCACAGATGAAAAACTGATCTTGGCAAACGCCAGCAATGTCGAAACCCCCGGCCTGCAGGTATTTCTTCAGGACGATAGAATCTATGTCAGAAAAACGGTAAGAGTAGATGAATGCGGGATTTTCGTCCCGGAAGAGTTCGTCAATGCGTTTTATGACGTGCATGACCAGCTTTTACTGTACCGTTCCGCTGCCAGACACAGGGGAATCTTCCCATCTGACGGCGCAAAAGACTATTATGAGCCGTTGCCTGGCTAAATATCCTCTATAATCAGAAAAAATTATGAATTTGGTACACATAACTTCTGAAAAATGGGGTCGCAAATTTGGCAATTCAGACCTGTGTTTCTGAAAAATGGGGTCATATTCCTGGAAATCAAGGATATTCCTTCTGAAAAATGGGGTCATATCTTCTGAAATCCGGGGACACATCTTCTGAAAAGCGGGGTCGCATCTTCTGAAAAATGGGGTCACACCTTCTGAAAGTTGGGGTCGTATCTTCTGAAAACCGGGGTCAGACCTTCTGAAAAGCGGGGTCGCATTGTCTGAAAACCGGGGTCACATCCTCTGAAAACTGGGGTCAGACCTTCTGAAAAGCGGGGACACATCCTCTGAAAACTGGGGTCAGACCTTCTGAAAAGCAGGGTCGCACTTTCTGAAAACCGGGGGCAAATCGTCTGAAAAATGGGGACATTCCTTCTGAAAAGAGGGGTCACATATAGTTGAAATTTGGGATGTGGCAATATCTCCCGAGTTTCCCTAAACAAGATAATAAACAAGCATTATAAACATAGATAATAAACAAGATATAAACAGGTTTCTATAACAAGCAGGTAAACAATATGTCTGCCTGCCTATGAGAGAGAAGGATGGATGATAGATGTCAGGATTTACAGGTAAGGAACTGGTTTCTCAGGGACACGAATTGACGGAGCTGGTAAACCGAGCAAAACTCGAATTGAATTCCATTAAGCTGCTGAATGCGTACCTGGCAAAAATCAACCCACTGAAACCGTCAACGGAGCCGGTGCAGTTTACTGTACGCGAGTTTGCAAATCTGATCGGGCTGCCATACAAGTCGATCAATCTAAAAACATTGGAAAAGCAGCTCGGCGCTCTGTCGAGAATATCAATGAAGTGCAGCACAGAGAAGATGCCTGTGTTCTTCACCCCTGCTTTTCAGTATGTTGCGCTTGTGAAGGCAGATGAAAAGCAAACGGTCGTCATCCAGTGCTCCCAAACCGGGTCAGCGCTATTCTTCAACCTGGCGAATTCCGGGTACATCAAATATACGCTCCAGAACATTTCCAGGATGAAGCGAGAATCCACCTACAACTTGTACACCTATCTGGTCCGGAATAACTACAAGCGCGTCATTAAAATCAGTATCGACGATCTCCGTAAGATTCTTGATTGTGAAGACAAATATCCTGAGCAGCGCAGATTCCTGGATAAAATCTTTACTGCTGCGATCGAAGAGATCAACGAGAAGACAGATCTCAATTGCAGCGTCACCAAGACGAAGGATCCGAACGACGCTCGATCGGTTATTGGCGTGGAGATCACGGTGTCTAAAAAGAGCAACGCGCTGGATGAAGCAGACGACCGGGGCCCCTTCATCGATCTCAACGACGCCGGGGAAAAGCTGGTCAGAGAGACGGCACCGGACGCATTTGAGAGCAGCTCTGAGAGCAATATGATCGATAACGGTTCCAACGGCGAAGAATCCTGGCAAGAACTGTATCGATCGATTTTCGATAAGTGCAATTTCCATTTGACGCTGGAAGAGCGGGACCTGGTTATCGCAAAGGCGCAGAGCTCCACGTCATTTACCACGACGGATCTCTATGACTATCTACGGGAAATCGTGCTGAAGGCGAACCTGAAGAAAAACCTGCCTTATCCGATGCGATATATGATCAAAATCATCGAATCTGAAGAAGAGGAGCGAAAGAGCAACAGGTAAACATTCTATATAGGATGTGGCAAGGATCTAAACTGTAAACTCGGCGACGCAGAAAGCGGCCAAGCTTGGTGAAGTTAAGAAAGAGGAACTACTTGCCAAAAGTGAAAATATCATATATACTGCAGATAGATGATTTTTCGACAAGCTCTTCATTGCAGAAGAATTCGATCTATCTCAGATAATACTCTTTGCGATCTGTTCGCGCAGGAATATGACGGTGGCTAAGCTCTTCTGCACGGTCGATTCTATGTAATGCAATAATTCAGATTGCAAAGAGTGTTTTTCTACCTGGATTTCGAAAAAAACAGAAGCAGCCATCTAATTACTGCTTTTATAGCAGGTGCTTTTACGAAGAAGTTGTGGTAATATATTCGCAGTCAATAAAAAATAGGGAGGAGTTTGATTATGGCAAACGAAGAAAAGAAAATCTGGGGGATACATACACAAAACGATAATCTATTTCTCAAAGAGAACGTGATTGCTATCGGCTGGCCGAAAATGGGCGACCTCCGCTTAATCGGCGTAAGCAGGGATGCCTTTAAGGATAAATACGTTCAGGTGTATCCAGACGCAAAAAAGGGCAGCGTTGCCACTGGGGCAGGTATGCTGTATCGTTTTTGCTATGAAATTCAAATCGGCGATTACGTGGTTTTCCCATCCAAGAGCAATCGTGAGGTAAACATCGGAGTAGTAGACAGCGACTATATCTATGATCCTTCTCAGACAGAATATGTCCAGACCAGGAAAGTGAAATGGCTGAAACATATGCCTCGTATGTATTTCTCGCAGGGCGCCCTATATGAAATCGGCTCCGCAATGTCGCTTTTTGCTGTGAAAAATTACGCAGATGAATATATGGCAGCTCTGGACAAGGGCTTCCAAAAGGCAACCGCTGTGAATGACGAGGACGATACGGTAGGAGCAACCGCCGAAGATATCGTTGAGAGCACAAAAGACTTTATTTTGAAGGAACTGAGCCGCCAGCTAAAAGGCTATGATCTGGAGCCGTTCGTCGCAGACCTCCTTCACGCGATGGGATATCGGACAATCGTTTCTTCCCAGGGCGGCGACAGTGGAATTGATATCACGGCATACAAAGATGAATTGCCTCCGCGCATTTTAGTCCAGGTAAAGAGCCAGGATAGCGATATAAAAGAGACGACTATCCAATCTCTGAGAGGGGCAATGCGTGAGGGTGATTACGGTTTGTTCGTAACACTTTCCAATTACACGAAGAATGCGCAGAAATATCTGGAGAACACACCGATTATCCGCGGCATTAACGGTACGGAGCTGGTGGATCTGATTTTGAAATACTATGAGGATCTGGATGAGAAGTACCGGAAGATGATTCCGCTGAAGATGGTTTACATTCCTGTGCCGAAAGAGGAGTGATAGGATTTGGATAAGAACGCTCTAAAGCAGATGTCCTTTGAAGAAGTCCGGTCTCTTTACAAGCCATTTCTGCAAAGCCAGAGTATTAGCGCAAACACGATACAGACAGCATATTCGGATTCATTTTATTTGTGGCTCAATGGAGACCATGATCTTTTCTGGAAAGCGGTTGATGGCAGTGACGAAGAAGCAAAGGCCATGCTGTTAGATGTACTTCGAAAGAATTCCAGTGGCGATCCCGGGAGGCTGGTTCACGGCTATTTGTCGCACATCCGGAGGTTTCGGTCTTTTCTCGCTTCAAATGGAATAGATGCAATGACAGAGGATAAGTCAGCAGAACAACCGAAGCCGGTAGCAGTACAGTCACGCAAAAAGACCCGCAAGAATGTTCCGACTCCTTCCGTGGAGCAGGTAGAACTCTATCTTGCCAAATGGGACTCCCTGGAGAATTATCATCTTCAGGAAGACGCACTGGATAAGCTGTTCAACAAACTGTGCCCCCAGAATTCAGATATTACAGACGTTCTGCTGAAGGTTTCTACACTGAACGATTTTTACAGCACCAATATTTACTCTGTATATCCTGTGGCAAAGCACATTCTATCTTTAGCAATTGACTCCAGATTGAAAGCTGGAGATGTTACGCTGGTGGATGACATCAAGGAGATCACGATAAGCGGAACTGGAAAGAACTTCTATTCGTTTGCTTCAAAATACTGCAGCCACCACAATCCTCTCGATTATCCAATTTACGATAGCTATGTGGATTTAGTGCTTCGACAATTTAGAAATCAGGATAGATTTTCATCATTTAGAAATGATGCATTGAAAAATTATGTTCGTTTCAAACAGATATTGATTGATTTCCGAACTTTTTATGGGTTGTCGGAATACAATCTGAAGCAAATTGATAAGTACATCTGGCTTCTGGGCAAGGAGTACTTTCCCAAGAATTACGGGAAGAAAAAGTGAAGAGGTTTTCATAGGAGGCGCAAAGATTCTCATTCCGCTGCCGGCAGTACGAGAGAAAGGAGATAAAAGCGGTGGCAAAAAAGAAAAAGCATGATTACCGGTCACGACAGATTTCGAGCTTTTGGACAGAAATATCCCAGATTACCTTGAAGCTCGCAGTCGAAACAAAAAAGCCAAGCCTGTCAGATGCGATCGATCCCGTGTGGCTGAAGGACTGCTCTGAACACATCAAAGAAAGCTACAACTTCTGGAAGAAGGAATGTTTTGAGAAGTACGGAAAGGACTTCACTGACGCCTCCAGACTGCTGCTCGGAATACCGCTGCGCAATATCGGAGCTTGGGAGCTTATCTCCAAACCAAACCAGGAAGTTTCAATCGCAATATACCTGGATCTACTATGCCAGGAATTAGAGGATTCCTTTGAGGATTATAAAGACCGGCTGATAAAGGCTTCAGAAAAGGATAAAAGGTCTAATTTCACTACGATCATAAGTGAAGTGTTGTCGGGCGGAGAGAGCCCACAAAACCTGAAAAAAGAATTCCATTACACGATTCCTTCCCTGATTGTAGAATACCTGCACCTAAGCCCAAAAGCAGCAAAGCTACCGAGAACGTCCGCAAGCCTTGCTACGCTGCTTTCCTTCGAGACCTTGCAAAACAAAAATACGCGAGAAAAATTCGCGGAAGCAATGACCCATCTGTACGTTTATCTCGTGTACGATTTCTGCAAGCGAATCAAAATAGAGCGGCAGTATTTCAAAAGAGAATTTCAGGATCGTTTCTTTAAGGACCCTAATAGCCAATACGGTCAAACTACAAAAGCAATTTACCCTGAAGACCTGATTAAACACCAAAATCCAGGCTTTGCAGTAATCCAGAACACGCTGAAAATGTCCCAGGAAGAAACCGATAAAAGACTCAAAAAGTGCATCGAACATTTTGAAGCGTTAGATAACCTGTATTATCTGTTTGGAGCCGTTCCTGCCCTTGGTATCTCGCAGAGATCGCTGTTCTGGATTTACCTTGCGAAATTTCACTCCTGTTACATATACTCCCGCTGTGAAGAAAAATTCTTCGATGAAGACAGTATCTATTTTAACGAGAAAATCATATGGTCCGTGGCTCGCATCAATACGATGATTAAAGACGCTTGCCTTGGGGAATTGCTCGAACTGAAACAGACCGTGAAAACCTCCGGACAAATACAGAAAGAGGCAGATCAGAGGATTGCGGCCGCGGAGCGGAAGGCAACGGACGCAAGCAAGGAAGCACAGGCAGCGCAAAGGGAACTTTCGATCGCAAAAGAGGAAATTTCACGACTGGCCGCTGAGAAGGAGCAAATGGCCGAAGACATTAAGGCGCTGCGTCGTGAGTGCAAAGCGTTGGAAGAGCTGCTGCCTCCCGCGGAGGAAGGCGAGGAAGAAGCAGATGATCCGGGAGAAGATAAGATTGTTTTTCCCGTCAGATCGAATAGGAAGGTCGTCATATATGGCGGCCATGCGACGTGGGCAGCTCCGATGCGGCAGCGGTTCCCGGATTGCACGTTTCTCTATGACAGAGAATCCTACAACTACAGTGCGGCTTCAACGGCGGATATTATCATTTTCCAGCCAAACGCCATTTCCCACAGCAGCTACGGTTCTGTAAAGTCAATCGCCGAAAAGAGCGGGATTACGGTTCATTACTTTGAAAAAGCCGGCGTTGAAAACTGCTCGCGGCAGTTATACGAAATCCTCCGGGAGATCGATGCCCTTGAAATAGAACCGGAGAAATAGGAAAAAGACCGTGTAATAGAAAAATCAGCCGGAAAGGAGAAGTTCTTTCCGGCTGATTTTTATTGAAGATTCTCTGGGTTTCGATAATGCGGACACTTGAGCGGGATGCAGGTGTTGCCCCAATCATCAAACATGGACATCGGACAATCGTGCATCCGTTCCGGTGAATCACCCGAGCAAAGACATTCCGCTTCTTCAGGAAGAAGCATTGGAGATCCATCCGGCATAATTATTTTCATGTACATTCCTCCTCGTGAAGCTGAAAAACATTTAGATCCGTCATCAACCTACTTTCATGTTTAGCATATAGCATTAGAAATAAAAAGTCAACTCTGAAAAAGAAAAAGCTCGCTCAGAGTTGACAGAAAAATATATGTATTATATAATATAATCACAGGAAAGATCCTGCCATTCCTGAACCGTGTGCTTTCTTCATTTTTTCTCCTCCTTCTTAATGGCGCCGCATTGGCCAAGGGCGGCGCGTCCGCATGGGTGAAATTCCCAAAGCGGGGGCCAACATCCGTGTACCACATTCCATCGGCCGGGAAGGGGCGTAGAGTCTACGCCCCTTTTCGACGCAAAAAGATAAACCCATGCGATGTGATAAAGCGGAAAGCCTATGATCACGCTGGTATAGCTCAGCAGGTAGAGCATCTGATTTGCAATACGCAAATGCGGTAAGCCGGTGGTTCGATTCCACCTACCGGCGCCAGCCCGAAAGGGCAAAACAACGCACTCCCCGTAAGCGACACACCCGCCGGCCATCGGGGATGAACCAGTGCCAGGTAACTGTTCGAAGAGCGGTCCCAACCGCGGAACGGGGCGATGCAACGACAGCGAAGCTGAGGACGACTATGAATCGTTCAAAGCGGGGAGTACGTTGCCGTGTGGGACACGGCGCCCGGTGCAGAGGGGTTCGAGTCCCTGAGCCGGCAGGTTCAAATCCTGCCGGCGCAAGGTGCAAAACCGGGCATTTCAAAAAAATTGTGCAGCAGGACAGAGTTTCCGCAGGACTCCCGGGCCTAATGTGGTTCAAATCCACCGCTGCGCAACAATCTTTCGGTGGCGGAATAGACACGGTCGCTTCGAGATCAACCTTGCTGTTGTGAGAAGAACCGTGGTAAAGCAGTATTGCGCAATGCGCCGGCCATTTAAGCCGGAATGCAACAGTAGACGCAGGTAAGCGGGCCGCTCCCGCGCCAGGTCCGTCTTCCTGGGCGGATCATGCTGAGTGCAAATCTCAGCCCGAAAGAGTACAATCATCCTCCCAGGCGTGAAAACGTCTGGGAGTTTTCTGTCTAAAATATAGAGATTAGGCAAGGATAGATTGCTGTTTATTTTGCCGTTTTGTAGCCACAATCGCTTGACAATATGGCTACACATTGGTATACTGTAGTTGTTTGGATAAATAGTTTTTTTCAAAAAATGAAAGAGGTCATGTAATGGCGGAGCGAAAACTTACTGATAAAGAGACTCCTTTGCGTTTAATTCGAAGTCTTAGCCATGACATTCCTGGCATTTATGAACAACTGAGTAATCTTCAGCAGACTTGGCGCAATATGCCGGATTATGATCCAAGATGCGAACTGCCAATTTCTGCAGCATATACCTACCTGATTGAAGTCCACAAGGCAACAGATATGGACGCGGCCCAACTTTCGCCGGCGATTACCGCTTGTTATTTATGGAGGCAAACGCCGGTTATTTACGATTTTGACGCAGATCTTGCCGCTATGCTTTATGAGCAAGCTGACGACATGGACGAGGAGCAAACTCTGCCCTGGGAGGTTTTATTGCGTTTGCCTTACCCATGCGTATATATCAAGGCCCCTGATATGAGGCAAACGATTGATGGTTTCTTTGCATGGATCGAAAAGGATCTGAACAGGGAGACGCTTGAGCTGCGAATCCAAACTCTCGATAATGGCATGGACAATACCATGCCGTTTTCCATACATTTACTCCCTGGTGCTACTTTGGGCGATTGTCTGGAGGACACAAAGAAAACAACCAGAATCAACTTCAGAGAATACGTAGACCAATCAAAGGTTCCTCCAGATGTTTTAGAAGCTGTCATGAAGGATATGACGCAGCTCATTTTGCGGCCACTCCAGCTTACGCTTTATCTCTGTGCGACGAACGCGGAGATAGAGACCCGTCAAAAACCCAAAATCGAGATACAGGGTTCTGAAAAGCAACGGAAAATGAAGAAGGAATCGAAGGCGTCAGATGTTGCAGCCTTTGATGTTGGCGTCCGACTGGGCGCAGCTATTCGCCATGCAACACAGCCCAAAGCAATTTACGTTAAGTCACCTGAGACTCCAGGAACAGGAAGCGCGAAGCGGCCGCACAGCAGACGCGGACACTGGCATCATTATTGGGCGGGGCCAAGAGACGGTGAGCGATCTTTGCTGTTAAAATGGACTTCGCCGACATTTATCCATGCGGACGACGCCCCAAAAGACGTTGTTTTACAAGTCCCTGTGAAATGATTTCATGTCAAATGCCGCAGAGAACACGGAGGTTATTATGGACGATTTCAAGCAGCCAGCTTTATTAGTGGTAGGGGAGAAGGTTTGCGCTCCCAGTAATGATGAAACCCGCTTTACGCTGACGGATGAAGGAGCACTTCTTCTCTATAAGCTGCAGAACCCAACAGCATCCGAGAAACGCGAAGTCAAGAATGGTGTCTTTCAGGCTAAATTAGCTATGGTCGATGATATCATATTCTTTATTTTTAGATTTGGAACAGGCCCTTGGTGTGATGCGCCATATTACTCCAGATTGGAGCCGAAGACTCTCGTTGTACCCGGTCCGGGCCAAGGGATTGCCATGCACTTCATGTTTATCGATGCTGCTACCGGCATTTTACTTCAGCAACGGCTGATTGGCTTGGACCATGACCTTTCTGTAACGCTCCTTCATGCTGCAAATCAGCAGCCTGAAATGAGCTTGCAGGAATACTACGGTAGAGTCAATATGATTTACGCACGGTACACCACAGATGATCTTAGGAGGAACCATTTGATTTCACTTACGGGAGGCGACAATGAATGACTTACCGAGAAGCTATGCTGCTGCTTATTGACAAGACATCGCGTGTTACCGAAGCAGCCAAGATCCTCAAATCAATCGATTCAGGCAGCCCTTTGGCGGCGTCCCGGGCTGAAAAACTGATTCGGATTGCCGTTGATGAAGCCGGTGATCTATCCGAAGAAGACCGAGCCAAATTGCGGGAGCTTATCCCGGAGCAAAAGACCGCGGAAAGCGAAACAAGAAGTGAGACGATCCGATTCAGGTGTACGCCAAATGAGCGTGCTATGCTGGAACTTCTTGCTCAGAAATATGCCGGAGGGAATCTATCCAAGTTGATTATGGATGCGCTTCAGTCAAAATATCCTACGCTATAAATTGCCAGTACATAGAATTGCTTTGAAAAATGCAGTAAATCTCTCTCAAATTTAGTTGATTGGATGGTAATTGCTATGCCGGTTTTTAACGAAGATACAAGAGTCAAAATTCCTGCAGTAGTTCAATTTTTGCGGAATAAATACGAGTATCAGTCGCTCAAGGACATCGATTTACATACCGAAACCAGAATTGCAATCAACCGCTTCAAGCCTGCCATTGAACGCATCAACTGCAGGGATTTTTCCGATGCTGAAATTGGAGCCATTCTGGATGATATCCACGTTACAATCCGCAACAACGATATGGGTCAGGCGTTCTATAACTGGCTGATTGACCCTCAAGATAGAATAAAACTGATTGACTTCACAGATATTTCAAACAACGATTTTGCTATTGTTGCTGAGTTGTCCTTCGGAAAAGAAGGCGCCGAGGGGGAAAAGGGTGGCTCCTTCCGCCCGGACATTACCGTTTTGATCAACGGAATCCCGCTTGCGTTTCTTGAAGTCAAGAAGCCAAACAATGAAGGCGGCATCCAGGTCGAATTTGAGCGTATGTTGAATAAGCGCCTCGAAAAGCCGGAGTACCGGAAGTTCTTCAATATGCTCCAGGTCGTTTGCTTCAGCAACAATATGGAGTATGAGAACGTGGACGATGCAGCCCCAGCGGAGGAAGTAAAGGCAGGCTCTTTCTATACGACTCCAAACGGGCAGAAGACCACATTCTCGTTCTTCCGGGAGGAAAAGAAACGTACCGACGGATTCTGTGTTGTGACCGACGATGTGGTGAAGTATGTTCTGAAGGACAACCGTTACTCTCCTGCGGAAGCTGACACGCCGGAATTCAAAACCAATCTCAGCCCCGACACGCCCTGCAATCGCTTTATTACCTCGCTGTTTACATGGGAACGCCTGATGTTCTATCTGCAATACGGTATTACATACGTTGACGGAACCGTAAAGCAGAAGTTCATCATGCGCTATCCCCAATACTTTGCTGCTCAGGCAACGCTGGAACGGCTGGAGAAGGGCGGAAAGGCCGGAATCATCTTCCATACCCAGGGCAGCGGCAAGACCGGTCTGGCGGGCTTCAGCGTCCGAATATTACGTGACTACTACGCAAAGAAAGGCGTCACAGCGAGATTCTATTACGTTGTGGACCGCCTTGACCTCCTTACCCAGGTTTCCAGTGAAATGCGGGCCAGAGGTCTTCTGACAATCAATGTGGACAGCAAAGCTGCATTCCAGCGAGAACTGGACCGGCCTCTCAGTAAACACATGGGCGGAGATACGAATGGTGAGATCACCGTCGTAAACATTCACAAGTTCGGCAGCAAGATGCCGGAAGCGAAGAATGATTACAACGCCAAAATACAGCGTGTGATCTTTGTGGATGAAGCCCATCGTTCCTATGCGATGCACGGGGAATTCTTCAAAAACCTCATGCTCATTGACCCGGATGCGGTATACCTGGCAATGACCGGAACCCCGCTTCTGTCAAAGAAAGAGCGCTCCAGCCTGAAATTCGGCGATTACATCCATAAGTATTTCTATGACAAATCCATTGCCGACGGATATACTCTCCGCATCAAGAAGGAACAGATCGACACAACGGCCCGGGCCGAAATCCGCAAAAACCTTGAGCTGGAGGACGGAAAGCCCCTAAAGGATGACGTTCTGGAATCCGATGACTACATTAACGCCCTCTGTAAGTTCGTGGAAAAGGACTTCCAGTATTTCAGACTTACAAATAATGACAGTACCATCGGAGGTATGATTGTCTGCTGCTCCAACCAGCAGGCAAAGAAGATCAAGCGGTGGTTTGACGACCGCAGCACCCTTACGGCTGGCATTGTGATTTCCGATGAAGAAATCCCAACCGCTGCCAACAAAGCTACGCAGATCGCCTTCAAGACCACCCTCCAGCCGGATATTCTTGTTGTACACCTGATGCTCACTACGGGTTACGACGTCAACCGGCTGAAGAAGATGTATCTGCTCCGTAACGCTCACGAGCACAGCCTGCTCCAGACGATTTCCCGTGTCAACCGGCCTTATCGCAGCCCGACAGGCCGGAATTACCAGTACGGGTATATCGTGGATTTCGTTGATATTGAGGCAGAGTATGACCGGACAATCGAAATGTACCTCAAGGAAATCAATGAAGAATTTAACGAGGATGAAGACACCGGCAATATGAACGGGCTTGTCATCGGTCCGGAAGATATTAACGCCAAGTATCAGAAACTGAAATCCGAGCTCGCAGGCATCGTAGACACCAGCAACCTTGAAATGTTCGCCAAAATTTTGACGTTCATGAACAAGGACGGTCTGCTGACGATCCGGCGCTATCTCAATGGCATCAAGGATTGCCATACGGAGTTCCTGCTCTCCCGTGCGGTTGACTACGCGAAACAGATTGATATCGAACATATCAAGAAGCTGCTGAAGATTGTCCAGGACAGGATCGACTTCATCAACTTGAAGACGACCCCGACAAGTCTCCTGGCGATCATCGACAACCATGATATCGTAAGTATCATCTACGAGTTCTTCAAAACAAAGATCTCGATTCTGGATCTTGGAAAATATCAGGAGCTCCTGGACAAGTTCAGCGACTCGCCAAACTATTCCCAGTTGACCGATACGATTGCCAAAATTCAGAGTGAGATCAAAAATAATCGGAATCATAATCAGCTTGAAATGATAAAGCTGGACGAACTTCTGCAACAGATCTTCGCCATGCTTGAGATTGCCGATATCGACAACCTTGCCTCCGTCAACGCAGAACTGGCGAAGGCACTGGAAGAAATACGGAAAATCAACGCTGAGAACGAACGTCTTTCCGCCCGTTACGATGGCGATTACGCCTTCGTGAAGACTTATACGGACGCCGTAGAAGTGCATCCTGAATACGATAAAGAAGACATTGCCGCCGTCATAGACGTTGTCTACGCCGCCGTAAAGGACGTGAGAGACACCAATATCCTCACCATCCAGCAGCGGGACAACTTCGTCGGCATCGTAAAGAAAAACACCACCGCAACGCTTCTGAAAAACGGGCTCTATAAGAAGCTCGGCATCAAAAACTGGTACACCGATCTCTTGAACGAAACCTACGCCAACATGAAGATTTTCTGATAGGAGAATCAATTATGACTGACATCCATACAACAGAAAAGAAGATAAAGGAAATCATCGACTCACTGAAAGGCCTCTGCTCCCAAAACGGATTGAGCAATACCGCCAACGAGGAAGTCGTCGTAACAAGCGTTTTCCTTTACAAGTTCCTGAACGACAAATTCATGTACAACCTCGGCAAGTTTGCGGAGGAGATCGGCATGACCGTGCAGGAAGTGCTTCAGAACGAGAACGACGAGCTGGATGCTTTCTATGACGCCAACTCCACGGACGTATCCTTCGGCTACGAAGATACGATCCAGTACCTGATCAACCATGTGGAACAGGCTGATTTCGCAAAACAGTTTGACTCCGCATTGGAGCGCATTTCCAAAAGCGTGAGAAACGATGCGTTCTCCGTCGAGACCGCTGGCGGCGAGCATAAGCCCCTGTTTGAGCCTTTGACGGTGATGGTAGAGCCGGCACGGAGAAACAGCTTCGCAAAGGCCATTTTCGGCATTATCGGCCAGGACAAGTTCGACTTCTCCGACGCCTTCAACGGGAGCTTCGATTTCTACTCCGCCATCTTTGAATATCTGATCAAGGATTACAACGTGGCAAGCGGCACCTACGCCGAATACTTTACTCCGCAGGCCATCAGCTCTATTATCGCAAAATGCCTTGTCGGTATGAGCGACAAGATCGACGCCGCCGAGATCTGCGACTGGGCCGCCGGCAGCGGCAGCCTGATTCTCCACCTGGCGCATGAACTGGGCCAGGAAGCAGGCATGAACCGGGCAGTCGTTTACACCCAGGATATTTCCGCCAAATCCACCCGATTCCTCCGCCTGAACATGATGCTCAACGGACTCTCCGAGTCCCTTGGCAACATCATCCAAGGCGACTCCATGCTCTCTCCCGCCCATTTTAACGTAGAGCATGAACCCGACTCCGGGCTGAAAAAGTTCGACTACCAGACAATCAATCCTCCCTTTAAGCTCGATTTCAGCAGCACCAGGAATGACATCGAGCAGAAGTGGCAGAATACCGACCGCTTCTTTGCCGGCGTCCCGAAGATCCCCAACGCAAAGAAAGAGTCCATGGCGATTTATCTTCTGTTCATTCAGCACGTCATGTACAGCTTGAAACCCAAGGGAAAGGCGGCCATTGTTGTTCCCACCGGCTTCCTGACAGCAAAGAGCGGCATTGAGATGGCGATCCGCACCAAAATGGTCGAGGAGAAGATGCTCAAAGGCGTTATCTCCATGCCCTCCAACATCTTTGCAAACACCGGCACCAACGTCTCTGTAGTTTTCCTTGACCGGGCCAATACCGAGGATAATATCATTCTGATCGATGCATCCAAGCTGGGCGAAAAGGTTAAGGAAGGCAAAAACCAGAGAACGGTTCTTCGGCCAGATGAAGTTAACCGGATCATTGACACCTTCATCAAGCGTGAAGAGGTCGAGGACTTCTCGGTTCTGGTTCCGTTTGACGGATTGGAGGAAAAGAATTATTCCTTCTCTGCCGGACAGTATTTCGAGGTCAAAATCGAATATGTGGACATTACGCCCGAGGAATTTCAGCGCCGCATGGATGATTACATGACGAAGCTCTCCGAGCAGTTTCAGAGAGGAAGGGAACTGGAAGAAAGCATCATGAAACAGATGGGAGGGCTGAAATACGGTGAGTAAAGAAGTATTGCTTGGTAGTATTGCAGATTTAAAGACGGGCCCTTTTGGAACGCAACTACATGCTGACGAATATGTTAGTGAGGGCGTTCCGGTTATAAATGTTAGAAACATTGGGTATGGAAATATATTAGCGGATGATATAGATATGGTTTCAGAAGAAACTGTATCGCGCTTATCTGAACACAAATTATGCGAGAATGATATTGTTTTTGGCCGAAAAGGGTCTATAGATAGGCATGCGTTTATAGATAAAAGATATGATGGATGGATGCAAGGTTCTGATTGCATTCGTGTGAGAATACAGAATTCTGATGTAAATCCGAGATATGTATCTCATTACCTAAAACTGGATAGCGTTAAGAAACAACTCATAAATGGTGCGGTTGGCTCTACGATGCCATCTATGAATTCAGATGTTCTTAAATCTATATCGGTATTATTGCCTGACAAGAGTGTACAAGATGTTGTGGAAGGAATCTTGTCTGGTATTGAAGAGAAAATCGAAAACAACAACACAATCTGCTCTAATCTCGAAGCCATGGCAAAACTGCTCTATGACTACTGGTTTGTCCAGTTCGATTTTCCTGTTGAGAACGGCAAGCCGTACAAATCTTCTGGTGGGAAGATGGTCTGGAATGAGGAGCTGAAAAGAGAGATTCCTGCGGGGTGGGAAGTTGGTAGAATTGGTGATATGATTACCACAGAACGCGGAATTTCGTATAGTACCCCGAATATTATGACGGGAAATGGAGTTCCGATGCTGAACTTGGCAACATTTATGCCGGGTGGCGGAAGTTACAAAGCAGATGGCTTGAAGCATTTTCTTGGTGATTATCCGAAGAATAAGGTTTTGAAACCGTTTGAATTGATTATGTGTAATACACAACAGACGGCTATCAAATTTGAAACGGATATCATTGGACGAGCTATGCTTGTTCCAGATATCTTCGCTGGAGATGTTGTTTTCTCACATCATGTTAACGTTATTAGAACAAGCGTAGAGAATATGAAATACTATCTGCTGTTCTTGTTTAACTCGGACTACTATCATAAGTACATCTCTGGATTTACCAATGGAACGAACATTCTGGGATTATCGTTTAATGGTGTCGAGGATTATCTGGTTGAAATTCCGTCAACTGAAGTACTAAAAGCATTTGGCGAAAGGATTCTGGGAATTGAGAGAAAGAAGAGCGAGATCATACTTGAGAATCAGCAGCTTGCTTCTCTTCGCGATTTCTTGCTCCCAATGCTGATGAATGGGCAAGTAAAAGTAACACCGCAAAATAAAGAGGCGTAATACAAAGGTGCGTAATTCATAAAAAACGTGGTTCAAAGATAGGGCATAAAGCTAAAATAATCGGAGGTGTGTCGTTAACGTGTGTGAGAAGCAAATCACAAAAAAGCAACACTATGTTCCGAGGACATACCTTCGCGGCTTTTCGCCCGACCCCAAAAGGATCTGGAGCTATTCCCTTGATCCCATGGACAGCGGCAAATTAGTTCCGATTGAATCTGTCTGCCGTGTAAATTTCCTTTATGAAGTCAGAGACGATAACGACAATTTGATTGCTCCAAATTGGATCGAAAAGATCCTTGGCGGTCTTGAGGGTATGTTTGCGACAAATCTCAGTGCATTAGAGAAAAAAGCATTCCATAGGGAAAACTATAAGACGAAATGTTTCTTCACAACGGAAGAAAAAGTGTTCTGGAAAACGTACATTGCTGTTCAAATAATACGCAGTCCGAGCGTTATTCAAGCATCGGTCGACGTTACGAAAGAATTTTTTGAAAGTCAACTAAGCCCAAATAAGATCCAAGCATTTGCAATATCCCAATGCCTTCCGTTTTTTGATGAAATTAAACCAGAGGATAAGACAGCTTTTAACTTTTTTCTAAAGCCTTTGCTGAATATGTCAATGGCTCTGGGCGTAGATGAAGGAGGCACGATTTTCACTTCGGACAACCCTGTTTATTGCTATACTTCCCATAGAGATAATTTGAACGAGATAACGGAATATGACGAAGTAGTAATGCCGCTATCGCCAAAACTGGTCCTTGTTCTACTCGGGGGAGAGGCAGCGAAGCAACACGAAAGAAATCGATTGTTTCCACTCAAAACAGAAGACTTGGATTTCGTAAAACGGACTACAGCATACAACGCACGATCCTGGATTTTCTCCCAAAATACTCTTACAGAAGAGGATCGAACAATAATCGAGCAGGCGAGAAGAGACAAGAAAGAAGACGAGGCAACATCAATATGCCGTGATTCTCGTTCGAGCGATTCGTTAGCATAGGCAGATCCGATTTTGCTAAGTAAAGAAAAAACCGCACAAGGAAAAAGGTGGTTGGGAAACAATCCCAGCCGCCTTTTTGCGTGCAAAAATGTTCTGTGCAAAGTTGACAAAATAAAATAATCATTATATAATAACCACGGCAATAGATTACAGTTTTTTCAGTGTTTCCACAAAGTTAAAACCCTGACAACGGGGCGGGCCTCCGGGCTCGCCCCATTTTCTAAATCAACACAAACCGTACATCCGGTATTCAAGACAGGAGGAAACGATTTGGACAGCGAAGAATTATGGGACCTTTATGATAGAAACCGCAGAGCCACCGGAATGACGGTTAAGCGTAAGGACGCAAAGTGGAACATTCCGGCGGGGCTTTACCACATCGTCGTAGAATGCATGGTCGCAGATCGGGACAATATCCTGATTCTTCAGCGTGCGGAAGGGAAACATCATGCCGGCTGGTGGGAGTGTACGACTGGGTCAATCATCCACGGAGAGACCAGCATCCAGGGCATGATCCGGGAACTGAACGAGGAGACCGGGCTTGTGCTGCGGCCGGAGCAGATACACCTGCTGCGGCAGGAGCGGAAGGACTGTGTCCTGCGCGATACTTACGTTGCCTTTGTCGACAAAATTGATATCCAGGAAATCGTCATGCAGGAAGAAGAGGTGCGGAATGCGCAGCTTATCTCCTATGAGGACTATAAGCAGGGGATAATCCCCAGCGATTTGGGCGGTTTCGGCTTCGTTCCGGCCCAGTACACGAGATTCAAAGAGGTTTTCCCGGAAATCGTGAACCGGTCAAAGAAATTCTACGGAATCACAAAACCGAAACTGCCGGAAAAGAAAACCGGCAAACTCGTCCTGGCAGGGAATGCGGCGATGCCGGCCACGGAAAAAGCAGCCAGTAAGGAAGAAGCCCAGCAGCCCCCCAAAAAGGAGCATCATTTCAGCATGGTGCAGTCTGCGCCAAGCTTTTTTGCGCAGCCCAGCGCCGTAATCTTCGATGGGACGGAGAAATTCCAAATGCCAGAAGAAAATGTCTTCCCTGAATTAACGGAAGATGATGATATAATTTAGCGATCGCCGAAAGGAGTAGACTATGGGCGTCACATTTCGTAGTGCCGGTAGCCAGAAAAATGTATCGGAAGGAACGGCGATCTATACCTGCAGCTTGGATTTGGACGGCCAGGAATACTCAGTAATGGCGCTGGCCAGCGGAAACGGCCCGGCGGGTCTCGGACCTCGCGCTGCAAACAGCTTGATATCAGGGTTCAGCGAACTATTCGGCAGCGACGAACTTGCACGGGTGACGATCGCCGATTGGAAACAAGCAGTTGCTAAGCTGCTGCGGGAAACGAATCGTAGGATCCTTGCGGTTGAGGACGGCGTAGGGGCGCCGATCATCGTATCGTCCGTATTAGTCTTGATCTCCCCGGATAAGAAACTGTCTATTATCTCTGCCGGCGCCGCACTGAGCCTGATTAAAGTCGGCTCTGAGGTCTACAAAGGAAATGTCCTGGGCAACTGCGAAGAATCCGGCGACGACGGGGAAAAGAGTATCTATGCCAGCGACCGGGAGATTATCGTATCCGCGCTTGGCGTATCCGAAACGCCCCGGATACGGGCAAGCTCCGTCATGTTAAAACCGGGGTCCTCCGTGTACCTGTTGAGTGACGGATTTTTGCGTTTTAAGGACGACGTGATTACGCTGATCCGGGACACGTCGGACAGCCTGATCGCTCCGTTTTCCGCGATTGATTTAATCGAGCAAAAAAGAGGAATTAGCTGTGGTGACGCGGTGCTCCTCGCTCAGATCGGAGGGGACGCTGATTGACAGACACGAAAAATGCCGTGGCGGAGCAGACCAGACTGACTTATTTGCGCAAGAGGCGAAGACAAGTCCGGTTTTATTACACACTGCTGTTCGCTGCGGCCCTTTGCATTGCGGGAGCCGTCGGCGTGCTGTTCTATAAAAACACCCAGATAAACAACCGCTACGCCGTCCTGGTAGGGACCACCGACAGCACCCCATACCAGGAGCGGGTAGACCGCTTCAAGGAAGCGATCCGGCTCTGTCCGCAACGGCCGGCGGCATATATCCGTTTACTGGAGGCTTATGAGAGCGAAGGCAACTTTGACCTGGCGCAAAGCGCGGAGTTTACTGCTCTGTATAATGGCGCGAAAAACCTTGGCCAGGAAAAGGGGAGCGGAGAGCTGACGTATCTGGCAGGACGGATGTATTTCGTCCTCTACACGGAAAACGGAGAAGCGGCCGGCATGAGCACAAGAGTCACGAAAGCCGCCTCGTATTTTCAAGCCTGCACCCAAAATCCTCCGGACGACCAGAATAAGGCGATGCTGGCCTCCTGTTATCATCTGATTTGCCGCTACTACAAGGACTTCATTTTTTCCAGCGCAGAAACCAAAGAGCTCACGCAGGCTGACATACAAGAGATTCTGCAGGCGGCGGATAACGTGCTGAATTCTCTGTCTGGAGCGACGGATCATGATAAGCTGATGTTTGCCGCGGCGCTTTGCAATTTCATCTTTGACCAGCGGCAGCAGCTTGCGAAGGCAGCCCCGGATAAATCCCAATCAATCCTGAGCATCCTGGATAGGGCCTACGAGCTGGCGGAGAGCACGAACGTATCACGTCCGGATTCAGTCTACGTGAAAACACAAACGCTCGAAAATAAAGAAAAATATCGTGCTGCTATTGTTTTCGCGCTCGGAGGTGAAGAATAATGTCTCTGGATTTTTTGATTGCCGGGCTATTTTTCCTGGCAGGGATTTTTATTCTTCTCGCCTTGATTTTTGGATTTTCTGTCGATATAAAAAACGCGAGGAGAGAACTAAAGACGGAGGAATCGAAAGAAATCCTTCGCGCCGGCAACACGAAAAGCCAGGCTGCACCCATCATCAAGCAGTACACGAAAACCGCTGAAACGAAATACCAGCAGCTCGTCGTTACGGAAATGCCGGTGTTTCAGGAGATTAAAACAGGCGAGGAGTTAAAAAATCAGTGGCCAGCCGTTCAAATGGAGTTATCACTTACCGCTGCCCAGAGGGAAATCATCCGAACAAACCTCCCTATAGCGATCGACGCTTTCCAGCGTGAGGGATGCAATATTCAGTTCGCCAAATGCGGCGCTTTAGACGGCCCAATCAGGATATAAGCGTCCAGACCAAGCGAGAAAGGAGTTAAAGCCTATGAATAATAGATTGATGTCGGCAATTCTTGTCGTGCTGCTGATCGTAATGATTCTTCACCCGGGTTGGACTGTGGTATCTGCGTCAGGTGATCAGCAGGAGAAGAATACATCCGACACCGAACCGGTTAAATCAACGGAATCCTGTGATCCGACGGAACCGGACCCGACAGGCACGGAGGAGCCAGAAGAGCCGATTGTCACGGATCCGGTGGAGCCTCCCGTTCAGTATTACTCTGTTCAGGGTGTCGTGAAAAATGAGGATGGAGAGCCTGTCAACGAGGCCTCGGTTACGCTTTTCGATCCTGTGACCGGAGAAAGGATCAAAAAGGGATCCACGGACAGAGAAGGGTTTTTCAAACTTGAAGAAGTACCGGGCGGAGATCTTCAACTCACGGTGTCGGCCGGCGATGATTACGCACTCTACGCTACGGATATCACCCTGGAAGGGGATTTGAACCTCGGAAACATCCGGATTTCCTATATGCGCTTCAAGGCAACGATGTCGTTCACAAACGTCTCCGGCACTTATTCCATTGAAGGACAGGAACCCACGTCAGGGTTCTGCACGAACGGATCTGAAATTCTGATCCGGAAGGGAGACCGGCTGACGGTTTCTATTCATGCCTCCGCCGGTTGTCAACTGGTCTCCGTGACCTGCAACGGGGAACGCCCGACGATGAACAATTCGAACATGTCGTTCACGGTCGAAGCGCAGAGCGATCTGGCGATTGTCGCAATCGCTGCGGACATTACCGCACCCGAAATTGACCGGATCGTAGTTTCGAACGAAACGGACTGGGCGCAGAGTAAGATTGCCACAATTACCGTACACGATAATATTTCTACGGGAGCAGCGATTCGGCTTTACTGGTCCGAACAGAGCATGAATGATCCTGCGGACGTTATTTCCGAAGGCGTAACTGTTCAGGATAGAGCAATTCTTCTTACGGAAAACGGCACAATCTTCGTTTACGCGATTGACGCAGCGAACAATATGAGCTCCGCGGAATTCTCCGTAAGCAAGATTGACAATACGGCCCCGGTGGTATCCGAATTAACCCCTTCCACATCAGAAGGAACCCATGAGGTCGAATACTCCTTTACAGCAACAGATAACGGTGTTATTGCGTCTATCGTTTGGATTGCCCAGGATGGAAGCGAACACGAGCTTGCGATAAATGAAAGCAATCACTATTCCTTTTCCGTGACGGAAAATGGCGAAGTGATCGTAAAGGTCACAGACGCCGCAGGGAATGCAACAACGGTGAGCACGACTGCAGGGAACATTGACTGGGATCCACCTGCGATTACGGTGCTGCCGCAGCAGTCCTGGGACGCTGAAAGCAATATCGTCCAGATTGCCGTCACGGACGCTTCGGCGATCTATGTGGTGGAGGTTATTGACGACCAAGGAACCGCAACTAAAATTGAAAACGCCGACGGCCGATACAGCTATACGGCGAATCACAATGGACAATATTCTGTAAGAGCCGTTGACGTAGCCGGAAATGAAGCGAGTGTGCCTTTTACTGTCGATCACATCGATACGCAGAGCCCGGTGATTACCGATACGCAAATGGATCCCGACGTGGAATGGACCGCCGAAGCAATCGTCGTGACGGTTTCAACGGAAGATCTGCAGAGCGGAATCAAGGGACTTCGCTACAGATTCGCTTCGGATTCAGATAGTTCCTGGGTGGAGCTTGACGCTGACGAAGGGCAAACGGTTTTTAGTTTTACGATTCCCAATGAAAGCAGCCTGATGGACCACTGCCAGATCATCGCCGAAGACAATGTTGGAAGACTTTCCGACGTTACTGAGATCTATTTCCAGATCGACGTAGACGCACCCCAGATTTCTTCTTTGACCCCAAATACGAATACCGGCGCTCATGAGATTACTTATACCTTCACCGCCACGGACAACGGGGCGCTTGCCTCGATTGCCTGGAGCCTGAATGAAGGTGAGCAGCAAGTGCTGGAGCTCACGGAGAACGGCTTATACGCCATAACGGTATCAGAAAATGGCCTTTTGACCGTGACTGCGACAGATAAGGCAGGCAACAGCACGTCCGTTGATACCACTGTCAATCAGATTGACTGGAATCCTCCTACGATTGCAGTAGCGCCGCAGCAGACCTGGGACGCCACAACGAATGAGGTTCGGATCTCTGTTACAGACGATTTCGGCGTGGCCACTGTGGAGGTCATCGACGCCATGGAGACGGCACATCAGGTCGTCGCCGACGGAGCTGATTACGTTTTTACCGCTACGGAAAATGGCTCTTACCGGGTCCGGGCCGTTGACGACGCAGGGAACGAAGCTTTTGCGCCCTTTGTCGTAGCCTACATCGACCAAAACGCCCCCGTGATTACCGCGGTTCATAAAGAGCCTGCCTCTGAGTGGACGGCGAGCAGCATTACAATCACCGTAAACACGTTCGACGGCGAAAGCGGAATCAAGGCGCTGTATTACCGCTTCGCTTCCGACTCCGGCGAAGATTCCTGGAACATGATCGAGGCAGCCGAAGGCCAGACGGAATTTACCTTTGTGATCCCCAATGCCCAAAATCATACGGATTCCTGTCAAATCGTCGCTGAAGACAACGTAGGCCGCAAATCCGAGCAGGCTGAAATAGGGTTTAAGATTGACATTGAAAACCCGGTCATTTCCGAAATCGTTCCTTCTACAGTTGGCGGAACTCACGCGGTAATCTATACGTTTTCTGTGACGGATAATGGCGAGATCGCCGCGGTGTGCTGGATGTCTCCGGATGGCGTGCAGCATGATTTGGCGCTCAATGAAGAAAACCGATATGCTTTCGCTGCCACGTCCAACGGGACTGTTACGGTGAAGGCCACGGACAAAGCCGGAAACTCCACCTCTGTAAGTGTGGTGGTCAGCAACATTGACTGGAACGCCCCCATTGTGACCGTGCAGCCCCAGCAGACCTGGGACGCAGCGCAAAACGATGTGCAGATCACCGTCACGGACGAATTCGCAATTGCTGTTGTGGAGGTCTTGGACGCAGACGGCACGGCGCACCCCGTCACGGTTCAGGGAACGGGCTATGCGTTCTCCACGCAGGAAAACGGCGCCTATACCGTCCGGGCCGTGGACGAAGCTGGGAATGAGTCCCTGACGCCTTTCACGGTAGACCACATCGATACGGAAAAGCCCGTTATCACAAGCGTTCAGAAAAATCCGGATTCAGACTGGACTGCAAATTCCGTTGTAATCACGGTATCCACGAGCGATTCGCAGAGCGGCATCAGATCCATGCTTTATCGCTTCGCTTCATCTGAGGATGATAGCTGGTATGAAGTATTTGCTGCAGACGGTCAAACACAATTCACGATTACGATTCCGAATGATAAGGATTGGCATGATATCTGCCTGATCGTTGCGGAAGACAACGTGGGCCGGAAGTCCGATATGGCGTTCATGGAATTTGGCGTGGATGTTTCGGCTCCCGTAAATTTCGTGCTGGAGATGGACAAGGGCGAAGGCAGCGGCTTCTTTACCTTCCTTACGAACCTGTTCGATTACGGCCTGCTGTACCGTGACTTCATCACATTCCACGCCTATGCGGATGATCCTTCCAGCGGCGTCGCTTACTACGAGTACCAGTTCGTCCAAAAGGATCAGGCCCCGCAGGAAAATGGCTGGATCCAGATGACCCTTGTAGAGCAGGACGGAAAGGTATCTGCAAAAGCGATTGTCAAAGCAGACGATTTTGCCGGGTATCTCCATGTCAGAGCCTATGATAACTGCGGAAACGCCGTTGAATATGCCACCAACAGGGAGAATGACGACAGCTTTATTATCGTCCTGGAAAACACGCCGAAGACCGATGAAGAGCGTGCGGAAGCTCCGGCCTTGTCAGCCAAGACGGGGGACGGCACTGTTTATGTGGAAGGCGTATGGACGAACCAATCCGTAACCGTATCTGCAGAAGCGGAAGGAGCCATTTCCGGTGTAAAGCGGTATGAATTCCAAATCGTATCGACTGGCACAAGCTGTAATGACACCGCCTGGCAGGAGGCCCCTGGAGGCAAGGTGACGGTCTCTAACGACAGCAACGTGGACGTCTACTTCCGGGCAGTTTCCTATGCGGAAAATGCAAGCCGCGCAAGCCACCTGACGGTGCGGGTACAGAAGACTCCTCCCCAAAATGCCGTCGTCACAGTCACCGGGACACAGGGAATCAACAAGTGGTATATCTCGATTCCCGGGATCGCCATTACAGAGCCGACTCCCGCCCCCGGCCACGCAAAGATTAAGACCTGGTTCAATCTTCATGCCGTTGGTGCTGCAGGAGAAGATCTCCTCTATGGCGTAAATCGGCCTGTAATTCACGGCGACGGCGTTTATGAGCTGGTCGTATGGACGGTTGACGAAGCTGGAAACTACAGCGGCAAGAGCACGCAGATCATCAGCGTTGATACCACGGCCCCGACCGACCTCAGGCTCTCCGTTGACGGGACAATCATTCTTGCCGGCAACCAGAATAGTGCCGAGTACAAGCACATTTACAGCCGGTCGATCACTGTCCAGGCTTCCTCGAATTGCAACGTAAGCGGGCAGCTCTCTGTGAGCTATCAAAAAGTCTATGATATGTCCCAATATAACGCAAACGGAACCTGGACTTCCTGGCCGCAAAACGGCCTTCAGATCGTCCCGGACGAAAACTGCGTAATTTACCTCCGTGTGACAGATAACGCAGGCAACACAACGATTGTCCATTCTGACGGGCTGATCCTGGATAGAACGGCGCCTTCCGGACCTAACTCCACGGATATCGGACTCTCCGTAATTGGCGCAAATGCCAACGGGTATTTCAGCGGGAACGGAACGGTTGACGTTAAGGTGATCGATCCGGAAAAGAACGGAGCCTACGCCGGCCTTCGCTCGATCAGCTACGAGGTCATCCGGGATGGCATCGTGACGCAAAATGAAACGATCCGGGTAGGGGAGAGCGGCGTTAATATCAAGCAGACCGAGCTGACCCGGGGCAACAACAATGCGGTCAATTACTGGAACGGCCGGATTACCGTCCTCGCGGCGGAGAACAATTCGGACAATATCATTGTTCGGGTTACAGCCGTCGACGTTGCCGGAAATACAAGAAGAACCGAAACCCGGTCCGGTGCGGTTAAAATCGACACAACGGCTCCGGTGGCGGAGATCTCTTATGAAAACAACAAGGCGAACCACGACAGCGGCAGCTATTACTTCGACGCCAACCGGAAGATCAAAATCATCATTACTGACAGAACGCTTGGCGACAACAAGCTGATCGTTACCAGGAACGGAGAAACGTATCCCGCCGCGCTGCAGTGGGTAAAGACTGCTGGCGTTCTGGAGAACGGCGACGATACCAGATACGAGGCTTCCTTCTCCTTTAGTGAGGATGGCGAATACGGCGTGTCGTTCGAGGCGAAGGATCTCGCCGGCAGCAAGCTGGCCAATACCAGGTTTAGCTATGCCTCCATTGCCACGTCAAAGTTCATCATCGACAAAACCAAGCCTACAGTTGAAGTGAGCTATGACAACAACACAGCGTTTAACGAGTGCTTCTTTGACGGCCAGCGCACGGCAACAATTACTATCACTGACGCTTGCTTCGATCCGGGAAGGGTAGAGCTGAACATCAAGGCACAAAAAGACGGCGCTGACATTGCGATCCCGACACTCAGCGCATGGAAGCACGAGGGCGACAAGCACGAGGCAGCCGTGACCTTCTCTGAGGAGGGAGATTACACCCTTGAGTGCAAGTGTACGGACCGTGCAGGCAACCACTCCGACAGAACCTCTTATCACGCAGCAACAGCCCCGACGAGCTTCACTGTGGACACGACGCCTGTTTCTGTGACCGTGGACGGTCTTGACAATCATTGCGCCTACAACGGCGATCTCGCGCCTGTCATTACCTTCCAGGATATCAACATGTACAAGTACGATATTCAGCTCAAAGCTACGAACATGGAGCAGGCAGGTCTTGACGTAACCAAAGATATCGTTTCCGGAGATCAGGACGGGGAGCTCAAGCTGACTTTCTCAAAACAAAAAGACCTGGACGGTATTTATCACCTGACATATTCTTTCCAGGATAAGGCAGGCCACGTCACGGAAGGGAAGTATGATTTCACCGTAAACCGTAACGGCTCAGTCTTCGAGTACAGCCCGGATCTGCTGACGCTTCTCGATCAGCACGTAATGGTGGCGGACGGTGAATACTTCATCACGGAGTACAATCCAAGTCCTGTTTCTGAAAGAGCGATGACGATCACCGTTGACGGTACGCCGCTTGCTGAGCCCGCATGGACCTACGAAACTCTGCGGGAAAACGGAGAAAAGTGGTACAATTACAAGTATCTCATTTCTCCCGAGAACTTTGGCAAGGACGGCCTCTACAAGGTGGTATTCGCTTCCGAAGACGGCGCAGACAACCGAACCGAAGCGACGCCGGACATCCGTTTCTGGGTAGACACGACGGCTCCGGAAATCCAGCTCATAAAGGGCATGGAGGACAGCATTATCAACGCGAGCTCCCAAAAGGTTGATATCCAAGTGTATGACGCCATTGGCCTGGCTGCCATTACGGTCTATCTTACGGATCATGACGGGAACTCTGCGGAGCTTCTGAACAAGACCTTCGAGAACAACGAAACGGAATCTTCCGAAGAAGTGATTATCAAGGAAGGCCTCCGTCAGCATCTTCGGGTTGTGGTGGTAGATCTGGCTGGAAACGTCATTGACAGTGACGCAGAAGGCTACGCGCCGGCTTTTGAGTTTGCCGACAAGATCACGGTTTCCCGGAACCTGCTTACAAGATGGTACGCAAATCCCTGGATCTTCTTTGGTTCGTTGTTTGGGATCATCGCTGTAAGTGCGGGAATCGTCGTACTAATTGTCGCTGCGAGGAAACACAAAAAGAAGCGTGGCGTAAATCTGAGATAATTTGCAAAAAACACTGCTCCAAAGAGAACTCTGGGGCAGTGATTTTTTGCACTATTAGGAAAAGGTTTATCTTCTATTTGCGCAAATAACATAATTATACCGTTTGAGATAAATTGGCCAAGCATCAGCAAGCCCTGAAACGTGTGATTTTTATATGAAATTACACAAATTATCATTTGCGTCACTTGATAACATTCGCACGAAATGGTATAATCATACCAACGATGAATCTGATAATACAGACTACCATATCATATGAACATATCCCTGCGCAAATTTGCTCTCGTGATGTGTCAGATTTATCTTTTCTATAAAGTACGCCATACTTTTATTGTTTAGGGAGGTAACATCATGAAACGGATAGTGTCTATAATTATTGCGTTCTGTCTATGCGCATCATTGTTGCCGAGCGTTATTCCTCGTGTTAACGCATCTGGTACAATGAATACTTCAATAAGAAACTCAAATGGAAACGAGTTCGCCATTTTCCCAATTGGCGGTGATTTTCATGTATCACAAAAATGGCTTGTTCCTGGAGATTCGCATCAAAATCAGATTGCAATCGACTGTCTCCCATTAACATCAGCAGGCGGCATAGATTACGGAAGAATTATTTCTGCGCCTTTTACTGGTAAAATCGTAGAAACATACGGGAGTTGGGGCTGTGTTGTATTTCAAAGCAACAATCCAGTTCAGTATGCAAATGGAATTGTTGATTATATGACGGTTGTATTTGGGCATGACAACCTTGCATCAACTTATGATAAAAATGTAACCATAAACCAAGGAGCCCCATTATGCCGCCCAGGTACGGCAGGTGGTTCCGCTTATCACACTCACATTCTTGTTATTCGCGGAACATGGGCTGAATGGTGTAACGGTGGATATACCGCAGCAAACCAGCCGTATGTAAACAGTGGTGGCGGCAACACGATCCCACCGGACGCTTTCTTTATGGATACGAGCTTCTCTAACGACTGGACTCAAAGCAGCGCGTCCTGCTATTATCCACAAAATAAAGTAGATTGGATTACACTGGATTCGGAACAAGCAAATAGCTATGTTCATTCCCATAACTGGAATGGAGTTGGAAAGTGTACGTCTTGCGGTTTGACTTATGATTGGAGAGCAACATATGATACTTCATGTGCGAATACGGGAAAAGTAATTAAGTCCGATGGGTTCTATCCACGTAAAAACAAGCCATATGATGCAGATGAACATGTCGCTCAAAAATTGAAAAAGGGGACAACTATAACTATTTTAGGCTCATATATCAATGCTTTTGGAAACAAATGGTACTATATTTCTTATGGAAGTAATTCGAGTAAGGGATATGCTTATTCTGCATGGATTGAGCCTGACCAACAACCATCAGATATTTCTATAGAAATCACTTGGCCATACGAAGGCCAGACTATACCTAAGGCGTCGCACACTCTGTATGGAATGGTGCGGTCAACCATTCCTTTAAGCACCGTTTCTGCGTATGTTGACGGAAACAATGTTGCCACGGTTTCAACAAATTCTACAACTTATGATCTATCTTCTCCGGCAATAGACTATAAAGTAAAATTTAATACGTTGAATCCGGGCAGGCACACTTTGAAAATCGTGGCCAAAGATCGAAACGGCGGCACCGAAGCATATGTGCGAACCTTCTATACTGAATCATACCCGTGTGACGCAGCTATCGTTACGACGGAAGATTCAGCAGGCGGCAAATATGTAGTCATGAGCTGTCCAGGCGCCTCAATAAGCTACACCTGCAGCGATGACTCTTCCGGTAACGGTACAGGAACCGTTCGTAAGTTCATCGATAAGACCACTACTTTTACGATAACTACTTCTAAAAGTGGATATTCCGACAACACTATTTCAAGAACTGTTTATGTGGACCAGGTTCAGGCGCCGGAATTCCACACAGAGCAGTGGTACGGCGGAACAAGGGTCACTATCACGTCTACACCTGGAGCTCAGATTTATTATCGTTTTGACGGAACCATAGAAGGCGAATACCACGAGCCCTTTAACGAGACTCGCAATATCACGATTTATGCGTATGCGGTAAAGTGGGGAATGCGTAAAAGTGAAACAACAAGCTGCACGATTCAAGCGGCAAAGCCGGATACACCTACCGTTCAGCGATTTGAGACGGAGGAGAAGATAGCCGTTGGTAAAACAGCGTCGTTTAGGTGGAACGATGATATCCGTGCAGAGAATTATGCTGTTTCCGTCTACAAAGACGGAACGCTAATCGAATTAGCCAATCAAGAATCGAATGTGTTCAGTTACGTATTATCTGAAGCTGGTAAATACGAAGTTTCGGTGAAAGCGTTGAGCCCGTTGGGGGACAGCGGCGAAAGCGCAAAAGTTGCTGTCATGGCGATGGATCCGTCAACAGTCACATTCCTGGATGACGACGGATCATTACTCGCAGAATACACTGTTGCATATGGCGATTACGTTCCCAGACAAAATCAACCTTCTCATAAGGGCCACTATTTCAGCGGATGGTATCCAAGCAACAATTATTTTGAAATTCCAGTAACTCAAGACGTCACATACACAGCAACATATACTCCGATAGAGTACGACGTGATTTTCTATGACGTTGATGGGATCAAAATAGGGGAGACGCAAAAGGTTCCCTATCAGCAAAGCGCCGTTGCCCCTGATTATACGCCAAGAGTGCCAGAAGGATATGTTTTTTCCGGCTGGACAGTAATTGAAGCTTCAGAGACAGACAGCGCCTGCGATTATACCTGCGTCGACGCGAATCTGAAGCTGCAGGCCGTTATACGCTGGGAAAATGCGGAGCTTCCGGTTTTAACCCAAATCACATCGGCCAGCGTTGCACCGGTCGGGGATGATTCCGTTTATTCTGTGACCACAAAACTGACAAACTGGCCGTCCTCCACGAGCAATATCTATTTAATCGCCGTATTGAAAACCGAAGCGAGAAACAATGACGTAGTGAAGACCGTTTGTGCTGAGCGAGTCCAGGTAACTTTGGCTGCGGGAGAAACAAAAAATCAGACTATCGAGTTGCATTACAACGGTATTGCAAAGAGAGTTGAAGTATTTGCCCTCGAACGGAAATCTGATGGGACGACGGGAAGCGCGTTCTCGAAGGCCGACTGGGAAAGCGTTGTGTTCAGTACAAGCTGGACAAACTGGTCCGAATGGGAAACCACGCCGCCTGAAGAAAAGGAAGGGCGAACGATAGAAAGCAAGACGCAGTATCGGTATCAGGACAAGGAAACCACTACAAGCTCCAATAGCAGCATGAACGGATGGACCTTGTACGACTCTTCCTGGGCTTGGGGCCCCTGGGGCGACTGGAGCAGTTGGAGTACATCTTCGCAGTCGAGCAGCGATTCTGTTCAGGTGGAGTCACGAACGGAATGGAGATACTACTATTTCTATTGCCCTGTCTGTGGAGGCCACGAGCCGTTCCAGGGCTTGAGCGATTGTCACCAGTATACTCTTTCCAGCTCTGACTGGAATGAAGGTTGGTTCCCGACGGCCTATAAGGACAGTAACTGGCATACATACTCTTATACCAGCGCAAAGCGCTGGACGGAATCTCTCGGCGATGCTCAACGATGGAATTTCAGTACAGGAAACACGAACGATACCGCACCGGGCACGATTGATGCAGGAGGGGCTTATCCGGTAATCCGAACGGCATATAGATATCGCACTCGCAATCAAGTATGGACGTACTATTTCTACCGTTGGACTGACTGGTCGAGCTGGAGTGACACCGAAGTAACGCCCTCTTCAACCCGCAATGTTCAAACACGCACGGTGTATCGTTACAGAGATGAAGTGCCTATCTATGATACAAGCGCAGGAACAGAAGACACCAGCGGCCAGAATTACCGATTTACCGGAACTGTTTGCCCGGACGAGGATCTCAGCGGGAAAGTTGCAACGATAATGGTCTATCAGTCCAAGAATATGGATCCGAACCAGTATCAGATGCAGTACGTTGGGCAGATTACGCTTGGTGAAGGCAACTCTTATGTTGTAAACTTCATCCCGATCAATCAGCCTTCCGTAGAGAGTGGAAACTATATAGTTGCGCTGGGTATCCAGGGCACGACCGGTCTCCTGAATGTCGACGTACTCGACGCGCCAAAACCGGAGTATACCGTTCGGTTTCTAATGGATGACGGCAGCGTGATTTCTACGCAGACCGTTTTGGAAGGTCAAAACGCTGTTGTTCCTCCAGTTCCAGAAAAACAAGGATACCGCTTCGTTGGCTGGAGCGAGCGCACCACGGATATTTTTAAGAATGTTGATATATTCGCCCAGTTTGAAAAAGAGCAGTATATCGTTGCTTTTGTAGACTGGGTTAATGAGAATATCGGATTCCAAAAATATTACTATGGTGACACAATCACAGCACCCTACACACCAACGGCAGAAGGTCGTGTATTCATTGGCTGGGACGCGATCCTGGAAGGAAATACCACGGTTCAAGATAATATGGTTGTGTCTGCAGTGTATGATAGGCAGCTCTTTACGGTTCGATTCTTGGATGAAAATGGCAATGTTTATCAAGAGCAGCAAGTCGCATACGGTGATTCCGCTGTTTTACCCGAGCCGCTTGTCGTAGAAGGAAAAGTGTTTCTTGGCTGGTCTACAGACGTTACGTGGTGGAATGTTACTTCTGATCTTGAAGTACGACCGATTGTAGTGTTTGCGGAAACGGTTGCTGCTCCCATATCTAACATCGGCTTCTTCGAAGTCGGAATTGAAATTGACCTCGAATTGGAGTCGGAGATTGGGTCAACAATTTATTACACAACCGATGGAACGACGCCAACAAAGGACAGTGCAGTTTATTCTGATCCAATTCACCTAACCAATACTACCCTTGTAAGCGCAATAGCGGTCACTGATGGCAAAAACGATAGTGAGGTCGTCAACATATTCTTTGTTCATGATGACACACCAACCGAAGAAGCCCCACCAATTGTTCTTCCGCTTGATACGAAGATCGTCGATACTGTGCCGGATATGGACGTTCCTATTGAAGTTGAAATACAAGGGAATCCAGGCATGATTGGTTTTACTTTGATTTTGGAATGCGACAGGAGCATTTACTACATTGACGTCGAAGACGGCGATCGTATTTGCACGCCAGGCGAAACTACAAAGTATGGTAGTTTTACAGTCTCACAGTATGAGGAATCTGGCTGGGCAATAACCTGGCTAAGCTCTTATCCGAGCACAACCGATGGCTTGCTGTTCACGCTCCCGTTGAAATCCGGAGAAGAAATTGAGGCTGGTAACTATGAAATCAAGCTCGGCTATGCAACAGGAAGGATCTATACCGAGGATAGCGAAGATGTTACCTTGTACCGCAACATGGTGCATTTCGTAGGGGCAAATCTTTCCCACGAACACGATTACACTGGTGAAGTAACTGCACCTACCTGCACGGAAGATGGGTTCACAACGTACACTTGCTCAATTTGCGGAGATACGTATGTTGGTGACACTATTCCGGCGCTTGGACACGATTACCAAAACGGAGTTTGCGTCCGATGCGGCAAATGGGATCCGAGCCAGAATCCATTTGAAGATGTGAAAGAGAAAGACTGGTTCTTCAATCCCGTACTCTGGGCAGTCAATAACGGAATTACAGCCGGCGTCGATGCAACGCACTTCGGACCGAATCTGACATGTACCCGTGAGCAAGTTGTGACTTTCCTTTGGGCAGCCAATGGAAGACCTGAACCTACGACTACGGAAAACCCATTTACAGATGTGACGGAAGGGAAGTATTACTATAAGCCTGTTCTTTGGGCAGTTGAAAATGGGATTACCGCAGGCGTTGACACGACATTGTTTGGGGTTGGCGTTGAGTGCAGCCGTTCCCAAGTGGTAACATTCCTCTGGGCGGCGGCAGGCAAACCAGAGCCTACAATAACGGAGAATCCATTCAATGACGTAAAAGAGAAAGACTTTTTCTACAAGCCTGTTCTTTGGGCAGTTGAAAACGGAATTACTGCAGGTACTTCAGAAGCTACTTTCAGTCCTAAGGACACATGTACACGAGCCCAAGTTGTTACTTTCCTTTACGCAGCTAATAAGAACAAAAATTGATTGCACTAAAATTTCAGGGAGTCACGCAAATCGCGTGACTCCCTGAATTAGCGTATCGATACTCAATAATCATCAATACTATCCTGCTATAGCGGAACGCTATTGCAGAAATCACCAAAGATGCTCTAACTTAATCAGATATGTGCAGTCATCAGGATCTTTTCCTCCCACAGCGTTATATACGAAAGAGATCACATCATTAGGAATATTGGCCCCTGCTTCCTTATACGCCAGAATACTCAGCATATATTGGCACTGCTTTCGATGAAGGAGAAATTGCCCACCGCCATCATAATAAGATATGATATACTTATATGCGTCTTTTTCATTTTTCTGGCACAATTCTACTATCTCAGAAGCGCTCAATAGCGCACCTACCGGAAAGTTCGAAAAGTATTTAAGGTTATCTAAACCCTTATGGGAGCTAATGATCTGTTTATATGCTACGTTTATTTCATGTGTAAGAGATGATAACTCTTCATCGGTAAAGGGCGATGGTTCTGGACGAGCTACTTTTTTAGCTCCTGACTTTCGCCCGAACAGTTTGTCGAACATTCCCATGAAAAGACCACACCTCCCATCAACACCAACGCTCGTACTCACGCATAGCATCGCTTAATGACGAGTACGGTCCATATTTTGATTTTCCATCCATGACATACACATAAAAGTTGATTCCGTCGCCTTCAATCCAACAGTAACCGTAAGAACTGCGTCCTTCCTTGTAAATCATGATAGTTCCTCCTTAATGTACTCTTATGGTTCATAAACGAAAAATACAGTATCCATTTGCATCAACGTCTGGCGCGTCAGAATTTTTGTTGCATCACTTATAATTTAGCATACGAGTCCAGATAATTCAACAGATTTTCCGCGCATGGTATTCACAATCCTTACCTATTGTCCGAGTATCAGCGATGCGTGAGCGCTTGCAATGCTTATCAGGGGAGAAATCCAGTGCTGTTCGCTGTCTCTCAGATAGCTGATACCGACATCTTGTCCCCGAAGGATTATCGTAACAACGCAAGCGTTATCATAAAAGACAGAAATAACCTCGCAGTATCCGTCGCTCTTTATGGAGATAGATAAAGGCCCGTAATTGCGGAAGTCCCCAATAATCTCCAAGACTGCCTGTACTACAATCCTGTCTGTTTCGGACACCTTTTTCGAGCCTCGAATGGATGCAAGGATACTGTTAAGATGGATCGACACGGAATGTCTGTCGAAATTGTATTGTCTGTTTGAGTTAACCATACGTGCCGTTCCTCCTTCAGTTGGAATTGTTACGGAGGCCCCGAAGAGCTTATCGGGTCCTCCGTAGTGTTTCTGTATTTGTATAGCATAAGTGGATTTTCGGTTCTATTTCAAATTCAAATAATCACTAAATGTAACGTACCACTCACCGTTGTATTCGGTCATTGGAAGGAATTCGTTGCTTCTGGACAGTTGATCGTCAATATAGACGTCGAAGTAAACCTTCGCGGATTCTCCTTCGACCTCGGATCCTGTAACCTTAAATTTGTACCCGGAAAAAATGTAAGCAACAAGAGCTCCACCCATGGCGTTCATACCATTATCATCAATACTTGAATTGAACATCGAGTTTATCATCCCTTTAGACAAACCCTTGAGGGATTTGGAGGTGGCTTTCTGTAACGGCATCTCGAAGTCCTCTAATGTTTCCATGTCCCCGGCTACCAAAGCGTTTAGATACTTCTGCGCTCGTTTTTCGGGCGAACTGCCAAAGAGGCTATTGCATCCCGAGAACATATAAATCATTGTCAGAACAAGGATAATAGTCACAATAATCTTAGTTTTTCTCATATCAAATTCTCCTTTACTGTTTCGTTTTGTGGTTTCTTCTTTGCATTTTTCCCGTTTCCTATTAGATTCTTGCCAGGAGAAACGGAACGTCAGATTATCTTGCGTCAGGCCAGTTGATTTCGATCGACAACTTCACCTCCTTTATGCGTTGACAGATGGAATATACTTGGAGGATCCTACCTTGATGAAGAATGAAGATGGCGGCACGGGGCGGAGGTGGCAGCAGCTTTGGGGATTAGGGACAGAGGTGGTTAAAGGAGGGGGGTAAACGGAGAGCAGCCAGTCCCGAGCCGTGCCGCCGGGTGATGCCTTCGATGGTTAAATTATAGCAAATAATTTGGAGAAATAATTCGTTACAGTTTCGTTGTTTGTTCGTAATATTCGTTTTTTGTGGACAACATCATAGACAAATGATATAATAAAAATAAATTATACAAGGAGATGATTATGCTTTGACAAAATGCTACAAGATAACTGATGCAAAAAATGGATTGTATGTTTTTGAAGACACAGATACAGGCAGAATTCAATTTACGGAACAGCCGCTTAACAAATTAGATGAAAACTCAAAAATTTGTGTGCTAAAATCTGAAATTGCCAAGATAGTTTTTAGCGTGATTCTCGAAAAAAATGGTGGAAAGGCGACTTACGAAGAGATACAAAAGAAACTTGCAGAACGATTGTCTGGCGACAAAAGCATGTGGAGAACATATAAGAATGCGTTTCAAAGAACAATATCTGATGTATTTACTAAAAATCTCAAAAAATTCGATTTAAGTTTGATAGAAGGTTGTCGGCATGAAAGACTGTTTGTTAATGACCGGAAAAGCTCTTATTCGATTCCTTCTTTGAGGCGGTGCGACGAAGGAGGGGAACTTTTAAAAGATCAAACTCAAAAGGATGGAAATCCGACAGGAGCGTTTGAAGGAACAGATACCGGAATCAGAAAGATAGAACTTGATGAACTTAAAGAGATAATGTTTGATGTGTTGAAACACGTTACATCGTCGAGCACAGGGGACATTCATCAATCTCCAGACGCTTTAAAAGATTTTATTGGGAAACTTACTGCACCGGTTGTCTATGAAGATGGGACAACCTACATCGGCGAATGGAAAAACGGTATGCCTCACGGCCGCGGCACTATGATATGGAGCCATGAAGAAGAGCAAGACGAGCTCGGTTGGGTGATTGAAGAAGAATCTTATAATGGAGATTTTCAGAATGGAAAACGACACGGAAAAGGACGCTTATATATACTACGTCACAATAAGAATAGTAATTTGATTGAAGAATGTAGTTATGACGGAGAATGGAAGGCCGACTTAAAGCACGGCGTCGGCGTTGCAAAATTAAATGACTTAATTATATCTGGACATTGGATGGAGGATCATAAAACGGGGAATTATGTTATTTACGACGTTGATGGGCGAATTATTACAAAAGAGAAATTTCGTGGCGGAAGTGAGATTTATAAATACCCAGATGGCAAAGTTCAGTTAAAACGCCATGACGGAACAACTGAAATAATGAAATACCCCGATGGTAAAGTTGAGTTGAGCGTTCCTGGCGCATCTGCTATAATTGTTATAAACCCAAGTGGAAAGGTTGTGTTAAGCAGAGATGATGAAACAGATGAAATTATTAGGCTTCCTGATGGAGAGTTGATTATGAGCCGCCCGGACAATTCTGTTGAATTCATAATACTACCAGACGGAAATTTTTCATTGTGCCGTCGAGATGGCACACATGAAATTGTGAGGTTCCCCGATGGCAAAATACGGCTGGAACGCCCTGACGGAACAACTGAAATTATAAAGTACCCCGACGGAAAAGTGCGGCTATGTAGTCCTGATAAAACTGCTGAAATAGAGATATCTCCGGATTGGACGCTACTGTTAAGTGGTTCGATAACTTGCATTAACCACAATGGAGAACCGAAGATACTATCAGATGTCAAAGACTCAGATATAGTTTTCCCAAATGAAAACGCATAAAAGTAAACGTAATAAGCGAAAAAATTGGGCCAGCCCGTAGGCTGGCCCAGAAACTTTTTCTCCCGGTTTATATTGACAACTTCTGAAGGAAGGTGCATAATACAACCAGAGGAAGCCTCAGAAGACGGCGTTCTTCGTGTGTTGAAGTAGCCGACACTCTTTGGCTGGGAGAGCGGCTACTTCGTTTTATTCCAGCTATGTATAACCCGTAATAAGCGAAAAAAATTGGGCCAGCCCGAAGGCTGGCCCGGAATTTTCTCTGAGAAGTATTGACAACCTGAGTCAATCGGTGTACAATACGGTCAGAGGAAGCCAACGAGAGGCGGCGACCCCTATCTGCGATAAGTAGCCGCTGCCGTGTGAGAGTGGATGGCGGCTACTTTTTCTTGTTCCAGTTATGGATCAAGGTAATGACCGCAACGATAAGCGTGCCGAGCTGAAAGAGTTCAGAGAGCGTAATCGTCATACGGATCACCTCCCTTCCTGTACGTCAGAAAGGGGAGCCGCCTCCGTCTCCGGGAGGCTTCGGCATTATTCTACTAAAAATTACCCATGGTGTCAACTCTGAAATCGCTGTTTTTCGACGTGGTCGAGAAGCAGCGATTTTGGTTTTCTTCGGAGAATTCAGGAAGAACGTGCATTTCGCAGATCCTCGCAAAGTTGACAAGTTAATAGATATACTATATAATTGTGACGTAATTGATACGGGAAAAAACACTATAAAAAGGGAAGGGTGGCGTGCGAAATGCCGGGGAACGGGATCGTTTTCACCTGTGGAATTGAGGCCTTTCAGGACTACAGTTACCTGATTACAGTCCTGAAATCCTACGGGATCCAGTGTGTGATTGATGTACGAAATAAGGCAGAGATTGAGACGACGCCCAGGGCAGGGAAGACCGCCCTTCGAGAGCTTTTCTACCTTTCAAACCTGCACTACCGGGACTATACGGACGGGTTTTCCTTGGACGTAACCGATCGAAGGTTCCTCTGCTCAAAAGGGTATGTTGACCTTGAAAAATACAGGCACTCCCTGGCGTTTACGACCTGCTCAAAAAAGCTCAGTTCCGGCATCGAGCGTGATTACCGGAGCTGCCTGCTTGGGTATCAAAATGATTTCCGCGAGTGCCATCGTTTTTTGCTTGGCTTCTATCTGCTGGACGACGGAATCAATCTGCATCATCTCTGCGGCGGGGAGCCCCCTGTGATTACCCAGGCGGAAGCGGAGCAGGCCCGAGTGGAGGAGGAATTCCCGTCGATCGATCAGCTCGCGCTCTTTGAAATGCCGGTTACGACATACAGTGAAAAGAGGAGTAAAACGCTGGAACTGATAAGCAAATCCTTTGGCCAGAAATGGCTTGACGACGGAGGAAAGATACGTGGGTAATAAGGGTCAAAAAAGTATCGGCAGCCGCGGCGCGGCAATTTTCGCAATTATTTTAATTGGAATCGTGTTTCTGCTGCTCGTGATCATTTTGAAGAATGAAAAAGAGACCGCCAAGGAAATGAGGCATCAGGAACAAAAGGAATTCAATCAAAGGGTTTCCTCCTACATTGCCGCCGGAGAAGAGGGAGAAGAAGTCGACATAGGAGGCGGGTTCGGCGCCGTATTTGAATTTGGGGGAAACGTAATCATCACGTCGTACAACGGTAATGAAAAAGACGTGGTGATCCCAGAGAAATACGATAAGTTGTACATCACGGAGATTGCGCCGGAAGTATTCCGTGGAAAAGACATGGAGACAGTCGTAATACCGCGAGGTGTTAAAACAATAGGGGATTACTGCTTCGCCGACTGCAGGAACCTCCGGGAAGTGACACATTCCGGCTACCTTTCCACCATCAGGGAAGGCGCCTTTGAAGGCTGCGAGAGTCTTTCAGTCATCAACGGAAACTGGGGTATCCACGAGGTCGGGAAACGGGGGTTTGCTGGAACCAGTTCGCTGAAGAATTTGACATTCCTTTCGAGCCTTCCTTTGATCGAAGAGGATGCGTTCCGAGGCTCCGGGCTGGAAACCGTTAAGCTGTCCAGCGCTTATCAAATTGATTCCGGGGCTTTTGCGGATTGCCCGAATCTGACGACCGTTGAGCTTCGAGCCCAGACCCAGGTGATTGCCGACGATGCGTTTGAAGACAGCCCGAATGTGGTTTTTCTGGCCAACGAAGCGACGAAGGCCGGCAAATATGCGATAGAGCACGGGATTCCGCTGACCGACGGGAAAGAAAAAGAATAATCATAAACGTATTGCCAATTCTCTCGCATGGGTGTATATTGAAATTAAGGGCGACATGTCGCCGGTAAAACAAATCACGACAAAGGAGGAATACCGTAATGAGACGGACGTTTGCACTTTTGCTTGTCGCGTTGCTGATTTTTGCTTTGGTAGGCTGCAATACCACCGGATCCCAAAAGGCTGACACGCCTAACACACCGACCACGTCGACCACGCCGACCACGACGAAAGCGCAGCAGCAGGCCAATCAGCCGCCCTCCCAGGATAACGCATATAAACCTGCGGAGCCAATCAAAACAGAACCGGTGAAGCCAGAACCCGCACCGACAGAACCTCCGGCTGTATTTGAAGAAGTTGTCGCAATAGACAATGACTACTGCACCGTGAAGATCACCGGAATCGAGCTGGATAATATCTGGGGATATACGTTAACCGTCTATCTGGAAAACAAGTCCTCAGACAAAACCTTCATGTACTCAGTGAAAGACGGCGCCGTAAATGGTGTTGTCTGGGACCCGCTTTTTGCCACAAAAGTCGCACCAGGGAAAAAAGCTAATGAAAAAATCAGTTTCATGGATAATCAAAAGGAAGAGCTGTTGGGTGAATTCACTGATATCGAACTGCACCTTCGGGTCCACGATGCGGACGACTGGCGTGCGGACGACGTGGCAGAGGAAATCGTCCATATTTATCCCCTTGGCAAAGACAAAGCCGAGAACTATGTCCGTGCGCAGCAGTCAACGGATACGGTGATCGTGGATAATGACCAAATTTCCATTATCGTCACCGGCTACAGGGTTGACGACCTCTGGGGCTATACGGCGGATCTTTACCTGATCAACAAGACTGACAATTATCTGATGTTCAGCGTAAAAGATGTATCCGTGAACGGTTTTATGTGCGATCCGCTTTTTGCCACCACTGTCGCTCCGGGAAAAGCCTCGTTTGAAAATATGAACTGGCTCAGTTCCTCCTTTGAGGAAAATGGTATCACTACCGTTGAGGAAATTGAGTTGACCTTCAGAGTACACGACAGCGAGGACTGGTCAGCAGACGAAATCTTCGAGGAAATCATTAAACTGACTCCCTGATCTCACAATAATCGAACCTGGAGCCGTCTCGTGGTCCCTGCCAAATAATCTGACTGTAAATACAAGCGAGGGTTTTATATCATGTACGGAGCAATTATCGGAGATATTGTTGGCAGCAGATTTGAGTTTCAGGGCATAAAGACAAAGAATTTCGCTTTTGTGACCGAATCCTGTAGCATCACAGATGACACAGGCATGACCGTAGCTGTTGCGAACGCCATTCTGCGTAGTTTAGAAGAAAAGAAGCCTTTCAAACGGCTCTTGGTTAAAGAGATGCAGCGAATCGGCCGCAGTTATCCGAATCTGGGCTACGGAGGCATGTTTCATTCCTGGATTTTCTCTGATAATCCGGAGCCCTACTATTCATACGGAAATGGATCCGCCATGCGTGTGTCGCCCTGCGGGTTAATAGCTGTAACGCTTGAGGAAGCTGTTTCTCTCGCCAGAGCTTCCGCAGAAGTCACGCACAATCATCCGGAGGGGATAAGGGGAGCAGAAGCAACCGCTGCAGCCGTGTTTCTTGCAAAGTCCGGGTATGATAAGGAGTCGATCGCTGGCTATATCCGTGACCACTATTATCCTCTCTCAAAGACGCTCGATCAAATACGACCAACGTACGGATTTGACGTGACCTGTCAGGGCTCCGTCCCGCAGGCTATTACTGCGTTTTTGGAGTCAACGGATTATGAGGACGCGATCCGGAACGCTGTTTCCCTCGGCGGTGATTCCGACACGCTGGGAGCGATTACCGGCGGGATTGCCTGGGCGTTCTATCGGGTAAACTGTCAAGAAAACGGTCTGGTCAAAGAGTTTCCCAGAGATAAACTGCCCAAGGTCTGTGAGAGGATTATTGAGGAGAATCACATAGACCCTTTCCTTCCCGATGAATTTAAGTCCGTTATCCGAAAATTCGAAATCGCTTGCAGAAAAAGAGCAGAAGAATATGCTCACACAGGAAAATGCAGCACAATTCCTTTAGAATAAATCTGCCAGCCGCAACCGCAGCATTAGGCACATTTGCCCGGTATTCGGCGCCGTCATTCATGTGAACCGGCAGATCAGAGTGTTGAGCGTAGACTGCGCCGAAGCCGTCATGACCCAATAATGCGCAAAAAGCGGCCAGCCTTCCACAAGCGAGAGGGCTGGCCGTAGTCTTTGGATAAATTTAGCTCAAAAGATATGCGGATTTCAGTTTAAGTAAAGTTACCAACTCACACTGATCGAGATAGTTTTCGATTCATAGGGGACAGTTTTCCAGGCAATCCTGCGCCCAAAAACATAAACCGGATCTTTCCTCTTTTTCTGACAAATATTCTTTTTAACAGAAACCGCTAAAAACCCTTCTGTCGATAACCGCTTTTGAAGCTCTTCAACTACCTCAGCATATACGACATCAATATAATTTCTCGGTACTTTTTGGGATAACTTGGAATAAAAGGAATTATACTCACGTGCTTCACCGCTAAACTCTGCGATTTCTGTATCTCTAAAATCATCGGACGAAAAACACTCTCCCAATGCAGTACATGTTTTTCGACCCAGTGAAGCTTCAGCGGTGCAACGATTTTTGAAATAATAAACCATACTTCCAGCTATTTCACAAACAACTTCATAGTACGGGTGAGCATTCAAGTTCCTCAATTCATCAGCAAACATGACAATTACCTCCTGATACATCTTATGATAATCATATTCATATGAAGGAAGGTTGTCAAGAAGGGTGTATGCAAATCTTGACAAAATCCGCGGACACATGATATAATAGTCTCACAGGAGAACGCAAGAGTTCGTTTCATCACATCCTTTCACAGTCCCCCGGGTTCCTTTCCCCGGGGGACAACTTTTTCCATTGGGAAGGTTAAAACCAAATAAAAACTGCCCCAGGAGCCACGAGAAGACTCCTGGAGCAGTTTTTGGAGACTAAGTATGATTCTGATCCTCGTCGGGATCGAATTCGCCAAAGCGGTTCTCTACGAACTCGATATACTGTTCGTCAGTCAGCGAGGGAAGGTCCTTCGGATTGTGCATATCATTACTCCTTTCGTGTCAGCTCTCACAAATGATAGAAAGTTGAGCAGGCCAGTGACGATCAACAATCCGCTTGAATGCGTGTACAATTGGCGTATATAACGCAGTGCATTTTCAGATCATTGGTCATCGGTTTCTACGGTGCCATTGAGAAAACACACCTCCTAAAAATATAATAATCTGTGCCGTATTGCCACTATCTCAAAAGGTCTATAGCAGTCTACCGCGGAAGGATAGAAATGTCAACCTTATTTTTTCCTTTTGGAGCAAAAATCCCAATGAGCATGGTCGCTGGAGCTAATCAAATACTGTTCCTCAAAAAATTCCGGCAAAAGTAAAACCGCTTCAAGGGCCTCGTTGAAGCTCCTGGAGCGGTTTTATTCGTCATAAGCGTTATTTGTTATACTCGGGCGAAAAGCCCGTCAATTTGGTAGCTGCGGAGGCCAACGAGATACCACCCAGTATCGTTGTGTTCGATTCTGGTCCAAACCCATTCTGGCTTTCCGGAAACGCCGTCCTCGATCAGCACCTCCAAGGCATTACCACAGTGCAGTTCTTGCCCATTCAACTCAAAACGGTCTGTGATATAATTATATTTCAGTTGTCCTTCCATTTTTATACCCCCCATCAATGGCCTGCTCGCAGCATACAAAACAGCAGCTCCGACATAGACCGTTTTCTATGGCCATCCCGACAGGGAACCACTACGACCAATTTCCACGATATGCCAGGTTGATCGAGTGGCGTTGGCGACTCAAACTCTTCCTCAGGTGTACGATGATCCGGCACGGCAACCATGATCCCAAAATGGCCGGAGCCAGGCGGATTGTGCTCCTTGATGTGTTTGGTTAAATCTCCATTTTGATATTTGGGAATCAGACGCTTCCACGTTTCCATTGACGTTACGATGTAATTCTTTTCTGCTACGAAATTCACTCCGTTTCCCGAGAAGATATCATCAAGGCATGACTTAATCTCGTAGACAATAAAACTGCCCTTCTCAATTCCGTCAATGCTTATTTGATGTGCAGGACAGAATTGGAGATAATCAATACGTCGCACTTGCGTCGAACCATAATCCAGGGAAACCTCTTTTGCCCAATATTTTCCCATCCCGGACAGCCTGGTGCGGATCAGAACGTCCGAAAGGAATGCCGTAGTAGCTTTTCTATTCATTATCTATCTCACCTTCAAAAATCGAAAATAGCGTCTAAAGGAATACTTCAGCCAAACCCGATCATGCAACTTACCGCACCACGAATTATACTACCTTTTTTCCAGGTATGCCGCTATAATCTGGTGTGCAAGTTCCGAAACATGGCCGAGATAACTTTTTGAATGTTTTCCAATAACTTCCATTTCCTTTGCTATTTTGCTGTAATTGATGTGTTCGGTGTACAACAGATTTTGCAGATCGTACGTCGGCCCAGATAGGATAATCATCACTTGATCAAGGATTTCTTCTTCCGAGACAACCTGAATTGGCTTGATTATCCCATAGATCAGGACAACGATTACGGATTCCACGCAGGGCAAATAGAACTCGATCTCATAATCGCCATTGCCACGGCCGGCATACTGTGAAACAACATTATGAGCGATACGCCTGGCGATGAATGCACATCGTTCCAGCTTCTTGGGGTGAAAATCAAAATACCAATGTCCTATAAAGACGAAAACGATTGACAGGGTAAAAAACAGGCAGGGGAGAGCGCAAAGAACAACTTTTGGGAAACCAATAATGGATTTCGTCGAAGATATGACCAAATAAACAGCAAGGGAAACTATTGCGAGAACCAATGAAATATACGCTGCGTACTCCAGCTTATAGGAAGGCGTTTTGGGATTGTGTTTTGAATCCTTCGATATACTCTCGTTAATCTGGTTGAAATCCTTGCGCGGCTTGTCGGCGAGCTCTAAGCCTTTCGGTGTACCAAAGATGCAATCCCAGGTCGATTGTTCGATGAATAGAAATCGTGGATCGGAACTGAAAGGGTAGAGGTGCAGTTCCCTTTGAAGCTCGACCTCCGATGCGGTATCCTCGTTCCACACAGCGTACATCGGACGGTCGTTACATTCGAAGGGCAAAACCCGAACGCCGGACAGTTTCCCGGGCAAAACACCTTTCTCGTCCTCATAACAATCGTTCATGAAACACCGTCCCTCCTGATGATTTCCTTTGCCTCCGCCAAGCATTCCGAGAATTTCTCGAACCAACCGGTGATTTGCTCGTCCTCAACAGGTCTTCTCTCAACTACCCGGGTTCTTTTGTAAAGACGATACATCGTATTCCCCCAGATCAGACCGAGGCATTCTCCATCGTTGCGGATGATGCTGGCGCTGCCCATTTTTATATCTAAGCGACTAAGGCCAGTCAAATCGCTTAGATATTGGTATGCCTGCTTTCTTGTTCGAAATCGGCGGACAATCTCAAAATCAATTTTATAAAACAGCGAATACTCGTAGCAGTCGTTTCCGTACAGATTGCGACCGATATAACGATCCTGAATCACGAAATTCTTGTATTGCGGACACGCACCGGGAAGACGCCTCTGAAACCGAATTTCCGACATAATTGCTACCTCTGAGATTTTGCGCCGTGCATGTATAGTTGCAGAGCATAATCCCGTCTCTCCGTATCATTACGGAGCCACGCACAATGCGATTCGACACCGGCGATAATCTCTTTCAATTCATCATCACCGCCTTCACGGGCGACCAGGGCCTCAGCAAGACGTCGCCACTCGGACTGCTCAATTTCGCCGCTTGGAGTCATATAGCCGCTGAAATAGTGATGTGTCTTATCTTTGCCATAACCGGTGGTACTGTCTCGACCCGTATTATGCATCACAATGAGATCCTTTCGCTCGTAAGCATTTTCGTTAATCATGATTCACTCCTAATTGTTAAAGCAGCCTTTTCGCCTTATCAATAAGAATCAGTGGATGATAAGGTCTTTGCGAGAAACGGTGTTAATATCAATGTTCTCGATATTCTTTAGGATCTGCATCGTGCTCATATACATCACCCACTTTGTACTTGTCATAGATGCTATCCGTGACCTTGATCCGAACTGTTTCCTCGCCGTCTGTTAGGACAAGATAGCAATCGCCATCCGTGAAAAGCCCGTCTGCAGAAATGTATTTTTCCTTTATGGTAATTGTCTCTGCTGTGAACACCTGCATTTCAGCATTTCCCTTTGTACTCCATGCGTTTTCCAGAGCTGGAACGAAGACCAAAAGGAAAAGAATTCCAACCAGAATAATTGAATTGCCGCCCACAAAAACGGCCAGATATCTATGGCGCACGGCATCATTCGTGTGTAACATTGCCTGTACACCGCAGTATGAAACCAAAATACCTAAAAGGGATAAGCAGATATAAAGAATCGTTTTCACAGTTTCCATTTAATAATTACCTCACATTCCGTATTGTAGTTGGTGAGCGCCAGTTCGAGTAGATCATCACTCACTCGATTGCTGTCATCTTTTGCATCAGAAGCAGCTAAGTGTTGTTTCACTGATAGGATGCGCTTAAACTTTGCTTCAAAAGCGGTGAGATCTGTCTCGCGTATCATTTCACTATGCCGTTGTTGTGCATTCGTTCTTCCATTTGATTTACCTCAATTCATTTTCAACAGCTTCGACAATCCACGCTTGCTAAACGCGATGCCAAAAGAAAATTCCGTTCTTGGGTGATCGCGGATCAGCTCGCTTTCGTCCATAGTTTCGTCTTCATCGGTGAACCAACTGCAGCCACGAAAACGTCGGTTCGTGCGGTGTTCTTCTTTCTCAAACAGATTACCGATACCAGCGCAGGCATCAGTCACGTTCAACAGGCAGTTTCCATAGTCGTCATGGCCACGCTTGAGCCAGCCTTTAAGCACCCTCGGAACCGGGCCAAGAAGATACTCGATATCCTCCCAGGTTTCTGGATTAAAGTAGAAAGCAACAGAGGCGTTCGCCCCGGTAATCGCGCATAACTTGCGTCCTTCAATTTCGCGGCTACGGTCATCACGGGGATGCTCGTTGAATGGGAAAGGATCGCCCCATGTGCCGGAAACATATCCGTTCTTCGCATCCGGATGATAGTTCACAAGAGCCAGCCCAGTCGTATCCATAGCCGGATCTGCGTTTTCCTGTTCACTGAGGTATTTCCTTACGCATAGCTGGAAAAGAAACTCTTTCCGCGCAAGAATAGCAGAGACGAACCATTCATCAACTTTTGCGGCGCCGCCAAACGCTTTATAGTCTTCAAACATACGCTTGCGGACATATTCCGCAAGCTGCCTTCTTGCCTGCATATAGGCAATTAGTTCCATGCGATCCGCAGTTCCAACGAATTCTACGTCTGGAGTCTCAGAAATTTCAGACAATTTATCGGCTGGAAGTGCTTTCAGTTCCGGATTGGAAACGAGCAGCTTTGTTGAGTCAAGTTCAAAACCGTCTCCGTACATCTCAACAAAGAAATTTTCCTTGTCGGGGAACGAACCCTGCTCTCTCCAGGGGCGAGAATTATCGGACAGCTTTCGGGGAAGATCCCGACCAAGAACATCGGCGGTTGTTATGGAGGGTTCATATGTTCTGCTCTGGATCGCCAATGCGCTGTTGGAAGGAATGACCAGGCCTGTTGTTCCGGGCAGGGGAGCATCCAGGTTGCGCTGAAACATAGAATCTACCAGCGACAGCTTCATGCTGGTGATATCTGTCTGGGACAGCTTATGGGAAAGCATCACCATGGCCAGGATCAGCGGCATATAAGCGTTCGGCTCCAACTGCCGGAACTCCAGCTTGGAATCATCAATGGTGTGTTTTGAAGCATAGCCAAGGTAATCGTGTTCGGAAAAAGAAAAGATGAAAGCGTAAGGAAACAGAGAGTATTTTTTTGCTTCCGTCCATCGCCCGTTGCGGCTATGCTTGTGCTGCCCAGGATAGGCTTCATCTACTCGTTCAGAGACGGAAAGGACTGAACCATTGCTCTTTACAAAGAACCCAAAATAACCGTCAGAGGTGCCATAGCAGTTGATATAGCAAAGATACATGCCGTCGGGTGCAGCTTCGATCGCAAGGAGACAATCCGCAACACGCTCGAATACGTGGATTTTCGTTGAGAAATTCGTGATCGGCAGAATAGGGCCGCCGCGCATGAAAAGCTCCGTCTTGCACACGGTAAGCTGTTCTGCAACGGAAGAGACACTTTCAAACAGTGCTTTGCGCTCCAAATCAAGATCCCTTTCACCGATCTGTTTGACCATCACAACCCGTTCGACGACAGCGTTGATTTTGTCCATGAAATGCTGCTCAATGGAAACAACGTCGTCCGACATAAAGATATCCCACATCGCCTTGTGCTCGTCCAGTCCACCGGGCTCAGAGAACAGATCGTATAACCCAACCTTGGAGTCCTTGAGCACCTGCAGAAACACATCCTTGGCGTAAATCAGAGCAACGACGCCGGAGGGATCATATTCCATCACTTTGGTCATGACTTTGCCGGCTTTATGATAGAGATAGCTGGAGCTAAGCAGATTGAAACTGCTCTGCTCTGGATCATATCCAGAATATGTGAGCCAGCGCTTCAAAATTTCAGTCGTAGTCATGGTTTTCTCCGTTTCTTTTGGCGCACTCTGAACAGCTCTTCGGGTTGTCGCCCAAAACACAACAAAACAATAAAAAAATAAAACAATAAATCCTTATCTACAAGATGATTATATAATAACGCCTTAAAAATGTCAACTTTGAGCGGAGAAAAAGAGAAGTTTTCCGTGTTTAATCAGCAGGGGACAATAGACGAAGAAGCAAACAGCCGCACACTTCTGCGTGCGGCTGAAAGCTTATTCCCGATCATCTTTTTCGCTTGCGTTTCGAATGAGTTGGATTGGACGTTGCTTCAGATTTGAATGCTTTAAGTCTGACCCGGATCGAACGCTTTCATCGCCGTTATAATCCTCTGATTTCATTTGAAGGGAACGAATTACACGCGAAAATTCTTCTTCGGTTACAAAACTTCTAAGTCCCGCAAGGGACTGCATTGTAATCACGCTGCCGAGCTGAGATGCATCAATAAAGCCTTCCTTGACGCTCATGCAAAGGTAATCGTTAGCTTCCTGCAGCGAAGAAAACGCCTTTGGAAAACAAGCATCACACATATCGGATGATAATAGTAAGCCGTAACCATTGTTTGTCGCAAAGACGGTTATGAAAAAGGGATCAAGGTAAATGCCTCGTCCATCTGGATAAATGCCATATAATCTCATTAGGTAATCCTTCTTGAAAATCTATATTTTTTAAGCTTTGGAACATGGCAATAGAGAACTCTCGCCGCTATGCTCAGATTATTCCGATGCAGCAATATGTCTTGGGCATTTTGGGGTTCCGGGGAAATGATCGAAATTGTGTGACGCAAAAAGGTCCTTAATGCGGGAGCAATGGTGTTCGCAGTTCCGGTGCGGACAACGCAGATGATCGCAAAAAACCAGGTTGACACGGGGCCTTACACACGCCTGCTGCATCAGTCAAAACCTCCCTTTACTGCCGGCGTCCTCCCAGTACAGCCAGAGGCCCTTTGGGGCGCCGCAATCTTTACACGGAAAGTTGGAAACGGGATCCTCCTTATGCGTACAGGAGGCGCAACCGTGCTTCACGCTTTTGGGGTCTTTCGGTTCGGCTGGAAGCGACTGTTTTGTTCTTGGCATGAAATACTCCTCTCAGAAAGTATAATTGTCGTCAGCATCTTTAAAAGCGTCCTGGACGATAGGCCAGTTGACGCCTGCGCGGAGGGCTGCGGAGGCATCCTCCCGGGCCATCTGGTAGATCTCCGGATAGGCAAGCATGAATTGCACGGGCTCGGTATTTCCGGTCTGATCCGCGCCGAGCCAGTCACCGGCGCCCCGCATCTCAAGGTCTTTCTTGGCAATCTCAAAACCACTGTTGGTCTCCACCATCGTCTTCAGACGCTCGTTATCTTTCTGATCGGAAACAAGCGCACAATACGAGGGGAAGCTTGACCGTCCGACACGGCCCCGGAGCTGATGCAGGGAGGACAGGCCGAAACAGTCTGCGTCATGAATGACGATCAACGTAGCATTTGGGATGTTTACGCCGACTTCGATAACAGTCGTAGAAAGAAGAACGTGTGTTTCTCCCGCGGCGAAGGCCCGGATTGTTTCTTCCATAGCAGCCTTGCTGTCCTTGCCGGTCAAGGTTGCGACCTTGAAACCTCGCGGTTCAAGATAAGCTTTGTACTGCTCCGCAAGCTCGGTTACAGACGCCCGTTCCGTCTTTTCATTCGGCGCAATTGCCGGGCAGACGGCAAAAGCCTGGTGGCCAAGACGAAGCTGCCGTTCAACTGCCTCCAGAGCCTTGTCGACCCGGTGTGTGCAAGCGGTCTTCACCGGCACGCGGCCCTTCGGCATAGACTTGATCGTGCAGAGCTGCACATCGTCACCGTAGACAACCTGCGCCAGAGATCGTGGAATCGGCGTGGCAGACATCGTAACACTGTGGACACCGGCAGACGCTTTTTCTACGAGAGCGTTTCTCTGAGCGACGCCAAACTTGTGCTCCTCGTCTACGACGATACCTGCGAGCTCCTTGAACTGCACCTTCGGAGACAGGATTGCGTGAGAGCCGACTACAATCTGGATTTCACCGTTTGCGATCGCTTTCAGATCCGCCTTCTTCAATCCGGACGCACCAAGGCAAAGAGCGACCTTTACGCCATAGGGCTCAAAGGTTTTTCGTATATCCTGGTAATGCTGCTGGGCGAGAACCCGGGAAGGCGCCATCAAAGCGCACTGGAAGCCGCTGTCAACCAACGCAGCCATGAACAGCATGGCAACAACAGTCTTGCCGGAGCCTACGTCACCCTGCACCAGAGCATGAATTCTTCGACCGTCCCGCATAGAGGCAAACATGGAAGAAAGCACGTTTCTCTGGCCCTCAGTCAAGGAGTAGGGAAGCGCCGCTTCAATATCCCGAATCATCTTCATCGAGCGAAGATTATACTGGCTGCCTTTGGAAAGCCGGGACTGCGCGTTCTGAAGCTGAAGGCTGAACTTGAAGAGAATATCAAACACAATTCTCTCCTGCGCCGCTTTCAGTTCTTCACATGAACCAGGGTTATGCAGGGTTCGGATTGCGGAATCCAGAGTCGGGTATCCGTGGCCGGCTGAAATCTGCGTGGGATAGGGCTCTTTGCAGACAGCCTTAAACGCAAGTGCTTTTGCCACGGCAGATCTGTAATAATCATCCGCCATCTGCGGGATCTTACGATAAAAGGGATACAGCCGGAGTTTATCCGGGCTGAAAGGAGAAAACACCGAGGGGCTCGAAATAGTGTACGAATTATACTCGGTAGAATACTGCGCTGTCCCGCAGATCAAATACTTATCCCCGGCGTTTACGTCATGGAAAGTGCCGTACTTGAGATATTGCCTGAACCAGAAGACGCTTACATTGACGCCGGTTTCAGAGTCCTGGGCCTTCATCAGAACGTAGGGAATTTTCGCGTTCCTTGGAGACTGTTCGAGGCGTTGAACCGTACAACAAAAAGCACCCTGAAGCTGGACGTTTTCATTAGAGCGAACCAGCCTTGTAATGCGGGTGAAGTCCATGTATTTATTTGGAAAGCGCCAAAGCAGGGATTCCACGGAATCAATTCCCTTGCTTCGGAGCTGATTCAATTTCTTCTCAGGCAGGCAGAGAGCGCTGATTTCCATGTAATCACCACCAATCTTCTATCTGGAAATATTATATAATAAGAAATATTATCTGTCAACTTTCACAGAAATCTTTTGTCATAATGAGACGAATTAACCAAAACGACCCGGACGTTTTATCGAAATTTCTCCCTTCCAATAACCGCTATTTTCTTCACAAATTGATGTTGACTTATAGTGACGAATAGTATATACTGTACCTGTACTTTATGGAGATTACTTAGGCCCGAGACGGCGTCTTGGCGTCTTCAATGAAGTATTTTTTGTAATCAGGAGATCTTTTCTACAAAAGTAGGGAAGGTCTCTTTTTACATATATAGCACGAAGATAGGACACAAGAGCGGCCTACATGGACACGTAGGCAGAAAGGACAACCAAAAGAAACAATGTGTACACTACGATTTGAAGAGGCGCGAAATTCCATATACGTGCCGAAATGCAAACGCTTCCGGCAAGGCGAAAAATATCGCAGTTACGGAAAAGAAACCATAGAAACCCAGATCCAATTTTCGGGAACTAAGGCGAAGGAACGGGAAATCCACGTCTTTGACGGCGACGTACTGTTGGGCCGAATCATTCACATCGATCCGGAAAAAGTTCAGACCCAGTCCTATAATAAGATGGGCGAGGGCGAATGGGCGCTGCAGCACAAAGGCAGCTTCGGTTTTTCCAAGCCGGAATATGCGGTGCGTTTTTGCAGCGATATCCTGACTGCAAAACGCGAGTGCGAGGAATTTTTCAGAAAAGAACAGGAGAATGAGGCGGAGCAAAACCGTCCGAGAAGGAATACCGGCTCGAAACGCATCCCTGTTCAAGCACTCCCGTTTGGTGCATCTGATGACTTTTTCCCTACGCCAAAAGCCCTGGCCGGCAGAATGATCGGCAAGATCAACTGGCGGCACGTAAACACAATTCTGGAGCCTTCGGCGGGAAAAGGAGACATCGTCGCAGCACTGTCGGAATGCTCACATACGTGGAAGTCCGTCCTGTACAACCAGTACGACAGCGACGGTATCTACAAAAAGATCGACTGCATCGAGCTCGATCCGAACCTGCAGGCGCTTCTGAAGGGACTTGGCTACCGTGTGGTGGCGGACGATTTTTTGACGTTCCATACTTACAAAAAGTATGACGCCATTATCATGAATCCGCCCTTTTCCGACGGGGACGCCCATCTGCTCAAAGCCATCGAGCTTCAGGAACAGAACGGCGGACAGATCTGCTGCCTGCTGAACGCGGACACGATTCGCATCCCGTACACGAGACGCAGGAAAGAGCTTCTTCAAAAGCTCGACCAGTACGGCGCTCAGTATGAGTATGTGAAGAACGGGTTCCGTCATGCTGAAAGGACATCCGACGTGGAAACGGTCATCATCTGGCTGACAGTTCCCGAACCGCCGGCAAAATCCCGGATCGTGGACTTTCTGAAGAAAGCCCCGAAGTACACCGGAGAGTATTCTCCTACTGCTCTGATGGAAAAGGGGGATTTCGTCCGTGAGCTGATCCAACGCTACAACTTCGAGGCGGACGTGATCTTTCGGATTCTGAAGGAGTACCAGGGCCTTTTGCCTTACCTCGAACCGAGCCCGAACGGTTACGATTCCGCAATCATTACCGTTTCTGTGGGAAAAAACAGCAAAGGTACTACCAAAGTCAATACAGAAACGATCAATGATGCGCTGGAGAGCCTGCGGGAACATTTCTGGCATAAGCTGCTGCACGACCCGCAACTGGAGCCTACGATCGGCAAGATGACGGATAATATCCTTCGAGAATACGATTCCAAAATCCACGAGATGCGGGACCGTGATTTCACGGAGTATAACATCCGTATGCTGCTTCTGGATATCCAGTCCCAGCTTTGCCAGGGGATCGAAGACGAGATTATGCGTCTGTTCCTGGAAATGACCTCCCACGCCATTTATGATGGATGTGAGAACGTCCATTATTATAACGGCTGGAAAACCAACAAAGCCTATAAGGTCAACATGAAGGTGATTCTGCCTTTCTATAGCGCCTTTGGCTCTTATTCCTGGAACAAGACGGATAAGCTGGACGAAACCAACGTGTCGCGGTATTTGTCCGACTTGATTAAAGTCATGGACTTCCTGGACCGTGGTGAAACCGGCATGTCTATGGATCTGATGATGGAGATCCGGGCCGCCAACGTCGGAAATGGGCGCAGAAAAGTACATACCAAGTATTTTGATGCGACCTTCTACAAGAAGGGAACCGCCCATATCTGCTTCCACGAAAGCGCCAAGCACATCATCGACCGTCTGAACATCTTCGCTGCAACACATCAGAAGAACGGCCAGAATTGGCTCCCGCCCTTTTTTGGCTCTGTCCGATACGATGACATGGACGAAGAGGGGAAGGCCGTTATTGACAGCTTCTACAGCGACATTTCGGATCCTTCAGAGCGGCGTGCTGAGTATGAGAAGGTCTGTCAGAATCCCGACTATTACCTGACAACTATTGATTCCAGCAGCATCCCGCTTCTCGGCGATGGTCAGTAAGCAAAAATCCGGGGCGTTTTCGCCCCGGAAACTTAAATAAGGAGTAGAAAATGCAGGAAATCAAAACACCTGAAAACTTCCGATACAAATCGGCAAAAGTTGGAGATCTCGTAACTGCTGACGTAGTCATGGACGCCATGAATATTATGCCGCCGGCAACGATGCGCCTCGGTTGTGCGCAGGTTGGAGAGCCTTATTCCCACAGGCAAGATCCAGATACGGGATGGCTCCGGCCAACTTATGCGACCTTCCGATGCATTGAAGGCGACTGGATTAACGGCGTCTGGGAGTACTGTGGCAACTGCTTCCGAGGAGAAACGGAGGAAAGGGGAATCGACCCCTATTACGTTACCGCGGGTTAATTACAAAGCGCCGTCGGTTTCCCGGCGGCGCAAGACCAAAAAGGAGAGTTCTTATGACAGGAAAAATGATTGTACATGCTATTCGGAAATCCGGTAATTACGTTTCCGATCTGGATTACGATGACTCCTTTGCTGATCCGGATAATCCGTACGGCCTATTTAAGATGGTGATTGAACCCATTGAGAACAGCGACGGTAAACGTGAAATTCGCTATATGCGGACTGAAGAAGGAATCGTCGTAAGTGGCGAAAGCTATTTTATTTCCGGAGGCTCCGAAAAAGAGATCGACGAAATGTGTCGGAAGCATACCAGGAGAAGTTGGCCGCATCTGATTCAACGAGAGGTCAGTGCGGATGTTCAGCTCTGGTAATGGAGTAATATTCTATGAAAATGATGCAGAACTGGGATTACAAGCCCAGAATGTCAGAAGAGGCGTCAAGGTTGCGGGAGCGGATGAAAACAACTTCCGATCCTGAAGAGCTTGAATGCCTCAAAAGACGTTTCTATGATATGGTAGACACAAGAACCGTTTGCGTAACGACTGCGCATGGAATGGTGAGACACTGCTTCTGCGTCTCGGATGATGCTCCGAACAACCTTGAACTGTTGAAACAGGAGTATTACGAGATCTACTCGCAGCTCCCCGATGACCAATTTCATTTTTTCATCGGACTGCAGCGAGCACAAGATTTCATGCGCATTGGCGAGATGCCAAAATCATCCAACTGCGGAAATTGCGGACCCTGTAATTCAAGCAAGAATTGAAAGGAGATAGAAGATGGACAAGTTTTTTGTTCGCTGCATCGGAACCTGGAGCTGCAAAGACTCCGAGCCGATGACTAAAGAAGAAGTAGAGAAGCATCTGAAGGAGCAGCTCAATAGGATGCTCGACGAGACGGGCTACACGCTGGAAGAAGGGGAGTGGCCGCATGACGATCTTCCGTTTGAGGCGGAAGTCGATCAGCATTCCTTTTCCTATGCCGTATCCACAGACGACTTCTACCAGTGCGCCTATATTCTTCCGGAGAACCCGTATCCCGCAGGATCCGTTCCCTGGAATCTGGAAGAAGTCCGTCGGCTCACAGATATGGCGAGTGCGTACATGAAGATTTACGTATATGATCTCCAGTCCGAAACCCAGGAGGAAGTGTTCATTAAGCTCCAGGAGATCCAGGACGAGGTCACTCGTTTGCAGCAGGAATTTCTGATGAAGCAGAGCGACCACTTCGTATTGACCAAGGATGGATACATTGCGTATCCTGCGCTGGCGAAGAAAACGTATGACTCCCGCGGCGCCGACAGCGAACTCAACGCTCGCTCAGGACAAAAGTGCTGCATCGAGCGGATGCTGACCGCCGAAGAAGTCGATATCCCAGATGTCGGAAACATGTATGAGGTCGTCTTCGACGATGGCTGCAGGGTCCACGTTTTTGAGGACGAGTTGACGCCCGGCCTTGTGAACCCGGAATAGGAGGGACTATGAAAATTCGTACATCAGAAGGCATTCAGATCTATTGCTTGCCGGACGACGCCAAATGTCTCGCAGACGAGGAAAAGCGCAGTCCGGAGCAGTTGGATCAGTGTCCGCTTTGCACGAAGCCTTGGGAAAATATCTGCGAACCTGAAACCTGCCCGCATTACAACGAGGGCGAGTGATGGCGAAACGGTTTGAAATGGCAGCCCGATACAGTGAAAAGTATCGGGCACGCCTTCACCCGTGCCGATACTGCGGCAATACTGATGTTCGTATTGTTTCTGATCGAAAACGTGCAGATCCGCCCAAAGGCTTACGATTAACAGTGCATGACGCTTGGCCTCCAATGAGAAACTGTTGGGCCGTTTGCTGCGTGACACCGTGCTGCGACACGACGGACGATTATTTCTCTGTTCTGGAAGCTGTAGAATCGTGGGAAAAACAACACTAAAATAACAGTTCGGCCCGGTACATTGAATGTATCGGGCCGTTTCACTTATAGGATTTTCTGAAAGTAAAATTCCGAGATTTTTTAACTCAGTGAATTACACCTTTGCCCCTGGGAAACCAGGGGCAATTTTTATTTTGCCCTTTGAATGTATCTAATAACAAAAATACTATATACTTGAAACAAACAATACAAAATGTTCCAGAAATGTTTTCCAATACTTTATGACGAATCATTCGGCATATATAACCCGGAAGAAATGCGGCTTTCAATTCAGACTTGCACGATCCAGCAACGCTTTAATTTTCAAAGGAATTTTAGATAAATCTGAAATTCCTTGCGATTTTTAGGGCAAAACTACACAAAAGCATTTTTCAGTGAAAAACCGGAAGTTCAATTATGGCTATTTTCCAAAATTTGTTATGAAATTATCCGGCCAGAGTTGACACGATGATAAAATGATTATATAATGGGGCCGAAGATAAAGGCAACCATATTGTCCTGTTCCATACCCCAGATCCACTTGCAAATGTTTTTCATGTATGCTAAAATAGCATCGCCGAATCACGGCGGAAATAGCAGAAATGTTTTTCGTTCCAGACAAGTGATGGCTGGAACAATCTGTCAAGTGGAAGTCTGAGTTTAAGGACATATTCCAGCGCGGAGCATGTTGTTGCTCAGGCTTGCACCTTGACAATCTATATTGTTCAAACCTGCTATTTTCTGCTTTGGTATGCGGTGAGCGCTATAACGAAAGGAGAAACGAGATGAAGAGATTTACTTCATTTTTTCTTCTTCTGATTATGCTGATCGCACTGATGGCCGGGTGTAATCCCGATCCGGCCCCGCCTGGCACGACTGAGGCCACTGACAGTGGCGGAGTTGTGACCACCGGCGAAACTGCTGTTGTCACGAGTACAGAGGAAGAAATTCCCACGAGCGAACCTGTTGGCACTACGGAAGGCATTCCGGTGACTGAGCCGACTGAAACCAATAACAGCGAGACCCCTACTAATTCTGAGCCCAGCGAGACTGGAACTATTGTAACGGAACCCGCAACCGAAGCTCCCACTGAACCTAAGCCTACAGAGCCTCAACCGACTGAGCCGAAGCCTACCGAGCCGACGAACCCACCCCACACCCATAGCTGGAGCGGCTGGAAGCAGACTAAGGCGCCTACCTGCACCACCGCGGGAGAGGAGACCCGTACCTGCGGCTGCGGCGCAAAGGAGACCCGGACGATCAATGCCCTGGGCCATAACTGGGGTAACTGGACGCAGACCCAGGCTCCCACCTGCGGCGCTGCCGGCACGGAGACCCGGAGCTGCTCCCGGTGCAGCCTGACCGAGACCCATACTGTTGCCGCCACCGGAAATCATTCCTGGACGGAAACTGCTCCCACCTGTACGGCCAACGGTTCCAAGACCTGTAAGGTCTGTGGGGCCAGCGAGAATATTGCCGCTCTTGGCCACGACTGGGTGCATCACGATGAAGAAGGGCATTGGCAGCCAATCCTGACCTGTCGTTGCGGAGCACAGTTCTACACTTACGATGAATGGAATAGCCACTCGGAATCTTTTCCACGAGAGGAATGGGGTAATCATTCCGGTTTTGAATGTCATGAGTATTGGATTGTAGACCAATCCGCCTATGATGTATGTTCTCGCTGCGGTACGGTAAAGTAACCATTCACATCAATTTAATCATTTACATTAAATAGCACGGTTTATTTTATAAATCGTGCTATTTTTCTATTCTACTCAAAATTTGAAGGAGGACACGTATGAATTCTTCACACATTCCGCGGATCCTTGCTTTGCTGCTTTTGGCTGCATTCCTGTTGAGTTTTTTTCCAGCGATCGTAATTGCAGACCAGGAGCAGGAAGCAACGGAAGCAGTCGAAACCACAGTCGATCCTATCGAGGTGGATCCGACACAAGAAACAGAGCAGGAAACGGAGGAACTTTTAGATGTACCCGACGTTCAGGACGCGGAGGCTCCCTCGGAACTGAGTACCGAACCCGCGGCAGAGCCGGCCGAGCCTACAGAGGAAACCGGCGTGGAAACTACGGAGCACGGTGCTGATCCCTCTACGGAGGAGATCCAGGATCCGACCGAGCTGGAAGAAATCAAAGCGGATGGCCCCGCGCTGATGACGCTTCTTGCAAACGGAACTTTTGTTCCCTATACCCCAAAGCTGAGTGGTGCAGACGCGCCAAACTATACCAGAGACGTTCCCTCCGGAATATACTACTCCGACATTTTCGGCGCTCACAGCAGCGATTTGAACGGCATTAACGTCAAAGCCGGTGGTAGCTATCTGTCATTCGGCTACGGAGAGTCCTGGTTCCCGCTTGGAAGCTCGGATGTCAGTAAAGAGTTAAGTTTTGACGGACAGCATTATGTCTGTATCGGTGCCATGTACAGCAACCGAGGTCCGAGTTATTATATGTGGTATGAGGTTGGATCCGAGTATTACCTCGGCATTCCAATCCGTCCGAGCCAGGAAGACGGTCACAATTATTCCGATCCTAATTTTAGTTGGGAGCCTCATACGATAAGCAACGGCGTTCCGAACTATCTGCAGGAAAACCTTAAAACATGCCAGATCCCTACCTACACATCAGCGGAATTCACGCAAATCAATCTGATTTACGCGGTTGCGAACGGCATGGGCGCAATGCGGGGAAACTCCGGTGATGCGAATCTCACTGCCGCCGCGACCACGCTCATTATGAATACCGTCTTCGGGTATATCGGGCTGGGTTCTGACGGTCTGTACCACGGCTTGCCTATTTGCACAACCAGCGACGCTGTCAATCAAAGGATGGTAGAAATTCTGGTACGCTGTGAGGTCTACTCCAAGGAAAAAGGGCTCACTGGAAGCATGACGGGTGATAATACGGTAAATCGTCTCAAGGCGAAGCTCAGCTATACGCCTACTGATACGACGGGGTGGTATGTAAAATCTGGCACAGCCTCTTCCAGTTCAATGTCGTATTTCCAAATTACCCAAAGCCATTCCAGCGGAAACCAGATTTACATTTGGGCGACCAATGCGATCACCTTTGATAATGCACCTAAAACCGTCACTATTAAGAAGACCTCCAGTGCCTCCGCCAGTGTGCTGGCTTGCATCCAGGGAAACCCGCTATATTCTTTGCAGGGCGCCGTCTATGAGATTCACCAAGGATCAGAAAATGGCCCAGTCGTAGCTACACTAATTACCAACGCAAACGGCGAGGCTACGAGCGCACAGACATTCGCTATAGGTACTGTGCTTTACGCAAAAGAAATAACAGCGCCTCCGGGGTATCTGCTAAACTCGACATCATTTCCGTTGACAGTATCGGTTAATGATTCACAAAACGTCTTTAACGTATCGGATGTCCCAGCATTTGACCCGGAAGTCCTCGAAGTCAAAAAGGCAGGAACAGACAACAGATACATCGCAGGAGCGATATTTAAGGCAGAATTTTATGCCTCGACACGTCCAACAGGCACGCCTGATCGCACATGGTATTTTCAATCTGACTCAAATGGCTTGGTTAAATTTGATGGCAATCACTTTGCCAGTGGTTATACGTCATCAGAACTTTTCAAACCATACGGCGATGCGCAAGGCGCTATGTTTCCTCTCGGATGTATTAAAGTAACAGAAATTAAAGCAGCAAACGGGTATATTCTCCCTTCCGGAAATGCCGGTACTGCGTACATTTATATCCGGCAGAGTGGAAATGATACGACTGCAGCCTGGGGCGACGCTCAGGGGAATTCCACATCAAACCTGGGTATGTACACGATCACGAACGACGCTGTTACCGCGGTTAATGAAGAGACCGGAACGATGACCATGCGAAAAACCCTGCCTGATGACGCTCCTGGCGGTAAGGATGGATATTGCTTCAATGTGTTCCGCCTGGAGAGTCAAACCACATGGTACGGCCGGTCTGACAGTAACGGCAACATCTATAAGACGAACAGCAATCATACTGCCGTAGCGGAAGGCCAGCGGGTTTACACGTTTGAGGGCATGGAGGACGGCACTTACGCAATCCGTGAGTTGCTTTCCTTGCGGGAGGATCAGAATACCAAGACGCAAAGAATTCGCATTACGACCAGCGGTGGAAGTACGGCGCCCATTGATCTTATCTTAGAGGGCAGCGATCTTGGCTGGGATACTAACGGAGATTGCATTGTGGGCAATCTTGCAGTTACCGGTCTTAACGATGGCGGCACAATGTCCATTGAGATTACCAATGTGCCGATCACCGGTCAACCGTTCTCTATCAGAAAAATTGACCCGTCAAACGTATCGCTGGAGGGCGCAGTCTTCAAAGTAGATTACTATAACTCCGAAACGGTAAGCGCCTCCGCATTTGAGCGTACCTGGTATTTCCGGACAGGCAGCGACGGTTATTTCACGCTGGACGAAGCGCACCTCTATAACGAGGGGGGGTATCAATCGGACGACCTTTACCCGATCAACAGCATTCCCATTGGCTGTATGCGGGTTGAGGAAGTTATCGCTCCTCCCGGATTCCAAAAGTCGAACACGATCGGCTATTGGTATATGCGGGTCACGAACTCGACTACCTTTGCCGTTACGAGCTATTGGGGCGACGCTTCGGGCGTACAAACCAGCGCATATGGGAATGACGCCTATGTGTTGAGTTCAGACCACAGCGTACTTGTGGTCAAGAATACGCCAAGCAACGAGTTAGAGATCGTCAAGACCTCGTCTAACGGTCGTGTAGACAATATCACCTTCACCGTAGAATACTTCATAACCGGCGTTGGCTGGTTCCCGGTTGGTTCAACAGGAACCTACGTTACAGATACGGACGGCAAAATCAACATCCCGCAGCTCACCGCCGGTACACAGGTGCGGATCACGGAGATTGTCCCCACGGGCTCTGTCTGTCTTTCCGAAAACCCCCAGACCGTTACGCTGCAGGTTGGCAAAACTACTGTCAACTTTGAGAATGCAGATATCAGCCTTGAAATCGTCAAGACCTCCTCCAACGGCAGAATCCGGAATATATCGTTCGAGGTCGAGAAATTCGTAAACGGAAACTGGACGATGCTTGGAACCTACGTTACCGGAACTAACGGTAAGATTGCCGTGGAGCCTGAGCATATGGCGCTTGGCGCAAGGTTTAGGATCAGAGAGATTGTTCCCCAGGGATCCATCTGCCTTTCCGAGAACCCGCAGATTGTCACGCTGGCGGCAGGAGTAAACACGGTCAACTTCGAGAATAAGGATATCAGCCTGGAAATCGTCAAGACATCCACTGACGGAAACGTAAGCGGAATTCAGTTTACGGTTGAAAAGCGCGTAAGCGGAAGCTGGTCAATGCTGGGAACCTACGTCACCGGCACGAACGGTAAGTTTTCCATAGAGACGGAGCATCTGGCAATCGGCGCTCAGTTCCGAATCAAGGAAATTGTCCCGGATAATTACATCTGCCTTTCCACGAACCCGCAGACAATCACGCTGGTGGAAGGTAAAAATACGGTCACGTTTGAGAATAAGCCCAATATAGTGCTGGAGCTCGTGAAGCATTCAGACGACGGCAACATAGAGGGCATTGAGTTCATCCTGGCAAAGCGGAACTTCGCTGGCATCTTTATCACCCAGGGCACATACGTCACCGATGCGGAAGGAAAGATCTACGTTTCCGATCTGGAACAAGGTGCGACTTACCGGATTACCGAGACTGTCCCGGAAGGCTATTACTGTGATAATCCCATGCAGACCTTCACAGCGCAGCTTGGCACCAATACCGTGACGTTTGAGAATCACCCAATCGTCACGCTGAGGATCGTCAAGACATCTACGGATGGAGCAGTGGACGGCATATCGTTTACAGTGGAACGGCATGAAGGCGCCGCCAGCGGCAACACCCATTCCAACAAGGATCGCTGGATAAGGATTGGCACATATGTAACCGCTGACGGCGGCATTATCCTGGTTGACGAACAAGGTCTATTGCACGTCGGAGACGAACTTCGCATTACCGAAACTGTCCCGGAAAACTACATCTGTCTTTCCGAAAACCCACAGCGGATTACGCTTGTTAAAGGCGAAAACACAGTCCAATTTGAAAACAAGCCCGGCGTATCCCTGGATATTCTGAAGCAATCCGATGACGGAAATATTTCTGGTATCAGATTTACGGTAGAAAAGAAAAAGGGCGGAGAAGACTACGCCTATGTCGGTGAGTATGTCACTGGCCGTAACGGACAGATCCATATTGAGGATTTGGAAGTTGGCGGAATCTACCGGATCACAGAAACGCTGCCTTACGGATACACAAACGAGCATGTCTCTCAAGAGGTCACGATCCATTTGGGTACGAACAGCGTAACCTTCGTTAACCGTTTGATCCTCGGCAGCATCAAGATTGTCAAGGTAGAAGAAGGCGCGAGGACACCGCTGGAAGGCGCCGGATTCCGGCTCTACGACGAGCGAGGGGAAGAAATAGGGAAGGGCCTTACGGATGAAAACGGCGAACTGATCTTTGAGGATCTGCGCGTTGGATCCTACACGGTGAAAGAGTTCAGAGCTCCGGAAGGATTTGAACTGGACGAAACCGAAATCCCCCTGGAACTGACCCCGGACGCCCCGGATATCGAGATCGAGCGTGAAAATAAGATCATCCCCGGTCTGATCCGCGTGCTCAAGAAAAACGATCAGGGCCAGGCCATGCGGCGCGTCACCTATCTGCTGGAATACTCCCTGGATGATACGAACACCTGGCTGCCCGTGCAGTACCGCAATCCGGAAAGTCCGGTACAAGCTGGATATTGCACCAGTGAAGGCCTTGAAAACGGCATGCTCCCGACTGGTCCGGACGGTATCGTGGAATACACTGGTCTGGCAGTCAACAACCAACTCCATACGATCAAGTACAGGCTGACCGAGGTGGAAACTCAGAGCGGCTACGAGCTGTTGGCCGAGCCCGTCTTTGAAGGATTCCTGACCGGGGAGCAGGCGGAAGTTGCGTATGAGGTTGTGAACCACCACATCTTCGAAATGCCGTTGACGGGCGGCAGTGGCTTCACCCTGACGGCAATCGGTTCTGTTCTGGCGGTGCTGTTGGCATTGGGCATTCTCCTGCATCTTCCGAAAAAGCGGAAGAATAACATGTAATTAAAGCAAGGCTTTAATCAATATCAAAACAAAGGAAAGGATCAAATTATGAAAAGAAGTTTTGCGCGTATTCTGGCTTTGCTCATGATCGTTACGATCATGGCATCCATCTCTGTCGGCGTCACTGCGGCTTCCGTGGATACCGCCACGATTGACTTCACCCGCACCGGCTCTATCGACATCTATAAGTATGACCTTACTATGGCCAACACGGATTCCACGGTTGCGGCTATGCTGGATTCCTACGTTTCTACCGGCGTCAAGGACACCGCTCTGGAAGCAATCATGGATGACGGAACCGTCAACAACCTGGGCAATGGCCAGCAGAGCTACGGCTACGCCATTAAGGGCGTCGAATTCTCCTACCTCAAGGTTGGAGATATCGTGACCTATTCTGAGACCGAGTCTGACGGCGTGCATCGGGATATGGTGCTCTACAAATTCAACGATTCTACGGACGCCGCACTGCTTTCTGCCCTGGGGCTGTCCAACAGCGACGCTTATCCCGTCGTATCCACCTACGCTCAGAACGGCTACCATTTCTTCACGTCCGACACCCTGATCGACGCCCTTTCCGCTGCTTTGGCTTACAATCCCACCGCGGTGAAGAATGCGTTGGAAGCCTACATGAGCTCTCAAAACGCTCCCAAAATGTCTGAGACTGACGCGCACGGCCACACCTCCGCAAGTGATCTTCCCCTGGGCCTGTATCTCGTGGTTGAAACCAAGGTCCCCGAAATGGTAGTCTCCACCACGAAGCCCTTCTTTGTCAGCGTCCCGATGACTTCGGTGAACGGTACGAACGCCACCAATGGCGGCGAGCAGTGGATGTACGAAGTAACCCTCTATCCGAAAAACGAGACCGGCATTCCCAGCCTGGAAAAGACGGTCCGGTCTATGGGTAACATCGTGCTTCCCGTCATTGATGATCCGATTATCAACCATAACGTCAGCGGCACCCGCGGCATTCCCGACGGTGAATTCCATCATACCGCTACCGCTTCCACCGGTGATCGGGTAGAATACCGCTTTGAGGACAAGCTGCCGGTTATTACCTCCGATGCAACCGCCCTGACTACCTGGAGCTGGCGCGATACTTTGAGCAAGGGCCTGGAGTATAACGGCAATCAGGCTGCTGAAGAGGCTGGACTTCTGAATGGCCATTACAACGCGAGCGACGTGAAGATCACGTTCTACCGCAACGCCGCCATGACCGACAAGATCGCCACCTGGACGCTCAACGACGCGACTCCGAAGTTCAGCGTAACCTACGGTGGAAACACCTCAACCACAATGGACGTGACTGTGCTTCCTGCCGGCCTGAACGAAATCAACACCGCTACCACTGTTTACACCTCTGCTACCGCAACTGAGAAGGGCTACTCCTCCTGCTACGTGCGGGTGGAATATTCTGCAACGCTGAATCACAACGCTGATGTGGTCTTCGGCGATGAAGGCAACCCCAACACAGTCGTTTTGACTTGGCGGCGTTCCAACACCAGCTACTACGACACGCTGGTAGACGATGCTCACGTTTACACCTACGCTTTGGAGCTTACCAAGGAATTCAGCGACGGCCGCGGCGTTTACAGCAACGTAAACTTCAAGATTCAGAATTCTACAGATAACTACTGGCTGGTTGCCGAGAAGAATTCTGACGGCGTGTACTATGTCACCGGACGCGGCGACACGGAAGAGGACGCTACCGTCTTTATCCCCAACAGCACCACAGGCATTGTCAGAATCAACGGTGTTGAAGACGATACTTACATTATCACTGAAACCCGTACAGACAATGGGTACACGCTGCTCCGGGACAATATCACCGTCGTGATTAACACGGCTGAGGACAGCAACCGGGCCTGCGGAATCTACGCAACGGATGTTCTTGGTCTTATGCAGAACGATCCCCGCTATGTGACGTTCGACGGATATCAGGAGCTTGCCCACAATCTTCTGACCGCTTCCGCCACCGTAGACGGCAAGGACGTTACGATGTCTGCTCTGGATGGCAGCGTAAACGCTATGGTTCCTCTGACGATCATCAATACCAGAGGCCCAGAGCTGCCCAGAACCGGTGACAACGGCGTTTGGATGTATGGCGTAGTCGGCGCTTTGCTTATCGTTGCCGCAGGTGTGATCTTCTATCTGGCCATTCGGAAGCGCAAGAACGAGCAGTAATACCGAAAACGATCTTTCAATTCATTCCGGGGCGGTCCTTCGGGGCCGCCCCTAAACGGAGGCGCAATGTGAAACGAATACTCCTGATAGTTTTTGCAATTCTTCTCTTGCTTGCTGCCGTGCTGTTCGCTGCTTATCCGATCATCTCAAACTATGTGAACGATAAGTATCAGAGCGTTGTCAGGACGGATTACGAGGAAGAAGTGCGGGAACTGGACGACACAGCCCTCCGGGAAATGAGGGCTGAAGCAGAAGCGTATAATGCTTCTTTGTCCCCGGTACAGTACGATAAAAACGGAATTGAATTGGCGTCAACAGATTACCACGATCTCCTGAATCCAACCGGATCTGAAATTATGGGCTATATTGAAATTCCCAAAATCAACGTCGATCTTCCGATCTATCACGGAACAAGCGAAAAAGTTTTGGAAGAAGGCGTCGGGCATTTGATTGGATCCAGCCTTCCGGTCGGCGGAGAGGGAACACATACGGTATTAACCGGACACTCCGGGGTTGCAGAACAAAAGCTGTTTTCTGATATAGACCAGCTCACGGCAGGGGATGTGTTCTACATCAAGGTCCTCGGTGAAACGATGGCGTATGAAGTAGTTGAGGTCAACACAGTCTTACCCCACGAGACGGAATTGCTGGAGCTGATCCATGGCGAAGATTTAGCCACCCTGATAACGTGTACTCCATTTGGCGTCAACTCACACAGGCTCCTGGTTCGCGGTTCCAGGATCCCGTATCAAGAGGCCGAGAAAATTGTCGAAAAAACAAAAACAGAACAAACAGAGCCGGTAAAATCAACATGGAAAGAGCAGTATTTAGTCGGCTTAAAATATGGCGGAGCAATCGCCGCAGCCTGTCTTTTGATTTTTATAATCGTCGTTCTGCGTCGAAAGAAAAGAAGGGGGGCGTCAAAACATGCCTAAACGCCCCGTAAAAATCTTCTTAATCATATTCTCAGTCATCCTGTTCCTGACCGGCGTATATATCGCCGCTAAGCCGACGATCAACCGCATCATTCAGGAGGAGCAGGCGGAAGAAGAAGTCGCGGCCTTCTACGTCGAAAATTCTTATGAAGTAATCGTAGATAATAAAATACCGGAGAATCCTCCTGTAATACGCCATATCAAAGATTTTTCTCCGGATCAAATGCCATATCCGGAGCTGCTGGAAGCAATGGAGGCATATAATAATCATATCTACGAGTCGAAACAGAGCGGACTTGCAGATCCCTGGTGTTATACCGCAACGACAATAAACCTTACGGATTACGGATATCAAAGTGAAGAAATCGGTGTGCTAACGATTCCGGCAATGGATTACGAGGAACCCGTATTTCTTGGAGCCACCTATAACCACTTAGATCGAGGCGCGGCTCAGCTTTCGATTAGTTCCATGCCCATCGGCGGCGAAAATACCAACTGTGTCTTAGCGGCACACAGAGGTTGGGAAGGAGCCATCCACTTCAAAAATGTCGAACGACTGCAGCAGGGGGATGTTGTGTACCTGACAAATCCCTGGGAAGTGCTGGAATATGTCGTGGATGAAATTAAGATTATCGAACCATATCAGCCTGAAGAGCTGCTGATTCAGGAGGGTAGGGACATGCTGACGCTCGTAACTTGTCACCCGTACGGCAGCGGCGGCAAATACAGGTATGTTGTCTATTGCGAGCGAAATACAGAAACCACACAGCGCCCGGAATAGGGCGCTGTTTATACTCCATAATACGCAATTTTGCAGTTGACATTACACAAAAAATAATATATACTATCATTGTACTTTATGAAGGATTATCAGTGCCTAAAACGGCACCTTCACGAAGTATTTTTTTGTAATCAGGAGATCTTTTCTACGGAAGTAGGGAAGGTCTCTTTTTTATATATAGCACGAAGATAGGACACAAAGACGGCTCACAGGGACAAGTGAGCAGAAAGGAAAAAAATGGGAAAACGAACAATTGAAGCCGCAGTAAACGCTCTCGACTTCAACGCTGCATTCAAAACGCAAGAGGGGAACGGCAAGAAAAACAAATATGTTGAGTTCTCCGGATTTACCAGCATTGGTCGTGAACTCAACTATATTGAGTTTTACTCAAAGCTGGATGACATTCCAGGACTCCTGCGCGAAAGATACAATGACTTCGACGCAGAGGAAGAGGTCAAAGCCTACCTGGAGGCGAAAGAAAATGGCCTTTCCGGTGTCCCGGATCTGTTTTCTCTGATCAGAGATATTGAGGAAGAAGAACGCAAGATCTGGGATTTGGCGGAAGCCGTTTCTGATGGCCTGCATGGGAAGATTCCTGAACCGCCTAAATCCTGGTTGGTTTGTCAGCATGAATTCGAGCGGAAAATATCTGAGGCTCTGGCTGATCCGAAATGCGCCCTTACAAAAGAGGCATATGATGCGCTCAACAAAATTCTTGTGGAAGTTTACAACCACGACATTATGTGGTTTGTGCGGAACACGGAAGAACGGTAAGGGGGTATAACGATGTCCTACGTTATCGTTTACGATCGTCAGGTGGTGAAAACTCCACTTGGCTATTCTTTCTTGGTTCTCCACGGAGACAACAACGTGTGGGAGCCGCTTGCTAACGGCAGAGAACGCCGTGCTCGAAGTTGGAATTGCTGGGCACTTAACCAGTCGGAAGACGAAATAAGAGCCTACTTCCAAAAATGGTGCGAAGGAGAATTCCAGGAGCACTTTCGTGTCAGTGGGCGTGCAGAGTTCGTAGACGACGCCGGCCTGATGCGCTGGGTTGAAAACGGGCTAAAAGCCGCCAGAACGATCGAAGAGTTCGCCAAAGAGCATCACTGCATGCGTGGATATTTGTGGTATTACACAGACCAAAGATTCTACCGGCGGGAAGAACGCCACATCTCTACCGATGACGAGTATATCGCCTGGGTGGAGGCTGCCAGGGAAGCGAAGACTGAGCTGGCAAAACAGGGGATTGACGCAACGGAAAATCTCTGCTTCGGTTACGATACAGAACCGCTGAGAATGCCAAGGAAGGTTAAGCCTGTTCCCGGGGATGTAGTTGTCCGATATGGAAAAAGCTACTACGTTGGATCCACCCCCTCCGGACATGAAGCGTGCAGCGATCTGAAGTCTGCAAAGATTTTCGCTTCCTGGGAGGAGGCGGAAGTTGGTTCTCCATTGTTCTTTGGTCGGAAGAAACGTACAATTTCCTCCCTGGCCAACATCAAGAAAGCCGAAGAAGAAAAACGATATGTAATCCAGTTCGAATGGCCCTACGGCAGAACTGAGTACGTATCAAAGCGAGTAAGAAATGGTTGGCGAACTGTTTCCAGCGCAAGATACGCGATGCGGTACGACCTTCGTACCGCAAAAAGAAATCTTGAAAAAACAGCAGCCCTGTCCGATAAGACGATCGTAACGGCGATTGTTGAATTGGACGGACAGGGAAAAGTAAAGGAGGCTCATTATGAGTAAGCCTGATGTGGCCAAGATGATCGCCCTGAACACTGGGCATATCTTAGCGGATACGCTCAGATTGATTCGGAGCGACGCAATCCAGGGTGTTATCAGCTACCAGAAAAACGAGGCGTGCAGCCTTGAAGAGTTCGGCGCTTTCGTGTATATCCAGGGAGATTGGAAGGAACAGGACGTTCCAGCAGATCTCGCAGCCTGCATCGAATATGCCCAAAATCACGATGCGGATTGGATCATGTTCGACTACGACGTGGAACCGGTCGATGACCTCACTTTTTGGGGTACGCTTGCTGTTTTTCCCGATCAGCACGAACAGTAAAACTGCGAATTGAAAAATCTATAATAATCAATCAGGAGGAGCACATATGAATTGCAAAATCGCATTGGAACATGCAAAGAATTATTTCAGGGACCATGTCGCCGTGTATCATGACTATGGCACGGTCGCTACCCTCGATTGGGCGAAACCCGGCCATATTGAACATCGGATCCGCTACATTTTCGACAAGGAGCGAAACACACTGTCGATTTCCGGCGATCTCGGAGAGGCAGTCGTGTATCCGACCTGCAAGGTTGACCTGGAAAACTGCGCCTCGGCTTTCCAGTCGATTGACTATTTTGCAGAGAAAATCCGGGCGGCATCTGATCTGTACAACTACGATGAACTGGACGCTGAGGAAGAACTTCGAAATGAATTTCTCGGCGGCGCTCTCAGCAAAGAGGAACGCAACGACCGCGAGGATCTGATCAATCGGCTTCTGGAAAACTACACCCGCGACCGCGGCGTAGGTATTCTTGACGACGAAACCAGCAATGATCTCAACCGCGTCGATCCCGACGCATGGGAATGGATCGGCACAGTGGGCCGGAGCTACAACCTTCTGGTTTATCTGTGGATGTACGGTCTTCAGATGGCCTGGGAGCAGGTATCAAAAAAGAATAACCCCGAAATCCATGTGATTTTGGGGATGTCCACGGCAAATATCAGCGAAGAAACCAGAAACTATCTGGATCGGTGCGTTGACGGTCCGGAAGGCCCGACTACGTTCCGAAAAGAGGACGCGACAGGTGATTACGGCTGGTGGGTGTGCTGCTTTGAGGAACCGGAGGATATTCCGGAGGATCTGCGCGAGTGCATCCGATTTGCCATGAGCCACGGTGCTGACTGGATCATGTTTGACGCTGACGCAACAATCTACAGGGAGCTGTCGCTTTTCGATTCTCACGGGGGCGAATGGCTTGCCGGCGATGCTGCTCCGGCGAAGTTTATCTCTGTCTGGGACGGTGGCATTGTCGTTGAGAGCAACTGCAGAATCAACATTCGAACCAGAGAGGTGTACCGCATTGAGAAGAACTCCATTGACGGCCTCGAACACCTGGAGGGTGAATTCGTTGAGTTCAAGGGAGTCCGGCATCAGGTGGCAGACCATAAGCCCACAACAGAAGAGCAATGGGAGGAGCTCCGCATCATGGACGCATATTGGAGGGAATGATCCATGCCATATTGTGTCTGGCCAATCTGTAAAACGTGCGACAACAACGGCGGAGGCTTCTGTGATTATTCGCATGAAGCTGAGGCAGCACGAATGGGAGTAAAGGAGGCAGATATCGTGACCAACGATGGCTGCTTACTATATGACCCTGCGCCAAACGATTAAAAACATAGCCTCCCCATTTCGGGGAGGCTCAACTTGAAAGGAGTAAAAATTGCTGGTAAATATTATGGCCACGGATCACGAAGGCTGCAGTTTCAGTTTTCTCCTCGACTTTGAGGGTGGCGTTGAAATCTGCGCCGAAGAAGCTGTGAAAGAGGCAGTAAACGAATTCCTCTGCACAGACAAAGGACTGAAGATCTACGTTGAAAACAACCGCCACTTCAACTGGGGCGATTTTCTGAATGATATTCCCCAGGAGATCTGCGAACATTTTGGATTCCGTATCATCCGAAATGACGCCGACCAAAACATTGTAGTCGATGCCAATGAATCGTTGGTAGATCCCGAAGGCCCATATTTCACGGTATCCAAGATTGCCTGGGATACCGACGGGGAAGACGTTGATCTTCCTGATGTGATGACCGTCTACCACAAGGAACTGCTCAACGAAGGCGAGGCTATTGGCTGCGTCGATATCGAAGAGCTCAAGGACCGCATCGCTGACCATATCAGTGATAAGACGGGGTTTTGTGTCGAGGGATTCGATATTTGGCCTTAAAGCATGAAATAATAGAGTGAAAAATAATGGTTGAATTTTACCTAAAAGCAGAGTATACTATCGGTAGGAGGTGTTGATATGAACATTGATACCAATTCCATTGTCTCGGTAAGTGAAGCGAATCAAAACTTTTCCCGTGTGACACGGATTGCAGATCGGAACGGACAAGCTGTGATTTTCAAAAATAACCGTCCCAAATATATCCTGCTTGACGTGGATCAATCTCCTTTGCTGGACATGACGGACGACGAGAAAATCGACATCGTTGCCGCACGAATTCTGAAGAAATTCAAACCCGCATTCGAGGAGCTGGCAAAATGATACGATTCTCTTCCGAAAAGGTGAAGCTGCTGCATCAATTGATTGCGCAAGAGACCGGCGGCAGCGTCGGAATTCGAGATGAAGGCCTCCTGGAATCTGCTCTGGACGGTGCATTTGCAACATTTGACGGGAAGGAGCTCTACCCAACCAAAGTTGAGAAAGGAGCCAGAATCGGATTTACTTTAATTTCCAATCACGCTTTCGTTGACGGCAACAAAAGGATTGGGATGTATGTGATGCTGACATTTCTGGAGGTCAATGGCATTCACATGGATTGCACAAACCGCGAAGTTGCAGACACAGGGCTTGCGGTTGCTGCAGGCCAGATGGATTATGATGCGTTGTTGGAATGGGTACGGACGCACCAGATTTGAACGCAGCACATCCAAGATTACCTGAATCAAATCACAAAAAACGGTCTCTATCGGAGACCGTTTTTTATTTGAGTAAAAGTTTTCATGGCGTCGTTAAACATTTTTTCATTGTCGACTTATAGTGGACATCGTTAAATTGAAAAACTGGGCCAGCCCGAAGGCTGGCCCAGAAACTTTTTCTCCTGCACTCAATAAATCGAAATGTAGGAATGCTGCGTCCCATATCCGTAGACGGCGAATGCAATCGTATAGCTATAATACTGGTTTTCGTAATATTCCTGCTTTTGCTCTTCATCCAGGTCCATGTATTCACTCTCCGGGCTTTTGAAGTAGACACTGAAACTTTTCATTTCGCCATTGAACATTTGTCTTAGTGCTGCTTCGCTTACCTCCTCGTAATCGATCTCGATTTTCTGCGCATCACCAAGGTTCTGGATTAGGGCGTCTGTTATAGCCTTTGCTGTTTCAAAATCCGTTTCCGCATTTCCGGTTCCGATATGGACAAATAACGACGAAACGGCACCCTTATGAATCGTAACGTCGATCTCAGCAGGTGTGTTGAAAAGAACAACCTCTTTATCTTTGTATTGATAATCCTTGTCTTCAAATTCCTTGAATGTTTCATCGGCTGGCCAATCTAAGAATTTCGCGCCGTACTCTTCGTTTGATTTTGCAGTTTTTTCCACCGCGTAAAAATCTTCAAAGAATGGAAGCGGATCAGCCTTTAAGGTTTCAATGTCGGCCCTTTTGTACTTCTCTATGAATTCGTCAATAGAAATTTTCTCTCTTTTTTTTGCGGTCGAACACGCGGCAAAACATGAAATAACGATAATAACAGTTAGTACAATGCAAATATGTTTTTTCATAGTAACACCTCCTGCTTTTATCTTACACAAAAAGGATTTATAAATCAACTGCAAAAGCAAACGAATTTGGTCCAATCCAATGCCGAACTTGAAAATTTTTTTGAAGTCACGATGAACGGATTTGGCACAGAAAACTGTTGACACACAATCAATGATAGTATATAATATAGCCGTACTTAACGAAGATTACTGAATGGGATATTATATCCTTCAGGCACAGATCCGCACCCCAAACTGGGCTGCCGATCTAAGAAGTATCCGTCACCCCCTTAGAGATGCAACGAGGGACGTTGCGCGAAGGTATAGGGGCAGTGGCGGTTTTTGTTTGTCTTCAAGGAAGACGAACAGTACGTGCGCTTGCGCACGGGGAGAATCGCCAGGATGCTGGTGTAAATATATAGGCCTTGCGTCAATGGGCCGGGTATTCTCAACTGAATATCGAAGCGAGGCTCCCGCCTCGCATACCTGTTCGAAGAACGGTGATGAAATCAGAGGCGGGCCGTGACCCTCTGCTCCGATGACAAGGAGATAAGCCCGTGACTCCTTTGGCTCATGTCCTCAAAGAAGAGAGACGAGTCCGAGAAAAAACTCGGAAATCAAATTGATAAAGCCACGCCCGGGTAGGACTGGGTATCCACTCCAGTCCTACCCAGGGCGAGGAGTGGGAGAAAGGATCCCACTATGCTGAACCGAATGAAGAATCTGATGGCTGCGATTGCGGCCGTCGCAACATCGAAGGAGGATTTGAACGAATACCTCGCATTCATTGAGGAGTGCCTGATTCATTTGGTGGACTACGCTAACTGCGTTATCCGCCAGCAAATCCTGTTTCCGTCCTGGGAATACCGCTTTGACGGCGAAGATATCCTCGAACGCAAGGAACAATCCATGTATGAGCGAAACGCCATACACGGAGCAGCCGTGGCTTCTGTCCGGATCATCAACCGACACTGCCGCCAGTACAATATCGAGGAAATGTTCCCCTCGATTCCAGACGGACCGGAGGATGACGATCTGGTGAAGGACGCCGTTGCAAGAGCAATCGGGCTGTTCATCAATACTGCGTACAATCGCGGTATCGGCAATGATCCCGAGTGGGCGGCATTCGACAATGCCGTGTTCGAGAAGAAGGAGGAGTATGACGAAAAGAAGATTGCGGAAATTCTGCATACCCTCTGATCGCAACGGTCAGACGGAGATCTTTCCTGTACTTCTCTGTAAATCACAGAACAGGACATCCTTGACATCATCACCCACCAGTGATAAACTGAAAAAGGGTGATAACATGACTGAGTTCAAAATTGTCAGGGATTATTCCGAGGAGCCTATTTGTGGGGCGTTGTTCGGACAGACCGCTGAAAACGAGAAATATCGTCTCAAATGGTTCTACGATGGCGACTACCGCCAGGACAAGCAGAACCATACGATCCGCAACAGCGGGATCGTGGTCGATATCAAAGCGAAAAAAAGCGGGCTGAACATTGTTTACGTTCCGGACCACGGTGAACCGTTGGTTAAACTGAGCAATCATGATTTGAAACTATGCGAAATTGATTCCTATATGGAAGCCCTCAAGGACGCAAAGGAAGCGGCAGAATTGGCGATTGCATTCATGCAGCCAAAGCTGTCCACATGATTTTACCCCGTGCCTTTTTAGGCATGGGGTAATTTTTTGCGAAAAATTTGCTGTGGAGTTGACAAAGCGAAAAAGTTGGTATAGTATAAGGCCAGAAAGAGCAAGTTCTACCTGATATGGCCCGGCAATGAACGCAAGCGGAACTGTCCACTCCGCCGGCCAGCTCGCTGCTGGCAAGGGCCGCATTCCTTTCATCTCTGCCCCGCTCATTTCTCCAGTGGGGCGCCCTGTGTTCTTTCTTCTTTCTGCTATTGCGAGCTGCCACAAGCAGTAAGCAAAAGGTTTTGCGTTACGCCTCGCATTTCATGCGAAACCCTTGATCCATAGTCCGATTGATTTTGGGCTTATTCCGATGTACTGGGCACTGCCCTCCAAAATTGGGCGACATCAAATCATCCGCCATGCATCTGTGGGTCAGTTAGGGGAGACGCGTCGACTTCAAAACTGCCGCTACCAAGAGTTTGCAGGCTCGTTTCGAGCTGAGTTTCAAGGCGGCAACACATTCCGCTCCCGGGAGACCGGGAGCGGATTATTCATTGAGCCAAAATGAAAAACAAGTTGACTTTGCGTAAACAATAGTATATACTATCAATGTACTTTATGAAGATTATTACTGCCCAGATTGGGACTTCACGAAGTAAAATTCCGTAATTGAGAGATCTTCACCCAAGAATCATGGGGAAGGTCTCTTTTTACATATAGAAAGAAGAAAAGCCAACGACAGAAGCCCACGCCTGGACAGCGTGGGAGAAAGGAAAAAGATGGAAATCAAAGTAAAACTCTATTGTCCGGAGAACGACTCATACGTCGAGCTCTGGAAAATCGTAGGGGAGGACCAGTACATCGGCCGTTTTACGTATGGCCAAAAGCAATGGGTCTACGTCTGCGATCCTCTCGGTTACTGCGAGATCGACGGGGTAATCTCGAATGATATCACCGTTATCGTCTGCGATCAGGAGGGAACGGAGCTTTTCCGTACCAACAACGGCGATGGGAGCGCGAACTTCAACACGCCAAAAGAAGAGGCCTTTGCGCGATGGAAGAGCTTTACGGAACAGTCTTTGATCAACGCTACGGTCGAAGACCAGAACGTACTGTTCTATGTGCATTGGGCAACGGGGGATCCTGCGGGGAAGTTCAACGACTGGCTTCTTAGCTTTAAGGATCCTGACGCCTATCCGGAAGCAAAGGATTACCAGGAGAACTGGCTGTACTGCATGGCGGAAAATATCGGTGAGCCCGAACAGCTTTCCACCTATGCCTATCTCGGCGAAGAGCTCCACATTGAGCGAGTTCGATGCAGGCATAAGGTGTGCGGTGCAGTTTGGTCGGAATACTATTCCGGCGGACAGTTCATTGGAACCGATTTCGACGAATCGATCTGCGGCCCGATGTACGCGGAAGGTACTGCGAAACGGCTTGCCAAAGAAGCAATCCGGACGCATTTCGCGGCGTACGAGAACGTCTCGGTTGTAAGCAAGTGCGGACCTCCGACGGCCCCTTATTACGTTCAGCACAACCTCAGACTGAGCGAAGCCGCCGACTATCTGCTTAACGGCAACTTCCACAAGGACGCTGTTGACGCTGCTGTCGCTGCTGAAGCTAAGAAGACGCAGTTCTTCAAGTGCGGATTCCGCGGAATCGAGGCGATTCGAGCAATTTATCCCGATTGCGTCGAAGACCACCATTTTTTGATCTAATGATTTGAAAGGGGTATAATAATGAAAGAACTGATTTTGAAAGAACTCAGTAATCGCTGGCACTCGCTCGTGTTCGGCAAGGATCATGATCTGAAGGAACGTATCGGAGAGATCGGGCACCTGCGCGGGGATTTTGGATCCTCGGGCGGCTTGTTTTACACCACCTTCTTCGATTCCTGTCCGGAGCTGAAGACTGCCGCCTTCAAGCAGGAATTTGACGACGTCGTCAATACGCTCAGAGAAGGCATCCTCAAAAGTCGCGCAGACATGAGCAAGATGTGCTGGGGCAAGACCTTGCTCACCGGCGCATACTGCGAGCAGTACGCATTCTATTTCGATACCGAACAGTATGCGTATCTTCTGCGCTGCATCCCGGTGAAGGGAGACTACAACTTCTACCTTTACGCCTTTGTGAAAGAGAAGCTGTTTTCCTACATTGAAGAAAGCGGCGCCGACAGAAAGGAAGTCTACAATGGATAAAAGCAATACAGGGACAACCGAAGATCTGGAAGAATTCGTGAACTGGCTGCGAAATGCCAGCTCAGAAATGCTCCGAAAAGAAATGGACGACGTGGACAGGGAAATCTTCCGAGAGCCCCTGCAGTCGACACGCTCTGTTTAGGAGGTTGCTATGGAAGTATTGATTGACAGATCTTTCGTGACGCCGGATCACATGATTCAGGAGCACCGGAAGGTGATCTGCATCGATAGCAAAGGGCATGAGGGTTACATCCTCATGCCTGCACATTTGCTGGAAAAAGCAGGTGTTGATTACATCAAAAACCACGCCACGCTGACCTACTCCGATTTCTGTGAGGAATGGGTCGTGAAGATTTCTTTTAACGATTTTTATAACGATCCAAAAAGAAATCCGGACAAGACCATTTCGGTTGAATTTATCGGTATCCAAGAAGGTTCCGGCCGCGAGATCTACAGAGATGCCAACGGAAAGCATTACCTGCGGGAGAATCATTTCCCGAAAGAAAACTTTGCCAAATGGTATATCTGTAGTACTCGCCTGCCTTTTGGTGACGATGGAGATGAACCTCGTCCTAATCTGGTTTTCTGCCACAATGGGCAGCAAGAAAGGGTTCGGTACGATGACTGGAACGGTGTCGCCGCTTACAGCGACACTTTCAACCTGGAATTCAGAAAAATATAAAGGAGGACGTAACATGCAGTATGTTGTCCGTATGCGTATCACCGCTGGGTATACGCAGATCGTGGAAGCGGAAAACGAAGAAGAAGCGAAAACGCTGGCTTGGGATACAGGCGACTTCGGAGATGCACACGATATTGACGGTGAGTTTATTTCGTGTGAAATCTTTGACGAAGAACAGGAAGGGACCGGGTTATGAAAAAAATAAGCTGGTCGTCGCTGATGTTTGCCACCGCGGATGAAATGAACGAACTGTTCAAAGGGGATTTCAAAGCTGTTCGCGGAGCGAATAAGGACAATTTGTTTGACAGCAGAGAAGAACTCAAAATATACCGCGACATCAACATCAAGTTGAGTACCCTTACACCAGGTTGTCTGCACGATACCTTCGTGGATATGGGCAGCCTGCTCAACGACTCTTCACCCATGGTTGAGCTTGACGTGGAGATAAAGCAGTTCCAGGAACGGAAAGAGCTTTTGGCCAAAAGCCTGCGCGAAACGGCGGACGCCTTGGCTGCGAACGTGTACAAGCTGCGCTGCCTTGAAGCGGCCAAGCAGTACCGTGAGTGGGAACCCGTTGAATTCTACCGAGAGTGGACGACAGGCGTAACGAATCCTGCTGGATACAGAAATCCGATATGGACAATCAGTAACGCTGTCTACCACGCTACGATCTCCATTGACGAGAATCGATACCAGAAAAAACCGTGGGAAGTGAATTACGATATCTGCCTTCAGCAAGTGTTGCCAGGAAAGTGCCGCGATAGCAGAATCGTGATAATCGATCGGGAGACCCGTTTCCAAACAGAAGAAGAAGCGCTGGCGTATCTCAAAGGGAGAAAAGCTGCGCTTTTTAAGAAGTATTTTTCCGAAGACTATCCCCCTGTTCCCGCAGAATACGTCAATGCTTTCATGTGGGCAGGGAAGATGCTGCCCGGATACAAGGAGGAGCAAAAATGAAAACAAGACAATGGAAGGTCTATGGCAGAGACGGCCATAGACAGAAGATTTCCTTCGAGCCGTCTGTCGTTTATGATTGGTCGAAGGATGGCATCACGAGAATCGTGGAACTCGTTAATTCCGATAAGTCCGGAACGAATGAGTACACGATCATTCGAATTACGAGGAACACCGAGGAACTGTGCAGAGCGGAGCTCGACGGGCAGATATCCGATGGTGTGTTCGAAAACGTCGCCGTCGGTAAAGTTGAGGAAATGTCCGAAGAGGAATTCGCTGCGCTTTCTGATTCGCTTGGGAAGCGAGTCTGGCTCGTTCTGGAAGAAATCGACCAGAGCGAGTACACGGAAGGAAAACATTACTGTTCGGCTGCTCCGGCAACAACCGTCCTGGCGGCCTGTGCTACTGAAAAGGAGGCGCAGAAGTTGCTCACTTTCGTCAAGGATACGGCGGAAGATTGGGACGGTGAGGTTCCGATGGACGAGGATCCGGACGACTACGATCCCCGATCCTGGCGAATCGAGGCCGTTCCGCATCTGGAGAAGCACCAGGATCTTTCCCGTGTCTCCGAAAAGGAACTGTGGGCAGAGCTGTCCCGCCGGTATCAGAACAACCCGCTGAAGGCATCATTGGCTGCTTCCTGGCCGGCTGTTGTCGTCCCGGATGAAGCGATTGATACGATCAGGCGGATGTTCAAAGCATTCGACGTCTCGTGTTATTCCAGCGGGATTGCGATCAAGCAGAGCGTCTTCAATAAGCTCGGCGAACTCAAAAACAGGTTCTACGATCTTGGAGGAGAAGTGGATTACGTCATGGACGATCCGGATTTCAGAATGGAGATCGTCGAAGGTAATCATCCAGTTCTGGTTGATCTGTGGGAAGCGATTGGTCTCCCGAATGACCAGTATCCCTTCTGGAATAATGCCGCAGCAAACCCTTCCGGAGAGGAGGCGCCTTAACATGGAAAGTGTTGTTTCCTATCCGGATAGAGGCCATGGCGGACGGTCTACCTATCGGGGCAACTGTTCACCGTTGCTGATTGAAGATCTCATTCAGCAGTATCGGCTTCCGTATCTGTCAGATTACATGGTAGGCTCCGGGACTACAGAGGATGTCTGCCGGGCAAAAGGCGTTCCTGGATCATTTCTGGATCTCAACAGGGGATTTGATCTTGTTGAGATGGACATCCCGGACATCCCCAGGAACATCTTCTGGCATCCGCCCTACGGGTCGATGATCATTTACTCCGGCGAGCAGTATTCCGCGGAGGAAGTTCTTCATCGATACGGGATCGATCCAAAGAAAAACGATCTTTCCCGCTGCAAAGACTGGGCTGAGTTCGTCGATATGATGAACTACTGCATGATGAAACAGTTTGCGGCCCTGGAGAGGGGCGGCCGGATGTTTACCCTCATGGGTGACATGAAGAAGAAAGGCACGTTGTACAGCATGCTTGCGGATATTGTAAAGCCTGGTACGCTGGAGCAGATCATTATCAAAATGCAGCATAACTGCGTGTCAAGCCGGACCACCTACTCAGGAAAATTTGTACCTATCGTGCATGAGTACCTGATGGTGCTTCGGAAAGATGCAGCCCTGATGTTCCCGGTCAGTCTGCCCCGCCGCTATGATTACGACGTGCGTGACTCCAAGGCAGGAACCTGGCGAGACGTCCTCGTTTCGATCCTGTCTGACAAGGGAAGGCTTCCTCTGAGTGAAATCTACCGAATGGTAGATGGGCACAAGAGGACCTACTCGAATCAGCATTGGCGCGAGAAGGTACGGCAGACGCTCCAGATGTATCCTTGCTTCCGGTCAGACACGCAAGGTATCTGGGCGTATGCGGCCGCATGAAGCTGAAATAGTGAAATTGTCACCCCGCCGGTTTTCCGGTGGGGTGATTCAAAAGGAAGGAACAAAAATGAAAGTAGCGGCGACTACTGGGCAGGTAGAGTATTCAGTTTAATTCATTGTGCTATAGCAGGCAGGGATATGTGTAGTTATCAGTATTGTTTTTTCATCGTAATGCATGGTTTTTAGATTCCCCGCAATTCTCTGTTTGGGCGTTTTGTACGCAGCAGAGAACAGGTTAGTCATTTTTCGAGTGTCCTGTTGTCCGTAATGTTTAACGAAATTCTTCATAGCCCTACGAATCTGTTTGTTATTCATCTATTTTCTCCTTTCAAACGTGTAAACGGCTCGTCTGCCGTACTTGCCCATATTCTTAAAACTTATGCCTAAATCAGGATTAGCTACGATGTGGTTATAGAACTGTTTGCCAAAGGATCCTGCGGGACCTCGTGCAATAGTCCACTCGTCTCCGTATACATCGGGGAGTTCAAAGCCATCGGGATATTTTTCGGGATCAAAGTCCCCGGCTTGGATTCGTCTTACTGCTTCATCCACAGTAAAAATAGTGCTACCGAATATTTTACTTCTTATGTAATCCTGAATGCTTTGGCTACCAGCTAATCGCTGTAATTCTTCATAGGCCTCTTGGCTCAACGTTAACTTAACTACTGGCATCGATATTACCTCCTTATTTAAATTCAATAGTCCAGGCACCCTGCTCTACAAATAGAATATAACATAGAGCAGGGCCCCTGTCTACATATTTTTTTAATTTTTTTTAAAAGATCTGATTAAAAAGAGGCGCTATCATTTTTCGATAGCGCCCCATTTTTATGATGTTGCTTTTTTCGTGTTGACAAAAATCCAGAAATAGTATATACTGTTCATGTACTTTATGGAGATTATTTATGCCCTAAACGGCATTCTCACGAAGTACTTTTTTTGTAATTGAGAGATCTTTCCCATTTCGGGGGAGGTCTCTTTTTATATATAGCAGGAAGAACCGACACAGAGGCGGCCTATTCGGACAAATAGGCAGAAAGGGAAAAACGTGAAAGACAAATTTATCTTTTCATGCGGCAACAAAATCAAAACACTTGAATCAGAGTGTAATGAAAGCGCCGTAATGAAAGAAGCAGGGGAAATGCTGCTTGACGCAGAAATTCCCTGCACCCTGAAAATCGAAAGGTTCTCAGGAGGTAGAGCCATGTTTTCCATCGGAAAACGAGGCTCGTACATCAGAAACGGGAAAACGATCCCGTCCATGTATGTGACTTGCGATTATTACGATCTGAATCTCGAAAGTTCAAAGTACGAGGATGCGTACCTGACCTGCGTGAATCTGGAGAGTAACAATTACAAGTATTACTGGCTGCGGCCAAGTAACTCCTGCGGTGTCACCACATCCGTCGGCGCTACCTATGGGCGTATCGGTTCCGAAAGGGGAGAGGCCTTTGGCACAAAAGACCTTCAGGTTCCATATGAACCGTACCTTTACTGGATCCGGTATTATGAAAAGCTCTCCAAAGGCTACGTAGACCAGACCGACATCTATCTGAACTCTGCACCGTCAATCAGCGAAAGCGAAAGTTGCGAGTCAGCGCCGGATGGCCGTACTGTCGCAGATGACCTGTTCCAAGTCCTTCTGTCCTACGCAAAGGGCGTTGTTGAAACACATCTGAAGAATCAGACGGTTTCAAGAGCTCAATGCGAGGAGGGCTGGAAGCTGTGGAACGATCTGGGCAGCGCCGTTTCCGTCGACGATTTTAACCAGCGGCTTTCGAAGCTGCTTGCGCTGTCACCACGGAAGGTCCGATACATTACGGAGCTCCTGGCCACAAAGCCAAGCGACTTCCCGAAAATCATCGACCGTGAAGAAGGCTTGCTGAATGCGATGTCCGTTGTCGCCCATGTTGGAACCAAAACTAAGAAGCGTGACGGATTCCGGGATTACGGTGTCCGCGTATATGAGGCGACTCAGGAGCAACAGGAAAAGGTTTTAGCAAAGCTGCCGGCCGAGTTGAAGCAGAAGGTTAAACGTGTCTACAGAGTCATTCCTGAGGCTCAGAAGGAGCGATTTAATTCGTATCTGAAGGCCAAGGGAATCAAGAACGTGAAAGAACTGTGGCACGGCTCAAGAAACGAAAACTGGCTGAACATCATGAAGACAAGTTTGCTTCTAAACCCGAATGCTGTTATCACCGGCAAGATGCTGGGGAACGGCATTTATTTTGCGCCAAGCGCTATGAAAAGCTGGGGCTATACGAGCTTCAGCGGGTCATACTGGGCGCAGGGAAAAAGCAATCATGCTTTCATGGGATTGTTCGCCACGGCATACGGAAAACCCTACGAGCCGAAAAGTGCGACGCATTTTTCTCAGGCATTCCTGGATCGGGAATCCAAGAATTGTGTACACGCCAAAGCCGGGATGACAATGGGCTTCTCCGGCACGCTCAAGAATGATGAAATCGTGTTCTACGATGAATCAGCGCTCCTGCTGAATTACATCGTAGAATTCGCTGCGTAAAGGAGGTTTGACTATGCCTGTGGCACTTTCATCTCGCAAACAGCGACACGTTTTCGGCGTTGCCCTGTACATGCAGAAAAGAGCCGTGGATTATAACCTGGATCCGGCGTTGGCCTACATTGTTGGCCTGCTCCACGACATCGGCTATATCCACGGAAGGGTAAAGCACGGAATGAGCGGCGCGGAAGACCTTCGGAAAATGGGTCTCAACGCAGAATACGTTGAAGCGATCCGCCTGCATGGTGTGAGTCCATATCACATCACGAACGCAGACGCCGATACAGATCTCCTGCTTTCGAAACCCCTGGTTCCTTTCACCGAAATCGACCCTTCTGTCAGATGCAACGCAATGCTGACGCTTCTTTTGGAAGCTGATTTGCGCGTAAATGCCGACGGAGTGCTGGTAGGTTTCAGAGAGCGGACACAGGATATCATGAAACGGTACAATGATGATCGAATCACGGAGAATGTGGTATCCTCCGTGTCCTATGTGTGGGAGTGGTGCGAAACAAACGGTATTTTGCCCCCGCCCACGATCAAATCTATAAAGACACAGAAGGAGTATTTGCGAAATGACGCAAAGGAAATTTAAGAAGCGAGTCGCCACTATCATGGCTCAGCAAGTGCGCTTTGGTGTTCATATCGATATTTTCAACATCATCGACAAAGATCATCTCAACTGCACCTGGTATGGTGGCCAAGTTGGATGTATCACGATGCCGGACGGATGGTGGATTTCGATTGAGGCGCACGGTGAAATTCGTCTTGAAGGAGAGGTCAAAGGTCACGGATACGTTGACGTTACAGAAAAGTCCAATAACGGCGGAGTATATGACGAAATTGGACGGTGGTGCGACGACAACAAGCTGCATCGGCTCCTGAACTCAGGAACCGACTCCGACTACCTCGCATTCGGAAACAACAACTGGTTTGAAGCAAACGTGATCTCGCCGGACGGTGAATTCTTCGATATGTGCTTTGCTGATAACATCCTGGACGACAATATCCTGGCGTGTTTTGAGCATGTCGAGACTTTGTTCGGTTACGTGGACGCTGCCAAAGAACAAGCAAAAACTGCTTAAAAAGAAAGGAAAAATCGTATGAATTTCGAATGTACAACAAGAAGCAACTACTTCCGCGTAAAGGACGAGGACGCCTTTAGGGCGTTTATGAATACCGTTTCCGGCGATGATCTTCGGGTTTTAGAGGAACATCGGGACGGTCAGACACTCTACGGATTCGGCGCTTTCGGCTGCATTGATGGCGTCGCAAGCGACAATGAAGATTCCGACGAAGTGGACTACGATGCCTTCTTGTCCGGGCTGCAGTCCCATGTTGCCGAAGATGATGCGATCATCATTATGCAAGCCGGCAACGAGGGTCTGCGGTACGTTGTTGGAGTTGCTACCGTCATCACTACGAAGGACGTCCAATATATCAACATTGACGATTGGGCTGTCCGAAAAGCTCGGGAAATGCTTCACAGCGATAGTTGGGAAACGCAGCTTGACTACTAAAGAGGAGCAATCATGACACTGGTTGAGTATATGTATCGGGACGCATCAAACTACAAGCTCTTCGCGGCAGAAATTCTGCCCGGAGATCTGTCGAGAGAAGAAATCATTGAGATTTTTGATCTCACGAAAGACTCATTGTGTCCTGACAGCCATTTCTTTTATCCTGGACAAATCGGACTTGATGCTCCAACTTTCGTTAGCAAAGGATATGAAGCATATGACGACGATCCGGAGTGGCATGAGCTTCTGGTGATTTCCCACAGCGAAAAAGAACCGACGACAACCATTTCTGCAGAGGCTTTTCTGGAAGCCTTCAGAAACGGATCCGCGATTCGTCCATGCGACGATCTGTAAAAGAGACAAGTAAGGAGAAAATGGTTTATGTACATTAAAATCTTCCAAATCAACATGGAGAGAGACGACGATCGAGTTGCGTTCATGGGAACCGACTGGCTGGAGACCAGCGGCAAATCTGTTCGTCCGGAGATCTATGACAAGGTATTCGAAGGTGAAGTAGCCTGCAATAACCTGGAAGAGGTTTTCGAGATGTTCAACATGAATAAGCCGGAGGAGTACGCCGGAAGATCCCTTTCCGTCTCGGACGTGGTCTCCGTCAAGGCAACGGATTCCGATAATTCCAGCTATCACTACTGCGACAGTTTTGGATTCAAGGAAATTGCCTTCGACGAAAGCCAGACCGAGAATCCGGCTAATTCTGGCCCTATCCGCGTCGTCTTTGTGGCTCCCGGCAGGGAGGCTCGAATCATGGATGTTGAGCCGACATTGGAATGCCTCTACAAAGTCATTGACACGGATATCATTGAGGAGGTCTGCCCCTTTGATGATAACGTGTGTATTCTTTGCGACGAAGAAGGCAAGATCAAGGGCCGCGATCTCAACCGGGCGCTCCGTTTTGAAGAAACGGGCGAGATCTACGACGTGCTTACCGGGCCGTTCATTGTCTGCGCAATCGCGCATGAGCACTGGGGGAGCCTTTCCGAAGACCAGCAGAAAAAGTACCTGGACATCTTCCGGTGGCCAGAACAGTTTTTGCTGGTTAATGGGGAAGTGAGATCAATCATGCTCAAGCCCAGAAGCTAAGGAGGGGTAAATATGGCAAGAGAGCTTTCCATATCCCTGAAGTATGAGAAAGAATCCAACATTGGCTGCTGCACAGTTCTGGATGAATCGAACTCTGATTGCGTATCTGTCAAAGTCGATCTGAAGGATCCCCAAAGTTGCCAGGAATTCACTTCGGTTATCGGCAGCGAGCTGCTCTTCTGGTTGGAACAGGAACAAAGCATTGCTGAATCTGATCCTCCCACAGATCAGAAAAACGCCGACGAATGGGCTAACGCGGAAATGGTCGACGTGACCGTCTACTGCGACAGCTCCGGTTTGTTTTCCGAGGAAGAATGCGAGCAGGATAACCTCTGCGAGCTGGCGTTTCCGCTTGTGCTCTTGCGGGAATACTACGACCAGAACCGACAAGCATACGAAAATGAACAGATTGCACACCTCAAGTGCCGGCCGGAGGAATGCAGCTTTGAAGCGTGGCTCGAAGATGCCTATACCGCGGATTCTACCGACGCGCTCTGCGATTACGCACGGCAGAGGCAGTTCTATCCGAAACGGCAAAAATAAAACAAACAAGAACGACGATGCCAGCGGGGTAACACCCGCTGGCATACCGAAAGGAGAAGCTATGCTAAAAATCAAGATAGATGGAAAGCCGTTTCTGCTGTTATCTACGGCAGAACGGGAAACGGAGATCAAGGCGTTCAGTTCCTATGAAGAAGCCTATGCAGCCATGTGCGCTGAGCTGAAGGATGCCTGCAAAACCACACTGGAAGAATTTTTCGAGGTCGAAGAGATCGTGCCCGGCAAACATTATATGTCGGGAGACGGCGAGCTCTTTGCTGATTCCGCGTGGCGTAACAACGGACCAAATCATGCCGATTTCGATTGGCAGATCGTCTTTTGCCAGCAGGGGGAAGAACCCGCAGAGGATAAACTGTACGCCGTAGTCACGACGTATTCGTTCGATTCCTCTATTCCGGTTGTCCTCTTTTCGACATATGATGCCGCGTGCCGCTACCTTGAATCTGTCTTCAGCGCGGAGCTGAAGATAGCAACGGAAGAACACGAGGATGGCTATGTCACTGAATCCACCATTTCGGAGGATCACTCATACGCCAAGATCGTCGACGCTCATGGCGAGGACACGACGGAATGGAATGTCGAGTGTGTGTTCGACCGGAGAAAGGACGGTTAAGTATGAAGAAGAAATTTTCTGACGGTACAATCCGCGGCCCGTATACCAGCGCTGAGCTTTTTGAAATCACCGACAAGGCTCTGAAGCAGCAAGGCCTGCTGCCGGACATTCTGGATTACGGACTTCCGACCGGACATCCCGTTCAGATCGATACGTATGAATGGGACGTGATCGGCATCCCGAACTTCGGCGGATCAGAAGGTATTTACCTTGACCTCTACGCTGACGGAATTGTTTCCAAAGCAGGCGCCAATATGAAGCGGGAACACGTTCAGCTCGGTACATATAAGTGCCTTGGCCGTTCAAAGGAAGATTTCCTTGAGATGTGCCGGCTGCTGACGGAGTTCGTCTTCTGGCTCACGTCGTTCCTGAATCAGAACATGGACCGCTTTACCTGGGTTGGGTATGACCTCACGTTTCTGAATGATAATGGAACTCGGGCCTACGGACTATGCGAGTTTAAGACAAAGGAAAAGGCCCTGGAGCGTTTCGAAGAGGAGTGCGCCAGGACGGGGCGTGCCTGGCATGCGACGCTGCTCAACAATCAGACGGGAGAAGTCGAAGATCTGTATGCAAAAGATTTCCCGGGAAAGGAGCAGGCAAAATGAAATTCTTCCTGTCATGTCCCGAATGCGGACACACAGAATGGACGAGAACCCAACCCGAAGACGGCGAGCCCATTTTCAGATGTGAAACCTGCGGGGCGCTGTCACAGCCGGAAGATATGTGTACTTTCGTACAAGAACCGGAAGACAGCCACCCTGCCAGCAGCCGCGAGAATCGCCATCAGACGGCAAACTGCGGGGCAAATGAAGTGTGTCTGCCAGACGGAAATCGTCTCATTATCGCAAGAAACAGCGATCCTGCGTACGATTTCGAGCTGTTTGTTGACGTAAAGGGCAAAAACGGCAATCCGGACACTCCGATTGCAATAATTCGGCCCTGTTACGTTTATCCAAGTGATGCAACTGCTGCTGACGACCTGCATTTCCGGGACGGTTGTGAGGCCGCAATTGTAAAGAACCGCTTTGAGGTCTTGGTTTCTGACGGGGAGGATGACTTTGACAAAGTTGAGGTCTTTTCAGCGTTGAAAACGACAGTCCCATATTTCACGCTCCGGGAGAAGCGGGAACTCGGCATGGTTCCTTCTCAGGACTACCAAAATGAGCTCTGCTACATTCCGCTCTATGACGGATATGGAATCAGCGCGGTGTTTAACCCAGCGGAGAATGAAGTCTATGTTGGGATCAAAAAGGGCATCTACTGGCATCAGAATATTGCCCGGTTCCGCTACTTGAAGGTGGGTCAAAGCGTCGCGTGTGATGCGTTTGAAGAGCCCTTCAGAGAATATAAGCACGCAGGCGTTGTCTGTTCTGCACGCCAGGAATAAACGAAAGGAAAGTTAATCATGAAAAAGATTATCATCAGAGTTGACGAGAACGGCTTTGTCCTTGGTGCTTTCGTCTCTCCTGAATTGGAGGACGCACTGATTGAGTTGATCGACTACTGCACCGACGATACGGACAGACTCAATGCTGCCAAAGAAGACAACGCCGTCGCCTGCCAAGCAGTGAAAAACGGCGATCTCGTTTGGCTGCCGGCTTAGAAGGAGGGCTTCTGTGGAATGAGCGAACGCAAATACCCTGAAACCAGCTCTTTCCTCTACCATAACGCAAATTTCAAAGGATTGACCAAGGCTGGCGATTGCGTAATACGCGCAATCGCCACCGCCCTGGATCAAACCTGGGAACAGACAGTGCGTGAATTGGCAGAGGTTTCTATCCGAACAGGTTATATGCTGAATATGCCGCAGTGCTACGGAAAGTACCTGGAGGAAAAAGGCTGGAAAAAGCAGAAGCAGCCCCGGAAAGCGGATAACTCAAAGTACACCGGCAGAGAGTGGTGTACTTGGCTGTCTGTAAACGACCCCCATGGCGAAACCGGGAATATCATCGCAAACATCGGATCCTATCATACGGTTGCTATCGTGCCAACCAACCACGGTGACGGAATCAACAGCCGCTTCAAGGTGCTTGACACCTGGGATTCCACGCGGGGATGTATCGGAAACTATTGGGTTTCGAAATAGTTTTTTAGGAGGTCTGGCCATGTACGTTCGAGGACAAGGAATGCTTGTAGGTGTATTTTCCTTTGCTGAGATACGCGAGGGAAAGCATTTACCCTTAATCGCAGCAGCAAAAGAAAAAACCGGCTTACAGTACGAGTACAGAGACTACTGGCTTGACTGCTGCGTTCCAGTTGGTTTCAAAATCTACCTGACTGCAAAATGCGACAAAAGAGACTAATCTCTAAACACAAAAGCCGTCCTTCGGGGCGGCTTTTTTTGTTATTTACAATTTTTCTGAGATGCAATTCGAAAACAGTTGACTTTATTACACAAATAATATATACTAATACCGTACTTTATGAAGAATTTACTGCTGTTATCAGCAGCTTCACGAAGTATTTTTTTGTATTCGAGAGATCTTTCCTACTGGAGTGGGGAAGGTCTCTTTTTATATATAGCACGAAGATAGGACACAACGACGGCCCACACGGACAAGTGGGCAGAAAGGAAAACAGATGAAAGACAACGTAAAGGCTGATCTGAATACGCTGATCGGTCGAGGGTGGATGTCCGGGATAGTCAAGCTTGACCTTGACCCTGAAGCCGGCCACGGCCTTGTGTGCTTTATTGGTCCGGAATGGTTCTATTTCGGCGGCACGGAGGCGGAGGACTATGACAGGCCCAGCGACTATCTGACATGGATGTCGGAATCTGAGGTCATCAATGACATCATCCTCGCACTATCCGGCCCGGATCCTGACGGCTGGAAGAAAGCCTGCATCGGCTACATGGTGGAGCATTGTATCAACGATGACTGCTTCAACAAGTACGATCACCTCCAGAGGTATCTGGAGGAAAACTATAATTTCGGTCCCGACGCTCGCCGCATCATTGGCAACGCGGCGAAATGGGCCGAAAGGAATCTGACCCGGGAGATGTTCCTGGATTTCATGGCGGAAGGTCTTGACACCTCCATTCCGAGTGAAATCTGGGATGGGCTGGTCTACAGAAGGGAGGCTCGCGTATGAAAGTGAGACAGCTTTCCAGAGAACAGCTCATGGAACTGAAGCTGAATTATCTGGCTGAGCTCGTAAGCGAGGGCAAATTTGCCCAGGTTATCGGACGAGACTACGATGAACCGTCGTATGCTGATATGGCTGAGGCAGACGAAATCATCCCGGACAGGTTAGTGTTCAGACGCTACCGTGGGTACAATTTCACACAGGATGATTTTTTCTGTTCTGCAGCTTCTACCGATATCCAGCGGGTCTGTTGACCAATTAAAGAAAAGAGGCGAAACATGCAATTATCACTTAAAAATGGCATGGTGTATTGCACCAGAGCCGGCTTCACATTTGTTCTGAGCATTGAAGACGCCACGTTAATTTCGAATTTCGTCGATCGGGAAGTCTATTTTCGTGAAGACGTTATGAGTTATTTGAATAGTAAGGTCTCGGAAGGCCTTATTCATCGTGACGTTCTTGCTAATCAACAGGCAATCGATTCATTTTTGGATGATTACATTCAAATGCGGGCCGATTGTGGGACGAGCTCCGGCGCAGAGCACACTTTGAACTGGAAAGAATGCCTTGAAGAGGCGTTTTCAGAAAATGAAGATATGTGCAAATACCGAAGCCAGGTAAAAGAAAACGCTCAAAGCGCAAAATAGTAAGGAGGACAAGAAAGTGATTAAATTCAAGAAAGGCGATCTCATTATCGCCAAACCGGAAAACGATTCAAATCGGGATAGCGGGACAGCAGAATTTGACTCCTACGCCAGAGTGATCGGTATCGACCGGATGAACAACGTCCTGAAGATTGATCGATATCGCGCCATGGGGCGGATCCACCTTCACTCCGACGAAATTCCGGTAGATCTGAAGCGAGCCGAAGAAAAGATCTTTCGGCCAATGCAAGAGTCGGAAGTGAAGGAGTTCCAGGTCGGCCTCGCGGCTCTTTGCCGTTCCCCGCGGTTCCGTTCCATGGCGGAGCATGAACGGCAGCAGATCAACGCTACGTTTGAAGCAGCCAACAACGCACTCCGTAAGGATGTCATGGGAAGTTCTGTCAAAATCAAAATTTTCCCGGACATGGGAGATTCCTTCAGCATGATGTTTGATGTTCCGGAAGACCGTGACGTTGAAGAATACGTGGAAGAACAGCTCGACAGAATTCTGAGCAAGGACTTCCGGTATTCTTCCTGGGAATTCAGCGGCTAATGCAGGAGGGCGAACATGGTAAGATTAAACTATCAGGCGATGAAAGCGCTCTTCGCTGCTGTGGAGTCTGTTACGCAAGAAACCGTCCATGTCGAAGGACAAATCTGCTTTACTGAGGATTCCTTCGATAAAACACGAGACTTAGCGGCAAGGACCTACGTTGTCACGAGCAATAATGCGGGATATCAGGCCAACAAGAACGGCTCCGGCGTTTATGGCTCGTCCCTCGATCAATCCGACTTGAATATTCGCCTGGATCTGCTCATGTCTGACAGTGGGAAAACTTCCGGCTGGGAGATTGAAAGCTGCTATATGCGCGAAGAAGACTATGCAATCGCTTTTGAGGCGTATGCGCAGGAATCGCTGAACAGCACGCGGCTTGAGATCATGGACAGCCAGGACGAAAAGCGGATTTGCCCTCGTTGTGGAGGCAAGTTTACTGGTCACGGCGCCGTTTCCCGCCATGCTGAAAACGCTGTAATCTGTCCTGATTGCGGCACCGAGGAAGCCCTGCTGGATCTGATAGGGAAGCCGAAGAAAGCGTCCCACTGGTGGGTTCTGCGCACATCCAACCTGATGGATGCGGTCATTGCGAGGAAGTCAAGATGACGAAGCAGGATGCAATCAGATATCTGATGGGCAATTAGCTCTGAGGGGGGCGGCCTTGCCGCCCCTTTTCATAAATGAGAATGAACGTAAATGACAAGATCGCAAAACTGCTTGCACTTGCGGATAGTCCCAACGAAAACGAAGCAAGGGTAGTCAGCATAAAAGGAGTTGTTTGAAATGAAATACTGTGTCACAATCGTCAGAACAGGATGTATTTTCGTAGAGGCAGAGACAGCCGAAGAAGCAATGGATATCGCAGATCACCAGAAGACCGACACTGTGAATTGGTCTGATGACTGGGAGGCAACCGATGCCACGCAAGACGATGACATCTCGGATTTCGAGTGCGTGTGCGAAAAGGCTTTTGAATAAGTCACAGCTTGACAAAGAATACTGCTTACTTTGAGTATGAGTTGCTGGATGAACATGAGAATCATGATCGATCTCTCATTCGTCTACGCAACCTCAGACTGATAGCGTAATCAAGAAGAGTTGATTCTAACGCCCCCTCTTTTGAGGGGGCGTGAAAAACTGTTGACAAATAAGCGAAATCAGTATATACTATTCCTGTACTTTATGAAGGATTTTACTGCTGACTCCAGCGGCCGCATGAAGTATTTTTTTTGTAATTGAGAGATCTTTCCGGAAAGGGAAAGGTCTCTTTTTATATATATCAGGAAGAACCGCAACAGGACGCCCCAAATACGGGCAGAAAGGAAAACAAAATGAACGAACAGAAGAAAATCATGTACATCGGTGTGGAGCATATTCATCCACACCCCAAGAACCCCAGAAAGCAGCTCGGAGACCTCTCTGAGCTGGCGGCAAGCATCCTGATGAACGGGGTGCTGCAGAACCTTACCGTCGTCCCGGCGCCGGAACTCGGCGAAGGGGAGTACACGGCAATCATCGGCCACCGTCGCCATGCCGCTGCAAAGCAGGCAGGGCTGACTGAGCTTCCTTGCGTCGTTGTGGAGATGGACGAAGCGGCCCAGGTGCGAACCATGGTCTGCGAAAACGTCCAGAGAAGCGACCTGACGCCCTATGAGCAGGCGGAAGGCTTCCAGATGATGCTGGACCTCGGCGGTACCATTGAAGAAGTCTCAAAGCTGTCCGGTTTCTCCACCCAGACGATCCGGAACCGAACGGGTCTTCTGAAGTTGGATAAGGACGAATTCAAAAAGGCCGAAGCGCGAGGCGTTTCGCTTTTCGACTTTGCAGCAATCGCCGCTCTGGACTCCGCAGATGACCGGAAACGCTGCCTGCAGGCTGCCGGCACTAAAAACTTCGCCCGGGAGCTTATGGTATCCCAGGAGAAGCAGGAAAAGGCAATCGTAAAAGCTGCCAATTTCGCTTTTATCGAGAGCTTCGCTGAAAAGCTGGAGGAGGGTACGTCTACGTCTTCTTTCCGCCGTATTCTCACGGTGGCATACGGAGACAAGGAAAAACACGATCTTCCCAGTGACGCCAAACTACTCGGCGGTTCGGTCCCGTATTATTTCAAGGACAACGGCTATTATGCCTTCGAAGTCTTTCGTCCCCTGACGGAAGAAGAGCGGAACCAGGATACTGCCAGAACTGAGAAGGCAGCCAAAGAGCGTGAGCGCATCGCTTATCTGGAAGTAAAAGCCGCCGAACTCAGAAGCAGGCCCCGGAAGCTGCGGACCAATTTTATTGCTTCCGTTTCCGAGACCAAGGCAAAGAAGGCCCTGCCGGAAATCATGGCGATGATCTGGGAGAACCTGGTGGATGTCAACTCCTACAACGGTCTGCGGCACACTCTCTCCGGCGTAGGCGACTACGTTGGTGCCGATGATGAAGAGATTTATTTCGACGCTGCGGACACGGGCAGAAAGTACCCCGCAAAGTCGGCGCTCTATCTCGCGGGTGCGGTGACGGATCCCCCCTTTGGGAAGGGATACATCAAGAACCGTTGGGACAGTGACTCCAAGCAGTATGTTTGGGAGTACGAACCCAACGACGGCCTGGATGATCTCTATAAGATTCTTTCCGCCCTGGGATACGAGATGTCCGACGAGGAGCTCCAGCTTCAGAACGGAAATCATCCGTTCTTCAGTGAAGTACCCTCAAACACCGGCAGCATTGAAGGCGAGGCTGCTCCGACAAATCAAGAGCAATCTGAACCGGACGTATCCAATGATAATTCCGAAGAAATGACTCCTGCAGAAGATGATGGTGACAAGAATGTCCACATCACGCAGGACGACATGGACGAGGTATATCGAAGCTACGGGACAACCCGATTCGCGATTTACGAGCAGTTTCAGAAAGGTCTTTCCAACACCGAAAACGCTGCTTTTCTGAAGGGCTGTTTCGGGAACGGGGGAAACTATCCTGCGATTTCTGACAAGGATCTGGCTGAAGATCACGACAGCAGGGGAATCCGATTCCGCCTGGGTGGTCTGAGCAGCCCGATTGAGGACATCACGGTATCCTGGTCAAAGGTCGCCAAGCGGATTCGGGAGCTCTGTGACGCCGGCCGTTACCTGGCCGAAAACGAGATCGAGACCTACAAAGCCTGGCTGGAGAATCCGAAACAGGTTTTCCCCGATGAATACGATGACGACGAAGACGACGAAAAGACGGAAGAACCTGCCAACGGCACTACTTCCTGCTGCGAGCCCTGTGTCCCGGAATCCGAGCAGGATGCGGAGCTTATGGAAAACGCCGCCAATGACCCGGAAGACAGCATCCCCGCCGAGATGGTCGAACAGATCATTGAGGCCGGGCTGGTCAACGGTTTGGCCAATTCGGATGCGGAAAGCATCATTGCGGCGTCAGACCGGTTCTTGTTTGACGGTGACTTTGGCGATTTTCTGCGGAACGAGTTTGGGGATGCCTGCTTTGGCTTCGACGTCGGCGATCTCTCGATGTTCCTGGACTCCGGGGTAAAAGGCATCTGCATCCGGGAGTCCGGCGTGTACGAACCCGTTGCCGTCCTGAATTGGACCGAAGCGGCACAGACTGTCCGTTCCATGATCGAGGACGGACGGTATGGCGTCGGCGTCGCTGACAGCACATCCGATACGGATTGGTCTTACGGCGATTAAGTGTTGGGGGAGTCGGTTTATTCCGGCTCCCCCTCATGCAAGATGAACATGGAGGAAATAATCATGGATGATTTTTTTACGAAAAAGCGGTGTGACCGCTGCGGTCACGAATTCACGCCCGGCGAAGGCCGCATCATGTCGAAGTTCAATCTGGACTGCATCTGTGACGCTTGTAAGAGGGCGGAACAGAAGCATCCGGATTACGAGGATGCCTGCAAAGCCGAGGTAGAAGCAATCAATAGAGGTGAACACAATTTCCCTGGTATCGGAATGACCCCGGTGACGGTGAACGTGACTGTCGAGGTTACACACAGGAGAAGCTTCGACGTCGAGCTCACTCCCGCCCAATGGACTGCCCTGATCGAAAGGGAAGAGGTTCCTGGCCTGGACGCCATGTACGAAGAAACAGACCGGGAGCAGCCGGAGGAATGCAATCACGCTGTCTGCTTCGAGGATGGCGACGAAATCATCCCTTGGTAACGGAGAAGGTTTATGAGAAAAATCGTAAATCAATCTTTGTATAAGGCGCTTTTAGAACCGGGAGATACGGTCAATTTTTCGCACGGAGAAAATAGCCCGATCTATTCCGCTGTATTCTCCGGTTATAGAAGTGACGGCTTCTTGGGAATGGTAATGTCCAAGATCAACGGAAACGACGATCTGCGTATGTATGCCTACGATCCGGTTTTCTATGCCGAGTCGCAAAATGATCTTTTGCGTCAGCTCGTTCAGGAGCGAGGCGCAAAAGTTAATCAGGGGTATGTATCGTTCCTTTTAGGCGCTCAAAAAATCTTCGGTGAAGCAAAACACGATGAAAAGTTTCGTGACGCAGACACGGTTCTTGCCGACATCATATGCGACGTTAATCCATTTGTGTCTGAAAGCGCAACAGAACTTCTGGATATCTGGAAGCAGTCCAAAGATCAACGCTCCATAGAAGCTGCGTTTGAGTCCTTGCTTGGCGTCAGCTTTACAGAGTTTTTGGTCCGCAGCGCTGATGCAATTATCGAATCGTCACGAGCTTAATCATACCGGCCCCTATCAGCGGGGCCGGGTACAATGAAAGGAGATCCTTAAATTGGAAGACTGGAATCTGGCAGATCCGGACAGCAGCCAGCATCTCAGAAGACTTTCTTCAGGCGATGGTTGCTGGGAATGCATTGAAATGCGGGGCCCGTATCCCGAGCTTGATCGTATCAAGGGGCCTGTTCCTGCAATGTATGGCGTCGTCCATACGGTCATTGACCTCAATGACTACGAAGAAAACGAAATCCTAAACTATATCCAGGGATTCGGTTACGACAGCAGAGAATGTGTGGTATCGCAGTACGGCGATGCGGCGGAGCAGGTCATTGTCGAGTGCATCTTCGAATGCCTTGAGGATGATTTCGTGTTCACCGGCACCGAGCAGGAATGCGAAACCTACATCAAGTCCAAAGTAGCAAGTGAAGCATAAAAGTGCAGGCTGTTAATCTCAGCCGGAAAGGAAAGCGTATGATTACATGGAAAACGCTGGAGGGTGTAAACACCGCCGGCCTTCTTGATACACGGACGGATATTATGTCCGTAATTGACTGTGCGATGGAATCGTTCCAGGATGATATCGTTCCCGAGATGATCAGCCGTCAGGACCGTTTCACAATCGAGTACGAAATCGTTGACGAAACGATTTCATTCTCCTGGTCATGGGAAAGCCGCAAGCTCCAGCGTAAGCAGGAGTTCAGGTTTTCACCTATCACAGAGTCAACGGAAGCGTTCATTTCAAAGATCAAAGGTTACTTCTTTGACCTGTCTGTAATGATCGCAAACATCTGATTATGTCCCGCCCCCATTTTGGGGGCGGGATCAATACTGAAAGGATACAGCATGAACGAAGAATTACAAAAACTATTCCAAGACGTATCCGCAGACGGCAAGAAGACCCGAGATGCCCTGTATCTCATACGGGAAGCAGCCGGCTTATCCGTTCTGAAGATGCCAACCGACGAAACCGTCCTGGTACTAAGGGAATATGACGATAATACCGACGGATGGGAAGAGATCAGCCTGCTTGAGGCTGCGATTGACCTGAAAAACAAACCGGATGATTTGATTTTACTCAACGCCACAGTCAAGAATGTGCGTGACGTTCGCCGTTGTGCGTATGATCGATACCAGCTTGATTGGATGCGGCAACACAATCGTTCAATTTCGGACCTGTTCGATTCCGTTGTGGATTATGCTGAAAACGCGGACGACAACGAGGCCTTTTCCGGAAAACACGTTGTTTCGGATTTGTTTGCTAATTGGCTTATCGATTCCGGATTCAACGGGAGCCTCTGGGTCTGCTATGAGGAATTCATTGAATCAGAGTATCTGGATGTCTGCTATATGTACGATCTGCTTCCAGAGCGCTGGGATTCTTATCTGGAGGACTATAAGCGCATTACAGGCAATCAAGTCGGTATGCTCCACATCACGATGATGAACTACGCCGGCATATATCGCAGATGCATTCTAAATGTGGACAGCGGAGAAATATATTCCTTGCCGAGCACAACACCTGGCATTGGAAATGAGCTGCCGGATCAGACACTCTGGAGAAAGGCCGAATTCGAACTTGAAAATGGCGCAATAATCGAGCTGCACAAGGATAGTGCAGGGAAGTGGAGCGCCATTCCATTCTTACCGTCAAAAGACTGAGAGGAGAAAGCCCTATGACAATTTCAATTGCAGACCATTACCGCAACTGTCTTTGCGTCCAGTTTGGCGTGGCAATCGCTGAAAGGCCAGAACTGTGGGGGGCGTGGGATTTATCCGCGGAGAATATGGATGTTCAATTCGACGCATGGGTAAAAGAGTTTCTTTCGTCTGAAGAAGATGACTCCTATGCTTTCTTTGAAGGGAAGATCCACGCCTGGATAAAAGAACTGTCTTCCCTGGACGAGCCAGCTCATGCGCATGCTGTTCTGTCACAAACGAGCGTCAAACCGGGCGATACGGTTTATGCCATCGTCCAGGATAAGAAGCTCAACACTTTATACCGGTGGATCACGACAAAAAACCTTGTTGTGAAACCCCTCCGTGTACTCAGCATCACAGTTGAAGAGAACGCAGAAGAAACCGCCCTTTACGGATATGAAGAAAGCGTTCATGGCACCGTCTTTTACACGGTGCAGCTCGTAAACTGCTTCATTTCTGAAGCGGCAGCAAATGACGAGCTGAACGCTCGCACGCATAAGTAAAACACAATGAGCCGCCCTGGGAAACCAGGGCGGCCGCACATAGAAGATTGGAGAATTTTTCAAAAATTATTGACACCTGTTCAATAATAGTATATACTAATCCTGTACTTTATGAAGGTTTATCAATGCCAAAAAGGCATCTTCACGAAGTATTTTTTTGTAATCAGGAGATCTTTCCCACTTCGGGAGAGGTCTCTTTTTACATATAGCACGAAGATAGGACACAAGAACGGCTCACAGGGACAAGTGAGCAGAAAGGAAAAACTATGAGATACTATTTCAAAAACTACTGCGTTGAGGTAAATCAGTGCGATTTTGCCCCAAATCCAAGGAAGGAGTATTATAACCTCGGTGTTATGGCCTGCTTTCATCGGAAGTACAACCTGGGCGACGAAACCCCCAGTGGCGTGACTACGCCGGAGGAGTTCTGGCAAAGGCTTGTCATGGATAATATTTCCAATGATGCGTTCATCCAGGCGGTCAATACCGGGAAAGTTGAAGGCATCCGTTTCGAGGAAAGCCGCGACTGCCGCGGGAGTAAAGACATCTACGAGTCGTCATGTTCTTTTCCGCCCTTCGGGAGATCCGATGGTGAAGAACGCCTGGAGTACAAGGATGTTCCGCAGAAAGACGTCCTTGCGTGGTTGCTCGACGACCTGACTATCGGCCAGTGCCAGGCTCTTCTGGAACCATACATGGCATGGCTTCCGCTGTGGCTGTATGACCATAGCGGGATCACGATGTCTTGCGGCGCCGCAAATCCATTCTACTGCCCGTGGGATTCCGGTCAGGTTGGCTGGATCATCGCAGAAAAGAAAAAGATCATGGCCGAAACCTGCGAATACGTTCTGGACGAAAACGGCGAACGTATCAAGGTTGAGGTTGTTCACCCGAACGGGCTGGTGACGTATTCGTGGAAGACGCGGCCCCTGACCGAAGAAACCTGGAGAGCTCGTGCAATCGAGTATATGCAGGAGGAGGTGCAAACTTACGACAATTACCTGTGTGGTGAAGTGTACGAATACCGCACCTACGAGTATACCGGAAGCCCCGCTGAAATCGACATCTCAGAGGATCCGGAGAATTCGGACAACTGGGAGGAAGTAGATTCCTGCTGCGGCTTCTTCGGCTATGACCTCACGGAAAACGGCATTATCGACGCTGTTGGCTTTGGTTTCAAAGAGGTCTATGAAAACCACGAGTATCAGGAGGTGGCATAAGTAGATGTATCATATGGATTCAGACACCTATGTATGCGACATCTGCGGAACCCAGTTTCGCTGGGAAGAAGCGAAAGAAGACTATGGTGAAATCTGGGAATGTGAGAGATGTGCCAAGCACTTTTGCACAAGATGCTTTACTAAAGCACACGGAATAACCGCTTTCTCAGAAATGCTGCAAGGGGAGATGGTCTCCTGTCCTGAATGCTACCGAAAATCCATTGAAAAGTTAAGCGTATGGGTTCGTCTCGGCGCCACGCTCTCCATGTCCAAAGAAGAAGCTGACATCATTTTCGGTGAAGACCGGGTATTAGCAAAGAAATGCTTTGCTCGGCTCCTGAATGAGGGCGGCTTTATTTTGAACGGAAACTGTTACGCACCGGAAGAGTGCGTTGCAGAAATGAATCAGAAGCACGAAACAAACTATGATTTTCCCCGGCTTGATTTTGATATTTGAAAGGAGCGAACACAATGTTATGTGATTCCGAATTGTGCATTTTCGCCCAGGGCGGCGAATGCAAGTTACCAACGCTGACGGGAAAGCTCCCGATTCTCATAGAGGACAAAGGCTGCTTGGCCAGCATCCCCAGAGAAGACGGCTGGCTGGAAGCGACCCAGGAAACACCTGCCGAACGAGTTGCGTATCTGTTTTCCTGCATTTGCAGGATTCTGGTGTCTGCGCCCAAAGAAAGCGTCATTTGGAGTGCAAGCGATGCGCGCATTCACTGTAAGAGCGACATCATGGCCGAAGGACTGAGCTTCTTCTTCAATACGCTCGCAGGAGAGCAGGTCATTCAGACGTCTGTTGAAACAGCCTATCTGAATCCGATCTATGCTAATACGCTGTGGACGAATCCGCTGCGTCGAGATGTTGAAGGCAAAGACCAGAAGGATATTTGGTCTGAACTCTGCGACATCGCAAAGGCAGCCAAAGAACGGTACTACGAGGGCTACGCTCCGGTTTGGAGTGACGGCGATATGTTCTTTTTTAAGAACATTTTTGCTGATACGATCTCCGACGTAGCGGATTTTGGCAATTTCCCGGAGGATGTTGCCAACGCCTTCGCTGATCTGATGGATGCGCTTGGCCTCGGCCCCTGCACCACCGGATTTTACGACCCGAAAGACGACGCAGAATCCGGCGAAGTCTGTGAGACTACCGGGTGCTATTACGTCGATATTTAACTCAACGCGGCCTGTTCCAGAGAACGGGCCGCTTCCTCAGAACAGAAAGGAGAAATAATGACCTGGAAAGATTTGATAGAGGAGTTCGATCAAAAATTTGGCCCGGCAAGTCCTAATCCAGTCGAGATTAGGCACGACTATATTCCTATCGGATCCGGAATCTACGAGTTCCTGAAGGAAAGGCTTTGCACAAAAGATGTCGCACAAAAATTTGCGGATGCGCATTTTACGGCAGAGCTTCGGTTTTGGAAGCGGACGCTCTTTCTGAACGTGGAAATGACGAAGGATCATCCCCTTTGGGATCAAACTATTGCATATTCAAAAAACCGCAGCGAAGAATCAGTCCTTACCGTCATGCGGAAAAAACTTCAGAATGGCTCCTGGGGCTGTCGCTTGATACGTGAAGGAGATCCTGCCGATCTCGAAAAGGAAGCGGATCTGTTCGACCAATGTTGGTGCATTGGTCAGTTAGAGCGTGCGTTCGTCCAAAACTACGAAAAAGTAAAGACAATCGACGCTGCGCTCAAGAAGCTCACTCCGGAGGAACTTTTGAAACTTAACGACGCGTTATCTATTCTTTTGAAACCTGAATACGGGCGCCTGGACCTTAGCCTTTCGCCGCTGTCAAACACATGGTTTCCGGAAAAGAATCTTATTATTGATGAAACCAGAAAGAGACTGCTTGACAATCTGCAGAAATTTGAGGCGAATCAGATTCACAGCTAATCCAAATTCTACCGATAACAAATCCCGGTCTGCATTTGCAGGCCGGGATTTAGTTTTATCCGCTTTAGTCTACCCAAATAGCTTTCCCAAACTCAGTTTCACTGGCGCCGAGCACTGCTGATTTCATGCTGACGTCAATTTCAGTTCCGTCGCAGATGATAAACGCAGCAGGGGAGACCGGATCTATATTTTCAAAACTGCTGAAGACTTTCCCCGCAGTTTCCGCAATTTGCTGTTCTGTGAGAAAATCGCAAGACGCAAGCTCCTTTTCAATCACATCAGGCGACACGGGTGAACCAATATCCGCTTTACTGGGGATAAGCAGTACGACTCCATTCCAGACGAGATCCGAGTCCTTGTGTACCATGGCTGGGCAAGAATTGCAGCCGGCAGCGCGTTCAGTAGTGCGGAATACCACGACCGGGACAACGCATACACGGCAAGCGACGGAATCAATGATTTCATCGCTTGGCTTTGCCCCATTCTCCTCAAACATTACTTGCAAGGTCTCAAGATCAGAAATGCGTTTTTCGTAGAAGGAGTAATAGCCTGTACTGCGATTGAGTTCGTTAAGTATCACTTTTTTCCCTCCTAAGCATTAGTTTATTCGCAATAATATTTTTTACGACTGATATTATTATATAATGGCGTTTTCTATAAGTCAACCAGAAAATTGAAAATATATATGATAATCTGTAAAATTTAGATTTGATAATATCCATATCGCAAAGTTTAATTATTTGTAAATCCTGTGTTCGTTGACAAATAACGGTTTTGATGATAAAATATCCCGGAAGGGAGTGATTATCATGAGTCCCGGCGAACAAATCAAAACTCTAAGAAAAGCCTTAGGATTAACGCAGGCACTATTTGCTTCCAGAATCAATCTCAAAGCAAGCACAATTTCTGCATACGAAAGCGGTGTAACAACTCCAAGCAGTCACATCATCACACTAATTTCTCAAGTCTTTGGTGTACGAGATGAATGGCTGCAGTTTGGAACAGGAGAAATGTTTCGGATTGGAGTCGAAGCCAATTCGACAGAAAAAGAAAAACTCTACGCTACTTTCCCGCAGTTGTCTCAAACTGCAGTTGAACTGATGCTTAAAATCAAAACTCTTCCGGACGAAACCGTAGCGCTTATAAAAATAATCACCGAGCTTCCATTAGACAAACAGTTTGTTATCCTGGATATTATAAAAGACAGCGCCAAAGAAATAAAACGTGTCGAAAGGAAAAGTAAAAAGGCGCAAAATTCTACAAATAATTCAGATTAAGCAAAATAAAGTAAGAGTAATGGAGTGTTACGTGGGTCTCCGCGTAAGTGATAAATATGTTTTTGAATAGGAAAATGCAGAAATGAGCTCCCGCTTAAAACAATATTTTGAGCGGGAGTTTTATTTTCAGACGAGCGGAGTTGACAGAATAACAGATTTATTATATAGTTGCAATATAGAAACTTCTGGCATGGTTCGATCACAGTCTATTGCCAAAGCGAAGGAGGAGCGACTAAATGGCAACCGCCGGAAATCCGTATGAACGGTTTTGCAAAAAGGAACGGCTGAAATATCAAACGTGGTATGGAGATACCTATACCGCAAAAATCTCAGTCGATGGGACTCATACCGAAAACTGTGATATAACACACATCCAGATCCCCTTCGATAAAGAACGGGAGTCCGCCGTAGCAACAGCTCTGCTGCTCTCGGAAGCAGATATGCCCGGTTATTATTCCTGGCTCTGGGATCGCGTACAAAATCATGTAAAAACGATAGCTGAGCTGAACCGGAAAAAAGTAAGCTGCGTCACCGTGCTGATTAAAGCTGACACAATCAATGACGGAGAAACAAAGCATATCTACTTGATTACTCCGGCTTATACCAGATACTTTGACGTATTGCGGGGGAGCGATATTTCAGTATTTCAGGTCGGCGACCTCGCTATTAAGGTGGGAAATATGCTCCGAGACCTAAGCGAAGCCGGCTATGTCCACGGAGATATGGGACCGAACGCTCTGTACCAGGCGGGAGAAAAGATATTGTTTGGCGACTTTTTCTTTGCGTCAGAACTTACTGAAACCGCTGATCTTCCGTCGTTATATCAATACTACCTTCCGGCTCACGTACCGGACGGCGCAATAGCACGAGGTAATCGCAGCACATCATTTGATGTCTGCGCCGCCGTTTCAATGTTGTGGGCAATTCTTTCAAACGACCCGATCGATGCGAGAATAACGCAAAAGCGGCTACCCGGCAAAGCTCCGGATGTCTTCATGTCCGTTCTCCGTAATCTGCTTAATAATCCCGCTGAAGATGCGCTTCAGTTTTTTCGAAAGGGAATTGGCGGGGCCGTAAGGGATATCAAGAAGGACAATACGTTTGATAACTTGAAATTCAAAATATCGTCTTACTCGGAAAAGTATGTTCCTGCCCCGCCTGCAATCGAGGCGCATGTGTCGGAAGAAGATCTCTTCGCCGCTGTTGGCGCGAATTAAAAAAGGCAGACCCCGCAACTTCGGTTGATGGGTCTGCCTTTTTTCATTTTGTGAAAAATTGAATTGACAAAATAACATTTTTAGTATATACTAAACACGTACTTTATGAAGGATATTTATATGCTGTTTGTGGCGTATCTTCACGAAGTACCTTTTTTGTAATTGAGAGATCTTTTCCGCGGATTAGCGGAGAAGGTCTCTTTTTGCATATAGGCCGAAGAATTGCCACAGGGACGGCCCATTTGGACGAATGGGCGGAAAGGAACATTAAAATGATGGTAAATCAAATCGTACTCGCAGGAAGAATTGCCACCGATCCTGTTTTGCGCAGAACGCAGAATGGAAAGGCGGTAACATCGGTGCGGCTCGCGCATCACCGGGATACCGATGCTCAGGCTGACTTTTACGACATTGTCGCCTGGGACGTCTGGGCGGAGGTCCTCGCGGATTGCAAGAAGGGGCAGCTTATTACTGTGACCGGCGCTCTTGTCACGCGGTACTGGACGGACAGCTCCACGGGCAGGGAACGATCCCAAATCGAAGTCAAGGCTGACACGATCGCTGTAAGCCCGTGGAAGCCCAAGAAGAAGCCCACAGTCAATCCCATGGACTACGCCCCGCGTCTGGACGCCAGCTATTCCTTCGAAGAGGCTGGACAGGGGGCTGGTGATGACACTTGAACACGGAGTTTGAGTACATCTACCGGGACATCGACGGTGCAACCGTAAGAAATTCTGCGGTTGTGGAAGGGCAGATCTCTCCGATACAAGAGGTTATGATCCGACAGTCATTGGAAGCGCCGAACCGCTTCATCCCGGCGCAAGTCGGACTACCCGAACAGCGTTTCCCCAACTGGACAGAGGACGAAACAGCTTGGTTCGAGTTGGCGGCAATCAGAAGAACCAGGCGTCGGGCAAGCATAAGGGAATCGGTAAGCATAATTGCTTCCCTTTTTCTGAAAGCAGCCGATAACTGGGATCCGGCATACTACGAAGCTGCAGCTCGAAAAGGCTATCGAGCTGACTAAGAACTTGCTTATGTGCGTCCTATTAAAGGACGAGGAAGGAGAACGATATGATGACAAAAGAAGAGCGTGTGGAAGAATTCCGCTCGCTGAACAAAAGGTATAGCAGAGTAGACGGCTCAATGATTGAGGCCCTGATAGCGTCAGATTTTTTTGACGCCCCTGCATCCGTGAAGTATCACGGGAACTATGCCGGCGGCTTGTATGACCACTCCCGGCATGTGTATCGCAGGCTTGTAGGTCTTTCCAAGCTTCTTCCGGACGGAAGGATTCCAGAAGATTCCGCATTCGTTTGCGGAATGTACCACGACCTCTGCAAGACCTTCTTTTATAAGCCCTGCAAAAAGAACGTGAAAAATCCGGACACCGGCTTGTGGGAGCAGATTGATAGTTGGGAGTACGACGATCTGCTGCCCTTCGGTCATGGAGAAAAATCTCTCCATCTGCTGAGCGGCGTTTCGCTATCCACAGAAGAAGCTCTCGCAATTCGCTGGCACATGGGCGGATTCATGGTTGGGAGCCGCGGCGCCCAGGAAGTTGTTGATGTTTGGAAAAAGGACTACGAGAAGCAAATTCCGCCGCTGATTCTCTTTACGCACCTTGCTGACGGATTCGCTACCTATATTGACGAAAACGAAAAGGTCGAAATTCCTGCAGAATCGAGAGTTGACGGCGCAGAGTTCTGCCACACCCTCCGGGAGCAGCTCCCGCCGATCCCTGACGGTGCTTCTTCGAAAGAACATTACATTTTGCTCTTTCAGAAGTATTTGTGGACACGCCCCGGCGCGGATAAACTCCTTGGTTATATCTGCGGAAAACTGAGTGATTTCTTCACCGCCTACGCCTCCGCAAATAACCATGGCGCCTATGAAGGTGGGCTTGTAGATATGGCAATCAAGATGTTTTACAACTTGGTTGACCTGGTCGACTATACCCACTGGCCTGTATCCCTGGAAACCATTGCCGCCGTATCACTGCTTCATGGTCTTGGATGTATCAAGACCTTCAAGATTGAGACGAGCAAGCGAAAGAACCAGGACGGAGAATGGGTAGACCGGATATATGTATCCAAGGACGAAGAACTTCCTATGGGAAGTATGGGTGTCAAGAGCATGTACATCTCCCAGGGTTTTCTTCGCCCGACAAGGGAAGAGGCGATTGCGCTCCGCTGGATCGAGGGCGCCTTAAATGACGGAGACACCGCATGCAGCGCCGCGTTCGAGCGTTTTCCGTTCGCCTTCCTTGCTCACGCTGCATATCTCATGGCAGCGTATGCATTTTTGCTGTGAGGAGGTGATTGGAATGGCGCACAAGCGGAACAATCCATTTTTTGAGGCGGTTCTGGATTTCGCGTCAAGAGACAATGAGCCCATTACCCGTGAAATTCAGGGCTCTCTGACCCGGCGGGACTTCCCGGTGGTGTTTTTCCACGATTCCAATGGAATCCCGGTTATCCTGGACAAGGGCGGAGAGCACTTCGGTTTTCAGGAATCCTTCACAGGATTTCAGAACGGAAAACCCGTTGAGAATGGGGAAGATGCCGTTCATTTCGAACGATTGGTCGCAATCAAGTCTTTTCGTGAGAGCGTCTATCGCGGAAGAGATGCGGCAAGTTACCTGTATAATCTGGGCTTGATCACATCCGAACGCCAGAAAGAACTGCTTGACGAAAGCGAAAAAGCCGGTTAAAGAACAACAGCCCCGCATTTGCGGGGCTGTGCCCATCTTTCCGGCAAGGAAAGGAGAATGCTTTATGTCACAGCAAAATGTACCGGCAGCGATTCTCATGTTTCTCCATAAAGAGATTGACAACGAGTATTCACCTCAAACGACGCTCCGAGATGCAAAGGAACGCATTGCTGAGTACAGTAAAAACAACGACATAGACCGGCTCCTGGTTTTTATTAACCATGATTTGCCGGGAAATCAGAAAGAAGAGTTCTGGGCTTATGTACGTGAACATGGCGTATCCATGGTGTATTCGATCACGCCGTCCGTCATGTACGCGGCCCACATCTGAAGGAGAAATCAAAATGAATTGTGAAGAACTTAAAGAAAAGATCATGGCAGACCAGGTGGACAATATTGCCGAACAGGAGGTATTGTCATGAAGACATGTGGAGAACTGATTCAGGAAGCTCTGAACCGCCTCGCAGGACTCTATGCGGAAATGGGCTACACCGTCACTGAGATCGGTGTGGCGATCAAAGGCCATGAAACAGTATATCACGTCATGGCAGAAGGAGCGCCGCACGAGGGCAAAGCAGGAGGCGAGGTAAGCGATGCGTAAAATCGGAGTTACCGAACAAGGCGACGCTGCCCTTGATTTATCTTGGGGAGACAAACTCGGAACCGTGGCCGGTGCAATCGTGATAACGAAGGAACTGTCTCCGGCTTTCCGAGAAGTTCTCCTCGTAAATCAAGAGCGTTTGATGCTGCATCTGTCCTGCACCGGATACGGCGGAACGGTGATTGAACCAAACGTGCCGACTTTGAGCCAAACACTTGAGCAACTGGATCGCCTGCTGCAGAGCGGATTTCCGCTGGAACGCCTCGTGGTTCGCGTAGACCCAATTATTCCGACCGAAAAGGGGATTGCAACGGCAAAGAAAGTAATCGAGGCGATGTACCGTCTCGGTGTTCGCCGAATCCGCGTATCAGTGCTGGATATGTACAGACACGTCCAGGAACGATTTCAGCGAGCCGGATTGCCGCTGCCGTATGGAAACAACTTCCAGGCGTCAACGGAGCAGTTCAAGGCTTTGGATCAAACGCTACTTCTGATCGTGTGCGAACATCCTGGTCTGACAATCGAAAGCTGCAGTGAACCTGCATTGAAAATACCTGAAAAAGCCGGCTGCGTCGGAAAGTATGAATGTGATCTTTTCGGCGTTGACATGACTAACAGTGAGAACAAGCAAAGAAAAGCCTGCCTCTGCTGTGGGGAAAAGGTAGAACTGCTTTCTATTAAGCATCCGTGCGCACACGGATGTCTCTACTGCTATTGGCGGGACTGAAAAGGAGATTCACATGAGAAAGATATATGAAGACGAAAAAATCGTCATAAAAGAAACAGGGCAGGATTATGATTTCATTGCGACCGTTGAGAACAAAACGGGTGAAGACGTAACATTCTGCGCCAATGATGTCGTGGCTGCCGACGGCTCCTTTTATCAGTTCGTGATCCCTGCTAACGATTGGCTTGGGATCCTTGCGGACGAAGAGGGGAGAGCGCAACTAAAGGCTATTAAAGGCGTGCTGCAGTATGAGTAATCACGTTTGTCCCAAAATCGTTGCTGAAAAGAAAGAAGACTCAAAATGATGACGCTCATTGCTGCAATCGTTTTTAATATTCAATGGCCGGACCCTTTTAGCGGAGACAATACTCCCAAAGCAGCTTCGATACAAATGGCCGTTCAGGGAATGCTTGATCCGAATGCCATTGCGGAGAAAATCTCAAAGGGATTTGAAGCATCCACCGGATGTCAGCCATCAGAATTCACCTGGCTCATTTTGCGCAGCCAAAAACTCTGAAACAAAACAGCATATTTCTTAAAAAACAAAACGCAACCGGATTTTCTGGTTGCGTTTTGTTTTCATATCCGCTATATTATATCTGTCAACTCCAAAAACAGAAAAAGGGAGCTAAATCATGCATCAATACAAGAATCAGTTCATTGCCAAATATGCTCTTGCACGGAACAATCGAATTGTTTTTGCATATAATAACGACCTTCAGCAGCTTAATGAGGGGCTCGTTCTAACCGTTAACATTACCTCTAAGCTGATCGACGTACAACAAAAAAATGACGATTCTTCGAGCATCGTTAAGGATTTGAACCTGGCTGATATTACGCTCTTCACATCGGCCAACGACGATTACACAGATCCTCTTCAATATGAAAGATTTGATATCGGAAAACAAAGCCGTGTTCGGTTTGCGATCAGTAATGCTGCTAAGTTTGCAGACGGCCTTTCTGATGATGACCGCGAGGCCCTCGCTGCCTACTTGAACGATAATCCAGTAATGAAGCAGGCCTGGGCTGAAAACTATAACGGCAAAACACATAACCGTGCTACCAAGGACGAATATTTTCTTCGTATTGCGGAAGCCGTAAGCTCAAGATCGACCTGCCTTCGTAGACAGTACGGTGCCGTCATCGTCACTACCGATAACCGGATTATTGCGACCGGCTACAACGGGAGCGCAGCAGGCGAGCCGAACTGCTGCGATATTGGTGCGTGTCTTCGCAAGGCAAAGAACATCCCACATGGGGCAAATTACGAGCTGTGTGTTGCGATCCACGCCGAAGACAACGCTCTAACTCAGGCCGGCAGGGAAGCCCGGGGCGCAAAAATGTATCTCGCAGGATTTGAGAACGGCAAATCAATAAAAGCCGTCCCGTGCATGATGTGCGCTCGGAAAATCAAAAATTCCGGCATCGCAAGCATCATCACCTGGGACGACATCACAACTGAAAACTGATCCATATCATAAGCGGCGGCCGCAAGATTTGACCTGTGGCCGCCGTTTTTAGTGCGAATTTTCTATTGGGTAATTTACTCATACGTTGAGAAAATTTCACGTAGAATTTTAATGATTTCTCGGACATCTGTAATCTGCCAGGGATTATCCCAATCCCAATGTTTATCTTGCTTCACGCCGTCGCATTCATGCATAAATCGCTTATCTATTTGTAGCTTTGGACTTGTGCGGATTTTATACTGATATTTTGATTCCGAGTCCCAAGGGCCACGGTAATCCTTTCCGGAGTCTTTTCTTGTGAAAACTTTACTTACGAACCCGTCGTACTTCGAGGGATCATTAGCAATACTGAAAAGAGTATCCTTTTCATCCTCTTTCAGACGGAGTCCATCCGTTTTAATGATCTTTCGGATTATGTCGAGTTTGCTGTCACCCATGATGTTACCTCCGTTCTTTGTGTTTAATTTCTTAATCTACGATAACCATAGAACAGAATAAGTCGTTTTGTCAAGAGAAAAATCAAAAATATTCAAAAAATAGTCGATACGAAAAATCTAAATTGACAAATTGGCGAAAGTATTATATAATAACAACGTACTTTATGAAGGTTTTTAGTGCCGTGATAGGCACCTTCACGAAGTATTTTTTAGTAACTGAGAGATCTTTTCCGAAAAGTCGGGAAGGGTCTCTTTTTATATATACGAAGAATCGCTCCAGGCAATAGCCCGGGGTAGAAACAACGCCCTTTGCGTGAATGCAATTGGCACATTGTAAGTGGTTTGAACAGCCACAGAAAGGAGAACCAATGAAGCACAGATTTATCAAGGACTCTTACGAGGCAGACTTTTCCAATGAACAGGAGTTCATGGAAGAACTGAAAGAGATGGAAAGCGAGGGCACATGGGAAAGCCATAAAACGCACGAACTCGGCGTTGACTATTCCCTCGGCCCCCTTTTCGTCGATGAAGTCCAGCGGCGTACCCGCTTCGGTATTGAGGAGGAGATCGTAAGAGACACGCTGGAGCCTGCTGGATCCGGGCTCTTCCTGGATACGCCCACCGGCCTTGTCCCGCTTCGATCCTTTGCGGTCCGGCAGCTTATCGGAACTGCCCTCGCCATTTACGACGAGAAGCAGAACGAGGACGAAAAGCGGGATCCGGGATTCTTCAAGGACATCTTCACCGCCGCGAAAGATCACGACGCCAGAAAGAACCGTGACAATCAGGTCTGGGTGTGCAACGGCAAGGTTACTGCTGTCGGCAGCAACGAGTATTGCATCATGCCCATTGACCAGTTGTTCGAACAGACTGTCGCCACGCTGCGCAGTACGTTCCACGATCTTGCGTTCATGGATGGATTCAACAGCCTTGAATACACCCGTGCGAACTACGCGATCGGCGGAAACGACGCCGAAGTCCTCCGGAAGAAGTATGAAAGCGTGATGAAGCAGGGCTCCCGGCCTATTCCCGGCATGGCGTTCACCGTCAAGATTCAGACGTCGAACGCGAAAAACTCCGCTGCGACCATTACGCCGATCATCACGTCCTCTACCGGCGCACGCATCCCGATCGGATCGTGCATCCGCGTGGATCACAAGCACAAGCCCGGCCGTGAAGGGATTGACCTGCTCACGGACCTGGCCTCCGGCGTCTACGCAAAGTTCGGCGACGTGAACACGAAGATCACTGCAATGTCCGAGACGGTCATCAACCGTCCCAGAGATTGCCTGATCAACCTCTGCAAGAAGGCCGGACTTCGGAATAAGCTGATCGGTGAATGCGCCGATAATCTCAGTTTGTTCCTGGACGGCTGTGATCCTAACCGCGGCTGCACCATGTTCGACATCTACGTCTCGATCTGCGAGATGACTGTCTACGCGGAAGCCGCCGGCTTTAGCGACCGTGATATCCATGAGATTGAAGAGGGGATTGCCCGGATCGCCAACTACCGTTGGAAGGAGCTGGACAAGCCTATCGACACCTAAGGGGGCGGAAACGCCCCCTTGTCAAAAGATACAGGAGGAAACAGAAATGTCATACACATATACCGCGTTTCCCTGCGCTCTTCCCGCAAAAAAGCCGGGATATGCTGACAAAGCCCTGGCAGAAGCGTGGGCAGATATGTACGTTCGGGTTTCCGCCCGAATGGAAAAGCTGCGGCAGGTTGCCCTTCTTCTCCACGAAGACGAAGATAAGGTAGCATGGGCTCTGCAGCGTGTGTTCACAGATGATGAAGGCGTTCTTATTGCGAACGCAGACCACGAATTACTCCTGGATGTATTATCAGCAGAGGAGCTCTCGAATAAGATTCGCCCCTTGCTGGATATCATCAAATGGGAGCCTTTTGCGCGATTTCCAAACGCTGTTGCGGTGGTGAACTGCATGTTCATCACAAACAGCGAGTGGGTTCTTATTCGGTGCATGGGATTCGGCGGATCTGATTCCGCCGTCGCCATGGGAATTCACAAGTACGAAAGCTCCAGTGAGCGCACCATGGCACACAGCAAAATGACCCTGCCGAACACCGATCACGACGCTGGAAAGGCGTTCATCTTCGCCTACGGTCATCAGAAGGAGCCTCTGGTAATCAAGACCTTCTGCGAGCTGTCTAACAGCAAGCAGATTCCTTGCCCGTTCCTGTTTCGACACAAAAAATGGCAGTGGATGACCGCCAACATTGACGCTATCGTCCAGCTCTCAAACGGGAAACTGGCTATTTTCGAGGCAAAAACCAGCTCAACCTTCTCCGAGGATGAATGGAAGGGCGGCGTTCCCCAGCATTATCTCCGCCAGCCGATGCAGTACATGGCTGTTCTTGATGACGAGCGAATCGAATGCGCCTTCATCGGAATGGTCACGAGCAACAAGCTCGACGGATGGTATTGCCACCGCATCGACAGAGATATTGCAGCCGAAGAAGACCTTATCAAGCATGAACGGGAATTCTTTGACCGCTACATCGCTGCCGGCCGTCTCCCGGATTGGACCGGAGAATCCGAAAAAGACCTTTACGCCTTCTTTACCTACGAGAAGTCCAAAGAGGTTTTGACGGATGGGAAAAAGGAAGCACTTTCTACCGATACGCTGCCTCTGCTGAAGCAGTGGGCGTCGCTGGATCAGAAGCGGAAAGAAGCCGAGGCCGTATTGAATGGCCTGGAGGAGCAGATCTCGCTTCTCACGCTGCAGGTCTACGAAACCCTTGACGAAGACTCCAAGGAGGGTTTCTTGGTGGACGGCAACACCGGCTATCAGTGGACGATCGGATGCCAGGTCAGAAGCAAAACGTCCGTCGATAAGGATGTTTTGAAGCTGAAATATCCGGAGGCGTACAAAGAAGCCGTCAAAATCGGATCTACGATCTGTGCGCCGAAGATTGCGTACAAGCGTACGCCGAAGCAGAAGGGAGGCGCCGCGTAATGGGATATACGGGTGCTAAAAAAGTAATCGACGATATGGGATTCCCCGTGATAGGGGAGTACACATACCGCGGTTATTTCCTGAAGAATTACGGTGAAGATGGCTGGAAGGTCTTTGCCATGAAGAATGGTGAGGTCGATACCGAATGCCTTGCGGTACGGCATTTGAAATGTCTGGCCATTAAAGCCGTAGACGAGCTTCTCAACCATGGAAAATAAGGACGAAAAGGTTGTCCTTATTGCTAAGCGAACAAGAACAACCTACATCAATTCCGAAAACGGATTTACTGTTGCGCGGTATGAAACTGTGGAAGGGGATCCGATGGTTTTTAATGCCGTCGGGTTCTATCTTCCGGATACCGACGCCACCGTAATCCTAAAAGGAGCGTTTGAGGAAGCGAAATACGGAAAACAGTTTTCCGTATCTGAATTTGAGCTGAAACCGCCTGATACCAAAAAGGAGTTCATCAAATTCATTTCTTCCTTGGGCGTAGGATTTGGGGAGAAGCGAGCCACAAAACTGTACACCCTACTTGGAAAAGACGCCTGGAAGCGGCTGGAGGAGGATGACATTCCGCCTGCTGCCGCACGGATTGCCGGCACGGAAGCGCTTGAAAATCTGAAGCTCAAGCTGGCCGAAAGCTCCATTGAACGGGATTTGATCCGTTTAATTGGAAACCGTGTGTCAGTAGATCTCGCGGAAATGCGTCGTCACAACATCACCGCAAATTATGTTCGATTAGATCCCTACTGCCTGTGCCTGTTCGGAGGAACCTTTGACAGCGTTGACGAATTCGCCATTTCCACGCAACTTGCGGAGCTCGACAGTCCGAAACGTATCGAAAGCGCACTTCACACGGCTCTGCGAAACGCAAGCGTTCAGGGTTCGACGTGCCTTCCCAGCTCGATTCTGCTGCGGGGAGACCGTCGGCGAGGCATTGTCGGCGCTTTGCAGCTTCTAAACCGTCGTTCAAACGCAGTCAGCGAGGAACTCGCCCACGCGGTTCTCATGAATGCCTGCGACGGCAAACGAATCCGTCTCAACTCCGGGCTCTTCTACACCAACGAATCCTACATGGAAGAGGTGTTTGTCGCCAAGAAGCTCTTCGCCCTGGCACATAACGCTTCCGCTATGAAAAAGGAAGAGAAGGAATATGAAGATGCGATTACGGAATATGAGAACAGGGAAGACATCAAGTTTGGAGACGAGCAAAAAGCCGCGATTCTCGGCGCCGTCCGAAACGGTGTCTCCGTGATCACCGGATTTCCGGGCACGGGAAAAACAACCGTCATAAAAGGTCTCCTCTATGTACTCAAAAAAGTCGAACAAGTACCGGATCGTGAGATCCTGCTGCTGTCTCCCACAGGGCGTGCCGCCCGGCGCATGGAAGAAGCGACGGGAGCTCCTGCAAGCACGGTGCTTTCTGCTCTGGGTTATACCGGCAGAAACACAGAGGAGATTTTGAACTTTCCAAGCAACGGGGGAGGACTCCAAGAGGATTGGACGCTGGATGCAAAAGCGTTGGTTGTCGATGAAATATCAATGGCCGACCTCCTGCAAATGGCAATGTTTCTGAGGCATGTGGAAGAAGGAACCCGTGTTATCCTGATCGGAGATCCGGACCAGCTTCCGTCCGTCGGCGCCGGCAACGTCCTGCACGATATCATATCCAGCGGTGAAATCAAGGTCTTCCGGCTGAATAAGATTTTTCGACAGAAATCGGACAATCACATCAACCTGATTCCTTTGAACGCCGCTAAGATTCGTACCGGGCAGCCGGATTTGATTTGGAGTAAAAACCTGTGCTCCGCATTCATGATCGCTGAGCGAAAAGGGGACATCCAAATCTTCGATACTGCGTGCAACCTCTACAACACGCTGATCAGCAAATCCACCCTGACCGTGGACGACGTTGCGCTGCTTGTTCCTTACCGCAAGAAAAGCAAAACGACGTCGCTCACAGCAACCAGCTTTAATGAAGCGCTGCAGGCAAGGATCAATCCCATTCTCTCCGACCAGATGACAATTACTTCCCATGGCGTTACATTCCACGCAGGGGATAAGGTCATGCAACTGGTTAATACAGAAGGTCCCAAAAACGGAGAGATCGGATTCGTTGAACGAATCTCGTTGGAAAAGATCTCACAGGATAGCGACAAGATGGAAAAAGTTGCTACGATCAGATTCAACGACACGTTTGTTGCGTATGACTCAAAGATGATGGCAAACGTCGATCTCGCCTATGCGTCGAGCGTACACAAGATGCAGGGCTGCGAAACGGACACCGTCATCTTAGTCTTGTCAAACGTCCACAGCAATCTGCTTGCCCGAAATCTCGTCTATACGGCAATAACAAGAGCGACAAAGCACGTCATTGTCGTAGGAGAAACTGAGGCTCTTAGGACTGCGATTATGCGTGACAGCACCGCGGATCCAAGCATGAGCCGCATCACGCTTCTTGCCTCGCGCCTTCACCACGAAGGAGCAAAAGCAAGGCCCAAAAAACAATAATCATCCGTTATACCGGGGAACTGTCTTTATGGCAGTTTCCCGGTATTTTTTATGGGGTAAAATCCGCGAGCAGTTGACAACTAACAAATTATATTATATAATTTTTAGAGTATTAAGATAACCGAAAATAAACGATAAATCGCCATTTTTTCAGGAGGATAAATCTTGAATTGTTTGGTAATCGCCGAGAAACCTTCTTTGGCCAAAGACATCGCCTTCGCTCTTCCTGGTACAGCAAAAAAGGTTGGAAATGATTTCTTCAGCGTGGGGGAATACCGTGTAACCTGGCTGTTTGGACACCTTCTTGAGCTGAAAGAGCCGGAAGATTACGACCCGGCCATGGCCAACAAGAGCGATCTTTCAAAGCTGCCGATTTACTTTCCGGACTGGGGAATGCGGGTAAAGCAGCCTCGGGATCGATCGGGAGACAACGAGTATGCACGGCGGGTTTCCATGATTGGAGATCTGCTTCGCCAATCGGATACGGTCATTCATGCCGGGGACCCGGACAACGAGGGCCAACTGCTTGTTGACGAACTGCTGAGATGGCATCACTATTCCGGAAACGTCAAGCGACTCGATACGAGGAACACCACGCAGGAAGCGCTTGTAAAGGCCCTCAACAATCTGTTTGACAACAAAAAGTGGGAGCCAATGGGTTGGGCCGCTTATGCCCGGGCCGTTGCCGATATGGAGGTCGGAGTCAATCTTTCCAGATTCTTTTCTTCGCTGAACGGAATGTTTCTCCCGGTAGGCCGGGTGAAATGCCCCACGCTGGGCCTTGTAGTTGCCCGTGACGCGCTGATCGCAAACCACCAGCCGACGTACTACTACGAGGTGAAATGTTCCGTACAGGTCAATAATGGGCCTGCAGTAACAGCGAAGTATATTCCAGTCGAGGGCGATCCGAATCTTACTGACGGAATGATCCAGGATAAGTCCTACGCAGAAGAGAAACAGGACTTGGTCAATTTATTCCGAGGTCCCGGAAACGTAGAGAAAAAGTCGATCACGTCAAAGCCTCCGCTTCCGTTTAACTTCACAAAATTACAATCTTTTTGTTCATCAAGATTCGGTTATTCGCCGCAAGACACACTGGAAATCACCCAAACGCTTCGAGATAAGTACAAAGCAATTACCTATAACCGGACAGACTGCCAGTATCTATCGGAAGAGCACTACAATGAGGCGCCCAGGACAACCGTTGCCACCATGAACAGCCTGGGAATAAACCTGCCGCTGGATATGACGATCAAATCAAGGTGTTTTGATGATTCTAAAATAACAGCACACTTTGCGATCATTCCCTCCGGCAAAACGGTAGATGTCAATATTATGACCGCGCAGGAGCGCAACGTATATACCGCGATCGCAAATTATTATCTGGCGCAATTTTTGCCCAACGCGAAGAAGGAAAAAACAATTCTTGAAATACCGCTCCCGGACGGAGCCCAGCTTCGGGCTACCGCAACCGAAATCATATTGCCTGGCTTTCTTTCTCTGCTCGGGAAAGACGCTGAGGAGGAAGAAGAGGATCTCCCGTCCGATCTGTGCCGCATACCGGCTGGTGGATGTGCCGCTTTTGTTCAGGATTCTGAAGTAAAGGAATGCGCGACACGGCCAAAGCCCAAATACACGAAGGCGTCTCTGATTGAGGACATGACGAGAATCGCCCGATATGTGGACGATCCGTACATCAAGGAACTGCTGCTCCAGAAGGACGCGGAAAAAGAGGGTGCAAACGGCTCTATCGGAACGGACGCAACTCGCGTCCAGATCGTCGATGATCTTGTAACGGACGGATACTGCGCGATGGAAGGTAAAAATATCGTCTCAACCCCAAAGGGACGAGAATTTTACAGGATCCTTCCGGATGAATTCAAAAAAGCGGATCTGACAGCGCAATGGTGGGTATATCAGGAAGATATCATATCTGGGGAAAAAACGCCTGCGGATCTGACGGAATCGGTGCTTGAGTCGATTCGGGAAGTGCTCACTCAGGATTTCCCAAAGCTCGACGTTTCCCAGTTGAGTCCGAACAGCCACACCGTAGTAGGGAAGTGCCCCTGGTGCGGTGGGGATGTGATTGAAGGCAAAAGAGGTTATGGCTGCAGCAATTATAAAAACGGATGCAAATTCGTCATCTGGAAAGAAGCCGGAAAGGGCATCCTCTGCAGAACAAACATAACCCCAGCAATGGCTAAGAATCTGTTAAAAGGGAAGACCGTGTATGTAAAAACTCTGTGGTCTGAGGCAAAGGAAAGAATGTTTCCCGGCAGCATTACAATTAACCGGGACGCTTCATCCGGATTCTCCGTCGCCGTTTCTATGGAACGGGAAGTGATCGGGAAATGCCCTATGTGCGGTGGAGACATACTGGAAGGGAAGTCTGGATACGGATGTAAGAACTGGAACGCTGCATCCCCCTGTAAGTTCCTTATCCCGAAAATAGGATTCGAAAACACAATGCTTTGTCATTGCAAAATCACGAAGACCATGGCGAAGTCACTCCTTGCCGGAAAAACAATATCAGGCGTTACGCTCTATTCACGGGACAAAAACAAGGACTATCCCGGCTCTATAGCGCTGAAAAAGCTCGACGATGGCACGGTGCGAGTCATGCGAGCAGACGACGCCTTTTGTGAGAGCGTCGGAACCTGCTGGAGATGCGGCGGAAATGTCCGTGAAACAATGTACGCATATCGCTGCGACAATTACGCAGCCGGTTGTAAGTTCAGCATTCAGAAAAACGCAAAGGGCGGGATCATGCGTGCCACAACAGTCACGCCCCAGATGGCCCAAAAGCTTATCAATCATGAAAAAATCAAAGTAGCCACGCTGAGAAAAAAAGATACCGAAGAAAATGGAAAGATCAAGAAGGGAGCGAAGTTTACAGCAACCATTTTCCTGGACGACAGCCAGCAATCAGAATATGGGCCGAAATTTGAATTGTCGCAGCGAAAGGAATGAGAAGATTTGAAGTGGAAGACCCATATCGCCGGCGGCGCCGTTGCGGGGGGTGTTACCGTTGCGGCAGCACTGAGAAGCGACTTTGGATTACGGCCGTCACCGGAAATCCTGCTGCCGTTCGCGTTTGGCTTTGCGATACTCGGCAGCCTTTTCCCGGATGTAGACAACAGAAAATCAAAAGCCGGTCACGCGACCGGCTCAACCTCAACACTCATAAATTGCTTGTGGGGTCATCGGACGCTATTCCATAGTCCGATTTTATATCTCGGTTTGTTCCTGCTTCTTAATGGCAAAATCGGCGTGTTTTCAGTCCTGTTATTTGGATTTGTTTCCGGGGTGATCAGTCATATCGCTCTGGACCTTTTGAACGTGAAAGGAATCCCCCTATTTTACCCGTTGCCCGGCAATTTTCACGCTGCATCGATCAGGGAGGGTTCTATTGGTGAAATAGCAGTCGGAGCGATAATGGTGCTCCTCGCAGTTGGACTTGTTGCGAATACAGTATTGCGTTATGTATGCTGATGTAATATAATGCCAAAGAAAGGAGGTCCCATGCGGTTCAGACAACGGATCTGAATTCGCAAAACCCTCATGAAAAAGAACATTACCGATAGGCGGCTCATGAACCCCGGATGTATGTCCCGAGAAGTAAAAATCGACATTTGCACCAAGCGAATTGATGGAATGTCCATGGCTGAGATTGGCGAGCGATACGGTGTAACACGTCAGGCCGTCTCAAAGTTTTTCTCCCGTCTTACCGACAATCACCTTCCCGGGAACTGCCCTTATCCCGCGATTAGAAGATGGTTCAAGAAAACAACGTACTCCCTTGAAGAGCTCGCGGAGCTGATCGGGTGGACGCCAGAGGCCCTCGACAAAGCCCTTTTCGTTTCTGACGGAGTGCCTATGCCCGTCGAACTCGCAAATGCGCTGAGCGATGTTACGGGAATTCCCGTAGAAGTCCTCAGTGAATACCACGCTCCCAGAGCGCCACGGCACGAGAATACGCCGACGGAGCAAACTCTTGGAAGCATTCAGTTCCCAGACGTAATCAAAATCATGCGCTACAAGCATTACACCATGCGCAAACTTTCAGAAATCACCGGCATTCCGTATCAAAGGCTTCGAAAACGGCTCATTGAGATTCCGTCAAAATCCATAGACCATTACCCGGATTATGAGATTATTGCGAAAGCCCTTGATGCAGAATACCCTTCTTTGTTTGATTCACGGAGAAAGGCAGGCCGGACAAGGAGGTAGCCCGTATGAACGGGAAGACAAAGCTCATTCTTGCAATCCTCGCTTTCTTTATCGTAGTCGGACTCGTTCTTGTTATCATCGTTTCAAGCAGTAACGAACCAGGAGAAACGCAGCCGACGAGCCCTAATCTTTCACACATTACCGAGACATCCCCGGATTACTCCTCAGGTCATGTTGAGGATTCATCTTGCGATGACCTAAATATCTGCACGCCCAGTTACGTCGCTCCAAGCGGTACGGAAGAAACCGGCAGCCCCCTTTTCCCGCAGGGGGAGGATGAAGAATTCATTTATACCCCGGAGCAGATAAAAGCATATTATCAATGCTATCCGTACAACTACTTCGAAGTCGAAAAAATGGCTCGGAACGATAAGATCTGGAGCGTCGATCTGGAATACGAGGGAGAACCCTTCACGATTTCTGTTGGCGTCAAGACCAACTTTGACGGCGCCATTATTCTCAATCCGAGATGCAACTTGGCCGGAGCCGACGCCCCGCTTAAATCCAAACGAGCATTCGGGTACTACTTTACCTGCAGCCAAGGCACTATAATTTCTGATTTCAAAAACTATATCACGCACTATACGGCCCGTCAGGACGGCCCGTTTAATTGCATGGTTAACGAGACCTATGATCGGAGCTCCGACGCAGCTTTCCGGAACCCCGAAGAATACGGGTCTCTTTGGCTCTGCGAGTTACGGGACGCCGAAACATCTACTATCCAGATGCGCATTATTGATTTCCGGACCTGCAGACTGATCGGGGTGGTCGGAATCGATATTGCCAGGGAAGGGCAAACCTACTACATTTCAGACATCTATGATCTTCGCGTGACAGATGAAAAGCTAAACGAACTTCTGATCGACGTAGCTTATGAAGGAATTCGAAGCATTGATCGGCGCCTCACCATTCAACCTGATGCCTACGAAAACTGTGAACACATCATTGAACGCAGAACTGACGGACCTTACTTTAGTAAAATTGTCTCGGCAACAGAATATAGGATGATCGGCAGCGCATATGTCCCATCTGATGTTTATGCCGTTACGATCAACACAAATTCTCCTTCATTCGGAATTATTACCTGGTACATAAAAGTTTACAACGAGTCTTCAGCTACGCCAACAACCTCAATCATTGGCTACGATCCTATTACCGCACTAACCCAGCGAGACCGCATAACCTACGGAGATAACTGATTTTCGCATAACCCCATGTTCATCTCATTCCAGGAGGGAGGATACAGAACGGCAAAGGCTGTTTTGACATACTATGTTGAAGAACGATCCACGGCAAAGTATCAAAATCAACAACAGCATAAAAGAAACAAGCGAGCGCATTGCAAATGCCGCGACATACTTTGAACTCCACCCGGAAAGCAAAGACAACGCAAAATTCCGATCCGCATACAACGAGCTGATCTTGAGACGGCAGTATTTACTTAACGCCAAAGCGCTCCTGGAGCATGTGATGAAGCAGGCCACAAGCTCAGTTGACGCAAAAAAGTGCTGCCTGCAATTAAGCCGTTACAGCGTCTCTTCGTTTATGTATGAGGAAAACTCGCCCGAGGCGATGCAATACGTCGGGGCTGTCAAAGACCTTCAAACGCTTTACCCCGAATGGGAGGAGCGTCGGCTGGTATTCGCAGCCAGGAACATCAACGACGCAATGCAGCCAGGAGCACGGCTTGAAAGCTATCAGAGAGCCCTTCGCGTATACATCGAAACCTGTTGCGACTACTTTCTCTGGATCCGGGAAATGTACATGCCGATTGGTACAGCTCCCGAAAAACAAACTACATCAAGTTAAAAAAGGAGCGCCTGTCAATCAGGCGCTCCAAGTTTTTCCGGAGGATATATCTTGACGTACAAATCAAGCATTTTGAGAATATAGATCGGCGGCTGCTGGGGCCCGTCCTCCCACGCTTTCAGCGTTTCCAGCGAAATCTCATAGGCTTTGGAAAACTCTTCCTGGGTGAGGCCGACGCTCTCCCGAATGTTTCGTATGTGTTGCGCGGTATCCATTGCTTTTCTCCCTTTTTCAAAAGTTTTTCCAGGCAATCACTCGATGCGGCTGATTGTCATTTGTGTAAACAGCGTAAACGTACCCTTCTTTGAACGGACAAGATTTCCGATTGCGATAATAGAACTTGAATACGTCAACAGGCCCTTCTTTATCTGTCGTTTGCATTGTGACAGAAAAGCCCGGAAAACTGGAGTTTGCCGAAGTGCAAAGCAAAACCCGTTCGTGGATTTTTCCCGCACGGTAGTCACTCAGCATGGAAAGAGCCAGGTATGCCAGAAAAGCGGAGAAAATCAGAGGCACTGCATACGATATTTTCTTGGTCTGAATTGTGAGAACGACGCCCAATGCAAGCATACCAAAAGCCAAAGCCAGATCAATCAGAATGGTCTTCAGAAGCGGCTCCGGCATGGATGTTTCGTTTTCATCGTGAGACAGCACCCTTTTCGCTGCTTCTACTCTATCGCGCACAGCGGCATTCTCTGGCGGCTCGGGAGGTGGCTCTGAAGTCTGGTTCGGCCAGGTCTTTTCTTCACTCATTGTCGGCCTCCTGCTGAATTTCTTCGCTTCGCCGACAAATCAGCGATACGATGTAATCCGTCCTGGAGGAGAAGTTTTGGAAATACGGATTCTGAGACTCCTCCAGCATAACAGCGTCTACCGATGTGGCTTCCGGCGGCATCGTGCCAATCTCGGACAACTGGGCGTCTGTGACGACAAAACGATAATACTTCGGCACCAGATTGCCGATCGTTTCCGCATTGTACTCGTCCCGCAGAACAGCAGGCAGGAACCCGTCCGGCACAGTGAACAGTCGTGATATTGTAGCGTAAAAAGATGTTCCGTCCTGCAAAATAATATCTGCAACGCAAATACGGGCGAAACGATATGTATCGGTGGTCGTCGATGCGGAAACCGCAGAGGTATGCTCCATTCCGTCAGTATTGGACGCCGCTTCTTCAGAATCCTGGGAACGAGTCGTGTTTACGCTGATCGTTAAATCGACGTAATCGCCGGGGATTACAGCGGACAGATCCTTGAGCACCAGAGAAACGGGCACATCAAGGTAACTTTGTCCGGCAGGCAGCGACGACCACGGCGAAATCTGGAAGCTCGACTTGGCGGCGCAGGAGTCATATACTGCAACCGATCCGAACGGCATAAATCTCGTAAGTTCCATGCCAATCACAGCGTCCTTGCAGGCGAGGGTATAGGCGCCGCCGCAGACGGCGAATTCCGCTTTCGACATCTCAAAGGTGGCCAGGTCTTCCTCCGTAATAACGTCTCCCTGGAACATATTCCGGGTAAAGATCAATACGTTATATTTTTCTGCAGCAGCCAAGTCCTTGATATCAACCGCCGCCGGGTCTGCGGGAGTTGTTGGCTTAGGCTTGTTGCTTGCGGGACCGGAAGGGTTAAGTATTCCGAGGATCGACAGCAGGTAGAGAAGAAGGCCGATTCCAGCAAGGCCAAGCAATCCAAAGCCGAGCAGTTTCTTCTTTCTGGCATTTGCTTCCAGTTCCGCCTCCGGATCTGTTACATCCGGAGGATTTTTTTCTTTCTTGGCTGCCTTAACCGTACTGCGTTTTGGCTTTGGATCCTTGTCCTCTTTTTTGCTTTGCACAGACGGAGTTTGGGCTTCCGACTTCTGCATTAACGAACCTTTAATGTTGGAGGCCCGGCCAGTATATTTCATTTTAGAGTCCAGCAGATACGCGATCCCGCTTTCCTCGTCATACCGTACATACTGCTGAGTACCGCCGGATCCCGTTGTCAACTTTTTTATCGGGAGCCGTTCGAGCTCTTCGTCGGTAATTGTATACTTATTGTCTTCCATTATTCACCAGCGAAATATCGCTTTCCTCCTCTCTTTTGGTACGAAACGATTATATACTTTTTTTAATGGTCTGTCAACTCCACATAGAGCGCAAAAAAGAACCCTCCCCCATAGCGGGGGAGGGAAAGAGCTTTATTCCTCCAAGCGCTCACGCACAATTTTGGTAAGCGTACGGGGCAGCGTGGAGAGATCCGAAATATCCAGACATTTCGAACCATAGATCTCTTTTACTTGTTCCTTTGAATCACCGAACGCGCACGCGATTGTTTCAATCCCGTTTTTACGTTCGGCTCGCTTTAAGATATTACGGATATCTTCGGCGGCAGAATCCCCTCCATAGTAGTCGTCATTCGGACAACCATCTGAGAGAATGATAAGCAGCTTATCTTCTTCCGGACGTTTGGCCAGAAGTTCAGAGGCAATCAAAAACGCATAGCCGTCTCGATTGCATCCGGACGTGGTAGTATCTGCCAACGCAAACACCCGTTTGCTTCTTCTGGGAGCCTCAAAATCTCTGGATATATAGAAGTTGATTCCCCTTGCTGCCGTATTATGACCGCAGACCATTATGGGAATATCCAGATCTGAGGCAAATCCCTCAAGAAGAATTGCCGCTCTGCAGCAAAAATAGATTCTGCTGCATTCTTCGCCACAGGTCATGGAGCCGGATCGGTCTACGACAACACAGATTGCAAGATGCGGAACATCCTGCGGCGCCTTCTTTTTCATAAAGAACTTCTGATCTGTCGGGACGCGCTGGAAGTTCTTTGCATCGATGCGGCCGTAGGAACGCTTTCGCAAAGTCGCACCGTCTCTGAGTTCTTCGAACATTCGCCGCATTTCTTCCACCAGACGGCGGCGAACCGGATGAAGCTCGGATTCGAGCTGCTCATACCGCCTTTGGAGTTCGGGCGTTACATTTGATCGATGCGTGTACACAGGAAGATTCTTATGCGGAGAAGTTGCGTCAAGGGTTTTAATAACTCCCTTTATTGCCTTATCTGTTCCTTGATTTACTTCCTTATCCGCTAATTCTTCCGCTTTGCTTGCCGCATGCTGCTGAAGTACCTTCTCAAACGCTGAACGGCCCATTTCCTCGCCGCGGTCATCCTGCTCCTTCCCGCTGGAGTTGGAATCGACCTTGATTGATTTGCCAGCGGTCTTTTCCGGAGTCTTGGTCTCGAAGCTCTGTGCAATCTCTTTAATCTGCTTTACGATATCAGAAATTACATCAGGATCCGGAGTCCACTCGGGACGGCTCTGCAGTTCAGGTTTCGAGTTCTTCCCGTTTCCGGCCTTCTCAGCATTTGAGCCGGTCTCTTGCTGTCCGGCAGGACCGTTTTCCGCAGCGTTGCCATTCGCGTCAAATTCTCGCCCTTCGGAGCCATTTGAAGAATCTGAAGCATTGGAACCGGAGGATGAATCGGTTTTATCTGTTTTCCCGGAAGGATTTTGGGAACCAGCTTGATTCCTGTTCTCAGCGTTTGAATCGTTCTTTTTCGACTGGGATCCTCCCCAGTCTTCAGAAGGACTTTCTGCGCCGCTGCTCCCCGAGGAATCCTGTTTGCCTCCCTCTGAATTCGACTCCTGGCTGCCGGTCTGACTGCCCGCTTCAGATGCATTATCATTTTTCTGCCGGCTGTCGTTTTCAGCCGCACCGGAAGAATCCCGGGAAGGGGAGGGGCCAGAATCGCTGTTTCCTTTCCCGGAATTTGACGCATCTGGTTTTGAATCGCTTCCGTTCTGTCTCCGGGAAGAATCAGAATTATTGCTGCCATCGGAATCCTGCCCGTCTTCCGTTCCTTCACCGCATTGCGCTCCTGCGTCTGATGACGAAGGAGATTGCTGGGGCGGGGGAGAGGCTCTGTCCTGCATTTCCTGCAGAATCACAGGCCAAAGAGCGGCAAAAACCTCAAAGGCAGCAGCTCTTCGCGCATCGGCGTCGTCGGAAAATCTCAGGACATCTAACGGTGTCTTAACGCTCTGCACAAAAAGGTAGGCGGGATCGGACAATTTATCATCCGTATCCTCGACCAGCAAGCCTTCCTCGCCGCCAAAACGGATATACTCAAAAATCAGGGAATTTCGGATATCCATCTCGGAGCAGCCGGCAGCTCGCATTTGCTGCAGCGTGAGGTGCGTTGCCTTGTCGACACCAAGCGCCAACCGGAGGCAGCGTCCTACCATAGCTGAGTAGTTCACCGAAATAGCTTCCTCGTCATGGGCGTCCAGTCCAATGTTCATAATGGACTGGACGAGCGTAAAGACCAAGTCGGTGTAGCGCTTATCGGTAAGGACATTATACGCAGCCATAAGCTCTTTGCGGGGAATCGGAACAAATGGAACCGCAGCCTTGATATCGGCAAGCGTTTTCATGAAATCACCCAGGAGAGCAGGATCCAGAAGATGACCGACTTCATGAAAGAACGTGGCCATATTGTACATGAATCGCTGCTCCTGCTTTTTGTAATACGAGGCATACTTGTGCCCCGTATTGACAAAAACCTGCTGTCCGGTCGTGAAGCCGAGATTGTCATCATTGGGATCATGGACAAGATTCAGCGTGTAGCATTGATTCCCGGTCATGCTTTCCAATAATGTTTCCAGGTACTTTCGGAACTCTTCACTGGTAAATAATTCCCGGTCGGAGAATTCGTTGTTCAGGTGGAAGCGAGTCGTAATCATCTTGCCACCCCCTAATCAAAGAAATGCCCGACAGCCTGCGAAACCATAATGGCATCATTGATCTCTTTCTGCTCCTGATCGTCGCCGGAGGCGTGCGTAAGAACGGTCTGGGTGAACGCCACCGTGCGGTTCACACCGATCTTGAGCTTCATCGCCCACGCGATCAATTCCGTAAGCCCGACGTCGCCGGCACGAATATCCTTCTCTCGGCAGATCTTCGCTACTTCCTTTATGATTTTCCACATCTGCTTGAGCAGGGCACGATCATCAAACTCGGTTCGCTGGATCGCACGGGTTACGGCGTCGTCGTCAGAAAGAGAAGGAAGCCTTTCAATGTGGGAGAATCGGCGCCGAACGTCCGGGGAAATCGGTTTACAGCCGGAGTATCCGAAGTTATCCGTTGAGACAACGATCGATTTCGGATTTCGTTTGAACTGCTCCCCGGAGCCTTCCAGGTGGATCACGGAGTCTCGGTCAAACACCTCGTTTAAGCCGGACAGCACACCGGCCCGAGCTCTTGACATCTCCTGGATTTCCACGATGTACGGGCCTTGGAGACCCTGCATCAGGGGAGAAAGGATATGGCGGAATGCTTTACCCTGGTCGCCGCCGGCCATTGCCTTGTTGTAGGCCTCCTGGCATTCATCTACGGAAACACCAATCTTTTCAACGCCTGTAATGTCTTCGTAGGCGCTGACAGGGTCGTTGACGATATCCAGGAAAGAGGGCATCCGGATCGCAAATCCGCCGGACTTCGTGTTCGGCACGATCTGACTCTTCAATTCCGTTTTATCTGAGTCCGGATCCAGATTGAGTGTTTTCAGCGGCTTGCCCATGATTTCGGCCATGAGCCGAACACCAAAGGTTTTGCCACCGCCGGTTCCGGATTCAACACGGAAGTTATTGAAGGGCTCCAGGGTATTTTCGGTCGCGTAAAAGCTTTCGACCATATCCGTAACCCAGGATGGAACAACCGTGTTATCAGGAGAATGAGGAACCTCCGCAAGCTGTTCCGGACTGAGCGACGCAAGGCTTTCCTCACGGCGTTTTTTATTCGCAAGAAGTGCGTCATGAAGCAAGCAGCTACCTCTTAGCGAAACCTGCCTGCCCACCAGAATCCTCGGTACGCCCAGCAAAGGAATGCCGTCGTAGACGTGAGAATCCACGTCAGTTCTTTCCAGCTTGGTAATGTTTCCGTTCTGATCCATATTTGTGATTCTGACGTTATCCCGAACAATGCCGTGATAAAAAGCGTCACAGATACGGAAAAGAGCGTTTTTTGCGTCATCAGAAAACGTCACATCGCCGGCGCTGTTGACTCGATTGGGATACCACCGAACCAAAGTCTGAATATCCGCATCGAAAGCCGGGTTCAATTCCTGAAAAACAGGAATCAAACAAAACAGGATGCTTGCGGCAGACTCGGTTTTCGACTGGCCAAAGGAGCCGAGCTGAGTAAACCGCCCGGTCGCTCCAACTTTCGCCGCCAGGAGAAGTCCGTTCGTCTTATTAAACGCAACGACGTCCGTAGCGGCACTCGTTCTGTGTGCGTATTCCGCACTAATCAGGTCGTCGCTGACCCGCATGACAGCAACGTCACGAACGGGAGCGCCGACGCTTGCGGAAACCCAGGCTTCGACTGCCAGGACACCGTCTCTTAGCAGACGTGAGGCACGTAGAAAATTCATACCGGGACTGCTCACGTTCCAGTCAGAAATGGCATTGGCTGATGTTTCTGTCTCAGTAAACTCCTTGGCGAACGTGCTCGAAACATTACGAGCCCCGGTGACTTCAAAGAGCTTTTTGGAAATCTGGCCCAATTATTTTACCTCCTTCCTGTACACCGTTACGGTGACATCTTTCAATTCCTCCGAAACCGCTCGCCTAATAACAGGCCAGGGAAGCGAATCATCCCGTAAGGGAATCATCGCCAGGTGTTTAATCCCTTCCCGTTTACAGACGTCCGAGCAAATCTGCAGAGACTTTTGAAGCATGGGAAGCGCTATTGCGCTTTCCCTTCTCGGTTTTGTGATTACAGCCACCGCACCGCCAACAAGAAGCGCGTCAGGAAAGAGGTGGTAGCCTCTTTCCTGCAGGGCTCTCTGGACGCCAAACATGCGATCCAGGATGATGTTTGCGCCGGACAACTCGTAATCAGCGGAAATGGGCATAAAAAATGTCTCCCAAGGTTCCGAGTCATAGAAGATGTTTCCGATCTTTTCGTTGATCATCTTCGTCCTATGACCTCCCTCAGGTAGACAAATTCCTGCCTTTCATCCTTTGTCAGGTACTTGAGTGCCATATTATGCCGCTTGAAGACAACATATGATACTGTCTTCGCGCTGCGTTCATAGGCTCTCCTGACGAATCTTTCGAATGCCTGTCGTGAGCGAGCCTTGTTCAAGGCCGCGCATACCGCACATGCTGCGATCAGAAAAGGACTCTTTTTGATTGCTGCGCTCATACAGGCTGCGTCAAGGTCTGCGATCATCATCAGTATGATCATCAGCATAACCGCGATCACGATTCCCTCCAAAATAGAGATTTTCCGTGTTCTCATGTTTTCTCCTTTCTGCTTGTGCGTCCAACACAAGCACATAAAAAAGTTTATATAATAAAAAGAGACACCTCGCCCACAAGTAGGGAAGTGTCTCCGAATTACAAAAAAATACTTCGTGAAGCTGCTGATAACAGCAGTAAAATCTCCATAAAGTACACACATAGTATATACTAAAACATATTGACTGTCAATAGGGAAGATTGAAAAGAGACTATCTTCAGTATAGATTTTATCTCGATTTTACTGGAATAATAGCGTATCGGCGTTGCTTATTATGTCTCGTTTACTTGACAAAATGTAAAAAAACTATATAATATATCTGACAATAAAAAAATGAAATTGTTGTCAACTATAAACGTCCATAATACCTTTGAAAGGAGGAAGCGAAGAATTTAGATTTTTCTATTTTTTTCGTTCAAAGAACATGCGAGCGTTTAATGGAACTTATGTCCCACCGAAGGGAAAATGCATGGAATTTCTTAGCCAGGCAATCATCGCCAATGGACTCCAGGAGCAGCTTGCAGAAAAGACGCAAAGCGTTACGGCCAGCCGCGCAATCGAGGATACAAAACGCCAGATTGTCCGGATCCAATACGCTGACCTCCCCATTGCGGTTAACACGATCGGCCTTTCCAGCATTATCGATCTGTATCACGCCGTAGGTATCGTTGTTAAGCAGTCAGACGAAGAAAAAGAATTTACTGCTCTATGCGAAGCTGTAAGTGACAAGCAACTCGAAAAAATCATCCGCCTTTGCGATCAGGGCGCCTTCTGCGAACCCTGGTGGATCGATACAGAAGACCCGACAAATAGAGTCAGAGAGTTTACTTTCCGTCAATATCCCCCAGGAAAGCGTCACCAGCTCAACTTTCCGGACGATATCCGTCCGGAGCTGCAAAGAGTCATTACGCATAGCTTTACAGCGATCGGCCTTGATGATCTGCCGCGAACCGCCGAAGTATTGGGTGTCTCACTGCGTTGGCTGCTCTGTATTCCTGACGATCTCCCACTGTTTGAAAAAAGGCCAGTAGTGGAGCGTCTTTACGCACGAATGAAGCTGATGCCCCAGTCAAGGCAGAAAATCATCTGGGAGACTGTCAAAGGGGGAGAAGAACAATGAGTAAAAACGATAGCACTCATTCTATTTGCGCAGATCGAAACCTGCCGACCAGGGAAGCAGTTCTCGAACTGAGTAAAGAAAAAGGCGATCCGATTTCCCAACTTTACGAAACAGATCTTTTACAGCTCAAGAAAAACTTCAGGGCATGTCTGGAAAACCTCGGTATTTTACAGGCTCACTTCGCAAAAATGCTGGAGGTCGATAAGTCGATCGTTTTGTATTGGCTTGATACGGAAAATAACAGAACCGTTGGCGTTGCGAATGTTGCCGATGTCTGCCGAATCATAGGATGTACCTGCTCAGAATTTCTTCTTGCTCAATCACGGGCTATAAAAGCGCCGAAACGTATTGAATTTCTCTATGAAGCGATCCAGAACAGCACAAATCTGAGCTTTGTTGAAAAATGGATAAACTCAAAAGAACCTGCTCCGATTTCTACCGGCCTTCTCATTCGGGATCGTCTGTTGGAGAGAGCTGAAGACGCGTCTATGCATCCGAACGAGTATTATGAGGACCTTATGCCCCGTCTTGGCATTATGCTTCGCAAAATTCTCGGAGGAAAAGAGTTCCAGGGAAGACTCGCTTCTATTTTCATGATTTGCTTGCTCTCCGGGGAAAGCGCCGACTATCTCTTGACCCAAGATTATTCCAATTGTGAAATCACGATAAAAGGGAAGCCGGTTCAGGACAAATATCGTAAGACAATCGGAAAGTTCCTCGGAATGTCGGAAAACGACCAGAATGCTCTGCTTGGAGCGCTTGTAAAAAAGCAAACTGCCATCAGATAGCGGTAGGTTTCTATACCGGAAAGAAAATGCGAGACTTATATCGCATTTTCTTTGCTTTTATGGTTGACTTATTGCAAATATAAGTATATAATACTTTTGAACGATACGAAGATTATTACGCCACTAACCAGCCATTCGGACGATGGCATAAACGGCGTTTACGAAGTCTTTGTATCGTAATTTTTTATATTTGGAGGAATAGAACATGGCAAATGATTCTAAGAGCACGTTTCTGCGCTACATCGGCACCACGAGTTATGTCCAGGGTAAGGACGGGCAACCCGAGCTGCACGTAGGCTTTTCCGCACTCGCAACCGCAAAGGATCTGCATACGACGCCGAACAATAAGAAAGCGCTGGATCTTTCCGTATACCTGAACGGAATCGGCCAAACGCTGTGCCAGTTTTTTGGGCCGGCTGCCGAACCCAATGATAAGGGCAACGTGGTCGTCAAGGTTTCGCTCTGGACCTACGATGCGGAGAGAGTTGACGAGGAAGCCAGCAAGCACCCGGACCGCCTCGTCCAGGTTTCTTTGGCCGGCGCATTGACGCCGCGTTACTGGAACGATAAGAATACCGGCAACCAGCGCTGCGGCCTGGAGCTGACCAGCGTGTTTCTCGGTGCCGCGAGAGCGGTTACGCCGAAGCAGCAAGATAACGGCGCTCCCCAGGGCTACGGTTACGGCGCACCCCCTCAGGGCGGCTATGGCGCTCCTCCCCAGGGTGGCTATGGCGCTCCTCCTCAAGGCGGTTATGGCGCTCCTCCTCAAGGCGGTTATGGCGCTCCTCCTCAGGGCGGTTATGGCGCACCTCCCCAGGGCGGCTACGGCGCTCCTCCTCAGGGCGGCTACGGCGCACCTCCCCAGGGCGGCTACGGCGCACCTCCCCAGGGCGGCTATGGCGCTCCTCCCCAGGGCAGCTACGGCGCACCTCCCCAGGGCAGCTACGGCACACCGCAGCAGGGTGCTTACGGTGCTGCGCCCCAAGGCACATACGGTACTCCTCCTCAGGGTTCTGCGAATGCAGCATCCCAGCAGAGAAAAAATACTCCGGCGCCCCAGGGCGGATATCCGCAGCAGAACGCCAAAGCTCCCGCTCCAGCCGCAAACGGCTACGGCTCGCAGGCCGGACAGTATCAGGATTTCGCCCAGATCGACGATGACGGCGAATTGCCCTTCTGATACATCGAAAAGAAGATCCCCTCTCCATATCGGAGAGGGGATTTTTTATGCGTCGCAGAGTTGACACGAAACAATATTTATTATATAATAAACCGGGGCAAAAAAAATGAAAGGAAAAGGATTCAGGCTTGAAACGCCCCACAGTAAAAAGCTCGAATTCCGTAAATGTGAATGTCCGAAAGCAAATCCTTAAAGTATTTTTTAACGATCACAGCCGGAGTTGCTGCCGGCATCCTTGCGAGCGACGCAATTTGCACTATCGTTGATAAGTATCTGTCAAATAGGGGAGTGGCGAACCTTGAGGACGACCGCTCCAATGACGGAAATATGGAAACGATTGAAAGCAGCGACTCCAATACCGATCGTACCGTCAGTACGCCCGGCGACTCTAAGCCAACTATCAACTACGGCGCACTTCAGACCATTAAATCCAAGGCATATTCTGACGGCTTCGGTGCCGGTTACGCAAGCGGTTATAGCCATGGCTACAATTCCGGCCGGGCTGAACTGAGACCTTGCCATGAAGCACCCGAAGAAGACGAAGGATATATTCCGCCTGTCGATGACCCTGAAGATGTAAATCTGATGCCCGAAAAAGAACCCGTTCCCGCTCCTGCTGCCCCGCTGCCCTGCGACGTCAGCAGGGAAGAGCGTCTCGCCAAACTTTTCATCCACGATGAAGAGACCGACAATGACGCTTTGTGCAACAGCGAGATTCGCCTGGCCTCCGCGGTCCTTGCGACCATCGACGGTGAAGATTCAATCCCTGTGATCCGTGAGCTGATTGACGTTCTCGGTGCGGCGCTGAAGCAGGATGCAAGCGCTTGCGATGCTCTCGAAAAGAGATGCGCCGACACGCCGGAAGCTGCGAAGAATTTCGCTGTCTTTAAGCTCGTTGCCGTTAATCAGCGGATTCGCGTGATTTCAGATGTTCGCAAGAAGGCAAAGGCTTATATCAAGAAATACTCTGCGCCGGCCACGAATGATTCTGCTGAGCCCGAGGCAACCAGCGAAAAAAATTGACAATCTCATTCTTACCGAATCATCGACAGTACGAAATATTTACTGTCGATGATTCGGATATGAAAAGTCTTTATATCACATTTCATAGTTTCAAAATTTAGTTCTCATAACGAAAGTTTCCAGATTTTTACGAAAAATTCAGGTAGGGAAGAGAACAAAGTTCGTTTCCCTATATATATAAACTTGTTCGCTAAATACCAATTTAGCGAACAAGTTAGCCCCGAAAGGCCCGGAAAGTGACTATTTTTCTATTATACCAGGACATCATCTGATTTTTCAGAAATAAGATATAATCCTCACTATTAACCTGCCTTATACTCCGAACAATAAGCTAAGCGCAAACAAAAACACCTTTTTCATTACATATAACCTTTCATGTGTTCATAATTGCATGAATCGCTTATATCCTGCGTAAAGCGAAAACGAACGCGCTAACCTCGACATTTCACCTGGGTCCGCTTATTGCTAAAACCAGGAAGATCATATATATCGGCATCTTTTCTCTTTCATTATCTTTTCGCACAAAAAAGCAGCCCGATCATGATTTAGCGAACAAGTTGTGTCATTGCTGCTGTTGTCAAGAATCCTTTGATAACTGAAATCTCCATCACAGATCATTTCTGACACATATTCCAGGTTTCCGCAAACTCTATCCGAAAGGAGTGCGGTACGATTGAGTACATATATCAACCCGAACAATCCTAAGCCCTTGAAGTACGAAGACTGCCCTCCCCTGTTGGGAAGATTTGTCCGTCATATGTTGACCATGAGAAACCTTGCTCCTCGCTCTGTCAACTCTTACTATATCGATATTTGGCTTTTTTTGAGATTTTACGCAAGGCTAAGCGGATTCGTACAGGAAAACACACCTCTGGATGAAATATTCGTCGAAAATATGTCGGACGAGATCATCTGCAATGTTACCAGCGAAGATATCACCGCTTTTCTGTTTTTCCTTGCCGACGACAGGCAGAACTCAGCCAGGACGCGGGCACATAAACTGTCGAGCCTCAACGCCTTTTATAAATACATCTTAAATACAGAACAATTGATCGAAGAAAATCCCTGTAACGGCATAGACGCCTTTATAGGCAGAAGATCACAGCAGCCTATCTACCTTACGGTCGATCAGTCCAAACAGCTTTTGGAATCAGTTTCAGGCGAGTTCCCCGAGCGCGACTTCTGTATTATCGTCCTTTTTCTCTCCTGCGGGATGCGGCTCTCTGAGCTCACCGGAATTAACCTGGACGATATTTCAGAATCCAGGATAAAGCTCAGGGGCAAAGGCCGTAAAGAGCGCACTGCTTTCCTAAACGAGCTCTGTATGCGAGCTCTTCGGAATTACCTGGCTGTACGGAATGAAATTCCGGACATTATAGACGAGAAAGCACTTTTTATCTCAAAACGCACACTGAGGCGCATGGGCGCAAGAGGTATTGAAAAAATGCTGGCCAAGCAGCTTGCCAAGGCGGATCTCACCTATACCGGCTGCACACCACATAAACTGCGTCATTCGGCTGCCACGCAGCTCCTTCAGGGCGGCGCCAGCGTTCTGGAACTCGCTGCAATTCTCGGCCACGAATCAATGGCAACCACACAGATTTACACCCATCTCCAGCCGCAAACACTACAAGATGCTGTCAACAACGCTCCGCTTAACAGCGACTTTTCAGATACCAATAAACAATAAACTGATCTTTACGGAAAAACGCAATACATAACGCTTGGTGTTTCCGCCTATATCTTTTCAGAGGAGATTTCCGAACGGCAACAAAAACGTCGATAGGTCCTCTCCCCCCACCTGAACCACCAACATAAAAGGAGTCTCTTATGGCGATTGTGAAAACCATCAAGACAAAACGTGCTGTTGTCAGCATTGATGATTCTGCGTTTATAAATAAAAGTGAATCTGAGATCGCACGAGCCCAGGAAACTGCACGGAGGATTGCTGCAAACATTCTCCAGGCGGCCATGCTGCGTGGTGAAGTTGAAGGCGTTGAGATTTCGGGATAAGTACGTTCCATTTGCCCCTACACAACAAAGTCCAAAATACCGTGCCTTACGGCTCGGTATTTTTTGTTGCTATTTTACAGCTCATGTGGTTTAATAATATATGCAGTCTTACGGAAGGAGAATGCGATGTGAAAGAGAATAATCAATTTTATAATCGAGTCGCTATGTACCTGAGAAAATCAAGACAAGATATAGAATTGGAAAACAACGGAGCTGAAGACACGCTCTCGCGTCATCGCCGGAGGTTGTTGGACGTTGCTCAGAAAATGAACCTTACTATTCTGAAAATCTACGAAGAAGTAGTAAGCGGAGATACAATCGCCGGCAGACCGCAGATGCAGCAGCTCCTCAGGGACGTTGAAGCCGGTAAGTACGATGCAGTTTTATGCCACGACATTGACAGACTCGGACGAGGTGGCATGAAAGATCAGGGCACTATCCTGGATACGTTTAAGTGGGCCGGAGTCGCAATTATCACACCGGATAAAGTCTGGGATCTTTCCTTTGAGTTAGACGAAGAAGGGCTCGAATTCAGAACACTTGGGGCGCGGTTTGAATATAGAATGATTCGCAAGCGCATGAACCAAGGGCGTCAACAAAGTGTCCAGTCCGGTTTATTTATCGGGCATACGCCGCCATACGGATACGAAAGAATTAAAAGACAAGGCGCAAAGGGCTGGATTCTATCCCCTATTGAGCCGGAGGCCACTGTTGTCAAGGATATTTACCGCTGGTACATCGGAGATGGCTGCCCGCCAATAGGCACATCACTGATTGTGCGGAAGCTAAATGAGCGTGGCATTCCAAGCCCGGGTCAAGGAAAGGACTGGACGCCATGTGCGGTCCGACGGATTCTATCGAATCAAGAGTATTGTGGTTATATCTGTTCCGGAGTTCGAAAAGTAGTCAAAACTGTAAAAGACGGTGTCGTTACTGTCTCCCGCCCCAGAGGTGTTCCCGTACTGTATAAGGGATTACATGAACCGATTATAACCGAAGAGCAGTCTCAAATGGCAATTGCCAAGCTCTCAAAAAACAAGAGTCGTCCCGGGCCCAAAAATGTTGAAATGACAAATCCGTTAAGCGGCCTTGTTTACTGCCATTTCTGTGGAAGGTCCATGATCCGCCGCACATACTCAAACGGTAGACCGCCATCAATCATGTGCATTTACACATCATGTCCCTGCGTGAGCTCAGATTTTTCAATAGTAGAAGATGCTATCCTGGATGGTCTCAGGGAATGGCTAAAGGATTTCGAAAACAACTTTACAATAACCCAAGAAAACAATGTTGCTGAAATTGAATCTCTGAAAAGCGCTATTACAGCAGCCTATGCGGAATTGCAAAAACTCGACCAGCAGAAACAGAGAATTTACACTTTGGTAGAACAGGGTGTGTACACAACAGATGTTTTTACGGAACGCATGCAGGCACTATCAGAGGAGCTGAACAAGACAACTGTTCGAATATCCGATTTACAGAATGAGCTCCAGTCAGCACAGACGGCGCTGGATCACAAACTGCAACTAATACCAAACGTCAAACATGTATTGTCTGCGTACAGGCATTGTCAAACAGCGCAAGAGAAAAATGATCTTCTTAGAGCTGTCCTGGACCACGTAGAATACTTCAAATCAAACCGCGAGCGCTGGGGCGATGGCAGCGACTTAAAAATCACATTGTTCCCCGCATTTCCTGATAAAAACTGAAAAAGTAGTCATATTACCTCCAGGTTATTTCATTGCTAATTGCATGGTACGGATTCCTCGGTGCCGATGTCCGTCAGCAGGCCCCGGAGCTCCGGGTAAGGCATGGAATAGCGCTGGCTCAGATAGCGCAGAGAAGCGCCCAGCTCCCCGTCGGGACCGCCGTACTGACTGATGATGACGGAGGCCAGCTTCGGATTGGTGGCGGCGATTTTTACCGGGTATTGCAGCTTCTTTTCATAGACAAACATATTCAGCCCTCCTGATTGGCCCGATATTCCCAGGGCCAGGGTGTTTCGTTCCAGCTGTATCTGCCGTTTTGGTATGCCTGCTTCTGGAACATGGGGCCGTTGTCCTGGGCGTATTGCCGGATCCCGGCCTCATAGAGCTCTGCGTACTGACGGAAGAGCTCCGCCGCCTCGGCGTCGTCCCCGTGGGTGTCCAGGTAGAGGCCCAGCTCCTGCACGGCGAAACCCAGGGCCTGGAGCTGATGCATCATGGTGTCGGACTTTTCCTCCGTGTTGACCATGCCCAGGAAGGGCAGGTCCAGGCAGGGGAACAGGGTGCCCCGGATCAGGCCAGTTTTGGCCACGTACCGATCCTGGTCCTCGGGCTGCCAGGGAACGTAGGGGTTTGCCAGGGGGGCCATCGCGGGCAGTTTGCCGCAGCAGCCCCGGGATTTGTTTTCGTCCATGTGGAATTCCTCCCGGTTTCGAGAATTGATCCCGTCAATTTTTGACGTTTTCAAACTTATTCTATGCAAATCCGGGATTATGTGATATACTTCTTTTTGAGCAATCGGCACCAGGAATCTGGCATTCGGCAGCAGGAGCGTGTAGCTGCGGCGGGCTCGAAGCGCTTGTGCACATAGTTTTTTCCTACCGCGCATACCTTTTCCAGAGGTGATTTCATGCGCGCTGTAAGGAAAATGCTCCCGCTTTACGCCCTTGTAATCTGTCTTGCCCTGTACTGCACAGGGCCCATTACCGACGCCGTCACGGCCTTTTCTGAGACCCAGGCGGGCCCCGGCCTGTCCACAGTGGTCCTGGACCCCGGCCACGGTGGAGAGGACGGGGGCGCGGTCTCCCCGGGCGGCGTCCGGGAAAGCAGTCTGAATCTGTCCGTCGCCCTGCGGACTCGGGATCTGCTGCGCTTTTTGGGGGTCCCGGTGGTGATGACCCGGGAAACAGAGATTTCCCTTCACAGCCCGGAGGCGGCGACGTTTTCAGAGAAAAAAGTCTCCGACCTGAAAAACCGGGTGGCCTTTGTCTCCCAAATTCCGAATTCCCTGCTGGTGAGCATCCATCAAAATATGTTCTCCCAGTCCAAATACCACGGCGCCCAGGTGTTTTACGCCAAAACTGCGGGCAGTCAGGCCCTGGCAGAGGCGCTTCAGGCGCAGTTTTCCGCCTGCCTCGATCCCTCCAACCACCGACAGGCCAAGCCCAGCGAGAGGATCTACCTGCTGGAAAAAGCATCTTGTCCCGGCGTCCTGGCGGAATGTGGCTTCCTGTCCAACCCCCGGGAGGAGGCCCTCCTGCAAACAGCAGCCTATCAGAAAAAGCTGGCGGCCGTCCTGGCCGGAACAGTTTATAGTTTTCAGTTGACCGGCAACAGCTGATCAGGGATCCGAATTCGCAGGGGACGGGTCTCCCATCCTTCGACGCCCCATCAAAGGGATGCAGGGCTTCGTGAGCGCCGCCCCCTACACTTTTTTAACGTTTTCAAATGGCAATTTGCAAACACCGTAATTTTTCATTACCATCGGTATATCGGCCCGCTTCCCGACACTGGGGACCGGCACAGGGGAGAAACACATGAGAACCAAAACCATCTACTACTGCACCAACTGCGGCAACGAGACCCCCCAATGGATGGGTAAATGCCCTGCCTGTGGGGCCTGGAACACTTTGACCGAGCACGCGGAGGCTCCTGAAAAACCCCGGCGGCAGACCGTCCCCCAAGGGCGGATGGACCGGCGGCCCAAGCCCCTGTCTCAGATCGTCAGCGGGGCCGAACAGCGCTTTTTTACCGGTCTGGGGGAGTTCGACCGGGTTCTGGGCGGCGGCGCCGTGAAGGGCTCTCTCGTCCTTGTGGGCGGCGCTCCCGGCATCGGCAAGTCCACTCTGCTGCTGCAAATCTGTCGGGTGCTGTGCCGGGATCAAAAGGTTCTCTATGTCTCTGGCGAGGAGAGCGAAAGCCAGCTGAAAATGCGGGCGGAGCGCCTGGGAGTGGATGAAGAGGCCCTGCTGATCTACGCGGAAACCGAGATGGACGAGATTCTCCGGGCCGTCAACGAGACGCAGCCGGACGTTCTGATCGTGGACTCCATCCAGACCATGTACGCCGCCGAAAATACCACAACCCCCGGGGGCATTTCCCAGGTGAAGGACTGCACCATGGCCCTTTTGCAGCTCTCCAAACAAACCGGCGTCACGGTCTTCGTGGTGGGCCATGTGAACAAGGAGGGCTCCATCGCCGGGCCCAAGGTCCTGGAACACATGGTGGACTGCGTTCTGTACTTTGAGGGAGAACGAAGCGGCCCTTACCGGCTGCTGCGTGCGGCCAAGAACCGCTTCGGCTCCACCAACGAGATCGGCGTCTTTGAGATGATCGACACCGGCCTGCGGGAGATTCCCAACCCCTCGGAGGTCCTGCTGGCAGGCCGTCCCAAGGGGGCAGCCGGAACCTGCGTGGCCTGCGCCATGGAGGGCAGCCGTCCGGTACTGGCGGAGGTTCAGGCCTTGGTCACCCGGAGCTTTCTGAACGTGCCAAGGCGGACCACCGACGGCTTCGACTACAACCGGGCCGCCCTGCTGGTGGCAGTGCTGGAGAAGCGGGGAGGCCTGCGGCTTTCGGACTGCGACCTGTTTCTCAACGTGATCGGGGGCCTGCGGATCGACGAGCCCGGTTCCGATCTGCCCGTAGCCATCGCCGTCGCTTCCAGCTTCCGGGACGTGCCCGTATCGGACGAGCTCACCGCCATTGGAGAACTGGGCCTGACAGGGGAGACCCGGGTGGTCTCCAACCTGGAACTGCGGCTGGCGGAGATCGCCCGCTTGGGCTTTACCAAATGCGTCATCCCCCGCAACGGCACGGAAAGCCTGACGGCCCCCAAGGGGCTCCAGCTCCTTCGGGTTCGCAACATCCGTGAGGCCATTGAAATTGCGCTGGGATAGCTGCTAACCGCCGGACAAGTTTTCCGCACACACCCATCTGTAGCGCCGGCAATCTGCCGGCCCGCACCGCCTTTAGAATTGACAATTTGCGGTGTTTTCAATTGGCCATTTGAAAACATTGAAAAAACATAGGGCGGCGCATCCTTGCGGATCAAGCCGCCTCTACGAACTCTGAACTTTGTACTCTGAACGTAACTGTTCAGTAGGGTCGTAGTGGCCGCGCAGGTGCGCGGCAACTACGGAGCAGGGACGATTGAATCTTTCCTTTTTGCAGATGGCAATCTGCAAAACACCGATCATTCTCAATTCTCAACGCTCAATTCTCAATCAAAACAACATAGGAGGAACCACAAATGGAACACACGTTTACCTTTGAATCCCTGCCCGGGTCCGTATCCGAGCTTCAGGCTCTGCCCGAGTACGCCATGACCGATCCCTTTATGACGGCGGCTCTGACCGTCGCCATCCTCTGCAAATACGAATCCGATCCCCAGGCCACCGCAGATATGCTGAACGCGATTAAAGGCCCCCGGCCCCTGACGCCCTACGAGATCCAGTTTCTGCGGGACCGGCTGGCAGGGAAGGGGTACAAGCCCTTTTCCTACTTCATGGGCGCGACGCCTGCCAACAACTACACCCCGGACAAGCCCTACGTCATCACCGTCCGGGACGACCCCTACAGCTATCAGAACGAGGGCTATGCCCGGCTGCAGATGCACTCCTTCGGCGCCGACACCGACCGGCCCATCACCCTGCGCCAAAAGGGCAGCCAGTGGATGCTCTGGGAGCAGATGCTCCTGTCGGACATCCGCACCCCTGTCAAGGACGACGAATGGGCGTAGGTTCAGTTGAGAATTGAGAATTAAGAATTAAGAATTTCGGTGTTTTCAAATTGCCATTTGAAAACGTTAAAAAAGCGTCCGCCGCCTGCAGCGCCGGCAATCTGCCGGCCCGCACCGCCTGCGGTGCGATTTGCCGCCAGGTAAATCCAACCCTGTATCAGTTTTGCACGCGGCCAAATCGCCCTGCCGTGCGATTGTTCCCTGCGGGAACCTGGTGGCTCATCCTTGCGGATAAGAGCCGCCCCTACAGGGAACGGTGGAGGGGGCTAAACCCCTGCCTGCGCCTGCCTGCAGCGCCGGCAATCTGCCGGCCGCTCCTACGCCCACCTGGTGACTGGAGACTGAAATAATTAAATACACAGGAGAAACATCTACGAAAATCCGTCTTGAATCCCTTGCGCTCTGCCTGGCCCTTGTCTGCGCGCTTTTTGCCGGCTGCGTCACAGATCCTGGAGGGGAGATTCGGTCGTCACAGCCGGATTCCTCCGCCACAGAGCCCGTTATTGCGACTACGGAAAATCCAGCCCTGCCCAGCATCACCTGGCAGAAGGCCTTTCGGGATAATGACCTGCCTGAGGGCGAGGTTGACGCAGAGCACATCGCGTTTCTGAAGGTTGGCGCGGAGCACTCCATGTCAGTGTTCAACGTTTCCGGGGAGGAGGTCTACGGCAACCGGCTGGCGCGTCTGCCCCGTACCCGTTTCTTTGAACAGTACCTTTCCCCGGAACTGGTTGACGAGCTTTTACCTGCTTTGGATTATGCCATGGCCCACGGCTACAGCCGCCTGAGCATCCCAACCACCTGTCTCTCCTACGGCTTAATCGAAGGTGCCTCCAAGTATTTGACACAGACTTATCGGATTAACGACAAATAAATCGGCTCTCTGGGGATCAAAGAAGTGGGAGCTGCCGGACGGCCCCAGACATTGACCTTCCTGCTTGTCACCATTGGCGGCATGGAGAACCTGGGCCTGATCGAAAAATACAGGGAGGGCATTGCAGCAGCGGAGGCCATTTTGATGGCCTCAATGAAGAAATGACTGAACTGATAAAAGCATAAAAAAACATTGAAAGGAAATGACCGAGAAATTAGAATTGACGATTGAGAATTGAAAACTGGGAATTGTTGGTGTTTTCAAATTGCCATTTGAAAACCTTTTGATCCGTATGGAGACTACCCCCCTGGCAAGCGGATGGGGACCACCCACAAGGGCGGCGGAGTGGTCTGCTCCCCACCCGCACCCTGCCGTAGTGGCCGCGCAGGTGCGCGGCCATAAGTTCTTGCAGAAATCGCTTTGCGCTATGGCCGCCGAGGTCGGCGGCCACTACGGGCTCTTTATTTCCGACCCGGTACGCTGGGCAGGCAGCTCTTATGCGCCAGGATGAGCCGCCCGGTTCCCGGAGGGAACAATCGCCCGACAGGGCGATTGGGTCGGGTTCGATGCCGATACCAGGCTGGATTTGCCTGGCGGCAAATTGCCCTTGTGCCGAAGGCCGGGACGCTCCCCCCTGCGGGAAAAGAGCGTCCCCTACGGGGTGGCCGGCAGATCGCCGGCGCTACGCAATTTGCAATCCCTAGGGGCACTGGGCCCGTGGCACTACCTAAGTGCGCTGATACCGAAGCCGGAACTGGCGGGGCGTCGTGGGCTCCGCCGCCTACAGGCGGGAGCAAGCTTGGAGCAAGCGGACAAGCATTGCTTGTTCCTGCGGGCGGATTCAGGCGCTTTTTCAACGATTTCAATTGCCAATTTGAAAACACCGCAAATTCTCAATTGTCAATTCTCAACGGGTGGGTGCGCGCAGGAAAAGGGGCCGGCAGATTGCCGGCCCCACAGCCCTCGGGTTGGAACGGATGCTTGGTCTTATTCCGCTTCCTTGGTCATTTCTTCTTCGATGGACTGTACGCTTTTTTTTAAGTCAGTCATGTCTTTTTTGACGCATTCCATATCGTATCTCCGTCCGCTGACGTCCTCGATGAGGGAGCCTATGCCGGAGAGCAACAGGCAGCGGATGTAGTTGACAATAATCCCGCCAATGAGAACCAGAATAAATCGCCAAGCAACAAATTCTTTCCTCCCGTAGGGGGTTATGTCCCATCCAAAATAGAACGCCAAAACCAGTGCCTCGATAATGCCTACAACAAACAAAAACTTTGCCGCCGCCTTAATCTTTCGACCTTCAAAAACAAAAATACCCCAATCCATTTTTTCTCCTTATTAGTAATCAATAAGATTTATTACATGTTGCCTGCTGCCAGTTGCTTGATAAAGTTTTGCGTAAATCGAATAAACTCTTCCTCATTCTCACCTCTCAATTTTAACCTGATTCTGCTGCCGGCCCTCCATCCATGCCCGGAGGTTATCGAAGACAGTCTCCGCCCGGAGGGACATGGATTCCCGGGTAGCGAAAGCCACGTGGGGGGTGAGCAGGGTATTGGGGGCCGTCAGGGCAGGGGAGAGGGGGTCCAGGGGCGGCTCCTGGGAAAATACGTCCAGACATGCACCGGCAATGGTTCCGACCTGCAAGGCCGCTGTGAGCGCCTTCTCGTCCACCACAGGGCCTCTTGCCACGTTTATCAGCAGGGAAGTGGGCTTCATCAGCGCGAGCCGCGACTCGTTGATTAGATTCCGGGTGGAATCGTTCAGTGGACAGTGGAGCACAACAACGTCCGAACGACGGAGCAGATCTTCCAAATCCGTCTGCTCCACGTAATCCGGCGCGTCGGGGTGAATCGTGCGGCTGCTGGCCAGGAGCTTTGCGCCGAAGGCGTGGAAGAGCTCCGCGGATCTGGTTCCGATCTTGCCCAAGCCCACAATGCCCACGGTCTTGCCCTTGATCTCCCAGCCCACCAGGCCGTCCTTGGTGCCTCCGGCCCGGCAGCGATCTTCCACTGCCCGGAGATTCCGGGCCATGGACAGCACCATGCCCAGCACCAGCTCCGCCACAGCCTCGTTGGAATAGCCGGAGGCGTTGCTGACGGCGATATTTCGCTCCCGGGCGGCCTCCAGGCCCACGTGATCCACGCCGGTAAAGGCTACGTCGATAAAGCGCAGCTTGGGACAGGCCCGAATCACTTCGGCGGGCATGGGCATATTGGCCAGGATGATGGCGTCCGCGTCCTGGGCCTGCCGGATCAGCTTCGCGGTGTCCGTGGTGCGGGGGTAGTCAGCAAAGACCACGCCCTTGGCCTCAAAGGGTGCCTTTCGGGCGGCCAATTCTTCCGGACTGATGCCGAGAGCTTCCATGATGACAACTTTCATTGCGGTTCCTCCTGTTATTCGTCAAGTTTTAGTTTGGAAATCGGATTTGCCTCCGAGGCGATTTTTAATTCCGTATTCTCGATATGGGTATAAATTTGGGTGGTGTTGAGGTTTTCGTGGCCCAAAACCTCCTGAACCGTCTTCACGTCCACACCGTTTTGCAGCATCAGGGTAGCTGCAGTGTGCCGGAGCTTATGGGCGGAAAGCTTGCTGGGGTCCAGCCCGGCCTCCAGAACGTGCTTTTTCACCAGCCGATGGACCGCGGAAACGGAGATGCGGTTGTGATCCCGGGAGCCGAACAGGGCCCGGTTGTCCGATAAAACAATTTGATTGCGCTCAATTAAATAGGCGTCAATGGCTGCCTTGCAGCTGGAGCCCATGTATACGATCCGTTCCTTGTTGCCCTTGCCGATGACCCGGATCCTGTCCTCAGAAACGTCGCTGAGATTCAGATTCACCAGCTCGGAGCGCCGAATGCCGCAGTTCAGGAAGATCATCAAAATGGCGAAATCCCGGGTCTTATTGGGGCCGTCTACGGAGCGCAGCAGCGCCGTGGATTGCTCCAAGGTGAGATATTTGGGCAGGGATTTCCGAAGCTTGGGATATTCCATGCTTTCCACCGGATTGCTGTCCAACTGCTTGGTGCGAACGGTGAGATATTTATAGAAGGATTTGATGGCGGAGAGCTTCCGGGCTCTGCTGGCTGAGGAAATGCCCTTGGTCTCAGAAAAAGAATCCTCGTTTACAATCCGGTCGTTGGCCAGATAGGAAAGGAAATCAAAAATATCCGTGACGGTAATAGACCGGAGGAATTTCAGGTCCACGTCTTTGATGGGAATCGTTTCCAAATCTGTATCGTAGGGCATTTCAAGTTTCATCAGCTTCATGAAGCGCAGAAACATTCGCAGGTCCAGATAATACTCGGAAATGGTCCGGGCAGACTGACCCTTGATGGTTTCATGGTAAGAGAGAAATTCCCGCAGGATCAGCGGGCAGTCAAAATACCGTTCCATAGGCCCTCCAAAAACGATTATTGCCATCCAGCGGTATTGTAGCACAATCCGGCACAAGTTTCAAGTATGAACGCAACAAAATTTTTATTTTGTTGCGTTCGTTGAGGAGAGGTGTTCCGGGAAACAGCAGCCTCCCCCCTCCGTCTTCGTCGTTGGATCCGGTCATAAAGTCGGATCGTGCAGCGCCGGAAATCTGCTAGCCCGCACCGCTTGCGGTGCAATTTGCCGTCAGGCAAATCCATCCCGGTCTCGGCATCGCCCCCGGTTGGATCGCCCTACCGGGCGATTGTTCACCTCCGGCAAACCGGGCCGGATAAGAGCTGCCCCTACGGACTACGAAAATCGGAGCCCGCAGGGCGTCGATGACGCCGCCCCCTACCAACTCTGAACTTTGATGTCTGAACTGTGGCGCTGCCTAAATGCGCCGCTGCCGAAATTTTTACCGTGTCGCAACAGATTCCTGAAATAAAAAAACCGCCCCCAGCACCGGCCGAAAGCGGTAAATATGGTAATTGCCTTTCAGCAATTACAGACATATTCTACTCCATTATTTCCAAATTGCAAGCAGTTTTTGAACAAATTATGAATTTTTGTCAATTGTGAACGAATTTGAGGCAATGACACGATTAATATTCTGTATATTTTGCGCATTCCTTTCGGTTTCTCCATGAATTTTTAATCTTCTTGTTTACATTATTTCTCTTTCGGTGTAAAATATGGCCGAGGTGATTGATATGATTTCCGCAGTTAAACGCATTGCTGTGCTTACTTCCGGCGGTGACGCGCCGGGTATGAACGCCGCCGTCCGGGCGGTCTATCGGGCCTGCGTGACCTTTGGCATTGAATGCCTGGGCATCTATCGGGGCTGGAACGGCCTGATTAACAGCGAGGTCAAGCGTCTGGACCGTCACGATGTCAGCCACATCATCAACCGGGGCGGCACCATCCTCTATTCCGCCCGCAGCAAAGAGTTTATGACCGAGGAAGGCCAGCAAAAGGCCGTGGCCACCTGCAAGCTCTTCGGCATTGACGGCATCGTGGCCATCGGCGGCGACGGAACATTCCGGGGCGCTCTGGCCCTTTCCAAGTATGGGATCCCTGTGATCGGCATTCCCGGCACCATCGACAACGACATTTCCTCCACCGGCTACACCATCGGCTTCGATACCGCCGCCAACACCGCCATCGAGTGCATCGACAAGCTCCGGGACACCATGCAATCCCACGAGCGCTGCTCCGTGGTGGAGGTCATGGGCCGGAACGCCGGATACCTGGCTATGTACGTGGGCATCGCCGTGGGCGCCACGGCCGTTCTTGTCCCGGAGGAAAGCATCGACTTTGATCGGGACGTCATCGAAAAGATCCGCAATGCCCGTCTCAACGGCTTCACCCACTACATGATCGTGGTGGCCGAGGGCGCGGCCAACGGCGCTTATGAGGTCGCCCAGAAGATTCGGGACAGCCTGGGACTGGATCCCCGGGTCACCATTCTGGGCCACATTCAGCGGGGCGGCTCCCCCACCGCCCGGGACCGGGTCACCGCCACCCGCATGGGCTACTACGCGGTGAAGGCCCTGGTGGATGGCAAATCCAACCGGGTGGTCTGCGTCCGCAGCGGTGACATGATGGACATCGACATCGAAGAGGCCCTGGGCATGACCAAGACCCTCTATCCCCTGGATTCCGAGACCCTGCACGCCATGACCTGCAGCTCAACCTGATACAAATCTTTAAGGAAATTGTTCGATTCGTTCCGGCAGAAATCGCGCCATACTTCTGCGCTCTTCCCTGCCCCTCTTCCCTGCCCCGTTTGAGTCCGAAAAACGCTGCCCGATCCCACAGACCGGACAGCGTTTTTATTTTCCTTATCCTTCAACCTTGACGATCTCAGCGTCCGGCGCGTTGCGCTTGATGCTGTCAATGCCGTTCAGGCAGCTGGCCTTTTTCTTGTAGCCCTCGCCGGTGGCGATGATCTCGCCGTTTCTGGCCTTCAGGCGGAAGCGGTACTCCCCTGCCTTGTCCTGATAGACCTCATACTTCGGGTGCTTCTGCACCTCGATTGGCTCCACAGTCTGATCCTCCACGGCGGAAAGGGCATTGTTCTTCACGCTCTCAATGCCCTTGCGGCAGGCAGCCTCGGTGGTGTAGACTTCGCTGCTGGCAATCACTTCCCCGTTGGTAGCCTTCAGGTCGAACTTGATGCCGGATTTGACGGTCTTGATTTCAAACTTACCCATAATGGAACCTCCTGATATCATCTGTTGATTTTTTCGGAATACTGGGTTCTGTACTTCGCCTAAGTGAATAATAACACAATTCCGGACAAATATCAATCCCTTTATCATGCATTCGATGTATTTCGATCGGGTAAATTCTGTTTGATCGGGCGTTCCTGCCGAAAAGCAAGTTTGAAAAAAAAGAGGATGCAACGTAAATCCGTTACATCCTCTTGACATGGTTGCGGGAGAGGGATTTGAACCCCCGACCTCCGGGTTATGAGCCCGACGAGCTACCGAACTGCTCTATCCCGCGATATGTTTCGCTTGACTGCTCAAATATGATAGCATAGATATACCCGTTTGTCAATATAAAATTTTGTGAATTTAACATTAAGGACGGATTTTCATGCTGGAGCGCAGGAGCTCTTATACGAAGCCCGGTCACTCCTTTCGGGGCCCCCATCGAAGCGTGCTTCGATGGGGAAAAGGAGGAGCCCCGGAGCACAGCCGAAGGAGGGCCGGCTCTTACGAAACCGGCACTCCTGAGCCGTGCAGAGGGTGCTCCGACGTGGTGGAGCTGAGGGGAGTTGAACCCCTGTCCGAAAATAACTTGACAGGAACTTCTCCGGGCGCAGTTTGTTATTTACATTCCCTCGGCGGCACGGGAACAAACACCCTTACCGTCTTGGTAGCTTCATGATGCATGGTGCGGGCAAAGCTTACCGCACGCACGGTCACCACTCAAATCACACCCGAGCCCGGCTCGTGGTCCTTCCGGGGCGGATGGGCCGCTAATTAAGCAGCAGCCAGAACGAGATTATCGTT